>OATZ01000001.1_pt1 | contig 575799 bp, 421 predicted proteins | sample 1476111 | NCBI WGS metagenome assembly OATZ01 (sample SAMEA2579995, study PRJEB22360) | human gut metagenome | reverse complement strand
AATATATCATAATTCTCTTACTTTTGCTTCCGGTTTCGGACAAAACTTATCCGGAGCCGAACCGGTTGGATGAAAGAGGTAACGTTTATACGTCGGAATATTGAGAAATGGAAAGAGACTGAGAAGGTGGTGGAGCAGGCAGATAAACTGACTCCTGACCGTCTTGCCGACGCTTATACGGAACTTACGGCAGATCTCGCGTTTGCACAAACTCATTATCCGTCTTCCCGCATTACTATTTATCTGAATAATCTGGCTTCGGCTCTTCATAATGTGATTTATCGCAATAAGAAGGAGAAATGGACCCGTATCTTTACTTTCTGGACGCAAGAGGTTCCGCAAACGATGTACCATGCTCGTAAAGAGTTGTTGGTTTCGGTTCTGATTTTTTTGGCCAGCGTATTGGTGGGCATTGTTTCAGCAGCGAATGATGACAATTTCGTCCGCCTGATTCTGGGCAACGGCTATGTGGATATGACACTCGATAACATAGCGCGTGGTGAGCCGATGGCTGTGTACAACGGTTCGGAAGAGGTACCTATGTTCCTGGGCATTACTTTAAATAATATCATGGTTTCTTTCAACGTCTTTGCAATGGGGTTGCTCACCAGCTTTGGAACAGGATGGTTACTGTTTAATAACGGAGTGATGCTCGGTGCTTTTCAGACCTTTTTCTTTAAACATGGTTTGTTGGGCGAATCCATGCTTGCGATCTGGTTGCATGGGACTTTGGAAATATGGGCCATTATCGTAGCCGGTGCTGCAGGGCTGGCTTTAGGAAACGGGTGGCTGTTCCCCGGAACTTATTCCCGTAAAGAGTCTTTTATGAGGGGAGCCAAGAAAGGGCTGAAAATTATAGTAGGTACAGTTCCTATCTTTATAATGGCCGGATTTATCGAAGGTTTTATCACGCGTCATACCGAATTACCCGATGTTTTGCGGTTGGGCATCATTCTATTGTCACTGTCATTTATTATCTATTACTATATTTATTTACCAAACAGAAAAACTCATGGAATCACAAAAACCTAAAATTGCTTTATATGTGAAGCGTCCTTTTGGTGATAAACTGAATGCGACCATGGACTTTATAAAAGAGAACTGGAAACCGATGTTGAAGTTCTGTACCTATTTGATTCTGCCGTTATGTCTGATTCAAGCCATCAGCATGAATGGAATTATGGGAGGAGCAATGGGAATTGCAGCTGCCAAAGAGGCCGGGACCAATTCTTTAGCGGCCATCGGAATGCAATTCTGGGTAAATTACGGACTGATGTTTCTCTGCTATCTGGTAGGTTCTATATTGCTGACTTCTATTATTTACGGACTGATGCAGATTTATAATCAGCGCGAAGAACGGTTGGCCGGTGTGACGTTTGCCGACTTGAAACCTTTTCTGTTCAAGAATATAAGACGGCTGCTGGTTATGGTACTGTTCTGTATAGGCCTTACTATAGTGGTGGGCATTGTTATGGGGATTCTGGTTGTAGCTTCTCCGTTCACGCTTTTGCTTACTATTCCGTTGCTGATAGCCTGTGCAGTGCCGTTAGCCTTGTTTACTCCGATTTACTTGTTCGAGGAGATCGGCATTCTTGCAGCTTTCTGGAAAACTTTCCGTCTGGGATTTGCCACATGGGGCGGTGTCTTTTTAGTATCTCTGGTCATGGGTTTGATATCCAGTGTATTGCAGGGAGTTACTACGACTCCGTGGTATATTGCCACTATCGTAAAATACTTCTTTATGCTGAGCGATACACAGAATGAACTGACCATCTCTGCCGGATATAGTTTCATGGTCTACCTGTTGGCTATCGTCCAGACTTTTGGTGCCTATCTTTCTATGATATTTTCTTTGATTGGTATGGTATATCAATACGGTCATGCCAGTGAGGTGGTAGATAGCATTTCGGTAGAAAGCGAGATAGATAAATTTGAGCAATTATGATCGACTTTAAATGACGTTGCAAGCTGATACATTGGTCTGCGATACCGCAAGGGTTGCTTTTTGGCAATCCAATCCGGATTATGACTATAACCGTGAACTGATGACTCCTGAGATTGATATCTACGGGTGGCTCAGTATGCAGCTCTCCAAGTTACTTCGTGCCATTTTCGGAAGTCGTTTTGCTGAGGAGTATTCCGGCATTATCCTGATTATTATTGCTATTCTCATCCTGTTGCTGATCCTCTGGTTTCTTTATAAAAAGCGTCCCGAGCTTTTTATGCGTTCACGCAGAGGTCCTGTAAACTATAGTGTCCACGAAGATACCATTTACGGAGTCGATTTTGATGCAGAGATCAGGCGTGCCATAGACCGCAAGGATTACCGGGAGGCCATCCGTCTGCTTTATTTGCAGACCCTTAAACTGTTGAGCGATGACGGCCGGATAGATTGGCAGCTTTATAAGACTCCTACAGAATATATTTATGAGGTAAAGCAGGAGATGCTTCGTACTCCTTTCAGGAATCTGACCCATGGTTTCTTACGGGTACGTTATGGTAATTTTCCCGCTTCCGAGTCTCTTTTTGAAGAGCTGGCAGCTCTGCAAACTCAAATCAGGAAGGGAGGGGATGTATGAGAAGCAGTCGTTGGTTTATTATCGGGATCGTTCTCTTTTTGCTGATCATGTTTGTGGTAGAATCTCATCTGCCGAAGAAATTCGTCTGGAATCCCACCTTTGCACAACATGATCACCAGCCACTGGGGTGTGCCGTGTTTGATGATGTCTTGAAGTCCTCTCTTCCGGATGGATATTCTCTTTCGCGCAAGACGTTCTATCAGTTCGCTGCTGACAGTGACTCCTGCCGGAGTATTCTTGTCATTACTCAACATGTAAATCTGGTGGAGGCGGATCTCAATGCTTTGCTCGATCTGGCCCAAAGGGGAAACAAGATATTGATAGCTGCTTCCTCTTTCAGTACTTCGCTGTCTGATACGTTGGGATTCGACAATTCGTATGCTTATTTTAATCCGAGACGGATGAAAGAGTATGCGGGCAATTTATTGGAGCGTGACAGTGTTTGCTGGATTGGGGATTCAGCAGTATATGATAAGCGTACTTTTCGTTTTTATCCTCATTTATGTGGCATTTACTTCACAAAATACGATTCGTTGTCTCTACCCTTAGCTACCAGCCGGATTGATTCGATGCAAATGTTCAATGACAGTTTGCCGGATTGTTTTCCGCCCGTGGCCCTTAGTCGTCCGGTAGGGAGCGGAGAGATTGTTTTGGTCACTACTCCGTTATTGTTTACCAACTATGGAATGCTCGATGGCGACAATGCAGCCTACCTTTTCCGTCTGCTTTCTCATCTGAAAGGTTTACCGGTAGTCCGTACCGAAGCCTATGGGGTGGGAGCACAGGTTGAGGTATCTCCTTTTCGTTACTTCCTTTCCCAGCGTCCTTTGAGGTGGGCGCTTTACCTGACGATGCTGGTATTGGTGCTCTTTATGGTATTTACCGCCCGCAGAAGGCAAAGGGCTATTCCGGTGATTCGTGAGCCTGCAAACCGTAATCTTGAGTTTGCCGAGTTGATCGGTACTTTATATTATCAAAAGAAGAATCATGCTGATCTTGTGCGCAAAAAGTTTATTTACTTTGCTGAGAGCCTGCGGAGGAATATTCAGGTGGATGTGGAAGATGACAGTGATGACAATGCCTTGTCTAGGCGGATTTCCCGGAAAACAGGGACTGATGAAGAAAAAGTCCGGAATCTGTTCCGTAAGCTCCGTCCCGTGATTCGCGGGCAGCAGGAAGTCGGCGAGACGTTGATGAAAGATCTGATTGACGGGATGAACGAGATAGAAAAGCCTCAACCCTGACCTTTTTTCGGAAGAAGAAAGCTGTGGGAGGAATGAAATATGAATTTGATAAATAAAAAGAATATGGAAGAAAATATGAATGATATGCATGGAGAAGAAACTCCGCGTACCGATTTGACTCTTTTTTCAGAGAAGATGCAGGAACTGAAAAGCCGGATCGCTTCCGTTATTGTGGGGCAGGAACGTACTGTCGATTTGGTGTTGACAGCTATTTTGGCTAACGGTCACGTCTTGATAGAAGGGGTGCCGGGAGTAGCCAAGACTTTACTTGCCCGCCTGACAGCCCGTTTGATAGATGCTGACTTCAGCCGTGTACAGTTTACACCCGACCTGATGCCGAGTGACGTCCTGGGCACGACTGTTTTCAATATGAAAACCAATGAATTTGATTTCCATCGGGGACCTGTCTTTGCCAATATCATATTGGTAGACGAAATTAACCGTGCACCCGCCAAAACGCAGTCCGCTCTTTTCGAAGTCATGGAAGAACGTCAGGCCAGTATCGACGGAACAACTTACCGGATGGGAGAACTATATACCATTCTGGCAACCCAGAATCCGGTGGAGCAGGAGGGAACTTATAAGTTGCCTGAGGCCCAACTCGACCGTTTCCTGATGAAGATTACCATGGACTATCCGTCACTTGATGAAGAAATCAATATCCTGGAACGCCATCACACTAATGCCGCCTTGGTAAAACTGGAAGAGATACAACCGGTGATTACCCGTGAAGAACTGCTTTCTCTTCGTCGATTGACGGAAAAGGTATTTGTTGACCGTACTCTGCTTCAGTACATTGCCTTGATTGCCCAACAAACCCGTACCAGTAAAGCTGTGTATCTGGGAGCTTCTCCCCGTGCTTCGGTGGCTATGTTGCAGGCATCCAAAGCCTATGCTCTCTTACAGGGACGTGACTTCGTAACGCCGGAGGATATTAAGTTTGTAGCACCTTATGTGTTGCAGCATCGCCTGATTCTGACTGCGGAAGCAGAGATGGAAGGTTATTCGCCTGTCAAGGTGACTCAGCGGTTGATTGATAAAGTGGAAGTACCCAAATAATTATGTTCCTGACCAAACGTTTCTATATACTCGTCCTTGTCGTCATCCTCTTGTTAGGTGGCGGATACCTGTTCGGTTCTCTGTTTATCATCGGACAGTTAGGGCTGCTTGCGTTGCTGCTTGCTCTGGCTTTCGATGGATATCTGTTGTATCGCACCAAGGGTATCCAGGCTTTCCGTCAGTGTGCCGGACGTTTTTCTAACGGTGATGATAACGAAGTCAGCCTGCGTATAGAGAGCCGTTATTCCTATCCCGTCCGTTTGATCGTGATAGATGAAGTGCCGGTCATATTTCAGCAAAGGAATGTACACTTCGAGCTGTCGCTTTTACCTAATGAGGGAAAGACGCTTACCTATCGGTTGAGGCCGACTCGCAGGGGAGAATACGGTTTCGGATTCATCCGCGTTTTTACGACTACCCGAATCGGATTAATATCCCGCAGGGCTACCTGTGGCAGACCTGAAACCGTTAAGGTATATCCTTCTTACCTGATGCTCCATCGATACGAGCTGCTGGCTATGAGCGATAACCTGACCGAACTCGGTATCAAGCGTATTCGTCGGGCTGGGCATCAGACTGAGTTTGAACAAATCAAAGAGTATGTAAAGGGAGACGATTATCGCACCATAAACTGGAAGGCCAGTGCACGCCGTCATCAGTTGATGGTCAATGTCTATCAAGACGAGCGCAGTCAACAGATATACAGCGTGATCGATAAAGGGCGTGTGATGCAGCAGGCTTTCCGTGGCATGACATTGCTGGACTATGCCATCAATGCCTCGTTGGTGCTTTCGTATGTAGCTATGCGGAAGGACGATAAAGCCGGGCTGGTTACGTTTAACGAGTATTTCGATACGTTTGTTCCTGCTTCCAAGCAAGTCGGTCAGATGCAGACTTTGCTTGAGAACCTCTATAAACAGGAAACAACATTTGGTGAAACGGACTTTTCTGCCTTATGCGGGCACTTGGGCAAGCATGTGAATAAACGTAGCTTTCTGGTGCTTTATACCAATTTTAGTAATATGACCAGCCTGAACCGGCAATTAGTTTACCTGCAACAATTGGCCCGGCAACACAGAGTATTGGTTGTATTCTTTGAGGATGCCGATCTGAAAGAGTATATAGCGGGCAAGTCGGTGACTACCGAGGAATATTACCGTCATGTCATCGCAGAGAAGTTTGCGTTCGAGAAGAGACTGATTGTGTCAACTTTGAAACAGCATGGCATTTACTCGCTGCTGACAACTCCTGATAAGCTGTCGATTGATGTGATCAATAAATATCTGGAAATGAAATCGCGCCAGTTACTCTGATACGGGTTGCGTATTGAGGAAGAAGAAGACAGCCATACCTATCATAATGACTCCCAGTAGTCCGTAGAACAGCCGGGCACGTCCTCTGCCGACATTCCGTACGATCAGTTGTGCATTTTGAGCGGTGAAGAACCAGTTCCAGTTGAGTATAGATGCCAGCAGGGCTATGAGCCCTGCGGTGGCAAATATTCCCTGTACAAAATATTGAGGGGCCATTCTTCGGATGATTAGTCGTTGATCACTATTTTTCTTGTTCCGTCCTCCAGTTCCTCAATGGTTACTTTCACGGCGTCTCCCGGCAATAATTCTTCTACCAGCTCCGGCCATTCGATGAAACAAAGTGCACCGCTATAGAAGTAGTCTTCGTATCCCATATCGTATACTTCGCTCAGCTTCTTGATCCGGTAGAAGTCAAAATGATAGATCAGTTCTCCGTTCTCGTCCGAACGGTATTCGTTTACAATGGCAAAAGTCGGTGAAGTGATGACATCCGATACTCCGAGCTCCTCGCAAAGTGCCTTGACAAAAGTCGTTTTACCTGCTCCCATCTTTCCGTAGAGTGCAAAGACCGTGTTATCGCCCATGGCTGAGATGAACTCGCGGGCAGCTTCGTGAATTTGTTCCAGTGATTGAATCTTGATTTCCATACTTGTATGTTGGTTTATTGTTTCTTTCTGAAAAGGCTCTTTCCTATCTTACAGGCAATATAGATAAGAATAGAAAAGAAGATGATGGATGCTCCCGAAGGAACATTCAGGCGGTAAGAGATCAGCAGACCTCCCAGGCAACTCAGATAGCCGATGGCAATCGATAACCAGATAATGCGTTTAAACTTGTTCGTAAACAGGTTGGCTGTCATTTGCGGAATGGTCAGTAACGAGATTGCCAGTACAATCCCCACCATGCGCAGACAGGAAACGATGGTCAGGGCAATGAACATCATCAGGATATATTCCAGCACTACGACCGGAATGCCTTGCGAACGGGCAAATTCACGATCGAAAGCCACGTATATGATCGGGTGGATAAACAGGGTAAAGAACAGGATCAGCAAGATGGCAAGAATGCCCAGCATGAGTAAGTCCGTCTGTGTGATCGTGAGGATATTGCCAAACAGATAGGCTGAAAGATCGGGTGCGAATCCCGGTGACAAAAAGCTGAACATGATTCCCAGTGCCATACCCAGCGTCCAGAACATGGCTATGGCCGAATCTTCGCGCATGTCTTTCCGTTTACTGAGCCACTCTACTCCGAAAGCCGATAAAACGGAGAAGACAGCAGCCGATAAAATGGGAGATATGCCTGCATACAATCCCAGTCCGATGCCGCCGAAAGAGGCATGGGTGATACCGCCGCTGATGAACACCAACCGGCGAGTCACGATATACGTGCCGATAATGCCGCAGGCAATGCTTGCCAGAAGACTCCCCAGGAGAGCGTGTTGAAAAAATGTATATTGTAGTAAATTCATACGGTTCAGCAGTTAGGAGTGTGGAGGGAACAGACGGATCAGGGATGGATTCTCCGTTCGCCGACTACCAGAAACACTTCATCTTTTATTTCATCAGGAAGGCTGATCCCCCTCAGTTGCAGGCTACGTACCCATCCGGCTACATCGGTGTCCTGCATTGTATAAAAGACATCGCGGAATTTATCCGCCTCTTCCGGTGTATAATCTTCGGGTGCCCGGCCGATAAATGTATCCAGTTCTTCGTCGTCATAATACTCTATCTGTTTGCTGACGGCAGCCAGCAGGCTGTCACGTTCGCAAACTTCGTGCTGTCCGCAGCACTCTACGTCGACTTCCTTTACTTCCGGAAAACTGTCCAGTTCTCCGTTATCTATTTTCTTCTGCAGTCTTTTGTTGCGGATATACCCGGCAATCATTGCCACGATGGCGAGCAACACCAGACCAACTATAAGTATCCACATAATTACGAATCAAATTTTCGCAAAGGTACTTATTAATTTGTATTATTCCGTATATTTGTCCTTGCAATGTGCTAAATGAACTAAAACAGAAACATCCCGATCATGAAAAGAAAACACCTGATTACTGTCCTTATGTGGTGTGTTGCCACTACCTTATGTGCTCAGACTCCGGTCGAAAAGGGGCTTAAAAGTATTAACCGCCAGGCTGCCGAGGCTTATATCGGATTTTTGGCCGATGATGAACTTCAAGGACGTGAAGCCGGATTTCACGGTTCACGTGTAGCTGCCCGGTATATCGCTTCGCTATTGAAGGAAATGGGTATCCGTCCGTTAGGCGAGAGCTATTATCAGCCGTTTGATGCTTACCGGAAAGAACGCCAGCAGAAAGGACGACTGGAAGTGCACCCTGACTCCATTGCCAAACTGAAACAAGTGGTGCATCAGAAGTTGTCTATGAACAACGTATTGGGTATGATTCCCGGAAAGAAGACGAATGAATACGTGATAGTAGGTGCACATTTCGACCATCTGGGCATTGATCCCGCTTTGGATGGCGACCAGATCTACAATGGTGCCGATGATAATGCTTCCGGAGTATCGGCGGTGTTGCAAATAGCCAAGGCCTTTGTGGTAAGCGGACAGCAACCGGAACGGAATGTAATTTTTGCTTTTTGGGACGGAGAGGAGAAAGGGCTTCTCGGATCGAAATACTTTGTGCAGGAGTGTCCGTTCATTAATCAGGTCAAAGGATATTTGAACTTTGATATGATTGGCCGCAACAATCAGCCGCAAAATCCCAAGCATGTGGTTTATTTCTATACAGAAGCCAATCCGGCTTTCGGGCGTTGGCTGAAAGAAGACATTAAAAAGTACGGCTTGCAGTTAGAACCCAATTACCGCCCTTGGGACAAGCCGGTGGGCGGAAGTGATAACGGCTCGTTTGCCAAAGCCGGTATTCCCATCATTTGGTATCATACCGACGGTCATCCCGATTACCATCAGCCTTCTGACCATGCAGACCGTCTGAATTGGGATAAAGTGGTTGAAATATCTAAGGCCTCTTTCCTTAACGTCTGGAATCTGGCTAACGAAAAGGATTATTAAGAACGAAATGAAAACTAAATTAACTAATTGTGTAAAAACCGTATTACTTTCTTTTATGCTGGGAGTGCTGTTTGCTTGTTGTCAGGGGGCGGCCTCTTCCGGCAATGCAGGAAAAAATGCTTCCCGGGTGAGGATTGCTTCCAATGACTCTGCGAAGCTGGTTCCTGATAAAGCCCTGAATGATGCGTCTTGCGTACTTGCAGGTTTGCCGGTTGATAAAGCAAGCGGAAAGCTTTACGCACTGACTCGGACCAAGGAATGGAAGAACCATGCCCGTTACATGGATCAGATATGGAATGTTTTCCGGCAGACGGCTCCCCGGCTGGTAGCTTTTTCACAGACGGAACTGGAAGACATCAACACTCGTTGCCATACTCTGTTTTATCCTTTCGGCGGTCCTGACTTTCTGTTTGCCAATGCGTTCTTCCCCGAGATGGACACTTATGTACTGATCGGGTTGGAACCCGCCGGCACTGCTCCGAAAGTGAAGCATCCTTCTGCCGAAACTTACCGGTTGTATCAGAATGCCGTATCGAACGTACTCAATCTGAGTTTCTTTAACGATATGGATAAGGAACTGGCCAATGATACCATCGACGGGGTTGTCCCCATCTATTCGTTATTGATGGCCCGGGGGAACCGTAAGATAGTCAGCATTCAGGAAGTGTGGTTATCGGAAACCGGAGATCTTTTCGAAAGAAAAGAGGGGGATACCATCCGGAACACATGCAGTGCAGGGATGGAAGTCCGGTTTTTCCGTCCGGGCGCTTCCCGATTGCAGACCCTCTATTATTTCTGCACAGATATCAGTAACGAGGGGTTGCAAGCCAACCGACCGTTACAGGCGTTTATGGACCGTTTTGATGCGGAGACCACAGCAACATTTGTCAAGTCGGCTTCCTATCTGATGCACGAACCTGCTTTTTCGCGCATACGCGAGACGATTCTTCAGAAATCGTCTGCTGTTGTACAAGATGACTCTTCCATTCCGTTGTCCTGTTTTGATCCGGAGGTGTGGTCGGTTACTTTGTACGGTACCTTCTACAAGCCGATCTCCACTTTCTCTCAGTATCTTCAGCCGGAATTGCGCGATGCCTATCAACAGGGTGATCCGAAACCTCTTAATTTCAGGATTGGCTATGCACGGCAATCCAATTTGCAGGTCGCAAGAAGAAAATAGTCCCGGTTAATAACTTTTCGCAAGAAGGTTAACCGGGAATTAACCCTCCTCCTAACCCTTCCTCATTAGTTTTGCGTCCTAAATAAAATGCAAGGGGATGTGTCGAAACTCTTTTCACCACAGCCTCTGTTAGAAAATAAAATTAAGCTATGAGGAAGAATTTTTCAACTATCCTAATTGTCGGTGCAGCCCTTTTACTGGCTTCGTGTGTACAACAAAAAGAGTCTTTCAGCCCTGTAGACTATGTGAATCCTCTGATGGGGACGGAGTCTACTTATGCTTTTTCACATGGGAATACTTATCCTGCGGTGGCGGTTCCCTGGGGAATGAATTTCTGGAGTCCGCAGACCGGAGAGAACGGTAGCGGCTGGATGTACACGTATACCGACAGCCTGATACGGGGGTTCCGCCAGACCCATCAGCCCAGTCCGTGGATTAACGATTACGGTACTTTCTCTATTATGCCGCTGTCCGGTGTGCTGAAGATGGATCATAAAGAGCGGGGAGTACCTTTCTCACATACCCAAGAGGAGGCGGCTCCCTACAGTTACAGCGTTACGTTTGCCGACGGACTCCGGACAGAACTTTCCGCTACTTCACGCGGAGCGGTATTCGAAGTCACCTTTCCGCAGGACTCTGCCCAGTATATCGTTGTGGATGCCTACAACGGTGGAAGTGCGTTGACGATTGACCGGGAGAATCGGTGCGTGACCGGTGTGGCGCGTAATCACAATGGCGGGGTACCGGATAACTTTGCCAACTATTTCCGAATAGAGTTCAGCCATCCCATTGCAGAAGAAGGCGTATATGACGGAGATACACTGATGCGCCATCGGCCGACGTTGGAGAGTGATTATACTTGTGCCTACCTCAGGTTTAATGTGCCGGCGGGAGAGAAATTAACCGTCCGTACCGCCTCCTCGTTCATAAGTCCTGCACAGGCGCTTGTCAATTTCAGTCGCGAAGTGGGAGGCAAGAGCCTTGCCCAGGTGAGAGAAGAAGCCCGAAAACAATGGAACAGTTATCTGGGACGAATTGAAGCGGAGGGAGGCAGCGAGGAGCAATTGCGTACCTTTTACTCTTGCCTCTACCGGACCCTGCTCTTCCCCCGCGAATTTTATGAGTTCGACGCTCAGGGGAAACCTGTCTATTACAGTCCTTACAATGGGAAGATACAGGATGGCTATATGTATACCGATAATGGATTCTGGGATACGTTCCGTGCCGTCCATCCCTTGTTTACCTTATTATATCCGGAAGTTTCCGAGCGAGTTACCCAATCCATCCTCAATGCTTACGATGAAAGTGGGTTCATGCCCGAGTGGGCGAGTCCGGGCCACCGGGAATGTATGATTGGTAATAATTCCATCTCCTTGTTGACAGACGCATGGATGAAAGGCATTCGTACCATCTGTCCGGAGAAAGCTCTTGAAGCAATGATTCATCAGACCGAGGCCCGGCATCCCGGAATCAGTTCGGTGGGACGTGACGGATTCGGGTACTATGACCGTTTAGGCTATGTTCCCTATCCCGAAGTGCACGAGGCTACGGCCAAGACCCTTGAATATGCTTACGCCGACTGGTGTGTCGCACGTTTTGCCGACTCCATTGGCCGGAAAGAGATTGCCGATACCTATTACCGGAAAGCCCTCAACTACCGGAACCTTTACTATCCCGACTATGGATTCATGTGGGCAAAAGATGCCAATGGGAAATGGAGAGACGCTTTTGACGCGACGGAATGGGGAGGCCCTTTCACGGAGGGCAGTTCCTGGCACTGGACGTGGAGTGTTCTGCATGATCCCGAAGGCTTGTCTCGATTGATGGGAGGACATACAGCGATGGAAGCCCGTCTCGACTCTATGTTTACAGCTCCCAATACCTATAATTACGGTACTTACGGTTTTGTTATCCACGAGATAGCTGAGATGGTGGCTCTTGACATGGGGCAATATGCACATGGCAACCAACCTGTGCAACATGCCATCTATCTATACGACTATATCGGCCGGCCCTGGAAGGCCCAGAAGCACGTCCGCGAAGTGATGGATAAGCTTTATCACTCCGGCAGCAAAGGCTACTGCGGTGACGAAGATAATGGGCAGACTTCCGCCTGGTATGTCTTTTCCGCCATGGGATTCTATCCGGTTTGTCCCGGTGTTCCGGAGTATGCCATGGGATCTCCGCTCTTCCCGAAACTGACATTGCATTTGCCCGACGGAAAGAACTTCACAGTGAAGGCGGAAGGCAATAGCCCGGCGAACCGGTATATCGGGAAAGCCCTGCTCAATGAAAGTGAATTTACCCGTAACTACCTGACGCACCGTGAGCTTACTTCCGGAGGAGAACTGGTGTTATGGATGGACAGCGTGCCCGATTCCCGGCGCGGCACTCAGAAGGAAGACTTGCCTTACTCTTACTCCAACGAGCACTAATCGGCGCATACGTTTGCCAATTCTATAATTTTTCGTATTTTTGTTGCACTATGAAACGGATGACGCATTTATCGAAGAACAGTATATGAGAAGGTTGGGATGTTTGTTTGTTATCGGAATGATGTGGCTTTGCATAGTCGATTGCTTCTCGCAGGGACTTCTTTTCTATGGAAACGAAAAGCGGATTAGTGAGCGTGCCACCTATTCTGTATTGCGTGAAGGGCACGAGCGCACTTTCACCAACGCCTTCCGTATCTCCTTTGATTATCTGGTCCGGAATGTGGAGAGTCCCGGTTACATCCTTTATCTGGAAGACCGGGATGCCGGGAAAACTTATAGTTTTACGTATCTGCACAAACCCGGCGACCGTTGTTCTTTCTCCTTCAACGAAGACGGCAAACGTATCTTTTGTACTTTCGAACTGGATAAGGAAGACTATGATCACCGCTGGTTGCCTGTTTCCATAGCTTTGGATATACCCGCTGACTGTGCCCGAATTACGATTGGCAAACGGAGCAAGGAGATCTCCAACCTGGGACTGGAGCCGACAGGATTCTCACCGCATATTTATTTTGGTAAATGCGAATACATCCTGGATGTGGCTTCGTATGCCATCCGTAACTTGTCTCTTACCGACGGTGAAGAGATCATGATATTTCCTTTGAACGAGAGCAGCGGAGAAGATGTGCACGACAGCCGGGGACATGTTGTGGGACAGGTCACCAATCCTGTGTGGCTGATTAATCAGTCCTACTACTGGAAAGAACTTTTTACGGACTATTCTTCCACGCCTTCCGGTCTTAACTTTGACAAGACACACCAGAACATCCTCTTCTTTAATCAGGACTCTCTGTCCGCGTTCGACCTTTACACGCACGAATTATCGAAGACACCTTATAAGACCCCTCTTCCGGTTCAGCTTCGCCTGGGTATGAACTTTCTGGATGAGGCATCCCGTGAACTGTACACTTATGAAGTGGCCGATTCGCATGGCGATGCCATGGTGGCGGCGCTGGATCTTACTACCAAAGAGTGGCGTCCGGCCAGTTCCGACTATCTTTGCCAACAACTCCATCATCATTGCGGATTCTTTCATCCGGGCGAAAGAAAGTTTTTCCTGTTTGGCGGTTACGGAAGCCGTAGGTACAGCAATACGTTCCTGGCGTACGATTTGAATACTTGTCGTTGGGATACACTGGCCTTCTCCGGCGACCGGGTGATTCCCCGTTACTTTTCGGGCATGGCTGTGAGCAATGATTACAAGCGGGTATACCTCTACGGAGGCATGGGCAACGAAGCCGGTGATCAGAATATAGGGCGCAACTATCTGTACGATTTATACCGGATAGATATGCAGACCCGTTCGGTGCAGAAACTCTGGGAAGCGAAAGCACCGGCGGTCAATCGGGTGGTACCCCGTAATATGATACTCTCTGCCGATGAGAAACACCTGTTCCTCCTGGGATATCCCGAATATCTGCCCAATTCCACTTTGCAGTTGTACCGGTTGTCTGTGCGTGACGGTGAGTGTGAAGCGGTGGGAGACAGTATTCCCATTGTTTCGGAAGAGATTGCTACCAACGCCAATCTATACTTCAATGAAGAATTAAATGAGTTCTATTGTTCCGTCCAAGAGTTCGAGAAGCACGGGCAAGTGACTACCCGTCTATACTCCCTGTCTGCTCCGCCGGTTACATTGGACGATGTGGAATACTATAGCCGGAGGCGGAATGCCCTGAATGGCGGTCTGCTGGGAGCAATCGTGGGTGGAGTATTGTTGTTGGCGGCCTGTGTATGGGGCATCATGCACCATAAGCGGAAGCGGGACAGGACGTCTGCCGAGACCGCATCTGCCGGAGTACGTCCGGAAGAAGTGTCCGATATACCGGAAGTTCCGGCTGTGGAGTCACCGGAAGTGAAAGAAGAAGAAGTTGAGAAAGAGCCTTCCGAGTGGGAAGAATTGCCGGTGGTATTGCCGCCCGACAAGAATGCTATTTTCCTTTTCGGCATGTTTACCATTCTCGATAATGCCGGACGTGACATTACCTATATGCTCAGTCCCAAGCTGCGTACTATCTTTTTGTATATTCTGCTGAACAGTGTAGGCAAGAGGGGAGTGCTTTCGTCTGACATGAATCAGATATTCTGGCCCGATAAGTCCGGCAGCAATGTGAAGAACCTCAAAGGAGTTTCCATGAATCATGTGAGGAAGATATTGCAGGATGTGGACGGCATCGAACTCGTATACCGCAACGGATACTTCTGCATGGTGTTTGGCGAAGAGTTTTATTGCGATTACATTCGTCTGATGAACCTTACCTCTCCGGAGAAAAAGAAGAAAGAGACTCCCGGTGCCATACGTGCGGAATGGTTGGAAATACTTTTGCGGGGTAAGTTCATACCTGCCTCCGAATCCGACCTCTTCGATTACTATAAACAGAAAGTGGAAACGCTGATCCATTCTCTTCTGCCCGGCCAGTTGGAACTGGCTTACGGGGATGCCCGGTTCAGTATCGTCATCCGTCTTTGTAACATCCTCTTTATAGCCGATCCTTTGTCGGATCTGGCACTTGCTTATACCGTTTGTGCCCTTCGGAAGCAGAACAACCAGGAGGAAGCCATCAGGCGTTATGCCGCGTTTACGAAAGATTATAGACGGGTGATGAACGAAGAGTACGGCATAGCTTTCGCTGACATCAAGGTCTGAGTCTCCCTCCCGATTGTCAGTTTGTCAAAATGATAAAGCAACCTCTCTGCTTTTGGTTTTTTCGGCCGTCGGGCGGGGTATGACCGGAAAAACGCCGCCATTTCGTTTATCGGTTTATCTTTCTGGTGGTATAGATACCTGTTCTTGCTAATTAAAGACGGTGACGAGCCTCCTCGCATACCTTGTGTTCGCTTTAGAGAAGAATGTCTGTCCTTTTGATACATCAAACAGGACTTCTTCAACAGACCAACCGGAAGTAGAACGGGCCTCTCAGAGCCTTTGTTCCGGAACAATATATGATAACTGCCAAAACATATAGAGATATTTAGAAAAGAAGTAAGCCTTTTCCGAAAATGCTTACTTCTTTCTGACCAAATGCTTCTTTCTTTTTCCGAAAAGTAAGGTGCTTTTCATCTCCGATCGAGGCTTTGAAGGTCGGTTATCCCTGTTTTTCGTGTTCAATAACCCGTTTCTTGCCGTATTTCTCTTCCGGTTGGGCTCTTTTGGAAGAAGACCTCGTCAGCGGAAAAGGCTTTTTGCTGTCTTTCTGAAACCTTGGTTCTTCTTTGTGCTATCTTTGTGTATTTTTTGAAGAGTAGAAGTCAATGTCTGGACTGCTGTAGGGGCGGGTTAACAAGAAATATGGGAGGTTAATTGCTTTGTTAACCCATATTTAATCCCTCTCTTAAGACCATGAAGATACATTTGTTTTCGTCTTTAGTTAAAAAGAGTCAGCAACGCCTTGCTTGATTCCTAATGTTAATTTTAATTCATTATTATTATGAGAGAACGAAAATTAGTAGAAAGAGCCGTAAGGATTTCAGGGATGTTTGTCCTTCTTTCGGGTATGGGACTTCAACCTTGCCTTGCTTCTCACAGCTACAATGCAGCACTTGCCGGAGTGGTGCAGGTAGAACAGCAGAAACAGAAAATAACCGGTTGTGTTCTTGACGTCACGGGTTCTCCGCTTCCCGGGGCTTCTGTATTGGTAAAGGGTGCTCCCGGACGTGGAGCGATCACCGATATGGATGGTAACTTCTCGGTTGAAGCGGAACAGGGAGAGCAACTTGAGATCTCCTTTATTGGAATGGAAACACAAGTCGTGACCGTTTCCGCAAAGACCCGTCTGCAGATCACCCTGAAAGAGGACAGCAAAACCTTGGACGAAGTCGTGGTGGTGGGTTATGGTACACAAAAGAAAGCCAACCTCACCGGAGCCGTAGCCAGTGTTTCGGCAGAGACATTGGAGAGTCGCCCGATCACCAATCTTAGCCAGGGACTACAGGGTATGATCGGTAACCTGAACATTTCCGCCGACAACGGTGCACCGGGCAAAGGATACGGGTTCAACGTTCGTGGTACTACATCTATAAACTCTTCCGGACCCTTGGTACTGGTCGATGGTGTGCAGATGGATCCCAACATGATCAATCCGGCCGATGTGGAAAGCGTATCGGTATTGAAGGATGCGGCTTCGGCTTCTATTTACGGAACACAGGCAGCCTATGGTGTCGTGCTGATTACCACCAAGAAAGGTAAAGACGAGAAAGCCAAGATTTCGTTCTCGTCCAACTGGTCTGTCAATTCGCCTACACGCAAACCGGAGTATATGGATTCGTGGACATTTGCCAATTTCCATAATCTGACCAACCGCAACTCGGGTGGAGGCGATTACTACGATAAGAACTATATGGATCATATCTATGCCTATTATACCGACCCGAAACACAATCTGCCGGTATTCATCGATCCGTCCAATCCCAACAAGTATCTGTATTGCGGCAACACCGACTGGATAGATGAAACCATCAAAGACAACACCCTGATGCAGCAGTACACCCTGTCTCTCAACGGAGGTTCGGGCAAGACCGCCTATTACGGTTCGATAGGTTTCCTCGACCAAGGGGGAACACTGAAACATTACGATGATAAGTACCGCCGTTTCAATGTCAACCTGAACCTGACTTCGGACGTCACCAATTGGTTGCAGGTGCGGTTGAAGACCGTCTACAACAACACTTACCGGGATGCTCCTTACGGAAGTAACAACAGTGACGAGACAGCACAGATCAACAGTGCATTCTACGGTGCCGACCTTCGCCCGATGATGCCGGTATATCATCCGGACGGAAACTTTTCCGGTCAGGGCAGTTGGACGAATATGGTGGCTACCCAGTCCATTTCCGGCGAGCGCAAGAATAAGGAGAACGACCTTTGGCTGACCGGCGGTTTAAAAATCACTCCGCTGAAGGACTGGACCATCAATGTGGACTATACCTATAATATGTATATCCTCTCGAAGAAGCAGCACGGTAAAGAGATATTGGAGCATACGGCCAATCCGGACATTGTAACCGTATTCCCGCATACCACTCCGAGCCGCGTGAAGTTTACCACCGACGACAACTATTACCAGACGTTCAATGCCTATACCGACTACTCCAAGTCTTTGGGTAAACACAACATTAAACTGTTGCTGGGATATAATTACGAAACCAAGAGCTATCGTTGGTTCAATGCCGAACGCGAGAACCTGATCAGTAATGATCTTGCCGGTCTGGGACAGGCTTATGGAGAGAAGTACAACGGGAGCGGCCAGCACTCCTGGGCTACTATGGGATATTTTGCCCGTATCAATTATAACTACGATGAACGCTATCTTCTGGAGTTGAACGGACGTTATGACGGTTCTTCCAAGTTCCCCAAGGACAAGCGTTTCGTATTCTTCCCCTCCGTATCGGCTGCCTGGAGAATCTCGAGCGAGGCTTTCTTCGAACCTGCCAAGAAGATTGTAGATGAACTCAAGATCAGAGCCTCTTATGGTTCGTTGGGCAATCAGTCGGTTGGCGGCGACTATCCTTATATCGCTACCATGGGCACCAATGGCGAGATGGGATACCTGGTGGACGGAAAGAAAATAGCCAGCGTGAGTCCCGGCGGTATCGTCAGTCCTTACCTGACTTGGGAGACTGTACGCCAGATTGACTTGGGTCTCGACTGGGCATTGCTGAACAGCCGCCTGTATGGAACCTTCGACTGGTACATGCGGAAGACACTCGATATGGTGACCAATGGTACACCGCTTCCTGCCGTACTGGGAACAGGAGCTCCGCAGGCCAATACTGCCGACCTGAAAACAACCGGTTGGGAACTTTCAATGGGATGGAGAGACCGGGTGAACAAAGACTTCTCGTATGACGTAAGTTTCGTATTGTCCGACTATCAGGCAGAAATCACGAAGTTCAATAATCCGCAGAATTTGCTCTCTACCCATTATGTAGGCAAAAAGTGGGGTGAGATCTGGGGATTGGTAACCGAAGGACTTTTCCAGTCGGCAGAAGAGGTAAGTGCCCATGCCGATCAGTCGGAGATCTATGGCGGTGGCTGGTATCCGGGTGATGTGAAGTACAAAGACCTGAACGGTGACGGCAAGATAAACAAGGGAAAGAATACGCTTGACGATCCGGGTGACCAAAAGATTATCGGTAACAGCGAACCGCGTTACAGTTATGGTATTAAAGGCGGATTGCAGTGGCGCGACTTTGACTTTGATGTATTCTTCCAGGGCATCGGCAAGAAGGATGTAGTGTTGGGAGGCAACCAGTTCTGGGGCTTCGGCAACGAATGGCATGTACCTTTCAAACATGCACTCGACTCATGGACCGAAGATAACCGCAATGCTTACTTCCCCCGGTCTACCTACGACAACGTGACCGGTAACCGCGAAACGCAGACCCGTTATCTCCAGAATGCCGCTTATCTGCGCCTGAAGTCTATCACATTGGGATATTCTTTGCCGAAAGCGCTCCTGGCCAAGTGGAAGATAGATCATGTGCGTTTTTACGTAAGCGGACAAAACCTGCTGACGTTCGATCACCTGTTTGACATATACGACCCCGAAACAGTGAGTCTCAGCACTTATCCGCTGACTAAGTCTGTTTCATTCGGATTAAACATTACCCTCTAATACGATAACGATTATGAAAAAGAATAAGATATTACTGATAGCGGCAGTGGCATGTACTTCCATGTTCTCTTCCTGCTCCGATTTACTGGACTTGTATCCCGAAGATTCTCTCTCGGATCCGAAATTCTGGACAAGTGTACAAGACCTTGAACTTTATGCCAACGGCTTTTACGGTATTTTACCGGGGGCGCAGGGACCCGGTGCCGATGATGAATCGGACTGTTACGTGAACGAGAAACCGAAGACCTGGATCTTCAATCTTGAAACGATTCCTACTTCCGGCGGCGGATGGGGAAATGGAGACTGGGGAAACATCCGTTCCTGCAACTATTTTATGGCTCGTTACAAACAGGTGAAAGGGGATGAAAGCCAGATTAACCGTTCGGTAGCCGTGGTCCGCTTCTTCCGTGCCTGGGAGTATGTGTACAAAGTGAAACGCTTTGGCGATGTGCCCTGGTATGAAACCGAGTTGCAGATGGACTCCGAAGAACTGTACAAGGGACGTGATTCCAGAAAAGTCGTGTTCACACACATCCTGGAAGATCTCGATTTTGCCATCGAACACCTTCCGAAGCCTAATGAAACCAAAACCGGCAATATGCATAAGTATGCTGCGCTGGCTTTCAAGTCGAGAGCTTGCCTCTACGAAGCGTCTTTCCGTAAGTATCACGGACTGGGCGACTACGAAGAGTTGTATCGTGAAGCAGCTGATGCAGCCGCACAGGTGATCGAAGAGGGAGGTTACTCCATCTATAAGACCGATAAGCCTTTACAGGATTATTACAACCTGTTTGTACAGGAAGATTTAGCCTCCAATAGCGAGTGTATCATGCCCAGGGTTTATATCACCAAGCTATTGATGCACAACAACACCCGCCAGATGGAAGAGTCGTATACAGGTTTGAGCCGTGCCATGTTCGAACAATACCTATGTGCCGATGGTCTGCCCACCGCAGTCAGTCCGGGATACGAGGAGGCCGACATGCCGATGGATGAGTTGATGCAGCGTGATCCGCGCCTGCGCCAGACGATCGATAATCCGGAACTTCCTTTTAAGGTGCTGAGCGACGGTACGAAGCAGTTCAATGCCCTTCCCATAATAGATACCAAATATTGTACTACCGGATATTACGTGATGAAGTATCACTCTACCGATCCCGAACAGTGGAACATCGGGCAGTCTACACTGGATGTGTTTATCTTCCGTTATGCCGAGGTGCTGTTGAACTATGCCGAGGCGAAAGCCGAACTGGGTGAATGTACCCAGGAGGTATTGGACCAAACTGTCAATGAACTGAGAGACCGTGTAGAAATGCCGCATCTGAAAGTAAATGTCGGTTTCACCGATCCGAACTGGCCGGATTATGGTTATGAACTCTCTCCGCTGCTTTACGAAATCCGTCGCGAGCGTGCAGTCGAGTTGGTAGGCGAAGGCTTCCGTTGGGATGACATTGTACGCTGGAAAGCCGGCAAGTTGCTGGAAGCACCGAAGAGTATGCTTGGAATGAAAGTATCGGATAAGCTGAAAGAGCAGTACGACTCCTTCTCCTGTGAATTGACGCAGGACAATCTGCTGATTGTTTATCCGGACAGGACAACCCGCAAATGGGACGATAAACTCTATCTGCATCCGTTGCCTATCGACGAGACAACGATGAATCCGAACTTGTTACCCAATAATCCCGGATGGGAATAAACATTTAAAATGAGAAGAATCATGAAACAGAACATACTGAAGGCAGCCATTCTGGCTGCCGGATTCTGCTGCACAGTGGGATGCAGTGACAATGACAGCGACCTGACCATCTACATACCCGATGCGGGAACTGCCGTGAAAGCCAATTTCTACATTGAAGACGAGCCGTATGTGCAGACTTTTAATGTGGCCGTTACTCCCGAAACCTATCCGCAACTGACGGAATACGGACTGCCTAATGATGCTGTGGTACATCTGCAAGCCGATCCGGGCAAGGTAGACGAGTATAACGCGAAGAACGGAACCGAATATGAACTGCTGCCGGAAGCCGCTTACGACCTGACTGAAGAGGTATTGGTAAAAGCCGGGACACCGAAGTCTGAGGAAGCCGTAATCACGGTTCATGCAAAAGGTAACATCGAGGCGTTCAAGGAGTATCTGCTGCCCGTAAGCATTACTTCGGTGGAGGGAGCGGTAGCCGATCATTGCTGTCAGACCATCTACTTCATCTTCAGAGGTTCGATGGATGCCAGCAACATGGAGTTGCTCGATCGTACCGGATGGGAAGCATTGAGTGCTTCGTCCGAAGAGCCGAAAGAGGGCGATTGGGGACACAGCGGACTGAAAGAAGCTTGTCTGGATGGTGATCTGAATACTTTCTGGGGTACCGACTGGAGTACTCAGCATCCGCAACCACCTCACTGGATTGTTATTGACCTGAAGAAAACAACCCATATCCAGGGATTCGCTTGCCAGGCACGTGAAGAGGGGTATGACGGGCCGAAAGAGGTGACTGTGGAAGTGAGCGATGATAATGCCACCTGGACGGTAGCCGCTAAGTTTAAAGATATTCCGGCACAGGGTGAGTTCCGATCCTTCCTGCCCGCTGCTGTAGATGGACGCTACCTGAAGGTAACCATCACAGCCGTGAACGGCGGACCGCATGTGACGATAAGCGAACTTAATTTATTCTGATATACAAAACTGTAAAATAGACGAACACATGAATCTAAGAAATTTCTTTTTAGCGGCGGGAATCGCTGCTGTAGCGGTACCTGTATGGGGGCAAAAGGCCCCCGAACCCTACGGACTGACTCCCAGTGCGAGACAGGTAGAGTGGTATAACCGGGAGATGATCGCTTTCTTTCACTTCGGTATCAATACCTTTGAGGAGTATGTAAACGAAGGGGACGGACGTGCTCCGGCAGCTATATTCAATCCTACGGCCCTCGATTGCGGACAGTGGATGCGTACCCTTCAGTCGGCCGGTATCCCCAGTGCCATCATTACAGCCAAACATGCCGATGGGTTCTGCCTTTGGCCCAGTAAATATACGGATTATGGAGTGAAGAACTCTGCCTGGAAGAATGGAAAGGGAGACGTTGTGCGCGAGTTTGTGGATGCTTGCGAGGAGTATGGCATTAAGGCGGGCATCTATCTGGGTCCGCACGACCGGCACGAGCATCTTTCTCCCCTTTATACTACGGAGAAGTACAAGCAGTATTATGGTCACCAGTTGGAAGAATTGATGGGTGACTATGGAAAAGTCTGGGAAACTTGGTGGGACGGTGCCGGAGCAGACGAACTGACTACTCCCGTCTATACTCATTGGTATAAGATTGTGCGAGAGAAGCAACCGGACTGTGTCATTTTCGGGACCAAGAACTCGTATCCTTTTGCCGATGTGCGTTGGATGGGAAATGAGTCCGGCAAAGCCGGTGATCCTTGTTGGTCGACTACCGACTCTGTATGCGTCAGAGATGAATGGAAGAACTATGAAGGGCTGAACGAAGGAGTAAAAGGCGGTGATGCATATATCCCTGCCGAAACCGATGTATCGATCCGTCCCAGTTGGTTTTATCATGCTGAGGAAGACAGCCGCGTGAAAAGCGTAAAGGAACTTTGGGATATTTATTGCACTTCTGTCGGTCACAACAGCGTGTTGCTGCTCAACTTCCCACCTGATCGTCGCGGACTGATTCATCCTACCGATTCACTTCATGCTGCCTTGCTGAAGCAGGGATTGGATGAAACCTTCGGAAACAATCTGTTGGCTAAGGCCAAGGTGAAAGCAACGAACGGACGCGGAGGTAAATTCCGTCCGGAGTTCCTGACGGACAACAATAAGGAAACTTATTTTGCCGGCCGAGACGGAGCCAAAACCTCGGACATCGTTTTCACTCTTCCCCGGCAGACAGAGTTCGACTGCCTGATGATTCAGGAAGTGATCGAATTGGGACACCGCACGACGAAGTGGAGTGTGGAATACTCTAATGATGGCCGTAACTGGACCCCGATACCGGAAGCAACCGATAAGCAGACGGTGGGGTATAAATGGATCGTACGTTTCGAACCGGTAAAAGCCAAACAGGTACGTCTTCGTATCCTCGACGGATTTGCCTGTCCTGCTATCCATACATTCGGAGTGTACAAACAATCGGCTTTATTTCAGTAAAAACAATAGGTAGTTGGGTTGAATATAGGTTTGGGCTGTATCACACAGGCAGACATAGGTTTTGTTGGCGGATACAGCCCTTGGTTTTCTTCCCTGCCTTTTCTTAATATCAATAGTATGCTAAATTTTAAACATCTGTTTCTGGTAAGCGTTGCTCTGTGGTCGGCAGTAGGAATGGTTCGTGCCCAGGAGTTCGATCCGAAGCAAAGCTACGAGATCCATACCCAGAACGGACTTGTCCTGGACAATCAGGAGAGTCTGGATTTAGGTGGTAAGATATTTATTTCTAAAAAGGAACCCCATAAAGAGTCGCAGGTCTGGAATCTGATACCTTGCGGTGACGGCTGCTACTCCATTGTCAGTCCGCTCACCGAACTGGGAATCGACAATAGCGGCAATGGAAGCAAGGAGTGTCCGGTCATCCAATGGGACCCTAATAAAGAAAATCCCAATCAGCAATGGCGTATCACGGCTTTGCCCAATGGGAATTATTTGTTCACCAGTGTAGCGAGTGGTTATAACCTGGGCTTCCCGGATGCCGGTCTTGTGGCCGAGCCGGTTTACCAGCTCAAACCGGATGCGCAGAAAATAAGCCAGCAATGGAAAATCGTGAAATCGAATCTGAAAGTGGTGGCTGAGGCTTTTAAAAACCGGAGTGATAATGACTGGGAGAATGAACGGATATTTGCCGTTAACAAAGAAGAGGGGCGTTCTACGTTTGTCCCCTTTGCCGATACGGAAGAGATGAAGGGCGATCCTTCGTACACCCGTCCTTGGATACGCAATCAGTCTTCCCGTTATCTGTTGCTGAATGGTGACTGGAAGTTTCATTGGGTGAAGCAACCTTCCGAACGTCCGGTGGATTTCTATAAACCGGGTTATGACGTGTCTGCCTGGAAAGAGATTCCGGTTCCTTCCAATTGGGAGATGCTGGGATACGGAACCCCCATCTATACCAATATCACCTATCCGATACGCAACAATCCGCCCTTTATACAGGGACAGAGAGGATATACGGTAGAGAAAGAGCCTAATGCGGTAGGTTCCTATCGGAGGGAATTCTCTCTGCCGGCCGACTGGAAGAATAAAGAAGTGTTTATCCACTTCGACGGAGTGTACAGCGCTATGTATCTGTGGATCAATGGTAAGAAAGTCGGGTATAGCCAGGGTGCCAACAACGATGCCGAGTTCAACATCACACAGTATGTGAAGCCGGGTAAAAACATATTGGCAGTCGAAGTGTATCGCTGGAGTGACGGCAGCTATCTGGAAGACCAGGATATGTTCCGCCTGAGCGGTATCCACCGGGATGTCTATCTGGTGGCGACTCCGAAACTTCGCCTGCGCGACGTGCATCTTACTTCTGTCATCAGTGACCGTTTCGACAAGGCCGACTTATGTGTCAAAGCAGACGTGAAGAACTATGGCAAGTCTGCTGTGAATGCCTCCGTGCGCATAGCTCTGCTGGATGCCGGTGGCAAAACTTTGCGTACGTTTACAACTGCGGCCGGTAACCTGGCTGCCGGAAAAGAGATCTGTCTGCCTGCAAAAGCAAGTATTCGTGATCCCCAACTCTGGAGCGCCGAAACACCTTATCTGTATACTGTGAATCTGGAATTGCTGGATGCTTCCGGCAAGGTGCTCGAGGCAACTACCCAGCAATATGGTTTCCGCAAAATTGAAATACGTGACAATAAAGTGTATATCAATGATGCATTGGTGTTGTTCAAGGGTGCCAATCGTCACGATATTCATCCCCGTTTCGGTAAAGCGGTACCTGTAGAAAGCATGATAGAGGATATCCTTCTCTTTAAGCGTTTCAACCTGAACACCATTCGTACCAGTCATTATCCGAATGATCCGAAGATGTATGCTCTGTTTGACTACTATGGACTTTACGTAATGGACGAAGCGGATCTGGAATGTCATGGCAACATGATGCTGACCAAGCGGGAAAGTTGGAAAGAAGCCTTTGTCGACCGGGTGGTACGTATGGTGGAACGGGACAAGAACCATCCTTCCGTAATCTTCTGGTCGATGGGGAATGAATCGGGCGGAGGACCCAATTTCGAGGCCGCTTATCAGGCTGCCAGAGAGATTGACGCACGGTTCATCCATTATGAAGGAATGAATGATGTTGCCGATATGGACTCACGGATGTATCCATCCATCGAAAGTATGATAGCTCAGGACAACGAGCCGCGCAATAAACCTTTCTTTCTATGTGAGTATGCACATGCCATGGGAAATGCTGTCGGTAACCTGGAAGAATATTGGGACTATATTGCCAATCAGTCTAAACGCATGATCGGAGGTTGTATCTGGGACTGGGTGGATCAAGGCATCAATAAACCCGGAGAAGCGCCGGACCGTTATTATTTCGGGGGCAGCTTCGGTGATCGTCCCAACGACAATGATTTTTGTTGTAACGGACTGGTGACACCCGACCGTAGGGTTACTCCTAAGTTATGGGAAGTGAAAAAGGTATACCAATATATGACTTTTGAAGAAGTGGGAGAGAACAATGTGGGGTTACGCAATCATTATTCATTCCTGAATATGCGTCATTTCAACCTGCGTTATGTCATCCTCAAAGACGGGGTGCCTGTTGCGGAAGAGGAGTTCGGACTGCCTGACGGTAAGCCGGGTGAACACCGTACGATCCATATCCCTTATCTCCGTCACTTGACGGAAGATGCCGATTACCACATCAACTTGGAAGTGAAGTTGAAGCATGACTGCGTCTGGGCTAAAGCCGGACATGTAGTGGCAACGGAGCAGTTCTTACTAAGAGAGAGAAAACAGAAAACGGAGGTTCCGGAACTCTCTGCTTCCCTGCAGGTGGTAGAAGAACGTCAGTACATCCGTTTCCGTGCTCCGGGTACCGAGATCTCATTTGATTCAAAGACAGGCATGATGATCGGTCTCCGATATGACGGACAAAACATGATACACGGTCAGCAAGGACCGGCGTTGAACTGGTATCGTTCCATCAGTAATGATCCTCGCGAATGGATTCAGCCTGTGGTTGCATTGCGTGGTTTTGACTGGAAACTGGCGGAAGACGGAAAGTCGGCGTCTGTTCAGTCTCAGATAGAGGTCAAAGTTGGGCAAGTCAATATACCGTATACAGTCAGATACCGGGTTTACAGTAACGGCAGGGTCGATGTGGCAGCCGACTTTACGACAGAAAGTAATTTCGATCTACCTCGTCTGGGCTTGCAAATGTTCCTCAATCCTTCACTGGAACAAGTCGAATGGTATGGCCGCGGTCCGATGGAGAACTATCGTGACCGGAAGAACGCAGCCTACATGGGACGCTACAAAACGACTGTTACGGATATGGCCGAGCATTATACGCGGGCGCAAACAATGGGCGGACGCACAGATACACACTGGCTGGCATTGACAGACGGACAAGGGAAAGGACTCAGGATAACCGCAACGGATACGTTGGATTTCAGTGCCCAACATTACACGGATAAAGATTTATGGCAGGTAAAATATGGACATGATTTGTCTGATATCCACCGTGCGGAGGTTGTTCTCAATTTAGATTGTATTCAGCGTGGATTGGGCAATGCCAGTTGCGGACCGGGACCGCGTCCCCATTATGAAATCCGGAAGGATACGGTTTATAGTTATTCTTTCCGAATGGAACCATTAAGATAAGGATTGTTATCCGGACAAGGAGACCGATGGTCGTTGCGGATGTTGAATCTGTTTGAAGTTTTGCGCCCTGCTCCTCAAAGTCGGAACTTTGAGAGAGCAGGGCGCAATATCTTTCGGAGTGTGTCTCGCAAAGGTCTTTTCTATCTTATTCTTCTCCGACCTTGATACCGAAACCGGCTTTGCGCAAATCGTTCCAATATCCGGGGTATGATTTGGAGACTACTTGAGGTTCGTCTATTTGTATTGTCGGATAATGAATTGCTGCCGGAGCAAAAGCCATAGCCATGCGATGATCCTCGTAAGTCTTGATAACGGGACATGCCTGTTGTTCCACGCGTTCACCGTCCCAGGAAAGGATACTGTCGTTTTTGTCATGCAATATATACCCGAGCTTTTTCATCTCTGTTTTAAGGGCTTCGATCCGGTCTGTCTCTTTTATTTTGAGGCTTTGCAGCCCGGTGAAGCGGAAAGGCACATTGAGCAGTGCACAAGTCACAACAAAGGTCTGTGCCAGGTCGGGAATATCGACAAAATCTTCATCCAGCCGTTCGACACATGTACCATTCTTCTTCAGTCGTATACCTGTTTCCGTATATTCGGTTGCGACTCCCAAGCGGGCAAATACTTCTGCTCCGCGGCTGTCGCCCTGATAACTGTGGCGGAACAGTCCGGTCAGTTCTATATCTGCTTGGGGAGACAGGGCAGCTATCTGATACCAGTAAGAAGCTGCACTCCAGTCGCTTTCGACGGTAAACGGAAGGCAGTGGTAAGGTTGTGGATCAACCTGGATACTCTGGTCGGATGTCCACGAAGCCGAGGCGCCGAAATCTTTCATCAATTGCAAAGTCAGGTTGATGTAAGGTCTTGAGACGATTTCTCCGGTCAACCGGAGTTGCAAACCGTTTTTCAGTACCGGACCGATCATCAACAGGGCTGATATGTATTGTGAACTCACATTTCCTTTTAAAGTGATTTCGCTGCCCGTGAGCTCTGTACCCTCAATCCGTAAGGGTGGGAAGCCCTCATTCCGAACATATTCTATATGGGCTCCCAGTTCGCGCAAGGCGTTCACTAATATCTGTATGGGGCGTTGCTGCATCCGTTCCGTTCCGGTGATGGTATGGATACCCGGAGTACTGCTCAGATAAGCCGTCAGAAAGCGCATGGCCGTTCCGGCCGCAAGAATATCAATCACTTCATTGCCTTCGGTCAGAGCTTTTATCATCACCTGCGTATCATCGCAGTCGGACAAGTTCGAAAGTACATCGTCTCCTTTTGACAGAGCATGGATGATAAGGGCACGATTGCTGATACTTTTGGATGCCGGAAGCTGGATAGTGGCCTTTATCTGCGAAGGCGCTGAGAGTAGATAACGCATGGTCTTTGTTGCTATAGTTATATTCGGTTGCAAAAATAGGAAATCTATTCTTTTTTGCCCCTATCCTCTTCCTAAAATATTAAGGATATGAACGGAATCCAATATACATTAACGAAGCGAACAAACATCTAAAAAATAGGTTGTTTAAGGTCCTAAGGACATTTTGTTTATAAAAAAATGTCAAGAAGTAGCTCCATATTTCTGTAATATGATACCAAAAGACTTGTGTAGTTACGGGGTTAATGTAGTTATTTTACTTTTGTATCAACAAAGAAAGGATTCTGATGCCAAACAGGGATAGTGAGAAATTGATAACGGATGGTTATACTACGACTTTATTGGGGGATGAACTCATGGTTTGTGAGAACATGAAGCACATTCGTGTGACGTCTGTTCCGTCCTACACTGAAGTTGGGATGATCATTTTGTGTTTGAGAGGTACTGCCAAGATCTGTATCTTTGATAATATTCATATTCTTGCTAAGAATGAACTGGCGGTTATTCTGCCGGGTCAGTTGGTTTCGATAACCGAACTAAGTCATGATTTTCTTTGTAATATAGTTGTGCTGTCGCGTGCACTTTTTGATGATACGTTGAGTGGGTTCAGTCGTTTTTCTCCTCTTTTTTTTGTTTACATGAGAAGCCATTATTGGTATGAATTGACAGGAGAAGAGATTGAGCGGTTCAAACTTTTTTATGGATCACTCGCACAGCGGGCAAAAGACCCTACCCATTTTTTCAGGAGGGAGTCTGTGTTGTTGTTACTGAGAATCTTTTATCTGGATATCTATAACGAATATTACAGCAAGTCTCATTTGATGAAAGGGGGATCGGATATGGGTAAGAGTAAGCTGGCGCATGATTTTTTCTGTTTAATTATGCAGCATTACCGGGAACACAAGGATGTCGCTTTCTATGCCGATAAGTTATGCATCACTTCCAAGTATCTGTCAATGGTGATAAAAGAGGCGAGCGGAAAGACAGCAAAAGATTGGATTGTAGAGTATGCCATATTGGAGATCAAAGCCATGTTGAAGAACTCTACCATGAATATACAGGAGATATCTATTAAAACGAACTTTGCGAACCAGTCGTCGCTGGGGCGTTTTTTTAGAAAGCACACAGGAATGACGCTTACAGAATATCGTATGCATCGATAAATAGTGGCTTTAATGAAACAAGAAAAACAAACCGAACTGTTGCGGACTCAGCAGATGCTGAATGAAGTGAACCGCAAGTTGTTAATGACGCTTGGGGTCGCGGAAGTTTTTCCATGGAAGTGGGAACTGGCAGAGCATATGGTATGGTTTGATGCCCGTCCGTCGGACGATCCTGCAGGATGGGAGATTTTTCATAATGATTCGTTTCCGGTTTCTATAGCGCGTGTTTATCAAGGCATCTATAAGGAAGACCGCCTTCGGGTGATTGAAGCTTGTCGGGGGGTACTGAAAGGCAAAGTGAAGAAAGTGGTGGTCGAGCTTCGTTTCTGGGCCAAAAAGAGAGAGGGATTGGTATTGGAGTGGTTGGAGATGCATGCCATTCCCGGGAAGGTTGATGAAAATGGCAGACTGTTGACTGTAGAGGGATCGCTGATGTCCATTACCAGGCAAAAAGTTATGGAAGAAGAACTGACCGCAGCTAAAGAGAAAGCAGAAGAAGCCAATCGGTTGAAATCGGCCTTGATTGCTAATATGAACCATGAGATACGTACACCGTTGAATGCGATTGTAGGTTTTGCATCTTTGCTCTCTATCATAGATGACGAAAAAGAGCAGCAGGAGTATATCGGATTGATACAGAGTAATACGGAGCATCTTTTGCGATTGATGAACGATGTTATCGATCTCTCCAATATTGAGTCGGGCGTTATGGACATAGTCGGTTCGGATGTAGTCCTCGATTCATTGATGAAAGAGATGGAATTGACGTATGTTTCCAAAGCAGAAACAAACAACCTGGTTTTGGCTTGGGATCGGGAGCAGTCGAATGGTCACATCTATACAGATCGGGACAGGCTGATACAGATATTGGAGCACTTATTGGATAATGCTATTAAATTTACAACAAAAGGGACCGTTCGTTGGGGATATCAAGAGAAAGAGAATGGTCAAATTAGGTTTTATGTGACGGATACCGGATGTGGTATTCCTAACGATAAAAAGGAAGTGATATTTGAACGATTTGTGAAACTTGATAGCTTTACCCAAGGGCTTGGATTGGGATTGTCCCTTTGTAAAATTATTATTGAGCGTATGCGCGGAACGATTGGAGTGGAATCGGAAGTTGGAGAAGGATCGACTTTCTGGTTTACTATCCCCAATTTATCCGACAATCATATTTAAAATCTACGGATGAGTGACCGTGAGGTTCCCTGAAAAGGACTTCTGTAGCAAGTTGATGATTCCCATCGGCTTGATGTTTGTTTTGTTTGTGATGAGGTCACCGTTTCAGCGGAAACAATGATCCCACGTTGGCACTTCGACAGATAGATCTTTTTGTCTGTCGGGGTGCCAACATTCTTTTATTTTAGACAGAATGTTGGAGAATCGGTAGATTTACACTACTTTTGGTACCACAATCGGATGTCCGGTTGAATTAACCCTTTTATAACGACACGATATGAAATTTGTTAACCGATTCTTTATGATTCTTGTGGCACTATGTCTGGTTTGTCCCGGCGTTAGTGCAGTTGTTAATCCCAAACCTTTTGTGATTCCCGAACTGAAAGAGTGGAAAGGTGCCGAAGGGGCATTTGTACCGACTGAAACAACAAAAATAGTCTGTCCTGCCAATCAGCCGGAACTATTGCGCATTGCCCGTATGCTGGCCGATGACTGTGAAACGATGTTCGGTCACAAACCGGAGGTAGTACAAGGCAAAGGCGGAGCCGGTGATGTTATTCTTGCCATTCGTGCAGATAAGAAGTTGGGCAAAGAAGGCTATACGGTGAAAGTTACCGATCGTATCTTGCTGACTGCTCCCGAAAGCATAGGGGTATATTGGGGAACCCGTACGCTGCTTCAGATTGCGGAACAGAGCGAAAATCATCAGTTCCCGAAAGGTACTTTACGTGACTTTCCGGACTACGCTATGCGTGGCTTTATGATAGATTGCGGCCGAAAGTTTATTCCTCTTTCTTTCCTTCAGGATTATGTGAAGATTATGGCTTATTACAAGATGAATACTTTGCAGATTCACTTGAATGATAATGGCTTTAAACAGTTCTTCGGGCACGATTGGTCGAAAACTTATGCAGCCTTCCGTTTGGAGTCGGATACTTATCCGGGTTTGGCTGCCGAAGACGGCTATTACACCAAGCGTGAATTTATCGATTTACAAAAGTTGGCTGAGAACCTTTACGTAGAAATCATTCCCGAGATTGATGCTCCGGCGCATACTCTTGCCTTTACACATTATAAACCGGAGATCGGCAGTAAAGAGTACGGCATGGACCATCTCGATCTGTTTAATCCTGAAACGTATAAGTTTATGGATGGACTCTTTAAGGAGTATCTGGAAGGGGACGAACCTGTATTCCGTGGAAAGAAAGTGCATATCGGTACTGACGAATACTCAAATAAGAAAAAAGATGTAGTAGAGAAGTTCCGTGCTTTCACCGACCATTATATCCGCTATGTAGAGAGCTTTGGCAAACAGGCTTGTGTATGGGGAGCACTGACGCATGCCAAAGGTGATACACCGGTGAAATCGGAGAATGTGATCATGAGTGCTTGGTACAATGGCTATGCCAACCCGAAAGACATGATAGAGCAAGGCTATAAATTGATTAGTATTCCTGACGGGCTGGTATACATTGTTCCGGCTGCCGGATACTATTATGATTATCTGAACACGAAGTATTTGTACGAAAATTGGACTCCTGTACAGATTGGAAAGGCTGTTTTCCCGGAGAAAGATCCGTCTATCCTCGGCGGTATGTTTGCCGTATGGAACGATCATGTAGGCAATGGCATCTCGACAAAAGATATTCATCACCGCGTTTATCCGGCTTTGCAGACTTTGGCTGTGAAGATGTGGACCGGAAAAGATGTATCTGTTCCGTATGCTGACTTTGATAAACAACGCAATGCCATCAGTGAGGCTCCGGGTGTTAATCAACTCGGCCGTATCGGTACTACACCGGGATTGGTGTATGAACAGGCTTCCGTTGCTCCCAATAGCGAGACTCCTCACCGTGAAATCGGTTACGATTATCTGGTAACATTTGATATTGACGGAGCCGATGAAGCAAAGGGTACGGAACTGTTCCGTTCGCCGGATGCCGTATTTTATCTTTCCGATCCGATCCGTGGCATGTTGGGTTTTGCCCGTGACGGTTATTTGAATACATTTAGTCACCGTATCCACAAAGGTGAGAAAGCAACCATCGGTATCAGTGGTGACAATAAGTCGACCCGTCTACTTATCAATGGACAGGTAGTAGAGGAAATGAATACTCAAAAACTTTACTATAATGCCGGGAAAGATTCTATGAATTATGTTCGCACTTTAGTCTTCCCGCTAGAGAAAGCCGGAAAGTTTGATAGTAAGATTACAAATCTGAAGGTTTATAAGAAATAAGATACTAACTCAATAAAATAGAGGGAGTTAAGCCGCGTGCTTAACTCCCTCTATTATTTTGTGGACAGGCCGTTAGGGAAAAAAATAATATTCTTCATTACTTTCCGAATTGTGTTTTTTTGTACCTTTGCCCCCCGGATGGAGCATAAAGTTCCACGAAACGAATGAAACAGAAACATAGAAAGTCCCGTTTTGAGTCCTTTCAAGGTATACTGACCAAGCTTGCACTTTTCCATCAGTGGGGAAGAGAAAATTCTGATTAAGTAAGTCTCTTTACTTGATTTCTCCTTTTTACATTTTATTATCTGTATGAATCAAGATCTAAGAAGTTATTGATTCGCATTATTTCTAAAAATTCATAAGTAACAACGTATGAACAAATTCTCTTTGTTCATAATGATGCTTTGTGCGTCATTATGTCCCTTGGGTGTGTATGCCCAGGAAGTGGCATGGCATATAATGTCTATAGAAGATATGTTTGCGCTTGCCGACCGTAACAGTAAATCATTGCGTCCGTATGCAACCGGTATTTGTGAAGCCCGTGAAGGCGTAAAAATTGCCGGGAATGCCCGTTTGCCGGAAATTGAAGCTGCTTTGTCGTTCAGTTATTTGGGTGATGCTCTGCTGATAGACCGTAATTTTTCGAATGGAACCAATGCACCTATGCCGCATTTGGGTAATAACTTCTCAGTAGAGGCTTCTCAGGTAGTATATGCGGGAGGTAGCATTACAAACAGTATTGCTATTGCACGTTTGCAAGAAAAGATGGCTCGCCTGGACTTGGATGCCGGGCGTGATAAAGTACGTTTCCTGCTTATCGGCTATTATCTGGATCTATTCAAACAGCAGAATATGTTGCAAGTATACGAAAAGAATATAGAGCAGACCAAGCAGGTGATTGAGGAACTCCGTGCGAAAGAGTGTGAAGGAATCGTTCTGAAAAACGATATTACCCGCTACGAATTGTTGTTGGCCAATCTGGAATTGACACGTACACAGATTGAAAATACAATCTCTATCCTGAATGGCAATCTGACTACTACTTTAGGTTTACCGGAGGATGCCAGAATACAGCCGGACACTACTATTCTCTCAAAAGCCCTCCCCATTGAAAATAAAGAGAATTGGACAAATACCGCTTATGCAAACTCTCCTGTACTAAAACAGATGTTACTTACCGTGGAAATGAGTAAGCATCAACAGAAAATTACACGTTCGGAACAAATACCCCAAATAGCTCTATTTGCCGGTAATAAACTGGATGGGCCTATCACCATCGAAGTGCCTCCTATCAATAAGAACCTCAACTATTGGTACGTAGGGGTAGGGGTGAAATATAATTTCTCTTCTCTGTTCAAGGCCAGTAAGTCCATTGCTCGGGATAAATTCACTGTTCGGCGAAATACGGAGCGGTATAATGATGCTAAAGAACAGACCGGCTTGGCTGTCAATGCAGCGCAAGTGAAATATATGGAAACTTATGTGGAGTTGAATACTCAGCAGAAAAGTGTGGAACTGGCTCATCAGAACTATGCCGTCATCCATGACCGCTATAAGAATGATATGGCACTGATCACCGATATGCTGGATGCCAGCAATTCAAAACTTGAGGCAGAACTACAGCTCGTAAATGCCCGAATCAATATTGTTTTTAATTTTTATAAACTTCTGTATATCTCCGGAACTATCTAAAATCAATCGTCATGAATAAGAAAACTAAAAAAATGGTATTCAATCTCTCTGTTATTTTTGTGTTGCTTCTGGCCTTCGGGTGGGTATGTTCGCGTTTTGTCCATTTGGGTAACGTAGAGTTTACGGACAATGCGCAGGTACGTCAACATATCGTTCCTATCAATTGCCGTATACAAGGCTTTATTAAGAAAATATATTTTACGGAATATCAGGCTGTGCATAAGGGAGACACATTGGCTTTGATAGAAGATGCCGAATTTCGTTTCAGACTGGTGCAGGCAGAAGCCGATTATCAGAATGCTTTATCCGGAAAGAGTGTAGTGACATCGTCTATCCATACCATCCAGAATAATATATCTGTGTCCGATGCCGGTATTCAAGAAGCTAAAGTACGCATGGATAATGCTGAACGCGAATATAAACGCTATCAGAATTTGCTGGAACGGGATGCTGTCACCCGCCAGCAATACGATGCGGTGAAAACAAATTATGATGCATCAAAAGCACGTTATGAATTGTTATTTCGCCAAAAGAAATCGACGGCCCTCGTCAAACAAGAACAAACTGAACGCTTGGAGCAGACCGAAGCCGGGATTAAACTGGCAGAAGCAGCTTTGGAGATAGCCCGGCTAAATCTTTCATATACGGTGATCATAGCTCCGTGCGACGGAACTACCGGGCGGAAAGAGATTCGGGAAGGTGTGTTAGTGCAACCCGGACAGACACTGGTCAACCTGGTGGACGACCATGATAAATGGGTGGTAGCCAATTACAAAGAGACGCAAACAGCCCATATTGGCGAAGGTTATCCGGTGGGTATAGAAGTAGATGCCATCCCGGGAATAATGTTTAAAGGAATAGTAAAATCGGTTTCTCAGGCAACAGGGGCAAGTTTTTCTCTTCTTCCACAGGATAATTCCGCAGGCAATTTTGTGAAGGTGGAACAGCGTATTCCTGTCCGGATAGAATTTACCGGCGAAAACAGGCCCGAAGATATGAAACGCCTGCGTGCCGGAATGAATGTGGAATGTGTAGTAAACTATTAATGTATGCATGAAATAACTCCTTTTGCCATTCCGGCGATGCGCGATTTTGTTCCTGAAAAGTGGAGGCCGTGGATTGTTATTCTTTTTGTTATTGTCTTTCAATTTTCCGGAGGCGTTTATTTGGCTGCGGTTAGTGAAATGGTAGGTTCGACAGCTTTGATGCAGGAGGATATTATGATGGCAGGATACGCTTCTTTGGTAGGGATGTCGTTGACATTTGCCATTATGTTTCGGCTGAAGTTTCGTTTCCCTTCGAAAACAGCTTTCCTGACATGTAGCATTGCTATCATTTTGTGTAATCTGATATGCATGTATACTCGTAGTGTGCCGTTATTGGTGACAGCCTGTTTCTTTGGTGGGATATTCAGGATGTGGGCCACTTTTGAGTGTAATTCCACTATTCAACTCTGGCTTACGCCTCAGAGGGACCTTTCTGTCTTCTTTTGTTATATCTATCTTTTGGTACAAGGTTGTCTTCAATTATCCGGATTGATAACTGTTTATACTGCTTTTTGGATAAAATGGGAATATATGCATTGGCTGATTATTGCATTATTGTTGCTTGTGATGATAGCAACTATGATTTTGTTTCGTAATTATCGTTCGATGCCCAAGTTGCCTCTTTTCGGTATTGATTGGTTGGGAGCCTTGATGTGGGGGATAGTGATTTTGTGTATTATCTTTGTTTGTGTATATGGCGAACACTATGATTGGTATGAATCTGTTTATATCCGGATGGCTACCGTGGGCGGAGTAGTAGTCCTGTTATTGAATTTGTGGCGTGCTTCTTTTATTCGCCACCCGTTCATAGCATTGGTCACCTGGCGGTTTAAAGCCGTTTACCTTACCTTTTTGCTCTATATGGTTGTCGACATTTTATTGGCACCCTCGCACTTGCTCGAACATATTTATATGGAAGCCGTGCTTGGGTATGACTCTTTAAACGTGATTTTACTCAATTGGGTATTAGTACTGGGAACGATTGTGGGGAGTGTTTTCACATTCTATACATTTTCACGTCGTAAATGGTGTTACCGGACAATGACGGTTATTGCTTTTATTTCCATCACCGGTTATTTGATGATGTTCTATTTTACGATAGATTACAATTTATGTAAAGAGGCTTTGGCTTTTCCTCTCTTTTTACGTAGTTTCGGATATGTGATTATCGCTATATGTTTTATAACCGCACTTTCGCGCGTACCGTTTCAGAACTTTTTTGAAGCGGTTTCTGTTCAGGCATTTGTCAGTGCAAGCTTTGGAGGAGCACTCGGTTCGGCTGTTCTCGGACGAGTCTTGAACGTAGTGATGCAGAAAAATGTGATGTTACTTGGCAGTACATTGGATGCACTTCATCCACAGGCAAGTCATATCCCTTTGGGAGAATTATATGCTGCTTTACAACAACAGGCATTGATGGTTTCTATGAAAGAACTTTATGGATGGCTTACATTAATAAGTCTGTTTTGTCTGATACTATTGGGTGTCGGTCATAACTCTGTCCGTCCGCTTTATGCTTTGCATCCCCGATACCGGGTGATACGCCGCTATATCAGGCATGAATTGAGGATGATCAAGCAATGACCGATTCATATATTTTTCTTTTATATTTAAAGTTGAGCCCCTGGCCGGTATATTCCGATCAGGGGCTCAATTGCTATTTATCTATTTAAAGAGAATTCTGTCAGGTTCAGATTTGTACATCTCTGAATATAAATCGTCTACATGGGACTATTACATATGGGGCGTATCCGATTTTATGGAAGTAGCCATACTCAAATGTTCATCCTATGATCCATTTGCTGCCCGGTATGAATGAAATGAGTTTTGAAGTTAGGAAGCAACAGATAAATGTACTGACTGCAATGCATGGTATAGCGGCAACAGTAGGCAGTGCCAGGGTATACTTAAATACTGTTGCCCATAATCCTAGCCAGAAGATATGCATTAGATACATACCGTAGCTGAGCTTTGACATTTCTGTTATGATTCGTGGAGCTTTTGAGCTATTGATACACGTAAACATGAGGAATGTACCCGCTGTGAGCAGTACACAGTTGATTGTACAGAAGGCCCATCCTATTTCTATTACGGGAGTGGAAAGAGTCTCACCGGGTATAGCCTGGCTATAGAATGAATAGATGGTTAATACGGCTCCGATAACCATTAAAATGGTTCCTATGATGAAACGTTTTGAACGACTCCACGTAAGGTGAGTATGTATATAATGTGCCAGCACGAGGTAACCCAGATAGCCTGAGAAGTACCATAGCATGTGATATTCGTTCCAGAAACATTGTCCCCATACTTCACCACACCAACGGTTGAGATATGGGATGCATGTTGATAACAGAAACAACCCTATGAAGAAGCGTTCTTCTTTTGCCGAGGCTTTTCTCAGCCATGGAGATATTATAGGTATGAATAGATAAAGACTGATTAGAGGATACATAAACCACAGATGTCCTGCAAGTGTCGGGAAGTTCAAGAAAATTCGTGATAGATCCGTTAATGATGTCTCTCCGTTTATCTGTCCCCACAACATTGGTAAGGTGCTGTATAGTATCATGAATATGAAAAATGGTGGTATGATACGAAGGAATCGCTGGCGATAAAATTGCCATGTAGTTTGTTCTTCTTTCATCGGAGCAAGGAGAAAGGCGGAGACAATCATGAATAATGGTACTGCCATGCGTGAAAAGCCATCGTATACAGCTACCCATAAGCGGTCTGCCTCACTGGCTAAATAAGATTGCGGTCCGGCCATGTCCGTGGATCCGGCGGCACCGTAAAAGTTTTCACTGGAGTGTACAATCATAACGAGAAAGCACGCAAATACGCGTACATAATCTAAAAAAACAATGCGTTTCATTTTCTGTTTGAGTTTTTTATTAATAAGATGTTCTTTGTGTTGTCTTTTTTATGTGCAGCATTATTCATAATAGAAATATTTTATTGATTTTCAGGATGCTGCTTTATTTGACGCAAAGATAGAAAAAACTTGAGATACTGAGTAACAAACGGAAAGAATCCGTGCAACTGCATTGAATATTCAACATTTTTTTAGATATCCGATATCCGGTACTGTTTGATAAAACATAAATCCCGGTTAAATATCCTGTTTGGTACCTACGTCTGCACCGTATGGTAGTTCTGAAGTGCTCTAAAAGAAAAAAGCATCGATAATCTTACAATTATCAATGCTTTGTGGTTAGTCGGGGTGACTGGATTCGAACCAGCGACCACACGCCCCCCAGACGCGTACTCTAACCGGGCTGAGCTACACCCCGAATTGCGGATGCAAAGGTAGTGCTTTATTTTTAATCTGCAAATAAATTGATTGCTTTTTATTTGTTGTATTCTATGGTGTGTTTTGTATGGTCTTTATTATTAGTGTTTTATGATGGATTTACTTACTGCTATTTAGAATTATTTCTAAACAATACTTTAATTGCTTAAGGCTTTTGTTCTGTTCGGCTATTTGTATTTAGTCTATCGTCTTTTGTATGGAATTGGATTATTTTACCCTAAAACTTTAATCAAACTTTAATCGAAGATAGATACAAAATAGGAATATATCTTGCTACTACATTTCTCATTATTAGTATGGGGTTGGCGTATATTGAAAGAAACTTTCCGTGTATTCATTGTTAATAAATCTTAATAGATTAATTTTACTCGTCAAAAATTTAATCGTGGATTGAATTTTTACGTTGCACTCATAGAGAACTGTATTATTAATTAAAAAAAGAAAGAAGATTATGGCAAAGTTTCGTATTGTACTCCACACGAGTAACAAAAGAAAAGATGGGAGTAACCCTGTTTGTTTACGCATCACTAAAAGAGGTAAACTAAAATACATTGATTTAAAATTGTCCGCCTTTGAAAATGAGTGGGATACAAATGCGGACCGATTTAAAAGGGACAAACGAGTGAACCCCAACTATGAGTCGTATAACAACTGGTTGATTAGTTGCGAGGAACGTAAAAATGAAGTGGTGAATAAGTTTATGAAAGCACAGGTGGATTGGACGCTAAACCAATTTGAAGAAGAATTTTTGGGAATTTCGAGACAAGGAAAAATCTATGATTATTGGGTGAAGCAGGTGGAGGATTTAAAGTCTACAGGTCATATCGGTAATGGAAAGGCTTATGAATGTGACTTGCACCTGTTTTGCAAATATGACTCTAAGGCAAAAGAACGTTTGTTTTCAGAAATAGACGTGAAATACATCAATCGCTTAAATATGGCTATGGAAAAGAATGGTTGTCGTGGAAACACCCGTATGCACACTTTAAAAACATTGCGTGCAGTAATCAATAAAGCCATTAAAGAAAAAGCAGCCTCAAACAACACTTATCCGTTTGGCAAAGGTGGTTTTGAAATCAACAAGCTGGCGGAGGAAACGGCAAAACGCTATTTACTGCCAACAGAATTGGAGTTGATAAAGAACTCCCCTCAACAAAATTTTGTATTGGAGCGTGCCCGTCGGATATACCTATTTTCTTATTATTGTTTAGGTATGAGTTTTGTTGATATGGCAAACCTGACAGCAGACAATCTTGAAGTGTTGGCAACAGGAACGCATATCGTGTATAAAAGGCAAAAGACAAAAAATGCCAAGAATGTAAAGCCGATAAAAATATTCGTTACTCCTGCCATAGAGGAGTTATTGGAATGGTTTAAGGCAAACACACCTCAAACAGGCAAGTATTTACTTCCTATTATTACTAAAGAGTATGATGGCGAACAACTGTATGAGCATGTGCGTTGCCGATACAAACGTATTAATGCCAATTTGAAAAAAATGGGTAAGACTTTAGGAATTTCATTGAAATTGACAACTTACACAGCACGGCACACAATGGCCATGACTTTGCAAAGCAATGATATTCCCCGTGAAATAATAAGCCAAGCCCTGGGACATAGTAACCTTACGACAACAGCTACATATCTTGCCAGTTTCTCTACAAGTGTTTTGGATAAAGTCGTAAAAATATTATAGGTATGTTTATTCATTATGGAATGCCTTTGGGCGACTTGATAAACAAGTCGCTCAGAGGGGAAGCAGCAGTCCGTGAAAGTTGGTTGTTTGTCTATGTGAAGCGGTTGACGGATGGGGATAAAGGAAAACTCCGACAGGCATTAAAGGTTATTGATGCAACTATTATTATGTGGAAAAGCAAATATTTTATTTCTACTTATGAAGTAAAGGTAAAGTCTGTAGTTCAGGGAGAATTAAAAATGAGTAGTCAAGAGTTGGATGATATCTATAATGAAGAAGCCTACTTGCAGAAAGAGGGAAAAATTATTTTAGCAAAAGATTTCCTGTATGGTGCAATAGCAAAGTACGGTTTCATTAGTGAACATCATCGTGATTCTGTGGAAAGCGCATGGTTGTATAATGATATGGAGTTCTTAAGAAATGAGTGGGAATATTATGTTTTGGCTCAAATAAGGTCGTTACGGGAAATAATTTGTACTATGCTGGGAACAGTGCCGTCAGAGGGTAAAGGCGAAAAACAGAAGAACAATAGACCATTAAAACGGATGGAAGATTATCCGGAGGTATTCGGCATTGATATTTGTAGTGAGTTGATTGGGCAGTCCAAACATACAATTTATAAGTTGACAAGTCATAAGGAGATACCTTGTTATCGTGCGGAAAGTGGGCGAATACTAAGATTTAGGCGTGATGAAATAATAGCGTGGATGATGGCTAAAAGGCAAGAAACTAAGCAGGAATTCATTGAAAGTATGGAGTTGGGATTTGCTGCACGTCTTCGTAAATAGTTAATAAGCTTAATTTTGTATAACATTTTAAATACATTTTAATTCATAGCCATGTATGACAAAATCAAATTAATGCTATATGACCTGCCGATAGGGTACGACTGGCAATCAGTTCTAAAATGTACCGTGGTAAAGGATTATTTTGCCAATGGTACGGGTGGTAGTGGTGTATGGCGTGGTCGTAGAGTCATAGCCACTGAAACGTATGTGTCATTCGAGGGCAGTCTTCCTAAATGTCTATGGGGACATAACCTAAAGACCTTGTCATTAGAGGAAGTAGAGGGGCTTATTATGCAGCTAAGCAAGGATTTGGGTGTGCCTATGTATAAGGCAGTGGTGGAGTCTGCGGAGTTTGCGCATAACTTTAGCATGACAGAGCCTCCTATTATGTATATGCAGAAGTTGGATGCTATGAAAGCATTTAGACCTAATGGTTGGAGTGGTACTAAGTATATGGATAACGGGGAAGTACGTTGCAAGTTTTATGACAAGATGCAGGAAGCGAAGAAGAAACGTGAACTGCCTAAATATGGAAGAGAGAACTTGCCAAAGAACTTATTGAGGTACGAGGTGACATTTAGCACCAAAGGACTGAGTAGGCTGTTTGGCAGGGATATAGTAGCAGAGGAACTTTGGAGTAAACAGGTATTTTGGACGTTGGTTGCAGAGTGGTTTGGATATTATGAGGATATGGCGAAACTGCCTAATGACTGTTGGGATGTGGATTACCGTATTTTTGAGAGCGCCAAGGACTTTGCCAAGTGGTGCATTTGTATAGCAAATGCCGACCAAAACCTGTCTTATTATGTAAAGTATGTCCTTTTTAAACTTCGGACAAATCCGCTGCCAGCCGACCGTGTCCTGCATGGGCAAATACAAAAGAAAATCCAGGAAGCATTGGAGTGGGGCAAAAAACATTTGGCTCTCCCTAACCTGACCTTGGAACTGACAGGCAAAATAGAACAATATCTTGCTTGGCTGTTGGAGCAGTCGGCAGACAGGATGAGCATCGCGGAGGAACGACGAATATTCAATGTGGCCTGTTAATCCTCTTCCTATTCAATAAGGCTTGGTAATCATCAGAGGGTGTAAACTCCACTTCCTAAGTTTATTCTTCAGATGATTACCAAGCCTTATCTTTTAAATGAGGGGTCTGTTGGTCGTGCATAGCCAAAAACTTATCAGATACAATAAAAGTACTCGGTGGAGTATAATAATGGCTTAAACGCTCTAATACGAGGTTGTATAATTTTATGTGATGAAGTGATTATGCTCGGTCGATAGAATGAATACAGGTTGCAAGTAAAGGGGATGCAATACTCTTAAATCTACTTGCATAATAGTGATACAAAGTAATAAATAAAGAGAATAAAGTAGAATTTGTATAATGTAGTCAATAGAAGACCAGAAAGTTACACTAAAAAGACAGGATTATCGTAATCATGGATTCATAGAAATAGTTATAAACAAAGTGATTGTTTTATAGATGTTGAAAAAAAAATAGTCTGTAAAGATCACATTCTGAATTAAAATCCATATCTTTGTTATCAATCAATGAGTAAATAACAACAGATATGAAAATAAAAATACCTAATGCTGAAATTCAAGGGTTATTGTCGGGAAAAGGATATGAATATCCTAAATATTCTACTCAAATAATGAATTTGGCAAATCAAAATGCTCAAGGTACTCGTCCTCGTATTGTAGGGCAGATGAGTGAGCTTATTCAAGAGTTTGGAAGTGGAAGCATGAATGAGTGGGAATCATGGTATCTGAATCGATATCCAGATGCCATTGATTTGGCGACTGAACGAGTCTTTAATATGGTTGAAGAACTAAAGAAAAGTATCGTTTTGATTGATAAGAAGATGATTCGGGAATGGGTTGAAGAGCTTGTTGTTGTGAAGACATATGCAGGATTAAAATTCCAAGAGGCTATTCTAAAGAAGGTTTCTGCTGAATTGCAGGTGGAATATAGATTGGCTACCCCGGAAGAAGAAGCTCAAGGTATAGATGGGATGATTGGTTCTCGTTTTGTAAGTATCAAACCTATTACATATAAAACAATGAATGAATTGTCTGAACACATTGATGTCCCTATAATATATTATGAGAAAAAGAAATCTGAATTAGTAATCGAATATAATTTTTAAAAAGTATGGCACAATTTACATCTGCTGACATTACTAAATTAATGTCTCAAATTCCTAAAGGCAAGTCAAATGCTATTAATGCCCCTGACTTAGCTGTTAGAATGGGATTCTCTCCAGCTCCCAATCAAGAAGAACTTCGAGCCCTTATTAGAATGGCTATTGATAATGGAGAACTAATTGGCAGTAGTAGTTCTGGATATTGGATTATAGATTCTCTACAAGAGCTTGAAGAAGTTCTTAATTCATTAGAAGGGAGAGCACAAGGAACTTGTGATAGAAGAAATAGTTTATTAGATTCTTGGAATAGTAAAAATCCTACCAATCAATCAGGTTTATATCATGTTGATGTAAAACCTTGAATTAGAAAAGGGTATATTGACCTTGAGTAATATGCCTGTTGTCACAAAAATGATTAACAGGCATTATTTTTGAATATTCTGCCTTGATTTGTTCATTTTTACCTAACGAAATATTAGTGACATAAGAAATTTCTATATCTCTTTCTTGCGATGTCATTACTGGTATTTGGAGATTGGAATTGAAATGTTTTATTTCTGATTTTATAGCTCTTTCTGTAATAAAATCTTTGTGACGATTTAATCGAATTGATATTCCTTCATTTATCATATCCGTAGAATAAGATAGGATGTTTTCTTTGCAAAAGTCTAATAAATCCTTATATATTTCATATCCAATACTATTTCTTCCTGTAGCAATTGCAGCTATAGAAGTAGTTCCGGTACCCATAAATGGGTCTAATACTGTATCTCCCTGTAAAGAATACATATTTATCAATCTATATGGTATTTCAAAAGGAAAAGCAGCACTTCTTGCCCGACTATCAGTTTTATCCATCTTTTGTTTTGTTCCTTTAATATTGTCCCATATGTCAGAGAACCATATGTTTCTTTCTTCCCAGAAGAAAGAGCTTTCTCTACGTTTTAGCTTTGCTTCTGGTGTTTTGAATTCTCTTTTATTACCTTTTCTGAATATTAATATCCATTCGTGTTCTAATGTAACATATGCACCAGCTGGCAACATTCCAGAGCCCATAAATTTATTTGGTGCATTGGTCTGTTTCCTCCATATAATGTTGGGTAAATTGACAAAACCATTAGAAATGAAATATGAAAGAATGCGAGCGTGATTAGGGTATAGGGCAAAATTCCCATTAAGAGTTCTTGTCGCATCTCCTATGTTGACACAAGCAATACCACCGGGAATTAGCACTCTTTTAACTTCATTCCATACTAAGTCCAGTTCTTTGTGCATTAATTCAAATGCTAAATTGCCATTATAGTCTTGCAATGCCTCATTTATTTGAGGATTCTGTTGACTCATTATATCATCCCACATTTCAATCATAGGATATGGAGGAGAAGTAACGACTAATTGGACTGAACTATCTGGGATTTTACTTAAATCCTGAGACTTTCCTAAAAATAGTTTATGTGTAGTTGTAAACTGTTTCATATTTCACTTATATATTCAACGCAAAAGTAGTAATAAAAAGTATATTGCCATTGACTTTGAATTAAAAACAAGATAATGCAATAGAATTATAACGAGATTTGTAGTAGATTTTTTTTATGCCGCCTTTAAAGCATCAATTAATGAGTAAATTTGTTCCACGACACCCCAAAAACGTTTGTAGAACGCTGGAAATTGATTACATTTGTCCCACTAATAGGTCGTAGGACCTGTTGGTGATATATTAATTAAAGGAAGCGTTTAGCTTTATCCCGTTTTAGAAATTCTGGTAAAATTTCATGTGGTACGGGGATAGACGATACAAACGCTCATGCTAATCTTGTATATATCAGTGATATATATGGCTTGGCGTGGGGTGTCGTTTTATCTTGTACCACGGGTTTACCAGAGCCTCTAAAACGGATAATTCTAACAGTCCCACGCTTTCCTTTTATATAAACCTTTCCGGTCGGGGCTGTGGAAAGCAAATCTACAGTATTATGAAAAGAATTTTAATGATTGCCATTGTATTGTTGCAGACATTATTTATTTCTGGACAGACAACAATCGAGCAGTATGAATGTGTATTCCCTCAAAAGTTTATTTTCCAATCAACAGACAAAGGTGGATACAATGTCACTAAGAACTTTATAGTGGAGGCGGCAACTCTCACCTACAAATCAAATAAGATAGTGGGCTTTACATTGAAATCAAAAGGGAATGCCAAAGCGACTTATAATGTAGTACAAATGATATCTGAAACGTCCCATGCCAAACGATTTTGGGTTACCAAATCGGGAAAATATTTCGTTGTAGTTTCTTTTCCATTGGACGTTGAATATGGCATGAAGATTAGTTTTATCTCTAACATAGATGGTTCTGTGATGTTTGACTGTTTATTTAAGAAGATATTAACAGCAAAGGAGAAAGAACTCTTGAAGACGCAGAAAAGAGAACATCAGGAAGCTGAATCTCAAAAGAAATCAAAAGATATGGAACTATTGAAAAGCTGTTTGTCCTCAATGGAGAATAGAAAATCAGCACACGCCTCAATAGATGATTGGAAAATAGCTAATAGCATAGAACAATATGAAATAGAGTTCTATAAGATACGTGAAAATAGAGTTGGTGATTCCAGCTATGATTTTGGTACACAAAAGAGGATAACACACTTGTTATGGGATGAGGTTACAGCGGATTATAAGCTACTTCTGTATATAAGTCAAAAGGAATGTAAACCTGTACGGATAGATTCGGAAGTTTTGGATGATGATTTATATAGACAGTATAATACTCGTATTAATCCCTCCTATACATTGAATGGAATAACTTATTATCAAGTAGGTGCAGGCTTCTTCTTTGAAAAGCAGTTTAAACATCAAATGCTATGTGGAAGGCATACTATTACTATCAAAAAAAAGAAATCGGAGGTTGTGTACTATAAAGGAACGGGGTTTTATAAGACGAAGGTGCAAGAGGAAGATTTACCTTTAGTTATCTTAAATAAAATCCAATCGGATATAACAGAGAGAGGAACTTATGGCATTGATTATATATTTGTAAATGATAGCATACTTCGGTTTAATATACATAAGTGAGTGAGGAATATATTAGTTATACGCTTCTAACGGAGCGTTTAAGACAAGGGTGGGCAATAGTTGTTCCACCCTTTATTTATATCTATTATCTTGCTAAAAGAGGGTGAAAAGGATTTTTTTTTGAATAAATATCGTTTGTAATATACTGTATACTAATGATTTGACAATTATTAACTCGTCTTTGTGAATCTTGCTTTAAATTTCTTCGTTTTACTCCCGTAAACATAAAAAATGAATTTAAAATGAAAAATCAATGTCAAAAAAGTAATTTAATACGTGATATGACTTTTGCACATATCAATGTACTATCATGAGAAGCATATACTTTAGATGATATGCGTAAATATTTCGTTTATCTATTATTAATTTTGAAATAATTAAAAATATGGAAGTTTGTACATATAATAATGAAATGCCTTCGGCAAAATTGTTTGATTTGATAAAAAAGGCTGATGCGAATAAAGATGCATCTTTTGAGTTGGGAATGATGTATTTAAATGGAAATCAGGTTCGTCAAGATACCCAGAGGGCAATCTTTTATTTTGAACAAGCAAGTAAACAGGGACATTTGGGTGTTGATGCTGTATATGGCTACCTATATAAATGCGGTGCTCCTAATTTGGAACCAAATCCTTTAAAAGCTGCTGAAAGTTTTGAATTTGCTGGATTATATACTGGCTATAATGCTATTTTAACGGATGAAACCTTGTTATGGGAGGCTGTCAATTTGTGGCTTTATGGTGGAGAGGGAAAAACACCATTAGATAAGGAAAGAGGTGTTGACTTATTAAGAGCCATGTGTGCAAGAGGTGTGTCCTATGCTATGGTTCTAATGGGAGAAATCTATTCAAAAGGATTGTGGGGAGTAGCTAAGGATAAAAATGTGGCAAATAAATGGTATCGTAAATCCGAGGAGAAATGTCCCGTTGTAGGCTTTTATTCCAGAGATAATGATTAATAGAGTAATAGGCAGGGGGGAGGAGTTATTCTACTCCTCTGTTTGTTTTATATAAGTATAGTGATAAAAGCACATTCTTTTTATCTTCCAATAAATACAAAAGGAATATTGAGTGAGCTTTTTGGATGAATTTGCACCAATTTGTCCGAAAACTTTAATCAAATTTTATTCGCAGATAAAAAATAAGGAGTTAAGTATTTACTTAACTCCTTGATTTATATTGTATTGCAATGTTTCTAATCTTTGCTCATTTCATTACCCCCAGACGCGTACTCTAACCGGGCTGAGCTACACCCCGAATTGCGGATGCAAAAGTAGGATTTTATTTTGAATAAGCAAAATATTCGGATGGTTTATTTCTTTTAAATTGTTTTTTCTTGCTAAGGAAGCGCTCTGGGAAGTAGAAATATAATTAACATTGTTAATTTGAAAGTTTTAGGTTGAACGTCTTTTTTGCAAATCATTTGTTCTTTATCAACAAAGAACAAGTGATTTGTTTCTAAAAGATTAGTTTTAACGCTCTGTTAAAACTAATCTTTTAGAAATAAATAATTAACAATATAATCTTTTGATAAATAATGTGTTATGGGATTTTTTCTAATAAATCCCAGAACCGTTGTGGGAGGTGGATATTCTCTGTAGTTGTGGCTTTAGCAAATAGTGGAGCTATTTCTTGAGGAGTAAATCCGGCTATGCCACATCCTATTTCCGTAACCAGAAAAGTCATTTCCGGATGTTTATTTGCAAATTGAATAAATTCGTCTACATAAGGGCGGATTGTTTCTACTCCACCCTGCATGGTCGGTATTCCGTAAGTTTGTCCTTGCAAACCTACACCTTGTCCCCAGATAGCACCCCATTTGTTCATTGCCAAAAGGGCGGCACCACCGCCATGATGCCCGGACAGATTGCTGCCGAAAACGAATATTTCATTGGGTTGCAATCGTTCGATGTGATTGGAGGTAACTCTTTGTTTCATTTATCTTATTTTCTACATTCCCATACATTCCCGATAGAAGTCGAACATTTCGAAAATGGTATCTTTATCTGCTGTCCGGTTGATACTGATATCGCCGATTTCCTTTAGGAGTGTGAAATTTATGACACCTGCACTGTTTTTCTTATCATGTTGCATGAATTCGTATAAACGGTCGTATTGCTTACAGTCGAAATGGAAAGCTCCATAATTATCTTTTATAAATTGGATGGTCTGACGCATTTTTTCCTTTGGGAAGCCGGCTTTGAGATGTGACAGATAGAGTTCACAAACAATGCCCCAAGCTACGGCATATCCGTGAAGAACCGGACGATTCTCAGCAAGCGCCAGACTTTCGAAAGCGTGTCCTACGGTATGTCCCAGGTTTAATGCTTTGCGGATGCCGTGTTCGAATGGATCTTGTTCCACTATATCTTCTTTCACTTGTACGGAGTGGCCTACCAATTTTTTCAGATATCCGTAATCCATCTTCTCCGTATCGAATGCAAGCAGTTCAGCCCAGTGAGAGGTGTTGCTGATCAGTCCGTGTTTTAGCATCTCGGCGTATCCCGAAAAGAAATTATGTGCATCGAGTGTACGGAGAAACTCTGTTTCGATTAATACACTGGCTGCCGGTGCAAAGGCACCTATCTCGTTTTTCAATCCGTTGAAATTAATGCCGGTTTTCCCGCCAACAGAAGCATCTACCATTGCCAGCAGGGTGGTGGGAATATTGATATAGGCAATGCCGCGTTTGAAGGTTGCGGCTGCAAATCCACCTAAATCAGTGACCATTCCGCCCCCGAGATTGATGAGGAGCGAGTGACGGGTAGCGCCTTTTTCACTTAATACCTGCCAGACAGAGGCCAGGGTTTCGAGTGTTTTATGTACGTCTTCGGCTCCGATGGTGATTTCGACAGCATCTTTCAGGATTGATAAGCCTGCCAGTTGAGAAAGGCAGAGACGGTGAGTATGATCGTCAGTGAGAATGAACAGGCGGTCGTGTGGGCAGTTGTCGATGGCACGTTTAAGACTACTTTCCAGATCTTCACAAAGGATGACTTCTTGTTTACTCATAATGGTTCTATGTTTTTTTATGTACTGCAAAGATAGGAGTTCGGAGATAAATAGTGAAACTTAGCACTTAAAAATGTAAAACATGGGGTTCTGTTTGTGAGAAAAAGCTATCTTTGTGACATTAAATTTAGATAAAATGAAAGCATTATTACCTGTATTCTGCCGTCCTTTAGGATATGTGATTCTTGTTATTTCTATGTTTATTCCATTCCTGTTATTGATGCAGGGAATGGTAACGGACAGTAACTTATTATTTTATAAAGAGTGTATTAAACTGCTGATGATATTGGGAGCAATGATGATTATTTTTGCTTTATCACGTAATGAAGGTCGTGAAACAGAGATTATACGGAACAAAGCTACTCGTAATGCTATTTTTCTGACTGTACTTTTTTTGTTTGGCGGGATGCTTTATCGGGTAGCAACAGGAGATATCATGACCGTAGATACCTCTTCTTTTCTTATTTTTCTTATTATCAATGTACTCTGCCTTGAATTTGGTATGCAAAAAGCGCGAATCGATAAAATCTTTAAAAGATAATTGTGTTTAAATTAAACCTTTTGCTTTGAAGGTTGTCAAACAAACGATTGTTATTATTCAACCTACAGGCAAATGAAGAAACTATTGATCTGGACGGTGTTGCTGTTGACAGCTACCCTATCCACTTATGCGCAAAACAAAATTGTAACCGTATCGGGCCGTGTAATAGAAGCCGGTACGAAGGAACCGGTCGAACTCGCTGCTGTGCAGTTATTATCTCTCCCTGACAGTGCTCAGGTAGCGGGTATGACCACTTCGACACAAGGTTACTTTTCTTTATCCAAGCAGAAACCGGGAAAATATCTGCTTAAAGTATCTTTCATCGGGTATGTCACCAAAATTATTCCTGTGCAGCTAACAGCTAATGTTCCTGCAAAAAAGATGGGGAATATTGAACTGGCAACTGATGCTGTCATGCTGCAAGAAGCGGTTGTGGTAGCAGAAGCTCCGCAAGTGACGGTTGTAGAAGATACGTTAATGTACAATTCCAGTGCTTACCGTACACCTGAGGGGGCTATGTTGGAAGAATTGGTCAAGAAACTTCCGGGCGCTGAAATTGATGATGACGGTAATGTGAAAATCAATGGTAAGGATCTGAAGAAAATTATGGTTGATGGTAAGGAGTTTTTCGGTGGAGACGTGAAAACCGGTTTGAAGAATCTTCCGGTAGACATGGTCGATAAACTGAAAACTTATGATAAAAAGTCGGATCTGGCACGTGTGACGGGGATTGATGACGGTGAAGAAGAAACGGTACTCGACTTGACAGTGAAAAAAGGGATGAATCAGGGATGGTTTGGTAATGCAGATTTGGGAGCCGGTACTAAAGATCGCTATACCGGACGAATGATGCTGAACCGCTTTGTCGATAAAACCCAGTTCTCTATTATAGGCTCGGCGAATAATGTAAATGATCAGGGATTCTCCGGAGGGGGGGGCGGTCCGCGCTGGCGTAGTAACAATGGCTTGAATGCTACTAAAATGTTGGGTGCCAACTTTGCGACCCAGACCAACAAGCTAGAACTGGGAGGTAGTGTACGATATAACTTCCAGGATGCTGATATCTCAAGTATCAATTCTTCTGAACGTTTCCTTCAGAATGGCAATTCATATTCTAATTCGAATAATAAGAACCGGAATAAAGGAACAAACCTGAATGCTGACTTCCGCATGGAATGGAAACCGGATACTTTGACAAATATTATCTTTCGCCCTAATTTCTCCTATGGGAGGACAAATAATGCTTCTCGCTCTGAATCGGGCACTTTCAATGAAGATCCTTTCAATCTGATCGTAAATCCAAATGATTATCTGAATTTTGATAATTTGTCTGACGATCCGTTGAAAGACATTCGTGTGAATGCCACCAATAGTGCTTCGTTGTCTAAAGGCAAAAGTCTTTCGGGAAACGCTACTTTACAGGTTAACCGAAAATTGAATAATAGAGGACGTAACCTGACTTTCCGTGGAGTCTTTGGATATGGTGATAATGATAACGATCAGTATACACAGTCTGAAACACGTTATTACCAATTGCTGAATCATTTGGGAGGTGACTCTATCCTATATCGTAATCAATATATTACAACTCCTACACGCAACTATAACTATACGGCCCAAGTGACTTATAGCGAACCCATTGCCAAGGCCACTTTTTTGCAGTTCAGTTATCAGTTTCAGTATAAATATAGCAAGAGTGACAAGACCACGTTCGATTTGCTCGATTATCCGGACTGGGCTATCGGCGGAGCTCTCCCTTCCGGGTATGAGTCTCATGCAGTGGACAGCTTGAGCAAGAATGCTGAATATCGTTATTATAACCATGACGCTTCAGTGGGGTTGCGTTTCATTCGTCCGAAGTATCAGTTGAATGTGGGCATGTCTTTCCAACCACAGAATTCTACCTTGTCTTATAAAAAAGGAGACTATATGATTGATACAACACGTACTGTATTCAACTTCGCACCGAATATGGACTTGCGTTTCCGTTTCTCAAAAGTTAGTCAGTTGCGTTTCACCTATCGGGGACGTAGCAATCAGCCTACTATGGAGAACTTATTGCCTATAACCGATAACTCCAATCCGTTGAATATACGTATGGGTAATCCCGGATTGAAGCCTTCTTTTGCACATACGATGCGTTTGTTCTATAATACATATAATGCAGAGAAACAGCGTGGAATCATGACTCACTTTAGCTTTACAGCTACACAGAACAGCATCAGTAACAGTACTCGCTATAATGAAGAAACCGGTGGATTGATTACACGACCGGAGAATATCAATGGTAATTGGAATGCGTTTGGTATGTTCGGTTTCAATACAGCTTTAAAGAATAAGAAGTATACGATTAATACTTTCACTAATGTGAACTACCAGAATAATGTGGCGTTCCTTTATAATCAGGATACGAAAAACAATGATAGAAATACAAGTACAGGCCTGACATTAGGTGAGAGAGTAACAGGTTCCTATCGCAATGATTGGTTTGAATTTTCTTTGAACGGTTCGATCAATTACACAGCCGAACGCAATAAACTTCGTCCGGAGAACAATCAGGAACCTTATACATATTCTTATGGAGCAAGTACCAATATTACGATGCCTTGGAAAATGACTTTGGCTACAAACATCGCCAATCAAAGTCGTCGCGGCTATCGTGACTCAAGCATGAACCGTGACGAACTTATCTGGAATGCACAACTTGCCCAGTCATTGCTGAAAGGTGCTGCTACTGTTAGTTTTGAGGTTTATGATATTTTGAGACAACAGAGTAACATCAGCCGTTCATTGTCAGCCGATATGCGTTCGGTATCCGAATATAACGGTATTAATAGTTACTGTATGGTACACTTTATCTACCGTCTGAATATCTTCGGCAGTAAAGCTGCTCGAGAAAAGATGATGAATAGTGGTAGAAGAGGTTTTGGTGGACCCGGTAGAGGTCCCGGCGGTGGCTTTGGTGGCGGACATCCCCGCTTTTAATAAGATATCTTGTTAACACAGGCAACTTCCCTCCGGACCGATGCAAAATCTCTTTAATTTTGTATCGGTCCGGAGGGATTATCGTTTTGAATCGGGACAGTTGTTGTTCGTATCCGATATTTTCCATACATTTGTTCTTTGTATAATCCGCGGAGGGCGAATATGATAGATTGGAACTACATAGCAAGTGTAATAGCTACCGTTGCCTTTGATATTATTTATTTCGGGGCTATTATCGGTACGATTGTCATCGTGATTCTCGACAATCGTAATCCGGTGAAGACAATGGCATGGATTCTGATCCTGATGTTTCTTCCGGTTGTAGGGTTGGTTTTCTATTTCTTTTTTGGGCGTAGCCAAAGGCGTGAGAAGATTATCGGTAAGAAAAGTTATGACCGTTTGCTCAAAAAACCGATGGCAGAGTATTTGGCGCAGAACTGCTGTGAAACGCCGAAGGAATATGCACGGCTGATACAGCTGTTCCAGAATACGAACCAGGCTTTTCCGTTTGAGGGAAATCGGGTCGATATTTACACTGGCGGATATTCTAAACTACAAGCTCTGTTGAGAGAGCTGCAAAAGGCGAGGCTTCATATTCATATGGAATATTACATCTTTGAGGATGATCCTGTGGGACGATTGGTACGTGATGTACTGATCGAGAAAGCGCGGGAGGGAGTCGAGGTGCGTGTGATCTATGACGATGTAGGATGTTGGCATGTTCCTCATCGCTTTTTCGAAGAGATGAGAGATGCAGGAATTGAGGTACGCAGTTTTTTGAAGGTCCGTTTTCCCTTGTTCACGAGTAAAGTGAATTATCGCAATCACCGGAAGATTGTGGTGATTGACGGACGTATTGGATTTATCGGTGGAATGAATCTTGCCGAACGTTATATGCGTGGCTTTTCGTGGGGAATCTGGAGAGATACGCATATATTGCTTGAAGGAAAAGCGGTACATGGTCTTCAGACTGCTTTTTTGCTCGATTGGTATTTCGTGGATCGCACTCTGATCACTGCTTCGCGCTACTTTCCTAAGATAGAAGCTTATGGCAATTCTTTGGTACAGATTGTGACAAGTGAACCGATCGGTCCCTGGAAAGAGATTATGCAAGGGTTGACAGTAGCCATATCCGGTGCTAAGAAATATTTCTATATGCAGACGCCTTACTTCTTACCTACCGAACAAATTTTGGGTGCAATGCAGACTGCTGCATTGGCGGGAGTAGATATCCGGTTAATGTTGCCTGAGCATGCGGATAATCGTGTTACACATTTGGGCTCCTGTTCTTATCTGGCAGATGTATTGCGTGCAGGAGTCAAGGTCTATTTTTATAAAAAGGGTTTCCTGCATTCTAAATTAATGGTTTCGGATGATATGCTTTCGACAGTGGGGTCTACCAATCTCGATTTCCGTAGTTTTGAACATAATTTTGAAGTAAATGCCTTTATGTACGATATGGAGACAGCATTGCAGATGCGGGAGATTTTCTTGCAGGATCAGCGGGAAAGTACTCAGATTTTCCTGAAGAGCTGGGAAAAACGTTCTTCGCGTCAGAAGGCAATGGAGTCTGTAGTTCGATTATTGGCTCCGTTGCTATAAGGAAAAACTTCTTCAATCTATCTGAAGAAGGAAAAATTGACACTTCCGTATACCCTTCTTTCTATAAAGTGGGGATGATCTTCAAAGTTATTCTTTTTGCCATGTTCCAGAACGAACAGGCCATCCTCTTTCAGCAGGTTGTTCTTGAAAATTAAATCCGGAATTGTTTCCAACTCTTTTAGTTCATAGGGAGGATCGGCAAAAATGAAATCAAACCGTTCATGACTGCCATTTATGAATTTAAATACATCTCCACGGATAGGCAGGCATTTGTCTGTTTGCACCTCTTTCATGATTCTGCTGATGAAAGCATGATGGGCTCCCTCTTTCTCCACACTGATGACGCGGTCACACCCACGTGAAACCAGCTCTATACTGATACTGCCTGTACCGGCAAACAGATCAAGAGCAACAATGCCCTCTTCAAAATCCATGTAATTGGATAATACATTAAACAGATTCTCTTTGGCAAAATCTGTTGTCGGACGTGCCTTGAAGGTTCTGGGCACATCAAATCTTCTTCTTTTATATATTCCGCTGATTACTCGCATGTTAATAAGGCTTGCATGTCAATATTGCTTGCAGGGTTCATTATGAATACCTGCTGTATGTATTTACGTAACTCCTGCATTAGTTTCTCTTTATCATAAAATGCACCTGTCAGGTGAAGTTCGTCCCGTTCCTGATCAAAATTCAACTGCTTCCATAGATAGAGCAGATAGTAGATTCGGTCACCTGTTTTGCGACATTCAAATGAATTGGCAAGAAGCAGATGCCCACGCTCATAACAGAAAAAGTCGATGGCATCACGGCGAATAGAAGCATATATCTTTTTACTGTTGCCTAATCTGCTTTTCGCCGAAAAATATTCTGCTAATGGAGCTGCTTGTGAATAAAATCTTGCTTCAGGATACTGATCGGATAAGAACTGGCAAGTACTTTTGTCCATGCCGAAGATGACTACGGCATTATTCTTTTTTAAAATATTATATTTTACCGTTTCATTTTCTTTGGGAGTGTGGTTATGGTAGAATATCATTTCGGACTGATCATCCTCAAACAGTTCAAGGGGGATTAGGGTGAAACGCTTGTCTGCCATCAGAATGTTTACCCGTTTGTAAGTATGATTCAGAAAGTCCAATTCACGGAAAGCCTGTTTGAGATTGGCTGTAAGAGATAATGAAGCCTCGACCTCCTTCTCAAAGAAAGAGAGCGAACTATCGTGAATCGGATTGTAGATAGAAAAAGAAAATCCATCCGTACTAAGACGGATGGACAATGTATATTGTTCCGATTTACCAAAGTCAATCGTTTCTGCAATTGCTCTATCGGGCATATTCGGATTATTCCCAGTTACCTGCGCCGTTGTTAGGAGTATCGATAGAACCTACCATCAAACCTGCGTATTTACCCAGTTTGGTTTGAACGTCTTTCAAGTTTGCAATTTCTTGCTTGTCAAGTCCGTTCAAGTATACATCATATGGAGTGTTGGCCTGGAACAAGAAGATAGGAGCTCCTGATTTAGTTGTATCGTTTTTAGTGTACATTTCGAACTGTGCACCATTACCGAACGGAACATATCTCAAAGAGTCTGCATTGAATGACTTATCGTAGATCGTATCTGTTACGGCAACCCATATTGTATCACGTTTGAAGCCCATCAGGCCGGCAGCTTCAACTTCTTTCCAGTTGTTAGTCTTTTTAGCCTTGTTGATCAGAGCCATGGCTTTCTTTTCAGTCATACCGTCTTCCAGCTGTTTGTCGCTCAATACGCCTTCTTTAGATACGAAAGGAATCTTTTGTGTCTTAACGAAATCGATCAGTGTGTCAAAGCTTGCAGTATACTGCTTGTAAATGTTACGATATTCTGCCTGAGCTTTACGAATATCAATCAAGCGGGCAACAACTGCTTTGTCTCTGTGCTTTTTAGCTTTTTCGAAGTTGATAGGACCCATGATACTAGCATAGCAAATGTAAACCAAAGCAATGGCGCATACACCTAGTACGATATTAAATACTGTTTTCATGATAAATATGTTTTTTTTTAGTTTATATTCGTAGCGCAAAAATAAAATAAATAAATCTAATTAACGATAGTTCTTGTAACTTTTTTCTCGTACAAAAATGATAAATAACTATTTAGAGCGGCAAATTAAGGAAAATTTTTCTTATCAGCCAACTTTTGAGCAAGAAATAGCTGTAAAATCTCTTTCGGAGTTTCTACTTTCTACGGCTAATGATACGGTTTTTGTGCTTCGTGGATATGCGGGAACAGGAAAGACTTCTCTTGTCGGGGCCTTAGTGAAAGCGATGGATAAGTTACAACAGAAATCGGTTTTACTGGCTCCTACGGGAAGAGCGGCTAAAGTATTTTCTGCTTACGCAGGACACCCGGCTTTTACCATTCATAAAAAGATATACAGGCAGCAGTCTTTTTCGAATGAAGTAAGTAATTTTTCAATTAATGATAATCTGACTACTCATACATTATATATTGTAGATGAGGCTTCCATGATTTCGAATGAAGGTTTGTCCGGTTCGATGTTCGGTACCGGACGTCTGTTGGATGATTTGGTGGAGTTTGTCTATTCCGGTGCAGGGTGTCGTTTATTGTTGATGGGAGATACGGCTCAGTTGCCTCCGGTAGGAGAAGAGCAAAGTCCGGCACTTGCTACCGAGGCATTGAAAGGATATGGACTGAATGTCATAGAGGTTGATCTCACACAGGTGGTACGTCAGGTTCAGTCGTCCGGTATTTTATGGAATGCCACTCAGATTCGGCAGTTGATTGCTGAAGACGAGTGTTTTTCGCTGCCTAAGATAAAAGTAAGCGGATTTCCGGATATACAGGTGGTACGTGGCGACGAGTTGATCGATACCCTGACCGGCTGCTACGAAAAAGACGGAATGGACGAGACGATTGTGGTATGCCGTTCCAATAAACGGGCTAACATATATAATAAAGGTATACGTGCTCAGATTCTTTACAGGGAAGATGAACTGAATACGGGTGACTTACTCATGGTAGCGAAGAATAATTACTTCTGGACAGAGAAGTATAAAGAAATGGATTTTATAGCGAACGGAGAGATTGCTGTGGTTCGTCGGGTGAGGCGTACTCGTGAACTGTATGGTTTCAGGTTTGCTGAAGTACTTCTTGCGTTTCCCGATCAAAATGACTTTGAGTTGGAAGCTAATTTGTTGCTTGATACGCTTCATTCGGATGCACCTGCTTTACCCAAAACAGAAAACGACCGGCTTTTTTATTCTGTACTTGAAGACTATGTGGACATCACCGTCAAGCGGGAGCGAATGAAAAAAATGAAAGCTGACCCACACTACAATGCTCTACAGGTGAAGTACGCTTATGCGGTGACCTGTCATAAGGCGCAGGGCGGGCAATGGCAAAATGTTTTTCTTGACCAGGGGTATATGTCGGATGAGTATCTGACACCTGATTATTTCCGTTGGCTGTATACAGCTTTTACGCGTGCATCGAAAACTCTCTATTTGGTGAATTATCCGGAAGAGCAAATAGAGTGACCGGACTATAAATAAGACAGGGAACCCATCTCGGGCTCCCTATTTCTTTTGTGTAACTTAATTTATTGTCAGTGCATGAATATGAATCTCGTTGTTTAGCGGAAGTTGTTTGGGGTAACGTAATTGCCTCCATCATCATTGGTGTCGGCTACGTCCCACCATAAACGAGTTCCCTGTGTATCTACATCTTTCGGACGGTTCGGGTTAGATACTTCACTATCCGGGTATCTCAGGCGTTTGATGAACTTCCCGTTTGCAACTTCACCCCCTGAGTTATTGCCTCCTTTAGGTGTTTTCATATAGCGGGGATAGTCTGTACGGCGGAACTCTGCCCATCCTTCGTTACCGTTGGGATATACGGCAATCCATTTCTGGGTGATGATTTGTTCCAACTGTGCTTCTCTGTCACCACTCTTGAAGGCTTGTAAGCCTTTCAATCCTTCCATGTATTTGCTGATCTTTTCTTGTCCTTCCTCGTCAGCACCAATCTGATAGTAGTTGAAGGAAGCTTCAATGCCTTCCTTATAGAGATCTTCAGCGGTACCTTTAGCACCGGCCCATCCTCGGAGAGCGGCTTCTGCCCGGAGGAACAGGCTTTCGGAGTAACCCAGCCATACTATTTCGCGTGCATAACACCACCAATGTTTGCGGTCGAGTTTTTTCTGATCTTGCTTGATGAATACACGGCTCGGAGAATAAGTCGTTGTGTAGCTTCCTCCCAATGAAGTCTCACCGTTTTCGCAACCATTGAAGTCTTTTGTCATGTCTTCTTTGGGTTCGGTTTGGTTCAGGTCCTCAAGAGCGGTCGGTCTCCACCACAATATTTCGCAACGTGGGTCGAGAATGGTCGATTGTTCTTTATAAGCTCGTTCCATTTCTTTGGATAACACTACGTTAGCACTCCAGTTGTACAGAAGTGTGTAGATGTTTTCGTTACCACCCGTGATGTACGAGTATTTGGGAGTCTGCTTCATATTATCATCATCGCTTTGCATCAATCCGGCAGGGTCGGCCATGGCTTTCTCACCCTGTTCTTTAGCAAGTTGGGGATCTACATTCGATACACGTAGTGCCAATCTTAAGCGAAGGGTATTGGCAAAACGAAGCCATTTGTCTTTGTCGCCTCCAAAGCACTTGTCGTTTTCACCCAGGCTGTATTGTGCAGTAGAAGGAGTGTTGTGCAGTGCAGTGATGGCCTGATCGAGCATTTTAAAGATAACGTCGTATACATCTTTCTGGTCCATGTATTTCACTTTCTCGTCTGTGGGCATTGCACCTTTTACGTAGTATTCCAATGGAATGGCTCCATAAGTGTCTGTTTGCATAGAGATCAGGAATGCGTAGTAGATACGGGTCATATAGAACGCATTGTGATAGCGCTCTTTTCCGCAGAACCAGAATGTTTTGATCAACTGGCTGTATTCTTCTACAGTGCGGTTATCGTAGAAGTGCTCCCAGCGTCTTTTGGACCATCCGTCGTTATAACCGTAGGTAGGCGAGTTGGTCACGAATCCGCTAACGTTGTTGGAAAAGTAAGCAGCGTAGATGTCATGGGTCAGGTTGGTCGTAACCTGATAATCATTATACAGTCCTTCGTAAGTCAGGTTGGCGAACACCGAACCGATGGCGCTTTCCGTGCCTTGAAGGCTTTTCAGTGCACTGGGTGTCAGTTCGTAGTCGATATCGATTCCGTCAGGTGTGGCACCGATTATTTCCGGATCGTATACCGGTGCGTAGGGATCGGTATTCATTTCTTCGAAATCATTACATGCAGCCAGTCCTAACAGGAGAGTGCACATGGCAAGCGATTTGTATATTTTGATTTTCATACTATATCTTTAATTTATAAAATTAGAAACCAAGGTTAACTGAGAATCCGAATGTACGGGTATAAGGTACAGCCATAAAGTCGATGGCTTGAGAGAACATGGTTGTGTCGTAACCACCTTCCGGACTTGTTCCCGGAGTATGTTTCAACAGATAAGCCAGGTTACGTGCTACGAACGAAACATTCAGCGAGTTGATCGGCGTTTTCTTCAGCATGCTTTTGGGGAATGTATAGCCGATGGCCAGTTCCTTCAGCTTGATGAAAGAAGCATCATAGATAAAGTCTTCTGCGTTCTGTGCTCCGTAATAGTTGGATGCTGAGATTTTCTGAGTATTGGGTGTTCCGTCTTCGTATACACCCGGGAAGATCATCATAAAGTTATCGCTTTCTCCACGATTCATAGTACGTTTAGCCATACCCGAGCCTGTTGCGTTCATTTCGGAGATAGAGATGATATCGCCACCGAATTTCATATCGAACATGGCCGACAGTGTAAAGCCTTTGTAGGTGAACGATGGAGATACAGACATCAGCAAGTTAGGCTGGATGTTGCCGATAGGTTTAGCCAGGCGTTCGTCAGCATCTGTGGTCGTCATAGGCAAGCCATTCTCTTTATTTATAATGATGTTGCCCTGTTCGTCACGTTTGTAGAGAGTCTTGGCATAGATTTCACCCAATTTGTGACCCGGGCGTGCACCTACGTTGATCGGGAAGTTAGAGTCGCCATTGAAGTAGATGTAGTCTACACCGTCGGCCAGTTTCTCTACGTTCGATACGTTCTTGGCCAGATTGACATTCAGATCGAAAGAGAAGTCTTTCAATTGTACCGGTGTAGAGTAGATCATCATTTCGAAACCTTTGTTGGTGATCAGACCGGCATTGACCCATTTGCCTCCACTCCAGGGAGCAGCGGCGGGCACTTTCATGATCTGGTTCTTCGTGCGGCTATAATAATAGGTAAAGTCAAATCCCAAACGGTTGTTGAGGAACTTCATATCCAAACCTGCTTCGTAAGAAGAAGAGATTTCCGGTTTCAGCTGGTCGTTCATTTTCACGTTCGATTTGCTTGGAATCAGCTCACCTTTTTCAAATTTAAATCCGTACGTATTGTATAACTGATACGGGTCCGTATCTTTACCTACTTGTGCGGCAGACAAACGTACCTTGGCGAAAGTCAGCCAGTTGGGCAGTGTTTTGTCCAGTGAACGGACAAAATCAGAAACGACAAAACTTAAGTTGGCAGACGGGTAGAAGAAAGAGTTGTTCTTTTTCGGCAGTGTAGACGACCAGTCGTTACGGGCGGTCAAGTCCAGTGACAGATATTCTTTCCAAGAGAGTTGCAAAGATCCGAATACTGAATTTGTTGCGCGTTCATGTCCGGTTTCTCCGGCAGTGTTCAGCATATTGGCTGCATTGAAAATCCATTGTCCCTTATCCAGCATATTGCGTACGCCGGCATTCAGTGATTCATAATTCTGGTACATGAAGTTACCACCTACCGTGAAGCCCAGACGGAAATTGTCAGTCAACTGTTTGTCACCCATCAATACGATTTCTGCGTTCGATTCGAAGAAGTTCTGCTCCTCGCGATTCATTTCGTCATCGGTGATATCTTTGATACTGCTCTCACCGTTGATACCGTCACCTGCGTTCGTTTCTTCGATTCGGGTACGATAATAATCGAATGCATATTTGGCAGACAAGTGCAACCAGTCAGTAAAGTTGATTTTCATTCCATAATATCCGAATGCTCTCCAACGTTCGTCAGAGTTGTGGCGCTGGTTCAAGACGTAATAAGGGTTACGGATACCGGCAGTAGGACCTGTCCAGTTTACGTGTGCATTGCCATCTGTCGAATATTGTTTCAGGTCGTCCAGACGAATATTGTTAGGAATACCCATCAATTGAGCGATTGCTCCGTAAGTACCGAAGTAAGGACGATCTTCTGCTTTGGTACGTGAAAGTGAAATCTTTCCGTCCATAGAGAGATATTTGTTCATTTCCATTCCGGCATTCAGGTCGAGGTTGATTCGGTTGAGCTTCTCGTTCGGGAATACGCCCTTATTGTTCGAGCTGCCGAAAGAAGCACGAAAGTGCGATTTATCTGTTACGTTGCTCACCGATACATTGTGGTTTTGCGCGAAACCGGTATCGAAGTAATCTTTCAGTTTGTTGCCGTATTTAGAGAATGCATAGGTATCGCCGTTCCAGGCTTTCTGCATGCTTCCGTCCAATACCGGTCCCCAACTGGAAGAGTCTGTCGGATCATATTTGGCATAATATTGAGACAGAGGATTCTTGTTTTCATCCTGAGTCACAATGTGGCCCTGTCCGTAACGATCTTGCATTTCAAGAGTTTCGGCTACCTGGCTCCAAGTGAAGTTGCCGCTATAGCGTACTCCGAATCCATCTTTCTTGCTACCTTTTTTGGTTGTGACCAAGATCACACCGTTACCGGCACGCGAACCGTAGAGAGCGGCGGCATTCGGACCTTTCAGTACAGAGATCGATTCAATATCTTCCGGGTTGATATCGACGGATGAACCACCACGGTCGACACCACCGTAATAGGTAGCATCCGAGTTATTATTGTCACTGAACGGTACACCGTCTACAATCCAGAGCGGCTGGTTGTTATCTGCGAGAGAAGAGTTACCGCGGATTGTAATCTTGGTAGAACCACCCAGGCCAGTTCCGGCTGTATTCATTTGCAGACCGGCTACTTTACCTTGCAATGCACTGGTCACTGAAGGATCCCCTGTCTGGTTCAGTTGGTCGCCTTTGATTTCCTGTACGGCATATCCTAACATTTTCTTCTCACGTTTGATGCCCAAAGCGGTTACAACCACTTCACTGATCATCTGGGTATCTTCACTCATCGTTACATTCAGAATGCTTTCTTTAGCGGGTAACACTTGTTGTTTGTATCCGATATAGGAGAATACGATTTCAGCTTTCGGATCATTGACAGTCAGGGTGTATTTACCCTCCAGGTCGGTAATGGCTCCTGTGCTGGTACCCTTAACAGATACATTGACGCCAATCAGCGCCTCGCCGTTAGCATCTACAACCGTACCGCTGATCTGACGTTTGGCCGATGCCTGAACCGGATCCTGTTGTTTGGAAGCCTGAGACAGATAAACAATGTTATCCTCGATTTTGTATGTCAGGTTTTTACCTTTGAGCGCAGTATTCAACAGTTGTTCCAGGCTTACATTCTTTACGTTCAGATTCTCAATCGGCATGTTTGACGATTGGTCATCATAAAAGAATTGATACTTAGACTGAGATTGCACCGTTTTGATGACTTGCCCCAATGTAGTGCGGGAAGTTGAAAATGTGAATTGTGCAAATGACCACTGGATAGGAGCGGCAGCTAAAAGAAGAACCAGCGATGCTTTGAGCAGCCTGGGTCTTTGAAATAGGATTTTGTTTTTCATTGACTATAATTAAATTAATTAGTTAACTTTAAAAACATACAAGGTTTAAGCATTGTATTTATAATATAAGTCAACGGCTTTTGTGCCCTTGATGTTAATAAAACAAGTGTCCCGAAAGAAACACTTACTTCAGTTACTAACTTTTTTGAGAATTATTTTATATGTCCCTGAGGATGCGTACGTGTATCCGTATTGGATTATGGGTATGCACCCTCAGGGGATATGAGTTGTCTAAAGAGAGAGGACTATTTCATCTTGGAGAATGAATAGGGGGCATCATCATCGTTGATGCCTCTGTTGAGGTTGGGTTGTGAACCCATTTTGAATTCAATGGTTCCGCCTTGCAGCAGATCGGCATGTTTCAGATAGTTCCGGGTTGATTCTTGCCCGTTGACCCGGAGGGATTCGATATAAAGATTCTCCTTACTGTTATTCTGTGCATCGATCACAAGATTATTGCCATTTTCAAAGTGTAGCGTTGCCTTTTTGAATAGAGGGGCTCCAATGACATACTCATCTGTTCCTGGACATACCGGATAGAATCCGAGGGCTGAGAATACATACCAGGCAGAGGTCTGTCCGTTGTCCTCGTCGCCACAGTAACCGTCAGGGCCCGGAGTATACATGCGGTCCATTACTTGACGAAGCCAGTATTGCGCTTTCCAGGGCTGTCCGGCATAATTGTACAAGTAAATCATGTGCTGTATCGGTTGGTTGCCGTGTGCATAGTTGCCCATGTTCATCACGGTCATTTCGCGGATTTCATGGATCACCTGTCCATAATAACTGTCGTCGAATACAGGAGGAACTGCAAATACGGAGTCCAGCATCGTGATAAACATCTTTTTGCCTCCCATCAGATCGATTAATCCTTGCGGGTCGTGAAATACGGACCAGGAGTAATGCCAGCTGTTACCTTCTGTGAATGCATCTCCCCACTTCAACGGAGAGAATGGTGACTGGAACTGGCCGTTTTCATTACGGCCACGCATCAGTTTGCTTTCTTTGTCGAATACATTCCGGTAGTTCATGGCACGTTTGGCAAATAGTTCAATTTCTTTTTTCGGTCGGTTCAGGGCTTTAGCCAGTTGGTAGATGCACCAGTCATCGTAAGCGTATTCTAATGTGCGGGCTGTATTTTCATTGATTTTCACGTCATAGGGTACGTAGCCCAGCTTATTGTAATACTGATACCCCAAGCGTCCGGTAGAATAGACTTCCGGATGTACATTCTCTGTACCGTGAATCAGCCCTTCATACAGAGTTTTCACATCGTCTACCTTTACTCCTTTCATATAGGCGTCTACCAATACTGAAGCAGAGTTATTGCCTATCATACAACCTCTGTGTCCGGGACTCGCCCATTCCGGAAAGAAACCGCTTTCCTTATAAGTATTGATAAGTCCTTCTTGTATTTCTTTGTTTACCGATGGGTACATCAGGTTCAGGAATGGAAACAAACAACGGAATGTATCCCAAAATCCTGTATCGGTGTACATATATCCGGGGAGTACCTGACCGTTGTAAGGACTATAATGAACCGGTTGCCCGTCTGCCGTAAACTCATAGAATTTGCGGGGGAATAGCAGAGAACGGTAGAGGCAGGAGTAGAATGTACGGTACTGGTCCAGATTGCCGCCTTCTACTTCTATTTTACCTAATACATTGTTCCAGGCATCATTCCCTTTTTGTGCAAGTTGCTCAAAAGAGTCGTTACCCAATTCTTTAAGGTTCTGAGCCGCTTGTTCAAAACTAATGAACGAAGAAGCTATACGGGCATGCACGATTTCACCTTTACGGGTACTGAAACCAATGATGGCTCCCGTATGGTCGGCTTTCTGCTCCAAGTTGCCTTCTTCCAGCTTTTTGTCTGCAAAAGTGCCTTTGTAAGTGAAAGGTTTGTCGAACTCGATAACGAAGTAGTTCTTGAAATTCTCGGGCACTCCACCACTGTTACGGGTGGTGTAGCCGATTATCTTGTTCTCTTCCGGAATTACTTTTACGTAGGAACCCTTGTCGAATGCGTCTACTACAATGTACGAGTGTTCGTTTTCGGGAAAGGTGAAACGGAACAGAACCGCACGTTCTGTCGGAGTCATTTCGGTCACTACATCGTGCTCGGCTAAATATACTTTATAGTAGGAAGGAGTTGCTATTTCACCTTTATGACTGAACCAACTGGCACGTTTTTCTTCATCAAACTCAAGTTTGCCTGTGACGGGCATGATGGAGAATTGTCCGTAATCATTGATCCATGGGCTGGGTTGGTGGGTTTGCTTGAATCCCCTGATTTTGTTGGCTGTATACGTGTATTGCCATCCGTCCCCCATCTTGCCCGTTTGCGGTGTCCAGAAGTTCATTCCCCACGGACGTGCAATAGCGGGATAGGTGTTCCCGGTTGATAATTCGAAAGAAGACTGCGTTCCCATCAGTGGGTTTACGTATTGGGTCCAGTCTTTGGCCTCAGCCATTAGTGAGCAAGCTATAAGGCAAGCGGTCAAAAGAATTTTTCTCATGGTGTGGATAAGTGTATTGCTATATGGATATTATATATTTTCTATCATCGGTGCCGTGTAGGCTACATATTCGTATAATCTGTGATGAAACAGAGTACTTTCTTAGGGTTGGGTCCGCCGGTCTGTCATTTCTATTTCCAACGTACTGCCTGCTATGATATCGTCATGCGTAAAGAATGGTTTATCCAATGGTTTTCCGTTCAGTGTCATGCTTTTGATATACTTATTCTTTTTCGAGTTATTCTTAGCTATCACTGTAAACTTTTTGCCATCGGGCAGGTTTACTACGGCTTTATCGAATGCGGGGCGTCCGATAGAATAAACCGGTTTCCCCGGACATACCTGATAGAATCCCATAGAATTGAGTACATACCAAGCCGACATTTGTCCGCAATCTTCATTTCCCGACAGTCCGTCTACGGCATTGGCATATTGGCTACGGTATACGCTGTCTACCAATTCTTGCGTCCTCCACGGACGGTTCACATAGTTGTACATATGAATCACGTGGTGGCTGGGTTCGTTGCCGTGGGCATATTGTCCGATCAGTCCGCTGATGTCCGAGGAGGTTGTTTCGCCTTCCAGTGAAGAGTCGGCGGTAAACAGAGAATCCAGTTTACCGACGAAGGCATCTTCGCCGCCCATTAGTTTTACCAATCCTTCGATGTCGTGTGGAACGAACCAGGTCCATTGCCAGGCAGTCCCTTCACAATAATCATCGTTGCGGTGAGTTGAAGAGCGTGGATTGAAAGGAGTGCGCCATTCGCCCTTACTGTCCAATCCGCGCATAAAGCGGGTTTCCGGATCGAAGTAAAACTCGTAGGCTTTTGCGAAACGTGCGTATTTGTCCCGGGTGTCGTAGTCGTTCAATGCATCGGCAAATACTGAAATACACCAGTCGTCATAAGCGTACTCCAAGGCCTTGGCAACCGATTCGTTTTCGCGGTCACACGGTACGTAGCCGATTGAGTTTTTATAATATTTGGCTTTCGGCATCAGATGGGGTAACACCAGATCGGGGCATTTGATTCCTGTTGTATCATATTCTGCCGCACGCACGCAGGCTCGGTAAGCTTCTTGGATGTCGAAATTACGATCGCCTTTCATATATGCATCTACAATGACGGGAACGGCATGGTAACCAATCATTGTACCGGTATAGTTGGAAGCCATGTCCCACATTGGGAAAATGCCCCCCTCCTGATGCTTTTTGATCAGTGAACGGATGAAAGCATTGTTCAGATCCGGATCTATAATGGTCATTAGCGGATGCAGTGCACGGAAGGTATCCCATAAAGAAAAAATGGTATACATCGGATTCAGTGTATCTCCTTGATGTACTTGCAGATCCATACCCAGATAACGTCCGTCTACGTCCGTAAACAGATTCGGGCTAATGGCAGTGTGGTAGAGTGCGGTATAGAAGATGGTTTTGTCATTTTTATCATTGGTAGTAATATCAATCTTCGATAACGTTTCATTCCACGCTTTGCGTGCGTCTTTACGTACTCCGTCAAAATCCCAGTCTGGTATTTCAGTTTCTACATTTTTGCGTGCACCCTCTATGTCCACAGCAGAGATTCCGACTTTGACAAACACTTGTTCGTCTTTGGTCGTGTCAAAGTGAAGTAATGCTTTACAGGTAGGCAGCAGTCTGCCTCCATCGTCGAGTGCCATCGAATCAGTCACCAACGTGTAGGTGAAAGGTTTCGAGAATTTTGCATAAAAGTTGATATATTGGTCGAAAGCCCAGTACATGGTCTTTTTACGGCCGCAGATTTCAGTGGGGCTGATGACCTCTATTTCCATCTCTTTGTTGGTCTGCCGTTGCAGACTGTAGTCCAAGTCGAGGATGAATCCTGCTTCTTTACTTTCAGGAAAAGTATATCTGTGGATAGCTGCCCGTTTGCTTGCAGTCAGTTCGGCTTTTACTTGATAAGTATCCAGGAAGACTGAGTAATAGCCCGGTTCGGCAGTCTCATTCTGATGTGAAAAGGCAGAAGCATAAGCCATCTGCTGGCTCTGAGAACCTGTGGGGAGGTACTTTTGTTCGCCCACCGTAGGCATCAGTAGTACATCTCCATAGTCGCAACAACCAGTTCCGCTCAAATGGGTGTGTGAGAATCCGTTGATGGTGGAATCTGCGTAATAATATCCCGAGCAGGCATCCCACCCATCTATGCGGGTGTCTGGGCTGGGAGAAATCATGCCATGGGGGACAATGGCGCCCGGAAAAGTATGACCGTGTCCGCCTGTACCGATAAATGGGTTGACATAGGCTGCGTAATCAGTCATGTCCGGCGAGTTTGTGCAGGAGTTCAGAGACAATAAGCCTCCTAAACATCCCGCCAGGAATGTTTTAAATTTCATGGTACTGTATGTTTATTTTAATTAGTTGCTCACTTGTTACGTGAAGAAATAAAGATATTGTCTCCCACAATCTTATAATTGATAGGTATAGAGTTGTCCAACGATTGGAGTACAGACTCTATATTATCTTTTTTCTTCAATACACCCGAGTAAGTTTTGTCGGACTTAATGTCGGGTGAAAGAATGATTTTCACATCATAAAAGCGTTCCAATGTCCGGGTGATGACAAAAATGTCCGCCTGTTCAAACGGGATCAGGTCATTGTGCCATACGGCATCCAATTTGGCATCTACTTGCTTCACCACCAGTCTGCGGGTTGTTTTATTCAGTTCGGCCTTTTGTCCGGGCGAAAGAATAATCATTCCTTCATCGTGGTTTCCTCTCACTTCTATTTCTCCTTCGATCAAGGTTGCTTCTGCCAGTTTGTGACTCTTGTCGCACTTGAAATTGAAAGTGGTTCCCAACACTTTGATACGCATAGCCTCACTTTCTACAACGAAAGGACACCGACGGTTTTTAGTGACTTCGAAATAAGCTTCTCCATCGAGATATACATCTCTTTCGGATTCTGAGAATTCCTTGGGATATCTCAGGGTGGCCGATTGATTGAGCCATACTTTTGTGCCATCGGGCAACATCACTTCTTTCACTTTGCCATCCGTGGACGAGGCCGTTATCATATTCCGGGTCGGATCGGCCTGATAGTACAGGTATCCGCCTCCGGTGCCTATCATCAGTGCGAGCACAATGATAGCGGCATATCGCATCCATTGGTGCATTCTGATCACTTTGCGGCTATGTGCATCTTCCTGAGCCAGTTTCTTGTATAGTCGTGCTTCTGCCCGGGCAACTTTTTTCTGATCCGGAAAGCTGTCGTGTCTGCCCAAATGATATACCTCTTCCATTCGGAAAAGTCGGCGGGCATTATCGTCTGATTCTTTGATCCAAGCGTTCACTCTGGCAAAATCTTCGTCAGAACATTCGCCTGTCAGATATCTCATCAATATGTCTTCGCTCAGATTATTCATCTTTTCTTTTTCATTATATAATAGAAACAACTAAATCTTTAAAAACACTTATCTATTTGATAAAAAATAGTAGAAATAAAAACCATAAATGGCCGAGACGGTTTCGTAGGAACTTCAGTGCCTTGTACATGTGGGCTTCTACCGTACGTAAAGAGACTCCCATCACGTCGGCTATTTCTTTATTCTTCATTTCGTGCAGATAGCTCAACTTAAACACTTCCTTGCATTTGTCCGGTAGCTCGTTAATGGCTTGGTAGATTTCGTTTCGCAATTCGCGGTCTTCTATCCGCCGGATTACTTCGTTGTTGTCCGGCTGATAGAATTCCGCTCGTTTTTGGTTGATTTCTTCCACAGCAGCGCAATATCCGTCCTCTATGCTGCGATGTTTCAGCACATTCAAGGCCCGGGTATATACCGCCCGATAGAGGAAGGCTTGGATCTGGTCGCCTATTACCATGGAATCTCTTCGTTTCCACAGTTCCACGAATACATCCTGTACCACATCTTCTGCTTCTTCATCGCCCACCAGGCGGGTGGCGTAGAACATCAGGTTCGGATAGTACCTCCGGAACAGGGCTTTGTAGGTTATATCAAATGTGTCGTCCATCTTTTTTAGCTGCTGGTTTTGGGGTTGCGGGCTACAAGTTATTGATCACTCGTAACTTTCTCCTTTCCCATTTCAAACTCAAGGGTTGCACCACTCATAATCTGTTCATGAGTAATGTAACTTTTATCATAGGGTTTTCCATTCAGTTTGGTTGATCGGATATAGATATTCTCTTTGCTGACAGCCGGAGCTTTGACAGTGAATGTTTTCCCGTTGTCAAGGTGCAGTTGCACTTCCGGGAAAAGTGGAGTACCTATTTCATATTGACCGCTTATCGGATTTACCGGATAGAATCCCATGGCGCTGAATACATACCAAGCCGACATCTGGCCGCAGTCTTCGTTTCCGCAGAGTCCGGCAGGGCTGTTCAGGTAGAGTTCGTTCATTACTTTTGCCACATACTCCTGGGTTTTCCAGGGTTGGTCTACCGCATTATAAAGGTAGATGACGTGATGGCTCGGTTCGTTTCCGTGAGCATATTGGCCTATCATTCCGGTACTGAAGAGCGGAAGTTCGTCGTCGGCCGAAGGATGGAAGGTGAACATGCTGTCTAGCTTTTGTGCAAAACGTTCTTTTCCGCCTGTCAGACCGATCAGTCCGTCTATGTCATGCTGTACCGACCAGAAATATTGCCAACCGTTGCTTTCGCAGATATGCGGTGTATAAGCATCTGCTTTAAAGTCTTTCTGAAATTCTCCCTTGTCATCACGAGGTTGCATGAACGAGGTTGCCGGATTGTATACGTTACGATAGTTTTGCGACCGCTTATAGAATTCGTCCGCAATCTCTTTCTTTCCCAGTTTTTCTGCCATGCGGGCAATGCAGTAATCATCATAAGCGTATTCTAGTGTTTTGGATAACGACCAGTTTTCGGCATTATAACTATCTTTTTCATTGAAAGGAACATATCCCAGTTCTTTATAAGCACCAATTCCGCGGTAATTGTCCAGGTTGGCAGTGGCTACACAAGCTTCCAATGCCTTTTCCGGATCAAAGTTTCCAATACCTTTCAGATAAGCATCCACGATGACCGGAACGGCATGATAGCCAATCATCATATCTGTTTCACTACCGTAGAAATTCCAAACCGGCAGGCGTCCGTTCTGTTCGTAGAAAGCCAGAAATGATTGAACCATATCGTTGGTACGTTCGGGTTCGGTATAGGTAAATAGAGGATGTGCGGCGCGGTATGTATCCCATAAAGAGAAAGTACTGTAGTTTACCCATCCGTCTGTGCGATGAATCTTTTTGTCCGGACCGTAATACGAACCGTCGACATCGCTATAAATGGTAGGAGCAAGCATGGTGTGATAGAGTGCGGTGTAGAAGTTTACCCGATCGTCCTTATGGTCGCCTTTGACTGCGATTTTAGAGAGTTGCCGGTTCCAGTTGTCCCGTGCAGCCTCACGATATTTATCGAAATTATCCTCCGGAACTTCGGCTACCAGATTTTGAGCTGCTCCTTCCATGCTGACACCGGAAAGGGCTGTGTTGACAAGTATTTGCTCTCCTTTTTGTGTGTCGAAATCGAATCGGGCTATGGTAGCCGTACCCATTCGTTTTCCGTCTTTCAGGATGGCAGTTGTATCCATTTGAACGGCTGTGAAAGGTTTAGAGAAGCGTGTACGGAAATAGACGTGCTGGTCGCGTGCCCATCCGTCGGAGAAGCGGTATCCCTGAATGGTTACCGAGTCGATAACTTCGATGTGCGAATCATTGGTAAAGTCCCAATTCATAGCTTTTTTCAGGTTGAGGAAGATAGCGGCTTTGGCTTCAGGAAAAGTGTAACGCTGAATGCCGCATCGTTCGGTTGCCGTCAATTCGACGTTGATGCCGTAATCTTTCAGCAGTACCTGGTAATATCCTGCCGTGGCACTTTCGTCCTGATGGGAAAATTTGGAGTAAATACCTAACGGAGCTTCTGCTTCTTTATAAGGCAGGGTGACGGGCATAAAAGAGATGTCATATAAGTCGCCTGCTCCTGTACCAGAGAGGTGGGTATGGCTGAATCCGGCAATAGTGCTATCGGGATAAAAATATCCGGAGATACGGTCCCAGCCGGGAAGTCCGTTGTCCGGACTAAGTTGTACCATGCCGAAAGGGACTTGTGCTCCGGGATAGGTATTACCGGTGAAATCGGTTCCGATAAATGGGTTTACATATTGGGTATAGTCAATAGTTGCCTGTTTAGGGGTAGACGTACAGGCAGTGAAAACAAATAAAAGAATAAATAGTGAATGAAAAAGTACTTTCATGCGGCTTGGGTTAGAGTTCTTTAAGTAATTGATTGATTTAGTGTGCAAAGGTAGAGAATATAAATGTAAAACGAAAGAGCTTTCGTGCTGATTGATTCGTCTTTTTTTTCGAGGATACAATTGAACGTATGAGCATGATCGGGGAGGAGCTTTTATCGGTTGAAAGGAGGGAGGTCGTTGCTTTAAAACCAAAGGGCCGTTGGTTTAAAAGCAACGACCCTTTGGTTTAAAAGGTAGCCCCCTTTGGCTTTAAACGAACGGAGGTTTTAGTTAAAGTGTTGTATGTTAGTTGATTGTAGGTGTGTGGTTTCTGGCTTTACCTTCCGTAGATGACATTGGTTTTTAAACCTCCCGGAATCGTTTTGTCAGGAAAAATACTGTGCGGTTTTCGATGATGTGATCGAGTGAGTTTGTGATATGGACATTCGATGAAGGGGAATAAAATAGAAAGAGTCCGGTGCAGTACCGGACTCTTTACTCGGAGAGTCTATGATGTTTAATCTGACTTCTAACTTTATATGGGAACTTTCGGATAGCGTGGTACCCACTCGTAAGAGTCGGCCCCTTTAGATTCCTGCCAGTTCCAGTACCTTCTCAACAGCAGCGTTCAGTCCGTCCGGATTCTTGCCACCGGCTGTTGCGAAGTGAGGTTGACCGCCACCGCCACCCTGAATCAGTTTGGCAGCTTCTTTCACCAGATTACCTGCTTTCAGTCCGCCGGCAACCAGGTTGTCACTGATCATAACAGTCAGCATTGGTTTATTGGCATCTACTGTTCCGGCTACAAAGAAGAGATTTTCTGTAATTTCACCACGAAGTTGGAAAGCGATGTTCTTCACTACTTCGGCGGGCATCGGCAAGCAGAACTTAATGACTTTAATGCCGTTAATCTCTTGTACATTCTTCAGCAGGCGTTCTTTGACGGCAGCTTCTTTTTCTTTCATGAAGTCTTCCACCTGTTTTTTCAGTCCTGCGTTTTCGTCGATATACTTGCGAATGGCCACACCAAGGTCGGGAGCATTGTTGAAAAGAGCTTTCAAGTCGCTCAAAGTATCCTGGATCGTATCCAGCATTTCTTCTACGCGAGCTCCGGTATATGCTTCGATACGGCGTACACCGGCAGCTACCGAACTCTCAGAGATAATTTTTACCATACCGATATTTCCGGTAGCGGCAACGTGGGTACCTCCACAGAATTCAATGGATGAGCCAAACTGGATAACACGTACGTGGTCACCATATTTCTCGCCGAACAGGGCGATTGCGCCCAGTTCTTTCGCTTCTTCGATAGGGATGTTGCGGTGTTCCTGTAATGGAACATTGGCACGTATCTTGGCGTTTACCAGATGCTCTACTTTGCGGAGTTCTTCGTCTGTCACTTTCTGGAAGTGAGAGAAGTCAAAACGCAGAGAGTCCGGTGTAACCAATGATCCTTTCTGCTCTACATGTTCGCCTAAAACTTCACGGAGCGCTTCGTCCAGCAAGTGGGTAGCCGAGTGATTGGCTGCACAAGCGGCACGTTTGTCTGTGTCTACACATGCCATCATCGGAGCTTCCGGATGTTCGGGCAGTTTCTTCGTAATATGTATCGGAAGATTATTTTCTTTCTTGGTGTCGATTACTTCGATAGTCTCGAATTCGTTTACCAATACACCAGTGTCGCCTACCTGGCCACCGCTCTCTGCATAGAACGGAGTGTAGTCCAGTACGATCTGATACAGAGTCTGGTTTTTCTGTTTCACCTGGCGATAACGCAGGATGGAAGTTTCGTATTCCGTGTAATCGTAACCTACAAACTCAGTAGTTCCTTCTTTCAGTATGATCCAGTCACCTGTCTCTATGGCAGCTGCATTGCGGGCACGTTGTTTCTGCTGTTGCATTTCGGCATCGAACTCTTCGACATTGACTGTCATACTATTTTCACGCAGAATCAACTCTGTCAGGTCGAGTGGGAAACCGAATGTATCGTATAATGTGAAAGCGTCTTTACCGCTGATTTCAGTCTTTCCGTTAGCTTTGGTGTCAGCCATTGTTTTATCGAGCAGGCGGATACCGGTTTCCAAAGTACGGAGGAATGATTCTTCTTCTTCTTTGATAACCTTTTCGATCAACTCTTTTTGAGCAATCAGTTCCGGATAGGCATCTCCCATGCTGTCAATCAGAACCGGAAGCAATTTGTACATAAATGCCTGTTTCTGTCCAAGGAATGTATATCCGTAACGAACGGCACGACGCAGGATACGACGAATCACGTAACCGGCCTTGGCATTCGAAGGCAATTGTCCGTCAGTAATTGAGAACGCAATGGTACGGATGTGGTCGGCAATAACACGCATGGCAATGTCGTTCTGTTCATTTTTGCCATATTCCGTTCCGGCCATTTGGGCGATTGCTTTAATCAACGGCTGGAATACGTCCGTGTCGTAATTGGATGTTTTACCCTGCAAAGCCATGCACAGGCGTTCGAATCCCATACCGGTATCGATCACTTTCGCCGGAAGCGGCTCAAGAGTGCTGTCGGCTTTGCGGTTGTATTGCATGAATACAAGATTCCAGATTTCGATAACCTGGGGATGATCGTGGTTCACCAGGTCGCGTCCTGAAATCTTGGCACGCTCTTCTGCAGGACGGAGGTCGATGTGGATCTCCGAACACGGACCGCAAGGGCCTGTATCACCCATTTCCCAAAAGTTATCATGTTTGTTTCCGTTTATGATATGGTCTTTAGGCAAGTATTGCTCCCAGTAAGAGGCGGCCTCGTTATCACGCTCCAGGCCCTCTTCCGGGCTACCTTCGAATACTGTTGCATACAGGTGTTCCGGATTCAGTTTCAGGACGTCTACCAGATATTCCCATGCCCAACTGATGGCTTCTTTCTTGAAGTAATCACCGAACGACCAGTTACCCAGCATTTCGAACATGGTGTGATGGTAGGTATCGTGTCCTACTTCTTCAAGGTCATTGTGCTTGCCGCTTACACGAAGGCACTTTTGTGAGTCCGCGACTCTGTGGTATTTCGCCGGGTGGTTACCCAAAATAATATCTTTAAACTGGTTCATCCCTGCATTGGTAAACATCAGGGTGGGGTCATCTTTAATCACCATTGGAGCCGAAGGAACAATCTGATGTCCTTTTGACTCGAAGAAATTCTTAAACGAATCTCTGGTTTCTTTTGCAGTCAACATACTTCTATATATCTATTGTTGAGGTTAATATTCTGAAAAAAGCAGTGCAAAGATAGCTTGTTTTTATTATTTTTGCCGTATTAACAAGCGAAATATTTATAAGATGCGCAAAGTTTACTACATCTATAATCCGCAAACGCAGACTTATGACCGGATTTATCCGACTGTCCGACAACGGGCGCTGAGCATTCTCCGCCGTCTTTTTATAGGAATGGGACTGGGAGCCGGCAGTTTCATCATTCTGTTACTGATTTTCGGTTCTCCCTCAGAGAAGGAGTTGCGGAAAGAAAATAGCCAACTCTTGGCGCAATATAACGTACTCTCTCGTCGTCTTGACGAGGCGATGGGGGTGCTTCAGGATATCCAGCAGCGTGATGATAACCTCTATAGAGTGATTTTTATGGCCGATCCTGTTTCACCGGCTATTCGTCAGGCCGGTTATGGTGGTACGAACCGTTACGAACAATTGATGGATATGGCTAACTCAAAGTTGGTGATCAACACTACCCAAAAGATGGATGTACTGAGCAAACAGCTTTATATCCAGTCCAAGTCATTTGACGATGTAGTGGCAATGTGTAAAAATCATGATCAGATGCTGAAATGTATTCCCGCCATCCAGCCTATATCCAATAAGGACCTTCGGAAGACAGCATCCGGTTATGGGACACGGATTGACCCTATCTACGGAACAACGAAATTTCATGCCGGCATGGACTTCTCGGCGCATCCGGGTACGGACGTGTATGCCACGGGTGATGGTACGGTTGTGAAAATGGGATGGGAGACCGGTTATGGCAATACTGTCGAGATTGACCATGGCTTCGGATATCGTACCCGCTACGCCCATTTACAGGAGTTTCGTACTAAACTGGGTAAAAAGGTCGTGCGTGGTGAAGTTATAGCCGGGGTAGGAAGTACGGGAAAGAGTACCGGCCCGCATTTGCATTACGAAGTGCACGTCAAAGGACAGGTGGTCAATCCGGTGAACTATTACTTTATGGATTTGAGTGCGGAAGATTATGAACGGATGATTCAGATTGCCGCCAACCACGGTAAAGTATTTGACTAAAAGAGAAGAAAATCATGCAAAATACGGAGAGAGACCTGAAATTATATTACTCTATCAGTGAAGTTGCCCAAATGTTTGATGTCAACGAATCGTTGCTTCGTTTCTGGGAAAAGGAGTTCCCGCAGATATCCCCAAAGAAAGGGAGTCGTGGCGTGCGCCAGTATAGGAAAGAGGATGTGGAAACCATTCGCCTGATCTATCATTTGGTGAAAGAAAGAGGAATGACTCTGCCCGGAGCTCGCCAGAAACTGAAAGATAACAGGGAAGCGACGATCCGGAATTTTGAAATTATCGACCGTTTGAAGCAGATTCGTCAAGAGTTGATCGGAATGAGGGATGCTTTGGATGGGTTTTCAACAAGACGGGAAGAGGAGCAATGAGTGATTGTTCAAGCACTCATTGCTCCTCTTCCCGTTATTTAATTTATTGTTTTGTTAGTTTTCTACACGTGTCACCGACTTTATATTCGGAATCTTGCGCAGGTTGTTGCAAATAGCTTTTACATCTTCCACATCGTGCACATACAATTGGACCTTTCCTTCGAAAATGCCATCGTCCGTTTCCATATCCAGTTTCCGGATATTCACATTAAGCTGGCGTGAAATAACTTGTGTAATTTCATTCAGCAGCCCTACATTATCTATTCCTTTAATATAAATGTATACCAGGAACGAAAGTTTCTTGTGTGTATCCCATTCAGTGGCAATGATGCGGTTGCCGTAGCTGCTTTTCAGTTTGGCCGCTACCGGACATTGACGCTTGTGGATGATGATGCGGTCATTCTCGTCCATGTATCCCAGTACGTCGTCACCGGGGATGGGATGACAACATTCGGCCATGATATATTTCTTTTGCAGGGCATCTTCCGTCAGTTTGAGAATTTGTTTGGTGTTGATTTTTTCCTTTTCCTGCGGTTCTTTTTCCTCCTGCTGTTTATCCTTATTATTGCCAAAAGAGAAAGTCAGATACTTCATCCAGTTGCTGCTTTGTTTCTCTTTCAGTTCATTTTTGTCGGCATCTCCCAGAACGATGGTTTTGTTACCGATGGCTACAAGAAACTCTTCTTCGTTCTTCATGTTATGCAGTTTGCACAACTTCTCGATGACGGCTGCCTCCGGGCGGATCTCTTCTTTCTTAAAGAATTCATTCAACAATTCTTCTCCTTCTTTCTGGAAGGTTTTTCGTTCCTTACGCAGAATAGCCGCAATCTTAGCTCTTGCACGTGCAGTAGTGGCAAACACTTCCCATTGGGGCTGTACACGCTGTGACTTGGATGTCAGGATTTCCACTTGGTCACCACTTTGCAGCTTATGGCTTAGCGGTACCAGTTTATGATTCACTTTGGCACCTATACAGTGGCTTCCTATATCCGTGTGCAGTGAGAAGGCGAAATCTAGGGCAGTGGAGTTCTGCGGCATGGTTTTGAGCTCTCCTTTCGGGGTGAAGACAAAGATCTCCGAGGCGAATAAGTTTAATTTGATTGTATCGAGAAAGTCGATGGCATCCGGCTGCGGATCGTCGAGTATCTCTTTAATGGTACGCAACCATTTCTCCAGTTCGCCTTCGTCTTCGCTGCCTCCTCCTTCTTTATATTTCCAGTGAGCGGCAAATCCCTGTTCGGCTACATCGTTCATCCGCTCACTGCGTATCTGGACTTCGATCCACTGGCCATTATTGCCCATCAAAGTGACGTGCAGTGCCTGGTATCCGTTAGCTTTGGGGTGGCTCACCCAGTCGCGCAGACGGTCGGGATGCGGTTTATAGATTTTGGAGATAGAAACATAAATATCGAAACAGTCGTTCAGTTCCTCATCTATGTTGCGTGGTTCGAAAATGATCCGTACAGCCAGAAGATCATAAATCTCTTCGAAAGGAACATGTTTGGTCTGCATCTTGTTCCAGATAGAGTAGATGGACTTCACACGTGCCAGGATTCGATATTTTAATCCCATTTTATCCAACTGCTCGCGTATGGGAGCGGTGAATTCGTTGAATACCTTATCGCGTTCGGCGGCTGTTGCGTTCAGCTTTTCTTCAATCTCCTGATATTCTTCAGGATGTTCATATTTGAAACTGAGGTTTTCCAGTTCCGTCTTGATCTTATACAGTCCCAGGCGATTGGCAAGAGGGGCGTAAATATAAAGGGTTTCGCCTGCAATCTTATATTGCTTGTTGGGCAACATGGAACCGAGTGTACGCATGTTGTGCAGGCGGTCGGCAATCTTGATCAGGATCACCCGGATATCATCAGACATGGTGAGCAGGAGTTTCTTGAAGTTTTCTGCTTGTGCCGAAGCCCGGTCACCAAAAATACCTCCGGAGATTTTGGTCAGTCCGTCGACAATCTGTGCAATCTTGGCCCCGAAGATATTTTCGATATCTTCTACTGTATAATCGGTGTCCTCGACAACATCGTGCAGCAAAGCGGCACAAATGGAAGTCGAGCCGAGGCCTATTTCATTACATACGATCTTCGCGACGGCAATGGGGTGCATGATATACGGTTCCCCCGAGCGTCGTTTGATGCCTTTATGTGCCTGGTTGGCGAAATTGAAGGCCTTGGTTATAATCTCAATACGTTTGCGGTGCTTGGTAGCAAGATAATCGTTCAGCAATTCCTGAAACGCTTGTTCAATCATCTGCTCTTCAGCTATTTCTTTCTGGTTCTCAGTGTCCATAATTTAGTCCTTTCGTTCCTTTTCTGCAAAAATAATCAAATTTAAACATCAGGCAAGCGAAAGGCGATTTATTTGTATATTTTCAAACGTTTTCCTGCGGAAATGTTAGTTCCCCGCAATCCGTTCCAGTTTTGAAGATCTTTTACGCGTACACCATATTTTGCCGCAATGGCTCCCAGGGTATCCCCGTTTTTGATTTTATAGTAAGTGGGTGTACCACTGCCGGCTTTGGCAGAGCTACCTCTCCTCTTGGAGGCTGAACTGTCGTCCCTGATGGCCACTGTACGCCGATTCTTGAACAGTTCGCCGGCACGGTGGGCATAAATCGTATCCTGACGGTCGATGAACGAACTGACCGCGTTTTGTGGAAGGCGCAGTGTGTACGACTTGCTTTCGCCCGGTATGATTTCTTTTTTATATTGTGGATTGAGACTTCTGATTTGGTCCATTGGGACGTTGCATAAGTCGGCTATCTGCTGGAAATGGAGGTTTTTGTTAACCTGAATCGTATCAGTGCTTTCGGGAATATTGGTTTCCATCGGGCAGATGTTGTGATCACAGTAATAGGTCATTACATAGTTCGCGGCGATAAATGCCGGTACGTAACCTCTTGTTTCTTTGGGCAGATAATTATAAATACTCCAATAGTCGGTTTCTCCTCCCGAGCGGCGGATGGCTTTGTTGATAGTGCCCGGTCCGCAGTTGTAAGCCGCAATCACAAGATTCCAGTCATGATAAATGTCATATAGATCCTTCAGGTAGCGTGCTGCTGCCCAGGTTGCTTTTATCGGGTCACGACGGTCGTCCACCAGGCTGTTTGACTCCAGACCGTACATTTTGCCGGTTCCGATCATGAACTGCCACAAGCCTCCTGCACCGGCGCGCGATACTGCCGACGGGTTCAAGGCCGATTCGATAATAGGCAGATATTTCAATTCCAATGGTAAATTATACGCATCGAGGGCCTCCTCAAAGATAGGCATATAGAAGTTGCAGGCACTCAACATAAAAGAGACTTGATTCCGCAGGCGTCCGGCATACATATCAATAAATTTACGTACAATTTCGTTGTATGGCATCTCCATAACAGTTGGCATGCGTGATAGGCGGTCGATGTATACGGAGTCGCTGAACAGCGGGTTGATCTCCGCTGTACTGCAGTCTTTTCCTAAGTCGATATAATTCTTGGCTTTCCAGTCGTTGAGCAGGCTATCGAGAGGATAAGTCATACTTTTGGGAAGTTCGATGCTCTCTTGGCGTTCTTTGCCGTTGTCGCGAATCACTACGTCTACACTCTGTGCGTTTACCTTGGGTGTGGCAAACAAAAATAATAAAATCAGGGGGCAATAGTTTGCTAATTTCTTCATTCTTATTTGTTCAATCTTCATGGGTTAAAATCTGAGGCTGCATTGCACGCCTACCGACTTGCTGCCGGGTTGCAACGGGTTGTTATTTATAATAGTAGGTTCCACCCTCATACTCAGGTCGGGTGATATGTCGAAATTCGATAGTTCCGCATCCACATAGGCGTCGATGATGGAAATCAGATATACACCGATGACGGCGAATATACTGAGATCCCGATAGCGCCGGTATGTGTCCTTTCGTTTGCGGAGCAGGTCTTTCAGTTGCGTATCGGTATAGTTATGATTCGGAGGAAGCAAATCCTGAAAACTGTTGGTATTAGGATTGTTATCCATAATATCCATATACGCCTGAGCATAGTCTTTATACATTTTCCCGTTCCAGCTCAATGCGTAAGCACATCCGGCAAATCCACCATATATAATAGGTAACTTCCAGTATTTGCGGTTATAAATTTGTCCTCCGCCCGGAAATACGATGGCATACCAGGTAGCTTTCGTCGGGTTAGGTACGAAAAGCTTCTTGGGCATGACGGGTGGCAGGCTATCTGCCTTTACGACCGATGGCATGACGGGTGTTTCTATCCTTTCCAGGTTCTGTCGGTTGACTTCCTCCAGGCTGTCTGCCGTAACGATAGCGGGTTTCAGGTTCTCCAAACTGTCTATCGGTGGGAGGACGACTGCTTTCTCCACTTTCACACTGTCGGTGGCCGGAGTAGAAACGACCGGCTCGCGATGGCGGCGTGCCCGTGCTTTGGGGGCTTCGCGTACCGGAGAAATGGAGTCTTGGGATACTTTGACAGGCTCCTGTGCATACACATCAATCCCTGCTACCTGAAAGAAACAGAGAAGCAGGGCAATGTATAACGGGTATGTTTTAGTTTTTTTTGCCATTTATTTCTTCAGTGAATCGAAGATTTCCATGATACGTTCCAACTCTTCTTCATTACTGAAGGGGATGCTTATTTTTCCTTTTCCCTTTTCAGAACAGGTCAGTTGTACCTTGGTGTTAAAGAATCCCGAAAGGTGCTGTTTCAGCATATTGAATTCTTCGGGCAGTTTGGCCCGTTTCGGGGTTATCTTTTTGGTTCCGCTCTTTACGGCTTCTCCCTCGCTCAGCGATTTCACGATCTCTTCTACTTTGCGAACGGAGTATCCGTGTTCCAGAATCTCTTCGAATATTTTAACTTGTAGTTTCGGATCGCCTAATGTGATCAATGCCCGGGCATGTCCCATGTCTATCTGCTTGTTTTGCAGGGCCATTTGTATCGGTGCCGGCAGTTTCAGCAGGCGCAGATAGTTGGCAATGGTCGTACGCTTCTTGCCGACACGTTCACTCAACCGTTCCTGTGTCAGGTCATATTGCTCTATCAGGTGCTGGTAGGCCAGTGCGATTTCCACTGAATTAAGATCCTCACGCTGGATATTCTCTATCAGCGCCATTTCCATCACGTTCTCATCATCGGCTGTCCGGATATATGCGGGAATAGTATCCAGTCCGGCTTTCTGAGAGGCGCGGTAGCGGCGTTCTCCGGCAATAATCTGGTACTCGTCGTCCGAGACTTTACGTAAGGTGATGGGTTGGATAATTCCTATTTCTCTGATCGAATCGGCCAACTCCTCCAGTGCCGTTTCATCAAACTCACGGCGTGGTTGGTTGGGGTTGACGGAGATTTTCGACAGTTCTATTTCGTTAATAGACGAAGAACCTTCGGTTTTCACCTCTTCCATGGAGAGTAGGGCGTCCAGCCCGCGGCCTAATGCATTTCTTCTCTGTGTTGCCATATCTTCGTTTATTTACTGTTTCTGCTTATTAGTTCTTTAGCCAGCGCCAAATGATTTTTCGCTCCGGTGGACTCTGCATCATATAAGATGGTGGGGAGGCCGTAGCTGGGGGCTTCACTCAGTTTTACGTTACGCTGGATGACGGTTTTGAACACCAGTTCTTGGAAGTGGCGTTTCACTTCATCATAGATTTGGTTGGCTTGACGCAGACGTGAGTCGTACATGGTCAGCAGAAAACCTTCTATTTCGAGTGCCGGGTTCAGTTTCGATTTGATGATCTTGATGGTATTCAGCAGTTTGCTGATTCCCTCAAGGGCAAAATATTCCGCTTGTACGGGGATAATCACCGAATCGGCCGCCGTGAGGGCATTGATTGTGATCAGTCCCAGCGAAGGAGAGCAGTCTATCAAAATATAATCATACTCTTCCTTTAACGGAGTCAGCACTTCTTTCAGTATCTTTTCGCGGTTTTTGAGATTTAGCATTTCTATTTCGGCGCCTACGAGATTAATGTGCGATGAAATGACTTTCAACGAATCAATTTCGGTGTCATGAATAGCGTCCTGTACGTTGGCTCTGTCGATAATGCATTCGTAGATAGTACATTCAGATTGCTTGATGTCGACTCCCAATCCGGAAGAGGCATTTGCCTGTGGGTCTGCATCAACAACCAGTACTTTCTTTTCGAGCGTAGCCAGCGAAGCTGCGAGGTTAATCGTAGTCGTTGTTTTTCCTACACCACCTTTTTGATTGGCCAAAGCAATTATTTTTCCCATATTATCTAAATTTATTGGCAGCGAAATAAGTGATAAATCCTCAGAGCGCCTACTAAAAAATAGAAACTTTGCTTAATCTGTTGATAAGTCACCTGTTTTGTTAATAACTGCCAGGTGAGATACGGGCATTTTTTCTCTTTTTAGCTTGCAAATATACGTATTAAAATTGAATATCGATTCCTTTTTTTACTCACTTGCAGAAGATTAAGATTTGTAAACGGGTGGTCTGCATGGCTAAACATCAGACCCTTTTTGGGTTTACATGAAAAGAGAAGTGGTAAAACATCCCCATGTTTTGGATAATAACATCCCCATGTTCTATCTTAAAACATCCGGATGTTGTTGTGTAAAACACCCGGATGTTTTTATTCCTCTCTTTTATAGTTATCATCTATGGAAAATGAAGAGACTTTCGCTTTCCTATTTGGTTCTGTTGTCGATACAAGTTCTTTTTGTTACTTTTGTGCATTTCGAAAACATAAAATAACAGATAAGGTAGATTGTATGGAAAATAAAAGACCTCTGATCCTCGTCTCCAATGACGACGGCATCATGGCAAAAGGTATTAGTGAACTGATAAAATTCCTCCGCCCGCTGGGCGAGATAGTGGTAATGGCCCCGGATGCCCCTCGTTCCGGCAGTGGATGTGCATTGACGGTGACACAGCCGGTGCACTATCAGTTATTAAAGAAAGATGTGGGACTGACTGTTTATAAATGTTCCGGTACACCGACCGACTGCATAAAACTGGCACGGAATCAGATACTCGACCGGAAGCCGGACCTGGTTGTTGGTGGAATCAACCATGGTGACAATTCCGCTACCAATGTGCACTATTCCGGTACGATGGGGATCGTGATCGAAGGTTGTCTCAATGGGATTCCTTCTATCGGTTTCTCTATTTGTGACCACGCCCCCGGAGCTGATTTTGATGCAGCAGGACCTTATGTCCGGAGAATAGCTGCGATGGTGCTTGAGAAAGGACTTCCGCCACTGACTTGCCTCAATGTGAATTTTCCTAATACTCAGGAGATAAAAGGGGTGAGAATCTGCGAACAGGCCAAAGGACATTGGAGCGGAGAATGGCAGGCTTGCCCCCGGAGAGACGATGCGAATTTCTATTGGTTAACCGGAGAATTTATCGATCATGAACCGGAAAACGAAAAGAATGATCACTGGGCACTGGCTAATGGATACGTAGCGATTACACCTACTGTAGTGGATATGACCGCTTATCATTTTATGGATGAACTGAAATCCTGGGAATTATGAAATATTATCTGATTGTTGGCGAGGCTTCGGGCGATTTGCATGCTTCCCACTTGATGGCTGCACTGAAAGAGGAAGACCCGGAAGCTGAATTTCGCTTCTTTGGCGGTGATTTGATGGCTGCCGTGGGAGGAACAATGGTGAAGCATTATAAAGAGTTGGCCTACATGGGGTTTATCCCTGTGCTGCTACATTTGCCGACCATTTTTGCCAACATGAAGAGATGCAAGGAGGACATCGTGGCGTGGTCGCCCGATGTGGTCATTCTGGTGGATTATCCGGGCTTTAATCTCGATATTGCTAAGTTTGTGCATGCGAAAACAAAGATACCGGTTTATTATTATATCTCTCCCAAGATTTGGGCATGGAAAGAGTATCGGATCAAGAATATAAAAAGAGATGTGGACGAGCTTTTTTCCATACTTCCTTTTGAGGTAGGATTTTTCAAGGGACATCGATATCCCATTCATTATGTGGGAAATCCGACGGTAGATGAGGTGACCGCCTTCAAGGCGTCGCATCAGGAGTCCTTTGCCGATTTTATTGCCGATAGTGAATTGGCAGATAAACCTATCATAGCTTTGCTTGCAGGTAGCAGAAAACAGGAGATTAAGGATAATCTGCCCGATATGATCCGGGCTGCTTCAGCTTTTCCCGGTTATCAGCTTGTGCTGGCAGCTGCTCCGGGCATTTCTCCGGAATACTATGCCAAATTTGTAAAAGGAACGGAACTGGCGGTGATTTTTGACCGGACTTATCGTTTGCTCCAACAGGCGGATGTTGCCTTGGTTACTTCCGGTACGGCTACTCTCGAGACAGCTCTTTTCCGTGTTCCTCAGGTGGTTTGTTATCATACTCCGGTGGGCAAATTGGTGTCTTTTCTCCGAAGGCATATTTTGAAGGTGAAGTTTATCTCGTTGGTCAATCTGATTGCCGGACGTGAAGTTGTCAGGGAGTTGGTGGCCGATACGATGACGGTAGAGAATATGCGGGCCGAATTGGAGCGTTTGCTGTTTCGGGAGGATTATCGTCGCAAAATGTTGGACGGTTACGAAGAGATGGCACGGTTACTCGGACCGGCCGGAGCCCCCCGGCATGCAGCTCGTGAAATGGTGAAATTGCTTAAAAAATAGTTTTTTATTCAATAATAAACAGGAGACCGGTGCAGTAAATGCCCGGTTTTTTTATTTATAGGATATAAGGATTAACTAAAAAAAGAGATGAAAAAAATAAAACTACTTTGGATGGCAATGTTGACACTGATGCTGCCGGCATTGCAATCGTGTGACGATAATGATGGCTATTCATTGGGAGATATAGCGGTAGATTGGGCTACGGTACGTGTGGTCGGTGGCGACACTTATTCGCTGAATGCTGACCGTTGGGGAACTCTTTGGCCGGCTGCAACTGCTATTCCATTTTATAAGCCGATAGACGGGCAACGGGTGATTACTTACTTCAACCCACTTTACGATAATTATGAAGGATATGATCATGCTGTGAAGGTAGAGCATAATTATAATGTCCTGACCAAACAGGTAGAAGATTTGACGGCTGAGAATGAATCGGAATTTGGGAATGATCCGGTTTGGGTTAACAAGGATATGATGTGGATTGGCGGGGGATATCTGAATGTCATTTTCCGTCAGAATTTACCGGTTAAGGAGAAGCATCTTGTCAGTCTGGTTCGTGATATGCGGGCTACAGCTGCTGAGGGAGAGGATGATGGATACATCCATTTGGAATTTCGCTATAATACATACGATGATGTGACCGATCGCCAGGCGAATGGCGCCGTATCTTTCAACTTGAATTCATTGGATCTGACCGGTAAGAAAGGCATTAAGGTGAAATTGAATTCCGTAAAGGACGGGGAAACGGAAGTGGTCTTTAACTTAAAGGGCCAGTCAATGCCGGAGGAAGCAAAGCAGGTGACGCTTTCGGATGAAGTGCAAATAAAATAGAAGAAGGTTAGTTAAAAGAATAACGGGCTACAAACAATAAGTTTCTGCTATCTTTTGCAGGGTACTTGGTGTTTGTAGCCCGTTATTTTTTGTGACTTATTTTTTTGTCTGCTTTAGACCAATGTCAGTGCATATAGGTAAATAACGCCTGCCGGTATAGCCATTAGTGAACTGTCGAAGCGATCGAGCATACCTCCATGTCCGGGTAGAATACTTCCTGAATCTTTAATCTGCAATTGGCGTTTCAGCAGAGACTCTGTCAGGTCACCCCAAGTCCCGAAAATGACAACTACCAATGCCAGTCCCGCCCATTCTGCCCATGTCATGATGGGGAAGTAGCAGGCAAAAACAAATGAAGAGGCAATGGCTACAATACCTCCGCCAATGGAACCTTCCCATGATTTTTTAGGTGATATGCGTTCAAATAGGCGGTGTTTGCCGAAAAGTGATCCGAAACAATATGCCCCCGTATCATTCAGCCATAAAAAGACAAAGATGGATAGAGGCAATATCGGATTGTATGATACGCTGCTTGCTTCCGGATCATTCTGGAAAGCAAGCACATTCAGCATGGCAAAGGGAAGCGCGATGTACATCTGGCTCAGCATGGAGTAAGCCCAGTTTAAAACCGGATTCTTCTTTTTGAGATATAACTCGCTTACCATCAGATAAATGATTAATATCAGGTAAGGAATAAATATTTTAGAACCGGCAGCGTCGATACAGAAACCCATAATGGCCAGAAACAGATAAGCTCCTCCCAACATGGTGATAGTCCGGTTGATGCTTACCTCTCCCGATTGGTTGACGAGATGTCCGAATTCGCGTATAGTCAGAGCGCTGACAATGACAAAAAGAGTGCCGAAAGCCAGTGGATCATAAAGTATACAACCCACTATGATGGCTACGAATAATATTCCTGTTATGGCGCGTTGTAAAAAGTTGTTCTTCAAGGTGTTGTTACGTTTTTAGTTTTGTGATGCCGCTGACTCTTGTTGCGTATTGCCCTCTTGAGACTCTGTTGCTTGCGGAGTAGTTGTGTCTACATCTTCTCCTTCTGCAGGATGAACGGCGTTTTCTTGTTTGTTATTGGCTGCCATGATTTCCTCCGAACGAGAAGCCCAAGGACGTTTTCCAAAGATACGTTCTACATCCTCAGCAAAGATGACTTCTTTATCGATCAGTAGCTGTGCCAATTCGTTGTGTTGCTCTTTGTGTTCCGAGAGAATCTGTTTGGCACGTTCATACTGTTCGTTTACCATTCTTTTGACCTCTTCGTCAATCAGTTCGGCAGTTTTTTCACTATATGGACGCTGGAATGAATACTCATCATTATTATAATAGCATAAATTGGGTAGCTTTTCACTCATGCCCAAATATGCGATCATGCCATACGCCTGTTTGGTTACGCGCTCAAGATCGTTAGCAGCTCCGCTTGATACACGGCCGATGAAAAGGTCTTCAGCAGCACGCCCGCCCAAAGTAGCACACATCTCGTCGAGCATTTGCTCTTTAGTCGTGATCTGTCTTTCTTCCGGCAGATACCAGGCAGCGCCCAAGGCCCGTCCGCGGGGGACGATAGTTACCTTAATCAATGGATTGGCATATTCCAATAACCAGGAAATGCTGGCGTGTCCGGCCTCGTGCAGGGCAATAGACCGACGTTCGGCTTCCGTAGTAATCTTTGTTTTCTTTTCAAGTCCGCCGATAATACGGTCTACTGCGTCCAGAAAGTCTTGCTTGCCTACGAATTTCTTTCCGTGACGCGCGGCGATCAGAGCAGCTTCATTACATACATTGGCAATGTCTGCACCCGAAAATCCGGGTGTCTGGCGTGCCAGTAAGTCTACATCTACCGTATCGTCTATTTTGATGGGGCGCAAGTGTACGCCAAATACTTCTTTACGTTCGTTCAGATCAGGTAAATCTACATGGATTTGTCGGTCGAAACGTCCGGCACGGAGCAATGCCTTGTCTAGTACATCCACACGGTTGGTGGCTGCCAGGATAATAACACCGCTATTTGAGCCGAAACCATCCATTTCCGTCAGCAACTGGTTCAACGTATTTTCACGTTCATCATTTCCGCCCATTGCAGGATTCTTACCGCGAGCACGTCCTACAGCATCAATCTCGTCGATGAAAACGATACAAGGAGCTTTCTCTTTAGCTTGTTTGAAGAGGTCGCGTACACGGGATGCACCTACACCGACAAACATTTCAACGAAATCGGAACCGGCCAAAGAGAAGAAAGGTACATTGGCTTCACCGGCCACAGCTTTCGCAAGCAACGTTTTACCTGTTCCCGGAGGGCCCACCAATAGAGCGCCTTTAGGAATTTTACCTCCCAGGTCGGTATATTTCTGGGGTTCTTTCAAGAATTCCACAATTTCTTCTACTTCTTGTTTGGCTTCTGCCAGTCCGGCTACATCTTTGAAAGTTACTTTGATGGAACCGCCTTTTTCAAAAAGCTGGGCTTTCGACTTTCCTACATTGAATACTCCGCCTGCACCTCCGCTGGCACCACTGCCCATGCGTCGCATGAAGAATATCCATAAAGCAATCAGGAAGACAATCGGCAGTACATTCCAAAGTATTGCACTGAAATAGTCTTTTTTCTTATCATAGCTGACAGAACCGTCAAAGTGCGTCTCCTCTTTTTCTTTTTGTAGAAAGTTATCCAGGTTCTCGCGTGAAGGGGCTTCCGTAGTGATCATCGGATTCCGGCCTACACGGGTGGAATCTTGTTTGAATACGGTTCCTACGTACTGGGGTTTGATATAAATCTCGACCGAATTATCATCATAACCGATCACTTTACTTACATAGCCGTCACGTACGTACTGCTGGAACTCATCGTAAGAGATGTTCTTACTGACAGAACTGCTTCCGTTAGCGAAATACAGCCCTAAAAGCATTAGGGCGATAATCATATACATCCAGTTCAGATTGAACTTGGGCATATTTACTTTATTGTTGGGTTTCTTGCTGTTATTGTCCATACTGATAGATTAATCAATGTCGGGAATTGTAGTTAACTTGGCATCTGCCCACAGGTGCTCCAAATTATAAAAGTTTCTGGCTTCCGGTAGGAATACATGTACTAATACATCTGAAAAGTCCATAGCTACCCATTCTGCATTTCGCTGTCCGTCGATGGCAGAGGGTTTGGTGCCGGCACCTTTGCGGGTAAATTCTTTTATGGAATCTACAATGGCAATGACCTGGCTGGGTGAGTTCCCCTGACAGATTACAAAGTATTTGCATATCGTGTCGTCTATGTTTGTCAGGTCTGCTATGACAATGTTTTTACCTTTTTTTTCTTGTATACCTTCGGTTATCTTTTCTATTAATACTTTCGTTTCGTTCATTTATAGGTTGAAATTAAATAATCAATGTTCAGTTTCTGTTTATAACAAGGAAAGGGGATTCTTTGTTTTCTTGTCATAAACGTGATATTTTTTACAAATATACGCTGATTTATTGTATCAATGAAAGTAATGTGCTAAATCTATTTCATTTTTTGTTTTTTTTTAGGGATGCATCTCTTTGGAATCCGGCATATTAGATATTTTTTTAGAAAAAAAGAGCGAAAAGTATTTGTGATTAAAAAAAACTTTGTACCTTTGCAACCGCAAACGAGAAACAAGAGATGTTGATCGTAAGTCACATTGGGCTATGGTGTAATGGTAACACTACAGATTCTGGTCCTGTCATTTCTGGTTCGAGTCCAGATAGCCCAACAAATTCATTATAAATAAGTAAAATCCCTCTAAAACCGCAGTTTTAGAGGGATTTTTTATCCTTTCAAGTCTTTTCGATAAAACAGTTGTTCGGTGATATCCCCGGTGGCAGAGAACTGTTTCTTATCGTTCTTTCAAACTGTAGTTTTAGAATTTTTTTCTGTCCGATCCGGTGGTAGGATTGCAAACGAAATAATATAATCTGTTGATATTATATAGGTAAATGGGGAATGTTTATACCTGTTTTTAATGTGTAACACTTGAATTTAGAAAAGGCGTATCAAAGAGATTCAAAATCCCTTTGATACGCCTTTTACATAGAACTAAAATTATTTTCCTTTATTCTTCTTTGATTGATTCATCGATTACTTTTATTTTCTGCAATACTAATTCTAAGTCGGATTTTAATTTTTCCACCTTGCGATTGATTTCTGTCAAAAGACTATTCCCTTTTTTAGAAGAGGTAGTCAGGAAGCCCAAATTATTTTCATAAGTTTGGAGTTCATTTTTCATGTTTTCGTATGTACGGACTAATTTCTCACGTTCACGGTAGAGTGACTGGGAGCCTCCACTTTGAATATTGCCGATAGAAGACTTGAAATTACTCAGTTTCTTGTTCGATGCACTGATATTAAATCGATCGAAAAGCTGGTCAATCAAACCGTGATATTGTTTATAAAGCCTGTCTTTCTCTTTAAACGGTACATGTCCGATACCATTCCATTCTTTCATCAATTCACGAACCTCTTTGCTTGCTTCATCGGCATCCGTCGTTTCGTCAATAGCAGTTAAGCGGGCAATGATTGCCTTTTTCTTTTCTAGATTCTCTTGTTCTACAGAACGTTGAGAAGAAGTGGCCTTGCCTTTTTGCTCAAAGAAGTAATCACATGCAGTAATGAAACGTTTCCAAACAGCGTCCGAGTATTTTTTAGAAACAGGGCCAATTGTTTTCCATTCCTTTTGGAGCTTGGTTAAGATTTCAGCCGTTTCTTTCCATTCTGTACTGTCTTTCAGAGATTCTGCTTTTTCGCACAATGCCTTTTTCTTTTCCAGATTAGCATTCATACCCTCTTTCAGCAACTTGAAGAATTCTCCTTTCTTTTTAAAGAATTCGTCACAAGCTTTACGGAAACGCTCAAAGATTTTCACGTTCATTTTCTGCGGAGCAAAACCAATTGTTTTCCATTTGTTTTGCAGGGCGATCACCTCTTGTGTCTTGGTTTCCCATGCCGCAAATGTTTTCAATTGGTCAAACTCAATAGCTTCTACTATTTCACAGATAACTGTTTTCTGATCCAAATTATGTTGTTCGCTCTCTTTTAGAGCTTCGAAATGCTGCTGATGGCGACGGTTGACGGCTGTAGAAGCGGCTTTGAAACGGTTCCATATTTCGTCACGTAATTCTTTGGCGACAGGACCGGTGTCACGGAACTCCTGATGTAGTTTCTGTAATTGATGGAAAGCGGAGACTACATCTTGTTCATCGGCCAACTTTTCGGCAGCTTCACAGAGATGTGTTTTAATCTCCAGGTTTTTTTTGAAGTCGTATTCTCTGAATTCATTATTCAGTTTTAATATATCATAGAATTTTTCAACATACAACTGGTAGTTCTTCCATAACTCGTTCACTTTAGCTTGTGGCACCAATTTCACTTCGTTCCACTGCTGCTGTAGCTTTTTAAATTCGTTGTAGGATTTGTTGGCGTCATCGGGTGATTCCACTAACTCTTTCAACTCTTCGATAATCGATAGTTTAACTTGTAGATTTTCTTCCTTTTGCTTTTCAATCTCAGCTGCCAAGGCACTTCTTTTTTCTTTAATAGCTGCCATCAAACTTTTGAATTCTTCTTCCACGCCACTGGGCTGAGCAATAAATTCTTCTTCGGCACCACCATTCTCTACGAACGTTTTTTTCGCAGCCTCGATTTCGGCATTATGAATTTTATAGAAAGTTTGCTTTAAACCATCCAGTTCCTGCTTGTTTGCATTTTCAGCATCTTGGGCAACTTCTTTTAACCGGAGCAGCACCTCTTCTTTAGTGCTTAGTTTCGAAGCATTTTCTGTCGGTTTTTCCACAATAGTTTCTTCAGCCGGAGTTTCTGTAATTTCTTCAGAAACCTCAACTGCTTTTTTTTCTTCTTCTAATTCCCCTTGTTTTAAAGGTTGGTTAGTGTCATGAGAGTCCATCATTGTATATTCGTTTTTAGGAAAACAGGATTTGTCTTTAAATCCATTAGATCACAAATTAATGAAATAAAATGATTACTTCATACTATTTTCCTTTATTTTTTTTTAATTGAGCCATTTTTTACGATAATAACACCGTAATCCCCATATACATCATCATGCCGATGATATCGTTCGTAATGGCAATAAACGGTCCTGTAGCTATGGCCGGATCTATTTTCATCTTTTCGAGTGTCATTGGAACCAAAGTACCGAAGATGGAGGCAAACATCACTACTGAGAACAGACTGATGGATACCGAATAAGTGACTGTGGCGGTTGCTCCGAAACGGATAAAATTATAGGTATATACCAATAAAGAGATGATCGTAGCATTGATCAAGGCAACTACGGCTTCTTTGCTGACTTGCTTGAAAGTATTTTTGGCGTCAAGGGAACTGTTGGCCAAGCCTTGTACGACGAGAGCTGACGATTGAGTTCCTACGTTTCCGCCTGTACCACCAATCAATGGAATGTAAAGGGCCATTTCGGGATGCGCGGCAAAAGTGGAATCAAAGTTCCCCAATATCATAGAGTTGCCAATACCTCCAATCATACCGATTAACAACCAAGGTAAGCGGGCAGTAGTCTGGCGGAGTACATTATCGTCTGTTTCTACATCTTGAGAAAGACCGGATGCTAACTGGTAGTCACGTTCTGATTGTTCACGAACTTCGTCCATGACGTCATCTACGGTGATTTGTCCTACTAGTCGGCCTATACTGTCAAGAACAGGAATGGCAACCAAGTCATATTTCTCAATAATTTGTGCCACTTCATCGATAGGGGTGTCTACGTGTACTGAGATAGGATCCTTCTGCATTACATGTTTTACTTTAGATACAGAGGGAGATGTGATCATCTTTTTCAGTGGAAATATTCCGCGAAGGCGTTCATCATCATCTATTACATATACATAGTAGATATCGTCGAGTTCTTCGGCTTGTTGGCGCATCTCTTTCAGACATTCGGGCATACTCCAGTTTTCGTTGACGGTTACCATTTCCGTACCCATCAAACCACCGGCAGTATTTTCATCATACTTCAGCAGGTCGACAATGTCTCCTGCCTGCTCGATGTCTTCAATGTGCGAAAGTATTTCTTCCTGTTTATCCTCATCCAGTTCACGCATCAGGTCTACTGCGTCGTCCGTATCCATATAGTCAACGAAGCGTTTGGCAATAGTTTCTGATGGCAGGATGTCGAGAAACTCTTTACGAACGTCTTCATCCATTTCGACAAGTACATCCGCAGCTGTTTCATTATCAAGTAATCGGTAGACGAAGCGGGCTTCTTCCGGGTTCAACTCGTTACACAATTCCGCTATGTCAGCAGGGTGTAGGTCGATAAGAAGCTCTTTTACCTTATCGGCATCTTTTTCTTCGATAAGTTCTTTTACGTTGTCAATGTATTCTTCGTTCATAATTACAGCCTTACTTAACTTCCTGTAATAATAAGGAAGACAAGTTTTGTATATTACATTTCCTACTTTGTTAGTTCAGTCCGATAATCCAGTTGGTTCTTTATGGATTTTCTATCTGAGAAACTGGTTCTATCGGAATTTTCAGTGCTTGTTCCACCTGATTTGTCAGGTGGATAAACTCTTGTACCGACAGTTGTTCCGGTCGTTTATTAAACAGGGTGTCTTCTGTCAACGGGCAATCTTTACCTAAAATCGGTTTGATTGAATTTCGTAATGTCTTTCGACGCTGGTTGAAAGTTGTTTTTACAATTTGTTTAAATAGCTTGGGGTCACAACCGAGCTCTTGTGTCTCGTTGCGTGTCATTCGTATGACTGCGCTTTTCACTTTGGGAGGTGGATTGAACACCTGTTCATTTACTGTAAACAGATATTCTACCCGATACCAGGCCTGTATCAGAACGCTGAGTATACCATACGTTTTACTACCCGGTCCGGCGGCGATGCGTTCGGCTACTTCTTTTTGAATCATTCCAGTACAGCAGGGGATCAGATCCTTGTTATCCAGCATTTTGAAGAAAATTTGGCTGGATATGTTGTAAGGGTAGTTTCCAGTTAAGACGAAAGGATGTCCGTCGAACAAACGTTGTAAGTTCATTTTCAGGAAGTCATCCTCGATGATGTTATCTTCCAATGACGGATAGGCTTCTCGCAAATAGGCTACTGATTCGTAGTCTACCTCTACAACTTTTACCAACCGTTCTTTCTTAACAAGAAACTGAGTGAGCACACCCATTCCCGGTCCGACTTCCAAAATTGGCAAATCGGGGAATGTATCTACTGTATCGGCAATGTCCTGTGCCACTTTCAGGTCTTTCAGGAAATGTTGTCCGAGAAACTTTTTAGGCTTTACTAATTTCATTTATCAACTAAATAACTACTTTTGCAGCAGACAAAGGTAATTCTTTTAAATGAAGAATAAAGAATTAGGGATGAAGAAACTAATAAAAAAGGCGCTGAAACTTATCTTACCATTGGTTTTGGGAGGCTTTATCTTATATTGGGTCTATCGTGACTTCGATTTTGTGAAGGCTACGGAAGTTTTGCAACATGGCACAAACTGGTGGTGGATGGCTTTCTCGCTTCTTTTCGGCATATTTGCACAGGTATTTCGTGGTTGGCGTTGGCGCCAGACGCTGGAGCCTTTGGGAGCATTTCCCCGAAGAAGGGATTGTGTTGATGCCATTTTCATTTCGTATGCAGCTAGTTTGGTTGTACCGAGGGTAGGTGAGGTGAGTCGTTGCGGGGTACTTGCTAAGTATGACAACGTTTCTTTTGCTAAATCTTTAGGAACTGTGGTTACCGAACGTCTGGTAGATACTGTGACTATTCTTTTGATTACCGGCGTTACGGTTCTATTGCAAATGCCTGTGTTTGTTACCTTCCTTGAGCAAACCGGAACGAAAATCCCCTCATTCATGCATTTACTTGCTTCTGTCTGGTTTTACATTATTTTATTTTGTACAATCGGAGTTATTGTACTTCTCTACTATCTGATTCGTACGCTTTCTTTCTTTGAGAAAGTGAAAGGAGTTGTGCTTAATGTTTGTGAAGGAATTATGTCACTGCGTAATGTGAAGAATCTTCCGCTTTTTCTACTCTATAGTTTTTTGATATGGCTTAGCTATTTCCTGCATTTTTATTTCACTTTTTATTGTTTTGCTTTTACGGCACATTTGGGCTTACTTGCTGCATTGGTTATGTTTGTTGGAGGTACCTTTGCTGTAATTGTGCCTACTCCGAATGGAGCCGGTCCATGGCATTTTGCCGTTATTACCATGATGATGCTTTACGGGGTAAATGCGACGGATGCTGGGATTTTTGCACTAATTGTTCATGGCATCCAGACTCTGCTGGTTATTTTATTGGGTGTTTATGGATTGGTGACTATTTCTTTTTTACACCGGAAGTGACGGGGGCGGATTAAATATTGTATGTACCGAAAGATATATATTTAATCTCTGAATCCGCTTTTTGAACTTTTTTTATTTGAATTTCTTCCGGTAATTCTTTCTTTTCCATTCTTTTTAGTAGCTTTGACCTTTAGAAATTGATTTAAAACCTATAAATAATTCATTTATGAGCACAATTCTTGATTTAGCTCCACAAAATGTATGGAAGCACTTTTATTCTTTGACACAGATTCCCCGCCCATCGGGACATATGGAAAAAATTACCGAATTTCTGGTAAACTTCGGTAATAGTCTTGGATTGAAAACTTTTGTGGATGATGCCGGTAATGTGATTATCCGTAAACCCGCCACTCCGGGGATGGAGAATCGTAAAGGAGTTATCCTTCAGGCACATATGGATATGGTTCCGCAGAAAAATAACGATACGGTTCACGATTTTGAGAAAGATCCGATCGAAACTTATATAGATGGTGAATGGGTAAAAGCGAAAGGTACTACATTGGGGGCCGATAATGGTTTGGGTGTAGCTGCTATCATGGCTGTTCTTGAAGATCAGAATCTAAAACACGGGCCATTGGAGGCTTTGATTACGAAAGATGAAGAAACGGGCATGTATGGTGCTTTTGGCTTAAAACCGGGTACGGTGAATGGCGAAATATTGCTTAATCTTGATTCTGAAGATGAAGGTGAACTTTATATTGGCTGTGCCGGTGGTATGGATGTAACTGCTTCTCTTGAATATAAGGAAGTTGCTCCGGAAGAAGGTGATATCGCTATTAGAGTGAATCTGAAAGGTCTTCGTGGAGGACATTCCGGATTGGAGATTAATCAGGGACGTGCCAATGCCAACAAATTGTTGGTACGTTTTATACGTGAGGCAGTAGCAACTTATGAAGCCCGCCTGGCAAGCTGGGAAGGCGGAAATATGCGGAATGCCATACCTCGCGAGGCACATGCTGTAGTGACTATTCCTGCTGAAAATGAAGAAGAATTGTTGGCTTTGGTGAAATATTGTGAAGATCTTTTCAATGAAGAGTTCAAAGCGATCGAAACTCCTATCAGCTTTACTGCAGAACGGGTAGAATTACCTGCTGGAGAAGTTCCTGAAGAAATCCAGGATAATCTGATCGATGCTATTTTTGCTTGCCAGAATGGTGTGATGCGTATGATTCCTACTATTCCCGATACCGTGGAAACCTCTTCAAATTTAGCTATCATCAATATTGGTGAAGGTAAAGCCTCTTTCAAAATCCTTGCGCGCAGTTCCAGTGACAGTATGAAGGAATGTCTGACTACCAGTTTGGAATGTTGTTTTTCTATGGCAGGTATGAAGGTAGAGATGACCGGAGGCTATTCCGGATGGCAACCCGATATTAATTCTCCGATTTTACATGCTATGAAGGAATCTTACAAGAAGCAGTTTGGTACAGAACCGGCAGTGAAAGTAATTCATGCCGGATTGGAATGTGGTATCATCGGAGCTATTATTCCTGGGTTGGATATGATTTCATTTGGGCCAACACTACGCTCTCCGCATTCTCCCGATGAAAGAGCTTTGATTCCGACAGTTCAAAAATTCTATGACTTTTTAATTGCTACTTTGGAGCAGACTCCAATGAAATAAATAAAGTCCATTGATAATGAAAAGAGGTAAGCGTGGTGTAAACGCTTTCCTCTTTTCTTTTTAGCGTCTTTTCTACTTTTGAAAACTATCTTTCTTCCTGTCTACTTTATGACGGCCTGTCATTCGGATGTGAGATATTGTCAGTTGCAGCCTGTCTTTTTGACTCCCTTATTGTCCTGTTTTGTCTTTTGATTACCATCCGGGACTCTTTTTCTTGATATACATCAAGAAATGTGTTTTAAAACATGTTTTTATCTTGCTTTTGAGTACAACGTATCTGTTTTGGCTTTACTTTTGTGTTGTAAAACATAAAAATTAGGATAACAAAGTTTTTAGGTAACAGTTTTTAAGGTAAAAAGATTATGAAGATTGTAAGAAGTTTATTAAAGAATTTGGCTAATGCCAATCCTAACATTTGGGGATATGTGACGCTCTAAGCGTTTTTCCCTTCAGGTTTTCAGTGTGTATTAATTAAGGTAATTATTATTAGTATTTAAAGCAATGAAAAAAGTAGTAATGCATCTGCTGGAAAGATGTTTGAGAGAAGCCGGCAGAAATGAAATGATGAAGTGGGGATACACTAAATAAAAGTGTTCCCCACTTTTTTTATTTTGACTCAAGTTTGTTTCGTGTCGTTGAGTTTTGAGGCCGGGTCATTTTTTCACATGGAAGTTTACCTCGCCTCTGATCAGCTCTCCTTTTAATGTGAAGCCTTCCACTACCACCTTAAATTCTCCTTCAAGGTCAGAAGTATAGAATGAAAGTGTGGTATCTATTCCTGCTTCTGTCTCTACAGAGGGATTCCAGTATAGCGTATGGCGGAAATCCGGTCTACGTGATTTTTTGTCAGTAGCGTCTTTATATTCAGGCATCTTAAATGTAACAGGCAGTTGCGGACACTCGTAAACCGTTAGTCGTGAATCGTCACTAAGCTGTATGGAAGGTAAGTCTCCTCTTTGGGTAGTAAGTGAAATCATGCATTCGAATACTTCACCACCAAATCCATAACGGCCGTTATATATTTCGATTTTCTTCACCAATCTGGGATTATATTTTAAAATATCCTCATGGTCATGAATTGGAACACCGTCCAGCAGTACCAATGTATTTCCGATATTGAATCTTTTTTCTCCTTCTTTGAGTACTCTTAATCTACGTTTTCCATTAACTTTACGTATTATCACACTGCGTACGAATTCCACGAAAGTTTCTGTCATTGTATTGAATCGTGTGTATTCATCCAAATTGTAATTCAGATAAGGTTGAAGTCCATAACAAGATTGCAGAGGAATAGCATGATCCAATGAATCGAGCACTGTGACTTGCTGCAGCTGTATACCTATGCTCCTTTCCAACAGTCGTTTTTTATTCCGATAGAGTTTTAATGATGGCAGGTTTTGGGGTAACTTTTCACTGAAGGGTGATAAGATGTTCATTCTGAATGGTTCCCCGTTAATGTTCCATGCAGCGGCTACTACATCGTTCGTTCCATATACATGGCTTGTGTAGAACAGTGTATTTCCTCCTGATTCCACTTGTCCTTGCACATATCGTATATCTTTTCCTACGAAAGCGATGTCGGCTGATATAGGTTCATTTTGTACTTGCTTCAATGTTTCTCCTGTAGGGCTTTCTATCTGTCCGCAGATGATATGCCCTTCATATTCCGGTATCCATTTTCCGGAAAATGTTCCGGGAGTAGCGGTCACTTGTTTTTTCCAGGTGGATTCTTCAAGAGGCGGGAGGGTTACCAGTGAATCATTACGGCTTACCGAGACAGTAAGATCGGATACTTCATCCGGTAGTCTATTAATGGTCAATTCTACGAGTTGGCGTGTGTTGTAGTTCGACTGGGAAGTTTTTATATGAATATTTTCGGTGGTAGCCGGTTTCCCTTTCGGATATATCTCGGCAGAATCCGCTAGTTCAATAGGATCGGAGTCTGATACTCGGAAAGTGTTAATTACAGCAATGGATTTTCTGAAGAACACTTTTTCTCCTTCATTCCTCATATATCGTGTGTATCCGGTCAATTCATAAATTCCCGAAGGAGCGTCTGTAGGAATCTTGACTTTGCCCGAACCGCTCCCATTGTCAAGTGCCAGTTTAAGTTGTGCTTTAGGCCGTTCAGTATTCGATATTTCTACGTATCCCACTTTGCTGAAAGAAGATGGGCGAAAATGTGTGTCAATAGTATAAAATTTGAGCCATACTTCTTCACCGGCCAAATAACACGTTTTATCCGTATGTACGTATACCCGTTCATATAATTCTTCTTGTGCTTGCAAAATCAGACAGAATAAGATAAAGAGATATAGTGTGAAAATCCGTTTCATAATTGCCTCCTTTTGTTTAAGTTATTGATGATCGTTGGGCCAGAATGAAGGCTTGTTTTTACTTCCTCCGTTGGCTTCACATTCTGTACATCTCCGTAGGGCCCAGTGGTCAATGTGAGTGCCTGTACCGACTGGACGATAACCGGCAAGGTATCTTGTCAGATATGTGCTATAGCCCTGTTCATCCATTTCGCTATCCGATACTTCTTCACAGCCACTGTATAGAGGAGGACGTTTAATTTCGTTGGGATGAATGTATATTCTCTTTTCAGAGATGTTTTTATAGACGCCTACATAACCGATCGTCCTTCGTTTGGGCTGACTGATACAACTAATGTTTCCTTGGATTTCAGAGGGTTGTGGAGTAAAGATTCCTCCCATTTCTTCATTCTGTTGCTGTACATTCAAGTAATATTCATATCCCTCTTTACTCAATGCCCGTTGCTGTACCTGTATGCTGTATAGTACAGTGAATCTGTCTTCATTGACCGGCACATCAAGTAGCTTATTATTTATGATCAGATGTTCTTTCAACTTTTCCGTAGAGCCAATCAATATATTTCTTGATATTTCCTTTTTCCAACAATAGAAAGTTGGATAATTGCTGTCTTCATAGATGCGGTTCATATCCGGATCAAAGTAGCAAGTTGTAATGTAGCTGGCTCTTATCTCCCAGTCTTCCCGATAGTTCCACATGTAGTATTGAGTTTTTCCGGGATCACCATGGGTCGATACCCGTATAGAAAGTGCTTGTTCAGGTTCTGGCTGTATCCACGAAACACTGTCTATTTCAGAAGATACCATCGGTGTGGAAGGAGACGAGGTATAAATCTCTCCGTCGTATTCTATCTCTATTCCGTAGGATACATCATCCTGCAATTCACCGATACTGACCTGGTATTTACCATCACCAAGAGCCGTTCCGAAATCACTTCGATAGCCGTCGCTGCCTACTACAGCAATTCTGGCATAAATGTTTCGATAATCTTCCGGCATGTCTTCGGATAGTGGAATACTTTTGCTTAATGAGAATATGGCTTCTGTATTAGCGATAATGTCGCCGGTTACTACCAGCAATTCTTCATCGGAAGAAGGTAGTTGTGCGTTGTATTCTGAAACACAACCTGTCAGGCAGAGTAGTAACAGATAGATTTTATATTTTGATTTCAGCATGGTGTTAGAATTTTATGTTATACGTAATGAAAGGAATCGGAACTCCGAAAATAGACATCTGGTATCCTTTTATTTGTCCTTCTTCCGGCATATAATAAATAGAATACACATTCTTTCTTCCGGTTACATTGTATACCCCAATCGAAATAGAACTATGTGTCAACAGGGTCAGATGATGGCTGGGTTCTATATTAAAAGAGATGTCTGTACGAAAGTAATCCGGTATGCGGTATGAGTTTCTTTCCGTATAGTAAACTCGCATCGATTGCGTTGATTCATCATAATACTGTCCGGCAGGTATGGTAGTGGGGCGTCCTGTGCTATAATCCACGTTGATTGACATACTGTATCGATGCGTAAATTTGTAATTACCTACAAACTTAAAGTCGTGAGGCTTATCGTATTCTGTAGGATACCAGTCACCGTTATTCACCGGTTTCTCAATTCGTTTATCATTCTGTCTCAAGAAGGTACGTGAATACGTGTAACTCATCCATCCGTTGAGCTTACCGACTTGTTTTTTTACCTGCAATTCTACGCCATAAGCATGTCCCTGCGTGTTGATGACGTCAGTTTCAATATGGTGGTTCATAAGTAGCTTTGCTCCTCCACGATAATCCAGGTAATCGGACATTCGTTTGTAATATCCTTCCACAGAATATTCCCAGATGCCACTCGGAGAATTTAGATAAAGTCCGGCTGCGGCTTGCCAGCCTCTTTGGGGTTTGATGTTCACATCGCTCAACTTCCATGTATCCGTTGGCGACATAATGACAGTGTTCGACAACTTATGGATATATTGCCGCATCGAGTTAAATCCGGCTTTGACCGAGAAATTATCTGTGAAGGCATACCGGGCGGATAACCGGAATTCCGGCCCATGATAAGTCTTCATGAATTTTCCTGCTCCTGCAGTGATGGTGTCCGTTATGGTCGATTCGTGTGGGAGCATGCCTGATGCATATTGATAGTACGAACGTGGACCGAGTGCACTGAACAGTGAGTAACGGATACCTGCGTTGACCGATAGTTTGGGAGTGATTTCCCATTCATCACCTAAATAAAATGCCGTTTCCAAGGCTTTATCCTTTTGTAAAACGTCCTTTTTTACAAATGATTCACTTCCTTCAGGTTCATAAGTGCCCGAATTGATATGATAGAGCATGGACTTGAAACCAAAGTTGAGCGTGTGCTTATCGGCCAGTATGTTTGTGAAGTCTGCTTTGACAAAATACTGATTAATATCAAATGAAAGTTTATAAGCAGCTGATGCATTGACGGTCTCGCGGTTATTGTAATCGTAATGATCGTATCCGGCGGAGAAGTATCCTATCAGTTTTTCGTTAAATACAGCTCTCCATCGTGCGGAAGCATTGAGATTATTGTAGCCGTATTTTTCGTTTGAATTGAAAGCGAAACGGTCATGACTATAGTATCCGTAGACATTAAGACTATGTTTGTCATTGAATTTATGTGCCACAATAGCAGCCAAATCATAAAAGCCGGCGGTACCGTTTTTGTATCCGCTTTTCTCCGGAAGCTGCTTCATGATCCAGTCAGAATACGTAGTACGCCCACTTAGTAATACAGACGTTCTGTCTTTGATAATCGGAATCTCCAGATTCAGTTTACTCGTTACCAGACCGATACCGGCCGAACCGGTGAATTTTTCTTTATTGGCTTCTTTACCGGTGATATCCAGAATGGATGAAATACGTCCACCATATTGTGCCGGGATGCTGCTTTTATATATCTCGGCTTCTTTTACCATATCTGAATTGAAGGCTGCAAAAAAGCCGAATAAATGGTTCGGGTTGTAGATGGTTCCGTCATTTAGCAGAATTAGATTCTGGTCGGTAGCTCCACCACGTACGTTGAAGCCGCTTGAAGCTTCACCTACTGTTTTTACACCGGGTAAAGCCTGTACCATCTTTAAAATGTCTACTTCTCCCAAAGCCATCGGGATATTCTTCAATTGGGTTGGACGCAGTGTTTCTGCACCTAATTGCGTACTTTTCACATTTTGTATACGTCCGGAAGTAATGGTTACTTCGTCCAGCATATGCGTAGTTTCTTCAAGTTCGATGTCCAGTGTACCATCACTGTAAAGCATAATTTGTCGACGGGTATCTTTAATGTTAAGTCCTTTGATATCAATTTGTTTGTGTCCGGTAGGAAGTTCAAGAGTAAAGTTTCCCTTAACATCTGTTGTCGTCGCAATCCATGGGTCCTTTAAAATCAGATTGATGCCTATCATGGGCTCACCGGTTTTAAAGTTAGTAACTTGCCCTTTGAGTACCGCTTTTCGTGGTGATTGCTTGATTCGTACATCTCCCACATTATACACTTTGTTTTCTGAAGATGCTTTTTCAGGTTCTCCGCTTAGGTAAGTATATACGTCACCATAATAACTTTCGCCTGTTTCCGGTTCTCCGGTCAGTTTAGCAGGTAATAGCGTGATGAGTTCCTGCTCTTTCAGCACGAATAAATTGTTTCCGGATACTGACAATTTATAGGGAGTCGGCTCAAGTGCTTCTTTTAATTGTTGCAGGGGTGAAGCTTGTCCTTTCACCAAAACCTTGAAAGGAGCACTAATAGTGGTGAAAACCCTATAGGGTGTATTTTTTTCTACAGTCTCCAATAAGGAGTCAATAGTTATACTGTCAGCAGGAAGTGAGAGGGGGTGTTGAGCCGTCATTTGTTGCGGCCATGCAAATAGTAGGGGCAACATCCATAAGTATGTACTTTTTTTCATCGTGTTTGTTTTTGGTCTATCAATTCTTCACAAAAGTTAGTAAGAGCGATTAATGAGGCATCGGCGTCATGGCGAAAATTAAGTTTATGTTTTCGTGCGTAACGTTTTATCAGCTTATGTTGCTCCGGAAAGATCTTGGCAAACGACTTGTTGTTACTGACGGGATAATATATCCCATTGTATTCCAGATAATATTTTACTCCGTATATGAAGTATTCAGTTTGATGTTTGCGGGTTTTGGCTATTTTTTCTACGTTGATCTGAGCAACGGAATATGTTTTTCGTGCCAGCAGTCTCAGTCGCTTTCCGTCTTGTAGTAATTCGTAAAATCCCTTATTGAGATCTGTCTTCTTTGTCGGACGGAAATAGATAAATGTAGTATTGTGCAGGTTGACTTGTTCGATTCCTTCATTATTGATAATCATGCTGTAATGGCTGTTAGGAGTCAGTGCACAAAGTTGGTCTTTGTGTAAATCCAAATGAAGATCCAGTCCCGGGTATCGGTTTCCTTTGAAGATAATCTCTCCTGTGGTAAATTCATCACCTTGAAAATAGGGAAGATTGTCGTATTGGGCAAGACTGTATGTTAATTCGATTTCACCATTGTAAATAGTAACATAGTCTCCTGCTGCTTTTAAGTAGTTTTCTATTGGATAAGTTTGCGAGTAAATGGCTTCTCCATTGAATAATAACGCAGTAATGGCCAGTATGTGTCTTAAGTAATGTCGGTTTTTCATAAAATGTTGTGCCTTAGTTTGTGATTAGATAAATGGTTCTTATTACAAAGATACCCGAAAAAGTTTTGCTATTTTGATTTTTGTGTTAAAAGAGATTAATTAGAACCATTAATAATCGTATCATGTTTGCCCTGTTCTCTTTTTTTAAGCTAAAAAGAACAAATCTTTAAACTTTAATTTGTTACTTTGTTAATTATGTATTGATACTTAAACTTTTAATATATGAGAATTAAACTGATTTGTATTATCGTGTTACTTTCTATGGGGATGATGTCATGGACACATGCTCAATCATACGATAGATTATGGAAGCAAGTGGAGCAGGCCCAGCAGAAAAGTTTGCCCCAAACAGTTGTCCGATTAACCGGTGAAATTTATCAAAAAGCTAAAGCAGAGAAGAATTCTCCTCAAATGCTGAAAGCTTATATTTGGCAGATGAAATTTAGGGAAGAGATTACTCCGGATAGCTTTTACGTGTCGTTGAATGGCTTAGAGCAGTGGGCGGTGACTACGGACAAGCCATTGGACCGTGCAATCCTGCATTCGCTTATCGGTAGTATGTATGCAGATTATGCTTCCCAAAACCGTTGGAAACTGAATCAACGTACGGATTTGGAAGAAGAAGCTCCCTCTGTTGATATCCGGGAGTGGAGTAAGAATCAGTTTGTAACTAAAGTAATGACAGAAATAGCCGTAACATTTCAAGACTCTTTGCTACTGCTCGATACTTCCTCCCGAAGCTACATTCCTTTTGTGGAACTTGGAGTAACCAGTGATTACTATCATCATGATATGTATCATTTGTTGGCTTCCCGTGCCATTACTTCATTGGAGAAGCTGTCCGGATTTGGCCGTGATTCTTTAATAAATGTACGCATTGAAGAAATTTATCAGCATATGATGAATTCATATCGTCGGACTGATAATCACGATGCTCTGTTGCTTACTACTTTGGATTATTTGCAGTGGAAGAGGCGTACTGATATCGATTTTCGGCCTTATCGTGCTCCGGAGGGGAAACTTGGCTTGACACAGGATCCTTATTTGGCTGCACTGGACAAACTGATTGCCGAAAATAAGTCACATGATGTCTGTGCAGAAGTTTATTTGCTCAAGGCACAGGCGGCAATGGATGCAGGAGTGCCCGCTTCTGCGTTACAATTGTGCGAAGAGGCTATCTCTCGCTATCCGGACTATCACCGCATCAATGCTCTGAAAGAACTGAAGCAAGAAATTCTGTGTCCGGATCTGACAGTGCAATCCCCGTCAACAGTTTATCCGGGTGAGGAGTTTGATTTAAAAGTCAGCTTTAAAAATTTGAAAGACTTTACGGTAGAGTTGTATGCAATTAATTTACCGGCACGTCCGAATACGGTGGAAGCACCCAATGACGCATTTCTAAAAAAACATGGACGTTTACTTTCATCGGAACATTATGTTCTCTTCCCGTCGGATGACTATAAAGTGAAAGATTCCATCTACCACATAAAGGCACCTGAAACAGGACTGTACGCCCTCCGTGTTATTCCGGGTGTTAAGGTTCGTTCCAATGTTTCAAAATTTCTCTATTCTACTTGCTTTAAAGTTCTTACCCGATCTCTACCTTCTAATCTGAGTGAGGTAGCTATTCTCGATGCTATGAGTGGCAAACCTTTGCAGGGTGTTGTTCTTTCATTCTTCGATCGACAGAACAAACAACTTCTGACAGCTACTACCAATACCGAAGGGAAAGTACAGTTTGCTTCGTCGGAAAAATATAGGTATCTGACTGCTGCCAAAGGGAATGATACAGCTATGCCGCAGATGTATTTATGGGGAGGAGATTATAATTTTGCAGACCATTCAAAACCTGTTTCTGTGGTAACTTTGCTTACCGACCGTTCTGTTTATCGTCCGGGGCAGACTGTCTATGTAAAAGGCATTGCCTATGAACAGTATCCTGACTCTGCCCATGTGATTGCGGGACAGGAATATACGCTGACTCTTTCGGATGCCAATGGGCAAGAAATCAGTGCAAAGAAGCTGCGTACCAATGATTTTGGATCTTTCACCGCAGAATTTGTTTTACCGTCTGTTTGTTTGAACGGTACTTTCAGTTTGAATACTCAAAACGGATTTCGTTCCATTCGTGTAGAGGATTACAAACGTCCTACATTTGATATTACTTTTGAGCCGGTGACTGAAAGTTATCGATTGGGAGATCGTGTCGAGTTGAAAGGGAGTGTAAAAACTTTCAGTGGTGTGCCGTTACAGGATATTCCTGTTACTTATACCATTACCCGCTCATTGTATACTTGGCGGATGTGGGGGATGAATCCGGTTATTTTGGCCTCTGACACTGTCCGTTTGGGAGTAGATGGAAACTTCGAAATTCCTGTGGATCTGAAACCAGACACTTCGAATCCCGATTTGGGAGACGGTGATAATACCTCTTTATATTATGACTATAAAGTGCAGCTTTCAGTAACCAATGTCGCAGGTGAAACGCAAACCTCAGAAACAAGTCTGCGGGCAGGAAAGACCTCTTTGTTATTGTTTGCTGATATATCCGGACTGATTTGCAAGGATGATTCTATGAAAGCGACTTTTCGGGTAAATAATCTGGATCGTAAACCGGTCAGTGTCGAAGGCAGTTACCGGTTGTTTTTGATTTCCGATTATCAGAAATCAAAACCCTTGAAAGAACAGGACGTTTCCGATCAACCGGCTCTTTCCGGTTCGTTTAGGTCCAATGAAGAGATCTTGTTGTCCGATTGGAAAAAACTTCCTTCAGGTGCTTACAAACTTGTAGCTTCGGTGAAAGATGATCAAGGTCGTAAGGTAGATGCGGAAAAGGTAGTGATTCTTTTTGCTTCCGATGATAAGCGTCCTCCGGTATCTATGCCTTTGTGGTGTTATGAAGTGAATACCCGGTTTGATGCAGCACATCCTGCCCTGTTCTATTTTGGTACTTCCGAAAAAGATACTTATGTCTTAATGGATGTGTTCTGTGGTAATAAGCATCTGGAAAGTAAGCTTCTTCATTTGTCCGATTCTCTTGTTCGTTTTGAATATCCGTATCGGGAAGCCTATGGGAATGGTTTGGGTATTACCTTTGTATTTGTTCGTAAAGGTGTTGTTTACGAACAGGAGGTAAGCCTGATAAAACGTTTGCCCGATCATAACTTGAATATGCGTTGGGATGTATTCCGTGATAAATTACGTCCCGGGCAGGAAGAGGAATGGAAACTGACTATCCGTAATCCACAGAAATCACCTGTTTTGGCCGAAATGCTGGCTACTATGTATGATGCCTCTTTGGATAAAATTTGGAAGACCAACCAGTCATTGCAATTACATTATCAACTTTCTGTCCCCATTGCTCGTTGGAGGAGAGATTATGTTGGCTCAAACTATTTTTATTTTGGTTTCCGCCGGACTGATTTGAAGGTGCCTCCGTTTAGCTATGATCATTTTGACTTGCCTCCGGTTTTATATGCGGTTGCCGAAATGTTGTCGGTCACCAATGATGCTGCTCCGACTACCCGATATGCACGTCTGCGCGGAATGGGTGCTGCAAAACCACAAATGAAGAGCGCTGCCGTAGCCGATGTCGTTTTCGAATCTGAAATGGTTCCTGTTACGGAAGAGAGCGGAATGGCAATGTCAATGGACAATGCCGATATGGGTAGGACAACAGATATAGAGTTACGTACCGACTTTGCGGAAACTGCCTTCTTTTATCCGCAGCTTCACACGAACGTTCAGGGTGAGGTCAGTTTCTCTTTCCGTATGCCTCAAAGTCTCACGACCTGGAATTTCCGAGGATATGCTCATACACAAGATATGATGACAGGGCAGATGGATGCTACTGCTGTTACCAGTAAAGAGTTTATGCTTACTCCGAATCTACCTCGGTTTGTCCGGGTAGGAGATCACACTTCCATGGCTGCTTCTGTTAGTAATCTGACCGGTAAAAATCTGTCTGGTACTGTGAAACTGGTACTTTTCGATCCAATGACAGATCAGGTAATATCGACCCATCAGAAGAAATTTAATGCCGGAGCCGGACAGAGTGTCGGTGTAAGTTTCTTGTTCACAGTAACCGATAAATATGAAATTTTGGGATGCCGGATGATTGCCGAAGGAGGAAATTTCAGTGATGGAGAGCAGCATTTGCTTCCGGTTCTCAGTGATAAGGAGAACTTGACAGAGACTTTGCCTATGCCTGTTCGTGGCGAGCAAACACGTACTTTTTCTTTGGCCGATCTGTTCAATCACCATAGTAAGACTGCGACCAACCGCCGTTTAACTGTAGAGTTTACTTCCAATCCGGCTTGGTATGCAGTGCAAGCATTACCGGCACTATCACAACCTCGGAATGATGATGCTATTTCGTGGGCTACTTCCTGGTATGCCAATACAATGGCTGCTTATATCATGAATGCTCAGCCACGTATTCAGGCAATATTTGATAGTTGGAAACTCCAGGGAGGCACTAAAGAAAGTTTCTTGAGTAATTTGCAAAAAAATCAGGAAGTGAAGAATATCCTTCTTTCTGAATCTCCTTGGGTGATGGAAGCTACTTCGGAAAGCGAACAAAAAGAGCGTATTGCCACTTTATTCGATTTGAATAATATCCGTAACAGTAATACAGCAGCTTTGTTGAAATTAAAGGAACTCCAGTTACCTGATGGTTCGTGGAGCTGGTATAAAGGAATGGACGGAAGTCTTTTTGTCACCGACTTCATTGTAGAACAGAATGCACGTATAGCCCTGCTTACAGGGAAGTCGCTGGAGGGAGGAGCGCTGGATATGCAACAAGCAGCTTTCGGTTATCTCCATAAAGAAGTCTTGCAGGAATATCGTTCTATCCGTGAGGCAGAAAAGGTTGGCAATAAATCAGAGGGAATTTCACGAAGTGCATTGAAGTATCTCTATTTGATTGCTATCTCTGGCGAGAAAATTCCGGCATCGGTGAAAGAAGGTTATGATTACTTCCTATCCAAAGTTGCTCCATCATTGTCTCAACAATCCGTCACCGAGAAGGCCTGGTCGGCTATTGTATTACAGAAGGCAGGTAAGGTAAAAGAAGCTCAGGAGTTTATGGCATCTCTCAAAGAATATCTTACTCAAACAGACGAGCAAGGCATGTTCTTTGATAGGACTGATAGTCCGTATGCTTGGAATAATTTAAAAGTGCCTGCCCATGTTGATGTAATGGAGGCTTTTGAGATGGTAGGCAGCAATGCCACGATTGTTGAAGAAATGAAAATGTGGCTTTTAAAACAGAAGCAAACTCAACAGTGGGACTCTCCGGTAGCCACAGCCGATGCTGTTTATGCTTTGCTTTACCGGGGTACTAATTTATTGGATAATCAGGGAGACGTGCGTATTGTCCTTGGCAATGAAGTTTTAGAAACGATAAGTCCTGCCAAGACGACTGTTCCGGGATTAGGCTATATCAAAAAGACTTTTACCGATAAGAAGACCGTGAATACCGATGAGATTATCGTTGAAAAGAGAGATCCGGGTATTGCCTGGGGAGCAGTTTATGCACAGTTCGAAGAGAATCTTGATAAAGTGGTTCGCCAGGGAAGTGGGTTGAATGTTGATAAGAAATTGTATGTAGAGACGATTGTTAATAATAATCGCCGGTTACAGCCGGTTATCGGTAAAACTCAATTAAAGGTTGGTGATAAAGTAGTTGTTCGTCTGACCGTTCGTCTCGATCGTACAATGGACTTTGTACAATTGAAAGATCAACGTGCTGCTTGTCTTGAACCGGTAGAGGTCCTATCCGGATATCGTAATGTCGGTGATGTCGGTTGTTATGTTGCAGTAAAAGATGCTTCTACCGATTTCTTCTTCGATACTTTGAATAAGGGGACTTATGTTTTAGAATACAGTTATCGTGTAGATCGTGCGGGAAGTTATGAAGCAGGAATTGCTACTATTCAAAGTGCCTATGCACCCGAATATGCTGCCCATTCAGCTTCTGCCCGTTACGAAGTTTCTCAGTAAATAGAACTCTGTCTTTTGAAAGGGGAGGATCGTCAAAACCCACCACAGAGGACACAGAGTAACACAGAGGCAATTTTAAGTTGTTGATTCTTGATGAAAAGACTCTGTGATACTCCGTGTCACTCCGTGGTAAAAAGAGTTTCGATTAGGGTATATAAGCGAAAGCCGTTCTGCCTGTGCTTAAAAATATGTAATCAATGGCAGAATCTCACTGAAAACCCCTATTTTTGTACTCTAAACAACTAATAATTATAAAACAGAGACGAATGAAACGTAGTTTACTCTTCATATTTACTTTACTTACTATTACTTTATCGGCTGTAGCTCAACCTCGTATCTCTTCTAATAAGGAGACCCATCATTTCGGACAAATCGAATGGAAACGTCCGGTTTCTGTAGAATATGCTATTACCAATACAGGTGATAAACCTTTGGTACTGACTAATGTTACCACTTCTTGTGCCTGTTCGGTTGCTAACTGGACGAAAACTCCGATTGCTCCCGGAGAAAAAGGAACAGTTAGTGCTACGTTTGATGCTAAAGCGCTAGGGCATTTCAATAAGTCAATCGGCATTTACAGCAATGCACAGCCCAGTTTGGTTTATCTGAATTTTGACGGGGAGGTGGTTCAGGAAATCAAGGACTTTACTAAAACACATCCTTATGCAATCGGGCAAATCCGGATTGATCGTACAGATATTGATTTTCCGGATGCACACAGTGGAGAGAAACCGGTAATCACATTAGGAGTAGTCAATCTTTCCGATCGTCCATACGAACCTGTATTGATGCACCTTCCGCCTTATCTGAAAATGGAAACTAATCCGACCGTCCTTTTAAAGGGTAAGAAAGGAACCATTACTCTCACACTCGACACCAAACAACTAATGGATTTGGGCTTGACCCAGTCTTCTGTTTATCTGGCTCGTTTTGCCGGTGATAAAGTGGGTGAAGAGAACGAAATACCTGTGTCAGCAGTCCTTCTTCCGGACTTTTCAGGAATGACCGAACAGGATAAGGCGGTCGCTCCTGTTATTCGCCTGTCCGAATCTAAGATTGATTTAAGTCAGGTGCTGGCCAAGAAAAACAAAGCCAGACGAGACATTGTTATCACTAATACGGGTAAATCTCCTCTGCAAATTAGCAAACTGCAAGTGTTTAATCCGGCAGTGGGGGTTGCTTTGAAAAAAACTGTACTGCAACCGGGTGAAAGTACTCGGCTGAGGGTGACTGTTCTGAAAAAGAACCTTGGAAAGAAAAAGAGACATTTACGGATCCTGATGATCACCAATGATCCGGTGCAACCGAAAGTGGAGATCGATGTAAAAGCTACGAATAACGAATCACATAATTAATATCTGCCATGGAACATCCTGAGAATAACGAAGCGTATAAAGGTTTGGTTGTGAATGCAGGCATTGAACAACCGTCATCTGTAAATCCTTATCTGAAACGGAAGGTAAAGAAGCGTCAATTGTCGGTTAGTGAGTTTGTGGAGGGGATTGTCAAGGGAGATGTGACGATCTTGAGTCAGGCTGTGACTTTGGTAGAAAGTGTGCGTCCTGAACATCAGGCTACTGCCCAGGAAGTTATTGAAAAATGTCTGCCCTATTCCGGAAATTCAATCCGTGTAGGTATCAGTGGTGTACCGGGAGCCGGTAAAAGCACCTCGATTGATGTCTTTGGATTGCACGTTCTCGAAAAGGGAGGTAAGTTAGCTGTTTTAGCCATCGACCCGAGCAGTGAACGCAGCAAAGGAAGTATTTTGGGTGATAAAACCCGTATGGAGCAGCTTTCAGTGCATCCTAAATCATTTATACGTCCTAGCCCTTCCGCCGGTTCTTTGGGAGGAGTAGCCCGTAAAACCCGTGAAACAATCATTCTGTGTGAAGCGGCCGGCTTCGATAAGATATTTGTAGAGACGGTGGGAGTGGGACAGAGTGAAACGGCTGTTCACTCGATGGTCGATTTCTTTCTGTTGATTCAGTTGGCCGGTACGGGAGACGAACTTCAAGGTATCAAACGCGGTATCATGGAAATGGCAGATGGTATTGTGATTAATAAGGCTGATGGTAGCAATATCGATAAAGCCAAATTAGCCGCTGCTCAGTTCCGTAATGCTTTGCATCTTTTTCCCGCTCCCGATTCCGGATGGACACCGCGTGTACTCACATATTCCGGATTCTACAATCTTGGGGTAAAGGAAATATGGGATATGGTGTATGAGTATATCGATTTTGTGAAAGGTAATGGCTATTTTGAATATCGCCGTAACGAACAAAGTAAATACTGGATGTATGAAAGCATCAATGAACAGTTACGTGACAGTTTCTATCATAATGCCAAGATCGAATCGATGTTACAAGAAAAAGAGCAACAAGTGCTCAGGGGAAATCTAACCTCTTTTGTTGCTGCCAAGAGCCTACTCGATACCTATTTTGAAGATCTGAAATAATGATAAAGGTGTGTCAAAATTCTGTGGTGAGTTATGACACACCTTCCAAATCTGCTTTCGATTTACTTTGAGTCACAAAGTAGACTCCAAGAAATACCAATGCGATCGCAACCCCTTTTTCCCAGCCGAAGCTTCCGATTCCCATTAAAATAGCAGCAATAGAAGCAACAATAGGCTGTACATAATTATACATGCTTACTACTGTAGGGCGCATCAGTTTTTGCGCGGTCATGATGCAGATGTAAGCAATGAAACTTCCACATAGTACCACATAAAGTACTTGATAGATGGCGGCTGTCGAAATGCTGTCCCATTTAATGCTTGCTATATCCTGGTATGAGAAAGGAATATAACAGATGGATGCATAGATAAACATCCACTTATTAATCGTGATGGCCGAATAGCGTTGGGATAACCCTTTGAATACGGTTAAATAGATGGAGAAGCTAAGTTGCGCAATCATGCAAAGTAAATCTCCCCAAATGCTTCCTCCTCCTGCACTTACTGCCTGACTGCTTAGAATTAAGATTAACGCTCCCATTGCTCCGATAAAGATGCCCAAAACCTTTTTGTTGGTAACCGGTTCTTTCAGATAGATAGCTGCCACAATCATGGTGATGATAGGTGAAGTTGTTGTTACGATAGATGCGTCTATCGGAGAAGTGAGAGACAATCCGAATATAAATATCCCCTGATTGAAAACAAGGGCAAACAGAGAAGCAAAAAAAATCTTCACCATGTCACGGTGTCCTACCTGCTCTTGTTTGCAGAAAGCGGAAAGTATCCAGAAAGCTGCTGCGGCACCTACCATGCGGAAGGTGGTTACCGAAAGCGCTGAGAACTCTGCCAATGCCGATTTACCGATGGGGGACATCAGCCCCCACATCACGTTGGCTGTAAATGCCAATGCGTGTCCTTTCAGATTCTTATCAATCTCCATACCGAAAATGTTACCTTTATTGAAAACTGATGCAAAAGTAACCAATTTATCGTTTGAATTTTCTATATTTGTTTAATTTAAATGCAACCATTTATGGAACTATCAGCCAATTATATCAAACGAATTGAAATAGACGGATTATGGGACCGTTTCAATATAGTCTGGGACCTTCGTCCGGATGTCAATATACTATCCGGAATCAATGGAGTTGGAAAAACCACTATCCTGAATCGATCGGTCGGGTATCTCGAGCAACTGTCGGGTGAAGTGAAGAGTGATGAAAAAAACGGAGTACATATCTTTTTCGACAATCCCGAAGCTACTTACATTCCTTATGATGTTATCCGTAGTTACGATCGTCCGCTTATTATGGGGGATTTCACAGCCCGTATGGCAGATAAGAATGTAAAGTCCGAACTCGACTGGCAACTCTATCTGTTGCAGCGCCGTTATCTGGATTATCAAGTCAATATAGGCAATAAGATGATCGAGCTGTTGAGCAGCAATAACGAGGAAGAACGTAGTAAAGCAGCCACGCTTTCCATTGCTAAACGTCGTTTTCAAGACATGGTTGACGAACTATTCAGCTATACCCGTAAAAAAATAGACCGTAGACGCAATGATATTGCTTTCTATCAGGATGGTGAACTTCTGTTTCCTTATAAACTTTCTTCCGGTGAAAAGCAGATGTTAGTTATTCTGCTTACTGTACTTGTACAGGATAATGCCCATTGCGTATTGTTCATGGACGAGCCCGAAGCTTCTTTGCATATCGAATGGCAGCAAAAGCTGATATCGATGATCCGTGAACTGAATCCGAATGTGCAGATTATACTAACGACACATTCTCCTGCAGTGATCATGGAAGGATGGCTCGATGCTGTGACCGAAGTAAGTGATATTGCAACCAGCTATAAGTAGCATTTAACTAAAACACGACCTATGGCAATCAGTCTCAAAGACAATCTGACTTCTTCCTATTTCAATGCTGCTCATAAGTTATACTCTAAAAAGGCGCGCCGCCGGATTGTAGCTTATGTTGAGAGTTATGACGATGTAGCTTTCTGGCGTACACTGCTTGAGGAGTTTGAGGACGAAGAACATTATTTTCAGGTGATGCTTCCTTCGGCTACATCCTTGGCTAAAGGCAAGAAAATGGTACTGATGAATACCCTTAATACGGCCGAGTTAGGCAAAAGTCTGATTGCCTGTGTGGATAGCGATTATGACTTTTTGTTGCAAGGAGCTACTGCTACTTCACGTAAAATTAATCGTAATAGATATATTTTTCAGACCTATGCTTATGCTATTGAAAACTATCATTGTTATGCCGATAGCTTGCATGAGGTCTGTGTGCAAGCCACTTTGAACGACAGACACCTGATTGACTTCAATGAGTTTATGAAACGATACTCTCAGATTGCTTATCCGCTTTTCCTGTGGTCTGTCTGGTTTTATCGTCGTCATGATACTTATACGTTTACTATGAGTGAATTCAATGCCTGTGTTCGTTTGCACGATGTCAGCTTGAGGCATCCGGAACGTTCTTTGGAGGCAGTGAGGCGTTCGGTAAGGTCTAAACTTTCTGAGTTATCCACGCGTTTTCCACAAGGTATCGAAGAGGTCGATAAGTTATCGGTCGAATTAAAAGAACTTGGAGTACTTCCTGATACAACATATCTGTTTATTCAGGGGCATCACATCATGGACAATGTCGTGATGAAAGTATTGACTCCCGTTTGTACAGCCCTGCGACGCGAACGGGAACAAGAAATCAAAAAATTGGCGGAACATGACGAACAATTTCATAATGAACTGACTTGTTATCAAAACAGTCAGGTCAATGTGGAGGTAATGCTTCGCAAAAATAGTGCTTACAAAGATTTATACCTTTATCAATGGTTGAAAGAAGACATAAAAGAGTTTTTATATGGAACAGATAACCGAAAAAATAAATGACTTATTCGTTTCCTGGGGATTTGACTCCAGTGAAGTAGGTCCCATTATGACACTGGTACTGATTATTGGCATTGCCTTTTTAGCCGATCTTATTTGTCGTAACATTCTTTTAAGAGTAGTTGCCAAACTAGTGAAAAAGACCAAAGCAACCTGGGATGATATTGTGTTCGACCGTAAAGTTTTGATTTACCTCAGTCATCTTGTCCCCCCCATCATTATTTATGTGTTGATTCCTTTGGCAATTCCGAATGTAAGTGCCCTCGATTTTATCCGTCGTATCTGCATGATTTATATCATTGCGGTTTTTCTGCGTTTTATAAGTGCATTTCTGTCGGCTGTTTATCATGTATACAGTGAGCGAGAACAGTTTCGTGATCGACCATTGAAAGGTTTGTTGCAAACAGCACAAGTGATACTATTTTTCATTGGAGGAATTGTTGTTATCAGTGTATTGATAGATAAATCTCCGATGGTATTGCTCACCGGGCTTGGTGCTTCGGCTGCCATCCTGATGTTGGTGTTTAAAGACAGTATCATGGGATTTGTGTCCGGCATTCAACTTTCTGCAAATAATATGCTGAAAGTAGGTGACTGGATCGCTATGCCCAAATACGGAGCCGACGGTACGGTGATTGAAGTGACGCTCAATACGGTGAAGGTGCGCAATTGGGACAATACCATCACTACCATCCCTCCCTATCTGCTGGTCAGCGATTCTTTTCAGAATTGGCGGGGTATGCAAGAGTCCGGTGGACGGCGTGTGAAGCGTTCTATCAATATCGATATGAACAGTGTAAGATTCTGTACCCCCGAAATGTTGGCTAAATATAAGAAAATCCAATTGTTGACCGATTATGTGGAGCAGACCGAGCAGGTGGTGAAAGAGTATAATAAAGAACATCACATAGACAACTCTATTTTGGTCAATGGGCGACGCCAGACCAATCTCGGAGTATTCCGTGCCTATCTGACCAACTACTTGAAAAGTCTTCCCGATGTCAATAAGAACCTCACTTGTATGGTACGGTATCTTCAGCCCACCGAACAAGGTATTCCGGTCGAACTTTACTTTTTTTCTGCTGTGAAAGAGTGGGTACCTTACGAAGGAATTCAGGCCGATGTATTCGATCATCTGCTTGCCATTGTTCCGGAATTTGGTTTGCGCGTATTCCAGAATCCTACGGGAGAAGATTTTCGGGAGTGGAATAGAAGAAATTAAAAAAGTGTGTTATATTTGTGGCTAATAATACTATATTAGCTATGAATGCACTACAAAGCAATATTATTCGGGAGATCACTCCGCTGTCCGATAAGGATTGTTTCTACATTGCCGAACGGTATAAAACGGAGTTTACTTATCCCATTCACAATCATGCCGAATTTGAGCTGAACTTTACGGAGAAAGCAGCCGGTGTGCGACGGATCGTCGGTGATTCGGCAGAAGTGATCAGTGATTATGATTTGGTTCTGATTACCGGAAAGGATTTGGAACATGTATGGGAGCAGCACGATTGCCATTCGAAAGAGATCCGTGAAATAACGATTCAGTTCTCTTCCGATCTTTTCTTCAAAAGTTTTATCAATAAGAATCAGTTCGATTCTATTCGTGATATGCTTGAGAAAGCTCAGAAAGGTCTTTGTTTTCCGATGTCCGCCATCCTGAAAATTTATCCCCTTCTCGATACGCTGGCATCCGAGAAACAAGGGTTTTATGCTGTCATCAAGTTCTTGACCATACTTTATGAACTGTCACTTTTCAATGAAGAGGCCCGTACGTTGTCAAGTTCTTCCTTCGCGAAAATCGGCATTCATTCGGATAGCCGCCGTGTGCAGAAAGTGCAGGAATATATTAATGCCCATTATCAAGAAGAGATCCGCCTGAATCAGCTGGCCGATATGGTAGGAATGACTCCGGTATCTTTCAGTCGCTTCTTTAAATTGCGTACCGGTAAGAATCTTTCGGACTATATCATTGACATTCGTTTGGGGTTTGCTGCCCGCCTGCTGGTTGATTCTACTATGTCTATTGCTGAAATCTGTTATGAATGCGGGTTTAATAATCTTTCTAATTTCAATCGGATCTTCAAGAAAAAGAAAGAATGTTCGCCCAAAGAGTTTCGTGAAAACTACAGGAAGAAAAAGAAACTGGTATAATTTTATGTGAGAATACTGGCCCTCAATTAACATTGTTAACGCCATTTCTCCGTTATTTTATTCTTGTGTGCAAATAACAAGCCTTTTGCATTGAAAACACTTGCTATTTGCATTTAAGGAACAAGCTTTAACGTAGCGTTAAAACAAAGCTTTGGGCGAGAGAAATCTTGTGCTTTAAAAACACTGTGTTTTAGTTCGTTAGGCACACTTTTTACTTCTTTGTTTCGCTGAATCCCTTTCTGGTCAAAAGCCTGTATACTTGCTTTTTTGTCAACTACAAATAGGGGACTGACACTCTCTGCTACCTTCTTTTCGTCTTGTTTAGCGCCGCTATCAGGTATCTTCCTTTGGCTCCGATGTCGCTCCAGCAAGTGTTGGCAATCAGTTTCCATACCGTCGTTCCCTTCCTCCCATAGTCCGACAGCCTGAGTATGGAGTTTACTTCCCCGGTGTCGGTAATGCTTAATCTCTTTAGCGTGTCCATCAGTCCCGAGTAATTGTGCGTCATTGTATTGAAGGCGTATCCCGGTATCGGGAGATAAGCAGAATCCCCCTTCCGCTCTTCTCCCTCCCCTTTTGGGGGAGCTGAGGGGGGAAATTCTTTATTTTCCTCTGCTTTATTTTCTTTTACTTTACTTTGTCCGGAATTGCATGCATTTTTTGCGTCAACGGCTACATGATGTACTACATTTTTCGGGTTAACAGGTATTTTTTCCTTTTTGAACAGCTCTGGTTGCTGAATTTCTTGTAGTGCCGGGGGAGTGTCGGCTTTTCCATTTTCTTTTTCCGGTTTCACCATCAGGTAAGGGAGCTCCGACAACTCTCTTTTCCTTCGCTTTGTCGCTTCCATCCATACTTTCTGTATACTTTCCGAAGTCAGTATTCCGTTTTCCTGATAACTGTTTCTGTCCAGTATTCCTTTGGTGAACAGAATCTCGATGATCCCCTGCACCTCTTCTGCCTGCACCTCTCTTCCTGCTTTGTTTGCGAAAATCAGGCATTGTTCTTCATCCCATCGTATGTAGTATCCCTCCTTGTAAATCTTACACATCAGTTTCAGCACAATTGCCGACCCTTTTATTCCATATTTTGCTTCTATCACTTCCATTGCGTTCTCTTCCATGAAGTTTACGCCCACCGGAAAATAATTGATCCCGTCGTATGCTATTGCCATATTTGTTTTTTTAGATTAGTTGTTTGTACTTTCAATAATACATTTACCACAAATTACTCCGGATTTCCAAAGACGTTTTCACTTGATTTCTCAAAGTATAAATAATTCATCCGTGAAAATCCGTGTAATCTGTGGTGACGCCCTATGCGATCGGTCTCCACTCCATGAAGTTCTCCACCTGGAATGTCGTCCATTGCTGTTCGTCCACATTCCAGTAGACTACGGCACCTTCTACTTCTGCGGGATCATACTTCTTACGGAACTCCGCTTCGTAGTAAATCAATGTTGCTTTCACCAGTTGGAAACTCCCATTTTGTTTTCGGTAAGCTACCGTCGCATGTCCATATTGCATATGGTCTAGGAGTGCTTCAAGCCGTTCTGCCATCCATTCGGCGCACGACTCGGTGTATCCTTTCTCGAAGACGATCCGTTTTTTCCATCTCAGTTTCATGGCTTCACTTTGTGACGCCGGGCTTTTCAACTTCTTCATATTATAATGATTTTAAAGTTTATAAATTGTTTGTCGGCCCGAAGGTAGAGTGTTTGCCGATTAGGTTGGAGTATAATAATTCATGGTGTGTTTTCTTGTCTATTTTATGCCAATGGATTTATCTCGTAGCATTTCGTTCCAGATGGTGTTTGTTTCCTTTAGAATAGTGCTGAACTTCAATGGAATGAATATTCCATTTCGAATATTCCCTAATAGTTTTTTGTCGTCTATATATCGTGCTAATGCAACTTGTGATGTCTCCTTTTTTATACCCATTGCCCCATCTTGATAGAGTGTGATTAGTAGCTTTAAGCATTCGTAGTGTTTCAAAACAATCCCTTGTATGGGTTTCTCCTTTTTTCGTCCTCTGTTTGACTTAAGGTCTCTATTGTCAGAGATTTGCTTGTTGCCCGTTTTGTTTTTTTTGAATTCTTTTTTTTTCTTCTTGTTGTTTGTTTTCGTAGTTCATAATCTTTTTAATTTTAGTGATTTTTATTTGTATAAAATGTTGCAAAGGTATGGACGAAAAATTTAGTAAACTTACAAATATAAGATAAATTGTGGAGTTTAATTTCTTTTTGGAGGTAAGCTGTTGGCTTATAGTGAGATAATTTGTTTAAGGAGAGATGTTTCAAAAAACGTTCGTCTATTTGAACGCAAAGATAAGGGGTATTTTCATAATAGCAAAATGTTTAATTAAAAAAAAGATTTGCACTCTTGCCTTTCTACCTTAATATATTAATTTCTAGATAGATATCTATGGATAAAAATCTCTTTTTTATCTGTCTGCTTTTATGTTTCGATACTGAAAAAATGAATACAAAAATAGTGTTCAAATAGACGAACGTTTAAAAACACGTTTTTTTAGTATAATTCGTTTGTTTATAGTTTCTTACCAGATAGGTAATGAGTAACTACAAGAAACCGTGGCAAGAGAGTACAAAGCTTGCCGTATATTACATAAAGTACTCGCAAGTGATTGAATTTCAAGCGTATGTAAGAAGTTCAAAGCCCCGGGAGAATGTCCTTTTCTGAAATAATCGTATAATGGAAGTGGAAAAAGAGACCGAAATATGGTTCGCTATGCGTGCCACTTATCGTCGAGAGACTGACGCTATGCGGTTGCTTGCGAAAGAGAACTTGGGCTGTTTTGTTCCTATGCAATATAAGATAAGTATAAAGAAAGGGAAAAAAGTCCGTGTTTTGGTTCCTATCATTCACAATCTGATTTTTATTCATGCTTGTCCTTCCGAAGTGAAGCGTGTCAAGTCTATGGTTGCTTATTTGCAATATATCACCGATACCCGTAGCGGCAAGAAGATAATTATCCCCGACAATGAAATGCAGCGTTTCATCGCTGTAGCCGGTACTTACAGTGACCATCTTTTATACTTTCAACCCGATGAACTCAACTTGTCCAAAGGAACCAAAGTCCGTATTACAGGTGGTGACTTCGAGGGGCACGAAGGTGTTTTCCTGAAAGTGAAAGGTGCCCGGGATCGTCGCGTAGTCATTGCTATACAAGGTGTCATAGCTGTTGCCATGGCCACTATCCACCCTGATCTTATAGAAGTAATCAAATAATTCATAATTCAAATTTATTATGACTCTTTCCGAAGAAGTAGCTTCCCTTCAGCGTGCCGCGCACGACCTGATGTATTTGGGCATGGACGGGAGTCCCATTTACAGCGATGACTTGTCCCGCCGTAACAATGAAGTTTACCGCTTGACCACAACATTGTATAATTCCGGTATCCAAGGTTCCACGGTTGAAGAACAGGCCTCTGTCTGTCTCGCTCTCCTGATGGGTTACAACGCATCGTTCATCGACCACGGAGAAAAGCGCGAACATGTCCAGAAGATATTAGATCGTTGCTGGGATATCCTCGATACTCTTCCCGCTTCACTATTGAAGCTCCGCTTGCTTACTGCCTGCTATGGTGAGGTATTCGACGAGCCTTTGGCTGACGAAGCCCGTGCAATTATCGCTTCTTGGGATTCGGTGTCACTTACCGGTGAACAGCAGGAGGCTATCAACGAGTTTCAGACTGTGGTGGATAATCCTTATCCGTGGGAGTATGTTGAAGAATAAATTTGGATGAACGAAAGATAATGATTTTTAAGTATGATACTTATCTGTAAGCACTCAAATTAGGGCTCAAAAATGATATATATCTTTGCTGCCAATCAACAACCAACTGTTATGGCTGTATGCCAATAGTTAAAAATCAATCGAATTCCCTTTAAGTTTTAATTATGAAAGGTATTGTTTTGGCCGGTGGTTCCGGCACTCGCTTATATCCGATTACCAAAGGAGTCAGTAAGCAGTTACTTCCGATATTCGATAAACCGATGATCTATTATCCTATCTCTGTACTCATGTTGGCAGGGATTCGTGAGATCTTAATTATCTCCACTCCTTATGATTTACCCGGCTTTCAACGTTTGCTGGGTGACGGTTCTGATTATGGAGTGCGATTTGAATATGCGGAACAACCTTCTCCTGATGGTTTAGCACAAGCTTTTATTATTGGTGAGAAATTTATCGGTGATGATTCAGTATGTTTGGTTTTGGGTGATAATATTTTTCATGGTAATGGCTTTTCGGCTATGTTAAAAGAGGCAGTCCGTGTTGCTGATGAAAAGCAAAAAGCCACTGTGTTTGGTTATTGGGTGAATGATCCGGAGCGTTATGGGGTTGCGGAGTTTGATAAAAGGGGTAATTGTCTTTCCATTGAAGAAAAGCCGAAAGTACCTAAAAGCAATTATGCCGTTGTTGGACTTTATTTTTATCCTAATAAGGTTGTGGAAGTTGCTAAGAACATAAAACCTTCTGCCCGTGGTGAGTTGGAAATAACAACTGTCAATCAACATTTTCTCAATGATAAAGAGTTGAAAGTGCAGACTTTGGGACGTGGCTTTGCTTGGCTGGATACAGGTACGCACGACTCTCTGAGTGAAGCAAGTACCTTTATCGAAGTGATTGAGAAACGTCAAGGGTTGAAAATAGCATGTCTGGAAGGCATTGCACTTCGTCAAGGGTGGATTAATTCTGATAAAATGAAGAAATTGGCTCAGCCTATGTCGAAAAACCAATATGGGCAGTACCTTTTGAAAGTAATTGATGAATTAGCTGCAGACTAATAATGAATATAATAGAAACTGATATAAAAGGTGTTATGATTATTGAACCTCGTTTGTTTAGTGATGAACGCGGTCATTTTTTTGAATCTTTTAATCAAAATATATTTGTAGAGGAAGTTTGTAAAACGATGTTTGTCCAGGATAATGAATCTAAGTCGAGTTATGGAGTGATTCGTGGTCTGCATTTTCAGAAACCACCTTTTGCACAAAGTAAATTGGTCCGGGTTGTGAAAGGCGCTGTTCTTGATGTAGCGGTAGACATACGTAGAAATTCTCCTTTTTTTGGCAAGTATGTATCTGTAGAACTTACTGAAGATAATCATCGTCAGCTTTTTATTCCTCGTGGCTTTGCTCATGGTTTTTCTGTCTTAAGTGAAGAAGTGGTTTTTCAGTATAAATGTGATAATCTTTATGCTCCTCAGTGTGAAGGAGCTATTGCTTGGAATGATCCAGATTTAGGTATTGACTGGAAAATACCAATGGAGAAAGTCGTTTTATCAGAGAAAGATTCTTGTCATTCAGTTTTAAAAGATACTGATTGGTTATTTGATTATCATGATAAACTTTATTAATATGGCATTTAAACGCAATATTCTTATTACTGGTGGTGCCGGATTTATTGGTTCTCATGTTGTTCGGCTTTTTATAAATAAGTATCCAGAATATCGTATTATCAATTTAGATAAACTAACTTATGCCGGTAATCTTGCTAATCTGCATGATGTGGAAAGTGCATCTAACTATACTTTTGTCAAAGCTGATATTTGTGATTTTGATAAACTGATAGATATTTTTTCTGAATATAAAATTGACGGAATTATTCATTTGGCGGCCGAAAGTCATGTAGATCGCTCCATTAAAGATCCGCTTACCTTTGCTCGTACTAATGTAATGGGTACTCTTTGCCTATTACAGGCAGCCAGGCAAATGTGGGAGGAGTGTCCGGAGAAGTATGATGGAAAGCGTTTTTATCATATTTCTACCGATGAGGTATACGGTGCATTGAGGTCTGATGGTACATATTTTACGGAATCTACTAAATATGATCCTCATAGTCCTTACTCAGCTAGTAAAGCAAGTAGTGATCATTTTGTTCGGGCTTACCATGATACTTATGGTATGCCAACCATTGTGACAAATTGTTCGAATAATTATGGGCCTTATCAATTCCCGGAAAAATTGATTCCACTTTTCATTAACAACATTCGACAAGGCAAACCATTACCCGTGTATGGTAAGGGGGAGAATGTGCGTGACTGGCTATATGTAGAAGATCATGCCCGTGCCATTGATCTGATTTTTCATAAAGGAAAGATTGCTGATACTTATAATATTGGTGGCTTTAATGAATGGAAGAACATTGATTTGATAAAAGTAATTATAAAAACTGTCGATCGTTTGTTAGGTAATGCAGAAGGAATCAGTGAGCATCTGATCACTTATGTTACGGATCGTGCCGGACATGATTTGCGTTATGCTATTGATTCTACAAAATTAAAAAAAGAATTGGGTTGGAAGCCTAGTTTACAGTTTGAGGAAGGAATAGAACGAACGGTTCGTTGGTATCTGGATAACCAAGAGTGGATGGATGCTATTACAACTGGAGAGTACGAAGAGTATTATAAAATGATGTACAAAGGATAGTAGCCTCGTGTCGGGAACACTAAAAGATAAAACTATCAAAGGGGTATGGTGGAGTTTCGCTGATAATATCTCAGGTTCGGGAGTATCCTTTCTTGTAGGTTTGATTTTGGCCCGTATACTCTCACCGGAGGAATATGGTGTCATGGCTATGATTGCTATCTTTATAGCGATATCAAATTCTATTATTGACAGTGGCTTTTCGAGCGCTCTAATTCGTAAGATAGATGTAAAGGATACTGATTATAATACCGTATTTTACTTTAATATAGTTATTTCCATCTGTCTTTATATTCTTCTTTGGATATGTGCACCGGCTATTAGTCGTTTTTTCTCGGAATCGTTGCTTATACCTGTTATCAGGGTTTTAGGACTGGTTTTGATCATAAATTCTTGTTCTATCATACAACGTACCGTGTTGGTTAGAAACATTGATTTTAAAACACAGACAAAAGTCTCATTGATAGCTTCTCTTGTAAGTGGTGGCGTTGGCATTACAATGGCTCTATATCATTGTGGAGTTTGGAGTTTGGTGGGTCAACAGTTATCCCGTCAATTTTTTAACTCAGTCCTTTTATGGATTTATGGGAAATGGCGACCATTATGGGAATTTTCATATAAGAGTTTTAAAGACTTATTTGGTTTTGGCTCTAAACTGCTATTATCAGGGCTTATCGATGTTTTTTATAAGAATGTATATTATATAGTGATCGGTCGTTACTACAGTGCAACTCAATTAGGGCAATATACGCGTGCAGAACAGTTTTCTACAATATTCTCTAGTAATTTAACTTCTGTGGTCCAGAGAGTTAGTTATCCGGTACTTAGTTCTATTCAAGAAGAACCGGAACGGCTACGGGATGCTTATCGCAAAATAATAAAGGTTACTATGTTAATAACATTTGCCTTGATGTTTGGTCTTGCAGCCATAGCAAAACCATTGATTGTTATTCTGATCGGAGAAAAATGGTTGACGGCTGTTCCGTTTTTACAGATTATATGTTTTTCAGAGATGCTTTATCCATTGCATGCTATAAATTTAAATATTTTACAGGTAAGAGGCTATTCCGGTTTATTTCTTAAATTGGAAATTGTAAAAAAAATAATTGCTGTTATCCCAATTATGATCGGAATATTCTGGGGTATCAACTATATGTTATGGGGTGCTGTTTGCATTTCATTAGTATCTTATATTTTAAATAGTTACTATTCTGGAAGATTAATAGATTATTCTACTGTAAAACAGGTTAAAGATATATTTCCTTGTTTTCTTGTTTCTTCCCTTGTAGCATTATTAATGTGGGGAATCACTTTCTTACATTTTAATTTTTTGGTGACTTTATTACTTCAGGTATCTGTTGGGATTCTGTTAGCCATCGTGGCTTATGAAAGAATGCGGTTGGAGGAGTATAAAGAAATACGTCGAATCATACTATCTATAATAAGAAAGAACTCATAAGCACTTATGATAATTAAATCTTTGTTGACGGTTCGTCACACGATAAATTCAATAGAAGAGATAAAAAATTGGATTGATTCTCGCAATAAAACTGTAAAAGTTCAAGTTGACTCGATTCCTTTTTCTTCGTTGGAAGGTTGGGAAACAGATGAGAATGGAACATTGAAGCATGTATCCGGACGTTTCTTTTCAATTGAGGGTATTCAAGTAGAAACAGATTATGGAGATATAAGAAAATGGACCCAACCGATTATTAACCAACCGGAAATAGGTTATTTAGGTATTCTCACAAAAGAATTTAATGGGATACTTTATTTTTTGATGCAAGCTAAGATAGAGCCGGGAAATGTAAATTGTGTACAGATATCACCCACTTTACAAGCCACTAAAAGTAATTATCTTCAGATTCATAAGGGTTTAAAACCTAGCTATTTAGACTATTTTGTAAATGCCACTCCCAAGCAGATAATATTGGATCAGTTACAATCAGAGCAAGGAGCCCGGTTCTTGAGAAAGAGGAATCGAAATATTATTATTAAAGTAGAAAGTGACGTTGAATTACATGAAGATTTCCGTTGGATGACATTGGGACAAATAAAGGAGTTGATGCGTTATGATAATATGGTGAATATGGATACACGTACTGTGTTATCAGGGTTGAAAGTCAGTGATTTTTTGTCCCCTACTGATGATATTGAGTGCATGTCTTCTTTAGGGAAGGGTATGATACTTTCTTCTGTAACCAATCATTGCTACTATTCCATGGAGGAACATCTGTCTTGGCTTTCATCTTTAAAATCAAAATATGATTTGCGGGTTCACTCTTATCCTTTATCGAAAATGAATGATTGGCAAATATTGCCTGACGAAATATCGAGAAAAGATAATAAATTTTTTAGAGTGATTGGGGTTAAAGTTACCATATCCAATCGCGAAGTCTCTTCTTGGTGTCAGCCTTTGATACAACCCATGCAGCGGGGAATTTGTGCTTTCATTTTAAAAAAAATAGATGGAGTTTATCATTTCCTGGTACAGGCAAAACTGGAATGTGGAAATTTTGATGTATTGGAGTTAGCACCTACTGTTCAATGTTTGACTGGAGATATTAATAATCCTCAATTAGTCCGTCCCCCTTTTCTTGATTATGTATTGAATGTTTCTAAAGAGCAAATCGTCTACGATACATTGCAATCAGAAGAAGGAGGACGTTTTTATAAAGAACAAAATCGTAATTTGTTAGTTGAGGCTGATGATTCGTTCTCTTTGGATCTTCCGAAGCATTACACTTGGATGACTTTAGGACAAATTTATCAATTCCTTCGTTTTAATAATTATTTCAATATCCAATCCAGAAGTTTGATTGCTGCTCTGAACTATTTACATAATTAAAGGCATGGAAAATATATATAAAGTGGGAGTATTGGGGTGTGCAAATATAGCAATTCGTTCTTTACTTCCGGCATTTCTTAAAGCAGACCGATTTCAGATATTGGCTGTAGCCAGTCGGCAACTTGACAAAGCAAAGGAACTGGCAGGGCAATATAGCTGTAAGGCATATGGAGGTTATGAAGAGCTTTTGGAGGATCCTAATATTGATTTAGTATATATTCCGCTTCCAACCGGGCTGCATTACGAGTGGGTAATGAAAGCGCTGCATCGGCATAAACATGTAATAAGTGAGAAATCTTTAGCCGCTGATTATGGAGAGGTAGAGGAGTTGGTACAGATCGCTCGTAAAAATGGGTTATTATTGATTGAAAATTTTCAGTTTCGTTTTCATTCACAGCATCAATGGGTGCGCGATTGTTTACAACGAAATGAGATCGGTGATATTAGATGTTTTAGGAGTTCTTTTGGTTTTCCTCCTTTTGCTGATTCTAGTAATATACGATATTCTCGGAAATTGGGTGGTGGGGCGCTATTGGATGCGGGTGCATATACAGTGAAGGCTATGCAAGTAATATTGCCTGAATATACCTTCAGTTTAAGGGCCGCATCTCTGTTTAGACCTTTTGGTGCTGAAGTCGATATTTGGGGAGGAGCTTATTTCCATTGTAATGATGGAATTGTAGCGGAGCTTGCTTTTGGTTTTGATAATTATTATCAATGTAATTATGAAATATGGGGTAGTACAGGCAAACTTATTGTAACTCGGGCATTTACTGCTCCTATGGATCTTAACCCCATTATAATTCTGGAAAAACAAGGGTATAAAGAAGAGTTTAATTTACCTAAAGACGATCATTTCGATAATATGTTGAAATATGTTACCCAATGTCTTGATAAACGCGAATATGAACAGGAATATGCTCAGAATTTAGCTCAGTCTTACTATTTATGTCAAATAAAACAGTATTGCCATGAAGAAGAATAATATTTATGTTACAATGCCCACATTAGCTTCGTTGGGTGATGTCAATGCATTGTTGGAAGGAGTTTGGGAACGTGGTGTTATGACTCATAACGGTCCGCTGGTACAACGTTTTGAGAAAGAAGTTGCAGAATTTCTGAATCTTAAAAATGTAGTGACAGTCACAAATGGCACTATAGCTATACAGATGGCAATCAAAGCATTAGGGCTGAAGGGGGAAGTTATCACTACTCCTTTTACATTTATTGCAACCATTAGTTCCATTATATGGGAGGGGTGTACCCCGGTTTTTGTAGATATTGATCCGGAGACTTTAAATATTGATCCGGATAAAATAGAAGAAAAGATAACCGAACATACTTGTGCTATATTACCGGTACATGTATTTGGCAATCCATGTGATATTGAGAAGATAGAGGAAATAGCACGACGCAATGACCTAAAGGTAATTTATGATGCGGCACATGCCGTTGGTGTGAATTATAATGGTAGATCAATTTTTGAGTATGGAGATATTTCTACAACAAGTTTTCATGCTACGAAAATGTTGAATACAGCAGAAGGTGGAGCTTGCTTTGCTGTGGACGACGGGTTGCATGAGAAGTTGAAGAGACTTCGCTTCTTCGGTTTTGATGATGGAAAAGAAGTCATTGATGATGGAACAAATGGAAAGATGACCGAAGTCCATGCGGCCATTGGTATTGCTAATCTAAAACTTTTGCAGTCAGCTTTAGATGACCGGAAAGAAAAGTATTTTCTATATAAAGAGTTGCTTTCTCGTTATCCGGAGTTGAAATTCCAACGGATTAATCAAGATTGTAATTATAGCTATTTTCCAGTGATCTTTCCTACAGAAGAAATATTATTATCCGTAGAGCATAGGCTGAATCAGAATGGTATTTTTCCGAGAAGATATTTTTATCCATCTGTCAATACGTTCATGAAACAGCTTCCTTATACAGAAATGCCCATATCTGAAGATATATCAAGGAGAATTCTTTGTCTACCGCTATATTATTCTTTGTCTAAGAGTGATATTAGTAGAATAGCTGATACTATGTACCTTGAATAGGACTCTTTTTATTATGAGAAATAAGATGAAGGTACTTTTTTTAATCTCATATTATAAAATTGGTGATGGAGCATCCAATGCATTGAATGAGTTTATTAGGAATAGTACCTTTATTGATGATTATGATATTCTCTGTAGGTGGAAAGTAAGTTCAGATCCAGATTTACATATCAAACAATTTGATGAAGTCGATTCTATTACGGATTATTTAAGAAAGAAATCATTTAGTTGTATACATTACTTTAAAGCTCGAAATTCGGATATTTTTTATCGTGTAGTAAAATCTGCAATGCAGGTGTCATTGCAAATCCCTGTGTTGACTACCGTATGTCAACGCCCTTCATTCAAAAGTTTGCTTTTAAGTCCTTTTGAAATTCAACACTCGTCCTATATTGTCTTGATAGACAAAGCTTCATATAATGATTCGATTATTAGATTTATACCCCAGGAAAGAAGAAAGCAAATATATTTTAGCGGGGATCCTAGACTTTGTGAGCAAACATCTGGAATTTCATTCAAGAGAAATGAAAATGGGCCTATAATTTTCGGCAGAGGGACTTCTTTGTCCAAATGCCCATTAAATATGATTGATATTTTTGACCGAATCTCCATTTCCAATAAAATATTTTGTATAGTTGGTATTCCTAAGGGGGATAATTGGGTTCGTCGAAAAGCAAAAGGTAGAAATGATATTATTATATATGATTTATTACCTTATGAAGAATGGTTAAAGGTTTGTGCGACTTTTGATGTTTGTCTTTATCAGATACCTGTGGATAGCCACGCTTCAATAGATGCTAATTTGGGACTAGCTATGTTAATGAATAAACCTGTAGTTTATTATGGTTCAGAAGCTCCTAAAGAACGTTTTATACATGGAGAAAATGGGTTTATAGCTGAGACATATGATGAAATAGTAAAATATGCAACTTTATTAGGTAAAGATGAAGATTTAAGAAAAAGAATTGGAGTACAAGCTCGTAAAACTACAGTAGAGTTAATAGAAGGCTTGAACAGGAAATCTCAATATGCAGAATTGTATTATAACTTGAAGCCTGCTTTGCCATGCCGTATCCCTCTATGTTATAGGTTTACATATCTTCTTAGATGCTTTCGTCCTTTAATCCGAATGATTTTGAATTGGTATCCTAAGGTAATAATAAATTGATTGGCTGTTTATATGGATGTTTCTGTTATAATTGTGAACTATAATACAATAGAACTGACTTTAAATTGTATTAATAGTATTTTTACACATACATTAGGAATTGATTTTGAAGTAATAGTTGTTGATAATAATTCTGATGATGGAAGTGGTGAGATATTGAGACTTGATAAGCGGATTGTGTTTATCCAGAATTTAGCGAATGAGGGCTTCGGAAGTGCGAATAATATAGGTTATCAGTATGCAAAAGGTAAGTATCTGTTTTTATTAAATTCTGATACTATTCTTTTAAATAATGCTATTAAATTATTTTATGATTATGCAGAACAACATTTATCTTCTTGTGTATATGGAACAATGTTGTTGAATCCGGATAATACTTATGGACACTCTTACGGGAAATTCCCCACAATTTTAAATCGTTTAGGTTTTATATTGACTCTCCCATTTCCTAACAAGAAAAGTGAAGAGAAATTATTTGAGGGGGCTTTCCATGTAGATTATATAACAGGTGCAGATATGTTTTTGACTCGTGAGACATTTGAAAAAGCCGGTCTTTTTGATACAGCTTTTTTTATGTATTATGAAGAAACTGATTTGCAAAAGCGGATGAGTCAGATGGGAATTGAGCGGATCATTATTGATTCACCTAAGATTGTTCATTATAATGGAGGGAGTTCTAAAAGAAAACGCTCAAATAGAAATGATTTTCGTGGCTTTGAAAGTTTGTTCCGATATATGAAAAAGCATAATTCTTATATGAGCTATTTAAGTTTTAGAATTTTGTCATTTTTGATTTTATTCCCATTGGTTTTTTATTGGACTGGAAGAAAGGCTAAACTGCGATTTCTACATACTATTTTAACTTCAATAAATTGATATGTCTAAAACGGTATTTTTTTATTCAAGTGTACAGACAAAGAAAATGTTTTCTATTCAAAGTTATTATCGCAATGATATATTAATTTTGAAAGATTTGGGTTATAAAGTTGCTTTGAGTAAAAAATCTTTTGATTTTTTATTGTTCTGGAAATATGATATTGCATTTATATACTTCTATAGATATGGGTTGATAGCTGCTTTGTTTGCAAAACTATTCGGGAAAAAGGTTCTTTTTACAGGAGGTATTGATGCACTAGACAAGAATGTTGCTACTCCAAGACAAAGATATATTCAGAAGATTCTCTTTAAATTATGTAACTTGTTTAGTGATACAAGCATCTTAGTCTCACAGACAGATCAATCTAATGTGAAAGATATTTATGGGGGAAAATTACCTTCTAACTGTGCGCTTTCTTTTCATGTTATAGATTTTGATAGTTTTGAGTTTAAAGGTGATTTCTTGGAGAAGAAACATTATTTTGTAACAATAGCTTGGATGGTGAGTATAGAAAACGTTTATCGTAAAGGGGTAGATAGGGCAATACGTATATTTGCATCAATAAGGGAAAGAATTCCTGATTATAAATTTTACATAGTTGGACCATCTGGGGCTGGGAGCGATTATATTCAGAGTTTGATTTCCGAATTGCATTTGGAAGAATCAGTCATATATTTGGGTACTATCCAAGAGCACAACAAGATAAATCTGTTGAAGGAGAGCCAATTTTATATTCAGCTATCTGCATATGAAGGGTTTGGTATAGCTGCTATGGAGGCTTTGGCTGCAGGATGTTGCGTAGTGCATAGTGGAAGGGGAGGACTTCGTGATTGTATGGGAAGCTTTGGATATAAAGTAGATATTGATAATGAAGATACAATATCCCGACTTATATTAGAGTTGTGTAGGAAGAAAACTGATGTGGAGCATTTAAAGAGTGGTATTCAATACGTAAAAAGCAACTTCTCTTATCAGACGCGTTTGGGAAGTTTTAAACAAATATTCAGGAAACTATAGACTATGTGGTTTGCTTATTACATCATAGGGTCTGTTTTGTTTTTTTCTTTCCTGTTTTATTCGGTAAATGGCTGGAAACGTTCTATAAGAGATATTTTATATTTGTTCTTTACTTTTTTTCCACTTCTACTGTTTAGTTCATTGAGGTATCCCAAGTATGGTACAGATACGTATGTATATTCTGATATGTTTGGCGTTTTTGCTCATGGGAATTATGCTTTTTATGAAAATCCTTACACTTATGAAGCAGGTTTTATGCTACTGTCTAAAATAATTTCCTTGATGACATCCAATTTTCAGATGTTCTTATTGGCTTTGAATCTTTTTTATATTTGGTCATGTGTTTGTTTTATTAGAAAGTATTCATCTTCAGTTTGGTTGAGTGTATTTCTATTTGTGGGAATGGGGTTCTTCGATCAGAGTATGAATGTTCTGAGGCAATTTTTTGCTTTATCTATTATTTTATGGGCCTATAGATATTTAGATAGAAGAGTTATTGGGAAATTCTTGCTTCTGGTGATATTTGCTTCTTTATTCCATTTATCATCAATTATATTTATAGTTATGATCTGGATAGACCGAATACCTCTTAACAGGAAAGTATTTTTAGGTTATTTAGCTATATTACTGATTTCATTTGCTTTTTCAGGAAAAATACTACAATTTGTTTTAATGGAATTCGGTGTGTATGGACAGTATTTGATGAGCAGTGATTTTGGAATAGTCGAAGAGTCGAAATTAGCCAGTGTATTGCATTTGCTTGTCGATATTGCAGTGTTGTGCTTTTGCTTTTGGGGTTGGGGAAATGTAGCTGTAAGAACCCGGGGTAATATATTGATGGTGAAGTTATTAATGGTGAGTAGCATCTTTTGGGCATTAGCTACTAATTTAGGAGTGTTGGGAAGGATAACCGCATATTTTGACATCTTCGCTATTGTTCTTTTACCAAATGTTTTATTCTCTTTGGGCAATAATACGAATAAATTGATATCGGTCATCATGATTGTATCACTTTTTGTTATGAAATATTTCGTTATTTCTTATTTGCGTCCTGAATGGTTTGGTATCTATCCTTACCATTTCTACTTTGAATATTTATAGTGTATGAAAAAAATTGTTTTGGTCAATCAATCAACGGGATATTTAATGATTGATATAGTGAATGCTTATGCCGAGAAATATTCCGATGTTGTTTTGCTTGCGGGTAGTTTTGATACGTTAGGGAGAACATTGAACAACTCTGTTAAAATACATAAAATAGTTACTTATGTTCGTACTTCATTTTTTATGCGCACATTAACGTGGTTTGCGGCTACTTTGCAGGTTTTTTTCTTATTACTTTGGAAATATCGGCATTATAGGGTCGTTTATGTAACTAATCCACCAATGTCTTATTTCCCGTCATTAATTTTGAAACACCAATATTCTGTTATCGTTTATGATGTATATCCGGATGCATTGAGTAATGTTGGAATATACCAAGATTCCTGGATATATAAAGTGTGGGCTAAAATTAATAGGCGAATATATAGCAATGCTGATAAGATATATACGCTGAGTAGTGGAATGGCAGCTTTACTATTAAAATATTGTGATAAAGATAAAATAGTTGTGATTCCGAATTGGATGGGTATGGATTCTTTATTGAGGATTGAAAAAACAGAAAATCCATTCATCTTAAAACATAATTTACTCGACAAATTTGTTGTCATGTATTCTGGCAATATAGGATTTACTCATAATGTAGAATCTATTATTGAAATAGCGGAAGAGATTAAAGAAAATGAAGATATTATTTTCCTTATTATTGGAGAAGGGTTAAAAAAGAATGAGTTAATGTCATGGGTGAAAGATAAGAATTTGAAAAATTGCTATTTTTTACCATGGCAACCTTCGCAAGATTTGAAATATTCGTTGAGTGCTGCTGATATATCAATTATTACTCTAACTGATGAAACAGCTTTGGTAAGTGTTCCTAGTAAAACATACAATTTGCTCGCTGTCGGTACCCCTTTATTATGTATAGCATCTGATGAATCCGAGTTGGCGCATTTGGTTGCAGCATATGATTGTGGGAGATGTTTTACAAAAGAAAAAGTGGCTGCAATGGCTGGTTTTATAAAAGAATTGAAGACAGATAATATGCTTTGGAGAACTTATTCCAATAATTCAATGAAGGCATCCTTAAATTATACCTATAAAAATGCGGAACAATATGTATCGTAGTTTCATAAAGCGTTTGATGGATGTGCTTATAGTCTTTCTTGGCTTACTTATCTTTTTACCTATTTTATTAGGAAGTGCTCTTTGGCTTCATTTTGCCAATAAGGGGGCTGGTGCTTTTTTTTTTCAGGAGAGGCCCGGAAGGCATGGTAAAATCTTTAAAGTCATCAAATTTAAAACGATGACAGATGAACGTGATGCAGAAGGAAACTTACTTCCGGATGATAGACGATTAACTAAGATTGGTAAGTTTGTTCGTTCTACTTCGATTGACGAGCTTCCACAATTAATCAATGTTTTGAAAGGCGATATGTCCTTGATTGGGCCACGTCCTTTACTTCCTCAGTATTTGTCTCTATACAATAGCGAACAGGCCCGCCGTCATGAAGTTCGTCCCGGTATTACCGGATGGGCCCAAGTGAATGGACGTAATGCTATTTCATGGACAAGGAAGTTTGAGTTGGATGTTTGGTATGTAGACCATTGTTCTTTCTCACTTGATTTAAAAATTATCTTTTTAACAATAAAAAAAGTTTTCGTACGTGAAGGAATCAGTTCTGATACCTGTTCAACGATGGAAGCTTTTAATGGAAATAATTAAGAAATGAAGAATATAGCAATTTATGGAGCCGGAGGCTATGGGCAAGAAGTAGCTTGTCTGATCAAAGCCATTAATGCAATAGAATGCCAATGGAATCTTATTGGTTTTTTTGATGATACTAAGCCTATTGGATGTGAGGTTGCATATGGTAAGATATTAGGTGGTATTCATGAATTGAACCAATGGACTGAAGAATTGTCTGTCGTTATGGCAATTGGGAATCCTGTTGCATTGGAGAAACTAACGATGCAGATAGTGAATCCGTTGATCGATTTTCCCAATTTGATAGCTTCGGATGTCTGTTATCACGATAGAGAGAGTGTAAAGATGGGAAAAGGTAATGTCATCTTTTTTCGATCATTGGTGAGCTGCCATGTAACGATGGGGAATTTCAATTTATTGAATAATGATGTTTTTGTGGGGCACAATTCAATAATTGGTTCATATAATGTTATGAATCCTTCGGTGCGTGTATCTGGTAATGTGAGCATAGGTAATACAAATTTTCTAGGTGTTTCGTCTGTTGTGTTACAGACATTGAAAATAGGGAATGGTATTGTTCTTGGGGCTGGAAGTGTACTTATTCGTAAGCCGAAGGATGGAAATACCTATGTTGGTAATCCTGCTACAGTAATAAAATATTAATGAAATCATAAGAATATGGAATTGAGTAAATTTATAGAAAATTTTGCAGAGCAGTTTGATGATCTTGATATAAGTTCTTTATCAGGAGATACTGTTTTTAAAGAGTTAGATGAATGGTCATCTTTAATAGCATTATCCGTAATTGCTATGATAGACGAAGAGTACGATGTGCATGTGGGAGCGAAAGAGATTGTAGGTTCGGGTACTATCGAAGATTTGTATAACGTAGTAAAAGAATTAAAATAATGGAGCTTGGAGGGAAGCATATATTGGTTACAGGAGCTTCTTCGGGTATAGGAAGGGTTATAGCCCAATTCATTTCTAATGAAGGGGGAAGGGTAACTTTATTAGCTCGAAATAAAGAAAAATTAGAAGCTGTTTTCCATTCTCTAAATGGTGATAGTCATAGCTTTACTTGTTGTGATTTGAATGACAATGAAAAAATGCAGGACACAATCAGTCAGATTGATAATGTAGATGGAGTTGTTTTTTGTGCGGGGATAAATGAATTTATTCCTATAAAATTTATCAAACAAGAGAAAATAAATTCAATCTTTCAAACAAATTATTTTTCTCAAATATCTTTGATTCGGACTCTGTTGAAGAAAAAAAAGATAAATAAAGGGGCTTCTTTAGTTTTTATATCTTCTATATCTTCTTTGATGGGAGTTCCGGGTACTTTGCTTTATTCTGCTTCTAAAGCGGCTGTTAATTCGACTGTAAAAGTCTTGGCAGTGGAACTTTCTGGTCAAAAGATAAGAGCAAACGCTATTTGTCCGGGAATAGTCAGAACTCCTATGCTTGGTAGTACAAATATTTCAGAAGAGCAGTTTTTGGAACAAGAAAAACAATATCCTTTAGGTATAGGAACTCCGGAAGATGTGGCAGAAGCTGCTGTCTTTCATCTTTCTGATAAGAGTAAATGGCTGACTGGTAATATCATGATCTTGGACGGAGGTTTCTCATTACAATAAATTTAGTATGGCTACAATAACATATCATAACGTAGGTGTGAAAGCAATGGCAGCTTGTGTTCCTTCAGCGGTTGCCTACAATAAAGATCTGGCTTGTTTAATGAGTCAGGAGGAAGTTGATAAAATGATTAATTCTGTCGGTATTCATGAACGCAGGATTAGTCCGGTGGATGTATGTGCATCTGATTTATGCTATAAGGCAGCATTAAAATTGATGGAGGACAATCAGATTGATCCGGAATCAATCGATGTGCTTTTGTTTGTGAGTCAAACATCTGACTATCGTATTCCTGCTACTTCTTGTGTTCTTCAACATCGTTTAGGTTTGTCTAAGGCATGTGCATGTTTGGATTTGACTTTGGGATGTTCAGGCTATGTTTATGCGTTGTCTACAGCATATGCTTATGCTTCGATGGAAGGTGTAAACAGAGTATTGCTACTTGATGGTGAAACTTTTTCTAAAATAGTGAATCCTAGAGATAAAGTCAATGTACCTTTATATGGTGATGCGGGAACAGCCACTTTGGTAGAGAAAGGAGCCTATAAAGATTCTGTATTTATCTTAAATACAGATGGAACTGGGGCAGATGCAGTAAAAATACATGGTGGAATGCGTCATCCTATTACGTCTGATTCCTGTTTGGAAAAAGAACGTGAAGATGGTAACTATCGTACGGATATGGAAATCTTTATGGATGGGATGGATGTATTCAATTTTGCTATAAGTGTAGTGCCCAAAGGAGTAAAAGAGGTCATGAAAATAACTGATTCCTCTTTAGAGGATATTGATTATCTGGTTTTTCATCAATCTAATAAATTTATGACTGATTTCTTTGTAAAAAGATTGAAGTTTGATGAAACTAAAGTGCCCTATTGTATTGCTAAGTATGGAAATACAAGTTCAGCCTCTGTACCTTTAACTATCGTTTCTGAACTCTCGGAGAAGCTGAATGAAGAAAAAGTAGTAGTGATGTGTGGTTTTGGTGCCGGATTGTCATGGTCAACTGCACGCATTGTTTATAACGAGTGTCATATATCACCTATAATAGAATATTGAGTTATGCTTCCTGATTTTAAATTTCATCATATTGGAATAGCTGTCTTTGATATAGATGATACTGCACAGTATTATATAGATGCAGGGTATCAGAAAACAGAAACTGTAATTGATGCAATACAGAATGTGAAAATCTGTTTTCTGACGAAAGAAGGTATGCCGATGTTAGAACTGTTGGCACCTGTAGATGAAAATTCTCCGGTAAACCGAACGTTGGATAAAATGGGAGTAACTCCTTATCATTGTTGCTATTCGGTAGATGATATGGAAGGGGCTATTGCTCGTTTAAAGAAAATAAAGTTTGTGCCACTTATCAAGGCTGTGGAAGCATGTGCTATTGGTGGAAGGCGTGTTTGTTTTTTATTTAATAAGAAAGTTGGTTTAATAGAGTTAGTAGAGTCTTAATACTGCTGTTATGAAGTATTTTATTTTTCGTAATAACACATTAGAGAATCTGTTTGGCACGACAGATGTAGGATATTCCGGTTATGATGACATTTCATATGTCCCTTTGGAGGTAGATTCTTATGTGTGGTTTTATCAGGTTCCTATAAAATTTGACATTGATTCTTTGACAGAAGAAGTAAATGGATACTTTGATAAGTTGCAGATTGTTTATAAACAACTTCCTGCTCACAGTCAGCTGATCGTTTTTTCTTTGGAGAATCTTTATAATTTGAATTTTTGTAGTACAAATTATGAGCTCAAAAATTCGATTATAAAATTTAATATGGATATTCGTGATTTTTGCAATGCATATGCAAATGTAAAATTCATTGATTTTTCTGAATTCTTATCGGATTACTCCAAAGATCAATGGATCGATTGGAAATATTATTTTCTTTCCCAGATGGTGATTAATCCTAAGTTGGCAGGGGCTTTTCGCAAATGGTTCACTTGTAAAACAAGAGAGCTTGCTTTAAGCAGGAAAAAATGTTTGGTTCTTGATTTGGATAATACACTTTGGAGTGGTGTACTGGGTGAGGACGGTATTGGAGGTATTGGTATCGGAGGAGATTACCCCGGAAAGGCTTTTCTTTATTTTCAGGAAGCTTTGATTGAATTAAGCAAACAAGGGGTTATCTTGACGGTTTGCAGCAAAAATAATGAGGCAGATGTGCTGGAAGCATGGAAAAAGAATCCGTTTATAAAACTTAATCAGAAATATCTCTCTGCTTATCGAATCAATTGGCAGAACAAAGCTGATAATATAAAAGAATTGGCTCAGGAATTGAATATCGGTCTGGATAGTTTTGTTTTTGTTGATGATAATCCCACAGAACGAGAATTGGTGAAGCAACTTTTGCCGATGGTGGAAGTTCCTGATTTTCCGAAGTATCCTTATCTGTTGCCGGTATTCTTTTTCAACTTGGTTGAACGTTATTTCCGAGTCTATGCCATCACGGAAGAGGATAAGAAAAAGACGGAACAATATAAAGCGAACGTTAGCAGGACACAGGAAAAAAAGAAATTTACAGATCTCGGTGCTTACTTGGCAAGCCTTGAAATTGAGGTTACGGTAACGGAAGCAAACGAATTCAATATTCCTCGTATTGCACAGATGACTCAGAAAACAAATCAGTTTAATCTGACAACTAAACGTTATACTGATGTGGAAATTCGTAGTCTTATAGAAAAAGGATGGTCTGTCTTTTGTATTAGTGTAAAAGATAAATTCGGGGATAATGGTATCACCGGAGCTATAATTTTAGAACCTCTTACTGATGGAATGAGAATTGATTCATTGTTGTTAAGCTGTAGGATCTTAGGTAAAGGTATCGAGTTAGCTTTTGTACATTTTGTTTTAAATCGCTTGCACAGCTATGGGGTTGGCAAGATATATGCTGACTATTATCCGACATTAAAAAATGCCCAAGTAGCTGACTTTTACGATAGGGTGGGGTTTGATTTGTCAGATCAGAAAGAAGATGGGGCAAAAGCATATGTACAATGTTTGTCGAGTAATTATCAAATAGAATCTTATTATAAAATAAATATGAACTGATATGGAAGAGAAAATATTGGAGATACTGAAACAGGTATTTGAGCTGGAGAATGTGGATGAAAGTTGCGCCCAAGTGAATTGTGAAAAATGGGACTCTTTGAAGCATTTGGAATTAGTGGTTGAGATTGAATCGGCATTTAATATAGAGCTGGAACCTGAAGAGATTGCCGAAATGAAAAGTTTTAAGGACATTAAAAGGATACTTCAGGGGAAATAGATGGAGGTTGTTCGTTTTGTAAATTCAGTTTTTGAATCTAACACTTACCTTATTAAAGATGATTGCCAGAGTCAATGCTATTTAGTTGATTGTGGTGATCCGAAACCTATATTAGAAGAGTTGCAGCGCTTTGATTTAGAACTTGCGGCTATTTTTATCACTCATTCACATTTTGACCATATTTATGGATTGAATGAAGTGGTATCTAATATTCCCATTGTTAAAGTGTATCTTTCATTACATGGAAAAGAAGGACTGTTTTCCGACCGATTGAATATGTCCAGATACCATTCTACTTCTTTTATATATGAATATGATGATAATATTGAAGTAGTAGGAAACAATAGTGTCATATCTTTATTTGGTAGAGACGAGATGCAGATGAAAACTTACGAAACTCCCGGACATGATTGGAGCGCCTGTTGTTTTCAGATAAATAATTGTTTGTTTACCGGAGATTCCTATTTGCCTCAACACAAAGTGGTAACGACTTTTCCAAAAAGTAATAAGAGGGAGGCAGAGAAGTCTTTAGAGCACATTAAAAAAATTGCTGTAGGATGCAACCTCTATCCGGGACATGGAGAAATTATATATGCGTAAATATGGGCTGCTGCTGTTAAGTGTTTTTTCTTTTCTTTTTATTCCTTACTACGTAAGAAAATCAAATAAACATAGATAATTTCGTTATGAACAAACGAATCTGGCTTTCGCTTGCTCACATGGGTGGCCGTGAGCAAGACTTTATAAAAGAGGCCTTTGATACGAACTGGGTTGTCCCTTTGGGACCTAACGTGGATGCCTTTGAGCAATCTTTGGTTGAATATTTGCATGAAGACCGTCGTGTGGTGGCCTTGAGTGCTGGAACGGCTGCACTTCACTTGGGCTTGATTCTTCTGGATGTGAAGCCCGGTGATGAAGTGATCTGCCAAAGCTTTACTTTTGCCGCCTCTGCCAATCCGATTTCTTATCTGGAGGCCAAACCTGTTTTTGTGGACAGTGAGAAGGATACCTGGAATATGGATCCGGTATTGCTCGAGGAGGCTATAAAGGACCGTTTGCGCAAGACGGGTAAGCTCCCGAAGGCTATTATTCCTGTCCACCTTTACGGTATGCCTGCCAAGATGGACGAGATCATGGATATTGCGGGTCGTTATGGTATCCCCGTATTGGAGGATGCCGCGGAGGCTTTGGGTTCGGAACTGAACGGACGGAAGTGTGGCACATTCGGTGAACTGGCCGCTCTCTCTTTCAATGGCAATAAGATGATCACGACTTCCGGGGGAGGTGCTCTGATCTGTCGTACGGAGGAGGAGGCTCGACAGACAAAGTTCTACGCTACGCAGGCTCGTGATGCCGCTCCGCATTACCAGCATACCCATATCGGTTACAACTATCGGATGAGCAACATCTGTGCGGGTATCGGTCGTGGGCAGATGTTTGTCCTCGATGAACATATTGCCCGTCGCCGTGCCATTCACTCTTTGTATGTTGATTTGCTGAAAGATGTGGCGGGTATTACGGTCATGGAGAACCCTGATTCGCGGTTTGCTTCCAACTTTTGGCTTACTTGTATTCTGGTTGATCCGAAGCTTGCGGGTAAGAGTCGTGAGGATATCCGTTTGAAGCTGGACTCCGAGAACATAGAGACGCGTCCTTTGTGGAAGCCGATGCATCTTCAGCCTGTGTTCACGGATGCTCCGTTCTATGGGAATGGTACGAGTGAGAGGTTGTTCGATATCGGCTTGTGTCTGCCTTCGGGACCTACACTGACAGATGAGGATATTAGGAGAGTGGTGGATACGATCAGAGCGATATAAATAAAATAAATCTAATTACTCATGGGAAACTTAACAGAAAATGATTTTCAGCGTGTGGCGGATTTACTTGGCATTGAGGTAGCAGTGGTAAAAGCTGTACAGGCAGTTGAGACCAGTGGGCATGGGGGCTTTGTGGCTCCGGGGCGACCGATGATCTTATTCGAAGGTCACATCTTTTGGCGTGAACTCAAGAAGCGGGGACTAGATCCGGAGAGGTATGTTGCGGGCAATGAAAATATTCTTTATCCTAAATGGGAGAAGGGTCATTATTATGGCGGGATGAAAGAGTATGAACGTCTGGAAAAGGCCTGGGAAATACATAAAGAAGCTGCTGACGCTTCCACTTCATGGGGAATGTTCCAAGTGATGGGCTTTAACTATGCGATGTGCGGGTATGGCAGTGTGGAGGAAATGGTGAAAGATATGTGTGTCGGAGAAGATAAGCAACTGGAAGCTTTTGCGAGGTTTGTGAAACTTGCTAAGTTGCAGTCCTATCTGGAGCAGAAAGACTGGGTCGGGTTTGCCAAGAGGTATAATGGACCCGGATATGCCCGGAATCAGTATGATAAAAAACTGGAAGGGGCTTATCGGAAGTTTACGAAGGAGTAGAAAAGAAATGTAATAGATAGGAGAAAGTAGGTTCTAATGAAAATATCAGGAAAGTCATAGATGTAATCAGATAGAATGAGTGAGAATATACCCTAACGGGTATAGATTCCTGCCTTGCTCCCACTTTTATACTATATCGGGTATAAAAGTGGGAGTCTTTTATTGTATTTGTACCTAAACGGGTATAATATGGGAAATCAAACAATAGCAAAGTATGTGAAGCAGATACGTAGGGAAGAGGGTATCCAGAAAAGGATATTCTCTTTTTTATTTCCTGAGAATGTGATACTTATAACTTTTTATGAGTGATCGGTTCCGGATGCCCTGTTTTCCTTTGTCATCTTCCTGTAAATGTCCACCTTTGCAATGTTGATCAACGAAATGTGAATAAAATTAGTAGTAATAACATGAACAAAAGGAGATTAGGAATATGACTTGGCACTACCCGTGCATTGCTTCAGGGTGTTGAGTTTCAGAAGATAGGCAGTATCGGCACTTCGGGCGGTCATGATTCCGGTAATGGTGATGGAGACATTGTGGATGATCCGACTGCATAATAACTTTAATCAGATAAATACATGAAGAAGAATAGCTGGAATATCCTTTTAAAGGTGATTATAGCTGTGGCAAGCGCCATTGCAGGAGTGATAGGAGGGCAGGGATTGCTCTGATAGCTGACCGATCGTTTCGGTTGAAAAAATAAATGCCGGTATCTGTTCGGAAGAATGGGTACCGGCATTTATTATTATGGTTAGCAAAACCGATAATTAAGAATAATCTTGTATATTTGTGAGTGAAACGATTAATAGAAATGTGTTATGGCTAAACTTTACCCGATTGGGATACAGAACTTTGAGAAAATACGTAGGGAAGGCTATCTTTATATAGATAAGACTGCATTAGTCTGTAGATTGGTAAAAACGGGTTCATATTATTTCCTGAGCCGTCCCCGTCGCTTTGGCAAGAGTCTGCTGATATCTACTCTTGAAGCTTATTTTCAAGGGAAAAAGGACTTGTTTCGTGGTTTGGCTATGGAGGAGTTGGAAAAAGATTGGATAAAATATCCGATTTTACATCTGGATCTGAACACCGAAAAGTATGATACGCCCGAAAGCCTGGATCGAATATTGAACGATACGTTGGCTAAATGGGAAATGGTGTACGGGACTGCTCCTTCTGAAACTTCTATTCCTTTGCGTTTCAAGGGTATTGTACAGCGTGCCTGTGAACAGTCGGGGCAGCGGGTGGTGATTTTGATTGATGAATATGATAAACCGATGTTGCAGGCTATCGGTAATGAGGAGTTGGGAGAGAAGTATCGTGATACACTGAAAGGTTTTTATTCTGTGCTGAAAACGATGGACGGGTATATCCGCTTTGCCCTTTTGACGGGAGTTACCAAGTTTGGTAAGGTAAGTGTGTTTAGTGACCTGAATAATCTGAATGATATCTCTATGGACGAACCTTATGTGGAGTTGTGTGGAATTACAGAAAAGGAAATCCATCATTATCTGGAACCGGAAATTCGTCAGTTGGCGAAATATCAAAAGATGTCGTACGAAGATGCTTGCCGGGAGCTGAAGGAACGGTATGATGGCTATCATTTCACGGAAAATTCTATCGGTTTATATAATCCGTTCAGTATACTGAATACTTTTTATAAGATGAAGTTTGGCAGTTACTGGTTCGAAACAGGTACTCCGTCTTATTTGGTAAAACTTTTACTGCGTGATAAATATGACTTGCAACAGCTGGCACACGATGAGGCGACATCAGATATGCTGAATTGCATAGATTCTACTTCGAAGAATCCTCTGCCGGTGATTTATCAGAGTGGCTATCTGACGATAAAAGGGTATGATGAACGTTTTGATATCTACCGCCTGGGATTTCCCAATCGGGAAGTAGAGGAAGGATTTATCAGGTATTTACTTCCTTTTTATGCAAATATTGATAAAGGACAAACAGGGTTTCATATAACCAGGTTCGTTTCTGAAGTGGAACAGGGAGATTGTGATGCTTTCTTTCGTCGTCTGCAAAGTTTCTTCGCCGATACTCCTTATGAACTGGTACGTGACTTGGAGTTGCATTATCAGAATGTTCTTTTTATTGTTTATAAGTTACTTGGTTTTTATGTCCAGGCGGAGTATCATACTTCTAACGGGCGCATCGATATGGTTTTGAAGACAGACCGATACATTTATGTGATGGAGTTCAAATTTGACGGGAGTGCGGAAGAGGCTTTGAAACAGATAGAAGAAAAGGGATATGCCGCTCCGTTTGCCAATGATCCCCGTCAACTGCTAAAGGCAGGAGTGAACTTTAGCTCGAAAACAAGGAATATTGATTGTTGGGTCGTGGATTGACTCTAAATTCCATATGATAATCTGAATATTACACATCTGTGTGATCTGTTAATCTGTGGTGAAAAAGAGTTCATTGAAGAATGTTCCCGATACGTTGAATCTCGTCTGTACTGAACTTACAGTTTTCCGTCACTTTCAGATTGTCTTCCAGTTGCTTGACGGAGCTCGCGCCGACGATAACAGAGGTTACCAGATCATCTTTCAAGACCCAGGCCAATGCCATTTCGGCTAAGGTCTGTCCCCGACTACCTGCCACTTCATTCAATGCTTTGATTTTATTGAATACTTGCTCGGTCAATTGCTCTTTCTTCAGGAAACCTCCGCGGGCTATTCTTGAGTCTTCCGGAATTCCATTTAGATACCGGTTGGTGAGTAGACCTTGAGCCAGAGGAGAAAAGGCGATAAAGCCCGTACCATTTTCTTTGGCTTGTTGCAGAATGCCTTGTTCTTCCGGTTCGCGGTTAAACAGGTTGTATCGTCCCTGATAGAGTAGACAATGCACGTCTCGTTCTTCCAGATATCGGTAGGCGAACTCTGCCTTTTCTTTGGGGTATTTGGATATACCGATGTAGAGGGCTTTACCTTGCCGGACAATATCGACGAGCGCCTGAAGAGTTTCTTCAAGTGGAGTTTCGGGGTCGTAACGATGGGTATAGAAAATATCGACATACTCCAGATTCATACGTTTTAAACTCTGGTTGAGACTGCTCATCAGGTATTTCCGGGAGCCCCAGTTTCCGTAAGGACCTTCCCACATATCATGGCCGGCTTTGGTGGATATGAATAGTTCATCCCGATAGGGCATAAAGGATTTCTTCATGATGAGTCCGAACGTTTCTTCGGCTGAGCCGTAAGAGGGACCGTAGTTATTAGCCAGGTCGAAATGTGTGATACCTTTGTCGAATGCAAAGTGAGCCATCCGGAGGCTGTTGGCTAATGTGTCAACATCACCAAAATTATGCCAGAGGCCCAGAGAAACTTCCGGTAACAGTATACCGCTTTTACCGCAACGACGGTACTTCATCCCACCGGAGTATCTTGCTTTATCGGCTGAATAAATAGGATTGATCATATGCTGAGATCTTTTGAAGATTAACTATGATGCAAAGATAATCGATTTATGGAGCAACATAGGTTATCAAAATAATAATTGTATTATGAATGGATAAAATAATACTGGATGGTTTGATGGAATCCCGATAATTTTGCATTATTGAAAAGCGTATGAACTAAAAACAGTGGAGACAGAATATGAAAGACATGCAAACAAAAATAGTAATGATAGGGATTCTACTTTCTACAGGTATAATGTTGAGGGCTCAGGACAATGGAGGGTGTGAGGATTGTCCGGCTTTTAATGCAGGAGGAAAAGTGGAAGTCCGTGGTGTAAAAGAGAGGATTATCGGAGATTTGTCGCAACCGGTCGCGGTTCGTGTAAGAACGTTGATTCAACAGATGACATTGGCAGAGAAGGTAGCTCAGTTGGTGAGCGAAAGTGATAGCATTCCGCGGTTGAATCTTCCTGCTTATAATTATTGGAATGAATGTCTTCACGGAGTGGCTCGTGCCGGTGAAGTGACAGTCTTTCCGCAAGCCATTAATCTGGCTTCTACCTGGGATACGGTGTTAGTCAAACGGGTGGCTTCTGCTATTTCTACGGAGGCACGGTTGAAATATCTGGAGATAGGAAAAGGGCTCACTTACTGGTCGCCTACTATAAACATGGCGCGTGATCCACGCTGGGGAAGAAATGAAGAGACTTATGGTGAAGATCCGCATCTGACTTCGCGACTTGGAGTGGCTTTTGTTAAAGGCTTACAGGGGGATCATCCGACTTATCTGAAAACTGTCGCAACAATCAAACATTTTGTGGCCAATAACGAAGAGAACAATCGTTTCTCCAGTTCTTCACAAATACCGACGAAACAGCTATATGAATATTATTTCCCCGCTTACGAAGCTTGCGTGAAAGAGGCAAACGCACAATCGGTGATGACGGCTTATAATGCTTTTAACGGAGTACCACCCAGCGGTTCGCATTGGTTACTCGATGATGTGCTGAGAAAAGAATGGGGATTCGATGGATTTGTAGTTTCTGATTGCGGGGCTATTGGGGTGATGAATTGGCAGCACCGGGTGGTAAACTCGCTGGAGGAGGCAGCTGCTTTAGGAGTAAACAGTGGTTGTGATCTGGAATGTGGTACTACTTATAAGGAAAAACTTGTTCAAGCGGTAGAACAAGGATTAATTTCAGAAGCTGCTATTGACCGGGCTTTGACAAGAGTATTAACGGCACGGTTTAAGTTGGGAGAGTTTGATCCGATGGAACTTGTCCCATATAATCATTATGATAAGAAACTATTGGCAGGAAAGAAATTTGCAGAACTTGCTTATGAGGCTGCTGTTAAGTCGGTCGTGCTATTGAAAAACGATGCTTTGTTACCTTTAAATAAAGAAAAGATTAAATCTGTAGCCGTAGTAGGACCGTTTGCCGATTACAATTATTTGGGGGGATATAGCGGACAGCCTCCTTATTCGGTTAGCCTTTTGAAAGGAGTGAAGGAGCTGATAGGTAAAAAAGGGAAAGTCACTTATCTGAACGGAATGGGAACCTCTGCGGATTCTATAGCGCAAGTGGTAAAAGGGGCAGATATAGTACTTGTAGCTTTGGGTAGTGATGAAAAAATGGCACGAGAAAACCATGATATGCCTTCTATTTATTTACCGGAGGGACAAGAGAAGCTTCTAAAAGAGATTTATCAGGTGAATCCGAGAATTGTATTGGTTTTCCACACGGGAAATCCGTTGACTTCCGAATGGGCGGATACACATATACCGGCTATTATGCAGGCTTGGTATCCGGGACAGGAAGCGGGTAGGGCTTTGGCCAATTTGCTGTTTGGAAATGAAAATCCGTCGGGTAAGTTGCCTATGACTATCTACAAAACCGAAGAACAGTTACCGGATATACTGGATTTTGATATGTGGAAAGGGCGTACTTATCGTTATATGAAAGGGGAACCTTTATATGGTTTCGGCCATGGATTGAGTTATACATCTTTTGAGTTCGATAATATACAAGGGAATGATACTTTGCAGCCGGATGCGATTTTACAATGTTCGGTCGAGTTATCCAATTCAGGTCAGTTAGCAGGAGAAGAAGTGGTCCAGGTCTATGTTTCGAGGGAGAATACTCCTGTTTACACATATCCGTTGAAAAAATTAGTGGCATTTAAAAAAGTAAAACTTGCTTCAGGTGAGAAAAAGAAAGTGGATTTTACTATAGCTCCCCGGGAGTTATCAGTTTGGGAAGATGGGAAATGGAGGATGCTTTCCGGAAAGTATACTTTGTTTATCGGTTCCGGACAACCGGGGTTGGCGAAAGGTATTACGAAAGGTTTTGAGGTTAAGATAAGGTAAAGTTAGTTTTTACAGGTTCTGGGGTAGTAGTTGTTTTTTAAGGAAAGATTGTTTGAAGGTGATTTCTGTATGTACTTGTTCTCTGATGTAGAGGGTGTGCTGATTGTATCAGTATCAGATAAAATAATACTGGATTGTTAATAATAACTGCACTAATTTTACATTTGAGAAAGTTCCCCGATATTGGGATGAAATAAGTCTCAATTTCGTCTTTTAGATAAACTATGGTGGAATAACGGATGCATTAAAGGCAAAAAGCGAATAAAGAGTGTTTGTTTGAATTGCATAAGTGAATGATAAAATCATATTTGTTTGTTCTGCCGGTTGACTCTATTTTTGCATTATCACAAAATTAATCATTTAAAATCAGTGTAATAGTATGAAGAACATGATGTTGTTTCTGATGGCACTCTTAATGAGTGGCCATATGATGGCTCAGCAAACCATTGTTACAGGTGTAATTACCGATGCTAACGATGGATCTCCATTGATCGGAGCCAATGTTCTGGTTAAAGGTGCCGGAACCGGTTCTATTGCCAATGTGGACGGTAAGTATAGTGTTAACGTCCCAAATGGTAAGAATGTATTGGTCTTTTCGTGTGTAGGTTATAAAGAACAGGAGATCACTTTAAAACCCGGACAAAAAGTGCTCAATGTGACCATGAAAGAGGATACTGAACTACTGGATGAAGTAGTAGTTATAGGCTATGGCTCCATGAAGAAGAGTGACTTGACTGGTTCGGTCACCAGCATCAAAAGTGAAGATTTAATGAAAACAAACCCGATTAGTATTAATCAGGGACTCCAAGGGCGTATTGCAGGTGTGCAGGTTAACCAGAATGATGGTGCTCCCGGAGCCGGGGTAAGTATTCAGATTCGTGGTGCTAATTCATTCTCCACCTCTACCGAACCGCTTTATATCGTGGATGGTATTCCTTTTACCAGTAGTGGAATGCCGGGAACAGGCAAAGACGGTATGATGCAGACAGCCAATCCGCTTTCGACAATTAATCCGTCGGATATCGAATCTATTGAGATCTTGAAAGATGCCTCTGCCACAGCTATCTATGGATCGCGTGGTGCAAATGGTGTGGTATTGATTACTACCAAACGTGGTGCAAAAGGAAAAGATAATATCAGCTTCAGTGCTAATTTCGGAATATCGAAAGTAGTGAAGAAATTGGATATGTTGGATGGATATGCATATGCGATGTATAGGAATGAAGCCACAAAAATGTTCAATGAATACGAAAATGCTAAAGAACTTATTCCTTATCCGGGTACTTCTATGGTGGATCCGAATACCGGTGAATCGGTTTATTCTCCGGGACCGGAAGATTATCGGAATGGCACATATCCGAGTGTAAACTGGCAGGATGAAGTGTTTGAAACAGCGTTCTCCCAAGAGTATAATCTGAGCGTAAACGGTTCGAATGATAAAGGGTATTATGCTATTTCCGGTAATATTCTGGATCAGAGCGGTATCATTCATAATTCAGGGTACAAACGATATACATTTCGTGCGAATGTGGCGCGTAAAGTACACGAATGGATTGAAATAGGCACGAATATGAGTTTTACTAATTCATTGAATAAACTTGCTAAGACAAATTCTGTCAGTGACGGTATTATTCGTGGTACTTTGTTTTATCCGGCTACTGCTCCATTGGATGATGAAACGAATAATGCTCAGCTGAACTGGTTCTCTTCAAATCCTTATGTATATACACGTGCCGCTAAAGATGAGCTGACAACGAATAGTTTCTTTTCTTCTTCCTTCGTAGAAATTACTCCGTATAGAGATCTAAAAGTTCGTCAAAATGTGGGTTTCTCTTATAATATGAATGAACGTGATGTGTATTATAACAGGGAGACTGTGGAAGGTAAAGATCCGACAAACGGCTATGCTTCGAAAGCTGATAATTGGTCGAAGAATCTGGTACTTGAAACGATGGCAACTTATAATAAGACTTTCAACAAGAATCATTTGCTGAATGTGGTTGCGGCTTTCTCTTATGAGAGAGGGGATTATGGTAACAAAGCAATGGTAGCTACCGGATTTCCGCAAGACTTGACAGAAGACTTTGATATGGGTGCTGCTGTGAATCCTCAGAAACCTACCAGCGGACGTGGAATGACTTCTTTGGTCTCCTTTCTGGGACGTGCTAACTATAACCTGATGAATAAGTATCTGTTTACTGCCTCTTTCCGTCGGGATGGCTCCAGTAAGTTTGCACCGGGTAACAAATGGTCGAATTTTGCTTCGGGTGCTATTGCCTGGAGAGCGTCAGAGGAACAGTTTATTAAAGATCTGAATGTGTTTAGTAACCTGAAATTCCGTGCAAGTTACGGACAGACAGGTAATCAGGCGATTGGGGCATATGCTACCCGTGACTATCTGACTGTGGCCAATTATCCAATTAATGGTGCGCTTGCCAGTGGATTTGCTAATCTGACTTGGAGAGGACCGGCCAATCCGGACCTGAAGTGGGAAACTACCAGCCAGTATAATGTAGGAGTGGATATGGGTTTCTTCCAGAATAGAATTAATCTGACTATTGATCTGTATTATAAGAAAACATCTGATTTGTTACAGAATATACAGATACCCCAAAGTACAGGTTTTTCAAATATGACGACAAATTTTGGTAACGTAACCAATAAAGGACTTGAAATTACGGGAAAATTTTATGCAATCACCGGAAAGAATCTCAATTGGGACTTTGATGCTAATATTTCTTTTAATCGTAATAAAATCAGTGGTCTTCCGGGCGATCAGTTCGCCCAGGGATGGAGTAAGGCTGATAATGTGTTCTTGCAACGTAATGGAATGCCGATCGGAACCATTTATGGATTTGTGGAAGACGGCTTTTATGATAATATAGCTGAGGTGAGAGCTGATCCGTTTTATGCAGAACAGTCAGAGGCTATATGTAAAGCGATGGTAGGTGAGGTGAAGTATAAGGATTTTGATGGAGTTGCCGGTATTACGAATGCCGATCGTCAGATAATTGGTGATACGAATCCGGACTTTACGTTTGGTATGACCCACAATTTTAATTATAAAAACTTCTCTTTGAGTTTCTTCCTGCAAGGATGTGTTGGAGGTGATATTTTTAATGCAAACTTGCTTGAAGTGACTATGAGTGGCATTGGTAATATTCCTCAAAATATATATGAATCCCGTTGGACACCCGAGAATCGGGAGAATGCCAAATGGCCGAAAGCATATGCAGGTTATGGAAGAACGATGAAGCTATCGGATCGCTATGTGGAAAATGGATCTTATCTGAGAATGAAGAATATTAATCTGGGTTATAAATTGGTTTCTCCATTCAAAGGAATCGAATCGATCAATCTGTTTGCTTCTGTTAGTAATGTATTTACCATTTCGGGTTATAGTTGGTATGATCCGGATGTGAACTCTTTCGGAAGTGATGCCTCTCGCCGTGGTGTAGATTTATTCTCGTATCCAAGCAGTCGCACTTTCTCATTTGGTTTACAATGTACATTTTGATGTTTAACTCAAATCAAGAAAAGTCATGAAAAAAATAATATTTAAATCGTTTTTATTGTTGTGGACAGTCTTATTGGCATGTTCATGCAATGATTTACTGGATGAAAAGGCCTATGATTTCGTATCGCCTGAGCAGTTGGGCGACAGTGAAAGTGCAGCTTCACAACTTGTAACAGGAACTTATAATACAGTGATCACTAGTTTTATCGCTCCAGGATCTTATCTTTACCTGACCAATATGGATTGTGACTATGCATCGGGTGCGTCATGGGCATTTGGTAATGTGGGAGCTGGTAATCCGCTGGGATTTTGGGGAATAGACCATTTATGGCAAGGTAGCTATACATTGATTCATCGTGCAAATCTGAGTATATCCAAAATTTCGGCGATGAATAATCTGAGTCAAGAAAGTAAACAGGATGCTTTGGCTCAACTCTGTTTCCTCAAAGCATGGGCTTATTTTAATTTGGTGAGAAATTATGGTCCTGTACCTATTTTCCGGAAGTCTATTTCGGAAGGGGAAGCTATGAGCCAACCTCGTGCATCGGTTCCGGATGTATATGCACATATCATTGAGTTACTGGAACAAGCTGAAGGCATGTATTCAAAAGATGATGCAGGTTTTGTAGTGGGACATGCTTCAAGCGGAGCTGCAAAGGCATTGTTGGCAAAAGTATATGTTACCATGGCTTCCGGTGCGATGGCAGGTGTACCTATTGTGGTTAAAGGAGGAGATCCGAATGTGTTCGAACCACAGCCCATCACACATATTGCGAAAACTGTTGCTGGTTATGAGGGATTTGATCCGGCTAAGTATTATGCGTTGGCACGTGACAAAGCTTGGGAGGTGATAAACGAATATACCTTATTTGATAATTATATGGATGTATGGACTATCGGTAATCGTAATAAGGGAGAACATATTTGGATGGCACAGGCTATCAGTGGTGATAAAGATTTTGGAAATACTATTTGTCAGGATTATGTAGGTATCTTTAAAGAAGACGGTACCATGGATGGTAACTGGTATGGTATGCGCGATCACTGGTATCTGCTTTTCGAAGAGCAAGATAAACGTATTGTTGACGGAGTTATTCATCGATATGCATCGGATGGTATATCTAATGGAAAAGTCATTTATAACTATTATCCCCGTTGGTATGCTGATAAGGTAGAGAAGAAGGAGGTTTACGATAGTCAGGGAAATGCTTTTGACGGTACTGAAGTTTATCATGAAGGTCCCGGATGGACTTTGGCAAAGCTTACTAAATTTACATTTGTCTCGGATCGTAAACAGGAAAAAAGTGATTTTCACTTCCCGTTACTTCGTCTGCCAGATATTATGTTGATTTATGCTGAGGCAGTCAATGAACTGAATGCTGGTCCGGATGCTGAAGCTTACAGGCAAATAAACAGGATTCGTACACGTGCTAATGCTACTCCATTTTCCGGAATGAATCAAGATGAGTTCCGTTCGGCTGTGCTCGAAGAACGGGCTCGTGAGTTGGCTTATGAAGCAGATCGCCGTTATGATCTTTTCCGTTGGGGGATCTATCTGGATGTGATGAATGCTATCGATATGGATGAGCATAACGTGACTAAGCGTCGTCTGGAGCGGAATCTTCTTTATCCGATACCTACCAGTGAGGTAAACTCTAATGACAAGATTGATGTCAACAATCCGGGATGGTAATGAATATATTCGTAACATTTAAAACTGAAGATACAATGAAAACATTTAGATATATTTTATTCGCATGGGTGATTCTGGGCTGCGGGCTGTTTACATCGTGTAAAGACGATGAAGTGGAATATGCTCCTTTGGCTATCACCCGGGTGTCTGCGGTGTCCGATCGTGAGCAAGCCATAGAGCAAGTTGATTTAGGGCAATATATTATTGTACAGGGCTCAGGGCTCAACGCAGTGAGTACTCTTCTGATTAATGATGTTGTGGTCGATTTGGATAATGCATATATTACACCCAAAGAGATTACTTTTTCTGTTCCAAGAACTATTCCTGGAGAAGTGAATAACTTGATAACATTGATGTCGGATCAGGCAACGGTAACAACTCCTGTTTCAGTCTTCATTCCGGATTTAAGAGTTGATGGTATGTATAATGAGTTTACTCCAGCAGGTGAAACAATGAAAGTTGTGGGAGATTTCTTTGATATCTACGGAATTACTCCAGAATCCGGAAAACTATTTTTTGGTGATAAAGAGATGGTGATAACTAAAGCTACAGCTGATACCATCTATTTTCAGTTGCCTGAAGATGCTGTTGCAGGAAGCAAAATTCGATTGATTAGTCCGATAGAAGGTGAGGTTATTGTATCTGGTAAATACATGGAAAAGGGAAATATGCTTTGTGATTTTGATCCGTATGATGGCTGGGGAGGTGGTGCGAATTATGTATCGTCTGGTCCTGAACCCCAACCTTATAGCGGTCAATACTCACATTTTAAACTGAGTAAAAACGATGCCGATGATTGGGCGTGGAATGATTTTACAGGGATTGCACAGAAAAATGTGACTTATTGGCAGGAAGTATTGGAGAACCCACAAGACTATTGGTTTAAGTTTGAAGTCTGTACGCTGGTGCCTTTGACAAAAAGATTAATTCGTTTCTATTTTGAACAAATAAACTATGATTGGGCTCCTTTCTCTCCAAGTTTACCTTTTAAGACAAATGGTGAATGGCAAACAGTTACGATTGATTTAGCAGATATGTGGAAAGGAGATTTGCCTAATACTTCTATGTTACAAATAATGGGTAATGGGTTGGCGGAAGATACGGACATCTGTTTTGATAATTTCCGTATCGTTCCCAAAGATTAAGGTGTGCTTAGCAAAAAGCAGATTATAATCTGCTTGATGTAGGGTAGAGTTGGTAAAAGAGGGAAGTTTTTATGGAACTATCCCTCTTTTTAACTCAGCCTGCAATATAAATCTAACAAAAATGATAATGCGAAAAATTCAATATCTGTTTATTGCTTTGTTTATCTGCCTGGAAATCCAGGCACAAGACAAATTTAATATCAGGGGAGTGTTGCCCTGGCATAATTTTCTATCGGGACCTACTTCCTGGAATCTGTCGGATTACCGGATTTATCTGGATGAATGCCGGAAGAATGGTATCAATTTTATTGGTTTTCATAATTATACTGGTGGTGGAGAACGCTATGCCACCTATGTGGAACCTATGATAAAAATAGAATATAAAAATATTCTTCCGCAAGCTTGTTTTGATAATTCGATGACAGCCCGTTGGGGATATCTTCCGATGGCTGTGAAAGACTTTGCTTTTGATACGGGAAAGATATTTCAATTGCCTGTTGGTGCAGAAGCTTTTGGCAATAATGGTTCGATAACATCACATTCTTCTCGGGAACATTATGAAAAAGCTCAGTCCTTGATGAGGGATGTTCTGAAGATGGCACATGAACGGGGAATCCGAATGGCTATGGGATTTGAATTCGGAGTGATCCCTCCCGAATATTTTTCTTTGAATGTAGCCGGAGATTGTTTTTATTGGGCAGGTGAATCGAATATGATCCCCAATCCGAAAAGTCAGATAGCTGCCGAGATACATTATGCGGCAATTGATGATATCCTAAACACTTATCCGGATATCGATTATATCTGGATGTGGCTGAATGAACATTCATTTATGGGTGTCGATGTTCAGAAAGCACTTAGAGATAAACCCTTTGCCCGGGCTTATCAAGAGAATCAGGCGCTCTTTAAAGAGGCTGCCGATTCATCGGCTCGTTTTGTCGGGGTATGGGCATTGGAATACATGAAATTGACTTATAAACATTTGAAATCAAAAGGCTCTCGTGCAAAGTTAATCCTTGGTGGTTGGGGAGGGGGACATCAGTTGCCTTCTTTATTGAAGGGACTGGATAGGGCCTTACCCCAAGATATTATTTTCAGTTGCCTTAATCCGGATTTAGGAAAAAGTCCGCAACCTGATTTCTTGGAAGAGATTGCCCGAAACCGTAGTGTTTGGGCTGTACCCTGGTTGGAGGGGGATCATCAACTCTGGCATTTTCAGCCGAGGGTCAATATGATGCGTGAACAGGTAAAGCTTGCTGCCGAACAAAATCTGGACGGAGTAATTGCTATTCACTGGCGTACAGAGGAACCCCGTTTTAATTTTCGAACGTTTGCCCGTTTTGCTTCGGATAAGGGTGCTGACGAGAGTGTAGATCAATTGTATGACCGATATCTGACAGAGGAATTTGGGGAAGAAGCCGCAAAAGAAATGACTCCTTTACTTGCCAGAATGGATCGTGAACAGATTCAATGGAATGTACCGTCACCGGAATTTTATGCATATACTCCGGAATGGGGATTATTAGATGAAAATAATGTGCGAATACGACAAGAGTTGGTGTCTTCGGGAGAATCGTTATTGAAAAAGTTAAGAGGAGAGAAACGGGAGAATCTGAAACGTTTCATAGCAATGTTCCGTTTTGAGCTGTTGTTGGGTGAGGTAGATCGGGCTATGATGCCTGCTTTTATCTTAAAAAAGAAGGAAGTGCAAGGTGAGAAAATAAATGGTTCGCAGGAGTATATGGACGCATATCGGCTGTTAGTTTCAGCCCCTGTTAAAGAAATGTTTGATACTTATATGGAACGTGTTCATTCTCGTGGAGAATTGGGAGTACTTAGCTCTTTGAATCAACGTGTGTGGCGCGAATATAATGATCTTAAAATTTATCTGGAAAATAAAATAAAAGAAAAATGAAACGAATGGCATATCACCTGCTGGCTATCTTAATTTTGGGGATGGCAGCATCGGCTGTCAAAGCACAGATTTTGTTAACAGCTTCTGCTACGCCGATTGAAGAATATGCGGCGGTAGAACTTCAGCGGTATTATTATCAGCTGTCCGGACGCTTGTTGTCCATCGATCATGAAGAAGTACCGGACAGGAAAACGGAATTTGTTCTGACAAGACTGGATCATCCGTTAGTGAAGTCTTGGAGAGACAAAGGAGTATTACCTCTGAAGTCCATGCCGGGAGAGCAGGGATATGTCATTCGGACAGTAAAAGAAAAAGGCAGGGAATTGGTTGTCATTGCAGGTGTTGATGCCAATGGATTGCTTTATGGTGTATATGGGTTGCTGGAAGATCACTTAGGAATGCGTTTCTATATGAATGGAGATGTATATCCTGATAAGAAAGAGGTTCAGACGAGAATACCGTTGATTCAAGATGAACGAACTCCGACAGTGGCTATCCGTGGATTACTTCCCTGGACTAATTTTCCGCAATCGGCTACCATTTATTCTTGGGATGATTGGCGTTACATCATAGATCAGGCAGCACGGATGCGTATGAACTTCATTATGATTCATAACTATAACGGGTTTTGCGGACATAATGAACTGTTTCATAATTTTGAATACAAAGGGCATTTATCGCGTGGATGGATGCCTACCATAAAGACAGGACACGGATGGGGCTGTCCCGGATGGAATATCAACGAATATCTTTTCGGGGCATCTGAAGTTTATGATGATTATGATTTCGGGGCAGACTATGGCTTGCATAATGAAACGTTGACGAATGGTCAGATCAAAGAGAAGGGAGCAACTATATTCCGTAAGGTGATTGCCTATGCACACTTACGTGGTGTAAAAATAGGTTTAGGGTTAGATATTGATGTCGTTTTGCCGGAATATCAGTCTGAACCGGATAACAAAGACTTGATAAAGGTACAGGTCGCAGAAATAGCTCGTGAGTATCCGGAATTGGACTATCTGCTTTGTTTTCAATCCGAAGGTCAGAAAAATGAGGCTTTTTATGCCCGTTGGCGAAGAGTCTTTGATGGATTTTATGAAGAGATGAAGCGGAAGTCGCCTTCTACCCGTATAGCTGTATCGGGCTGGGGGCTAACTGCGGAATCGGTGAATAGTCTGCCTGAAGATGTCATTTGTGCTCCTATATCTTACTATTCGGCCGCTTTTGAGCCGGGAAGTGTTTATGGAAATCGTGAATACTGGGGATGTCCCTGGCTGGAACGTGATTTTAACAGTTCTGAGTATTACTATCCTTATAATGTAGATCTTTCGGAAACAATCCGGGCCTTTGGAGATGCTTCTGCCAATATGAACGGATTTTATGCGCTGACATGGAGATTGGCGGATGCTATTTCTCCAAAGATGTGGTACATCAGTAAGGCTCCTTGGTATAATCATGAAGTGCTGGACTCTTCGGAGAAAGTGTATCGGGATTTTGCACTTGCCAATTATGGAGAAAATGCAGTGGATGCCATTACTGACATTATCGATCAAAACGAACCTTTTGCTACCGATTTCGGTGAGTGTCAGGAAACACCCGGATTTAATCAGATGGTACATACTTATCCGTTGATGAATCTTTATTCGATGACTTTTTGGGGAAAGAATGGAAAGGATGTGGAGATAAAGGCCACCGGATATGCAGAGAAAAAAGGTACAAAAAATGCTCCTTGTGATGAAGGAGGAGAGTGCGTGGGATATATTATGGCTGATGACTGGTTGCAGTATCCGGCAGTTGATTTTAGTAATAGTCCCGAACGAATGTCCATACGGATTGCTTCTGCATCTTCGGGTGGTGTTGCTACTGTTTATCTGGATCGATTGGGAGGACCTGCTATCGCTCGGTTTGAAGTAAAGAACACGGAAGGTTGGCAATCCTGGAAATCATTGACCGTTCCGGTGAAAGGGTTAAAAGGTGTTCATACGCTTTATGTTCGTTTTCAACCTTTTAATGTAATAGCCAAAGCTGGGAAATTAGCTGATAAACAGCTGAAAACAATTGATAGTTGTATGGCCGTTACTTCGGATGTACTTCAACAATTGCGTCTCTCCCGATTACGAGCACGTATTCAGGGAGCAGCATGCCATATAGCTTTGAATACTGATTTTGAAAATTATCAATGGAATGATTTACCGGGGAAAATGGATGAATGGGCGCGTAGCTTTTTGTATCGTATTGAAGATATTTCTTCCTATGGAAACATTATGAGTACTCAGAATCGATTTGTGAAACAGAACTATGTAGAGAAGATCAACCAGCTACGTAAACAGCAACGGGTACAGGCTCCTTCGCATATTATAGCTAAAGGTACTCTTGAGGGAGCACAGATTAGTTGGCGTAATGAAGAGCCGGCAGTAAGTTCCTTCGTGGTTTGTCGTAATGGAGAAGAGATTGATACATTGGCGTCTGATGTGAATTGTTATCAGGATAAGTTTCATGGAGCAGCTTCGTATACGGTATATGCAGTGGATATTGAAGGGCATAAAAGCCCTTTGGGAATACCTGCCGATTGTCTGGCCGGGAGTGCTGACCGGGAAGCTCCGGTTATTGTGATTAATTCCCCGTTGACTTCAATAATGGAGGGAACTCCGTTGCACATTCGGTTTTCAGTCGTTGAAAATCGGTTACCGGAATTTGTATCCGGGATATTTCACTATCGGAGAACAGGAGAGAAAGTGTGGAAAAAAATACCATTTAAGCACCGGACCAGAGGTGTCTTCACATTAACCTTACCCGCTTCTGAGATTACGCGTCAGGGAATAGAATACTACATTTCGGTTTCAGATTCTGACAATGTATTTTGCTATCCGGGTTCGGCTCCGGCTCGGAATCATACGGTGGTAGTAACTGAGGTACCGGGAGATGATAACCCCGAAGTTCCGATGATAAAACCAATTTGTGGTAAACGTATGTTTTGGAGTCGTGTGCCAAATGTGGAAATGTATCGCATCTATCGTAGCAGAACTCCTGATTTTAAAATCGGAGCAGATACGTTTGTGACGTTTGTAGCGGGAAATACACAAAGTTTTGCCGATAATGGATTTGATTTCGACGGGACTTCTCTGAAAGGAACTTATTATTATTGCGTGACTTCCGTATCCTTTTGGGATCATGAAAGTGAGGCATCAGAAATCATTCAAATAGATTATTAATGAAAAGAATTGGAATATATATTGTTATTGTAGTATGCATCCTGTCTTGCATATCTTCGCGAAGGAACCTCTTGACAGAAACCAGATTGATGTTGGTTGATACGAGAGCAACTGAACATACGGCGGCATTGTTCTATAACTTGCGGCAACTGACCGGAAAACGGGTGGTTTATGGACAACATAATTATGAAATGGATGGGTTCGATTCGGATAGTACACGCTGGAGGGATGAGGCAAACCGATGTGATGCGTATGATGTGACGGGGGCTTATCCTGCTTTGGCTAGTTTTGATTTCCTTCATTTTACGAATCCTCGCAGTTGGGAAACAAAAGAATTGAATTACATACAGGAAAAATTCCATGTTGCATATAATCGGGGAAATGTTATTACGTTCTGTTGGCATTATTATAATCCGGTGACCGGAGGAAATTTTTATGATACAACACAAGTGGTTCGTCATATCTTGCCGGGAGGTTCTTATCATGCTACCTTCAAAGCCGATTTGAAGATCATTGCTGATTTTGCACACAATGCAAAGGGCGATGACGGAGAGTTGATTCCGATCATATTCCGTCCTTGGCATGAGTTTGATGGTAATTGGTTTTGGTGGGGAAAAAATCATTGTTCGGTTGAAGAATTTAAAAAATTGTATCGGTTTACAGTCACTTATCTCAGAGATTCTTTAGAGGTGCATAACTTTTTATATGCATTTTCTCCGGACTGTGGTTTCAATACTGAGGCCGAATATCTGGAACGTTATCCGGGAGACAAATATGTAGATGTTGTAGGTATGGATAATTATTGGGATTTTCGTCCGGATGGGGGAGATACCTCCCTGGTAGTTCTGAAAGCCCGTATCCTTACACAATATGCGCAAAAGCATGGAAAACTTTCTGCCATTACTGAGACAGGTACACAGACACGTGATTCATTGTGGTATACACAATTGTTATCTATTCTGCGTTCGGAAGGGGTAGCCTTGAATTATGTATGCACTTGGTCGGGGTTTTCTCCTTATAAAGGACATCCGGCAGCAGCCGATTTTTGTCGGTTTAAGAGGGACACTTTGGTGTTCTTCGCTGATGAAATTCCTAATTTTTATACTTGGCACTGAACCTGCTTATAAATAATATCATGGAATGCTAAGATAGTATTAGGTATACATCCATCCAACGCCTATCTTTGCAATATCACTTTCAGGGTGGAAAGAATCTTATAAATAAAATATCTGATGATTATGAAAATCCTATCGACTATCCTATTAACCTTGTTGATTGTGCTTGGGGCGTGCACTTCTCCTCAGGTTTCTCCTGATCCCTTTGTCCGTGTGTCAAACGGACGTCTGACGGTGAATGGAAAACCCTATTATTATATAGGAACTAATTTTTGGTATGGAGCTATTTTGGGGTCACAGGGACAGGGAGGTAACCGGGAGAGATTACTTCGTGAACTGGATTATTTGAAGGCTCTTGGTATTAACAATTTGCGTGTTCTTGTTGGAGCAGACGGAAAAGATGGGATTCCGACGAAAGCTGAGCCTGCACTTCAGGTGGAAGCCGGTGTGTATAATGATACTATTTTTGACGGGCTCGATTTCTTTCTGTCGGAGTTGGATAAACGGGATATGTATGCCGTACTTTTCCTGAATAATAGCTGGGAGTGGTCGGGCGGATATTCCCAGTATCTTTATTGGGCGGGACATGGTGAAGTGCCTATGCCGAATGTAGCCGGATGGGATGCTTTTTCGAATTATGTGGCACAATATGCTAAGTCGGAAAAAGCACACCATTTGTTCCGGAATCATATTACTCACGTTGTAAATCGTGTCAATCGGTATACTGGAAAAAAATATAGTGAAGATCCTGCAATTATGTCTTGGCAGATAGGTAATGAACCCCGTCCGTTCGGTGAGGACAATAAAAAGAGTTTTGCAGCCTGGATTGCCGATTGCGCTGCTCTTATTAAATCTATGGATTCTAACCATCTGGTTTCTATTGGATCGGAAGGAATGGCCGGTTGTGAGGGGGATTTGTCACTTTGGACTTCTATCCATGCCGATGCGAATGTTGATTATACTACGATTCATATTTGGCCGAATAATTGGGGATGGATCGATAAGAAAGATATTCCGGGTACCATCGGGCAGGCAATAGAAAACACCTGCTCTTATATCGATATGCATGTGCAGGAAGCTTTTAAGATAAACAAGCCGCTGGTACTTGAAGAGTTTGGTTTACCGAGAGACAGTGTGAAGTTTACTTCGAATACTTCCACTGTTCAGCGGGACCGGTATTACAGAGCTGTGTTTGATATCGTCGAAAAGCATGCTGCCGAAAAGGGTGTTTTCCAAGGATGTAACTTCTGGGCATGGGGTGGATTTGCGGAACCTCAACATCTCTTTTGGCAAAGGGGAGATGACTATATGGGAGATCCCGGGCAGGAGGAACAAGGGCTGAATTCGGTTTATGCAACAGATTCGACGATAAATATGATAAAGGAGGCGGTAAGTGATATTAACCAGATAATTCAGAAACAATGAAAATGAAATTAATATGCTTTTTGATGTTGAGTGTGTTTTTTATTTTTCCGGTTCGGGCTAAAAACACATTCGGGAAGAAAAAAGACAAAGTGACGAGCTTGCATTTTTATGACTTGAATAAGAATGGGCGGATGGACACTTATGAAAACCCTTCTGCTCCTGTGGAGTATCGTGTGGAACATCTTTTGTCACAGATGACTTTGGAGGAAAAGGTCGGACAGATGCTTACTTCATTGGGGTGGCCCATGTACGAACGGGTGGGAGAGGACATCCGCCTGACCCCTCAGTTGGAGAAAGAAATCGGAGAGTACCATATCGGATCGCTCTGGGGTTTTATGCGGGCTGATCCGTGGACGCAACGTACGTTGCATACCGGACTCAATCCTTCGCTGGCTGCCCGAGCGTCCAATCGTCTTCAATCTTACGTCATAGAACATAGCCGTTTGGGTATTCCGTTGTTTCTGGCGGAAGAATGTCCGCATGGCCACATGGCGATTGGTACAACAGTATTTCCGACTTCCATCGGTCAGGCAAGTACCTGGAATCCGGAACTGATCCGGCAGATGGGACGTGTCATTGCTATTGAAGCAAGTGCTCAGGGAGCACACATCGGCTATGGACCGGTACTCGACTTGGCCCGTGATCCGCGTTGGTCGCGTGTAGAGGAAACTTATGGAGAAGATCCTTATCTGAATGGGGTGATGGGAACTGCTCTGGTACGTGGTTTTCAGGGAGAGACATTAAACGACGGTAAAAGCGTGATAGCGACCCTCAAACATTTTGCTTCGTATGGCTGGACGGAAGGCGGACATAACGGAGGTACTGCCCATATAGGCGAGCGCGAACTGGAAGAGGCTATCTTTCCTCCTTTTCGTGAGGCGGTAGGTGCCGGGGCATTGTCTGTGATGAGTTCATACAATGAAATAGACGGAAATCCATGTACCGGAAGTCGTTATTTGTTAACGGATATCCTGAAAGATCGTTGGCAATTCAAAGGTTTTGTCGTGTCCGATTTGTATGCTGTCGGAGGATTACGGGAACATGGTGTTGCCGGCAATGACTATGAGGCGGCCATAAAGGCCGTGAATGCCGGAGTGGATAGTGATTTGGGAACGAATGTCTATGCTGAGCAGTTGGTTGCTGCGGTCAAAAGAGGGGATGTTGCTGTAGCAACGATAGATAAGGCGGTACGTCGCATTTTATCTCTCAAATTCCAAATGGGATTGTTTGATGATCCATTTGTAGATGAAAAGCAGGCAGCACAACTTGTTGCCTCTTCCGAACATACCGGACTGGCTCGTGAAGTAGCCCGTCAGTCAATCGTTCTGCTTAAGAATAAGGACAAGCTGTTGCCGTTGAAGAAGGATATTCGTACCCTTGCTGTTATAGGTCCCAATGCCGATAATGTGTATAATATGCTTGGAGACTATACCGCTCCTCAAGCCGATGGGACCGTAGTGACAGTCTTGGATGGAATTCGACAAAAGGTCTCTAAAGAAACTCGTGTGCTGTATGCCAAGGGGTGTGCAGTGCGTGATTCTTCCCGTACCGGATTTAAAGATGCTATAGAAACAGCCCGTAATGCCGATGCCGTAGTAATGGTGATGGGAGGATCGAGTGCCCGGGATTTTTCCTCGGAATATGAAGAAACCGGTGCGGCAAAAGTCACTATAAACCAGATCAGTGATATGGAAAGTGGCGAAGGCTATGATCGAGCCACACTTCATCTTATGGGAAAACAACTGGAGTTGTTGGAAGAAATCTCCAGGTTGGGTAAACCGGTGGTATTGGTATTGATTAAAGGGCGTCCGTTATTGATGGAGGGAGCTATTCAAGAGGCAGAGGCAATTGTGGATGCCTGGTATCCGGGCATGCAGGGAGGGAATGCTGTGGCCGATGTGCTTTTCGGTGATTACAATCCCGCAGGACGTCTCACTCTTTCTGTGCCACGTTCGGTCGGTCAGTTGCCGGTATACTACAATACAAGACGGAAAGGAAATCGTAGCCGATATATTGAAGAACCGGGTACTCCTCGTTATCCTTTCGGTTATGGTCTTAGTTATACAACTTTTTCCTATACGGATATGAAAGTGCAGGTAACTGAAGGAAGTGATGATTGCCGGGTAGATGTAACAGTAACCATACAAAATCAGGGTACTGCAGATGGTGATGAAGTGGCACAACTCTATTTCCGGGATGACGTAAGCAGTTTTACGACTCCTGCCAAGCAGTTACGGGCGTTCAGCCGTATTCACCTGAAGGCTGGTGAATCCCGAGAAGTAACTTTTACTCTTGATAAGAAGTCATTGGCTCTGTATATGCAAGAGGGGGAATGGGTGGTCGAACCGGGACTCTTTACAATAATGGTGGGAGGCTCTTCCGAGGATATTGCCTGCCGACAAGCATTTGAGATAAACCGAAAATATACTTTTAAAATGTAAACGTCATGAACAGATCAAGAGATAAAGTGCGTTGTGCACTCAATCATCAGAATGCAGGTAGTATACCGGTTGATTTCGGGTCTACAGCAGTCACGGGTATCCATTGCCGTATTGTGGAAGCGCTAAGAAACTATTATGGACTGGCACCCCGTCCGGTGAAGATTGTAGATGCTTTCCAGATGTTAGGAGAGATAGATGCGGAACTGGCCGAAAAGATCGGAGTAGACTGTATAGGTATAGGTGGACCCAAAGATATCTTCGATTTGGATACGACTCGTATGCACGAACAGACGACCCCTTGGGGACAACGGGTGTTGGTGCCTGAAGCAATGGATTTAACTCCTGATATGCGAGGAGATGTATATGTGTATGCCGGTGGGGATCAAAACTATCCCCCCAGTGCCGTGATGCCCAAAGGATGTTATTTCATTAATGCTATTGAGCGTCAGCAGCCCATTGAAGAAGGTCGTTTGGACCCGGAAGACAATGTAGAAGAGTTCGGGCTATTGACAGAGAATGATCTGGCTTATTACTGTGCTGAGGCAGACAAGGCATATCAGACCGGCAGAGCTGTTGTTGCCAGTTTCGGGGGAACGGCTCTGGGGGATGTTGCTTTTGTTCCCGGTATGGGATTGAAGCAGCCCAAGGGGATTCGTAGTGTGGTAGAATGGTATATGTCTACTGCTATGCGGCAGGACTATTTGCATCAGGTATTTGAGAAAGAGATCGACATTGCCATTGCCAATTATGAAAAACTCTGGGCTGCATTAGGAGATAAGATAGATGTGGTGTTGACATGTGGGACCGATTTCGGTTCCCAGGAATCACAGTTTTGCTCTATAGATACCTTCCGTGAGCTTTGGTTACCACACTATCGACGGATGAATGATTGGATACATCAACATACTACCTGGAAAATCTTTAAGCATTCCTGTGGAGCTATTATCCCGATTCTACCCGGATTGATCGAAGCCGGATTTGATATTATCAATCCGGTTCAGATTAACGCCAAAGACATGGATTCCAGAAGATTGAAAGAGGAATTCGGCAGTCAATTGACCTTTTGGGGCGGTGGGGTAGATACGCAAAAGATACTGCCTTTCGGTACTCCCGATGAGATACGTCGGCATGTAATGGGGCAGTGTGAGATATTGGGCCGTGACGGAGGTTTTGTTTTCAATGCTGTCCATAATGTTCAGGCCAATGTTCCGGTAGACAATGTAGTTGCGATGTTCGATGCTCTAAAGGATATCTCTTGATAATCTTCAGAAAATACTATTCCTACCATGTTTTGCCTGTATTGATCATCAGATGGCTTTGAAATTCTCTTAAAGTCCCCTGATAGATCGGTTGGCAAATCGTAAAATCATCTCGCTGTACTATAAATTTATGTTAGGTAATCTTTAAGAAAGAGTATCTATATATTATTAATCTTATAAATGATAAAAGCTATGAACAACCTCAATGAATTATATGAAGCCATTTTGGCCGGTAAATTGGAACAGGCAGTCAGTGTTACCCGGGAAGCTGTTGCCGGAGGAGCAGCACCCCAGGAAATCATTAATGAATATATGATTAAAGCCATGGAAGCCATTGGAGCACGTTTTGAATCGGGACAAGTGTTTGTTCCGAACCTCTTGATGAGTGCCCGTGCCATGCGTGGTGCCCTCGATATACTCAAACCACTGATGCAAGGGCAGGTCAATTCGTATATCGGTCGGATTGTGATTGGTACGGTAAAAGGGGATTTGCATGATATAGGTAAAAACTTGGTTGCTTCGATGTTTGAAGGATGTGGGTTTGAAGTCATCAATCTGGGAGTGGATGTATCGAGTGATAAATTCATTTCTGCGGCATTGGAAAATAAGGCAGATATTATTTGCATGTCCGCACTGCTCACCACTACCATGAATTACATGAAGGAAGTGATTGATGCCCTTGAAACCTCCGGGTTGAGGGGAAAAGTAAAAGTAATGGTAGGAGGAGCACCTGTCAGCGATGCCTTTGCCAAATCTATCGGTGCCGATGCCTATACCAGTAATGCCAATGCAGCCGTAATAATGGCCAAGAAGTTGATAAACGCCTGTTGAATATGCCACTGATGAATTCCCATATTGTTGAAGAGTGTCTGCCTTTCACTTCGTTGAGACTCGATCCGGAGGATATTAATCTTTCAATGGGAGCCGGTTACGTGCCTGATGCGGAAATACAGGCAATATCTGATGCATTGGAAACAGAGATTGCCGGAATTTGTACACCCCGCTTTCTGTATGCTCTGTTCGATGCCGAGCCGGCCGGTACTTGTGAGGTGGGAGTAAACGGTATTTCTCTGAAAACAGGATCTGTTATAACTCCTTATCTTAAAGATGCTGCGGGCTATGTACTCTTTGTTGCTACTGCGGGGTACGAGTTTGAGGCTTTTCAGTATAGGATAGGCAGTCAGGGAGACATCTTACGCGAATTTCTTCTGGATGCTTACGGTTCGGCAATTGCTGAAGCAGTTGTCCGTGAAGTATGCCGGAAAGTGGAATCCCGAATGTTTCCTTTGGGATACGGAGTCAGTCATCCTTACAGTCCCGGTTATTGCGGATGGCACGTCACGCAACAGCAGTTGCTTTTCAGCTGCTTGCCTGAATTTCCCTGCGGGGTCCGATTGAGTGATTCTTCGCTGATGTCGCCTATTAAATCGGTCAGTGGTATTATTGCTTATGGTCCATGTATTGTCAAACGGAAATATGGATGCGAACTATGCGGCAAAGCCGATTGCTATAAAAACAGAAATAAACTAAACAGATAGAATGTTATGGAACTATCACTATATATAAAAGATAAATTAGTATCAGGAAAACGGGTAGCCATCCCCATTATGACCCATCCGGGTATTGAATTGTTAGGGAAACGGGTATTGGATGCCGTAACGAACGGTGAAATTCATTATCACGCTATCCGTGCCTTGAACGAATGTTTTCCGCAATCGGCGGCTTGTACCACTATTATGGATCTTACCGTGGAAGCAGAAGCTTTTGGAGCTCGACTTAGTATGTCCCCCAATGAAGTACCCAGTGTTTGCGGACGTTTGCTCACTGGATATGCAGATGTTGAGGCTTTGCAGATTCCTTCGGTCGAATCGGGACGCATGCCTCAGTATTTGCTGGCCGACCGCCTGGCAGCAGAAGGAATAGACAAGCCCGCGCTGGCCGGTTGTATCGGTCCCTATTCTCTGGCAGGTCGTCTATACGATATGACGGAAATTATGATGGCTATCTATACCGAGCCCGATACTGTTCTGCTTTTACTGGAGAAATGCACGGAATTCATTCTCCGTTATTGTCTGGCTATCAAAGAGACCGGAGTGGCCGGTGTTATTATGGCGGAACCGGCTGCCGGACTTCTTTCGAATGAAGATTGTCAACGCTATTCTTCGGTCTATGTGAAACGTATTATCGATGCTGTCCAGGATGATTCGTTTGCAGTTATTCTGCATAATTGCGGTAACACCGGACATTGCACTGCTGCTATGCTGGCTACCGGTGCTAAAGGGTATCATTTCGGAAATAAAGCGGATATGATAACTGCTCTCCGGGAATGTCCTTCGGATGTATGGGTGATGGGTAATCTGGACCCTGTAGGAGTGTTCAGGGTACTGACGCCTGAAGATGTTTTTGCACGGACAGAAGAACTTCTGACCTGTACCGGAGAATACGCTAACTTTATTATATCCACCGGTTGCGATACTCCGCCCGAAGTACCTTTTGACAATATTCAGGCCTTTTATCTGGCTGTAGAGAAGTACAATAAGGGTAGGTGAATGATAATACCAGTATTGGATAATATTGTACTTGTTTTCAAGGGGGAACCCTCGTACTTTTGCATAGTATTCATCGTTAAATAAACGAATTATGATAAAGAGAATAAAGATATTAGCTACAGGTGCACTGCTATTGGCAGGATTGGGTGCTTGTTCACCTTCCGGAAAGAAAACAGGAGCGGATTCGACTGTCGACACTCTGCGAACGGCGGAAACAGTGAATTTACTGAATAATCTACGGAAGGTTCCCACACAGGGGATTATGTTTGGTCATCATGACGATCCGCTTTACGGTGTCGGCTGGGAAGGTGACGAAGATCGCAGTGACGTGAAAAGTGTGTGTGGTGATTATCCGGCTGTCATGTCGTTTGATCTGGGCCACATTGAACTGGAAAGAGAGAAAAGTCTGGATAACGTGCCGTTTCGCAAAATACGTCAGGAGACGATTAATCAATATAAAAGGGGAGGAGTGGTTTCTTTTAGCTGGCATCTCGATAACCCCTTGACCGGTAAAGATGCGTGGGATGTGAGTGATACGACGGTTGTAGCTTCCATACTGCCCGGTGGTGTACATCATGCGAAATTTATAAGTTGGCTCGATGCTGTTGCAGCCTTTATGAATACTTTGGAGACGGAAGAAGGTACAAAAATACCGGTTATTTTCCGTCCCTGGCACGAGCATACCGGCAGTTGGTTCTGGTGGGGACAAAATCTTTGCACGGCCGACCAGTATAAGGCTCTTTGGCGGATGACGCATGATCGTATGCATGCCCGGGGAGTAAAGAACCTGCTTTATGCTTATTCACCGGGATCGGAACCCAAAGATTCGACTGCTTATCTGGAGCGTTATCCGGGAGATGATATCATCGATCTGGTGGGCTTTGACACCTATCAGTTCGACCGGACACAATATATGGAGCAATTGGATAAGTCGCTTACTATCCTGACTGAAGTAGGTAAGGCGCACGATAAGCCTATAGCCATTACCGAAACCGGTTTCGAGGCTATTCCCGATTCTGTCTGGTGGACACAGACTCTCTATCCGGTAATCAGCAAGTATCCTATCAGTTATGTGTTGGTGTGGCGCAATGCACGTGAAAGGGTAAACCACTATTATGCTCCTTATCCCGGACAGGTGTCCGCCGATGACTTTGTGAAGTTCTACCGTGAACCGAAAACTCTGTTTGTGTCGGACGTGAAGAACCTTTATAAATAGAAAATCAAATAAATAACGATAAAAACACTGTCCATTATGAGTCTGTTTAATGATAAAGTTGCTAAATTGCTTGCCGGGCATGAAGCACTGCTGATGCGTAAGAATGAACCGGTAGAAGAGGGAAACGGAGTGATTACGCGTTACCGTTACCCTGTACTGACTGCAGCGCATACTCCTGTCTTCTGGCGATACGACCTGAACGAGGAGACGAATCCTTTTTTGATGGAACGTATCGGTATGAATGCGACGTTGAATGCCGGAGCCATTAAGTGGGATGGGAAGTACCTGATGTTGGTGAGAGTGGAGGGAGCAGACCGCAAATCTTTTTTTGCTGTTGCCGAAAGCCCGAACGGTATTGATAATTTCCGCTTCTGGGAGTATCCGGTGACCTTACCCGAAGATGTGGTTCCTGCAACCAATGTATACGATATGCGTCTCACTGCCCATGAAGATGGGTGGATATATGGCATCTTTTGTGCCGAACGGCACGATGACAATGCTCCCATAGGTGATTTATCGTCAGCTACAGCCACTGCCGGCATTGCCCGTACCAAAGACCTGAAAAATTGGGAACGTCTGCCGGATCTGAAAACAAAGAGTCAGCAACGTAATGTGGTGCTGCACCCCGAGTTTGTGGATGGAAAGTATGCACTTTATACCCGTCCGCAAGACGGATTTATCGATACCGGTAGCGGAGGTGGTATCGGATGGGCATTGATTGACGATATAACCCATGCCGAGGTTGGAGAAGAGAAGATCATCGATAAACGATATTATCATACCATCAAGGAGGTGAAGAACGGTGAAGGGCCGCATCCTATCAAGACTCCTCAGGGATGGCTTCATCTGGCACACGGAGTACGCAATTGTGCTGCCGGGCTCAGGTATGTATTGTATATGTATATGACATCGTTGGATGATCCCACCCGGCTGATAGCTTCTCCGGCGGGGTACTTTATGGCTCCGGTAGGAGAAGAGCGCATTGGGGATGTGTCGAATGTGCTTTTTTCGAATGGTTGGATAGCCGACGATGACGGAAAAGTATTTATCTACTATGCTTCGTCGGACACCCGTATGCATGTAGCTACCTCAACTATCGAACGGTTGGTGGATTACTGCCTGCACACTCCTCAGGACGGCTTTTCTTCCTCAGCTTCGGTAGAGATACTGAAAAACCTGATTGAACGAAATCTGAGATTGATGAAATAAGAAAACCAAGAATAGAATGACTGCCATGATTACACTGAAAGAGAAGATCGGTTACGGACTGGGCGATATGGCTTCGTCCATGTTCTGGAAACTGTTCGGGTCCTATCTGATGATTTTTTATACCGATGTATTCGGCTTGCCTGCTGCTGTGGTAGGAACCATGTTTCTGATTACCCGGGTATGGGATTCGGCTTTCGATCCGATCGTGGGAGTGATTGCCGATCGCACACAGACCCGCTGGGGGAAATTTCGTCCTTATCTGCTGTATCTTGCCGTTCCTTTTGCACTGATTGGTATTTTTACTTTCACCACTCCGGAGTTGAATGATACCGGAAAACTGGTCTATGCCTACATCACCTATTCTTTGATGATGATGGTATATTCGGCTATCAATGTGCCTTATGCTTCACTGCTGGGAGTGATGAGTCCTGACCCGAAAGAACGGAATACCCTGTCCACTTACCGTATGACTTTTGCCTATATCGGCAGTTTTATTGCTTTGCTGCTCTTCATGCCGATGGTCAACCTGTTTGGTGGTGCAGAAGACGAGCAACGGGGATGGATGTTGAGTGTGGTGGTGATTGCTGTGATGTGTGCGGCTCTGTTTTATCTTTGTTTCGCCTTGACACGTGAACGGGTAAAACCGATCAGGGAAGTACAAAACTCCCTGAAAGACGATTTGAAAGATTTGCTTCACAACCGTCCGTGGTGGATTCTGCTCGGAGCCGGAGTGGCAGCTTTGGTATTCAATTCTATTCGTGACGGAGCTACGGTTTATTACTTCAAGTACTTTGTTGTGGAAGAGGATTACTCCACGGTTTCCTTCTTTGGCGTTTCTTTTGTGCTGAGCGGCCTTTATCTGGCAGTGGGACAGGCTGCCAATATTGTGGGAGTGATTCTTGCAGCTCCGGTCAGTAACCGTATTGGCAAAAAAAACACATACATGGGAGCCATGAGTCTGGCTACTCTCCTTTCCGTTATCTTTTATTGGTTTGGGAAAGGAGACATCACCCTGATTTTTGTTTTTCAGGTGCTGATCAGTATCTGTGCCGGAAGTATTTTCCCTTTGCTCTGGTCCATGTACGCCGACTGTGCTGACTATTCGGAACTGAAGACCGGCAACCGGGCTACAGGTCTGATCTTTTCGTCTTCGTCCATGAGCCAGAAGTTCGGTTGGGCTATCGGAAGTGCACTGACCGGTTGGTTGTTGGCTTACTTCGGCTTTCGTGCCAACGAAGTGCAGAGTGTAGAGGCTATTCATGGGATTAAGATGTTTCTCAGCTGGTTGCCCGCTGTCGGAACAGTTCTGTCCGTCGTTTTCATCAGTATGTATCCGCTGTCGGAGAAAAAGATGAGAGAGGTGACTTCAGAGTTGGAGAAGAGAAGAAAGGCTATTCAATCATAATTCAGACATCATATGGACGAGATTCTTAAACAAGAAATGCAGAAAGAGCTTACTACCCGTATTCTTCCTTACTGGATGGAACGGATGGTAGATCAGGAGAACGGTGGATTTTACGGACGCATCACCGGACAGGAGGAATTAATGCCCCGGGCCGATAAAGGGGCTATTCTGAATGCGCGTATTTTATGGACCTATTCTGCTGCCTATCGTCTGCTGGGTAGAGAGGAGTACAAAGAGATGGCAAACCGTGCCAAACGATACCTTATCGACCACTTTTATGATTCCGAGTTCGGAGGGGTCTACTGGTCACTCAATTATAGAGGTGAGCCGCTGGATACCAAGAAACAGATTTATGCCATCGGCTTTGCCATTTACGGACTGAGCGAGTTCCATCGGGCTACCGGAGATCCGGAAGCATTGATGTATGCCGTCCGTTTATTCAATGATATAGAGTCCCACAGCTTTGATGGGCTGAAGAACGGTTATTGTGAAGCGCTTACCCGTGAATGGAACGAAATAGCCGATATGCGCCTCAGCGAGAAAGATGCGAATGAACGCAAGACCATGAATACCCATCTGCATATCCTCGAACCTTACACCAACCTGTACCGGGTCTGGAAAGATGCACGGCTGGAACGTCAGCTCTACAACCTGATAGGACTTTTTACAGAGAAGATACTGGATAAGGACACATCCCATTTACAACTCTTTTTCGATGACGACTGGCAAAGCAAATACCCGGTCGTCTCTTATGGACATGATATCGAAGCCTCATGGTTGTTGCATGAAGCCGCCCGGGTATTGGGAGACGCCGGACTCATTGCGGAGATAGAACCTGTTGTAAAGAAGATAGCTGCGGCTGCATCCGAAGGACTTACTTCCGACGGAGGAATGATATATGAAAAGAATCTCACTACCGGACACATCGACGGCGACTACCATTGGTGGGTACAAGCCGAAACCGTAGTCGGATACTATAACCTGTTCCGATATTTCGGTGATCGAGGGGCTTTGCAACATTCCATCGACTGCTGGGAGTTTATTAAACGACATTTGACTGACGATGTGCATGGCGAATGGTTCTGGAGCCTTCGTGCCGACGGTAGCCTGAACCGGGATGATGATAAGGCCGGCTTCTGGAAATGTCCTTATCATAACGGACGTATGTGCATCGAGCTGTTGGGCGAATAACTGTATTGTTTCCTGTTTCGTTAGATTGTTTTCCAAACTTTTTGTACTTTTGGGCACAATTTACCGAATATGAAAAACAAGCACGTCAAAAGAATAAACCTGCTTTTGTCCATCTTATTGGGAGCAGGTGTCTTCATTTTCTTCGGAGTATACTACTCCTACCATCTGCATTATCAGGAACAGTTCCAGATGTTTCTCTTTACATCCGACTATTTTGTCGAACAAGTATCCCATCCCGGGGGAATGGCGGACTATCTGGGAAGCTTTTTCACCCAATTCTATTATTATTCGTGGGCGGGAGCCGCTATCTTGACCGGTGCAATAGGAGGTATTCACAGGTTGATGGTTTGGATTGCAAACCGCCTGGGCGGACACCCAGCATGGTATCCGCTTACTCTGCTACCTTCTTTATGTTTCTTTATTCTGTTCTGCGACGAAAATTTTCTTCTTTCCGGAGCCATCTCTGTGGGAATGGTGCTGGGAGCACTCATCGGATATACATTTATTGAGAGTAGGCGGATACGCCTGATTTATTGGGGAGTCGGCATTCCGCTGATTTATCTGCTGGCGGGAGGATGTGCATGGCTTTTCATTCCATTGATATGGATAACTGAGTTTTGCCGGTTTGCCGGTAGGCGTCTGCCTTGGTGGATTCTGGTGGGAGGTACATTGGGAATTGCCGGAGTAACCTATTGGATATCCTGGGCTGTATTTCCATATCCGGCCGACCGCCTGTTGTGGGCGATCGGAAGTTATCGTTTTCCATTAGTCTTTCCACAAATGCAGGTGATAGCTTGGCTGGCTGTGATTCTGGTACCGTTATTGGTAGCCTGTTTGCCTGAGAAGATGACTTGGAGATACTACTCGGGAGCATGGGTTCTGCAATTTATCCTGATGTTGTTTGTTTTGAATCTGTATGGCAAATACGGTATCGGGTTGAATAAAGAGGAAGTGATGGGGTATGATTATCATGTGCGCATGCAAGAATGGGATGAAGTGATTGCGATGGCGGAAAAGAAAGCACCCGATACACCGATGTCGGTTTCTTGTCTCAATTTGGCTTTAGCAATGAAAGGGCAGCTGCCGGAACGTATGTTTAGTTTTTACCAGCGGGGGAAGGAAGGACTACTGATGTCATTTGTCAACGACTTCACCATTCCTTTGGTAGCCGGTGAACCTTATTATTACCTGGGATTGGTCAATGTGGCGCAGCAGTTTGTCTTCGAGGCTATGGAGGCCGTTCCGGATTACCGGAAGAGTGTGCGTTGTTTTAAAAGGCTTGCTGAGACCAATTTGATTAATGGCAGGTACGAAGTGGCCCGGAAGTATCTGCGTATCTTGCAGCATACCCTCTTTTATAAAGATTGGGCTACTGAAACTCTGGCTTGCCTGAATGATGAAGACCGGGTCAATGCACATCCGGAATACGGGAGATTGAGGAGGCTTACTCCGCGAACCGATTTCTTCTTTAACCCTGACCTGCCGGAGATGACATTGGAGTTCCTGCTTCATGCAAATCCCCGCAACCGGATGGCGTATGAGTATTTGATGGCTTGTACACTCTTGAAGAAGGATGTGGGACGTTTTGTGCATTATTATCCTTTGGGAGCCGATCTGGGATATTCTTCCGTTCCCAAGGGCTATCAGGAAGCGTTGTTGTTCTATTGGCTTATGAGCAAACACACTGCAACAGATACAATTCCCTGGAAGATAGACCCGCAGACAGAGAATAGATTGAGAGAATACGCGCAGATTTTCACATCTACCCGTTCGGCAGATGCATTGTCTGCCCGATTCGGAGATACATATTGGTTTTATGCAGACTTTAGATAAGATGGAAAAGATAAAATACTGTTTTAGCATGATAGGGCTGCTCTTCTTGTTTGCAGCTTGTCAAGAGAAGGTGACATCCCCTGCCAGGGTGGATACATTGCCATCGATATTCCCCGATTATGTCGGGGTTACCATTCCCTCTACCATTGCCCCGCTTAACTTCCGGGTGACGGACGATGGGGTAGAGGCGGTTGATGTCGTGATTGCCGGTACGAAAGGAAAGCCTGTACGGCTGAATGGAAGATCGGTAGACATTCCCGCCAAGCAATGGCACGAACTTCTTGAAAGTAATAAGGGAGACAGCATCGAAGTGAAAGTCTCTGTCCGCCAGGGGAAGAAGTGGAAAGAGTATCGTCCGTTTCCGATATATGTCAGTCCTTTCCCGATCGATTACGGGTTGGTATACCGTTTGCTCGCACCCGGATATGAAGTGTACAGCAAGATGGGGATCTACGAACGTGAACTTTCAACATTCCGCCAGACTCCTTTATTTGAGAATACGCAGGTGACGGCCGCCTGCATCAATTGCCATGCTTTCAACCGGACGGAGCCCACACCGTCGAGCGTACATGTAAGAGGCGGGCATGGAGCCACTGTAATCGACACAGGAGATCGGTTGGAATTTCTCGATACCAAAGCCGACGGGCAATTGTCGGCCTGTGTCTATCCGTACTGGCATCCTTCGGGCGAATACATCGCTTATTCGGTGAACAAAACCAATCAGGCCTTTCATCTGGGAGGAAAGAAGCCGATAGAGGTATTCGACCAGGCTTCGGATGTGGTGGTTTATCATCCCCGGTCCCATCGGATACTGACTACTCCTTTGCTGAGTACGGCTTCGTTTGAAACTTTTCCGGCATTCTCGCCCGACGGACGAACGCTTTATTTCTGTTCGGCCGGGCAGAAAGAGATGCCTGTCCGATACAAAGACGTGAAATACAGCTTGTGCAGCATTGCTTTCCATCCCGAAGACGGAACGTTCGGCGACCGGATCGATACGTTGATCTCAGCCCGCACGCTGGACAAAAGTATCTCTTTCCCCAAACCTTCGTTCGACGGAAAATACCTGATGTTCACGCTTTCCGATTATGGGAACTTCTCCATCTGGCACAAAGAGGCCGATCTCTGGCTGCTGGACTTGAAGACCGGAGCCTATCGTAACTTGGAGGAGGTGAACAGTGACGACACGGAAAGCTATCACAACTGGAGCAGCAATTCACATTGGTTTGTGTTCAGCAGCCGGAGAGGTGACGGGTTGTACACCCGCCTTTATATCTCCTCGGTGGACGGACAGGGGCGTATAGGGAAACCTTTCCTGCTGCCTCAGCAAGATCCGTATACGTTCTACGATCAGTTGATCTATTCGTATAATGTTCCCGAGTTTGTGTCTGCTCCGGTGCAATGGGACAAGCGGGAGATGGCCAAAGGGCTGATGTCGAAGGAGCGAGTTAAAGTGAAATAAAAGATGAGTAAGAATATGGAATACAGAAAACATAGAATAGAGTATTTAAGGACTACTGTTGAATATTCCCTTTTTGGGGGTGAGGGAGGAACGAGAGAGGCACATTTGATGTTTCATGTCGATCCGGAAGCGGGGAGTTATGAAGAGCAGCTGACGGCCATTCGTAAAGCATATCATAGGATACTGAGCAGGAAGGTGAAAATCAGGGGAATGGTACCCGTGTTTTGCCGTTACTTCCTGAGTGATGCCGCCAATCAGTGGGAGGCTTTGCAGGCTGTCTTGCAGAAAGAGCCGTCGTGCGCTGTCTCTGTCGTGCAACAGCCCCCGTTGGATGGAAGTAAGATTGCTTTGTGGGGCTATCTGACCTCGGAACCGAATGCCGCTTACAAGCATTACTGGACAGCCGGTGCGGGTGTGTCTTGCGGCAAATCGGAGCGGCAGATGAAAACCTTGTTGAAATTTTATGAAGCCGATCTGGTAGGAAAAGGCTGTACGCTGGCTTCCGATTGCATCCGTACCTGGATCTTTGTGCAGAACGTGGATGTGAATTATGCCGGCATTGTCAAGGCACGCCGTGAAAACTTTCTGGGGCAGGGACTGACCGAATCGACCCATTATATAGCCAGTACCGGCATAGAGGGGCGGCATGCCGATCCGAAGATACATGTGCTGTTTGATGCCTATGCGGTAAAAGGATTGCAGTCGGGACAGGTGACTTACCTGCATGCACTGTCTCACCTCAGCCCGACAGCCTTGTATGGAGTGACTTTCGAACGGGGAACTTCCGTGGAGTATGGCGACCGTCGTCATCTCTTTATCAGCGGTACGGCGAGTATCGATCATCGCGGTGAAGTGGTTCATGTAGGTGATGTCCGGGAACAGACCCGGCGGATGTGGGAAAATGTAGAGAAGTTGCTCGAAGAGGGCAAAGCCGGTTTTGAGGATGTGGCGCAGATGATTGTTTATCTGCGGGACGCTTCGGATTATCCGGTTGTGCGCGCTTTGTTTGCCAAACGCTTTCCTGATACACCGATACAGTTTGTTGTTGCTGCTGTATGCCGGCCTGCCTGGCTGATCGAGATGGAGTGTATAGCGATCGTCGCTAACAGTAACTCCTCTTATGAATCATTCTGATAGATTATATTCGATTCTTCTTTCAAAAAGATATGAAATGCGCTGTTTGACAAACAGCGCATTTCTTTTTTCAGGTCCGTCTGGGAGAAGAAAAGCCCGACAAAAGGACTTTCTGCTCCGGAAAGCCAAGGTCCGGGGCTCCGAAAGCCGGGATTTGATGAGAATAGGCCGGAGTTTCGGAGAAAAGAAGCAAGCATTTGCTCCGAAAGAAGTAAGCGTTTCCCGAAAATGCTTACTTCTTTTCGAAATATCTCCTAATGTTTTTCAGGATTACTCCTATTGTTTCCGATCGGAGGCTCAAAAGTGGACGGAATCTTTCCGGTTACTACTCTGAGATGAACAAAGCGGAAGTGATAAAAAGTTGTGTTTAGAGGGGTATCACTGTCTATCGGTTGCCTGTCCTCTGTAAAGTAGTGCGGTTTTGTTTGTCTTTGGCTTGTTTGGCCTACGAAAGCAATCATACCCGATTGCCATAGGAGGCGTTTTTCGCAGAGTGCCTTTCCCTCGGGCCGAAAGAAAGCAATCTGAGAGGATTGAAATATCATTTGGACAGAATGTCAAAACCGCTCTGTTAAGCGGCAATGAATAAGACTCTGTGGTGAATTCAATACTCTGTCTCTTGCGGGTTGAAGTTACACCATCTTTGGGTCCACTCCGGATAACCGGTTTCTTCCCTTTCGCTGAATACTACGTTATCTACTGAGGCCGGTGTGCCCTCCATGTCCGACGGATATCCGCTGATCCGGCAGTTCCGGAAAGTCACCGATGTGTTGTTGCCCATATACAGTGCCGCGCCGAATAGCCCGAGCATGCTTTCATTCTCCGGCCGGAGGCCGCCGCCATTGATAAAATCGGGATGATTTACGAACGAGGCATCCCCTGAGGCAGGGCCATAGATCGTGACATCTTCAAAGGTGGCGGCTGTGGTAGGTGTCGCAGGAGTGTTCGTGCCATTATTGCTGCATTCGAAGGCATGAGAACCTGTGATGTCCGCTATTCGCGGATGGCGGATACCCAGCAGATGCCGGCATGTGCCACTATAGCCGTTGTCTATGTCGAAATCGTCGTCCCAGCAGTGATAGGCCACCAGATATTCCGCATGAACCGTTCCGCCGAACCATTCGAAGGCATCGTCGTTGGCATACGATACTTGCAGGTGGTCTATTTGCGTGCCGTTTCCTACCGAACCGAAGGTGATGCCGTTGATCTCCTGGTTTTTCTTGAACGGATATCCCGCAAACTCTACACGGACGTAGCTCAGGACGCCCGAATTATCCGCGTTGTTCGGACCTCCGTGCATGGTACGCGGGCCTCCCTCTATCTGCATGATGTCTTCATTGTTCCGGGCATAACCACATAAAATCAATCCTCCCCAGTCACCCGGTTTTCGTTTCCCGGCGGGCATTTCGGAGGTGAATACGATGGGAGCATCTACCGTTCCCCTGGCAATCAGTTTCCCGCCAGGTTCTACAATCAGGGCGGCGCGGGTTTCCTTGTCTCCTTTGATAACGGTGCCCGCTTCAATGGTCAGCGTCGAACCGTAAGTGACGTAACACCATCCCTTCATCAGGTAAGTGCCCCGTTTCAGGTATTGATGATCTTTTATCTCGAAAGTCTGTTCTCCGTTTCCGATGATATTCTCACCATAAATAATGTTATTGCCCTGTCCGTTGTTCTCGTCGTCCGTACAGCTGCTGCCGGTCAGGCACACCAGTGCTGTCAATGCGATAATCTTTAGTCTGTATCTGTCCATAGTTTGAAAAACAGGTAAAGCACCGGGCCAGCAGGACTGTCCGGTGCTTCATTCTGTGAGTGTATACGTGATTTATAACTTGGTCCAACCTTTGGTCCATTCATTGTCTGCTTTCACTGCACCTTTATAAGCCGCTTTTTCAAAGAAGCTGTCTGCTGACAGGTCGGCTCCTCCGTCCTGTGTTCCGATAAAGATATTGCTGAAGCTCAAAGTCTGGTTGATGGCATTGTGATTGCCTTCGGCTGTGAACAGGGCAGAAGAGTAACCGCCGTCACCGCTTGCCTTGATATCTCCCGCGATAGCGATGTAGTTCAGTACCGAAGGACCGTCGATCAGGAATTTCTCGGTCTGTTCTGTTTCGGTAGTCAGGTTGTTGGCCTTGCCTGTAACGAGTGCATTGTAGATCTTGGCCTGAGTTCCGGCACGCAGGCGGATGCCTCTTTTGCCTTCGTCGTTGTTGGCGCCTATCAGTGTCAGGTTGGCCAGTGTCGGGCATGAGATCGGAGCGGCATCCATATTCTTGTCATAGTTGTCGGCCTCGATCAGGCAGTCGCATGTATATCCCAAAGTGGCGGGATCTTCCTGGTAGGCGACAAAGAATTGCCCTTTTCCGCTCCATCCCTCTGTCCAGTCGAATGAATCGTCGCTGTTGCTCACCGATACCAGATATTTGGCATTGACCGTACCTCCGAACCATTCGAAGCCGTCGTCGGTACCTTTGTATGCTTCGAGGTATTCGAGGGTCGTACCGTTTCCTACACCATAGAAGGTGAAGCCGTTACACTCCTTTTCCGTAGTGAACTTGTATCCGGCGTATTCCAGGCGAATGTACTTCAAGATACCTGAGTTGTCCGCCGGATCGGAACCACCGTAAGCGGCATCTCCGACTTCCGATTTACCGGTCGATCCGATATTGATCGGGGCTTTGCCGCAAATGTGGATGCCGCCCCACGCTCCCGGTTCTTTGGTATCGGCAGTCATGACAATCGGTGCGGAGGCAGTACCTACCGCTTCGATCTTGGCTCCCTGCTCCACGAGGATGTAGTCGATGGTGGCATCATCGCTTTTGGCGCTGATTGTCACACCTTCGCCGATCTTCAGGGTGGAACCGGCTTTGACGATATATTCTCCGTCGAGGGAGAAGTTGTAGCCTTTGGTCAGGATGACGGTTTTCGATCCGTCTACGCTTCCTTTCAGTGTTCCGTTGTTGGCGATCACCTCTTCGCTGTCGCCGTTTCCGCCGCCTTCGCCGCTGTTGTCGTCACTACAAGCTGCAAGTGAACACATTCCCATCAGGGCTGCTACGGCCCAAGAGTTGAGTTTTAGATAATTCGTTTTCATATTCATACTGTTTTAGGTTTATACTATCTGTTTGATTATTCATATAAATATTCTGTGTGACCCTGTGGCGAGCCTTAGAATCTGTACGAGACTCCTATTTCTGCACTGGTTCCCGGACGGAATGATTCTACTTCCACCTTTTGTCCCGTTGCCGGCAGCTCCTGTTTGAAGCGGATGGTACTGTTCAGCAAGTCTTTCATCTGCAGGCGCAGGCTCAGGTGTTTGTTGATGGCATAGCTTGCTATGAAGTCCATCGTGTGCAGGGTCTGTTGCTTGATGTTACCTGTTCCGTAGATACCTACTGTCTCGATGCGCGGGCCTTGCACATTGTAAACCAGTGCCAGTGTCAGGTCGCTTTCTCCTCTCAGTTGAGGAGTGTAGCTGAGATCTGCATTGATCAGGAACGGAGAGGCTCCTTGCAGAGCGCGTTCCGAGTCGGTATATACCCCGCCTTCGGGCAATACGACGTTTGTGTACATGTACGAACCGTTGGCTCCGATACGGAAGTTCTTGAACAGTTCTTTGCGGAATTCTATTTCCACTCCTGTGGCTATTCCGTCTTCGGCGTTGCGGAAAGAGCGGATCACTGTGCCGCCCGAAGACTCCTGAGTCTGTTCAATCGGCGATTTCAGTTTTTTGAAATAACCCGTGACAGAGAACATGTCCCCGTTGTTGCGTTTCGGAAAGAAATCATAGCGCAGGTCGATGTTATAATTATAAGCGTTCTTCAGTTCGTTGTTACCGCGGATATAGGCACTTCCGTAAGATTCCTGGTAGAGGAACGGAGCCATTTCGATAAATGAAGGGCGGGTGACAGTGCGTGATACGGAGAGGCGCAGGCTGTTGGTTTCGTTCAGGCTGTACTTCAGGTTCAGTGCCGGGAAGAAGTCGCCTTTGTCCAGGTTCGTTTTCTTCTCCTGTCCGCCGTCCGTCCAATAGCGTACCCATTGTTTGGCCTGCTCGTAGCGCAGTCCCACGTTGACCAGCAGAGATTCCATCGGGTAGTACTCTATTTCTGCAAACCCTGCCCACACATCCATTCCGGCGTAGTAGTTGTAACGGGGCTGTGCATCGATGTTGGCTTTTATCGTCCCGTTGGCTATGTTTTCCTGATTCAGATATCCGTTGGTATCATAAATGTTGGTGACGTCAGCGTTCAAGGCATTGATATCGTAGTAGAAGTTCACGCTTTCAAAGTCGCGTTTTTTGCTTTTGTAAGTACCTCCCACACGAATCAGGTTCGCATCTCCCCATTTGTACGAGGTGCGCAGATCTCCTACAATCTCTTTCTCTTGCAGTTCTCCGAAGTAGCGGTTGGTAGTCTGGTTGAGTTTAAAGAGGTTCAGCTTATCGCTGCCTTCGTTACGGAAGAAGACCACCTGCCGGCGATCCGGTTCGTCACTGTTGGTCAGTCCGTACGAAGCGCTCCAGTTTACATCCCACTGAGAAGTCAGTTCGTGGTGTCCCAGCAACTGGTTGTTCAGTAGTGAGTAGGCATGGAAAACGCTGTTGCTCGATGTGATGTTGTTCTTTTCGGCATCGATCCCCTCGCGGGACATGTAATCGTTGATGGCATTGCGTGCATAGAACACGGTGAAGTTGATGTGGTCCGCCTGCCGGAACGAGTAGCCGATGTTGCCCAATCCGGCTATTTTCAGTGCGCTGGAATAACTGTCATAATTGAACTTGTCGAGGTGTGTGCCCTGAGCGGTCATAGTGGTCACGTAGGCGTCTTTCAAGATTTGGTTTTCGTTGCTGACACCTACCGAGGCAAGCACGCTCAGACGGTTTCCGTTGGGGAGTGTCCAGCTCTTGCCTCCTCCCAGGTTACCACCGAATTCGGGTAGTGAACGGTGCTTGCTGATGGCGAAGTTTGTGCCGAACGGGTCATTGTTGCGGGCATAATCGCGGAACTCGCTTTTACCCATAGCCAGAATCCGGTCTTTATTCCTGAGGTTTCCCGTACTGAAGAGTCCGCCTTTCCGGTCGCTATAATAGAAATCTTTTCCGACAGTGTTGAAGCGTCCGCCCACGTTGAAGCCGATGGAGAAAAAGTCACTTCCCGTGTTCTCCTTGGTGCTGATGTCGATATGTGCGCCCGAATAGTCGGCAAAGGCTCCGGCGGCATATACTTTACTGACGGTGATGTTCTTTACGGTAGAGGCCGGGAAGAGGTCGAGCGGAATCAGCTTGTTGTCCGGGTTGGGCGAGGCGATGGGCAAACCGTTCAGGGTGGTCGTGCTGTACCGGTCACCCAGTCCGCGTACTATCAGTTGTCCGGCGCTTGCAATGGAGATACCGGTTATTTTCTTGACTCCGTCCTGTACGTTCGATATACCTTTCAGGGTCATCTCTTTGGCTCCCATGTTTTCGATGGCAAGCGTTGCTTTCTGTCTCTCTTGCAGTAAAGCCTTTTCGCCTTCCAGGTTTTTCCGGGCCACTACGGTGACGGCGTCCAGCGTTTGTGCGTCTACTTCCAGTTCAAAGTTCAGTGTCGCATTGGCTTTCACTTTCACTTCATTCATCCGGAGTGTTTTATATCCTATATATTTCACTTCAATGGTATAGGTGCCGTTGCTTAGCGTCAGTGTGTAGTTACCGTCTACATCGGCTACGGTTCCGGTCGTGGTTCCGGCAATCTGTACGGTAGCTCCGGTCAGGGGTTCTTTGGTCTGTTTATCAATGATGGTTCCCTGGATGACCCCTGCTGTGATTCCTAAGGAGAATGTTGCGAGAAGAAGAGTGGAGAGAAGTCTCCCGATTTGTTGTTTCATGTCTTTTTATCTACGTTTTTCTGTCGGTGCAAAGTTGCACGATTCAGGTTACGGGGGTGATACATGCCCTATACGATTCGTTAACATCTGTGTTACATTCCTGTGTACCCTTTCCGCAGTGCTGCTCTTAGCGTCTGCTTGCCACAAATATTTAATCCATTCTCTTGGTGTGAATGGATAATTTCTTAAATTTGCGTACTTACAGCAAACAAACATATACCACTGTAAACTACTTTTATGGATAACGATATTGAACGATTTCGGCAAATGGCCTCCATGGCGCAACTCGGATGGTGGGAAGCTGATTTCACAGCCGGGCATTATGTATGCTCAGAATACCTCTGCGATTTATTGGGACTTGAAGGAAATACCATATCTTTTACGGACTTCAGGAGACGGGTACGTGAGGATTATCAGGAACAGATAGTCCGGGAGTTCAATGCTTCCATCCATAGGGAGTTTTATGAACAGACTTTCCCCATTCAATCCAAAGAGGGAATTGTGTGGTTGCACACCCGTTTGGGAGAACGTGAAGAAATACCGGGCAGGGGAGTCGTTTCATTCGGCATCATACAGCGGGTAGAAGCTCCCAATGATACTTCCGAACGGGTTCTGGAACGTGTCAACGACTTGCTGTACAGGCAGAACTCCATTTCCCATTCACTCTTACGCTTTCTCAAAGATGATAGTGTGGACCTCTGTATCATGGAAATATTGAAGGATATCCTCGATCTTTTTCATGGGGGACGCGTGTATATCTTTGAATATGATGAATATTACCGCTATCAGGACTGTACCTACGAGGTGGTGGCCGAAGGAGTGCTGCCGGAGATCGATAGCCTGCAACGTATCCCGACTGACAGTTTGCCTTGGTGGAGGCAGCAGACCCTGTCGGGTAAACCGGTGATACTGGATTCATTGGACCAGCTTCCGAAACATGCAAAAGCGGAATATGCCATCTTGAGCCGCCAGAACATCAAGTCACTGATGATCACTCCGCTGATAGCCGGCGAACATGTATGGGGGTATATGGGGATCGATCTGGTGGAGAATTATCGCAACTGGAATAATGAAGACTTCCAATGGTTATCGTCTCTTGCCAATATTATCAGCATCTGTATCGAGCTGCGTAAAACGAAAGACGAAGCTGTGCGCGAACGTTCTTTTTTGCGTAATCTGTTCCGCTTCATGCCGATGGGGTATATACGTATGACTATGGTCCGGGATGCTGCCGGACTACCTTGTGATTACCGGATAGCCGATGCCAATGATTTGAGTTCGGAACTCATAGGAATGTCTCTTTCCGATTACGTGGGATGCCTTGCCAGCGAGTTGCATGCGGACTTTAAGGCCAAGGTGGATTATCTTCTCGATGTGATGGAGGGCAGTATGCACAAAGAGACTGATGTCTACTTCCATCGCACCCAGCGCAGTTCCCATTGCATCGTGTATTCTCCGGAAAAGGACGAGGTGGTCGCTCTGTTTCTGGACTCTACCGAGACGATTCGTGCCCATAGGGCTTTGGATCGCAGTGAGAAGCTTTTCAAGAATATCTTTGCCAATATTCCCGCGGGAGTGGAGATTTACGATAAGGATGGCAATTTGCTCGACTTGAACAACTGGGATATGGAAACCTTTGGTGTAAAAGATAAAGCCGATGTAATGGGAGTCAACTTCTTTGAGAATCCGAATGTGCCTCTTGAAATCAGAGAACGGGTACGGAACGAAGATCTGGTCGATTTCAGACTGAACTACTCTTTTAATAAGACTCCCGATTACTACCATTCCGACAAAAGTAATATAATCGAGCTGTATACAAAGGTCAGTAAACTCTTTGACAGCCAAGGGAACTTCAACGGCTATGTGCTGATCAACATCGATAATACGGAGCGTATCGATGCCATTAACCGTATCCGTGATTTTGAGAACTTCTTCCTTTTGATATCGGACTATGCAAAAGTAGGTTATGCCAAACTGAACCTGCTGAGTAGACGCGGCTATGCCATCAAACAGTGGTTTAAGAATATGGGTGAGACGGAGGATATTCCGCTTTCATCCGTTGTGGGCGTTTATGATAAGATGCATCCCGAAGACCGGCAGAAGGTCTTTGACTTTTACGAGAAGGTATTGGCGGGTGAAGAGAAGGACTTCCGTAGTGAAATGCGTATCCTGAAACCGGGCGCTACCAACGAGTGGAACTGGGTACGGATGAATGTGGTAGTGACCAAGTTTGAACCGGAGAATGGGGAGGTGGAGATTATCGGCATTAATTATGATATTACGGAACTGAAAGAGACGGAAGCCATGCTTATCGAGGCGAAAGAGAAAGCGGAAACCATGGACCGCCTGAAGAGCGCTTTCCTGGCGAATATGAGTCACGAGATACGTACACCACTCAATGCGATTGTCGGTTTCTCGGGCCTCTTGGTCGATACGGAAGACATGGAGGAACGCTGCGAATACATCAAGATCGTACAAGAGAATAATGACTTGCTGCTGCAGCTGATCTCGGACATCCTGGACTTATCGAAGATTGAGGCCGGTACGTTTGAGTTCACCTACGGGGAGACGGATGTGAATATACTTTGTGAAGATATCGTTCGCAGCTCTCAGATAAAGGTTCCCCAGGGAGTTGAATTAGTATTCGATCCGCATCCTTCGGATTGCACTGTGATAAGTGACCGGAACCGGTTGCATCAGGTCATCTCCAATTTCGTGAACAATGCCCTGAAGTTTACCTCCTCGGGCAGCATCCATGTGGGATATGAAAAGAAGGAAGAGGGTGTGGAGTTTTATGTAAGCGACACGGGAATCGGAATCTCTAAAGAGCAACTGACGCATATCTTTGAACGCTTTGTGAAGCTGAACAGCTTTATTCACGGAACCGGGCTCGGACTCTCCATCTGTAAAAGTATTGTGGAGCAGCTGGGCGGCGTCATAGGAGTGGACTCGGAAGAAGGGAAAGGGTCCCGTTTCTGGTTCACCATTCCCTATATTAACAGCGAACAGTCAATCGTTAACGATTGATAGACGGTCCGGCTATAAACAACAAACGGTGAACAACACATACTATACTGTATGCCTGTTCACCGTTTGTTGTTTATAGCTGATCGTTTACCGTTGATCTTTACATTCCCATTCCGAATGAGAACTTGTCAATTCCCTGATAGATGCAACTTGCAATACCCAGAGCTATGATACCCAAAGTACAAAGTGCGAGACTCACTTTGGTGTAGTTATCACTGCGGAAAGTGGGGATCGGTTCTTCATTGGGATTGATATACATGGCCTTTACAATCAGCAAGTAGTAGTAAAGCGATACGACTGTATTGATCAGGGCAATGAATACCAATAGATGGAATCCGCTGTTGAATGCAGCCATGAAAATGAAGAACTTTGAGAAGAAACCCGCAAACGGAGGGATACCGGCCAATGAGAACAGGGCAAGGGTCATGATAAAAGCCAGTTTGGGATTGGTTTTGTACAGTCCGTTATAGTCGTCTATCTCCACTTTGTTGCTACGTTGTTCCACAATTGAGATAACTGCAAATACACCTAAGTTTGCTGCCAGATAAACCAGTACATAATAAACCAGGGCAGTCATTCCCATTTCACTGCCTCCGATGACACCCAGCATGATGTATCCCGCCTGGGAGATAGCGGAGAATGCCATGAAACGTTTCAGGTTCTGTTGGCGGATAGCAAAGAGGTTGGCAATGGTGATGGAAGCAATGGTTACCCAGAACAACACTTCCTGCCATTGTGCCACCATCGGTGCGAACACTTTCATCAGGATGGTCATCAGCACGAAAGCTGCCGATCCTTTGGAAATCACACTTAAATAAGAGGTTACGGCTGTAGGCGCTCCTTCGTATACGTCGGCTGTCCAGAGGTGGAAAGGAACCAATGAGATTTTGAATCCCATGCCGGCAAAGAAGAACACGAATGCCATAATCTGAAGCATATTGCCTGTGATGTGTCCGGGGAGGTCATTGAAATAGAGCGTACCGGACGTACCGTATATCATTGAAAGACCGAATAGCAGCAATGCACTTGAGAACAGTGCGGTCAGGATGTACTTGGCACCTGCTTCTGCGGAGTGATGACGATATTTATCGAATGCCACCAGTGCGGCCATCGGGATACTTGCCATTTCCAATCCGATGAAAAACATCAGGAAATGTCCCGCAGAAATCATAAAGTACATACCCAGCAGGGTAGAGAGTGTCAGTACATAGAACTCTCCCTGCTTGATGCGGGTGTCTTCGCGTTTCAACCATTCATGGGCCATCAGTAGCACGATGATGGTACCTACGTTGAGCACTGCCTTGATGATGGTTTGCATCGGTGTGTACTGATACATTCCGCCGAAAGCCTCTGCCGGAGTTCCGGGAAAGAGGTTGATTACAGTGTGGAGGGTCATCAGGATCACAGCCGGCAAGGTGAGCGACCTGACGTTCACCTTAGGAGTGGCACCTTTTTGGTCCGGACAGGTCAACAGGTCGACAACAAACAGGATGAGGATAACTGCTATCAGTGACAGCTCCTCTTTCATATATAGAAATTGTGAATAATCCATCTTCTTTTAGGGTATTAAGTGTGAAACAACGGGCAATACACTCTCGCCAATCATGTGGCTGACCCAGAAAGGAGCCATACCCAGTCCGGCGACACAAATGATGAGACAGATGACGGCAAAGCGCTCGTCCCAGGTTGCATCCGTCAGTGCCAGATGATGTTTGTTGGTACACGTTCCATATAGAATCTTACCTACCAGTCGGAGGATATAGACTGCCGTGATCACGATGGACGAGCAAGCGATGATGGTCAGTGTACGATGGAATACATCGAAGTTCTGGAATGAACCGACGAAGATAGTCATCTCGGCTACGAAGCCGCTAAGTCCCGGAAGACCCAGGTTGGCAAGTCCGGCAATCACATAGCAGACACTGAGAAACGGCATCACTTTCATCAGTCCGTTCAGCTCGCGTACGTCACGGGTATGGGTACGTCCGTATATCATACCGATGAGGGCGAAGAACAGAGCTGTCATTAATCCGTGGCTGAGCATCTGAAGCACCGCTCCGGTAGCTGCTGTCTGGTTCATCATCAGGATAGCGAAGAGCACAAGGCCGCAGTGGCTTACGGAAGAGTATGCGTTGATGTACTTCAGGTCTGTCTGTACGCAAGCACTGAAAGCACCGTATACAACGGAGATACCTGTCAGGATCAGGAAGATCCAACCCAGTTCGTTTGCAGCTTCCGGCATCAGGTACATGGCGATGCGGAAACAACCGTAGCCTCCGAGCTTCATCAATACGCCGGCATGCAGCATAGAGACAGCAGTCGGTGCCGAGGCATGACCGTCAGGACTCCAGGTATGGAAGGGAAAGAGTGCTCCCAGCACACCGAATCCCAGGAAAGTAAGCGGAAACCAGATGCATTGCTGCGCAAACGGAATGTTATGCAGTTGAGCTATTTCAAGAATGTTCATGGTTGTTCCGCCGGCACCGAAGAAGATACCCAGAATACCGATCAGCAAGAATGCCGAACCACCCATTAGCATCAGGGTCAGCTTCATGGCTGCATATTCTTTGCGTCCCGAACCCCATACGCCGATGAGTAAGTACATCGGTATCAATGCGATTTCGTAGAACATGAACATGGTGAATAAGTCGATGGAGATAAAGAAACCGAATACTCCCATCGACAGGAGGGTGAACCACAGGAAATATTCTTTTGTCAGCGGCTGCAACTTCCAGGAGGCAAAGGTGCCGGTGAACACGATGACAGCGCTAAGCAGCAGCATCGCTACCGATATTCCGTCTACTCCCACCGAGTAGGCTATGTGAAGCGGTGCATACCATACCGTATCGGCACGGAACAACATCTCGGCTGTAGCTCCTGCCTGGCGCTCGCCCAAATAAAGGAACGTCAGCACAACACTCAGGATCAGCAACGCCGTACTTCCCGCTACCATCACTCCGCGGATGGCCTTAATGCTTTTGGCAAGGTATAACCCGCCAAGCATCAGCAGAGGAATGAGTACGAATAAGGATAAAAAGTTCATATCTTTTGTGCTTTATAAGATTAATATTAAGATAAGTATCAGCGCTCCGAGCAGGAATACATAAGCGTATTGCTGTACACGTCCACTTTGCAATCCCCGTATCTCATCGCTTGTAGCATGGGTACCCCAGGCTATGAAGTTGAAGAATCCGTCTACCACGTGGCGGTCGAACCAGGCGATCGGTGTAGAGATACAACGGAAGATAATCCGGTGTGTGATGAACTGATACACCTCGTCGATGTAGAAACGATGATAGGCTGCACGGTGCAGTCCGGCAAAACGTTTGGCAAGTTTATCTGCCAGAGGTTGCTGCTGACGCAGGTACATGCAAGTGGCCAGGACGATGGACGCCACAGCAATCACTACACTTGTGACGGCTACTGATGTCTCAAGATGGATGGTATACGATTCACCGTTGGAACTGATGAAATGTCCGAAAGGAATGAAACCGGCCACGCAAGTGACGGCGGCCAGGAAGATTAACGGAACAGTCATGGTCAGGGGAGATTCGTGGGGAGTATGTACGTGGCTTGTACCATCGCTTGTCGACTTTTGCCCCGGTGCTGTGCCACCCCAGAAGATGCCGTAGTAGAGACGGAACATATAAAAGGCGGTCATAGCTGCGATGACGGTCATCACCCAACCCATCGTCGGGCTATACTGGAAGCAAGCTGCCAGAATTTCATCTTTGGAGAAGAAACCCGAGAACGGAGGAATACCTGCAATGGCGAGACAAGCTATCAGGAAGGTGATATGCGTGATCGGCATGTATTTGCGTAATCCTCCCATAGCCGACATCTCGTTGGAGTGAACGGCATGGATAATGCTGCCTGCACCCAGGAAGAGCAAGGCCTTGAACATGGCGTGTGTGAAAAGGTGGAACATGCCGGCCATGTATCCCAACCCTCCGTGATGCGGATCGGAAGAGGTACAAACACCCAGTGCCACGATCATAAATCCGATTTGTGAGATGGTCGAGAAAGCAAGTACACGCTTGATGTCACTCTGTACGCAAGCCACGCTGGCAGCATAAAAAGCGGTGAAAGCACCTACCCAACCAATCAGGTGGAGTACGTCTGGAGCATATTCGATGAAAAGCGGGAACATGCGTGCCACCAGGTAAACGCCGGCTACTACCATGGTGGCGGCATGAATCAGTGCACTGACGGGAGTCGGACCTTCCATGGCGTCCGGTAACCAGATATGCAGCGGGAACATGGCACTCTTGCCGGCACCGCCGACAAACATCAGCCCGAGTGCCAGAGGCAACATACCGGCGCCACCGCTCAACATTGAAACTGTGTCGGGAGTAAATCCGAAAGTACCTCCGTAGTATCCGTATATCAGGATACCGATCAGGAAGCCCAGGTCGGCAAAGCGAGTCACGATGAATGCTTTTTTACTGGCGGCAATAGCAGCCGGACGGGTATAGTAGAAACCGATCAGGAGGTAAGAAGATACACCTACCAACTCCCAGAATAAGTACATCTGGAAAATGTTGGTTGCCACTACCAGTCCGAGCATAGACATGGTGAATAAGGATAAGAATGCGTAGTAGCGCTGGAATCCCCGTTCGCCTTTCATATAGCCGAAAGAGTAGATATGTACCATCAGGCTGACTGTAGAAATTACGATCAGCATCATCACCGAGATGGGGTCGAGCAAAATGCCCAGGTTGAACGTTAGTGTTTCCGTGAACGGAAGCCATTCAAAGTTATAAGGAATGAGTGTGGCAAACGTTCCGTCTGCCAGACGGGGTGCCGAGAAGTAATGTACGGCCGTGACGTACGAGAGTACTGTCACTGCTGCCAATACCAGCGTGCCTATGGTGCCCGCTGTTCGGTGGCTCATCCACTTGCCTCCTATCCCTAATGCCAGGAAGGAGAGGAAGGGGAGAAGAAGGATCAGAATTGTATATTCCATAATTTAGTTATTATTTCTATGATCATAATGACGTATTTACCACTTTAATTCATCCAGATTCTTTACCTGAATACTACGTATATTCCGGTAAATATTAATCATGATGGCGATAGCGATAGCCGTTTCCGCTGCCGAGATGGCAATGGAGAACAGGGCAAAGAAATACCCTTCGAGCTCTCCGGGAAAAAGGAAACGGTTAAATACGGCAAAGTTGATATCTGTAGCATTCAGCATCAGTTCTACAGAGATGAGGATAGCAAGTGTGTTGCGGCGGGTGAAGAACCCGTATATTCCCGCAAACATCATGATGGTAGAAACCACCAGGTAATATTCCATGTGTATCATCATATCGTCCTATCTTTTACGTGCAATTAATAATCCGCCCACGATACAGGCCAGCAACAGAATGCTGACTGCTTCAAAAGGCAATACATATCCATATTTACCACTGCTTAACAAAGCATGTCCGATGGTCTTGATACTGATTTCTACAGGTTCCGGATCGCTTGTCGGCACAAATTTGTGTGTCAGTGTAATGAAGAGCACCAGGATTGCACCTATAATCGTAGTGACAAGCCCTGCCAGGAATTTACTTCGTTTCAGGTGAGCGGCCCGGTCGCCTTCTCCACTCGTCAGCAGGATGGAGAATACATAGAGCACCACGATACCTCCGGCATAGACCATGATCTGTACCGATCCGAGGAAAGTGTATCCTAACAGAAAGTAGATACCTGCTGTGCCGAAAAGCACGAACAGCAGGTAAGTGGCCGAACGCACGATACGCTGCGTGGTCACTGTCAGTATGGACATGGCAATGATGAACACTGCCAGAAAGTAGAATACTACTGTTTCAAGTGTAAGTCCCATATTCTTTTATTCTTTTTTCTTTTCGATTACTTTACTTCCTTCGCGGTTGAGTTGCAGGACAAGTTTGGTCCGGTCGAATACGGCATGCTCAAATACCTGGTCGAAGGTGATTGCGTCGTGTGGGCAAGCGTTGACACAGAGCTGGCAGAAGATACACGAACCAAGGTCGTATTCATACTTTGCCAGTATTTTCTTCTTTTTGCCCTCTTCGGTTTCAATGGTTTCGCTGGTCACTTTAATGGTATCATTGGGACATGCCATCTGACACAACCCACAGGCTACACAACGGTGCTCATTGTTTTCGTTGTGAGGCATGTTCAATGTACCGCGAAAGCGGTCGAACATTTTGAGTTCGGCGCGGTTCTCCGGGTATTGTTCGGTCACTTTCTTTCGAAAATATACCTTGATGGTGGTTTTCATACCCGTCAGCAGGGAGCCGATGCCTTGCATCAGGCCGCCTAGATATGTATATTCTTCATTTTTCATCTTTCAGCCCTCCGGGTTAGAAGTGCAGTCCGAAGACTACGATTAATACCATGATTACCAGATTGACCATTGAAATAGGTACCAAATATTTCCATTCCAGGTTTAGTATCTGGTCAATACGCAGACGCGGGAAAGTCCATTTGATCCACATCAGCAGGAACACTACGAAGAATGCCTTTCCGAAGAACCAGATGAATCCCGGAATATAATCCATCACTGCATTGAATCCGTCCAGCCCGACAATGTGCAGCGGCATCCAGCCTCCCAGGAAGATGGTAGCGGCTACGGCGGCTACGATGAACATATTCAGGTATTCGGCCAGATAAAAGAAGCCGAAGTGCATACCCGAATACTCGGTATGGTATCCTGCCGTCAGTTCACTTTCCGCTTCGGGAAGGTCGAACGGACCACGGTTACATTCTGCGTTGCCGGCTATCAGATAGATAACGAAAGCGATCAGGGCCGGGATGTGTCCTTTGAAGATAAACCATCCGTTAGCCTGACTTTCCACAATCTCAGAAAACTGCATGGTACCCATCAGGACCACCATTGTGAGAATACTAAGTCCGACAGACAATTCATAACTGATGATTTGTGCACCGCTTCGCATAGCACCGATCAGTGAGAACTTATTGTTCGAACCCCAGCCGGCCAGCAGGATACCCACTACGCCTATGCTCGAAGCTGCCAACAGGAAGAAGACACCTACGTTGAAGTCCAGCACTTCCAGCCCTTTACTGATAGGCAGGCACGAAAAGGTGAGAAATGAGGCGATAATCACCATGAACGGAGCCAGGTTATAAAGGAATTTGTCCGAATGCTTCAGTTCGATGATCTCTTTGGTCAGCATCTTGAGCACATCGCAGAGCACCTGGATGCTTCCCCACTTTCCTACGCGGTTCGGACCCAGTCGGCACTGGAAGAAACCGCACACCTTGCGTTCCATATAAATAAGGAGAATGGCAAGTATGGCGTACAAAGCCACAATGCACACCCCGATAACGACACATTCTATGAATACAGCCAATCCCTCCGGCATGACGGAGGTTAATGTCTGGTGTATCCAACTTGTTATTATACTAAAGTCAAACATATACTATATTTACGATTAGACGATTTACTATTTACGATTGGAGTGATCCGGATTTAGGATAAGAGCCGTCAGGGCTTTCTTATCTGTCGATGTCCGGTACCACATAATCCAGCGTTCCGCCGATAGCGATCAGGTCGGCAATCTTAGCTCCCCGGCAGATGGTATCGACAGCCGAAACCAGTGGCAACCCCGTCGAACGGTAGTGCAAACGGTAAGGTGTCTTGTCGCCATGACTCTCGAGGAACACTCCGAATTCACCGCGGCTGCCTTCAACGGCGGTATAGTAACTTCCTTCCGGTACCCGGATGATGGGTTTCATTTTCTCCTGTATCGGTCCTTCCGGAATATTGTCAATCAATTGCTCGATAATGTTCAGGCTCTCTATGATTTCGTCCATACGCACCATGTAACGGGCAAAAGAGTCGCCTTCGGTATAAACGATTTCTTTAAAATCCACCTTATCGTATACGCCGTAAGGCATACGTTTGCGTACATCACATGCCCAGCCGCTGGCACGGCCTGTTCCGCCGGTACATCCGAAAGAAATGGCATCTTCGCGACTCAGCACCCCTACACCTTTCAGACGTTGCCGGGCAATGACATTGCCGGTGAATACATCGTGATATTCGTGGATGATTCCACGCAGGTAAGGGATGAACTTCTTTACTCTCGGGATGAAGTTCGGGTGCAGGTCTGCCTGTACGCCTCCAATGGTATTGTAGTTCATTATCAAACGTCCGCCGCAAGTTTCTTCGAACATATCCAGAATCATTTCACGGTCACGGAATCCGTAAAAGAAGGCTGTCAATGCGCCCAGGTCCATGGCAAGACAGGAGTAGAATAGGAGGTGAGAGTCGATACGCTGAAGTTCGTCCATGATGGTACGGATGTATTTCACGCGTTCGCTGACCTCGATACCCATTGCTTTCTCGATGCACATGCAGAGCGCATGGCGGTTCTGGTGTGCTCCCAGATAATCGAGCCGGTCGGTCAGTGCCAAAGTCTGCGGATAGGTGAGGCTTTCGTTCATCTTCTCGATCCCACGGTGTATATATCCGCAGTTGGCGTCGAGCTTTTTGATGGTTTCGCCTTCAAGTGAGACGCGGAAGCGCATCACTCCGTGGGTTGCCGGGTGCTGTGGCCCGATGTTGACTACGTATTCACGGTCATCGAAGATCACATTCTCCTGAGTTTGATACGTTCCGTCCGGATTCAGCTCTATTTCCCGGGTCGTATCATACGTCTCTTCATTGTCCATACGTAGCGGATTGTCTTTCTCCGGGTTGTTATCTTTACGCATCGGATGGCCTACCCAGTCATTACGCAGATAAAGACGTCGCATGTCGGGATGTCCGATGAATACAATGCCGTAATAGTCGAAAACTTCACGCTCGTTGAAGTCGGCCGCTTTCCAGATGTCACTGACGGAAGGTATTTCCGGAGTTTCGCGGTTATTTGTGGATGTTTTTATCGCGATGCGTTCGCCGGTTACGGTCGATTCCAGATGATAGACTACTCCAAGTCCCCGGGTTACGTTCGGTGCGTCACCTTCGTCTGCCACTCCCCAGTCCATACCCGTTAGGCTTTCGAGGAAGTCCATCTGTTTTTCGTTGCGCAGACGCAGCATTTCGTCGTGTAGTGCTGCGGGTTCTATGTATTTTATTTCTTCCATATTTTACTAATTAAAGCAGATTCATTTCCCTTCAGGTTTCTTCTCTTTCCGGTTTACTCCTCCGAAGAATTTCTCTATCTTCACTTTCCGTTGCAGTTGCATCATACCGTAATAAAATGCTTCCGGGCGGGGAGGGCATCCGGGAATATATACATCGACCGGGAGAATCTTGTCTACTCCGTTCACCACATGATAGGATTTGCGAAACGGGCCTCCGCTTACTGCACATCCTCCTACGGCAATTACATATTTGGGATCTGCCATCTGATCATACAGACGTTTCAGTACCGGAGCCATTTTGTTGGTGATGGTGCCGCATACCATGATCATGTCGGCTTGGCGCGGACTGGCACGGGCTACTTCAAACCCGAAGCGGGCCATGTCGTAACGCGCGGCACCCAGTGCCATGAATTCGATACCGCAACAGCTGGTTGCGAAAGTAAGTGGCCACAGCGAGTTGCTGCGTCCCCAGTTGATAAGATCGTCAAGTACTCCCACAAAGACGTTTGCACCGCCTTCATTGAGTTCTTTGACCATCTTTTCCAACGATTCGTTGTCGATGAAGTCTTCATACGGGATAGACTTTATTTTAGGCTTTTTCATTATTTCCATTCCAGTGCTCCTTTCTTCCAGGCATAGGCAAGGCCCAGAACCAACACAACTAAAAAGAAGAGAATACTAATCAATCCCTGAGGTCCCAGGTCACGGGCTATGACGGCCCAGGGAAACAGAAATACTGTTTCGACATCGAACATCAGAAACAGAATGGCAAACAGGTAGTACCCTACACGGAACTGCATCCATGATTTACCGCGCGTAGGGATACCACATTCATACGCTTCGAACTTTTGTGCATTATACGACCGCGGCGAGATAGCGTTTGAAAGGGCTATCACCACACCGACAAAGGCAATTGCGGTCAGCAGAACGACAACTAACAATGTAAAATTCATAATCCAATAGTATGTTTAGATTGAATAATCTGAAGTAAGCAATAAGTTGACACACCTCTGAGTGACAACTGATTGAAAGAGTATTGACAGCTATCAGTGAAACAGTTTACATGATAGCATGGCTACTCGTGGCTTGTGACTCTTTAAATGATGATTTTCCTTAATCCGTAGACATAGTAGGTCAGTGGATCAGACGGATTGTATGTATGTGAGTGATTTGAATGGACAGAAAAAGGATTATTTCTCATTCTGTATTTATGAAAGATCATTTCAGGACGGATAAAACTTTTGTCCGTTGGTACATGAGAAATATCTGCATGCCCCATTTCACAGGGCATAATGGTACAATAGAAATGAAAGCGTTCCAGGATATTCCGGCTTGCAGGAGTGGCTTGCGAAATGAAACATTCTTCCTGGTCCGGATCTTCTATTATATAAGAGGTGTTTGCCGCTTTCATCGTTACCGAATGAAGCAGCACGGCAAGCACTATTATTATATAATATTTTAAGTTTTGTTTCATTCCTATTTCTTAAACGGTTGCAAATATAGAATTTAATTTTATCTCTTTTGCAAACTCCACGTGACAAAAAAGGTTTTTTAATAAATCAAGGGAGTCAGAAGTTGGAGGGATTATCAACCGATTTCTGACCCGCCTCTACTATATATTATCTTGTATGATACAACAATGAAGCTTCTCTACTTGTTTCTAATTCCTTTTCCAAAAGTCAGAACTGAATAAAAGTAAGACGGTGAATAGTTCCAGACGTCCCAGTAACATCAGGAACGACAATAACCATTTGGCCAGATCAGGGAGTCCGTCCCATGAATAGGCCGGACCGCAGCTCCCCAATCCCGGTCCCATATTTCCGATACTTGAAATCACCGTCCCGATAGATTCTGTGAAACCTACGCCCATTGCCAGCATCAACAGTACACTGACAATGATGATGACGGCATAGATGAATGAGAATGCCAGTACCGTCGACAGGATGGCAGGAGAAATGACCTGTTTGTTCACCCGCACCGGAAGTACAGCGTTCGGATGTACGATGTGTTTAAATTCATTTCGTGACACTTTGGCCAGAATCACCATTCGGATGCATTTCATACCTCCTGTGGTGCTTCCGGCACAGGCACCTATCAGCATGATGACAGTCAGGGTACCCCAAAGTACCGGTACCCATTGCATGTAGTCGGCTGTTACAAATCCGGTGGAAGTATGCAGCGAAGCTACTTGAAAAAAGGCTTTGCGGAAAGATTCCTCAGCTCCCATCGGGGTGGTGCGGTAGAGCACTGCCGCAATGAATGCGGTAAAGAGAATCACTGACATCACGTACCACTTTAACTCGGCATTTTGAGATACTTTCTTCAGTTTACCGGTAAATAGCAGGAGAAGTAGCGTAAAGTTGATTCCGGAGAGAAACATAAAAACACCTATCACATATTCTATATAAGGTGAATTGTAATAGGCTATGCTGTCTTGCTTGGTAGAATAACCTCCTGTACCGGTCGTGGCAAACGAGTGGCAGATACTGTCGAACAGTCCCATGCCTCCGAATAACAGGAGAATCACTTCAATGGCTGTCAGTCCGGCATAGATAGTCCATATCCATTTGGCCGTCACACCGATACGGGGATGTACTTTATCGTAGGTAGGCCCGCTGGCTTCGGCGGCAAAGAGTTGTACGCCGCTCACACCGAAAATGGGCAGTACGGCAATGGTAAAAAAGACAATGCCCAATCCGCCTATCCACTGTGTCATGCTTCGCCAGAAGAGAAGTCCGTGGGGCAGTGCTTCGATATCGTCGAGAATGGTGGCTCCGGTACTGCTGAATCCGGACATCGTTTCGAAGAAGGCATTGGTTATGCTTGGTATATAATGGCTGAGGTAGAACGGGAGCATTCCGAATAAGGAAAACACGACCCATGCTACACTGACAATGACATATCCGTCTCGGCGGTTAAGTTGTTTTTCGGCTCCTTTGCCAAGAGCCAGCAGAAGGATGGCGACTAAAGTAGTCAATCCTGCCGACAACAGGAAACTGCTCAGGTCATCCTCGCGGTATATCAGCGAAACACCTGCACAGCAAAGTAACAGGCCTGTCTCTATCAGTAAGAGGAAACCTGTGATGCGATATATCATTTTAGAGTTTATCATACCATCAATTAAAGTACTTTTCTATCTTCTTGATCATCATGCTGAGGCAGAATACGACGACGTGGTCACCTGCCTGAATAAGGGTATCACCCGTAACCAGTATACCTTCTCCGTTGCGGATCAGGCCACCGATAGTGGTCCCTTTGGGCAGTCCCAGGTCTTTCACTTTGTTTTTGGTAATTTTGGCGTTTTCGGGTACTGTGAACTCTGCTACGTCCGCATTGGCAAAGGTCAGGCACTTCACATTCGAAACGTCTGCATCGAGCATCATCTGGTAGATGTGGCTGGCGGCAATCATTTTTTTATTGATTACCGTACCGATGTCCAGGCTTTCCGCCATACCGATGTAATCGATATTTTCCACTTCCGCCACTGTTTTGCTCACTCCCATGCGTTTGGCGGCAAGGCAGGCCAGGATATTGGTCTCAGAGTTACCGGTCAAGGCTACGAAAGCTTCTGTGTTTTTCAGTCCCTCTTCAATCAACAGGTCCATATCCCGTCCGTCTCCGTTGATAATCATGGTCTTATCATCGAGCAACTCTGTCAGGCGGTTACAGCGGTTTATGTCGTTATCCACAATTTTTACCTGCATGTAATCCGGTACATATTGTGCTGTACGGACTGCGATGCGGCTGCCGCCCATAATCATCACATTGCGTACGTCGGCATATTCTTCCTTTCCGGCAATTTTTCGGATGTAAGGGATGTATTTCCGGGTAGTGGTGAAGTATACGATATCGTGCAGTTTGATGGTATCGTCTCCACGGGGGATAATGGTTTCGGTACCCCGTTTGATGGCTACTACGTGATAGGGAATATCCGGCGCACCTAGTTCGGCCAGCGTGACATTCAGTATTTCGGCTTTTTCACGCATCTTTGTACCGATCAGGATAAGTGATCCTCCGCAAAATTCCCACCATTGGCGCACCCAACTCATACGCATGGACGATACGATCTCCTTGGCAGCCAGCATTTCCGGGTAAATAAGGGAGTCGACACCCAGTTTCTGGAAGAACTCTTTGTTCTTTGGCAGCAGGTATTCGTAATTGTCGATGCGGGCTACTGTCTTTTCGGCTCCCAGATTGGTGGCAAGCATGCATGCGGTCATATTCCGGCTTTCATCGGGAGTGACGGCGATAAAGAGGTCTGCCTCTTTGATGCCTACCTCTTTCAGTCCTGATATGGACGAAGGAGAGGCCGTAACAGTCATCAGGTCGAAGTTAGAACTAAGCGTACTTAGTTTCTCTTCGTCATCGTCCATCAGGATGATGTCCTGTTTCTCGCGTGAGAGTAATTTAGCCAAATGGGTGCCTACAGCTCCGGCACCAGCAATAATTATCTTCATTGTGATTGCAAATTGCGGTTCTATTGCGTATTGGGGGATTAAGAATGGGTAGCCATGCAGCTTTCCACAGGAGCATCCATTCGTAATTCGTTTTTAGTAATTACCTTGTAAATTCCTTCTTCATCCATCCCGCACAAGTGGTAGAGTTGCTGCACCGATCCGTGTTCAATGAACTGATCCGGTACACCGATGCGCCTGATTTCGGGATAATATCCGTTATCGGCCATAAATTCGAGTATGGCGCATCCCATACCTCCTTTAATGATTCCATCTTCTATCGTTACGATATGGCGGAACTTTTTGCCGACTTCGTGCAGTAGCTCTTCATCGAGCGGCTTGAGGAAACGAAGGTCATAATGCGCTACGGAAATGCCGGTATCTGCTTCAGCACGTTCGATGGCACGGGCAGCCAACTTGCCGATAGGGCCGATTGTAATTACTGCCAGATCGTTTCCGTCCTTTAGTTTCCGTCCTTTTCCCACCAGAATCTCTTCCAACGGACATTCCCAGTCCACCAACGAACCCCGCCCGCGCGGATAACGGATGGCAAAAGGTCCTTTGTCGGGCAATTGGGCAGTATACATCAAGCGCCGCAACTCATGTTCGTCCATCGGTGACGAGATAGTCAGGTTGGGGATCGGGCGTAGATAAGCCATGTCGAACACACCGTGGTGCGTAGGACCGTCTTCACCTACCAGTCCGGCGCGGTCAAGACAGAATACTACATTTAGTTTTTGTATCGCTACGTCATGGATAATGTTATCGTAAGCCCGCTGCATAAACGAGGAATAGATGTTGCAGAAGGGCAGTAATCCGTCTTTTGCCATACCTCCGGAGAAAGTCACGGCATGTCCTTCGGCAATGCCTACGTCAAAGGCGCGATCCGGCATACGATCCATCAGCATGTTCATGGAGCAGCCGCTCGGCATGGCGGGGGTGACTCCCATGATCCGTTTGTTCTTTTCCGCCAGTTCTACCAGCGTATGCCCGAATACATCCTGAAACAGGGGAGGCATCCCGTCCGTATTGGCTACAATACGTTTTCCTGTTACCGGATCGAACTTACCCGGGGCATGCCATATAGTAGCCTGTTTTTCTGCCGGACCAAATCCCTTTCCTTTGATGGTGTGGAGGTGTAGAATCTTTGGTCCCTGCATATCTTTAATATCATGCAGGATACGGGCTATGTTTTTTACATCGTGTCCGTCGATGGGACCGAAGTATCGGATATTCATTCCTTCGAAGATATTCTGCTGTTGGGCTGCCAGAGATTTCAGGCTGTTTCCCAATCTTATCAAGGCCTTCCGACGTTCTTCATTGAGCAATCCCATTTTGAATAACAGGCGGGATGTCTTGAAACGCAGTTGGTTGTATCGGTTCGAAGTAGTGAGATTGAACAGATATTGTTTCATGCCGCCTACGCTACGGTCGATGGCCATGTCATTATCATTGAGTATGATCAGCAGGTTGTTCGCAGTCGATGAAGCATTGTTCAATCCTTCGAAGGCAAGTCCTCCGCTCATGGATCCGTCACCGATAACGGCTACTACATGGCGGTCTTTTTCTCCTTTTCTCTCGGCTGCCACTGCCATACCCAACGCTGCCGAGATGGAGTTGGAGGCATGACCGCAAGTGAATGTGTCATATTCACTCTCTTCCGGTGAGGGAAAAGGACGGATACCGCCTAGTTTACGGTTGGTAGAGAAAGCTTCACGCCGTCCGGTCAGTATCTTGTGTCCGTAGGCCTGATGTCCCACATCCCAGACAATACGATCATAAGGAGTGTTGTACACATAGTGCAGTGCTACAGTCAGTTCTACCACACCGAGGCTGGCAGCGAAGTGTCCCGGGTTGCACGATAGTTCCTTAATGATGTCCTGCCTTAATTCCTCGCATACCTCCGGCAATTGATCTACGCTCAGTTGGCGCAGGTCTTTGGGATAATTGATGGCGTTTAGCAAGCTATATGTTGGTTCATTCTTCATGATTCGGGCAAATTTAAATGCAAATTTAGTAAAAGAAAGCGGAAGGAGCATCTTTTTGATTGGAAATTTAATAAGTAAGAGTGGAAAGGGAGGCGGACTGACAACCTTATGGACTTATAAATGTGGTCTCCTCTTTCGTTAACATTGTTAATGCGGTTTTCCGGGTGTTTTCTTTTTGTTGGCAAAGAAGAAGTGTTTTGTGTTTAAAAGACTTGTTCTTTGCAAACAAAACACTTGTTTTAACACTCTGTTAAATCAAGCATTTTATATACTGAAAGTGAAGTCGTTTAAGTTGTTGATACAGAGTGGATCGTTGTTGTTTCTAGTTTTTCTGCTATCCTGCTTGTCCGGGTGTGATGATAGATGGTATTTATCAAAACCACAATGATACCGATGCCGATTTTCAAAAAAGGAAGGGGCGATTGAGAAGGATGGGGGATGGGTGATCTTGTACGGATAAATAACGTTTGTTTGTTGGAACTGTTGTTTCCGTTGTCATCAGTTACCGGGCTTGGGTCGGTTGATGAAAGCTGCGATGTCATCCGTCACGTAAGAAGGAATAGAGGAGGGACGGCTGTATTCAAGAGGGGTTGACTTCCCTTCTCCTTCCTGAAACAGATGATTGAGTCGGGGATAAGATTTAAATATCGTATTCGGATGCTTTGCCAGGGCGGATTGCCATAATTCGAAATCTTGCATGGTGACCTGATAATCACGTTCGCCTTGAAGGACAAGTATGGGGAGAGTCAGTTTTCGGACCACTTCCAAAGGTTTATATTGATTGGCAAGCATCCAGTAAGCTTGAGAGAGATTCATGGGCAAAGGAGTTGTAATGTCGAATGTGTCTGTACCCAGCCTTTTCACGTTGTCCACTTGTTTCTGTAATTCGGCTATTTCCTTTTCAATATCTTTAGCCGATGGGAGTGCAGAGGCGAGAAACTTCACCTGACTTATAAACAGATCTTCGAGTGGACGGGCTGCACCGGCAAGCAGAATAATCCCTGCCGGAACTTTATCGCTACGTTGGACGATGCGGGGAGCCAAGGTGCCTCCCAGGCTATGTCCGAGAATGTAGATCCGTTCGGGATTTATTGTCGGTATGGAACGGGCAAGTTTAATTGCCGAAAGGGCGTCATCCACTGATTCTTCATCGAAAGTAATTTCTTTGCCTGCAGGTGCGCTGTCGGCTCCATATACTTTGGTGCGCTTGTCATAACGGATCACGGCTATTCCACGCTCGGCCAGTCCATACGCGAGGTCCCGAAAAGGTTTATTGGCCCCTACCGTTTCGTCCCGGTCGCTGGCCCCCGAGCCATGTACCAAAATGACTACCGGCAGATCTTTGCCGTTTTTAGGAAGAGTCAGTGTGCCGGGAAGCTTGAAATTCCCCGTACAAACCTGTATGTCTGTCTCTTTTATTTTATCTTGTACCGATGTCGTCGGGGGAGTGGTCTTTTCAGCCGGAACAGGTACGAAACGAATGGTATTCACCTTTCCGTCCGGATTGAACGCTGTGAGAAAACGCAATGGTAAGCGTTCGAACTTAACGTCGCAATAATAAATAGTCATTCCGTTTATTGGTTCGGTTTTCCACTCTCCGTGCGACTGATACTTACCTGCTTGTTGTTCCAATTGCTTGAACAGTCCGTTCAACATCTCTACGGAAAGCATTTTCCGGATGTTATCGTCCAGATGTACATACACACTGTCTCCTTGGCCTGCAATCAGCCGGTCGAGAAGTTCGGATGCCTGTTGCGCACGATCCTGGGCTTGCAATACAGGAGTTACTGCCAGCAATAGCCATAGCAGGCAGATTCCTTTGAGTAGATTTTTCTTTGTCATAACTTGTTTATTAAGAAATCTCCGATAAAAAATAGAGTTCCGAGGAAAAAGATTCCGTAAATCAGCAGGGAGATAGAAGTCAGCCAACGGGGCTGTTTTTGCTCTCCGACCGCACGGATACGTGCAAATGTACTGAACAGACATTCGGCGGCGGCAAACAGGACTATCAGATAGATGATCAGGTCGGTCCACGATTGTAGCCAAAGGTCTTTGAGATTACCTATCAGACATACCAATATCACGATGGCTACAAAATATGAAATACGCATTAAGTCTGTTTTCTTTGATCCCATAAGCGTCTCCTTTTCAGTTTTTAAGTTCAAATTCTTCCCTTTTTGTTGCTATTTCACAAACTTAAAATATTTTCTTTGAAAAAGGAGCTTTTCGGACTGATTCTGTTTTTCCGTTAACAATTATTATAAAGCTTGTAGGTGGGATGGCAGTAAAGTTACCGCTGAATTATCCGTATCTTTGTCGTAAACATAGAGGTATAAAGATATGAAGAAACTGATAATATTCGATTTGGATGGTACTTTATTGAATACCATTGCCGATTTGGCACATAGTACGAATCATGCTCTGCAAACTTTGGGATATCCGACTCATGAAGTCGCTTCCTATAACTTCATGGTAGGTAACGGCATCAACAAATTGTTTGAGCGTGCATTGCCCGAAGGAGAGAAAACCGAGGAGAATGTGCTCCGCGTTCGTAAAGAATTTCTTTTGCATTACGACCGGCATAATGCCGACGAGAGTCGCCCTTATCCGGGAATTCCGGAATTGTTGGAAACATTGCAGCATAAAGGTTATAAATTGGCCGTGGCTTCCAACAAATATCAGGCAGCCACCGAGAAGCTGATAGCACATTATTTCCCAGGAATCCGGTTTGTTGCTGTATTTGGGCAGCGTGAGGGAGTGAAGGTGAAGCCGGATCCTACTGTGGTGCATGATATTTTACAGATTGCCGGTGTTTCGAAAGACGAAGTGCTGTATGTCGGCGATTCGGGAGTGGATATGCAGACGGCTATCAATAGCGGAGTTACTTCCTGTGGAGTCACGTGGGGATTCCGCCCCCGTACGGAGCTTGAATCATTCTGTCCGGATTATATAGCAGACAAGGCGGAAACTATTTTGTCTATTGTTTGATAGAAAACAGAAAGGAGAACCGAAAGATGCGTAATGTCTTAGGTTCTCCTCTCTATAAAAAGTAATTATATTCGCTCGGTTATTTGATTTCGTCCGGCCATGGGCATGGCTTTCCGGTTGCTTTGAATGAGGGGCGTTGGCCGCCTACTTTGCGCAAATAGTCACCCAGCTCTTTAGATAAACTTTTCACAATGTCCGGATGTAGGGCTGCCAGGTCATTCTTTTCTCCTATATCTTCCGGAATATTGAACAACTCTTTTTTACCGCTGTCATAGTAGTAAATCAACTTCCAGTCACCTTTGCGTACGGTACAAGTCGGGCCGATGCCGGGACCGTCGTTTCCCCAATGATTAGGGAAGTTCCAGTGCAGGCTGCGTCCTTTGGACGGATCACCGGTATGTGTCAGCAGAGGCATAAAACTAATTCCATCGATCGGCTGTACCGTCTTATAATGTTTGATTTGTGCCATCTCGAGTATGGTCGGATAGAAGTCCTCGATAATTAAATATTTATCACATTTGGTATCCGGTTTTACAACTCCCGGCCAGCGGACGATCATCGGTTCGCGTACACCGCCTTCGTAAGCCGATCCTTTCCCACTGTTGAGAGGAGAGTTCTGCGTGTGCAGTTTTCCGTCACGCCATTCCGGTTCGCTCGACAGACCGCCGTTGTCGCTCATAAAGATGACGATGGTATTGTCTGCTTCTCCGTTTTTATCCAGCCAGTCCATCAGGTCACCCAGACTTTTGTCCATACCTTCGATCAGGGCCGCATAAGCAGCTTCTTTGGGAGTCAATCCTTTATTGATATATTTTTGATAGAAGCGTTTGTCTTTATCGATCGGAACATGGATAGCGTAGTGAGCCATGTAGAGGAAGAAAGGCTGATTGTATTCTTTGGCATGATCGAGTGCTTTGATAGCTTCGAGCGTCAGAGCTTCACTGACGAAAGTATCGGTTCCCCAGTATTTCTCTAATCCCGGAACGGCAAACCAGGGATTCGGTTTACCGTCCGTCCGGTTTCCGTAATTATTTTCACCCAGGTAGCTTGCCAATCCGCCTCCTGCATGTCCGGCTATGTTGACTTCAAAGCCCATGTGATAAGGACTTTCTCCCGGAGTGTTGACGGCGCCGAAATGTGCTTTCCCACAATGAATCGTGTGGTAGCCATTGTCTTTCAGGATTTCTGCCAGTGAGGTTGCCTGAAACGTGTGGTCGATATTGGGAACCTGGCAAACCCCGTTTACATTCCAGTCCGCTACATTGAATACATCGCTCGGGCGGTCTGTTTGCTGGCCTTTGGGATATGTCCAGTTGGTTACCCGGTGACGCGCGGCGTTAGTTCCTGTAATCAGGCTACAGCGGGTGGGCGAACTGATACTGCTAGCATAGGCTTGGGTGAACATCATACCTTGTTTGGCAAGGCGCTCCATATTAGGAGTTTCGTATACTTCGTTGTAGTGTGTCTTTTGGGTCCAGAAAGGCAGGGATGTATCTTGCCAGCCCATGTCGTCTACCATGAAGAGAATGATGTTGGGGCGTGTGTCCGTACGTCCGTTCGGCTGCTGGTGCTGGGCTTGCAGAGCCGGGGCAGCCAATGGAGCCAGTGCGAGGGGGATAATTATTTTCTTATTCATCGTAATTATATATTAGAGGATTATTTTCTGATGGTCATTTTTCCGGTTTCCTTTACCTGAATGTTTCTCAGTTCTTGTTTTCCGGAGTTCTCTGTCCATATTTTCAGAGTTCCCGGAGACAATACATTGAGAACCAATTTGTCCGGTGTCGAAGATAGAATCCGGACGGCCGCAGGTGACAGATATTTTTCCTGTATCCCGATAACGGCCCATCCGTCATGGATCGGACAGAGATGGAATAGACGGTCGGTAAAGCCATCCAATTCTACAGTCTGTTTACCGGTCAGTTCAGTGGCTGTCTGATTATTCCAGTCGAATAGAATCACTCGTTTTTGTTGAGGTGTTGGTTTGCCGGTTAGTGTTTCGCGTAACAGATAATCTTTCGGGTCTATTTCGGCGGTTACTTTCCGGTGTTTGGGTGAGGTGTTGAGGTTATAACAAATGACGGATACAGCCTCGTCACCGGTAGGAGCGAATACCCGGTATGCCTTTCCGTCTTGCAGTGGATTGGTCAGTACCGATTCCGGGGTCGGAATGGCAGGGGCTTCCGGGCGGAATATTTTGCCCTCTTTATCGATCAGTGGGAAAATATTCTCTTTTACAAATTCTTTCGGAGAATCGGACAGGTAGACCGGCCCGCCTGAAATAGCCTTGGAACGAGCCATCAAACTGCCACAGATCGTATCGCTGGAATGAAACATATCGTGATCCGGCCATACGGTTTGCCCTTGCAGTAATGTGTTGGTGTATGACTGGAAGAGATGCGACTTTGCCATGTTCTCATTGTATTTCTTATAGTCAATGCTGACACGGGCAACTCCGCTATGCAGGGTGTGGTCCGTGTTAAGTACGTTTTGAGCCATGCAGTTCATCAGTCCCACCTGCTGTGCGTGAGTTTGCTTTTCCAATGCCAGATTACACTCTTTCGCCTGACGTACGACTTCAGTAGAGCCCATGTAAAGCGGTAAGGTGAATGCCTGATTGTCTACTTTAAGAAAATCGAATCCATGGGTTTTCAGAGAGTGAACGTAATACTGGTAGAACGTGTCGATATTCGGGGTGCTTTTACCGGGCAAAAGACTTCCATTGAAAGAATAGAGGCTGTTTTTTACATGGGTTGGAAAATCATTATCGGGGGAGATTCCCATCCAATATCCGGAGAGGGCATACCACAATCCTATCCAATGTATTTTATCTTTGTTTTTGTGTGCCATGATCGGAGCCCATCCGTTCGGGAAACGTTGAGGATCGGGGGTAAAACTTGTCAGTTGACGATTCTTGTTGGCCAGGTGACCATCGTCGATCAGTACGTAACGTACAGGAACTCCGGAGGTTTCGATGGCATCCAGGTCATTCAGGATTTTTGTTTCATCAATATCGAAATGGTAATGTTCCCAGGTACACCATCCCAGATAGTTCAGAGCCTCAAAATAGTTCTTTTCCGTGCGCTTTTGCAGGGCCGATACGTTCCGGTCGGATATCAGGGTTTCGTAAGCCTGCCGGAATACCTGATAAATGTTGCCGGCACTTTGAACCAGTGCTACCGGTACTTTGTGTTCGAGCCGGTCGGTTCCCAATGTCGATACATATAAATTGAGCGAGCCGTCGGTATTTACCTGAAACCAGCTGAGGCTGTTATCACCCGCTACTGCTTTGGTGAACAGATAGCTTCCATCGGTCAGTTGCAACAATAAAGCGTCTCCCAGTGTAGAAGGACGTGCGTTGGAAGGAATACCCGGATAGTCGTCCCGGGTAAGGTCTGTCAGATGATTGAACATCCAAGGTAAGAGGCGATTGGTATTGTTGGGCCATTCGTAATCTCCGGGGCGGGAATCCCGACTGAAGAATGTCCCCCGTACATAAGACGGCAGTTGGATGCGGTAGCATATAGTGGTTGCATTCTCAGGAACTGCATTCTCATAAATGACCGGTTCTGCCGTTCTGTCCAGGCGGATGGTCTGAGGCATTGGAGAGGCGTTTACATCTTTAAACGATTTACCTTTTTCGTAGATAAAAGAACTTTGGGCAAATACAGCCGTCAAAGGAGCGACCGTACTTGCCAAAGTAAGCAAACTTATGATGAAATATCTTTTCATGCGTATGAATTAGTTGACAGAAAAAGCACTGAAATTGATAATATCGGGTAATGCAGTGGATTGCAGTACGGTCAGCCGTAATGCCGTAGCTTCTACCGGATCGAATTTTTCGATGCGTTTGTGTCCGACAGATTCTCCGGAACAAACTGTTTGCCACTTTCCATTTACCTTGGCTTCTACTTTATATTGGCGGATACGTTCTCCGTTCTGTATGTTTTCTTGAATGATGCAGTAGTTTACCGGTTGCTTTTTGTCCAGTTTCAAGGTCAAACTTTTTTTCTGTCCCGATATCTGGGCTAATGGAGAAGAGAAGCGACGATTGATTTCTGTACCGAATTCTTTCAGGCGTTGTTCGTCTCCTGTAGGTATTAATCCGTTCGGGTCGGGTGTCAGGCCTAAAATCAGGGTAGCGTTCCGTCCTACTGATTTTTCATATTTATCCATTAGTTCGTTCAATGGATAGATGTTGTTTTCGTCATCCGGTTCCCAGAACCATTCGTGACGTCCGTTGGCTCCACGTAAAGGAGTATCTGCCATGGCCGGTACCCAGTATTTTCCATCTTTGTCGCCATGCTTCAACAGTTCGATTTGATCGACATTGCTTTCTATCCGTTTGTGATGTGAACAGGGAGCGGGGAAGGTGGACCAGCAGGGATAACCTACGGTACCGGTTTCGGAACCACCCCAACGGAAATCTGCACGATCTATATTATGATAGAACAGGCAATTAGGCTGATATTTATTCACAATAGGCTCTACGTCCGGTCCGTCTCCACGAGGATCATCGGCGCCGCCGTCAAACCAAATCATGTATAGATCTCCATAACGGGTACAAAGTTCGGTCACCATCTTTTCACACAGTCGTTTGTACCATGCTTGCCGGTTGTGAGCAAATTCTCCTTCTCCTTCTGCCTTAAAGTTATGTATGCCCAAAAGAGAATTCCACCGGATACCGATGTAGATACCCGGTTGTAAGCCGTATTTGCGGCAAGAGTTGACAAAGTCACGGACGATATCCCCTTTGCCGTCTCTCCATTTTACGGCTTTGAGGCAATAAGGATTTACGTCACTCTGCCAGAGACCGAAACCGGTTTCATGAGTGGCAGTCAGTACGGCAAACTTACATCCGGCTGCTTTGGCTGCCAGCACCCACTGGTCTGTGTTTAGTTCCGTAGGGTTGAATATGTTGTAATCTTCTATCGGATTGATGCGGTTGTTGCCTTGTCCGTAGCGTACTCCGTCGAACACATGCAGATCATAATGGAATACGGCTCCCATTTCCGCTTGATGCCATTTCAACTGAAAGGGCTTGGGAACGGGGATAGTAGCCTGTTGCGCCAAGCAATAGACTGAGCAAAAAAGTAAGAGTAGGGTGGTGTTGATTCTGTTCATGATTATTTAAGTTTTATATATTGGGCAAATGGGTCATTGGTCTTTTCAAGCCATGTTTTCAGTTGCCGGTTAAATGTATGGGTAAGTTTCAATTGTTGGCTGGCAATGTTATTCATTTCATGGGGATCATTGGTACGATCGAAAAGAATGACATTATCGATCTTTCCGTCTGTTGCGTGTACGGCATATGTATATCGGTCGGTACGGAGTCCGCGATAACCTGTTGCATGGTTATCGAATTTTACGAAATAGTATGGTTGTACAAGATCTTTTTTGTTTTTTCCGGTCAGTACTTCATTGGACAGGTCGAATGTCTGTACTGTTTCCGGGATTTCTTTATTGAATCCCATCATTGACAGGAGTGTGGGGTATAGGTCGGCAAAAGCAATCATCAACGGGTCGCTTTTACGTGGTTTTATTTGATCCGGCCAAGATAGAATCATGGGGATACGCATAGACTCTTCATAGAAGATATCTTTTCCGGCATTTTCGTGAGCACCCATACAGATTCCATGGTCAGAGGTAAAGACCACGATCGTATTATCAAATAAATTATTTTGTTTAAGGGCCTCGATGATTCGCCCTACATTTTCGTCTACACCGGTGATGCAGGCATAGTAGTTCCGGATGTTATTTCGGAAGTAGTCTCCCATTTCCGTACCTTTGGCCGGGATATCGGGACGTCCTTTGCAAAGCGCCTCTACATCCAGATCTTTGTATATCTCTTTATATCGGTCCGGCACCAATTCATATCCCGTGTGTGGAGGATTCATCGATACCACCAATGCAAACGGTTGTTTTTGGTCTTTCTGTTTGTTGATGTATTCGATAGCTTTGCTTGCCTCGTATTCCGGCCCCCATTGGTTGACATAATAGAAGCTGTCTCGTGGAGCAGTGGTATTCCAGTACATCGGTTTCAAATGGTAATCATATGTTCCATAAGCTATCCAATGGTCGAAACCGTGGCGACGTTCGGGTGGACACCATTCGTTCCATGCCACTTTCCCGCGATTATTGTAAGTGTCTACATAGGGCTTGTAGGGTGCATCCAGATGCCACTTTCCGATGTATCCCATATTGTATCCCTGATCTTTAAGCACATCACTCCAACAGCGGGCGTTTTGGGAAAGTTCCACTCCGTAAGGAGCGGTTTCGGAGTTACAGTTCCCGGTTACTTTACTGCCAATGGGATACATACCGGTCATTAGCATTCCTCTTGCCGGCGATGATACCGGATAACTACTGATAGCATTGGTGAAGTTAATTCCTTCGGAGGCAAGCTTGTCCAGGTGGGGAGTCTTTACAGGTTCTTTACCGATGCAACCGATGGCATCTCCACGATATTGGTCGGCCATGATGAAGACTAGATTGGGAGTCGGTTGCTTTTCTTGTGCTTGTAGTCCAGTGCTCAAAATAGGCATGGTAAGCAGTGCTTGAGGGATGATATTTTTCATAATGCTGTAAAGTTACTCTTTTTTGGGTAGAATACAATTTTTATTGAAAATAATAAGATCTCCTCCTTTTTTGGGGGAGGAGATCTTGTCTTGAGTAAGATATTTAATCTACTGAAAACTAATCTCCTTCAGGGAGACTGCTCGTTTCTATCTTCCATCCTGGATTTTGATAAATCGTAGAGGTTGTATAGTCGGTTGATCCTTCTTCTGCTGTCGTCAGACGGAAGTGGTCAAAAGCAATTGGATTTAAATATTTATTTTGGTTCCAATTATAGCCATTGTATGCAATGTTGTTTGTATTGATCCGGTAAGGACGTAAGTACCGACTTTCTGATTTAGCTGATACATTAGCATTATTGTTACCTGATTCAATCAGATTAATGACAGAGAGAGTGACGTCTGCAACTGGTATTGGGCTAGGAGTTTTGTAACGTTGATAATTTTCACTCCATAAATCGAATCCTTCTACGTGATAACCTTGCATCATGTCTAATGCACGCCAGCGTTTCAGATCATTTAGGCGTAATCCTTCGGCCGCAAATTCGATGCGACGTTCCCGACGAATATTATACAAAGTGGTTGAAACAAATTCAGAACCTGAATAGCGGGCAAAATCGATCTCTTTACTCAGATCTGTAGCGTCTATTGTTTTTTGAAAATCGGTATCCATTCCTGCTCGATTTCGTAAAGCTTTCCAGTATTTGGAACTGTTGGCATCAAGCGAGTTATTCAGTTCATAATCAGCTTCCATATAATTCAAGTATGCCTCTGCTGCACGGAATATGACACAGGCTGTAGTTGATGGGAGTGTAGGTCCTTGTGCGGCATCTGTTGCTAATCCCTTTTTTACTGAATAGCCGGTGGGACATTTGTTTTCGTCCTGTCCAAGTACAATTGGTGCACGATAATAATAACCATATCCTTTGACTAGATATTCAATGTTACTTCCTCCTTCAGATAAGAGATCTCCAGGTAATAAAGTATTATAAATCAGTCGTGGATCACGATTGGTTGCAACTGCTTCATAAGTTTTATCTCCTTGATAACCAGAATTGTTTGCGTATATTGGCAAGCCATTTTCCATCAAATAACTTTGCATCATACTACGAGTCCATCCGGTATTCCCACCTCCATTGCGTTGGATGTAACCGACAACAAAATGGTTGACTGCCGGAGTTAAACTGGCGTCGTAGGCTCTCCACAATAACACTTCCGAAGCGTTAGCTAATGATTGGCTGTTGAATAACGACGGATAATCGTTAAATAAAGTGTATTTATCAGCTACTATTTGAGCGGCAGTTTTAGCTTCTGTCAGGAAGTATTTAATTTCAGAATCAATATTGATAGTGAAGTCCTTTAAATAATCTTTGTTTGCTCCTGGCCATCCCGGACCTCCTGGTACACGTGCGGTCCCTTTGTGGTATTTTTCCCAAGTACCTTCAAATAATGCCACACGACTTTTCATGAGGGCAGCACAGTCTTTGGTTAGGCGATTGCTCATTGGTGGGGTTGCTTTCATATAATAGTAAGCAGAATCTAAATCTTGTATGATGAAACGTGCTACTTCATTGCGTGGGCGCCGTTTACTTGCCTCTCTAACTGTTTCATAATCTTCCGAAATCCAATGTTTTAAGATAGGGAAATCACCGAGTGCAACTAATTTAGTAAAGTAAATATAAGCGCGAAAGAAATACATCTCTCCCAGATAGTGCATATTGTTAGCTTCTACTCCACTAAGTTCGCCGGCTTCCAGTCGGGGACGTACCTTATTGATGAAATAATTGACATTCCGGATTTTCCCAAAATCCCAAGCACCTCCACTTTGAGCCACACGTGTTTCTCCCTTTACAAATGAACCGTTTGGATTACTTGCTGCTTGGTTGTCACTATTATTGTCTGTTGCAAATACTCCCATACTGTATTGGCCTGGAGTGTGGGATGGAAGTTGATCATATAGATTAGCCGAATAGGCTGCTAAATCGCTTTCTGCCAAAAGATATTTGTCGGTAGGTACGGCATCTAGTGGCTCTTTGTCGAGAAAGTCATTGCAAGAGCATAAAACACTTGCTAAACTAAAAATATATAATAGATTCTTTTTCATTGTTCTTGCTTTTTAAAGAGTAATATTTAATCCAAATGAAATAGTCTTTGACAGCGGATAAGTCTTTCCGTTGCTAAATCCGTTACCGGCTGTTGCTTCTGGATCGAACATATCGGCAATACCACTGATTGTGAATAAATTCTCTCCACTGACATAAATGCGGAGCTTTTCAATTTTTGCTTTATTCATCCAAGCTTTGGGGAATGTATATCCTATTTGCAGATTTTTCATACGCATGTAAGCACCATTTTGCAGATAACGCGTTTGAGTTTGCTTGTTTTTGTTTCCTTTGTCTCCTAAGTAGGCTTTGGGATAGTAGGAGTTCAAATTTGCTCCGAATATAGAAGTTGTATTTTCAGGACGGAAATAATCAAGATGTTCGTCAAAACCTACTGATTGCCATTCTCCTCCATCTGCTCCCCAGAACATTGGTCCGCTCAACCATAAATCACGTTTCATGACTCCTTGGAAAAACATTTGAATATCGAAACCCTTCCAGTCAGCTCCTAAGCTTAAACCGAAACGAAGGCGTGGAGTGCTATTTCCGATTTTCTTTAAATCACCATGGTCTGTGGCAGTACTGTTTCCTTTGTCTACTATACCATCACCATTAAGGTCTCGATACATGATATCACCTGCACCCCAAACTGAACCTATTTTACTCTGATCATTGCTAGCCAGCCATTCGGTCATCTGTGCGTCTGTTTGGGCAATACCTTCAGTTTCATACCCCCAAATTTCCCCGATAGTCATTCCGTTGTAATAAAGAGTATTTCCATTAGAATCCCATAGGGCTTTAGAAGCGTTTGGATATGAAATTACTTTGGCGCGGTTGTCAGAAAGGTTAAATCCTATATTATAGTTAACTTTTCCAATATTATCTCTCCAATTGGCCTGTAGTTCCCATCCTTTATTTTTCAACTCAGCATTATTGGTATTTGGCAGAGCAGTTCCTAATATTGCACCGACTTCGGCTGCAGGGCCTACCATGTCTTTCGTTCTACGTATGAAGTATTCAAAAGTCATGTTCAGACGATTGTTGAACATACCAAGGTCGATGCCTAAATTGGTATTATAGATTTTTTCCCATGTGAGTGTACTGCTGACCATTCCAGGAACTCCGGCTGTTGTTGGTCTACTGCCGTCCATTAGCCAATTGCCACCATTGGCTGTTACACTTTGTGTTAAATAGAACGGATAGTAAGAGTCTGTGTTCTGGTTACCGAGCATACCCCATGATACGCGGGGTTTTAGTGTATTAATAATGTTGTTAATTGGTTCAAAGAATGATTCACGTGCTAAGTTCCATCCCAAAGAGAAAGAAGGAAATACATTCCAACGTTGATCTTTTAAAAAGCGGGATGATCCATCGTAACGAACATTTACTTCAGCCATGTAGCGGTCTTTGTAACTGTAGTTGAGACGTCCGAAGAACCCGGCTGTAGACCAATCATTGTATTTTGAACTATTGATTTTATCTTCTCCCGTTGCTGCACTAATTTCTGGAATGAGACTACTAATCACGTCAGGACGTTGTGCGGCAAGTTCGCGATATACATATTCTTCGGTATTCATTCCGACTAAAGCTTTGAAATAATGATCTTTTATTTGTAATGTGTAATCGGTGTACACACTTGTCGTATAAAAGTTACTATTGTGGTATGCTGAACGTGCAAATGAAGATCCTGGTGAGTAACTTCCGCTGAAAGCCAATGCTAATGGATTACCGTTTACGTCGTGCTCATAGATTGGATTAAGGTTGGTTTGCTTATTTTGGTTGATGACTCTCATACCTGCTTCTGCATAGATATTCCATCCTTTTAGCGGATGAATAACTAATTGTCCCTGAAGATAAATATTGTCATTATGTGTTTTGGCACGTCCACCGTCAGTCAATTGATTGAGTTTTCCATTTCTCATATAATAACCGTTCGGATCTTTAAAAGGCATCATAGGCCACATACGTGCAATGTCATGATAAAGAAGTCCACCTTCCTCAAGATATACTGGATTGTCAAGATCAAAACGAACAAATTTGGTATTAATGTTGAAATCTACATATTTGTTGATTTGGGTATTGACTTTTGCTGTTGCGTTGTAACGTTTATAATTATCATTTCCATAACGAAGATTACCATCTTGGTTTAAGTAGCTCCCTGAAACATAGTATTGTAACTTCTCTGTTCCTCCATTTAAACTGATATTATGTTCGTTTGACCAGGCCCATTGAAAATGTTTTTTCCACCAGTTTACGTTATCATTTGCTTTTTCGTGGAAATGCCAGTTGGTACCGTTAGCTATGGTGGTGGTTGTAATCTCGCCTGCCATATACTTTTGGATACGGTCAATGGTCTCTTCATCAAAGATCACACTTCCTCCTTGATTAATGGCTGCATCATTGAAATAATTGGCAAAACGATAGGAATCAAGTTGATTAGGAAGGCTGGTTGGTCCGGAATAGCGGAAACTATTGTTATAGTTCACTTGCATTTTGCCCGCTTTTCCTTTCTTTGTAGTGATTAAGATAACACCGAATGCAGCACGTGAACCATAGATGGAAGAAGAAGCAGCATCTTTCAAGACAGAGATATTTTCAATATCTTCTGGATTCAGATTATTCATATTGCCTTCCATTCCATCAATCAGTATAAGTGGTGAGGCACTTGATCCTTTACCAATGGTTCCTGTTCCGCGGATGTTTACGTTCATTGTTTGTCCCAACTGTCCCCCTAAATCAGGAGTCGATAGATTTAAGCCTGGAACTACACCTTGCAGGGCTTGACCGACTTGTGATACCGGACGTGATGCTAGTGCTTTGGTATCTACACTTGTAACCGCTCCGGTCAGATTTACTTTTTTCTGAGTACCGAAGCCTACTACCACTACTTCATCAAGAGTTTTTGAATCTTCACTTAACTCAATCCTGAAGGATGTTTGTGTACCATTGAGAGGAATTGACTGAGTGGTGTAACCTATGTAGGAAACAGTCAGTATACCTCCTTTGCTAACGTTTTTTAGAGAAAACTTACCTTCCATGTCCGTGATGGATCCATTGTTCGTCCCTTTTACTTGGACTGTGGCACCGATGATTGGCTCATTGAGCTTTTTGTCAATCACAGTACCCGTAATGTTCAATTGCTGTGCATATAATGTAGTAATGCCAAGCAACAACATGAATAAGATTGAAATTTTTTTCATTCGTTTCTTATTTAAAGTTATACATAAGGTTTAATTACATGGCAAATGTACAGGGATTGAGAGATTACGTAGGGGCATGTCTATATCATTCAGCATACACGTTTAATTCAATACCATGTTTTTTTTGAATCTCTTTTGTATGTTTAGGCTTTATTTCGTTCTTTTGCAATAAATTGATTATTAATATGAAGAAGCTAAATCTCTTTTTATTGGTTTTGTTTATATGTAATTGTCCGGTCGTTTCTGGTTATGCTTTTTTTGATAGAGATATTCGTCTGTTAACCATGCAGGATGGGCTGGCGGATAATACTATTACATCTATCTACAAAGATCGGGATGGCTTTATGTGGTTTGGTACTAATAATGGCTTGAGCCGTTATGATGGTAAATTAATAAAAAACTTCTCTTCTTCACCAGCGTATATGTATGTTTCCGAAATTGTAGAGATGTCAGATCGATATTTGGGAGTTATCGCTGGAAATACTTTATATTGTTTTGCTCGGTCGCTGGAGAAATTTATACCGATCGTCCATGCAACGGATTATAGTTCTGTACATGTCTCTCACTTATTACCTCTAGATAATAACTCTTTTTGGGGACTGTCAGGGAATAAATTATATCTATATACACAGGAAGAAGTTAAAAATGAGAAAGGAGAGGTTGTTCAGATTAAATTGAAATGTGAGAAACAGTATAAAGATTTGATTGATTCTGGTGATAATTTCTGTGCAATGTGTTATACTGATAATCATGAAATGTTATGTTTGGTTACACAGCAAGGAAATTTGCTATTGTTTCAGCCTGAATCTTCGGAGAAATCTAAAAAGATATCTTTGTGGAAAAATAAAACTTGGGATGCAACTTCGGTATTATATGATAAAGGAGTGGTATGGGTTTCTACTATTGGACATGGTATTCTGCGTTATTACGTTTCTTCTGGGTATATAGACAGAATTACTTATAAGGAAAATAATAAAGAAAACAGTCTATCCCATACAGATGTTTTTCAAGTTATTCCAATTAATAATAATCGTTATCTTGCAGTGACTTGGAGTGGGTATACTTTATTATTTCAGGATAAGAATGATCCGAAAAGAATGATGACAGAAATATACTATAATACAGCTTCACAACTTCACCGCAACTTAGAAACAAGAATGATTTCAGCGTATTACGACCCCAGTGGGATTGTTTGGATAGGTACTAATGGGGGAGGAGTGATTTATTCTGATCTACGGTCACAATTTTATAACCAATTTCATCAAGAGAGGCATAATGAAATTTGTGGTATAGTCATGGATAATAGAAAATATGTTTGGATGGCTACGTTTCATCAAGGGATTATGAAAAGTGAGCAACCTTTTGAACCAGGAAGACGAATGAATTTTACTAGGGTTGGTACTCCGGATATTCAAAGTAAAAATACAGTTCTTTGTGCCATTAATGATAATAGAGGTTCACTTTGGTTTGGAAATAGGGATGGAACATTAACTTCATATAATGAGGCAACAAAACAATTTCGATTACATTTTTTACAAGATAGAGGTAAAGTGAATACTGTGTCAATTTGGGCATTATATTGGGATACTAATCGAAATTTATGGGTAGGTACTAATGATGGAGTTTGGAAATTGAATATAGATTCTGGATTTTGCATAAAAATCCCTATTGAGATTTTGTTTAAGGACCCTACTCCTATTTGTATACGAGCTATTGCCGGCACGAAGGACGGAACTATATGGTTAGGTACAAGTAATGCAGGAGTTTGCAAATTGAAAATTGATTCTAGAGGAGAGATGTCTTTAGAGACAGGCTATGAGAAGAAAGCGAATATCAAAAATAATTCGGTTCGTTCTTTGTTAGTATCTTCTGATGGTAATGTATATGTAGGTTATATGGATGGTTTCGCTATTCTTTCACCTAAAAAGGATGCAATACGTGAGTATTATACAACTAGAAATGGATTATGTAGTAATTTTATAGGATGTCTGGTCGAAGATAACCGAGGACATATTTGGTTGGGAAGTAATTCGGGAGTCTCTCGTTACAGTAGGCATCAGCACCTTTTTTATAATTATTATATAAGTGGAAGCAATCGTTCGGCATTACTTGCTGATAATACACTATTTTTTGGCAATAATAAATCGCTCACTTATTTTGATCCGGATGACGTGGATGGTCATTTGGATGAAGATCAGGTTCTTATTACTGGACTTGAGGTAGATGGTCGTCCTGTAGGGATTGGGGATAAAATAAATGGGCAGACTGTATTGGCAGAAGGCATTTCATATACTAGTTCGATTACTTTGAATAATGAAAATCGTGACTTTGTTTTATCTTTTAATAATCTTTCTTATGCAGAGGAACAACAGAAGTACAATTACCGCTTATTACCATATCAGACGCATTGGTTGGTTTCTAACGATGGAGAGAAGGCTACTTATATGAACTTACCCGAAGGGGATTATACATTTGAAGTGAAGAATATTTATCCTGACGGGAAAGATGGAAAGGTTACATCACTCCAAATACATATTCTACCGCATTGGAGTCGTACATTGCCTTTCCGATTATTTATTTTACTGTTATTGGCCGGTGGTGTGGCTTATTTGATTCGTCTTGTCAAACATCGTCAGATGCGTATGGAACGTGAAATGCGCATGGAACATGAACTTCTGTCAGTAAACTTAGAGCGTGAGAAAGAGCGACAAATCCGGATGGAGCGTGAGAACTTTTTTACAAGTGCGGCACATGAACTACGTACGCCGCTAACCTTGATTCTTGCCCCATTACAGGAATTATTGGAACACATAAAGGCATCCGATCCACTGTATAGCAAGCTATATACCATGTATAAAAACAGCTCCTCGCTACATACACTGGTCGATCAGTTGCTCTATGTACAAAAAATAGAGGCCGGGATGGTGAAACTGCGTTTGTCAGAAGCGGATATTGTGGAGCTAGTGAGAGAAGTAGCAGAGTCTTTTCGCCAAATGGCAGGGATAAAAGGATGTACATTTCAGGTAAGACTTCCGGAAGATCCTGTTTTCCTATGGATAGATACGGAGAAAATAACTTCGTCGGTCGGAAATCTACTATCTAATGCTTTTAAATACACTTCTCCCAATGGAGAGGTATTGCTCACTCTTACCCGTATGGAACAGGATGGAAAGCCTTTTTGCCAGATAACAGTATCGGATACGGGTGAGGGAATACCGGATGAGTTTCAGAAGCGCATTTTTGACTCTTTCATTACGGGTGATAATTCACCGGCTTTCTCTACTAAAGTAGGCATTGGACTGCGGATTGTGAAAAATACGATGGATCTGCATCATGGACAGGTCATTCTTGATAGTGAGCCGGGAAAAGGTTCTACATTCGTATTATTGATACCGGAAGGTAAATCTCACTTTACTGGTGATTTATATGAAATAGTAGATTATCGCGGGCATGAAACGGAACCGCAGTTTCAACCTCTATCTGTACAGGAAAAATCGGAAGAAGGAGTTCCGGTCACAAAGAAAACATTGCTGATTGTTGAAGATAATGTAGATGTCCGTCAGTATATTCGCTCTTTGTTTGTGACAAAATACACGGTACTTGAAGCGGCTGATGGTGAGGAAGGGGTCCGGATTGCTACCAATGAGATACCCGATCTGATTATCTCGGATGTAATGATGCCGGTTAAAGATGGGTTTGCCTGTTGCCGGGAGATACGTGAACGGCAAGAGACCGCTCATATTCCTATCCTGATGTTGACGGCCAAGGCAGAAGATGCAGATGTATTGCAAGGATCTTATAGTGGGGCGGATGACTATATGATGAAGCCTTTCAATCCGGAAGTATTGAAAGCAAAGGTAGAGAACCTGATTCTTCAGCGCGAACGTCTGAAACGCATTTATACCAAAGCATTGATGTTGAAACGAGAATCGGTTGAAGATGAAGAGGCGGATGACGAATTTATACAAAAACTCATTCACGTGGTTGAGAAGAATCTGTCTAATGAGAACTTCAACGTTAAGATGTTGGCCGAACAACTTCACATGAGCCAGCCTACTTTATACCGGAAGGTAAAGCAACGCAGTGAGTTATCTGTGGTCGATATGATCCGGAGTGTGCGGGTGAGTAAGGCTGCTTCGTTGATTATGGAGAATCGTTACTCCATTCAGGAGATTTCCGAAAAAGTAGGATTCAGTGATGCCCGGACATTAAGGAAGCACTTTACGGAACAATTTGGTGTGCCCCCTTCAAAATATATGGAGAATAAATGAATAAATTTGAAGGAAAGAAAACTCATCACAGATTAACAGACTACACTATGAGAAGATCGGCCGGATTGATAATCTGCACATTGTAGGTTACTGTAATCTGTTGATCTGTGTTGAGAAAGACTTTCGACTTCATTCCTGAAAGTTAATCCTTCTTTTAAGTTGGTTTTTAATTCAGGATAATGGGTTTATATTTAGGAACTAATGCCTTCATAACGATCCATCCAATCAGGTAGGCTACCGAGCAGATACAAAAGATAACGAAATAACCAGCCGGTTTCCCGACAAAGCCCATAAATACCATTTGAGTTTTGTCGGCATGTACAAACAGCTCGCCGGCTGAATACTGGAGAATCATAGAACCTACTCCTCCTGCCATACCGCCAATACCGGTGATGCTGGCAATGGCGCTTTTAGGAAACATATCGCCTACGGTAGAAAAAATATTAGCCGACCATGATTGGTGGGCAGCTCCCCCGATACCGATCATAATAACCGGAAACCAGGGAGAGATGGTTCCTAATGGCTGGGCAAGTAATACCAACAGAGGAAAGAATGCAAAAATCAGCATAGCTCTCATACGTGCGGCATACGGGTTTAGCCCGGTTTTATGAATGATGATCGTAGGGAGTTTCCCTCCATAGATCGATAACATTGTTATAGCGTAAAGTGTAAAGATCAATGCTCTTCCCAATCCTTCGGAGGTTTTGATGTCGAACTGGGTATTCAGGTAAGAAGGTGCCCAAAAAAGGAAGAACCACCACACTCCATCCGTCATAAACTTACCGAATGCAAATGCCCAGGTTTGTCTGTAGGTGAAACATTGCCGGAAAGTCATACTTTTCTTTTCCTCGTTCTCTTTTACAGTTGCTGTGTAGGTTTCATGTTTGTCTTGCTCGATATATTCGAGTTCGGCTGAGTTTACAAATTTGTTTTTAGAGGGAGCTGTGTACATGAATACCCAAAATCCCATCCACACGAAGCCAAGAGCACCGATGATGACGAATGCCATTTCCCATCCCCAGGCTTTAGCCAGTAATGGAATGCTGAGAGGGGCAATCAGGGCACCGATAGAAGCTCCGGCATTAAAGATGGAAGTAGCGTAGGCCCGGTCTTTTTTCGGGAAATATTCGGCGGTAACTTTAATGGCAGCCGGAAAATTGCCGGCTTCACCGAGTGCTAAAATACAGCGTGCGACTAAAAAACAATACATGCTTATGGTGGCAAGTACCACTACTACATCACCGGTAGCAGCGATTAGTTCGGCTGCGCTATGCATTCCTACATATTCTTCGGTTATAATTCCACAGAAAGCGTGAAGGCAGGCACCGGCCGACCATATACCGATGGACCAAAGGTAACCTTTCTTTGTTCCCATCCAGTCGATAAACCGGCCAGCAAACAGCATACAAATGGCATATACAATAGAAAAGACAGCAGTAATGATGCCATAATGTGACTCGTTCCAATGAAATTCGGGTTTGATAAATTCGTCCCAGGTCAGCGATAGTACTTGGCGATCAAGGTAGTTTATAGTTGTTGCGAAAAATAACATGGCGCAAATCGTCCATCTGTAGTTTGTCATTTTCCCCATTGCATTTTGGAGTGTACTCATACTATTTGATTTAAAATTTTCAGGTTTAATTTCGGACCAAAAATACACATTATTTGATTTTATCCAATAATAACTGCTATTTAATTTGATGCTTCAAGGGATCTTTTTATGATAAATACACTAAAAGGAATAATAATTTCGTTATCGAACACAATAATTATCGTTTTCGCACACGACTATGTTTGTTCTATAATTGGGAGGAGGTGGCTGTTATAGCTCTTTTTCTTCGGATGAATCTGAATATATGTGCAGGGGATATATTCTTTGTAAGATTGTAATTGTAAATTATTAGTGATTTGTTTGGAGTGCTGACTCCGTATGTGTCTCGGTTGGTGGGTGAGGCCGGAAGAATCGGCTTGCTTTTATGTTCTTCCTTTTATTTTGTATTTTAAGATAGATATTTTATCTTTGCCTTAATTGAGACAAAATATAATTGAGATAAAATGAAAAACAACCGATTGATCATTACCCTTATTGCCTTGTTTCTCCTAGGATTCGGGCTGAAAGCCCAAACTGCTTCTACTGAAGAAACTGCTGCTCAGAAAGAGAAAAGAATGGAATGGTTTGCCCAGGCCAAGTTAGGAATCTTTATCCATTGGGGAATCTATGCCGTGAACGGAGTATCAGAGAGCTGGTCATTCTTCAATAACTATCTTCCTTATGAAGAGTATATGGCTCAGGAAAAAGGCTTTACGGCATCGGCCTATAATCCTCAGGAGTGGGTGAAACTGATTAAAGAAAGTGGTGCACGTTATACGGTCATTACCACCAAGCATCATGATGGCGTAGCTCTTTGGGATACGAAGGCGGGTGACCTCAGTACTGTGAAAAGTACTCCTGCCGGGCGTGACCTGATTGCTCCTTTTGTGAAGGAAGTACGTAAACAAGGGCTGAAGCTCGGGTTCTACTATTCGCTGCTTGACTGGTCGCATCCGGACTATCCCAACAAAACCCGTACGGAAGTACGTTACAAAAACGATCCGGATCGTTGGGCTAAGTTTGTTAAGTTTAATTTTGGACAGCTTTCCGAGTTAAACAAAACTTGGAAACCTGATCTTTACTGGTTTGACGGAGACTGGGAACAAACTGCTGAGGCTTGGGATTCGAAGGGCATCATCAACCTGTTGCGTTCTACTAACCCGAATGTTATAGTAAACTCCCGTATTCAGGGGTATGGCGATTATGCTACACCCGAGCAGGGAGTTCCTGTAGTACGTCCTGCCGACAAGTATTGGGAGCTTTGTATGACTATGAACGATTCATGGGGGTATCAGCATGCCGACACTAATTATAAGACTCCGTTTATGCTGTTGCGTACTTTTGTCGATTGTCTCAGTATGGGAGGGAATCTGCTATTGGATATTGGTCCGAAGGAAGATGGAACTATTCCTGCCGAACAGATTGCTGTTCTGAAAGAATTCGGCCGTTGGACTAAGAAGCATAAAGAAGCTATCTACGAAACACGTGCCGGCATCCCGTGCGAACATTTTCAGGGATATACCACACTGAATAAAGCGGGTGACATCCTTTACCTCTATTTACCCTATAAGCCTAATGGCCCGATCGAAGTGAAAGGTCTTGTCAATAAGGTAAATCGTGTATGGGTAGTGGGGAATGGAGCTATGCTGCCATATAAGGTTTATAATAAGAACTACTGGAGCGAGGTGCCCGGAAACCTCTATATTGATATACCCGAACGTGTACAGGATGAGCAGATCACTGTGATTGCCGTATTGCTGGACGGCCCTATCAAGCTTTATCGCGGAGTGGGACAAGTGATTGAAAGTAACTAAATAAAAAAATAAATTCTTATGAATATCAGATTAACTTCTTTATTCGTTTCTTTATTCCTTTCTGTTCCGGTATGGGCGGGCGGGCATAAAAATCTGCCCGCTAAAGGCGATCTTCATATTCCGGTTTTTGAAAATGTGAATGTGCGTTTCTCTCCCGATACGTATCCTGATAATTATAATGAAGCAGATGGTACGGGCGTATACCATTTGGTCAACGGACGTATCATTCTGAAAAAGATTACTCTTCCCGAATACAAACGAAATGTGTCGGTAAGCCTGAAAGTAACCCTCGCCTCCAATGGAGATCGTTGGGACAAATCGGGTTCTTGCTTTGTATTGCCTAAATCATCGGCTATTAACCTACTGACTATTGCCCGTGACGGCATGAAGTTTCCTTCGGTAGATAGTTTGAAGCTGGAGAAAATGGTAGGTATTGTTCCCGGAAAGGATTATTTACCCACAGTGGAGCTGATGCGTTTCATGACTCCGTTCGGTGTAGGACACTATAGCAATAATAATGATTCGCTGAGCAGTAAACGTCGTCCGGTCTATATCCCCAAATGGGAAAGTAATGTCACCTGGCAACAAGATATAACCGATCTTTATCCGTTGCTTGAAGGCGAAGCCTATGTCGGTATTTATATCGATACATGGACTTCTGAAGGGTATTTGGTCAATGCGGATATCGACGTAAAAGAGAGTCGTCTGGCTTGTGACGTACTTCCAAAACGTCATGTGGAGCCGTTGATGAATACGGTTTACTACATGGGACAAAGTTATCCCGATATCTTTGCCCGGAGAGATGTATCTACTGATTTTACAGTTCCGAAAGGTGCCAAAAATATCCGGTTAAAATATATAGTGACCGGACATGGCGGACATAGCGGCGGGGATGAATTCGTGCAAAAACGCAATATCATTTCTGTAGATGGAAAAGAGGTGCTCAACTTCATCCCTTGGCGTGATGATTGTGCTTCTTTCCGTCGTTTCAATCCGGCTACCGGTGTTTGGTTGATTAAGCGCTTGGCTTCTTATATTGGTGAGAAAGGATATACGGAGAAAGAAGTGGAAGAACCTCTGGCTTCTTCAGACCTATCCCGTTCCAACTGGTGTCCCGGTTCGGATGTTGTACCCGAAGAGGCTGTTATCGGTACACTTGCTCCCGGCAAGCATACTTTTACAGTCAGTATTCCCGAAGCTCAGGCTGTGGATGGCAATAAATTGAACCACTGGTTGGTTTCGGCCTATCTGGTGTGGGAGGAATAATTATAGTGAATTAAGATTCACTGCGGTGACCCGTTCAAAGCCATAAGGAGATGATCGAACCCTGTATCTGCCGAATGGAAGCATAAAAAAAGCCTCTTCTCACGAAGGGGCTTTTTAGGTTTACTTTCTTTTTATGCTTTTGCTCAAAAAGAAAGCAAACTTTAAGATGAAAAAAAGGGAAGTCTCACGACTTCCACAATTCTTCTAACCTTAAATCTAAATCTCTATGAAAAAAACGTAGTGCAAATATAGCGGTTTGCAATATACTGAGGTGTTAACGAAGTTCAGAAAGAAAGAATAAAAGCTAAGGACTGCAAAATTAAGATAACGGCTCCTGTTGTTTTATTAATTTTATCAAACTGTCATAAATCGGGTTTTGTTCCAATAATCGGGGAACCCCGGTGATGAACATTTGCTTGCGTGCTCTTGTCAATGCGACATTTAGTTTTCGATCTATGAATACTCCGTTTTCCTCTGTCAGGTTGGAAAGGAAACGGAGTTGATAAGGATAGTTCACACAGAAAGAATAGATTATCACATCCCGTTCGCTGCCTTGAAACCTTTCTACCGTATCGACTAAAATGGAGTTTAGTTCCGGAATACCCATTTTGACAATCTCTTTTCTTATTAATGCGATCTGACTCCGATAGGGAGTAATGATACCCAGAGTACGCATTCCGTCGAATGTTCCACCATATTGCTGGTAAACGTCGGCTGCGATTCGGGCGACGATCCGTGCTTCGGAATGGTTGACTTTGGCCGATGTACCTTGAGGTTCGGGTTCGGAAGGTAGAAAAACCATTCGTTGCACATCTTGGTTGTCTTCCATTTGATGAGGCAATCCCACCGGTAACAGGCGTCCTTCATAAAATGCCTGATTGGCAAAATGAGCTACTTCCGGATGCATACGTCCTTGTTTGCAAAGCATGTCGAAGGAGCGATGGTTCGGAGCCGATACCGATGCTGAGTCGGGAAAGAGATCCTCGGAAGAGGTTTGCAGGGTGCGGTAGAGGCGTTCGAAAAGAGAATCCTTGAGATTTTTCAGTCCGGCGCTACGTAAGCCTTCATCGTAGATTTCCGATTGTTCGGTATTTTGCAATACGACGGCAGGCAATTGTTTATGATCACCGATCAGTATGAACTTGCCGACGGCATTCTCTCCATTTTCGCTCCGGGCACATAGGATACCTAATAGTTGAGGTTCCAGGATTTGGGTCGCTTCATCGATAATGGCTACATCGAATCTCTTCAGGCGGAACAGTTCGGGTTTTCCGGAGATGGAAGCAACTGTGCCTACAAAGATACGGCAACGGGCGATGCGTTCTGCTACTTCCGAGCGGCGGGTACAAAGAGAAAGTTCGTTTTCAATCAGATGATGCCGGTAAGCTTCGTCACAAGACAACTCACTGCCGACACGAATAAAGTCGACCTCCGGCCGAATGGATGAGATGGCTTTGCAGATTTCGTCCACAGCCCGGTTTGTATACGAGAGCAGGAGGATTTGGGTCTGCGCTTCGCAATGGAAAGTTTCCACCATTTTTTTCAAGGCGCATGAGGTCTTGCCCGTTCCCGGCGGTCCTACCAATAGGAAAAAGTCTTTGGCAGCCAGTGCTTTTAGTGTGACCCGTGTAAAATCGTCCGGGGCGGTTAGAATCTGTTTGTCAAGTCCGTACTCGAATTCGGGCATTCGTTGTGCCAATAAAAGATCACGCCGTTCTTTGGTTGCCGAAGCGAAAGCCGATAATGCCTGGTACATGCTCCGGAAGGTAGTATCCATTGTGTCGTGCTCTATTGCATAGAGGCTGTCCGGCGGAAGCACGGAACTATTCTGCTGAGTGGCACGCAGGCGTATACCTATCTCTTCTTCTGTGATGAACTCGATATTGCCTTTGAATACCATCTTATTGGTGACGTTATCTTCGTTCCGGTTGCGTTCATAAAGTACAATGGCATCCCCCTGACGGAAATTAGGCAAGGCCTGTGCTCCTTTTTCTACCTCAGAGGATATTTCGTTAGGTTCCGGGGATAGTTTATTTTCTCCGTATCCCTCTTTTCTTTGCTCAAGGAGGATATATGCTTTATGTTCATCGGCAGCATGATTCTCTTTGATGCGCAGATCGTAAAGAATCTCACCGGCTTCGCATTTCTCTGTCAGGGTAGATAGCCACAGGGCGGCTGCGCCGGTACGTCCTTCGTAATCGACGTCTCCGGACTTGGAAGTATACAACTCTTTGGTTATGAAATTATAGAGTGCGTAGAAGTACGACTGTTCCAGCGGGGTAAGTGAAGCCAGTTTCTGCGATAGATTATCGATGGACGGGCGGAGATATTGTTCCCAGAACCGGCCGGATAATCCTCGTTCGTTGAGTATGTCGGAACGTATGGCTTGGAGTTTGGAGGCGGTATACTCCACACTGTTTCGTAACTGGATTCCATATTCATCAGATACGATCCGGTTGCGCAGATTGATGATCCGGCGCACCATGGCCCACGACGGACGTGCCGGATAAAGTAAAGGGTAGCGTGTGTAGAGCAGATAGGCTTTTACCCGGTGGTGGTCCATTCCCATCGAGTATTGCAGCACTGCCTGGTAGAGCAGCATTTGTACTTTATTGTTTTCTTTGGGCTCTACTTTGTTGCGGATGGAGAATTCGTCTGCTTTCCCCGATTTCATCTCAATAAACGATGACATGTCACGCTGCATGTAGTCCAATCGTCCTTGCAGTCCCAATGCTTCGCAAATGTACGAGGGCTCGAGCACTGCATCAGTCTTATCCAATTCATAGCCCGGTGCACGGAAGGTGTCTGTCACCACTTCGCGGATATGTTCGAAGTGTAGTTTGCAATCGTCAAAGAACTGTCGTTCCTTCTCTCTGTCACGTAGGTCGGTGCAGGCAGCCAGTTCAATCGGGTAACGGCGAAAGGCTTTTTGCATACACTCTCTGTAGTCCGGTTCGTTTTCTGCATGAATCCATTCGTCCAGGAAAAGGTTGGCTATGTTTCCCAGTAATAATGGCCGGGCATTGTCAATGGGTTGGAGGCGGGCCAGTACATAGTTGGCGGGATGATGTCCGTAATCACGAAAACATTCTGCCAACGAACTGATGTCGATTAAGTAATCCGGTTCGAGTACGATGAACGAAGGAGTCAGGACACCGGTTTCGTCAATGGCCACATCAAGTAGGTTGAGTTGTGCATGACACCATAAAATTTCGCAGGTTTGAGCAAACTCCTCGTTGATCTGCGGCACATTATAACGTATCCTCAGATATTCGTCAGCAATGGTATCGACCGGAGTTACATATAGATACTGCTCGTCGGCATATTGATAGCATACACGCATTCGCTCTATTCGCTTTTTAGCCGGAGGTGCTACGAGGTAAGTTGCGTCGGCACGCGGCAGTAAGTGGTAGAGTTCGCCGGGAATCTCGACTTCGTAAAGTTTACGTATAAAGAAGGCAAGTGTCTTGGCATCCCGCAGTAACTTTTCGCGTACAGGTTCCTCTTTTCGATTGAGAATAGCGTTTGAGGTCAGGCGAAAAGTGTGTAATCGGTTTTGTTCAACAATTGTCAGCCCTGCCCGTGCCGATACAAAACTGATCCGTGCCGAAAGGTCAGTCATCTGAAGACTTTCATCCTGCATTTGTGCCCGGCACAATCGTTCGAGCAAATCACGCAACTGTTTGTAAGCCACCGCCAGATTGCTGTTTGCTGTCCGACAGGCTGCAAGCAGGATTTCAAAAGATTCGTTTACCTCATTTTCCATACAGCAAAAATACATGATAATTCCCGGATTTTCATGCGGACGGATGAAAATGTGTACGAAAGTATCATTACTTCGATATCGGAGTTTCTGTAGGCAACTTGTTTTGTGAACTATCTGTTTAGTAATGTTTTTACTCGTTTATTCATAGGCTTCTCAAAATAGTAGTAAGAAAGCAGGCTTAATAGAATGATGATACTGAATAGAATCGGGACGGAAATGTACCATTCCGTATGAAGATTATTTTCTTTTTGCCATTCTGAATATGTCAGTAAGACAAATAGATGGATCAAATAAAAACTGTAACTGATTTCTCCCCCTATCACTAGAAAACGGTTGGATAAAATGCGGGAAAAGATACCTTTCTGAAGTGAAAAACTAATCAGAATCACCGCAACAGGGAGCCAATAATAACATGAATATCGGTATACTTTAGGTATATCGGCGGCATAGAGGTAGAAAATTAAAAATAAGATAATAGATGAGATTTCAATGATACTTCCTTGCAAGGCAGTGATATTCTTGTTTTTCAAGCGTTCATACAATTGGAACAGTAACATGCCGACAATGAAATCCGGAAATCGGGTAATTGGATTGACGTACCAGAAGCCTTTTATTTCATCTTCCGGAGTAAAGTACATGCCGACGACCATTAGTATCGCTACAATTCCAAAAACAGAAAGCAAATACTTGTAATTTTTTGCTAAAGGTATAAGGAATGGGAAGCAGATGTAAAAAAGCTGTTCACAGCATAAACTCCATGAAGGGCTGTTGAAAGAGAAAAAGTAGTCGGCTCTGGGAATATAAGCATTTGTCAAAGTGAGCGAAGCTAAGAAATGCTTAAGCCAATCTAAAGTTCCCGATGCTATAACGTAACTCCCTAAAATAGCAGCAATAAACAATGTCAGCCAATGTAAAGGATAAATACGCGCAATGCGTGCTACCCAGAAAGAGCGTTTGTCTATTTTGTTGTCTTTCAGTTTCTCTTGATAATTATATGCTATAATAAAGCCGCTTAGCACAAAAAAGAAGCTGACGCCTACAAATCCCTCTTTGAAAAAATGGGTATTGAAAACATTGTCTATAACATAGCAATGTGCTCCAAAAACCATTATTGCAAATATGAATCTCAACGATGTTAAAGTATTAATCATAATTTCGTATTGTCTTATCGTTTTTTTATTTTCATCATTAAAGATGTGATGTGTGTTGAATACTGCAAATATATGGAAAGTATAGTTAGTATGAATCAAGAAGTATGCTTTTTTCTTGTATGATAATGGAATAAATGAATTGTGGCTTGATATTCAAGCCGTATCGAGAGAAACTGATATATGCAAAGAAGAGTAGGTAATCAGGATCTACGAGCGGTTTTTGTCTTTAATCATCAATATGCTCATTTCATAAAGCAGATAGAGGGGAATAGCTACGATGCTGAGTGTGAAAGGGTCTCCTGTTGGAGTAATGACAGCAGCAGCGATGACAATCAGGACAATGGCATGTCTCCGGTATTTTCGTAAGAATGATTTGTTTACCAATCCAAGCAAGGAAAGCAACCAGGTTACCAAAGGTAGTTCGAAAGCCAGCCCCATGCAGAGCACCAGCATCATAAAATTGTCGATGTAAGAGTTCAGGGAGATCTGATTCTCTATTTCTACGCTGAGTTGATAGGTAGAGAGAAAACGAAGGGTGAGCGGATAGACCATGAAATAACCTAAAAGGACTCCGATAAAAAACATGACCGTGCCGATGGTCAGGGCTTTGCGGACTCCTTTCCGTTCATTAGGGTAAAGGGCAGGACGGATGAAACGCCATATCTCGAAAAACAAATAAGGTGTGGCAGTGACTACAGACATCCAGAAAGCGGTGGACATGTGGATAAAAAAAGGTGCTGCCAGATTGATATTTACCAGCTTGACTTTAAACTCACGGGTAAAGAAGTCATCGGTAAGGTCGAATGCCTGTCCGATGTCCCGCAGAAGATGGTAAAAGATGAAATCGTTGTGGCAGGGAGCCAGAATGACATGGTCGAACAGATAGGGCATAGCAATGAAATAGCCTACAGCCAAAACAAACCATACACCTATAATTCGAAACAGCACCCGGCGCAGTTCATCCAGGTGATCCCAAAAAGTCAGTTCTTTAATTTCTGCCATTATTAAGAGAAAGGCGGTTGAAATTTACTTTCGTTCTATTTTCATTTCATGTAAGAGACGGAAACAAAACAGGATATCAGTTATCTTTCTTTTCTTTGTTTTCCGGTTCGTCGATTTCTTCTTTTGCTTTGTTTATTTCCTCTTTGGCTTCATTCACCCCTTCTTTAAAACTTTTCACTCCTTTGCCGAGCCCGCGCATCAGTTCGGGAATCTTTTTACCACCAAAAAGCAAGAGTATAACCAACAGGATGATAATCCATTCGGAACCACTGGGCATGAATCCTAATAAAAAAAGGTTTGTCATAACGGTATTGTATTAGTTTGTGTGCAAAGATAGACTATTTTGAATGAAAAAAGAAAGGCAGAATCATAAAAGCGAAAACCGGGCTCATAAAAACGAAAAGTGAAAAGCTGAAGGAGGTTAATGTCCGTTACTTTTCACTTTTCCGACTGAATCTTTTGGAGTTAATCTTGATAATATACTCTCTTGACCCGGGTTGAAATACCTGTCAATACTTCATAAGGGATGGTTTCGAGCGCATCCGATAAGACGGTAATCGGTAATTCGTCACCGAAGATGATAGCTTGATCACCTTCTCTACAATCAATATCCGTTACGTCGATCATGCACACATCCATGCAGATATTTCCTACGTATGGGGCTTTTTTGCCATTGACAAGGCAATAGCCATGTCCGCATCCCAAATGGCGGTTCAGGCCGTCGGCATATCCGATGGGTATAGCAGCGATACGTGAGGGGCGTATCAGATGCCCTTTGCGGCTATAACCTACAGTATCTTCTTCCGCCACGTCCCGTATTTGGAGAATCGTTGTTTTCAAGGTACTCACGTTGTTGATGATTGAGTTATCGATCGGACTGATTCCATACAGTCCGATGCCAAGACGAACCATGTCGAACTGTGCACCGGGGAAGCGTTCGATACCGGCTGTGTTGCAGATATGGCGCAGTATTTTGTGCGGAAATGCATCTTGCAGTTCCTTTGACATCTTTTCATATCGTTCTATTTGCTGCCGGGTAAAAGCGTCGAACTGGGCAGAATCACTGCCTACGAAATGGGAAAAGACAGAGCGGGGGATCAGTGCATTCTGGTTCTTTAACCGGCGAATCAGTTGCGGGATGTCTTTCTCTTCGAATCCCAATCGGTGCATACCCGTATCCAGTTTTACGTGAATGGGGAAGTTGGTGATACCTTCTTTTTCGGCGGCCTTTATCAATGCGTCGAGCAAATGGAAATTGTATACTTCCGGTTCCAGTTTATAGTCGAACATGGTTTTGAAAGCGGTCAGTTCGGGATCCATGATGATAATGGAGGCTGTGATCCCTGCTTTGCGAAGGTCGGAACCTTCATCGGCTACGGCCACTGCCAGATAGTCAGCGTGATGTTCCTGAAGGGTTTTGGCTATTTCGTACGAACCTGCTCCATAAGCAGACGCTTTCACCATGCACACCATTTTAGTTTCCGGTTTGAGCATCGAGCGGTAGTGATTCAGGTTGGCTACCATAGCTCCCAGGTTTACTTCCAGGATGGTTTCGTGTACTTTCAGTTCCAGTTCTTCCGAAACGAGGTCGAAACCGAAGTTGCGGGAGCCTTTTATCAGGATGATTTCATTTCTGAGTTTCTTAATTACATCTGATGCCAGAAGTGCCTTGGTATCGGGGAAGAAATATTTTTCTATATCAAACTTTGATGCGCATGAGGATATTTCGGCACCTACACCGATAATCTTTTCAATGCCGCGGCTGTGAACCAGTTGTGCCACTTTGCGGTAGAGTGTTGTCGTGCTTTGTCCGGTTTCCAGGATATCCGAAAGGATCAAAGTGCGCTTTAGGCCTTTTGACTGCGAACGCCGGTAAAGAAAGTCGAGAGCGATATCCAGCGAAGCAAGGTCCGAATTATAACTGTCATTGATCAAGATACAGTTGTTCTTTCCGTCTTTTACTTCAAGGCGCATCGCTACAGGTTCGAGCCGGGCCATTCGTTCGGTGATCTGGTCGGCCGGTACCATCAGGTACAGGCAGGCAGCGAGGCAGTTCAGTGAGTTCTCTATGGAAGCATCATCGATAAAGGGAATACAGAATGTATTGTCCATCTCCAGATAGCGGTAGGAGATGACGGTATGATCTTCTTTCTTCTCAACCCTGCTGATATAGAGCGGACGTTCGATATCCCTCATGCTCCATGCGATTTCACGGGCAGTCAGCATTGACTTTCCTACGCAGTTGCTTATCATTTCGTTGTCGCCATTGTAAATGACTACGTCGCAATCTTTAAACAGGCTTAGTTTTTCCATGCACTTCTCTTGCAGTGAAAAGAAGTTTTCCTGATGTGCTCCGCCAATGTTGGTCAGGATGCCTATTGTCGGCTTAATCATATTCTGTAACGGACGCATTTCGCCCATTTCCGAAATGCCGGCTTCGAAAATGCCCAGTTCGGATTCCTCGTTCATTTGCCAGACTGACAGCGGGACACCGATTTGCGAATTGTAGCTGCGCGGTGAACGCACGATAACCCGGTCGGGGCTGAGCAATTGGTGAAGCCATTCTTTTACAATGGTCTTTCCATTGCTGCCCGTAATGCCGACTACCGGAATCTGGAAGGAACCACGGTGTTGTTCGGCCAATTTCTGAAGTGCTTTTAAAGTATTGGGGACAATAAGGAAATTGCATTCCTGAGCCATTGTCACTTTTAGTTGCTCACTGTCCATGGTGAGCCCTTTGAAATCTTCGCTTGTGACTACAAAATTGCGCACTCCCCGTTCATAAAGGTCAGGGATGTAGCGTGCGCCGTTGTTCCTTTTGGTGGGAATGGCAAAAAAGAGGGTCTCTTCCGGAAAGCATAACGAACGGCTGTCAGTCAGTAGCCAGTCGATGGCAGCAGGCTTGTTTCCCAGACGCCGTGCACCTATTTTTTCAACGATTGATTCAATTGTATATGACATAATATTAAAGCATTGGCATATTTGCACATTTATTGAAGCGCCAATCGGCACATGTTTGTTTCTTTTTCGAAATCTAAGTACGGGTATTTTCCGTTAAGTCGTTCTATTTTTAACACAATTTGTCCTAAAAATCTTTTATGCTCTTCCGACTCGGGATGGAAAGGTTTGTGCGCAATCGCTTTTCGTATCGTTTCACACTCTTTGATTAGGCTTTGGGTTTCGGGGGTGAAGAAAGTCTCCGAAAAACGCTCCCATAGATAATTGACGGTCAACGTGGATGGGTGTACCATGTCATCTGCATAGAAGCGATAGTCCCGAAGTTCATCCAATACTATTTCATAAGAAGGAAAGTAGCAAGTGACCTGTGGATAACGTTGCATCAGTCGGTCGATGGCAAGCAGCAGCACGCTTTTACTGAGTTGGTTGGCATGCATTCCGTCTCGTATGTGGCGAATGGGGCTGACTGTGAACAAGATCTTTAGTTGAGGATTCAAAGAGATCAATTCGTCCAATAGCAGGGTATAGTCTTCTACTATCTCGTCTATCTCAAGGCGGCGGCGTATAAAATTCTTTTCAGGCAATTTGTGACAGTTGGCCACTACCTTTCCTGTCTCTTTTTGTTCGTATACGTATGCGGTGCCGAAGGTCAGCATAAGCCGGTCAAGTTGTTTCAGCTCTTTATGTGCCTGTTCCAGACGGGATTGGATATTCCGTAAGGTGTCTGCAAGGGTGGCGGCGGAGAAAGAGCCGTGATGCATCGGGCTGTGCCAACATTCACGATGCAGAAACAGATCGGATGCTTTGTATTGCTTTTGGCTGATGATTTCGCGCAAAGCCATTGAGATGGATCGTGGATTATATAAGATACCGAATGGATTGATATCGATCCGGAATTTATTTTCAGCAAGCAGGGTACCGATGTTCTCTGCAAAGCAGGAACCCATAATCAGCAGTTGCTGGGCATGGCTGATGGGGGTGAATCCAGATGGAATCTCTACCGGAGTATTCAGGTTCATAATCAAGTAATTCTATAAACGGGAGTACAAAGGTACATGATAATTTCGGGAAACGTATGCAAGCAGCTGAAAATATGCCGTATCGTTGTTGCGGATACCTGAAACGCTTGCCCTCTTGCGTAACCCTACGCATTCACGCTCCTGATTTGAAATACCATCTCCTGCAAAAGATGGTTCTTCTTCAAATTTGGTGGTAAATTCTTTATTTCTTTATTTCCAAGTTGATAATTGTCCTTTTTGCTTGCTTTAATAAGAAAAAACAGACACCGGCTGAATAAGATAACTTAAGTTTCGGAAGTGAGTTTACGCCGTCTGAACCGGTATCTTCCTCCTTATACCTTTCTTCAATTAACATTGTTAACGTCTTTTGCAGGTTGTCAGGTTCTTGTGCGCAAATAACAAGTCTTTTGCATTTAAAGAACTTCTTATTCACATCCAAAGAACAAGCTTTAACTCTGTGTTAAAACAAAGCTTTTGAGGATAGAAATCTTACTTTTTAAAGACGTTGATTTTCAGATGGTTTAGTCTAAAATCCGCTTCTTCACCTCACGGATGGATTCTTCGGGCGCAAACCGGGATACCTACTTTTTTGTCAACTATAAACGAGGGCTTACCCTTCCGAAAACTGAATTAGATTCCATGAGTAAAAGAAAACTTACCATCAAATTTGAAGAAGAACCCCCAAAAAATCGATCTTCCATCTTCCACCCTCTGTTTTAAGGTGATATTTCACGTAAGTATCTGAACTACAGATATAGATTGCACACTTCTTAAGCAAATATACCTTTTAAAGTATTTTGTTTTTTTCGTTGTTTAATTAGGAAATGGTGCAGTCCTTATTTCGTCCCGTGTACCTGAGCCCATAAGCCCCGGTACGCGGACCGGGATAAAGGTGCTGAGATAAGAAGTAAGATATTGATATACGATGCTTTATAAGTATAGCAAAATTAAGATGTTTATTTACTTAATTGGCAGGATAAAAAGAACCGCTGCTCTTTACGGGGGGCAATAAAGAAACAGCGGTTCGCATCAACTGGTTGAGTTTGTTGTAGAGATCTGGATTTAAGAATGTATATAAAGGTTCAAATTGAAAGAAAAAACTAAAATGAAAATGGAATCTTTGAAATAGGTATGAAACTCCGGGGACACATCGTCCAAATGATGTCTGATTTACAAAATCGGGTGGCGGTGCAGATCTGCCGGATACGGGATTTATACCTAGTGATATATGAGTAGCTTGGACTTAGTATCAGGCGGGAATATCTCACCTTGTGAACTTTGAAGATGTATTGGGCTGTATCGAGAATCGTTTCTTTCCGTTCGGCTAAACAGGAAGAAGTGAAACAGTCTGAATATTCAAAGTCCTTGGTTTCTGTGGCATAGTATAGAATCTTTCTGCCTCGTTGAATGATGTAATTCAATCTGTAATAACCATTGGCGTCGATTCCCCGGCGTTGGAAATATAAAATTCTGATAATAGGTTTGCCCATGGCTTAAACGTAATAAGCAGGGAAAAATGAACGGCCCTGCTGACCCGCTGTACTACGCATATTTGAATCCAGAGGATAGAAAGCATGCAGTTTAGGCCATTACAACCTAATCACGGGGGCAGAACCGTTGTCTTTATGACAAAGCCGTGAGCATATAACTAAATTATATGCTCTTGGCTGTTGTAAGACAAAAAGTTTGCTTTCTATTGTCTCTAATAAAATTCAAAAAACGTAGTACACTACAAAGGTGAGAATTATTTTTGATTTAGCATAGCAAACGGTTAAAAAATGTATGAAATAACACTTTATCGGCTGGTAATGTTTTGCATGTATATGCTTTATCATGAAACTATCCGCTTTAGTTTTAATTAACTGCTGAAATTAGTTTTTGAACTAAATCTTTTCGTTATTTGTGTTCAAATGAAGAAAAGGTTATGAAAAGATTAACAGCAAAAGAAGAAGAGATTATGGGATTTTTCTGGGAGAAGGGTCCTTTGTTTGTGAAAGAGATACTGGCATTTTATGATGAGCCCAAACCACATTTCAATACTTTGTCTACAATTGTGCGCGGATTGGAAGAGAAGGGCTTTTTAGCACATCATACTTATGGCAATACCTATCAGTATTATGCGGTAGTCAGCGAATCGGACTTTAGTAAACGTACGCTGAAAAGTGTAATTAGCAAGTATTTCAATAATTCGTATCTCAGTGCTGTGTCGTCATTGGTGAAGGAAGAAGATATTTCGCTTGACGACCTCAAGAAGTTGATTCAGGAGGTGGAGCAAAAGAACGAAGAATAATTAAATGATGCGGATATGATGGGACTCTTTTTCGTTTATATAGTAAAGTCTTCTGTTTGCCTGGCAGGTTTTTATCTGTTTTACCGCTTGTTATTGAGCAAGGAGACATTTCACCGATTTAACAGGATCGCTCTGTTGACTCTGTTGTTGCTGTCTCTGTTGTTGCCTCTTGTTCAACTGACTACTATCGAACAGACAGAAGTACATCAGACGATGCTTACTATCGAACAATTATTGATGATGGCAGATATGCCGGTATCGGAGGTGACACCTGCCGAAGCGGTGACTTTATCCGGCATACAGATTCTTTTGATGGTTTATTTATCAGGAGTTCTCTTTTTCGCCTGCCGGCATATTTATTCTTTGGGGCGTCTGTTGATGCTGCTGAGGTCAGGGGAGAAAGAGAAGATGGAAAACGGAATGACCTTAGTGATTCATCAACAAAAGATTTCACCTTTCAGCTGGATGAAGTATATTGTTATCTCTAAAGTGGATTTGGAGGAGGATGGCAGAGAGATACTCATTCATGAGGTAGCACATGTTCGTAATCGTCACTCTGTCGATTTGCTGATTGCCGATATCTGTATTTTCTTTCAATGGTTCAATCCGGCTTCCTGGCTATTAAAGCAGGAACTTCAGAATATTCATGAGTATGAAGCGGATGAGTCTGTTATCAGAGAGGGAGTTAATGCCAGGCAATATCAGTTGCTACTGATAAAAAAAGCTGTTGGCACAAGGCTCTACTCTATGGCCAACAGCTTTAATCACAGTAAACTTAAAAAACGTATCACTATGATGTTAAAAGAAAAGTCAAATCCATGGGCACGATTGAAGTACTTGTATGTACTTCCTTTGGCCGCCATTGCTGTGACTGCATTTGCCCGTCCTGAGATTTCGGGTAAGATGGATGAAATCTCGGCCGTGAAAGTGAATGATTTCGTGCAAATAGTAGGGACTAAAGTGCCTGAAAAAAAGGTTGAGGTGTTGAAAGATACTGTGAAAAAAGATGCTCCGAAAGAAGAAGCTTTTGAAGTATCCCGGTTGGAAACGGTACCTACGCACTCGAAAGTAACCATAATGGATGGGATGAAAAGAAGCGGGATGGATTTGTTTTCGGTTAGAAATGCCGGTTCTCAACCTCAGCCCTTGATCCTTGTGGATGGAAAAGAGATAACCGGCGAGCAGATGCAACGGGATATCAATCCGGATATGATTGAGTCTATCAGTGTTCTGAAAGACGAAGCGTCGACAGCCATATATGGAGATAAGGCCAAACATGGCGTAATTCTGATTACACTGAAAGGAAAGGATGTGCAAAATGTGCTGTCTCTTTCTGCTTCGGATCCGGAAGACGGGGTGAAGGTTGTAGGAGTGGTCAAAGATCATCTGGATAAGCCATTGGCGGGGGCATCTGTATTTATTTCGGGAACCGTCTCGGGAACAATGTCTGATGCTTATGGACGTTTTGTTCTTTTGGCTCCCAAGAACGCTATGCTCCGTATTTCATATACGGGCATGACAACAGTTGAAAAGGCTGTGGCTCCGGAGGTAAACGTGACATTGAATCCGGCAGACTAAAAAATATTTATTGTGGGGTGCTACTCCCACAGACCAATGTGTCAAAACTCACCATGGAGGACAAGTCTTCTATCCCCCGGTCGGAAGGATGGAAAAAAACGGGAAAATATCGATTTGAAAGAACTTTATCAATTATATAATGAAATAGATTCGTATATTAGCCAACGATATAACGAACTGTTTGGACTCTGAAGCCATGTTTATTCCGAGTCGGAGGATTACACTTTAACCATTATGTATTTATGAAGAGATTATTATCCGTTTTTTTATTTCTATTTTGCTGCGTTATAGCGGCCGATGCACAAGACGATGCCGCACAGTATGATTCGATAATGAATCTGATGAAAAATAAAAAGATTCCTTTGATGGAACGTTATTATATGACCGGGGATATCGAATATCTTTCACGGGAGCATCAGATTGCCGTGCTGAAGCAATTGATTCCGGAAGCGAAAGAGGTGGAGGATAAGGCGGTCATTACCCGTCTTTATTCCATTGTAGCCATGTTCGAAAATCAACTTGGACATATGACTGAGGCTAAAAACTATCTGGACAGTGCTTTTATGAATAAGGGAAAGTTTGAAAACAACAATATTTCCGGTATGATGCACTACATTGCCGGAATCTATTATTCGGATAAGAACCTGATGGAACAGGCACATGAGAATTATTATCAGGCTGCTGAGTATTTTAATCGCAATGAAATGAAGCCGGCCATCTTAACGGAGATTTATTATGATCTGTCTATCATTTACTCGATGTGGCAAGATGATGAGGGATTACATGAATTGTCGGAAGCGATGAAAGACTTACCGGTAGACTTCCCTTTTCAGCAGATATTGAAGTGGACCATAAAGGCGAAATACTTTTATGCCTTATATCAGAATGAACACCGGGTGGATTTACTGGATTCTGTAACGAAGTATAACCAGGAGGCTTTTAAGGTCTACACATCCACCGAAAATCCTTATGACGTGGGATATGTCATATCCGACAATTATTTGCACCAGGCAATAGTTTACAGTGAGGCGGGAAAAATCAAGGAAGCCAAACAGTGCTTTGAAACGGGTAAGAAACTGATGAATCCTAAAAAGATTGACGCCAATGTTTCGGTCAGTTATGTTTCGGGAGTAATTGCCTATTATCAGGCAGATTATGAATTGGCTGAACAACATTTACAGGACGGACTGCGTGAGTTGAAGCGGATGGATGAAGAGCAGGAGGTGGATTACTATCATGCTTTGATTGAATTCTATACACTGTTGGCTAAGGTATACGAGAAGCAGGAACTTTATAATAAGGCTTTGGAGGCAGCCCGTAATTCACTGAAATATGAAACTCGCTTGTTTGACAAAAATAGCAATAAGACGATCCAGAAATTACGGACACAATATAATCTGAATGAAAAGGAACGGGTTGTGGAGCAATTGTCCGCTATTAACGAAAAGAACCGACGGATTAATATTCTTTCGGCCATTCTTATTGTTCTGGCACTGGTCACTATCTTTTTACTTTTGAAACGCTATCGTTCGCGCCAGCGTATTCATGAAGGAATGCTGCAGATTGCCAAACTAAAGCAGCAGGAAGCTGAACTTCTGGTTAAGTTGCAGAAGACAAAACTTGAGGAAAGGGAACGGGAGTTCCAGTCTTTAGTGCATGAAGCGCAACAGCGTAAAGTTCAATATTATCTGGAAGGTCTTGAGGTGGAAAGAAAGCGATTGGCGAAGGAACTTCATGATAATGTTTCCAATGAATTATTGGCCATCAAGATGAAAATCACCGATGGAACAAGTAGTTGTGAGGAGATCATGGACACGTTACAAACTTTGCAAGCGGAAGTACGGGGCATTTCGCATGACCTGATGCCACCTATTTTCAAATACGCTTCGTTATCGGAGATTCTTCAGGATTATGTATATCAGCATAATCAGCCGGGGCAGACCGAACTGGAGCTGTTGCTCGAACCGGAGGATAACTTTGACAATTTATCGCAGAAGGTGTCGCTGGAGATCTATCGAATTGTACAGGAAGCTGTTGGTAACTCGTTGAAGCATGCACAAGCCACGCTGGTGAAGATTATCCTGGTGCGGGAAGATAACAAGGTGAAATTGACGGTTTCGGATAATGGAAGAGGATTTGAGCAACAGGCCGGGAAGACGGGAATTGGTCTTACTATCATAAAAGAGCGTGTGGAAAACCTGAGGGGAACTCTGACTTTGAACTCTGCTCCGGGAAAAGGAACAGAGCTGATCGTGGAAATCGATCTGGAGAATCTGGAAAAATAAAAGAGAGATAACAGTTTGTTTACCACCGATTACGTAAACCGGGATAACCGTTTGGGTAATCGGTGGCGTTGGAGATATATCCTATTGTCAAATATTTATTTTATCTGATAGCTGAAAATGATAGGATTAGAGTCGCTGTCCAATGATTCTGTCAATTTATATAGTTTATCGGACATTTTATCCTTGAAAGATGGATGATTGTCTACGATAGCTTTGAGGCTGAACAGGGTCGTAGGATAAACCGTGAAGAATACACGGTTGTTGGCTCCTTCTACCGGTATGTATTGGTGTAAGTCTGTTTGGTATCCCGTATTTCGTATCTTATTGTATTTCAATAATTTGTTTTGCGTTTTATCAAATACATATACACCGAACAGATTCGTACTGAACATTAAATACTGGGGAGCATTTGCCACATTAGCCATTAAATATACATATCGATCCCAGGTGAACTTATTAAGCTCACGACAGGTGTATTCTTTGTCTTTAGCAGCTTCCGGAAAATTCTCGTTCATAAAATCGAAAGAGTAGTAAGGGGTTATCTTTCCGTCTTCCAGTTGGTAGATGGTGTTATCGAATTTTCTGGTAAATACAATAGGAGTGGTTCCATTCAGCCGGCTTCCTCCGATAAAACAATAAGGAGCTATTTCTTGGAGTGGTTTTAATAGTTCAGTCTTTTGGTTGTCCGGGGCTATTACTGTGATGGACGATGTGGATAACTGATTATTAATATATGTGGCATTTTCTAAATATGTCACTCCGTTGTCAATTGCTATTGAATGATAGTATCCTTGTAGTTTGGTAGTTTTAATGAAGTTTCCTTGTAAGTCATAATATATCAGTGAGGTCGGGTCAGCCAGGAATACTAAATTTTCATTTTGCCTGTCTATGGCTATATCCAGTATGCTTCCATATTCTCCTTTACCTATCCCTACACGGTGTATGGTAAATAGGTGTCTGCCTTTGTCATTGAAAGCCAACACTTGCTTCATGGATTTATCTAAAATATAATAGGTGTTTTTCCATTCTATTACCCGATTTATACGCTTTATCAATGCATTGTCTTTGGTTTCCAAGCAGAAGACTTGAGGATTTTTTAGGAAAAGAGTGTCATCCACTACTTTTTCTACTGTTTCTAACTTTGCGACCGAACCTGTTATTTCATTCTGGGTCATACATCCGCAGAACATTATAATCAATAGGAAGCTGGAGAAAAATATTTTTTTTATCATATTAAAGAGGTCTTTGACTAATATCTGCACTAAAATCATATTCGCATGCGATTATATCCATTATTATATTCGTATCCGATTGGTGTCAATGCCCCGATATTGGATAAAAAATTGAAGATTGAATTTAATTGTAGTGATTATGCGCAAGACAATGGGTGCTGCAATGCCGGGTAAGAAAAGTACTCGTTTTCGCATAGTGTTAACTTTTAAGGGATATTCTTATTATCGATAAAGATACTAAAAATATTATGTAATAACGCTTCCTTTGCAACTCTTTTTATTTTATCCGGCTTTTTTCGCTTCTTTGTTAAGAATTTATCTTCTATATAAACCTGTTTATTTAATTGAGGCCTGAAGATACGATAATATTTCTTTCTCTTGTTCAGGATGGAACCATCTGATCTCTTCATCCCGTTTGAACCAGGTCATTTGTTTGCGTGAGTAGATACGTGAGTTCTGTTTTATTTTTTCGATAGCGAAGTCAAGATCCCACTCTCCATCCAGATATTTAAATATTTCCTTATAGCCTACAGTGTTCAGGGAGTTCAACTCTCGGTGGGCATATACGGAGCGGGCTTCTTCCAGCAATCCTTCGTCCATCATCTGGTCTACACGACGGTTGATGCGATCATATAATTCGGCGCGATCTCGCGTCAGTCCTATTTTTAGGATGTGGAACGGGCGTTCCTTTTTTTGTTGTGTACGGAAAGAGGTATAAGTTTTCCCTGTCATGTAACAGATCTCCAAGGCGTGAATGACCCGTTTGGGATTTTTTAAATCTACAATTTTATAGTACTCCGGATCCAGTAGCTTCAGTTCGGCACAGAGATTATCGAGTCCTTCTGTGTCATATTTATGTAGCAAGAGCTCACGAGTCTCGGCATCTACTGTCGGTATGTCATCAATGCCTTTGCAGATGGCATCCACATACATCATAGAGCCTCCGGTGAGCAGGACGACATGATGTTGTTGAAATAACTGTTCGAGAACACTCATTACTTCCGTCTCGTATTGGGCGGCACTGTAATAATCGGTAAGTTGCAGGGTACCTACAAAGTAGTGTGGAACCCGTTTTAATTGCTCCGGGGTCGGAGCAGCCGTTCCTATCTTAAGTTCGGCGTATAACTGTCGGGAGTCAGACGAAATGATACTCGTCTTGAAATATTCTGCTATGCGGAGGCTTAACTCCGTTTTTCCTACACCTGTAGGACCTATAAGTACAATTAAAGTTTTGGCAGTCATAACGATTGGTCATGTGATAATGTACCCATGTGACAGCATAGGGGGCGGGTAGTAAGATGTCATAACCCACCGGATGTGGTCACATGGGCATATTATTCAAAATTTATCTTCGTCGTATGAACTTCCACCTCCGGCTGCACCGTCATTTACATCAAATCCTTCGGCATCAAAGTCTTCCATATCGAAGTCCTGGTCACCGTAGAAGTTTTCATCCAGATCGAGTGAGCCTCCTCCGGCTGCCATCTCTTCGAAATCGACTGTTTGCTTGGGGGCTTCACCCGATTTCTTAGTACATTTAGCACCTTTTATTTCTTTTCCGGTGATGATTTCGGACAATTCGATGAAGAAACAACGTTCAGTCATGTAATCGAATACGTAAAGCAATTTTTGCTTTTCATCTTCAATCAACTCGTTGAGGCGGGTCTCTTTCATAATCCAGCTGTCCATTTCCGGATTATTGTCCATCTCTTCCAGTGTAATTTCTTTTTCTTTTTCCCAGTCATCATCACAGATAAAGAAAGAAGTCATCTGGTCGTTTGTATAGTTTGCTGCTTTCAGGATAGCTTCATGAAGATCGAAGAAAGTAGCTTCCGGGTCAATCTGTATCTCTCTGACGAAATCGTCAACCTCATCAGATATAATGGTAAATCTGTATATCATAGTTGTTACTGTTTTATTGATGGCGTAAAAGTAATAAAAAACCGAAAGATTGCAAATAAGATGGCTGGGTTTATTCCACAAAAAAGGAGGATGCTTGGAAAACATCCTCCTCTTCTTATTGATTTCTATTTATTTACCTGATAATTCCCCGTTCCGAGTTGCGAATAAAATCAACGATGTATTCTATTTCGGGGCTGGCCGGCACTTCTGCTTCAACCTTTGTGAGGGCATCCGAAGTGTTGAGTCCGCTTTGATAAATGATGCGGTAGGCATTGTGGATATTCTCTATAATCTCGTTCGAAAAACCACGACGACGGAGTCCGATGATGTTGATTCCACTGTAAGCGATAGGTTCGCGTCCGGCTATGATATACGGAGGAATATCTTTACTGAAACGGCATCCTCCCTGAATCATGACGTATCCGCCTACCCGGCAAAATTGGTGCATTAACACATTGGCACTGATGATGGCATTGTCATCGATGATGATTTCTCCGGCCATTTTGGTGGAGTTACCAACGATACAACCGTTGCCGATCAATGCATCGTGGGCCACATGGACGCCTTCCATCAATAGGTTGTTGTTACCTACAATGGTTCTGCCTTTAGCTGCTGTACCTCGGTTGATGGTCACGTTTTCACGAATCAGGTTATTGTCACCTATTTCGGCTGTACTTTCTTCACCTTTGAATTTCAAATCTTGTGGGATTGCTCCGATAACGGCTCCCGGAAAGATTGTATTTCCGTTACCGATACGTGAACCGTACAGGATGTTGGCATTAGCCATAATTTTATTGTTATCTCCGATGACTACATTTCTATCAATGTACACAAAAGGAGCTATCTCTACGTTTTCACCGATTTTTGCTTCGGGATGAATATACGCTAAGGGACTTATCATGCTTAATAAATTATTTGTTTTTTACTATTTGAGCCATGAATTCGCATTCACAGACTACTTTTTCACCAACGAAAGCATAGCCTTTCATGGTTGAAATGCCCCGGCGGATAGGAGCCAATAACTCAACACGGAATATCAGGGTATCGCCCGGAACTACCTTCTGACGGAACTTCACACCATCAATTTTCATGAAATAAGTAGAATAACGCTCCGGCTCATCTACTGAATTCAGAACGAGTAATCCGCCGATTTGAGCCATTGCTTCAATTTGCAGTACACCTGGCATCACAGGTTCCTGAGGGAAGTGTCCCTGAAAGAAGGGTTCGTTGGAGGTTACGTTTTTTACACCAACAATGTAGTTGGCACCAATTTCGATCACCTTATCTACCAATTGGAATGGATAACGGTGGGGGAGTAGTTCACGGATGCGGTTCACATCCATAATCGGAGCACGGTTGCAATCATAGGTAGGCGCCTGTATCTCGTGCAGGCGAATTTCTTTGCGCATCTGACGTGCGAATTTATTATTGATGGTGTGTCCGGGACGCGTAGCAATGATTCTTCCTTTAATGGGTTTACCGATCAGAGCAAGATCGCCGATGACATCCAACAATTTATGGCGGGCACATTCGTTGGGCCATACCAGAGGTTTGTGGTTAATGTATCCCAACAGCTTGGCATCCATGTGAGGGACTCTCATGACATCGGCCAGCTTGTCATAGTTTTCCTGGGACATTTCACGTTCGTAGATAACGATGGCATTGTCCAGATCGCCACCCTTGATGAGTCCGGCCGACAACAGTGGCTCGATTTCACGGACAAATACAAAGGTACGGCTGGGGGCAATTTCATCTTTGAACTTTTTCATATCCTCCAGTGTGGCAAACTGGTTGGGGATGATGGTTGAATCGTAAGATACCAATACGTTCAGGCTGAAGTTCTCATCAGGAAGTACGATGATAGACGATCCTGTCTCCTCGTCACGGAATTCTATTTTTGATTTGATGATATAGAAATCTTTAACGGCATTTTGTTCTTCGATTCCTACTTTCTCTATTTCTTGTACATAATATTGTGCACTTCCGTCCAGAATCGGAAATTCCGGTCCGTTGACTTGGATCAGACAGTTATCGATGCCCAAGGCATATAGAGCTGCCATTCCATGTTCAACTGTGCTTACTTTTACTCCATTTTTTGACAGCACGGTCCCTCTTGTCGTTTCACCTACATTGTCGGCTACGGCATCGATAATGGGTTGCCCTTCCAGATCCGTACGCTGTATTTTGTAGCCATGGTTATCCGGGGCGGGGTTAAACGTAACAGTCAGGTCAAGTCCAGTGTGAAGACCTTTTCCTCTCAGTGAAAAGCTCTCTTTCAGAGTTTTTTGTTTCAGCATTGGTTACTTATTTAATTGTTGTTTTAATTCTTCTATTTCTTTGCGGAGATTGCGTAACTCAATCTGCATCTCCGGAAGGCTTTTTTGTACAATGGATGCTTTGAAAAATTGTTTTAGCTCCATAGGGGGAGTTCCGATAAGTTGGCTACCGGATTTTATATTTCCGGGAACACCCGATTGGGCTCCCAGATTCACTTGGTTGCCTATTTTGAGATGTCCGGCAATGCCTACTTGTCCGCCGAACATACACCATTCGCCTACCTTGGTAGAACCTGCGATGCCCACTTGGGCAGCCATGACGGTATGCGAACCTATTTCATCGTTGTGGGCTATCTGGACCAGATTGTCCAACTTTACTCCGCTATGAATAACGGTTGCTCCCATGGTTGCACGGTCGATGCAAGTATTGGCGCCGACTTCTACATTGTCTTCCAGGATAACAATACCGATTTGGGGAATTTTTTCGTATCCTTGTGGGGTAGGGGCAAAACCGAAACCGTCTGCTCCGATCACGCATCCCGCATGCAGAATACAGTTATTACCTACCCGGCAATCATGGTATACAGTCGAGTTGGCGTACAGGATACAATTGCTGCCTATCTTGGCACCACCTCCCACAGTGGCATGCGGATGAATCACTGTGTTGTCTCCTACTTCCGCATGATCACCGATGCAAGCGAAAGGAGCTATATATACGTCTTTTCCTATTTTAGCGGTTTCCGCTACATAGGCACGTTCGTCAATACCGGTTCTTTTGGGTTTGCTCATTTCATACAGATTGAGCAACTTGGCAAGGCTCTCGTAAGCATTGTCTACTTTGATTAACGTTGCTTTTACTTCTTGTTCGGGAGTAAAATCTTTGTTCACCAACACAATGCTAGCTTTAGTCTCATATATATAAGGTGTATATTTCGGATTGGAAAGGAAAGAGATAGCGCCTGGTATTCCTTCTTCTATCTTTGCGAATGTATGTACAGTAGCGTTTTCGTCACCTATAATTTCCCCTTGGATAAATGCTGCAATTTGCTTAGCCGAGAACTCCATAATCTTACTTTAAAATTTAATTAGTACGCAAATAACGGACTTTTTTTTTATATATCCTTACTCTTTGATGAATATTTTATACTTATCTATCCCAACGCAAGTAGCAGATATAGTATTTCTTTACCTTTTTAGAGAGCAATGAAATGTTTAGCATGTCCGATGCTTCTGCAATATTTTTTATTGTTCCGTCCTTATAAATAATATCAATGCTGTCATCAGCCGAATCATACATGTTCTTTTCGATACTGGGGGTAGAGACAAAATAGTCCGCTTCGGAAAGAGTAATGCCTAATTGTCGGCTGATCAGTAAAGTCAATTCTTTTTTTCGTTCTTCACTAATAGGTTCGGAGCATATCTCCACCTTGAAGATGTTGCGATTAATCATACCCAGGCTTAATGTAGATAAAACCTTATCCGTGTGGGTACTCCATACCTTTAAAGCTGTCCAGATGTCATTATCGTCCAATTGAATAAAGTTCTCCAGACAGTCCGGGTTATTGTAAAACACTTCCGGATCGATGTGATTATACAGAAAAAATTTCAATGCCGGTGAAGCAAATAATTCGACTCCTTTCGAAGCGAGTTCTTTGGCACGTAACAGGGCACTGATCAACATTCGTTCATAAGCTACCGATGTTTTGTGCAGATAAACCTGCCAATACATCAATCGCCTTGCAGTCAGGAAATTTTCTATGGAATAGATTCCTTTGGATTCCACTACCAGATGATCGTCTGCCACATCGAGCATTTTGATGATACGGGCCGAACCGATGTTTCCTTCCGAGACTCCGGTGTAGAAGCTATCACGACGCAGGTAATCTAAACGGTCCATGTCCAGTTGTCCGCTTACTAACTGATGTAAGAAACGTTTGGGATATTCATCTTTGAATATCTGGATAGCCAAACTCAGCTGTCCGTTCATCTCCCTGTTCATCCGCTCCATCAGCATCAAAGAGATTTCTTCGTGAGATACTCCTTTGACAATGGTATCTTCAAGTACATGCGAGAAAGGACCGTGACCGATGTCGTGCAACAGGATGGCTGCCTGTACGGCTTCGGCTTCACTGTCGAATATAAAGTTACCTTTGGAAGCCAGTTGTGTGATGGCCTCGCTCATCAGGTAGAAGGCACCCAGAGAGTGTTGAAAGCGGGTATGCTGTGCACCGGGATAAACAACAGACGAAAGTCCTACTTGCTTGATGCGGTTTAAGCGCTGCAAAAGGGGATGCCGTACGATGTCGTACAGCAACCCCTTTGGTATGTTGATAAACCCGAATACCGGATCATTGATAATCTTCCGTTCGTGAGGCATTATAAAATAGCTTTCAGCTGTTCTGCCATTTGCTCTTGCACTTCTTTGGCAGCAGCACGGGCGGCAGCGGCAAAATTCTCTGTTTTATCTACATAAATAATTCCGCGAGAGGAATTCACAATAAGTCCACAGGTGCTGTTCATACCATATTTGCATACTTCTTCGAGAGAACCTCCCTGAGCACCGATACCCGGGACCAAGAGGAAGTGATTGGGGACAATTTTACGAATATCTTCGAAAGCACGTCCCTGAGTGGCACCTACTACATACATCATTTGTTCGTCGTTAGCCCATTCCTGTGATTTTTTTAGCACTTTTTCGAACAGACGTTCGCCGTTGGCATCTTCTGTCAGCTGGAAGTCATGAGAACCTTTATTTGAAGTCAGTGCCAGTAAGATTACCCACTTGCCTTCATAAGACAGGAATGGAGTAACGCTGTCTTCTCCCATATAAGGAGCTACAGTGACAGAGTCGATGTCCAGTTCCTCGAAGAAAGTACGGGCATACATTGCTGAGGTATTGCCTATGTCACCACGTTTGGCATCGGCGATGATAAACTGATCGGGATAATTCTCCTTGATGTAGTTCACGGTCTTTTCAAAAGCGATCCATCCTTTTACACCCATACTTTCGTAGAAGGCCAGATTGGGTTTATAAGCGATGCAATAGTCAGCCGTTGCATCGACAATTGCTTTATTGAAAGCGAAGATGGGATCCGGATCATCCAACAGGTGATCGGGTATCTTCTTGATATCTGTGTCAAGTCCTACGCAAAGAAATGATTTTTTGCGTTTGATGTTTTCAAATAATGATTGCTTGTTCATCTTTACTTAATTTACAAATTTACGATTTACAATTGAAGTAACCGTCCGTTACAATTCACTCTCTTTCAAGCGCTCCGCATTTTCGGCCACAGTCAGTTTATCGATACATTCCTGAATATCGCCGTCCATAAAGGCAGCCAGGTTATAAATGGTATAGTTGATGCGGTGGTCGGTGATGCGTCCCTGCGGATAATTATAAGTGCGGATTTTAGCCGAACGGTCACCTGTCGAAACCATTGTTTTACGCTTTGAAGCAATATCGTCGATATACTTCTGATGTTCCTTGTCATAGATAAACGTACGGAGGCGTGCCAGGGCGCGCTCTTTGTTTTTCGGTTGGTCGCGGGTTTCGGTACATTCAATTAAGATCTCTTCGGCTACTCCTGTATTCGGATTCTTCCAAATGTAGCGCAAACGGACACCCGATTCAACCTTGTTGACGTTCTGTCCACCTGCACCTCCGGAACGGAAAGTATCCCATTTGATTTCACCTTCGTTGATCACTACATCGAACTCTTCGGCTTCGGGTAGTACGGCTACCGAGGCTGCCGAAGTGTGTACACGTCCCTGGGTCTCTGTTGCAGGTACTCGTTGAACACGGTGTACTCCCGATTCGTATTTTAGTGTACCGTATACATTATCGCCTGTAACGCTGCAAATGATCTCCTTATATCCGCCGGCAGCACCTTCATTGGCACTGGATACTTCCATTTTCCAACCTTTCATTTCACAGAATTTGGCGTACATCCGGAAAAGGTCGCCTGCGAAGATCGCAGCTTCATCACCACCTGTACCGCCACGTATTTCAAGAATGGCATTCTTACCATCCTGAGGGTCGGCCGGTACCAGTAATAATTTGATTTCCTCTTCCAATACAGGGAGACGCTCCTGGCTGTTGTCCATTTCCTCTTTAGCCATTTCTCTCATATCAGCATCCGATTCGTTTGAGAGAATATCTTTAGCTTCTTCGATGTTAGCCAGTAGTTGCATGTATTCTTTACGGGCTTTCATCAAGTCGTCCAGCTCCTTGTATTCTTTGGTCAGTTTTACGTATCGTTTCTGGTCGGCAATCACTGCCGGGTCGGTAATGAGGGTAGACACCTCTTCGAAACGGGCTACAAGGCCGTCGAGCTTTTCTAATATACTATTGTTGTCTGCCATCTATTTCTTTTTCTTCTATTTCTCTGGGATTTGTGATTTTACAGATCGATTCTTTCCTATACATTAATATCTGAATTCACCGAATTCACTTTTGATAATCAGTTCTTTTTTATCGCTCTCTTCAATATGTCCCACAATTTGTGCCGGGATACCGAAGGACTCACTGATGGCGATCACTTCGGCTGCATGTTCCGGAGAGAGATATACTTCGAGGCGGTGTCCCATGTTGAATACCTTATACATTTCAGCCCAGTCGGTACCGCTTTGTTCCTGAATGGTTCTGAACAATGGAGGTACAGGGAAAAGGTTATCTTTGACTACACGTACGTCACCTACAAAGTGCAATACTTTCGTTTGTGCCCCACCTGAACAGTGCACCATTCCGTGAATCTCGGGACGCAGTGCATCAAGCAATTTTTTTACTACCGGTGCGTAGGTGCGGGTAGGAGAGAGTACGAGTTTTCCGGCATCGATCGGAGATCCTTCTACTGTGTCTGTCAGTTTTAGTCCGCCCGAATAAACCAGTTCCTCTGGTACTGCGGCGTCATAGCTTTCGGGATATTTCTCAGCCAGATACTTGGCGAATACATCATGACGGGCGGAAGTCAGTCCATTGCTGCCCATACCGCCATTATATTCTTTTTCATAAGTGGCCTGTCCATGAGAGGCAAGTCCCACAATGACATCTCCCGGACGGATATTGGCATTGTTGATAACATCTGCACGTTTCATGCGGCATGTCACTGTACTGTCTACGATAATAGTGCGGACGAGATCACCTACATCGGCTGTTTCACCTCCGGTGGCATATACGCCTACTCCCATTTCACGAAGTTCGGCCAGCAATTCGTCTGTTCCGTTAATGATGGCGGAAATTACTTCTCCAGGGATAAGCAACTTGTTACGTCCGATAGTAGAGGATACAAGAATATTGTCAACGGCACCCACACAAAGCAGGTCGTCTATGTTCATGATCAGTGCATCTTGTGCAATACCCTTCCAAACGGAGAGATCTCCCGTCTCTTTCCAATACATATAGGCCAGGCTCGATTTGGTTCCTGCACCATCAGCATGCATGATATTACAATATTCGGGGTCCCCACCCAAAATATCAGGGATTATTTTACAGAATGCTTGTGGAAAAATTCCTTTGTCGATGTTCTTGATGGCATTGTGCACATCTTCTTTTGATGCGCTGACGCCTCGCATCATGTATCGTTGATTACTCATGAGTTATTTGGATTTTGTATACAACGGCAAAAGTACAGCTTTTTTTCCTTATAGCCAACAAATTGGAGGATATAACGATCCGGTAATATGATGGGGGAGAGGGTTCATTCTTTAATTTGAAGTTTGAAATGAAAAGTTTAAAAGAATTTTGTGTACCGTTTCTGAATTGTTTTTTGGGAAAGGAAGTTCTTTCCATGATTCTTTGTTTTGACGGTTAAAGATGGACTTTAGTTGCCGCCTGAAATAGATTTTCTACCGTTGCTTTAGGAATATAGACAAAAAGATATTTTGTTTTGTAATTAATATACTGAGTGAATGCCACTTTTCTATCAAAATTGTATGTCACGAAAATGACTGGGCCTGAAATGGGTTTTAAGAGAAATATGGAGAATGTGGGAATGTAAAAATCCCCTGACTCTTGCCTTATATCGTGATCGACTAAGGCCAAAGCAGGGGGATTTTTATATCGGAACTTACAAATTATAAGTAATGCTGTCTCGTTTTTCTATTTGAAGACAATCTCCTTTTTGGGGTAAGATCGTGCATTAACAATCATTGCCGGTGAGAAAAATGTGTGTGACCGATCAGAATTTTACTTCCGGTGCTTTTTCCGTTCCTTCGGCGGCTTCGAAATAGGTACGTTTCTCGAAGCCGAATACAGAAGCAAAGATGCTTTTGGGGAAACGGCGGATAGATGTATTGTATGCTTGTGCAGCATCGTTAAAGTTTTTGCGGGCAACGTTGATCCGGTTTTCTGTACCTTCCAGTTGTGCTTGTAACTCAAGGAAGTTTTGATTAGCTTTCAGGTCCGGATAATTTTCGGTAATGGCAAGCAGCTTGCCCAATGCGGATGTGACGGCTCCCTGTGCTTTCTGATATTCGGCTAACTTCTCCGGAGTGAGATCGTTGGCATCTACTTTGATCTGGGTAGCTTTACTACGAGCCTCTACAACTCCTTCGAGAGTCTCTTTTTCGTGCGAAGCATATCCTTTAACCGTATTGACCAGATTGGGGATCAGATCTGCACGGCGCTGATATTGTGTCTCTACGTTAGCCCACTGGCTACTTACATTCTCGTCCATGGATACCAGTCCGTTATAGGCACTGATAGCCCAGATAATGATAACTGCCACTACGGCAATAAGGATAATAACTGACTTTTTCATATTGTTTCTTTTTGTATTACTGATTAATGACTCATGCAAATCAGAGGGAGCAAAAACTTTAATTCCGGATTCGCATATTTTATGGATTGATTTTTTAGAAACGTGAGCCGGCACCTCCACCGCCACCGGAACCGCCTCCGAAGCTTCCACCGCTGAAACCGCCTCCACCGCCGGATCCAAAACTTCCTCCTCCGAATCCTCCGATGAAAGGACCTCCTCCTCCGCGTCCCCGGTAATTGTCGTCATACGATTGTTGGCGTCGGACTACAGTATGTCCGCAATTGCGGCAGGTATATATAATGTCCTCGGTCTTTACTCCATTACGGTTCGATATCAATTTCGTACTACTGCGCTGGAGTTGATGTTTACCACATTTAGGGCAACGGGTACTTGCACGTACTGCCAGTATGCCGACCACTCCCGCTATCGTAATAAAACCTAAGATGACAACGAGAAGCATGGAGACAGATATCCCTTCTTCTCCACGACCTTCATCATCGTTTACCATCGAGCCGTCCAAGCGCTGGCATACAGCTTTTACTCCTGCCAGCATTCCTTGGTTCCACTCTCCTTTCTTGAGATAGGGGATCATCTCTTGCATTTGTATACGTTTGCATATGGCATCAGGCAGAATGCCTTCCAATCCGTATCCGGTATAAAACTGGATACAGCGCTGATCGGTAACCAATAAGATAACCAGTCCGTTATCTTTACCTTTTTTGCCTACTCCCCATTGATTGAGTAGCTGATGGGAGAATTCAAAGCAATCTTTATCTCCGATCGATGGCACTATGGCAACAACTGTTTCAATCCCCGTCTGCTGTTCCAGTGCATATAGCATTGCATCTATTTCGTCACAAGCTTGCTGTGACAAGATGCCGGCAGGATTACAAACATACTGCATCTTGTTCTGCAAGTGCACTTTAGGGATGTTGTCTACGGTATATATTTTTTCTTCTGCTTTTAATGGGAGGAGTATCCATATAAAGAGCAGGTATGTGAGTATCTGTTTCATATCAGTGAATGTAGCGGTCTGTAAATTCTTTGACTTTCCGGGTGTATTCTTCCTTGTTCTCTTTATAAGATACGGCATGCGCAGCTCCCGGTACAATCCAGAGTTGCTTTGGAGCCGATTTGGCTTCATAAAGAGGATAGACCATCCATGTAGGCACGTATGTGTCTTTGTCACCGTGAATGAAAAACATCGGTAGATGACTTTTTTTTATTTGATTCAAAGAGGAGGCTTCTTCAAAATTCCATCCGTATTTTTTCTGGCATAGCCAGCTGGTTGTATTCATCAGTGGGAATGACGGGAGGTGAAAACTCGATTTCAGTTCATGTGAAAATTCATCCCATACACTGGTGTAACCACAGTCCTCAACGAAACATTTTACAAAATAAGGTTGTGCCTCTCCCGAAACCATCATGGTGGTAGCTCCTCCCATTGAAATACCGTGTACTACCATTTGGGTACTGTCCCCGTAAATCTGGTTGGCGATGTGCATCCATTGCATTACGTCCAGGCGGTCTTTCCAGCCCATCTGGATGGCGGGACCACCACTCTCCCCCTGATGTTGAAGGTCGGGCAATAGTACATTGTATTGTAAATCATGGTTATACAGGTAACCTATCATAAACATGCGAATGGCATTGTCTGTATAACCATGTACAATGACTGCCGTCTTTTTGGTTGGTTGCGGAGCTGCAATGTAATAAGCATGTAGCCGGATACCTTCCGGATTTAAAACAAAAGTGTCCCGAAGTGCATGAGCCTGATTGAGACTATCCACCCAGGGACGCAGAAAAGGATAATTCTTGTACATGAAAGGATAGGAGTCAGCATTTTTGGCACGTATCTTCGCTTCCGGACGAAGCGAATAATTGAGCATGAAAAAACTTCCGCCTATCGTACATCCGGTAAGCAGCAATAATAATGTTATGACGCCTATCTTAATTCCCTTTTTCATTTACTTATTCCATATTTCCCATGCGGCAAACGCTTGTAATAGTAGCATTTCAAGCCCATTTTTGGTTACTGCCCCATGCTCTTCTCCTTTCTTCATGAAAAGAGTGATGTTAGGATTATATAACAAATCGTAGAGTAAATGGTTTGGGGTTAGCAACTCATAAGGTATGGCAGGACAGAAGTCTACTTTCGGATACATACCTACCGGGGTACAGTTTACAATCACCGTATGCTCTGCCATAACTTCCGGTGTCAATTCTTCGTAAGTCAGCATACCTTCTTTCTTGGTGCGTGATACGAAAACACTGTCGATACCCAGATTCTTCAGGCCATGATAAATCGCTTTTGACGAACCGCCGGTACCCAGGATTAAGGCTTTTTTATGATAAGGTTGCAACAAGGGCTGAATGGACTGGCTGAATCCTATAATATCAGAATTATATCCCACCAGCTTTATTTTTCTTTTAGGGGTACGAATTATTTTAATAACATTGACCGCACCGATTTTTGCAGTGTCTTTATCCAATTCATCAAGGAAGGGGATTACCTGCTCTTTATAAGGGATTGTCACATTTAGTCCGCACAGATTGGGGTTCTCTTCGATCACCTCCATAAAATCATTGATTTCAGGAATTTCGAAGTTTACATATTCGGCATCTATGCCTTCAGATTTGAATTTTTCATTGAAAAAGCCGATAGAAAACGAATGTTTCAGTGGATAGCCAATTAAACCGTACTTTTGCATAAAGGGGGAAGATGTTAAATTAATATTTATTTCGTAGCCGTATAAAGTGTACAGATACCAAATGTCAGCCGCCTGAACTGAACTTGGCTGAAACCCACCCGTGAAATAACATTTTTCATAACTTCTCCTTGGGGAAAAGCTTTGATCGTTTGGGGTAGATAGCTGTAAGCACTGTTGTCTTTTGATAATAATTTGCCGAGAGTCGGGATAACTATCTTAGAATAAATGGTAAACATTTGCTTCATCGGAAAACGATCCGGAGTTGTCAGTTCGAGAATGACTAAATGTCCGCCTGTTTTGAGGACACGGTACATTTCAGAAAGTCCTTTATCCAAATCTTCAAAATTACGGATACCAAAAGCGACGGTGATAGCGTCGAAACGGTTGTCGGCAAACGAGAGAGAGGTACAGTCTTCCCTTGCAAAAGATATTTTTTCGGAAAGACCTTCCTTTTTTACCTTTTCACGTCCCACATTCATCATTCCTTCAGAAATGTCTGTTCCGATCAGTTGTTCGGGTTGCAATTCATGGCATGCCAAGATAGCAAAATCACCGGTGCCGGTTGCTACATCCATTATTTGTTGCGGACGGAAAGGTTTGAGCCAATTGATTGCCTTTCGCCGCCAGCTCCGGTCGATCCCTAACGATAGAGTATGATTCAACTGGTCGTATGCAGGGGCAATGTTGTCGAACATTTGTTCTACCTGTTCGCTCTTTTTCCCATCGTTGCTATAAGGTTTGATCTTTTCTTGTGGGTAGTTCATTCTTTTATTCGATTTTATTCACTACGGAGTTTACAGAGTTTTATGGATCGTAACAGTCTGCACGTTCCGCACACTCCGTATACTCTGTAGTGAATCTTAATTCGTTTCTGATTCAGGTTTCCTATTTTGCAAGGAATGCCATTACGTTCTTTTCGATACGTTCAGCAATGTTGCTGGTATCCTCTTTCACGAATTTTTCGCCGGTGATGTTTTCAAACAGCTCGATATAACGCTCGCTGATGCTTTCCACAATAGCAGGAGTCATTTCAGGAACTTTCTGTCCTTCTTTGCCTTGGAAACCGTTTTCCATCAACCATTCACGTACAAATTCTTTGGAAAGTTGTTTCTGTGCTTCGCCTTTTTCAAAACGTTCCTGATAACCTTCGGCGTAGAAATAACGGCTTGAGTCCGGAGTATGGATTTCGTCCATCAGATAGATGGTACCGTTGTGCTTTCCAAATTCATATTTGGTGTCTACCAAGATTAAACCGCGTTCCGCTGCTATTTCGGTACCACGTTTGAACAAAGCTAATGTATATTTTTCGAGGATGGCATATTCTTCCGGAGTAGCCAGTCCCTGAGCCAGGATTTCTTCTTTGGAGATATCTTCATCGTGCAATCCCATTTCTGCTTTTGTAGTCGGAGTGACGATCGGTTCAGGGAACTTTTGGTTCTCTTTCATACCTTCAGGAAGTTTTACGCCACAGATTTCGCGTACGCCGTTTTTGTAAGCACGCCATGCGCTTCCGCAAAGATAGCCACGTACGATCATTTCTACCGGGAAACCTTCGCAGAGTACTCCCACTGTAACCATTGGGTCGGGAGTGGCGAGTTTCCAGTTCGGACAGATGTCTGTGGTTGCATCCAAGAATTTTGCTGCAATCTGATTCAGCATTTGTCCTTTATAAGGGATACCTTCGGGCAACACTACATCAAAGGCCGAAATACGGTCGGTAGCTACCATTACGAGTTGTTCGCCATTGATGTTGTACACATCACGCACTTTTCCGTGGTACACACTTTTTTGTCCCGGAAAGTTGAAATCTGTTTTTGTTAATGCTTTCATACTTTTATATAATTATGAATTACAAATTACCAACGTTTTGCCGTTCTTTACTTATTGTAAGCCGTTCACCGTTTAATTTTTCCCGTTCGGCTTTCTTTTCCTTATCGAACTTTTCGTAAGCGTCCACGATACGTTCTACAAGCTTGTGTCGCACAATGTCTTTTTTATTTAGTTCGACAAAGCTGATTCCTTTCACTCCTTTTAGAATACGCAATGCCTGTACCAATCCCGATGTTTGTGAGGCCGGAAGATCGATCTGGGTCATGTCACCGGTAATGATCATCTTGGTATTCATTCCCATACGGGTGAGGAACATTTTAATTTGTTGGGTAGTGGTGTTTTGGGCTTCGTCCAGGATGACTACTGCGTCATTGAGTGTACGTCCGCGCATAAAAGCGAGCGGAGCGATCTGAATGATGTTCAGTTCCATATATTCCTTCAGCTTGGCTGCCGGAATCATGTCTTGTAAAGCATCATAGAGTGGTTGTAGATACGGATCGATTTTATCTTTCATATCTCCGGGAAGAAAGCCTAACTTTTCACCGGCTTCTACCGCGGGGCGACTGAGAATTATTTTCTTGATTTCTTTGCTCTTCAGTGCACGAACGGCCAGAGCGATCGCTGTATAAGTCTTGCCCGAACCGGCCGGTCCGATAGCAAATACCATGTCGTTTTTGGCAAACCCCTCCACTAATTTCAGTTGGTTTTCGCTACGTGGAATGATGGGTTTCCCTGTGACGCTGAATACAATAACATTTCCCGCTTTTTCAGCTTGTGGTGCATTACCTTTAATGATGTCGATAATGACTTCTTCTTTCAGCGAATTGTATTCGGCACAATATTTTTCAAGCTTGGTGATATTTTCCTCAAAAGCGCACATTTCTTCCTCATCGCCCAGCACTTTGATGACATTGCCTCGGGCAACAATGCGTAGCTTTGGATACAAAGCTTTTATTAATTGTATGTTGGCGTTGTTTACGCCGTAAAAGATGACCGGATCAATATCCTCAAGAACTATCAGTTTTTCTATCATTGAATCAATTTAAAGGTTCACGCATATGCTGTGAAATGGACTGCAAATTTAATGAATCGTTCTCATACTTTGCAGATTCTTGCCGAATTAATTTGCGATGCTCTTTCCTGAAAAAGACAATTCCAGTATATTTGCACTCTGGGAACTTATAAAAAAGACTAATTATGAATCAATCTAAGTGCAGGAGCCACTTTGTAATTTCTATCTTTTTATGCTTTATATTGCCTTGTCTGGCGGGTTGCAAAAAGAAAGACATGTCTCTTAAGCTTAACGAACCGCGCAATATTAAAGGAGTGGTGAGCTATAAACGTTCGTTTGGAGATCTGAATGATGTACAGTTAAAAGCAGCACATGCGTGGGGCATTGCACCATTGGCTTCGCGCGAAGAAGCGGAAGAGATGGATGGAAAGTTAGTTCATATTGTCGATAATGACTTTTATGTGGTAGATTCACTCACTCATTCTATTCCTTATTTAGTGCCGCGCGCCAGTGCGTTACTCGATACGATAGGGGCAAATTTCCTGGATTCATTGACTGCTAAGGGGCTCAATCCGAATAAAATTATTGTAACTTCCGTACTTCGGACGGAGAATGATGTAAAACGCTTGCGTCGTCGAAATGGGAATGCATCGAAGAATTCTTGCCATTTTTACGGAACTACATTCGATGTGAGTTGGAAACGGTTTAAGAAAGTGGAAGATGAGGATGGACGTCCTCTTCAGGATGTGAGTGCTGATACTTTAAAGCTGGTATTGGCCGAAGTCTTGCGGGATGTTCGTAAGGCGGATAAATGTTATGTAAAGTACGAATTGAAACAGGGATGTTTTCACATAACAACACGCTAAGTGTGAGAAACGGTGAACGATGAACGAATCAACGATGAACGGGCTGCGCTCAGCCTATTCATCGTTTACTACTTATTTATGGTTCATTTTTTCTCTGTTTCTTCTTTCTTTTCTTCCGGATGAATCATATTTTTCACTGTTTCTCCGATAGGTAATTTGTCTAACACGCCCAAACTCGGCGCAACAGTTTTCACCAATGTGTTCAGAAAGTTGCTCGTGCCCCCATTTCCTCCGTCGAAGACAGTGATATTGCCTAAGTTTATATGTTCGAAGGCTTTTACCTGTTCGCCTGCTATTTCTTTCCACTGATCTACCATCTTGTATTGGATAGCAATCGCCGGATTCGATTCGGCTGCTTTAACCATGGCTTCAAAACCTTCTGCCTCGGCCAGCAATGAACGTTTCTTACCTTCAGCCTCCGCTTCAAGTTTTAATTGAATGGCTTTTGCTTCTGCTTCAGCTTGTGCCAGTGTCGCTTTGGCACGTGCTTCCGCTTCGCGAGTGATTTTCTCAGCTACGGCTTCTGCCTGTAAGATGGCCTCTTGGCGGGCAACCTCTGCCGGAACTATCTTTTCTGCTTTCAGAGATGATTCCACTTTACGTGCTTTCGCCTCTTCCACTTCTTTTTGTGCTATTTCCTTAGCGGTTTGCACGGCAGCTTCCGATTTAGCGGATGCCTCACCGGCTTGTTTATCGGCATTAGCTTGGGTTACAGCTAGTTCGGAGTTAGACAACGCAATCTCTTTTTGTGCTTCGTTTCGTCCGATGGCAGCTTTCTTTTGTGCTTCTGCCTGTTTGATTTCCATGTCGGAATTCAGTTCCGCAATGCGGCTTTCTTTTTCGGTATTGGCCTGTTCTATCCGGATGTTTTTTTCAGCTTCCGCTTTGGCTACCTGTGATTCCTTCTCCGCATTGGCAATAGCAACCTGAGAGATACGGTCTTTATCAGCGTTGGCTACAGAGATTTCTTGCAACTTCTTGGTTTCCGCAATGGCAATGTCTTGGTCTTTACGGGTTTCGGCCACTTTGGTTTCGCGTTCTTTTATCTGGTTGGCAATCTTGATAGCACCCAGTTTTTCCTGTTCTTCAATATTGGCCTGAGCTTCGTTCTGCGCTTTACTTTCGGCCTCTTTTCCTAAGTTGACAATATAGTTGGCAGCATCACGAATATCGCTGATGTTGATATTCATCAGGTATAAACCGAATTTGCGGAGTTCTGTATCGATGTTGTCTTTTACTTTGGAAAGAAATTTATCACGGTCGGAGTTCAACTCTTCAATTGTCATGTCGGCAATAACCAGACGCATCTGTCCGTAAACCACATCTGTAATCAGGTTTTGTTTATCGTCCATGGTCAATCCCAACATACGCTCAGCCGCATTTTGCATTACTTCGGGATCTGTGCTGATAGCTACTGTGATAGTAGTGGGTACATCTACACGGATGTTTTGAGCCGAAAGTGCTCCTGTCAGCTTGCAGTCTATCTGCATGGGTTTCATTGACAAGAATTCATATCCTTGTACAATAGGCCATACAAAGGCGGCACCACCATGATATAACTTTGCCGATTTCTTATCTCCACCTGTCTTACCATATACTACTAATACTTCGTCACTTTTACATTTGCGGTAGCGTGAAAGAATACCGATAAATGTAATTAAGATTACCGCCACAAGTATGGCAGCCATGATCATCATTTCCTGGGTCATAGTTCTCTTTTTTGAGTTTATTAATTATTGAATATATAAAGTTCCATCTTTATAAGCAGTAATTGTTGCTTTATCTCCCGTCTGGTATGATTTACCCGATTCCGTGACAACATCGATTTCTCTCATGGCTCCGTCACGACTGATCTGCACAGTGTACTTCTTTTCGTTCTGTTTGAAATAAATAGTGCATTCTCTTCCTACCAATTGTTCTGTTCTTTCCGAATGTGTGGTCTGCTGTAGTTGGTAAGCCTTTTTATATAAGAACCAAACGGCAAATACAAATATGAGTCCGATGGCGACACCCGTCAGGTAGGTCTGTATCTCGGTGTTATGCTGCAGATACATATACCAACCGAATCCTATCCCAAAGTGAGTTAATCCCTTAAAAGAAACCACACTGCTGATATCTGTGTCGATGTCAGCATCTGCATCGATATCACCAAAAAATATAGATAAGATAAATTGTACTGCGAAGATGCCTGTTGTGACAATAGCAATGGTGAGGAAAATATTACTACTCATGGCAATAGGTGTTTAATGATTTATTTTATAGATATAGTTCCCAAATATACACCTTTGATTTTTATATGCAAAGGTAAACTAATAAAAAAATGGAAGAATCGGAAAATGAATGTATATTTGTACCCTAAATTATTAAACAGAAATAGAAAAAACTATGAAGACAATCCTACTCTTTGCTCTGAGTCTGTTGCTCTCTTTATCCGTGTCGGATGTTTGTGCACAAGAGCGTGTTTATGACATTTCCCAGTTTGGCTTGAAAGCTAATAGTAAGAAAAATGCGTCTCCTGTGGTTCGTAAGGCCATAGCGAAGATTAAAGCTGAATGCCGTGATGGGGAAAAAGTGATACTTCGTTTTCCTGCCGGACGTTACAATTTTCATGAAGCGGGTTCTACCGTGCGTGAATATTATATTTCCAATCACGACCAGGACAATCCTAAAAAAGTGGGGATTGCCTTGGAGGATATGAAAAACCTGACTATTGACGGGCAGGGTTCCGAATTTGTGTTTTATGGAAGGATGATTCCGGTTTCTTTGCTTCGTTCGGAGAATTGTGTATTGAAAAACTTTAGCATTGATTTTGAACAGCCCCATATTGCTCAAGTACAAGTGGTAGAGAATGATCCGGAAAAAGGAATCACGTTCGAACCTGCACCATGGGTCGATTACCGCATCAGTAAGGATTCGGTTTTCGAAGGACTGGGTGAAGGCTGGGTGATGAGATATTCATGGGGCATTGCTTTCGATGGCAAAACGAAACATGTGGTATATAATACCAGTGATATCGGTTGTCCTACCAAGGGAGCTTTTGAAGTGGCTCCCCGCCGGATTTGCTCTCCAAAGTGGAAAGATGCACGTCTGGTGCCCGGCACAGTGGTGGCTATGCGTGGATGGGGACGTCCGACTCCGGGCATTTTCATGTCACATGATGTGAATACTTCCTTGCTTGATGTCAAAGTACATTATGCCGAAGGTATGGGATTGCTGGCACAGCTTTGCGAAGATATTACGCTTGATGGTTTTGGAGTCTGCCTGAAAGGCAATAATGATCCGCGCTATTTTACAACGCAGGCAGATGCTACACACTTTTCCGGATGTAAGGGAAAGATTGTCTCAAAGAATGGTTTGTATGAAGGAATGATGGATGATGCCATTAATGTACATGGTACGTATTTGAAAGTCATCAAGCGTGTGGATGATCATACGCTGATAGGACGTTATATGCACGATCAATCCTGGGGCTTTGAATGGGGACGTCCGGGTGACGATGTTCAGTTTGTACGTTCGGAAACAATGGAGTTGATTGGCAAGCAGAATCAGATTACTGCCATTCGTCCGTATGATAAGGGTGAGATACAAGGTGCCCGTGAGTTTAGCATTACTTTTAAAGAGGCAATCGATCCTGCTATTAACGAAAAAAGTGGCTTTGGTATTGAAAACCTGACATGGACTCCTGAAGTGTTATTTGCCGGTAATACGATTCGTAATAACCGTGCTCGCGGTACACTATTCAGTACTCCTAAAAAGACGGTGGTGGAGGACAATTTGTTTGACCATACTTCCGGTACGGCTATATTGCTGTGTGGTGATTGCAATGGCTGGTTCGAGACAGGTGCTTGCCGTGATGTCACCATTCGTCGCAATCGTTTTATCAATGCGCTTACTAATATGTTCCAGTTCACCAATGCAGTAATCTCTATCTATCCGGAAATACCTAATCTGAAAGATCAGCAAAAGTACTTCCATGGTGGTAAAGATGGAGGTATCGTGATTGAGGATAATGAATTCGATACGTTTGATGCACCGATTCTTTATGCAAAATCTGTAGATGGGTTGATATTCCGTAACAATGTGATCAAAACCAATACAGAGTTTAAGCCCTTCCACTGGAATAAAGATCGATTCTTGTTGGAACGAGTGACAAACGTGAAGATTTCAGAGTGAAATCCGCCTCTGTAAAAACACTTATAAATGTATGAAGAGAATTTTATTGTTCCTTTTGGCCTGTTGTCCTATGCTTCTTTGTGCACAGGAAGATAACAGTAAGTATCTGGCCGGTGCAGTGCCCGTAGTCAACGGAAAAGTCATTTTTACAGAAGTAATTCAAGCTTCCGATATGTCGAAACGGCAGATCTATGATGCTTTGTTAAAATGGGCAGAGAAGCGTTTTACACCTTCAAAAGGACAGAAGGGGAGAGTCGCCTATTTTGATGAGAAAAAAGGGCAGATTGCATGTTTGGGTGAAGAGTATTTGCAACTTTCGGCAACGAATAGCTTCTTCTTGGATCGTGCTACTATTAAATACCGGCTGGTGATTAACTGCCTGGACGGTTCCTGTAAGATGGAGATGTACAACATTTCTTATTTTCATGGTGATGATACAGAGATGGAGGCGGAAGATTGGATCACGGATGAGACCGGGTTGAATAAAGCCAAAACGAAAGTGGTTGCCAAATATGGAAAACTCCGTATCAAAACAATCGATCTGTTTGATGACTTGACGGAGCAGGTTACGAAAACGCTGGGAGGAGCAAAATCAGAGGTTCCTCTATTGGCAAAAGAACCTAAAGTTACTCCGGAAGTGTTCGATCGGGAACTTCCAAAGGCTGTGGAGCAGGGAGCTATGGCAGGGTATAAACATATTCCTGCTGATAAGATTCCGGGTAATATCATTAAAATGCTCTCTGAAGATTGGATGTTGATTACAGCCGGTACGGAAGATAAATACAACATGATGACAGCCAGCTGGGGCGGACTGGGGTATCTCTATAATAAGCCGGTTTCATTCTGTTTTATTTATCCTACACGCTATACTTATCAATTGATGGAAAAGAATGATACATATACTATCAGCTTTTATACAGAGACTTATCGGGATGCTTTGAAATATTGCGGTAGTCATAGTGGCGAAGATGTTGATAAAGTGAAAGGCGCCGGATTGACTCCTCTTACTACTCCTTCGGGCAGTAAAGCTTTCTCTGAAGCATGGATGATCATAGAATGTAAGAAGATGTTATCCCAGCCGATCACTCCCGGAGCCTTTGATACTCCGGAGTTGAAAGAAGCATGGAAGGATAAATCTTTGCATACGATGTATATCGGTGAGATAATGAATGTGTGGATCAAATAAAGCAATTAATTATTGATAAGTATCCATTCTGAATTATCAATTAAAGCAGTATCTTTGCACGCAAAAACCAAGTGAACGGAATGAGCGTGCAAAGATATTTTATTTATTTAGCCTATGATGGCACCCATTATCATGGATGGCAGATTCAGCCTAACGGAATCAGTATACAAGAATGTCTGATGAAGGCACTTGCCACCTTCCTGAGGAAAGATACGGAAGTGATTGGGGCGGGACGGACCGATGCCGGGGTACATGCGTCTCTGATGGTTGCCCACTTCGACTACGAAGGTGAACCTTTGGATGTGGATAAAGTAGCTGAGAAGCTGAATCGTCTTTTGCCGCAGGATATTTCGGTCTATAAGGTCTGTCGGGTAAAGCCGGATGCTCATGCAAGGTTCGATGCAACAGCACGTACTTACAAGTATTACATCACTACTGTAAAATTCCCGTTCAATCGTCAATATCGTTATCGGATACATAATCCGCTCGACTTTCAAAAGATGAATGAGGCAGCCCTGACATTATTTCATTATTCGGACTTTACGAGTTTTAGTAAGTTGCATACAGATGTAAAAACCAATATTTGTAAGATTATGCATGCCGAATGGACTCAGGAGGATGAATATACCTGGGTGTTTACCATCCAGGCGGACCGCTTTTTGCGTAATATGGTACGTGCCATTGTCGGTACGCTTCTGGAAGTGGGGCGTGGCAAACTGTCAGTCGTTGACTTCCGTAAAATAATAGAGCAGCAGAATCGCTGTAAAGCCGGTACTTCAGCTCCCGGAAATGCCCTCTTCCTGGTTAATGTAGAATATCCTCAGGAGATATTCGAATAAGCCTATAGCTTCTAATTTAAAGAATTCTATTATGTGGTTACTTCTTGCTTTTCTCTCAGCGACATTGCTGGGCTTTTATGACGTGTTTAAAAAGAAAGCGTTGAAAGACAATGCGGTTTTACCGGTGTTGTTCTTCAATACACTTTTTTCCAGTCTTATATTTCTTCCTTTTATTTTGTTGTCGGCATTTGCGCCCGGAGTGCTGGAGGGCACTATGCTCGATGTACCGGTGGTGGGATGGGAAGTACATAAATTTATTATTATTAAATCATTTATTGTTCTTTCCTCGTGGATACTCGGATATTTCGGGATGAAACATCTGCCTATTACTATTGTAGGACCGATTAATGCCACCCGTCCCGTAATGGTGCTTGTGGGAGCCATGCTGGTATTTGGCGAGCGCTTGAATCTCTATCAGTGGATCGGTGTGATGTTGGCCATTATTTCTTTTTTTATGCTGAGTCGTTCGGGGAAGAAGGAAGGTATTGACTTTAAACATAACAAGTGGATACTTTTCATTATTCTGGCAGCCGTAGCGGGTGCGGTAAGTGGCTTGTATGATAAATACCTGATGAAGCAGCTGCCTCCCATGGTCGTACAGTCGTGGTATAATGTGTACCAAATGTTTATTATGTGTCCCATTCTTGCGCTTCTTTGGTGGCCGAAACGTAAGTCATCTACTCCGTTCCGTTGGGATTGGGCTATCATTTTTATTTCCATCTTTCTCTGTGCTGCCGATTTTGTTTACTTCTATGCATTGAGCTATGAAGATTCCATGATTTCGATTGTCTCGATGGTTAGACGGGGAAGTGTGATTGTATCTTTCCTTTTCGGTGCTATGGTGTTCCGTGAAAAGAATTTAAAAAGCAAAGCGATTGACCTTATTCTGGTGTTAATAGGAATGATATTCCTATATTTGGGAACTAAATAAGAACGTAAAGAAACAAGATTATCAGATATGAAAAAGTCTACTCTTACCCTCCTGTTATTTATTCTGGGTATTTCTTCTTCCTTTTCTGTCGGAGCACAGGAAGCTAAAACGGTGTTTGTGAATATACCTGACTCGCTTTGTCCGTTGCTGTCATCAGTGAACCGGGCAGATTGTATTGATTTTATCGAAAGTAAAATGAAAGCCCAGGTGACCAACCGTTTCGGGGGCAAGTCGGAGATGACGGAGTTAAGTCCCGATTATGTGTCTCTGCAAATGTCTGACGCAAGCAATTGGCAGATGAAGTTATTGCCGTTGAATGACACAACGAAAGTGGTTTGCGCCGTTTCTACAGTTTGCGCTCCGGCATGCGACAGTCATATCCGGTTCTATACCACGGACTGGAAAGAGCTTCCCGCCACCGACTTTTTGCCGTCGGTTCCTCAGATGAATGATTTCTTCACCTCTTCCGATTCTACCGACTATGACTTTATCGATGCCCGCCTGCAAGCGGATATGACTTTGATGCAAGCAGAACTGTCCAAAGAGAATGGGACATTGACTTTTACTTTGACAACTCCGGAATATATGGAAAAAGAAACGGCGGAAAAACTGAAACCGTTTCTCCGCCGTTCAATAGTTTACACCTGGAAGGATGGGAAGTTTATCCCAGACACTCTTTGATGTATGCCTCCATTTCGGGGGTATGTTCTTCTACGCTTTGCAATAGTTTGAACTGTGCTTTGGTACGTACCAGGTTGTGTTCGGGATACTTGATCTTATAGTAAGTATCGCCGTTGATATAGTCTGCCAGGAAGCGTACACATTGCATGTAAGGGAAGAGAGCGGCTGCATAAGGCAGGTTCTCTATTTCGATCGGAGTAAGGAATGAACCGGCTCCTTCCAGATATCCCTTAGTAAATGCTTTGAATATCTCCATATTGAAATTGACATTGTCCAGATTCTTATCGTCTTCATCTCCGGTATTGGCTCCTGTGCGCAGGAAGTCTCCATAGTCGGAGAAGATAAAGCTTGGCATTACTGTATCGAGATCGATTACGCAGAGCACTTTACCATCTTCGTCGAACATCATGTTGTTCACTTTCGTATCACAGTGGCATACGCGTTTAGGCAGTTTGCCTTCGCGATACAGACGTTCGGCCTTACACATTTCATCTGCACGTTTTTCTATTTCATCCAGATAATACTGTACTTCGGCTACTCGTCCGGCTGCATTGGCAGCTACGGCCTCACGAAGTTGTTTCAGGCGGAACTCCATATTGTGGAAGTCAGGAATAGTTTCGCCCAATGTTGCCGGAATGTCAGCCAACATTGCCTGGAAGTTACCGAAAGCTGCTCCGGCATAATATGAATACTCGGGATTCACAGTCTCATAAGTTTTGGCACGTGGGATGAATACCATTACACGCCAATAGCTGTCACCGTCAAACCAATATGTTTTGCCTTCTTCCGTCGGGAGGAAAGTCAAGACTTTGCGATCAACGTCTGTCTCTCCGGCTTCCGTCAGTTTCTTGCGGATGTGTCCCGTCACGGCAGCAATGTTATCCTGAAGCATTTCCACATTCTGGAAAATTGCATGGTTGATGCGTTGCAACACATAATCGGGAGCGTCTGCTTCGGTAGTGTTAACTTTGTAAGTGTCGTTAATCAGGCCGGCGCCAAGTGGTTTGATTTCGCCTACTGTGCCTTGTACTTTGAATTTAGATACGATACTAAGTAAATCTTTCATGGTTTTTATTTTTAAGTTAGTTTATCTTGGTACGATTGTGAATCCCCATTTGTATTCCTGGTTTGCCGGAATATTGTAACCCGGTTCCGGACGTGCACCCCAACTGTTGTAACCGGCTACGCCCTGTTGCTTCATGTCCACACATACTTCTACGAAGTTCCTTGGTGTGATATCATTGATATGTGTCTTTCTCGGCAGTTGATCTTTGGCTTTGCTTTCGTCGTGAACCAATTCGCCGGCATCACGGTTCAGCCATTGATAGGGGCGGGATACGGTTTCTTCTCCGTCAAAGTCCTCTACCGAATTGCGCAGTGCATTGAAACCGATAGTCTTGTCTGCATAAATAGTCAGTCCTTTACCGCCTTTTTTATTCAGGGTCAACCAACGGGTATCGGTATGGTGTCCGTTTTCCTGCGGGCGTACGTATGGGAAGTACATTTGGTCGGCAGTCGTTTTATACAGGTCGATCAATGTACCCGCATTGCGGTCTATATAATTCTCTTCCGGTCCGCGTCCGAAATATTCCACTTGGTTCATTTCTGCAGGCAGACGGAAACGTACACCGATACGGGGTACTTCCAGTTTGGAGGCAGCCTTGCGCGCTGCATCGCTGCCGGGAGTGAAAGTAGCCATCAGGGTTGCTTCCGAGGCTTCGGTTTTGGCAGCTTCCATATCGGTAGAAGTGAAAGTGAAATCGGCTTTTACTACGCCCGAAGGAGAGATGCGGTATGTAACAATGTAAAGGTTGCCGGCAGCCAGCAGATAGTTAGCTGTCAATACGGCATCTTTGCCGTCCATAACGATGTTGGCGTCCACTACATTGAAGTTTTTGCTCGACTGTTTCCATACTTGCAGGCGTTTGGGGTTACCATTGCCATAGTCGTTGTCGTTCGGTGCACGCCAGAAGTTCGGCTGAAGTCCGAAGCCATCTTTAAAGTATTCGGTTCCACCTACCTTATAGGAAGAAACCAGACCGGTCTTCTTATCGAATACGAAGTTTACTTTTGAAGAAGACGCTGTCAGTTCATTGCCTTCTGCCGATACTTTCAGAGCCGGACCACCGGTAGCGAAAGTACGTTCGCCCGGTTCGATAGGCAGACGGAACTGTTCGTATGCTATTTCATGTCCAACGGGGATTAACGGTTCCGGTTCGGTAGTCGTTACGTTGAAGTATATAAAATACTCAGTTCCGGGTTTTGATTTCAGTCCGCTTGTCGCGATCGTGATTTCTTTGCTTCCCTGCGGTTCCACATTGACAGACATTTTGCCGCCTTTCACTGTTTTGCCATTGGCCTTAATGGTATATGAGATCATATACTTCTGCAGGTTCGTGAAGTAGAAACGATTCTTGACCAGGAATTTTCCATTAGCCGGATCCACCGCTTCGAAAGCCACGTTCTGGTGAACATACTTCACTTCGGCCATAGCCGGATGCGGAGTACGGTCCGGACTTACAATACCGTTACAGTTAAAGTTACCGTCGTTCGGAGTGTTTACCCCATAGTCACCACCGTATGTCCAGAAGTGGCGTCCGTTTTCGTCTACTGCGTCAATGCCCTGGTCTACCCAGTCCCAAATGTATCCACCCTGCAGGTTCGGATATTTATAGATTGCTTTCCATTGATCCCAAAGGTTACCGTTTGAGTTACCCATGGCATGTGAATATTCAGAAGGAACAATCGGGCGGTCACTGCCGCGTTTGCCCATTGCCTCCAGCCAGTCGGCACCCGGATATTGCGGAACATACATATCGGAGTTCCATTCCCATTGGGCACGTTCGTAGTTGACCGGACGGTTCATGATGTCTTTATCGGCATTCTTGACCCAAAGGTAAGTCTGGTAGAAGTTATAACCGTTGCCGGCTTCGTTACCCAGCGACCAGAAAGTCAGACTCGGATAGTTCTTATTACGTTCGAACATGTTGATTGTGCGATCCATGTGCGCTTTCAACCATTCCGGATTGTTTCCCAGCGTACCGCCTTTAGCAAGATCATAGTACATGCCATGGCTCTCGATGTTTGCTTCATCGTATACATAAAGTCCGTATTCGTCGCACAATTCGTAGAAACGGCGATCTTGCGGATAATGGCACAGGCGAACCGTATTCAGGTTGTGTTGTTTCATCAATTCGAAATCTTTGCGCATCAACTCTTCAGTCATATAGTGACCGGTAGCAGGGTTATGTTCGTGAATGTTCACTCCCTTCAACTTCAGCGGCTGTCCGTTGATGAAGAGGCATACATAGGGCTTTCCGTTGCGTGCCAGTTGCTCGGTCGGTTTAATTTCGATGCGGCGGAAACCTACGTTGAACGGAATGATTTCGTTCACTTTACCGTTTTCTTTTACTGTCATCACCAACTTGTAGAGGTTGGGGGCTTCCGAAGTCCAGGTCTTTACATCCGGAAGTGTCTGGTCGAAAGACACCGTACGGGTCTCTCCGGCCGCTACATTAGTTGCTTTCTCTCCGGTTGCCACTACTTTGCCATTGGCATCGAGCAGTTCGTATACCAATGTCATATTGCCGGCTGTCGAACCGTTGTTTCTCAGGTCTACGCCCAGTTTGAAGATACCGTCTTTGTATGTATCGTCCAGAGTCGATGTTACACGGAAATCTTTGAGCGCGGCTTTGGGTTGTGAGTAAAGGAATACATCGCGTTCGATACCGCTGATACGCCAGAAGTCCTGGCATTCCAGATAAGATCCGGTACTCCAGCGGTAAATCTTTAAAGTAAGGACATTTTTGCCGGGCTTCACGAATTTATTGATCAGGAACTCCGCACTGTTTTTAGAGTCCTCGCTGTAACCTACTTCCTGTCCGTTGATATATACGTATACACCCGATTTGGCACCGGCCAGGTGGAGGTAAATATCGCGTCCGTCCCAGTCGGCGGGAATATCGATGTCCCTGCGGTAAACACCTACCGGATTGGCTTCCGGCAAAGTAGGAGGTTGAGGGTTACGGGGCTGGAATTCATATCCGTGGTTGGTATAAATAGCTACTCCGTGGCCTTGTACTTCCCAGTTGCCCGGTACTTTGATGTCTGCCCAATCGGCCGTACTGATTGCAGGGTCGGTGATGTTGGCCGGCAGGTTCTTGTATGAATCTACAAAATAGAACTTCCAGGTGCCGTTCAGGAGTTGGTAGTACTTGCTTTTTTCAAACTTTCCGGTCAGGGCGTTTGCGCGGTTTTCGTAGGTCATAAATGAAGAACGGGGGTATTCTTTATTTACGGCTACCACCTGTACGTCCTGCCAGTAAGGTTTCGTCGGTTTGTTGCCGGCCGAAGCAAAGGTGGATGCCATCAGGAGGCCACCCAACATAAGGCTATTTAAGGTGTCAGATAGTCTTAACTTCATGTTTTGAGGGTATTAGAATGATAATTTATTTAACTTTTATATGATCAAAGCCTTCTCCGTATACGCCGATTACTGCGCTTTGCGAGACAAAAGCAGTCGGGTCACAGTCTTTTATCAACCGGAAGATAATGGTTGATTCCCGTTTTTTTGCCAGGACGAACATCATCTTCTGCTCTTTGCCGGTATAGAATCCGGTTGCATTGATAATGGTTACTCCCCGGTGCGGATATTCGTTGATGCGTTTGCCTATTTCTTCATACTTGTTGGAGATGATAAAGAATTGTACCGATTGGCGCGCACTGTTCACTACCTGGTCCAGTACGAAGCTGCAAACATAAAGGGTCACATATCCATATACTACCTTTTCCCAGTCTTTCAGTACGAAATAGCTGGAAGAGATAATGATCAGGTCACATATCAGCATGACTCTTCCCAAAGTGATGTCGCGGTATTTGTTGATGACAGCCGCGATAATATCGGTTCCTCCCGTACTTCCGTTGGCTGAGAAAGCAATACCGATGCCGCTGCCACAGAAAGAAGCACCCAACACGCAAGCCATGAACGGCTGATCGTGTAGCAAGGTTACGTTCGCGGTTAATTTTTGGATAACGGACAGGAAGAAGGTTAAAGTGAATACACCGAATATGGTTTTAAGACTGAATCGAAATCCCAGCACTTTGAGGGATACCATCAGCAAGACAGCATTGATGGCAAAGTAAGTGTATTGAACCGGGAATCCGGTAGCGAAATAAACAATAGAGGCAATGCCCGGTACTCCACCGGTGGTGATGTCGTTAGGAAGCAGGAAGAGAGTCCATCCGATGCCGTAAAGGATCATTCCCAAGGCAATCATTAAGTAGTCTTTCGTTTCTCTGATTACTCCCTGTTTAGAGGGCTTTGATATTTTCATCTTCATGGATGGGTTGTGTAGTCTTATAATCGGACACGGATTTCACGAACCGGCCGGCTTTGTGTAGCGAACTAACTGCCGGATGACTCGTGAAACCCGTGTCAAAAAGAAGTTTTATTATTTTGCGAAAGCGTGTCTGTAACCTTTCACCTTGTTCCATGCTCCACGAGTAAAGTCGGGGATAGCTACCGGGGCAGAGCTGTTTTCGATAGAAAGCTTGGTCAGGTCGGCCATACAGCACCATTCTGCAAGGTCATAAACGTCCATATCCAAAGGAAGACCGTTGCGCAGACAGTAAACCAGACGATAGTCCATGATATAGTCCATACCGCCGTGTCCGCCTACTTTCTTGGCAGTTTCTTCCAGTTCTTTGTGGATCGGATGTTTGTATTTGTCCATCAACGCTTTTTTAACGTCAGCCGGTACAGAACCGTGTGCATTTAGCTTTTCGTGGTTAGGTACATCGTTTGAAGCAATCTGAGTCGGACGCATGCAATATTCTTCGATAGGATATTTGCTTGCATAGCCGTCAGCACCTACTACCTGATACATACGGCTGTAAGGACGCGGAGTCATCACGTTGTGCTGAATCAGGATAGTCTTACCTTTTTCTGTACGGATCAATGTAGAAGTCTGGTCACCGTTCTGGAAGTCTTTCACTTCTTTGCCGGTTGTCTTTTTGATGTATGCCGGACCGTTTACAGCTTTGGTATCCATAGATACGAGGTAGTTCATTTTGTCACCACGGTGAATGTCGAGCAGCTGGCAAGCCGGGCCCATGCCGTGAGTAGCGTATACATCGCCACGGTGGTTCTGGTTGTAATCCATACGCCAGTTGTTCCAGTAGTACGGCCAGAAGTCTTCAAGGTTGTGGATGTAAGCACCTTCTGTGTGCAGCACTTCACCGAATACACCCTGTTGAGCCATGTTCAGGGTAGTCAGTTCAAAGAAGTCGTATACACAGTTTTCAAGCTGCATACAGTGTTTGCGAGTTTTCTCTGAAGTGTTGATCAAAGCCCAGATTTCATCCAGCGTCATTGCCGAAGGAACTTCAATGGCAACGTGTTTGCCATGTTCCATAGCGTAGATAGCCATCTGTGCGTGATGTTTCCAGTCTGTTGCGATATAAACGAGGTCGATATCTTTACGTTCGCAAAGTTTTTTCCAAGCGTCTTCACTTCCGGAGTAAGAAGCTGCTTCCGGTAAGTTTGCTTTTGTCAGGATTTTCTGTGCGCCGGCTACGCGTTCAGGGATAAGGTCACAAAGGGCTACGATCTGTGTTCCGGGGATGTGAGTGAAGCGTTCTACTGCACCCGGACCACGCATACCCAAACCAATGAATCCGACACGTACCACGTCGAGTTTAGGAGTAGTCAGTCCGACTACATCTTTTTGTCCGGCGGGACGTACAGGCACTGGAGTCTCGATAGGCTTGATGGTTTGTGCTACGGCACCAGAGGTGCATGCAAACAGAGCAAGTCCGATAAACAGGGCATTTAGATGTTTAAACATGTTTGAATAAGATTTGATTAGTTAATAAAATTGTTGTTAATAATAGTGTTTCATTTCTATCGTGCAAAGATAAGAATACTTTTCACAACTCTTATCTTTTATGCGATTAAAACGTTCTCTGTTACATCTTTAATTCATAGATATTCCGGTTATTATTATAACAGGACAATTCCTGTCGGTCTACAGAGATGGCTGCTTCTGTTCTTTAACGGAAGTTGCCATCTCTGCAGCAGGCTGGCTTTTCTTTCTGCAAAAGCCTGATAATGTCATCTTTTACAAGTTGTTTGAACCCGGTAGTGCAATGTTTGTCCGGGGTATATAATGCTGCGTGTAGTGTGTTGTGGGTTGCAACTCTGTCTTTCATTCTTCTGTTCCTTTTATGAGATTCTTTTCCTTTGTTAGGTTGCTCGAGCTTATTATTTACTTTTTGATATACGTTATAAATACACACCATTGGGGGGCTACCCTCGGTATAATAGTTTTAATTTATATTATTTTAATAAATGACCGGCTTTAAAACTACTTTTGATTTCTGAAAGAAGAATGACTCAATCGGTGTGATTCTGATAGTATATCCTGTTTTTTGCTGACTCGCAATTGGGGTAAAATAGCTCTGGCAGAGAAGAGGACTGCATAAAAAACGGATGTAAACTGCAAAAAAATACGTAAAAGGTGAAATTTTTCCAATATCTATGCATGAAATCTATTAAACGAAAGTTTTCTTTCTTTAAAAGGGAGGCGGCATTCGTTTAGAACCAACGCTCTATTTCATTAGAACTAAAGTTACATTAGGTCAGAAGATAAAATTCATTGCTCTTATTCCGCCTCTTTTTCACTTTTTAGTCGTGTGTCGGTTAATGTCGGAAAAGTGTCAGAATGTAGCCGTTTACACCTTTCGATGAAGATGAATGTGGCGCTTTTGCCGGAAAAGGTAGGGATGTGTATCTGAACAGACGGGAAAGGTGATATTCTGCAAAAGCCTGATTACCGGAAAAGGCGTTTTTGATCACCGCAAAGAAAAGAGGGTGTCCGAAAAGGGTACCCTCTTTTTTTATGTAAAAGTCCGAACTTTCCCAAGCTCGGACTTTTTAATTTGCTCTAAAATGTTTATCTTAGAGCATGTTAATCGATAGTGCAAATATACAATTTAAGGAGTATTCTCAAGGTATGGATTCCTTATTTCCTTGCCGTCTTGATGAAAATATTTCTTCGGATGCTCCGGTCCGGCTTGTCAACCAGATTGTTGATAAGCTTGACATCAGTCCGTTGTTATCTACTTATAAGGGTGGTGGTTGTCCTGCTTATTATCCCCGCATGCTTTTGAAAGTGTTGTTCTTCGCCTACCTGAACAATGTGTACTCTTGTCGTAAGATAGCACGTCTACTTCAGGAGAACATCCTTTACATGTGGCTTTCGGGCAAGTCCACTCCCGACTTCCGTACCATCAATGATTTCCGCAGCAAGCGTTTGAAGAGTTGTATCCACAGTTTGTTCACTCAGATTGTGCTCATGCTTGTTGAGTTGGGATATATCAGCCTGGAAAAACAATATATCGACGGGACCAAGATGGAGTCGGCAGCCAACCGTTATACTTTCGTCTGGCGCAAAAGTGTGGAAAAGTATAAGGATCGTCTGGAAAATAAGATTCAATGTATACTTTCTCAAATTGATGAGGGTATTCTCGGTGACAACACCGCTCCTGGAGAATCAACTCTTCCTATTGACAGCCATGCTCTGAAAGAAAAAATAGATGCCATTAATCTGGAGAACCGCAATAAACGTGAACTTCGTCAGATTAAAAAGCTTAATGAGGAGTACTTACCTAAGCTGCAGGAATATGAGAAACACTTGGAAATAATGGGGGAAAGAAACAGCTATTCCAAAACAGATCCTGATGCGACTTTTATGCGCATGAAAGAAGACCACATGAGGAACGGTCAGCTTAAACCGGGATATAATCTACAGATATCCACGGAAAACCAGTTCATAACAAACTATGCTTTCTATCACAATCCGGGTGATACGTTGACGTTGATTTCATTTCTATTGTATGGCCGGATGAGATACTGCCGGTTCATGAAAGAGGTTTGTGCGGATGCCGGATATGGAAGTGAGGAAAATTATGAGTTTATGGAACGCTTCGGTATAAGCGCTTATGTGAAATATAATTATTTTCATATGGAACAAACAAAAAAATGGAAATGTGACATCTCCAAACAAGATAATTTGTATTATAACGAACCGGAAGATTACTTTGTATGTCCGATGGGACAGTATATGAAATTTGCCTACACGATAAAGGCTGTCAATGATAATGGATATGAAAGTGAAATAAGTGTTTACCGTGCTAAGAACTGTCAGGGATGTCCCCTACAAAATAAATGTCACAAAGGGAGAGGAAACAGGGAGATCAAGGTGAATCATAAATTAAGGCGGTACAAGCGACTGGCACGTGAGAAACTCACTTCACCAAAAGGGCTTGAACATAGGAGCAAAAGACTGGTGGAGGTGGAAGCGGTCTTCGGGCAAATAAAATGGAATAAAGAGTACAAGAGGTTCAGGCATAAAGGCTTGGAGAAGATTGTCATGGACTTTGGAATATTGGCTATTGCATTTAACATCGGAAAAATGATCTGCAAGCAGAAAAAGGCTAAGAAAGGGAGGGATGGAAAGGATTATAAGACTGATAAAGGGAGAAAATTGAGTTTCATGAGGGGCATTTTTATAAGTTGTTGGATAAATCACAAAAAAAGAAAAAAGTTAGAGGGTACCCTTTTCGGACACCCTCAAAATACAAAATGAAATTATATATACACTCTTGACTTTTTGTCGGAGTGCATTAAGGGTTCAACTCGATCCATTCACCGGCTTGAGTATCTATGTTTAAGATATCCGTGCCGGATAAAGTATAGTTCTTATTCGGCTTCAGTGTACCGGGACGGGCTATTTTCAACATGCCGCCTTTCTCCGAATAGATGCGTACCCGATTGATTTCTCCACCTTCCATCCGGGCCGATACCAGGAATGCACCCATGGCGCGTAAGCTTTCGAAGGATACATCTTTCCATTCTTTCGGTATTGCCGGGAAGATGCGTATTACGCCTGTGTGACTTTGCAGCAACATTTCTTGTATGCCTGCTGCAAAAGCGAAGTTACCTTCGAGCGTGAAGGGGCGGTAAGTGAAGCGTGATTTGCCGCTTTGGGTCTGGTCACCGTTGGCATGGAAGGTGTTCTTCAGGCAGAAGCATTCCGCAAAGGTTTTCAGGGCTTGTGCGGCACCTTCACCATCGAATGCACGGGCTTTCATATTGGCGAGCCAACTGTATGAATATCCTGTCCAGTAGTCCGGCCCTACTTCATCGAGTCTCTTCAAGGTAGCGCGGATGATGTGTTGTGACTTTTCTCCGTCGCTCCAGTCTATCAGTCCCAGCGGATGGATAGCCATGGCATGTGAAAAATGGCGGTGTGATTCTTTGTAAGGATATCCTTTGGCGAAAGTGAGGCAACCTTCTTCGTCTATGTCGTAATCCGGTAGTTGGGCTTCCAGGGATGCCCAGTGTCCGGCTTCGTCGGCCAGGTTCAGTTCGTGTGCCAGTTCGGAAGCAGCCTTAAAGAGGAAGTGCATCATTGCCAGGTCATAATTGGTCATGTCGCTGAACCACGCTTGCAGGGAGTTGTCGAATATTTCGGGACTTGAACTGAATTCCAGTTTACGTACTCCTTCGGGGGTAACTTCTGAAATTTGCTCCAGATAGATTGCCACATCCTTGATGAATGGATAAGCACGCTCTTTGAGGAAAGTGCGGTCTGCCGAATATTTCCATTGCAGATAGAAGTGTTGTGCCAGCCATGCAGCTACGGTTTGCGACATGGAGTATTGTATCCATCCTCCCATGGGTTCTCCTGTCAGGGTGCAAACCCCCGGTATATTCATCCCTTCGGTACCGAAATAGCGGCGGGTGTAGCGTTTGTATGCATCCCGTTGGTCCCACAACGTGTTCAGATACCCCATTCCTTCGGTCAGGTGATTGCCTGTATAGGCCGGCCAGTAACTTAGCTGGGTATTTAAATCGTGATGATAGTCTCCCTTCCAGGGCGGAAGTTTGCCGTTATCGGCTGTCCATACGGCCTGCAGGGAGATGGGGTATGAGTGTTCGCGGGTAGTGGAACCGAATTTATACATTTCGTTCTGATACTGTTTTTGCAGTACAGAATCGGGTAGAGTGATCGATGATTGTGCCCAGTACTTGTCCCAATATTCCAGGTGTGCCTGATAATCATGCTTTAGACCGCGTTGCAGGGCGGCTTCTGCCTTTTCGGAAGCTTGCTCGCCGGATAAGGAAGAGGTGACGCTCCAGGTACCGTACAAGGTTTCGCCTTCTTGCTTCCAACAGACTGTTACGTCATACGAAAAGTCTCCGTATCCCTTTTGATGGTAGGTTATTTGGTTTCCTTCACGAACCACTTTTCCTTGTTGATAGCCCAATCGGTGCAGATCTTGTCCCGAAACCGGATCGAGGCTGCCATCCGGCTTCGTTTTATTGTATACAGGAGTGATGATGGAGGGTTCTATCGGGGTTTTCAGGTTACGGAATACAAACCATCCGATCGGTTCGGTAGCATGAACGAAAGTCTGCATTTGTGTACCGTCTGCCCAGTCTGCTTCACATAAGGCATTGTTCAGGTAAAGTCTTACCTGAGTCGGAGTGCCGATCTGCTCTAATGGAAATTCGATGGCAGCTCCGGGAATCTTGGATGGCGCGGGATTCATGTCATAAGGCCAGTCCAGCTTTTTCTGTACGGGCAGATAGTTCTTTTGGCGAATATGTTCTTTTACCCAGGAGAAGCGGAAGTTATCTCCCGACAGACTGTCTACCGGACGTAAATCCCATAAATCGGTTCTGTCCAGTGACAGGCGTAGGGTGGAGTCACGTTGCCATACCAAGGCACCGACGGTAGCATTTCCCAAGGGCATTGCTTCGTCCCACGACCGGGCAAGTCCGGTGAATACAAGATCACTCTCTGAAGGAGTGACCGGACAATAGTCATACGAGTTGCAACTGCTCCACAGACCACAACAGAGTAGTAATAGTAGTTTGATTTTCATAATATTAAAAAAGATCAGTTTATAATGTTCTACTTTCAGACTTGTGTTATTATAAATACAATGAGAATAGCAGTCACCATAGAGCGGCTGCTATTTTTTTAATGTATTTTAAGATTCATCTGACTATTTATTCAATAGCAATTCGATCGCCTTGCTACCCTTGTCTCCGGATTTCTCTTCGGATGCCGGGGCGAAAAGTGCATCCAACAGGTAGACGGGTAAACTCTTTGCCGGGTTGAAATACCCGGATGACACATAATTACGGACAGATGTTAGTAACTGCTGCATCGCAGGTCTTTCATCGATTTTCTTTTCCGGATCGGCACAGAGCACGAATAGTTTTCCTTTTCCTACCTTAGCTTCGAACGAGATACCCAGTTTTTGGTTGGTCTCGTATGAGTCGATGCTCTGTATCAATGGGGTGATTTCTTTCAGTTCGTCGAGTTCCAGGGCTGTCGAATAGTTCAGGATGTCCCACCATTGCCAGTCGGCATAGTTCCGGGTGGGGAAGTCGCGAAAGGCGGGATGCTCGTTATCAATCAGTGTACCTACGATCATTGGATTCCAGTTGAACATAATCGGGTTCCAGAAATGGCTGGCGAAGTGCGCTTTGCGTCCTTTACACTTTTCTGGAATTAACAGTACATTCTTGCCTTCGTTGAGCCACTGTTTGGTTTCGTCATTCCAGGTACGGGTGTAGACAAAGTTGTGCTGTTCCGTTTTCGGTTGTTCCGGATATACCCACACATCCCATTCATTGTGTATACCGCCCAGCTCAGCCTTCAAGGTCAGTTTGCGGGCACTGTCCATCCCGTTCAAGGGGAGTTCGATGATTCCGAGTGAATCTACCGTAGCAGGTTGTATGCTTTTTGTCTTCAGGTTTCCTTTGTGGTATACGGTTCCGTCTTCACCGATCAGTGTCCAGTTCAGTTTCCGGCTGTTCAGGGCATCTTTACCGAAATGGTAAATTTCCATTTTTGCCTTTAGTTTTTCCCCGTTTCTGAAAGTGCGTTTGGGTAAACGTGCCAGGAGTACGGTCGGAGCACACGATTCTCTGAACTTTTCGGGTGTTACCAGTCCTTTGCTTTCCCAGAAAGCGTCGAGGATGCCTACAAAGGCACTGCCCTGTCCGGGGAAATCGGCCAGTCCCAACAACTGAAAACCACCGGAGTTGCGAGTACGGAGCAGCGATTCGTTTACCTCTTTATATTGCAGCACCGTATGTGCTCCGGTTGCCCGGAAGAAATCGTTGGCTTGGTGCAACATGCCGTTTTTGGCAAGCCGTTCGCGGAATACCTCGAAATTGCGTGCTTCTACAACGCCGGTATATTTCTTAATTTCCTCAAAGTTGGGATACATACAGCGTTGTCCGGTTTCGTGAGCAATCACCGGTACATCGATATCCGATTCTTTGCAACGGTCCCAGTCAGTCGATGGCTTTCCTTCGTATACGGTAATCCATCCTTTCGAGGTGACATGCGACACATAGTACTGATCCGAAGGAGTATGAGTACGTGCGGTCGAGGCGCTATAGAGCCGTCGGTTATCATACTTCTGTGCCTTTTTTACCAGATCTTCCAATACGGCGAAGTCACCTTCGTTTTCGTTGCCGTTACACATCAGGATGAAAGAGGGGTGATTGCCATAGGCATCGAGAATGGCATACATCTCTTTTTCAAAGAAATCACGCCGGTCAGGATATTTACCCACATCTTTGATCCACATGGGAAGTTCGGCCTGGAGGTACATACCTACTTCGTCACCGGCTTCGAAAGCTGCTTCCGGCGGACACCAGGAGTGAAAGCGTACGTGATTCATTCCATATTCTTTAATGGTGGTGAAGATGCGTTTCCAGTCATCCACGTTTGTCGACGGATAACCGGTCAGGGGAAAGACTGCACAATCCAGTACTCCACGTAAGTGAATGTCTCTTCCGTTCAGGCGGATATGATGTTTACCCTGCTCTACGTTCCGCATGCCGAAAGTTCGGGTTTGAGTATCTGTCTTTCCGTCTACGTTCCAACTGGCTTCTATCTCGTATAAATAAGGTGTGAATTCATCCCAGAGTTTCACCCTATTTCCCATCGGGAGCGTTTGGCGTATGCCTGCATGTACCTGAAGACTGTCTGCATTTAGTGTTTGGCGGACTATTATTTTACCTCCTTGCTCGCGGATGCATAGCTCCAGTTTTCCTGTCTGTCCGGTCTTTAGGGGAGCGGGTTGTACAGATACTTCCACAGCTTTCGAGCTGACATCGGGGTATACATTGATCTGGCGGATATGCGCTTTCTCCTTGGCATATAGTAAGATGTCTCCGGCTATTCCGTTCCAGTTAGTCTGCGTATATTCGGTTGTTCCATGGTTCCATTGATCCATCGGATATTTAAGTGTATTGTTCACGCAAATGGTCAGTGTGTGGATTCCCGGAGTAAGTAGCGGAGTCAATACGAACGTGTTCGGTGTGCTCAGGTGCTCTTTCATTCCTGCCTCTTTGTCATCCACGTAGACGGTGGTTTCCCAATGGCAACGTTCCAGCTTCAGGTAAATCTCCCGATCTGTCCAATCTTCCGGAATCACTACTTCACGTTGGTACCAGGCGGCTCCCTGATATTCGAATTTACGGCTTAAACGGTCTACGTAGCGTGCCGTATTTTTAATTCCTTTACCTCCCTGGTCTGTCGATCCGGGGAGCATAATGGTTTCAGAGAGCTTGTCCAGATAGAGTTCCGAACCGGGAGTTTTACCGAATCCCATCGGATCCAGTTGGAAGCGCCACATGCCCGACAAGTCAAGAGCATCATTCGTTAGGGTTTGCGCCATAGCGGTCATGGCAAGCATCAATCCGGTCAGGAGCAGAATCGCCCGGTACCGGGTGTTTTGAAAAGATTGTTTCATGATAGAATGGTATTCATTAATTTCCGGTGAATTTGTACTCCTTGATGATTGTTATCCATTGAGGCGGCTATATCAAAGAAGTGTTCGGCTTTTGTTCTATTTCCCAGTCCCAGATGTCCCAGTGCCATCAGGTAGTTGCAGTGGATGCGGTTCTTTTTATCCATATCGTCTTCCCAAATCAAAAGATCGGGTAAAGATACGGCAAAATAATCCATCTTGAATCGGTCGAAGAGGTGTTCTTCTCCATAAGTAATTAATTGGTTGAACCGGCTGCGTGCCTTTTCTTCCTCTCCTAATTTCCGGTATGCCAGTCCTTGGTAGAATATTTTATCCGGTTTCTGGTCGTTGTAATACATGGCAGCGGCTGGCTGGCTGTTTCCCGAACAGGCTTTGACGAACAGGCTGTGAGCCTCTTCCGGTCTCCCTTGTTGTTGCAGGATATATGCTTTGTAATAATTGAAGTCATTTTCTTGTGCTCCCGGTAGTTTCCCTTCACCCAGATGGGTAGGGTATATGTAGCATTCATCTATTAAGGCGAGTGCGTCATCATATTTTTTCCGGTTTATCAACTCCTTTGCCAGTTCCAGGCGTGCCAGCTGATATTGTGCGGGTACTTTACCTTCTCCTCCTTCCCACGGATGGAATTTTCTTTGGTCGATCCGTCGGATTGCTTCCCGATATTGCCCGGTTTGGTTCAGTAAAGTGACGTATTCCAGATACAGGTCGTCACGGGTCATTACGATATCTATGTGCTGTTCCAGAAAGCACAGTCTTTCTATGTGCGGACGGTTCAGCCGTTTGTACAATTGATCCAGTTCCATCAGTACACGGGCATCCGTGTGATCCAGGCGGAATGCTTTTTCCAGTAAGGTGACAGCTTCGTCCGGACGGTTCATTTTGTTGAAGTAAGCCAGTGACAGATTACGCCATACGGTGGGGAATGTCTCGTCTTCGCGCGAAGAGCGCTCCCAGGCTGCGATGGCAGTGGGATACCGGCGTTTATCATACCATAGATTTCCCAGGTAATAAAGTGCTTTGGGGGCTTTTCCTGCAAAGTCGACTACACACTGAAGGGCTTCTATCGCTTCCAGGGCATTGGGGAAACAATAATCGGCCGGTTCTTTTTCGGCAGTGGCAATGGCTATTTGTGCTTCGGCTGTTTTTCCTAGACGGATCAGGCACCAACTCTTGTAATAATGTAAGAGTGTCTGTTCACCGACAGGTTGGGCAATGGCAAGTTCGGCTACAGCCAGTGCTTCTTCAAATCGTCCGGCAGAAGTATAGTCGAGTACCAGTGCTTCGTAATCGGGTGCTCCACGTTTCATTAGGTTCCGAAGTTGGATTAATACTGTTTCATTCCGGGTGATCAGGTATTTTTCGAACAGGCAACCGAAGTTGAATGCATCTGTCTTCAAGGAGTCTTCTATCCAGGCAAGAGCCTCCTCTTTTTGTTCGAGATGGCGGAGTATGATTGCTTTCAGATGGCGTCCGCGCAGATTGTGCCAGTTGTGGAGAAGGGATTTTTCAATCTCTTCGAGAGCTTCTTCCCAATTGCTGCGGGACACGGAAATCTGGGCCAGCGAATAGTAGCCTGCGTCTTGCCATGCCGCGTTCCAACACGATTTATAGAACGAATCGTAGGCCTCATCATCTTTTCCCTGAAATTTTAGAGCAAGTCCGAGGTTATAGAAAGCTTCTCCATCATAGGGGTTAGGATTCTTTTCGGTGAGTCGGGCAATGGCATTCCGAAGATATGGTTCAGCCTGCGCAAACTCTCCTTTGCGTATCAGCCATAGTCCCATGGCGTTGTTGCAACGTGCATCTCCATTGTCTCGGCGGAGTGCTTCCCGATAATAGTCGGTCGGGCAATAAGTGGCATGACGATATTGTTCCAGATGCAGTCCGGTCAGATAGAGTTCTTCGTTGGTTTTGATCTCTTCCGGTGCAAGGGCGGGTTTGGCTGCTTCCGGAACTGCTTTGATTGTTTCCGGTTCGGCCTTCCAACTTAGCTTTTTTCGTCCGTTGGTATCGTAGATAATGACTTCCGCTTCGTGAAGATCATTTATGGGGATCAGCCGGTCGAATACTTGTTCAGGCGAGAGGCTACCGATTTCCTCAAAGCGTATAACACCCGCTTGACGGACTACGATGCGTAATCCTTGCTGAGCCGAGGTGGCAAACAGCTTCAAACGACATTCTTCTCCTTCGGTTTCCAGATTCATTAAGAGTTCGGAGGAGGCGTTTTTCACAACTCCCAATTCCCGATAGGGCATGAAGTATTGGGTAAAAGTCTTCTCTTCATAAGGTTGCAACCAACTGAAGTCCGGTTGATTGTCCGTATAGACTCCGGTCATCAGTTCTATGTACGGACCGTCAGCATCAGTCAGGTTGCGGTCCCATGCCTGTCCGAAATCCCCGTTTCCCCAGGTCCATTGTTTTTTTCCGGGAGATATGTGATGATTGGCCACATGCAGGACACCTGCCTGTGTATCATTTTCGTACCCGCCTACAAAATTATAGTTAGACCGGATTGCCATGTAGGAGGTCGGTACGGGAATATTTTTATATCTGGAAATATCTACGCCGGCAGAATAATCCATTTTATAGTAGGTTCCGGTAGCAATAGGATAACGAGACACGTCCCGTTTTCCATGATCGAATACAGCGTTGACATCCGACGGGAATACTGACTGATAGCAGTCATTGACCGCTACGGCCGGATTGGCCCACCAAAGGAAAGTTTGTGGAAGCGGAGTCGGGTTGGAAACTTTTCCTTGTATCTCGAGTACGGCACGTCCCGGGCGGAGTGTAAATCCGGCTGTTCCTTTTTGACCGAACATCCGTTCCCGTTCGCTTACCCATACAACGACACTTCCGTCTTTACATCGTTCGATGCTGTAGTCCACCGGCAAGAAGGTGCTGGGACGGTGATGTTGAGGCCAGTTGAACTCAATGCCTCCGGAGATCCAGGGACCGGTGAGTCCTACCAGTGCCGGCTTTATTACGTGATTGTAATAGATAAAATGCCGTTGTTTCACCTTGTCGAATGCCATTTGAATACGTCCTCCCAGTTCGGGCAGGATCATGACTTTGATGTATCCGTTCTCCAGCCATACGGCATGATAACTTTTCTCTTCGCAGGTATCTTCAATTTTCTCGATGACCGGATACGGATATACGACTCCGCTGCTTCCCTGGTAGACACGTTTCTCCAGGAACATCGGGTTTTTCTCAGGGCGTCCGATGCCATAGGTAGGGAGCAGGATGTCTTCCTCCCATACATTAACACTTTCTTTCATCTTGTTCTATGTATTATTTGATTAATTCTTTTTCTATTTCTTCCAGTGTTTTCCCTTTTGTTTCGGGCAGGTTTTGGCGTATGAACAGGAATCCGGCCAGGCAGATACCACCGTATAGCCAGAAAGTTCCTTCGGCACCTATACTTTCATTCAATACCGGGAAGGTATAGGTCAGTATGAAACAAGCCACCCAAAGGAAGAAGGTAGAGATGGCTATAGCCATACCTCGTATTTTCACGGGGAAGATTTCGGATAACACCACCCAGACTACCGGGGCAAGTGACATAGCATAGCAAGCGATGGCAAGTACCACCAGTAGAAGCATGGGTAAACCGTTTACATCCAGGAAGTAGCAGGTTCCCAATATAAGGTAAATCAGCGCTAATCCTGCCGAACCGATCAGCATCAGTGTACGACGTCCCCATTTGTCTACCGTATAGATGGCGACGAACGTAAATATCACATTAGTAATCCCGGTCACTACGATGTTCATCAGTACATCGGAAACGGCATATCCGGCTGATGAAAAGATCTCGTGGGCATAATTGAAGATAACATTAATGCCGCACCATTGCTGGAATATGGCCAGAACGATTCCAATGATCAGTACTTTGCGCATTTCCGGGCGGAAGACCGATTTCCATTCGTTGTTTTGCCGGTTGCCTTGAGATTGAGTGAGTTGGTTCAGTTCTTCCAGGGTTTGGCGGGCATACGTTTCTCCTCCGATGCGTGTCAGTGTCTTTTGTGCTTTCTCCTGTTGATGGACGGTAGCCAGCCAACGGGGACTTTCGGGGATGATGAACGATAACAGGAAGAAAATTCCTGCCGGGATCAGTTCTGCCCAGAACATCCATCGCCAGGCCCATTGCACACTTGTTTCGCTGAGTATATCGGAACCTTGTGTGTAGTATTCCCCGATTTGCCAGTTGGCCAATTGTGCCAATAAGATACCTAATACGATGGTGAGCTGGTTGAGCGATACGAATTTGCCGCGTACATGGGCAGGAGATACCTCTGCAATATATACGGGAGAAATGTTGGATGCGATGCCGATGCCCAATCCTCCTACAATGCGATAGAAGATGAAGTAGGAAAAATGATCGACTGCTCCCGTACCCCAAGCCGAAAGTGCAAACAGGAATGAGGCTATGACAAGCATCTTTTTGCGTCCGTATTTGTCGCTCCAGATTCCTGAGAGCAAGGCGCCTGCCAGACAGCCTATCAGTGCGCTGCTCATAGCCCAGCCACGTAGAGCCGCAGAGTTTTCAATACCAAAGAAAGGTTCATAGAAGATTTTAGCTCCTCCGATAACAACCCAATCATAGCCGAACAGTAATCCGCCCATGGCTGAGACGATGCAGATAAGTAGTAAATAGCCTCGTGTCTGTTTCATGTTATTAAATGGTTTAATTGATATTGCAAAGTAAGCGGGTTTGAGAATAGAAATAAATAGAGAAACCGATTAAAAAGATGGACTATATTTCTTTTTTATCTCTATATTTGTGGCGTGAACCGATGAATCTTATTAGTATGGCAAAACAAAAAGACGGCTTTCTGGGCGAACAGGCATTGGTGTTGCCTCCTGCCATTGTACAACGTATGAAGACTGATCCTGCAACTTCTATACTCTATATAACCGATATAGGCTATTATCCAAAGGCTTATAATCACTTTCGGGAGCGAGAAACTCCGATTGACCAGTATGTGTTTATCTATTGTACGGAGGGTAGGGGATGGTTCAGTCTCGATGGGCAGAAACACCCGGTAGTGCCTAACCAATACTTTATACTTCCTGCAGGACTTCCTCATGCGTATGGCGCTGATGAAAAGGAACCATGGACAATTTACTGGATTCACTTCGGAGGAACACTTGCTCCGCTTTATTGTACGCATCGTACCTGTAGGCTCACGGATATAAAACCGGGAATGCATTCGCGTATTAGTTACCGGACAGAACTGTTTGAGGAGATCTTTCGGGTACTGAAGATGGGGTATAGCTTGGAGAATCTTTCATATGCCAGCTCTGTATTCCATCATTATTTGGGATCATTGCGCTATCTCAGAGAGTATCGGGAGGCTTTTTCAGAGCATCGTCCGGCAGGAGAAGAAGATCCTGTAAATGCAGCTATTCATTATATGAAGGAGAATCTGGGCAAGAAGCTGACTTTAGCCGAGCTGGCTGATTACACGGGGTATTCATCCTCATATTTCTCTAATCTGTTTTTGAAGCGTACAGGATATGCCCCATTGAGTTATTTTAATCAGATTAAGATTCAGAAAGCCTGTCAGTTTCTCGATTTTACCGATATGAAAGTGAATCAGGTCTGTTATAGAGTGGGTATTGAAGATGCTTATTATTTCTCACGGCTGTTCAGCCAGATAATGGGAATGTCTCCCAGGGAATATAAAAAGGTAAAGAAAGGATAAAAGGAAGACAGCAAAGAAGAAAGATGTGTCGAAACTTGTATTCACCACGGATTATCACAGATTAAGAGTGTTGATAACCAATGACGGGAAATTCACTCTGTGCTACTCTGTTTCCTCTGTAGTGAGTTCCGACACGCCTTCCTTCTGATAAATACTACATTTTTATTTTCTCTGCCAGTCTGATGTCTTTAGAGGAGGCGCCTACTAGAATTTCAAATTCACCTTTTTCAAATACCCATCGGCTTTGTTTGGCGTTGAAATACTGAAATGCGTCTTCACTCAAACCGATTTCTATCTGTTTGCTTTCTCCTGCTTTCAGATATACCTTGTCGAAACCTTTTAATTCTTTCAAGGGACGTGGCTCTTTAGATTGCATGTCGCGTACATAAAGTTGAGCGACTTCATATCCGTCTCGCTGTCCGGTATTGGTTACGGTGAATGAAACGACGAGCTGCTTCTGTTTTTTATCCGTCATACGGATGTTGAGGCCCGAATAGTCAAAGGTGGTATACGAAAGACCGAATCCAAAAGGGAAAAGGGGTTCGATACCTTTTTGATCGTATCCACGGTAACCGGTGAATATTCCTTCTGTATAATACACTTTCTTTTCCTTGCGAGTTTCATCGTAATGACCGCAGGCAGGTGAGTCTTCCCATCTTTTCTCGATAGTGAATGGCAGCTTAGCTGACGGATTCACTTTACCCGAAAGAATATGAGCTAAAGCATGTCCGCCTTCCTGCCCCGGATAGAGGGCGTGTACTACCGCAGGCACCTGATCGATCCATCGGGTCATGTTTATTCCGCCTCCTGCATGGATGGCAACTATCAACTTAGGATTTACTTTTACCAGTTCCTGAATTAACATATCTTGTCCGTAAGGCAGGTCGAAAGGACGGTCGCGCCCTTCCAGTTCGATACTGCCATCCAGTCCGGCACAGAAAACCACCAGATCGGCTTTGGCAGCCAGTCGTTTCGCTTCAGAAAAGTCAATATCACTTTGATAAGCATATCCCATCCGGATCTCTGCCGGTGTACTGCGTTGGTTGCAGAACTCCAGCCGAATATGTTTGGCATCCCCTTTTTTTGCGGAAATTGCGGTATTGCGAACATCGAATGATTGAGATTGAGAGGCATCCAATGCTAATGTTCCGTCTATCCATAAACGATAGGCACCTTGTGCGTCGACAAAGAATCGGATACTGTCTGTTTTCTCGACATCTACATATCCTTCCCAGCACACCCGATAATCATTTCCCAATTTACTTTCGTTGAAAGGATATCCCCACCATTCATAATTTACCGTGCGGTCGGTGCGGCGGAGAATCAATCCGCTTTCTTCTTTATCGGTTTCTACAGTCCGGTCGGCCGATTGATTAACACTTACAGTTCTTCCTGCCGCTACTGCTTGCTGTTGGATCATTTTATCCGAGAGTGTGGCAGAAGTGTCGGAAGATAGTGCATAATAGCTCGCTTCCAGTCCGGGTTTACCTTCTTTCGTACGGAATTTACTGTTACGGAATAAGCGGGGTTTGAATTGGTTGGATATTCCTTCCGTGTAAAGTACGGTTGCTTCCGGAAACTCCTGACGGATACCTTCTAACGCTGAAACTACATACCAGGGATGAACTTTTGAACTTCCCCCACCACCGTAAACGATGCTGTTTACATTGTATATTCTATCCGAAACGATAGCCGGATTGGCAGTCGGTCCGATCACAGCTATCACTTTGGGGCGGTGGATCGGTAAGGTATTCTGTTCATTCTTTAACAGGATGATTCCTTCACAAGCGGTATTCAGAGCCATCTGATTGGCTTGAGGATTAAAAGTCGGAATATCGGTGTCTTGCTGAGGCCTGTCGAAAAATCCCATTGAAATACAGGCACCATAGATGCGGCGCACTTTATCATTGATTACTTCTTCTGTAACCTTTCCTTCTTTGACAAGTGGGAGAAGTTCTTTGCGGGTGAACCAGTCATTGCTGCCCATCTCAAGATCCAAACCGTAGTTTGCGGCATTTTCGGCGGAATAGGTACATGCCCAGTCAGACATTAACATGCCTTTGAAGCCCCAGTCTTTCTTTAAAATATCGATCAGATGTTTGTTTTCAGTGCAATATACTCCGTTCACTAGGTTATAACCCGTCATGACAGCCTTGACACCTGCTTTTTTCACAGCAGCTTTGAAGGGAGGCAGATAGATTTCCTGTAAGGCACGTTCGGATACTTCGGTACTGACGGTGTATCGGTCAAATTCTTGATCGTTGGCTGCGAAATGTTTGATGGTAGCAATGACTCCTCCGTCTTGCACTGCTTTTATAAAGGGGACTACCATCTCGGATGCCAGATAAGGATCTTCACCAAAATATTCAAAATTACGGGCTCCTTTTGAAGTCCGATAGTTGTTAACTCCGGGAGCTAAGAGAAAATGAATACCTCTTGCACGCCATTCCTGAGCATACATTGCTCCTGTTTTCTCTGCCAGATTTTTATTCCAAGAGGCAGCCAGCGAAAGTGCTGATGGAAATGCGGTGGCGCGTCCGAATAATCCCCAGGATGCAACGCCCAGCGGACCGTCGGCCAGTTTGAATGCCGGTATTCCTAATCGTTCGCAGGGGTGCAGATAGAAATCATTGTATCCGGAAAGCAGGTCGATTTTTTCTTCCAGAGTCATTCGTTTGATAAGATCGTCTACTCTTTCTTCAGTGGATAATGTCGTGTTCTGAAATGGGTACTGGCTTTGGGCATGTAGCTTGCAAGGAAAAAGCAGTCCTATACCCAGGCTCATGGTAAGGAAAATGTTTTTCATGTGTTTTTTCTGAATTAAATGTTTATTGAGTGATGTTGCAAAGTTCTAAAAAAGAGGGCTTATTGCAAAATAGAAAGCCCTCTCTTTTAGAATAAAGAGTGTTAAATTAATGTATAGTTTCTATCATTTCATTTCCGTTTCTTACGGGTTGTTTAATCAGTTCCGGCAGATTATAAGTTTTAGTGAACGTGTCATAAAAGTCCGGATCTTTTTGGGGCATCAGGAAGGGTTTCCCCGCTTTTCCGGTTTCCGGATCGAAACTGGCAAAGAAAGGGCGAGCCCAAAGCCCGTCCAACCGTTTGCTGCTGAAAACAAACCAGCGTCCGGATGATGACCATGTATGGAAACTCTCCACGTTGTTGCTGTTCACTTCATTTAAAAGTCGTATTTCTCCTGTATCCATTGTCAACAGACAAAGTTCGCTTTCCGGATGCCAGATGGAGAAGTTTCCATAATCCGACAGGGTGAACATCAAGTATTTACCATCGGGAGAAACCCTTGGGAAAGAGACACTTTTTCCCTCTTCGGAGGCTCTGTACACACACTCCGGCGTACCGAATTTACCGGATTCCGGATCGAATCCTATCCTGCACAGGTCATAACGGATACTGTCCAGCGGCATCTTCTCTTTATAAGCATTTCCCCGGCAGAAATACAGTGTTTTCCCGTCCGGTGTCCAGTTGGGGAATGTTTCCATATACCGCTCCCCGCATATCAGGGAGTCAGTGAGGAATGTTTTCTTTTCAGTATCATAAACTATCAGGTCGGCAGCCAGGTCGGATACCTCTATGGGTTTCTGTCCCGATGAATGGAAGAACTGCTGTATCTCATTCATTGAGAATGCAATGTATCTTCCTGAAGGATGCCAGGCCGCATAGGTTCCCCCGTTCTTGAATCCCTCCGGTTTGGTGTTTACCTTTTCCACTTTCCCGTTTTTGCATATCAGTGTCCCTCCCGACTTTCCCCGCACATGCACCATCATGGTTTCCGGAGAGTTTTGATTGAACGTATGGCAGTTGATGCACTGTTTGCCGAAATTTCGGTTCTCCGCTATCGGAGTCTCTTCATAACCTGTCAGGTCTCTCTGGTAAATCCCCATTTCGTTCCATAGTTCATATCCCGGGTACAGCAACCGGTAGACCAGGTACTCATCTATCGGTTCGTTCGATATGGTATCCTTGATATCCGCATAGCGTGTCCATTTCCCTCCCCTCAGCAGGGTGATGCGGATGAATATGTCTTTTCCCGCGGCTTTTTGGAGAAGTTTCTTCCATTTCTTTGTCGGTATAATCACTTCGGGATTCTTGCTTGTGTAGAGGATGTCCGCCGTCTCCCCTGTGCCAATTTCCGTTTGGAAGGCATCCGCGTTCTCCCCGATCCTGAAATTGGGAGGTGCAATATTCAGCGGGAATGTGACTCCCGCATAATCGGGATATATACGGGGAATACTGTCCGTGCAGGCATCCGGTTTGCCGCATTGGGCGGTGCATGCCTGCAGGCTCCAGCTGAGAACCGTGATAAGAAGGATATAGATTGTTTTCATGTCTTTACATATTAGTTCCTTATGATTTTGTTTCCATACGGACTGATGAAGTTCAGGTAATACCAGTAGGTGTTTCCAAACTCCGCTTTCAGCCTCTGCATTTGCCTGTTTTTATACAGGCTGTAATACCTTTGGAATCTCTTTTCGGTGTTTTCACTGACATTGAATCCTGATTTGGAAAACGTTTCCCCGTCCACTCCCAATTTGTATATATAGAGTGCTTCTTGGTATGCGGGTGGCATTTCCGGATATTTAAAGTGCCTGATGAACTTCAGGTTATCCACAAAGCGTACTACGTTATTGCTCAGCAGTAGGTCACTCATCAGGTATTCAAAAGCCATTCTGTTTGTCGTGTCCTGCTCACACAGATATTGTAATTCCGGTCCTATATTGATGACGTTTGCAAATCGTGCGGGATGTTCCTTATTGTTTTCAAGTGCCATGCGCAGTCCCGGTACACTGCCTGCATGGAGCTGTTTTTCTAATTCTTCGGCATCTTTCCGATAGAAGAGGGACTGCTTCAGGAGATTGATGAACCGTCGTGCCACTTCAGGTCTTTTGTTTACTATGTTGTATCGTGCCAGGTTAAGCAAATGGGGTGCCGTTTCTCCCCATACCACCATTGCTTCGAATTCCCACCGCTGTGCTTCGTTGATGTACCCTAAGTCTTCATATATAAAATGTCCGTACTCACTCTCACGGCTATCGCTGTTCCATGGGAAGTATAGCGCCTTGACTCCCAGTTTTTGTGGGTAATCGAATAGTTGATAAGGCAATTTTCCCGTATGGTACAGAGCCAGGTTGTGAAAGTAGGAGATCAACTGGTTGGTTCTTCCCGAGTTGATATATTTTTCGGTTTGTGTCAGTACATTTTCCCAATTCTTTTCTTTTACACTCTTTTCCGCCATTATCATAATGCGTTCGGGCATATTATATGAATGTATGAATATATAGCAAGCTCCAATGGCATATATGGTTATGAGGACCGTAGAAATAATTAATTTTTTTTTCTTTCCGGGAACATTTATTCTATGCAGTGTAATGTTTTTCCATATTCCCGATATGAAAAATGCTATGCATCCAAGTATCAGAAGCCCTAAGAATACTCCGATAATCAGAGTCAGTGAATGATCCACAGGCAGCGTATAGATGAAAAGAGATACTGATGGGATCAATGATAATTGCAGTATGTCCGGTTGTCCGGTTATTTTTTTTATGTTGTAATGTGTCAACAGATATATTCCCGCCAATATACCGGCTAATATAGCACTTCCTAATGCGGGCATGTAAAAGAATTGAATAATGAAATCAGTCAGATAGCTAAGCAGGCCTTCCGTATGAATCTGCTTAAGAAAATATTCTTTAGAGAATAGAAATAAATGATGCTGTTCATGATAGTATATCACATGTGACAGCACCCCTTGGTAACAAAGGAAATAGATGATAAAAAGGAGGGCAAAAAGTAGGTGCGGTAACCGTTTCATAAGTATAGGTGGAAGATAATAAGTGAAATGAGGGCATTCCAAATAGAATGCCCCCATTATCTAAAACACTATTATTAATAACCCGGATTCTGTGTGAGGGCAGGATTCAAGTCTATTTCACTCTGAGGTACAGGGAATAAATAGTTGTTGTCCGAGTATCTGCTTCCTGATAAAATAATAGGATCGCCCTGATAAAGGATACACATCTTTCCGCCATCTACTTTCTTGTCGGGATCATTCGGATTGTCTACAATCTTATATTTCAATCCCTCAAATGGAGCATTCAGTACATCCTTTGCGATACCCCAACGACGAATATCCCACATACGTTTTCCTCCTTCCAGGCAGAATTCAACACGCCATTCGTTACGGATACGCTGACGAAGATCATCCTGAGTTGCACAATAAGTTGGCAAACTTGCATTGGTGTTTTGGAGTTCGGGCATACCTACACGACGTCTAACCTGGTTTACTGCGTCAAAAGCCTCCGGATCTAATCCCTTCAGCTCGTTTTTAGCTTCAGCATAAGTCAGAAGTACTTCTGCATAGCGGATGTGAACCCAATCTTTACCCATGTTCCAGCCATCTGACTGAGGATCCAGAGTCGGGTCTAACCATTTTTGTCCGTAATATCCGGTCTCTGTAGCATCATTATGTTGATTGATACCGGTACTACCGCTTGATGCTAAAGGAGCAACTTTTATTGTTACACCATACATTTCTTCACCGTCATGCAGAATGTCTACTTCCAAACGTGGGTCACGGTTCTTGAACGGATCTGTCGGATCATATATTTTAGATTTGCTGATAGGAGCTCCTTCACTGTCTTCGAATGCGTCTACCAGACTCTGAGTCGGGTTCATACCACCCCAACCTTTTGTCGGGAAACATTCCCAACCCATCAGATAATGGGTCTTATCCGGATAGTTGAACTGAGTAACAAGGATGAACTCATCACATCCGTCAGCTTTTTCCCAAAACAACTCTGCATATTTACCTGTATTATCTTTATCGTACAATTCGTACAGTCCCAGATCCATTACATTTTTAGCTTCTGTAGCCGCAGTGTCCCAGTTTCCATAATAAAGAGCTGCTCTTGCCTTCATAGCCATAGCTGCACCTTTAGTGACGCGTCCGTAATCAGAAGCTCCCCATTCTGTTGGCAAAGCAGCGATAGCTTTGTCAAAATCAGCCATTATTTTTTCATAGACTTCTGCTCTCGGCATGCGTGTTATACCTTCCATATCTTTCAAATCTAACGGCTTGTCAATGTAAGGAACGTCACCAAATGAGCGTATCAGATTAAAATAGATATATGCTCTGAAGAAATATACCTGTCCCAATGCCTTTGTCTTGTCGGCTTCTGGATAATCAGGAATTTCATCGATTTTAGAAAGGATCAGGTTGCACTGACGAACATTGGCATAATCACCGCTCCAGCCTTGATCTGCAGGGTCATAAATACCTTTTGAAACATTGCCTGCCGCCCATTTGATACCCATTGTGGCGTTATCGGAGTTAATGTCGTTGTCTTGATCCCAAGTAGACAGATAGCCATAGAGATCTGAGACTACTTTGTTTGCGTCATCCGGCGTTTTCCAGAAGCTACCGTCAGAAAGTTCTTCCTGCGGATAGCGATCCAGAAAGTCGCTACAAGAGCTGAACCCTACTACAAGGGCTGTTGCAAATATATATAAGTAATTCTTTTTCATATTTTTGATAGTATTGAGGATTTAGAATGAAACTTTTAAGCCTAATGAAACTTTTTTCACGTTGGTATATGACCATCCACGTGTGCTCGATTCTTCCGGGTCAATATCTTCAAGACCACAGAATGTCAATAAATTCTCACCGGCTACATATACTTTGATTCTGCTGACACCGATTCTGTTCAACCAACTCTTAGGTAGGTTATAGCCTAATGAAACGTTTTTCAAACGAACGTATGAGCCATCTTCCAACCAGAAAGAAGAAGTTACGAAGTTGGTCTGTGAATCTTTTGTAATACGTGGATAGCTTGCGTTGTGGTTTTCCGGTGTCCAACGATCCAAGTGTTTTTTCAGCACTTTACCGCCATTATAAAATGCGTATGAAGATTCGGCTTCACAGTATTTATCAACATCAAATGCACCTTGGAACAAAGCAGAGAAATCAAAGTCTTTCCAGAATAAATTAATGCTCAAACCACCTGTCCAACTTGGGAAGTTTTGTCCGATTACTGTACGGTCGTTGGCAGCATCGATTTTACCGTCACCATTCAAATCGGCATATTTGATATCACCTAATTTTTCTGTACCGGTACGTTTGGGTTCATTAGCCAATTCTTCTTCCGTATTAAAGTAACCAATTGCTTTGTAACCATAGAATGAACCGATAGGATGACCTTCCAGACGCCACAATTTGTTATTGTCAGGATCTTCTCCTTCAGTTCCTTCAAGGTTTGTAATGCGGTTCTTTACATAAGCGAGGTTTAAATTAACTGCATAGCTAAAATCTTTATTGATTCGATTATTGTGGAAAATATTCAAGTCGAAACCTGTATTTTCTACACTACCTGCGTTCTGAACCGGTGCCGACATACCAAGAATACCTTGTACCGGGAGCTTCAATAACATATCATCTGTTTTTTTCTTGTAAACAGAAAGCTCGAATCCGAGTTTGTTATTTAAGAATCCTGCATCTAATCCAATTTCATAGTTGGTTACAGTTGCCCATTGGAGTGCACTGTTTACGTATCTGGCTTCATAAGCAGTTGTATTCAGTGTGTTACCGAACATATAAGATCCATAAGCATAAGTTGCTACAGCGGGATAGATATCGCTCAACTCTTCGTTACCGGTACGTCCCCAACCCAAACGTAACTTCAGATTACTCATCCAATCCAGATTATCTTTAATGAAGTTCTCTTCTGAGATTCTCCATCCGGCAGAAAAAGCTGGGAATACACCCCAACGATTATCTTTCGGGAAACGTGAAGATGCATCTGCACGTAAGTTTGCTTCAAACAAATATCTGTCGGCATAATCATATTGGATACGACCGAAATATGAACGGCGGGCTAGTTCTGTGCCACCATCAGAGTTGGTTTGAGATGATTTGTCCAGTGTATTCAATGATTCGGTCAGTTCATCACTACCACCACCTTTACGTGTTGCTTCTGTGTATTTATAAATCTGCTCCCATTGTTCAAAACCAAACAATGCACCGATCGTGTGCTTTTGGAAAGATTTGTTGTAGTTTACCAATAACTGTGAAGTATACTCATTCCAGATATAATATTTATCATATCCTTCTCTTAGACCGGAATCCGAAATATTGGATCCTGAGCCATAAGAATAATGTTTCTTGAAATAATCGATATTACGAATATCGTTACGTACCGAGAACAATCCTTTAACACTCAATTCCGGTAAGATATGTACAGTAGCATGCAGGATAGCATTTAACTGCTGGTCCATTTGACGGTAGAAACCGGTTCTTCCCAATTCGGCTACAGGGTTGGCTTTTCCACTATAGTTAAATGTACCGTCTTCATTGTATACCGGCAACGTCGGGCTATTACGGGTTACCTCACTCATAAGTGTTGCGAAGCCTACGGCACCGTCTTCACGTGTTCCTCTATACCCGGATACATTCAGTCCTGCCGAGAACCATTTGCTAATTTCAGATTCAACATTGATACGACCTGTAAAACGATTGTAGTCATTTTCGTTTGTTAAACCACCCTGATAGAGGTAACCGACAGATGCACTGTAGTTTGTCTTTTCAGATCCACCATTGATTGAGAAATTGTGTTGCTGCTCAAAAGAAAAATTTTTGAATGTTTCCTTATACCAATCCGTATTGGGGTGTCCTATGGGATCACTTCCATTCCGGAAGAGTTCAATATCTTCATCACTATAAGGCAGACTGGCATTGGGATTTTCATTTTTCACAGCTTCGTTGTATAACATAGCATAATCTGCAGCACCAAGGAAGTTGAGTTTAGCGGTTGGGGTTGCCCATGCTACGCTACCTGAATATGAAACCTTGGCATCCTGTCCTTTTTTACCTTTTTTCGTTGTGATAAGGATTACACCATTAGCGGCTTGTACACCATAGATAGCGGCAGAAGCAGCATCCTTCAATACTGTCAGGCTTTCAATGTCTTGAGGGTCAATTGTATTCATACTACCCGGAACTCCATCAACAATAACCAATGGATTGGCAGCGTTCACCGAGTTCTTACCACGTACGGTGATCGTACCGGTCTGTAATCCGGGAGCACCGGAAGATTGGATAGCCGTTACACCGGGCATTGTTCCGGCCATTGCAGCAGAAACACTCGATACGGAACGAGATTCTAACGCTTCTGCATTAATAGATGATACAGAACCTGTTAAGTTAGCCTTTTTCTGTACACCATAACCTACCACCACTACTTCATCCAAGGTTTTGGTGTCTTCTTTCATGGTTATGTTGTAAGAACTTACTCCCGCTTTCAAAGAAACGATTTCAGGCACGTAGCCGATATAAGTAACTTGCAATTCGTTACCTCCTACAGTTAAACTGAATTTTCCATCGATATCAGTAATCGTACCATTGGTTGGATTACCTTTTTCTACTACCGATGCACCAATGACTGGTTCGCCGGTAGTATCTTTGATGATTCCGGAAACTTTTCTCTGCTTTTGCTGTTGTGTTACCTGTACATTATTAGTTGTAACAGCAGCTGTAGATACTACGATCTGATTGTCTACAATCTTGTAGGTATATCCCGAGTTTTTGAAAACTTCGTTCAATACGGTTTCGATCGGAGCGTCGGATACGTTGATGGATACTTTCTTGTTCAGTTTTACCTGATTGTCATTGTAGAAGAAAGTGTAATCGCTTTGTTTTTCAAGTTCACGAAGTACATTTTCAATGGATACATTGGTCTTTGTCATTGAAATCTTTAGTACTTGAGCGAAGGCACTCACAGGTACCATAGCCACCAGGCTAACTGCTAAAGCAAAAGCCAGATGCTTTTTCATTCTTTGCGGACTAAACCACCGCATGTTGCATTTTCTCATAAATACGATTAATTATTAGATTGTAATTTAGATTGATAAAGTAAGCACAGGATACTTCTGAAGTATCACTGTACCAGGTTAACGTCATTTACGGTTTCTCTCTCATTCTTTTCTTTCTTATTTAGGTTTAAAATTGATGTTTGGTATAAGTTCTAAACGAACTTGGGTGAGAAGGATGCGGATTAGAAAGTAGCGAGAGAGAATTATTGGTGAGAGAATTGGAAATACAGAATTTGAGAATAAGACATAAAAAAGCCCGTCCATGTGTTACCATGAACGGGCTTTAACCCTCAATAAATAATGTGTTAAATTAATATCCCGGATTCTGATCGTCTTTCAACAATGGATTCAGGTCAATGGCACCTTGAGGTATAGGCATCAACATCAAACGGTTATCCCAAACTTTATTAATTACGACATATCCGTTTGGAGCATAAGAAGGACCATTCATAGCCTTACTACAGTAATCATTACCATAACGCCGTATATCATCAAAGCGATGGCCTTCTGCTGCCAATTCAATACGCCGTTCATTACGTACAAAGGCCAGAGCTTCTTCTTTTGAAGGCATGGTGGTTGGCACATCCGGCATACCACAACGATCACGCAAATCATTCAATGCTTTTTGTACTTCTGTATCCCATCCCGAATTCTGAATACGTGCCTCTGCATAAGTTAACAATACTTCAGCATAACGAATCACCGGATAGTCTTCTTCTGCAGTCCAGGTATCGTATGGATCAAGAGTGACCATTTTACGATAAAAATATCCGGTCCATGATTCATTACCGTCTTTATTTATCAGATCCGGATCCCAACGGAAGTAGAATGTACCTTTAATGGTTTCATGCCATCCTTTGAAAGGGAACATCATAGACACATACAAGCGGCTGTCGCGGTTACGGAACTCTTTCATATAGTCATATTTCATAATATCTGTTTGTGGCACTTTTTCTATGAATTGAGATTGGCTCATATCTTTGAAATCTTTCCATATTTCCGCATAACGTTCTTTACGTTGTTCCATAGTGATGTCATTACGCATCGTTTTACCATCCACATCCCAATAGGCGTCAATCAGGTCCTGCATGGGTTCGTAAGAACAATACCCGTCATATTGAGAGAACGATTTAGGTATAAAATAGGTGTATCTGGTCCAGTCGTAATTGTTTGCATCAGCCATATACTCACGTGTTACAATATACTCCGGATTAGCGGGAGATGCATTACCTTTGTGCCACAGTGATTCATAACTGAACATACCTTTTACGAATTTATCTTTATCGATACCTTTGGCTGCATAGTCAATATATGCATCCATTTCGTCAGCTTCTTTTTGCTGTGCGGTGGTAAGCGATGATACACGGAATAAAGAATGATGTCCTTCAGATATGATTTTTCCGGCTGAAGCCTCGGCTTCAGCATAGTTGCCGAAATATAAAGCTGCACGGGCACGGAGGGCCAAAGCACCGGCACGAGTAATACGTCCGGTTTCATACAGATAACTACCGTTATAACTGTCTGGAAGAATTTCAGCTATTTCAGCCAATTCATCTAAAATAAATTTACGAACAGTTTCTACTTCATCACGTTTTACATTGGGAGCGTCATAAGCCAAAACCTCTGTAATTACAGGAACTTTTCCGAATTTTGTGGTCAAATCCAGATAGCTTAAAGCGCGGAAAAAACGTGCTTCTGCTTTCATACGTGTTTTCAGTTCTTCACTGACTGCACATTTATCTATATTCGCGATAAAGTTGTTTACTATACGGACGGTACCAAAATAGTAGCTCCCATATCCGTTGGCTGTACTAATACCATTTTGCTGGACCATTTCGAAGTTTCCTTCCCAAGGTTTATGGCTATGCGCATTGTCGGTACACAATTCATCCCAGATGTCTACACCATCTAATGTGGCATAACAAGTGTTCAAAGCATACCATGCATCTTTTTCAGTCTGCCAAAAGTTTTCTGCTGCAATGTCAGCAGGTGGAACCACATCTAAATCGCAGGCTGTCAATGCTCCTGTGAGACATAATCCCAATGCAATTTTTCTTATATTGTTTTTCATTGTGAATTCTATTTTTTAATGAATGGTTTTAGAATGATATGTTTACACCAAATGCTACCGATTTAGTCCCCAGCGTATAAATCACACCGCCGGCTGTTTCCGGATCAAAGTCTTCCATCTTTTTATCAGCACGAACCGTGAAAAGATTCTCGCCTGTTACATATACTTTCAATGACTGTAATCCCCAGTTTTTCACTGTTGCAGATGGTACTGTATATCCCAGTGACAGAGTTTTGAAACGGAAATAATCGGAATCGAACAAATGATAATCACTAAAATTACGGTTGTAAGTTGTATGTACGCTACTTGCTGAATAGATGCGAGGATATGCCGCATGTGGATTCGGATTCTCTTCCGTCCATCTTTTCAAATGATATTTTCTCGGGCTGTCCTGTCCATGGTAGAACGGATGAACGCCATAAACATCAAATGCTACTTTCGTTCCACTGATTCCTTGTCCGAACATACTGAACTCAAAACCTTTATATTGCAGACTCAAATTTACGCCATATGTAAAATCGGGTACATCTTTACCAAGAATAGTACGATCTTCATCTGTGATTTCTTGCTTATATTCGATATCACGCTGAGGAACGAATTTAATGTCACCCGCATTGGGTACCACTCCACTCAAGGTGTAGTAATGTCCGGCATCGATGTCTGCCTGAGTATAAAGTCCGTCCGTTTTAAATCCATAGAATGAACCGATTGATTCTCCCTTTTTCAGAATGTACTTCACGATATAACTGCTGGTTTGGATAATGTTGTCTGAACCACCTAAATTGGTAATTTTGTTTTTATTGGTAGCAATGTTGGCACCGATGCTATAATTCACAGCTCCAATTTTGTTCCGGTGATTCAAAGCCAATTCGAAACCTGTATTTTTCACTTTTCCAATATTTTGCGATGGAGCTGCTGTAATACCGGTTTCCGTAGGTACATTGTATCCTAATAAGATATCGCTTGTATTTTTAATATAATAGTCGGCAGTTACCCCCAGAAGTCCATTGAAAATGTCGAAATCCAAACCAATATCCGTCAAAGCAACTTTTTCCCAACCGAGAGTTTCATTAGCCGGTTTGGATTCACCGATACCAATCACTGGTGAATCACTGAAGTTATAATGATTTCCACTACTATAATTTTGGAAGTAATCATAATTACCCACATTGTTTATATTACCAAGTGTACCATAGGAGGCTCTGATTTTCAAATTATTGATCCACTCAATATCTTTCATGAAGCTTTCTTCACTCATTCTCCATCCGGCCGAGAATGAAGGGAAATATCCCCAGCGATGATCTTTATGGAAACGTGAGGATGCGTCTGCACGCATATTTACCTCGAATAGGTACCGATCCATCAAGGTATAATTGACACGAGCAAAATAAGACAACATTTTATATTCTGATGAACCTGCGCCATTGGTATACCCTGCTCCGGAGGTAGAACCTGCTTCCATATCCGTCAATGCGTCGGATGGAAATTCTTCACGTGATCCGGCCAATCTTTCGTATTTATAATGTTCATAAGATGTACCGACCAAAGCTCCGACAGCATGTTTATCGTTCGACCAATCATATCGGGCTGTTGCTGTATAAAGCATTGTATTTGTACTTTGCCAGTCCATGCTCATTTTATTTTTGGTAACTCCGGTTCCTGCTATTTCCTCTCCGGAAAAGTAGTTTATAGCATTGGGTTGTAAAGCCGTGTAGCTTTTGCTCTTATATTCATAACCCTTGAATACACCTTGTCCACTGATTATAAGTCCTTTCACGGGTTTAATGTCAAATCCGAGATCGTACATTGTATTTTCACTCTTGGACTTACTCCAATCTTTCTTGCTCAGTGCACGAAGCGGATTGCCTGTAATAAAATTACTTGTAGCCGTCTGACCTCCATTTACAGTACCCCAATCACCATTTGACTGTTTGGCAACGAATGTAACCGGTACCATTGAGAAACTGGCCAATGAAGGCGCACCACAATCGCGGTCGGAATCATTACGTATGTATTTCACTCCGGCTTTTACCGTCAGCCATTTAGTGATATCGGAACTCAAATTGGTATTCAAATTGTAACGCTGGCTGTCTTGTCCGGGAATCATATTGTCTTTATACACATATCCCAATCCAATAAAATAGCGTATTTTATCTGTTCCTCCACTGAAGTCCAGTGAATGTTGAGTGGTCAATACGTTCTTATCCAGTACCAGATCATTCCAGTCTGTGTTTGGATATAAATCGGGTTTGGAGCCATCTCTGAAATAACCAATTTCTTCTTCAGTGTAGCCTTGGTATTTCCCGCCTTTAGGATTGTAATTGTAAAGAGCTTCATTGTACAACTCTGCATATTGGGTAGAGTTGACGTATTCCGGTTTGTAAGTCGGATTGCTCAAACCTACGTAACCACTATATGAAACGTTCATTTTATCGCTCTTTCCCTGTTTGGTCGTAACTAACACTACACCGTAAGCGGCACGTGAACCATAAATAGCTGATGAAGCTGCATCTTTCAAGAAAGAGATGGACTCAATGCTATTCGGATCAAGGTTAGAAAAGAATGTGGCGTCCGCAATTGCACCGTCAATTACATAGAGAGGAGATGAGGTTCCTAAGTTACCGCGTCCACGGAAGTTTATACTCGGTGTTTGTCCGGGGCGTGAGATAACCGTAACTCCCGGCACTGTACCTTGCACTGCTGATAATACATTTGTTTGTACACGATCTTTGATTTCATCGGTACTAACCGAGGCTACTGACCCTGTTAAGTTTACCTTCTTTTGTGTACCGTAACCTACAACTACGACTTCGTCCAGAGTTTTAGTATCCTCTTTCATTGTAATACTATAATCGGTTACTCCCGGATGGATTTTTACAGTTTGTGGAATATAACCGATATATGTAATTTGTATTTCATTACCGGATACCGTTAATTTAAAGTTTCCTCCTACGTCAGTAATTGTACCATTACTTGCTGACCCTTTTTCCACCACAGAAGCACCAATGATAGGTTCTCCGGTGGTATCTTTTACTTGTCCGGTGATACGCACACTTTTCTGTTGCTGGAGAGAAGAGGTTTTCGGGATTTCTGCTTTTATGGCTGAGACAACAATCTGGTTATCTATTATTTTATAAGTGTAACCGGAATTGTTGAAAATCTGATCCAATACATTTTCAATAGGTGCGTCTGTAACATCTACAGAAACCTTTTTAGTAAGTTTCACCTGATTGTCATTGTAAAAGAAAGTATATCCACTTTTTTGTTCTAATTCCCGAATAACATTCTGGATAGAGACATTTGTCCTCTTCATGGATATTTTAAGAATTTGAGCATAGGTAGTGACGGGCACTATACAAACCAGACAAATGGCTAAAACAAACGCTAGTTGTCTTTTGATTTTTTGCGGACTAAACCACCGCAGATTGCATTTTTTCATAAATACGATTAATTATTAGATTGTAATTTTGATTGATAAAGAGGGTACATGATTCTTTTTTGCATCAATGTACCTGGGTTAACTAAACTTTCAATTTTCTTTGTGCATTTCTTTCTTTTTATTTAGGTTTAAAATGATTTAATTCCTAAGTTCCGTATGAACTTGGTATACGGTAAGTTTCAAAGAGATAACTAATAATAATCATATTACATATAGAAAGAGGCCTATCTATAACTAATAGATAAGCCTCACATTTTTTATAAAAATCTATTGAATATCGTCAAACGCTTCTAATTACTGGTTGGATTCTGTGTTAAGGTTCCAGGATAAGAGTTAATAGCACTTTGTGGAATAAAATAAATAACCCGATAGTCTGTAGCCGGAATTTCAAGCATGGCATCATGTACTCCGGGATATTTGCGAGTTAATGTTTCACAATTGCGAAATACATCATAACTACGTTCTGCTTGATAGGCCAACTCTAATTGTCTCTCTTTTTCTATTCGCACCTTAGCATTAGAAGCATTTAAGTCATTATAGCCTCTTCCGGGTAAAGAGCGTTCACGAATGATATTCAGATCTGCTTGAGCATGAGAATAATCACCTTTTTTGGCATATGCTTCTGCACGATTTAAGTAAACCTCGCCTAAACGAGAGATAACAGGAGAATGTAATTGAGATTCAGCTTCTCCGCTTGCAGTTCCTTCATTCGAACATTTGAGAATATAGAATTTGGGTTGCCCACTTGAGAGTTCTATTTCATAATCAATAACACCAGAATAGGTTTGACCATCTGAATAGTTGATTGAATATTTTTCTTCACTACTGTTTATTAATGACAATGTGTAATTAGTTTCCCCCTCTTTACAAGTCACAGTGTTACCTCTCTTAGAAATGGGTAATTGTACATATGTGTACCCCGTATGTATGTTGTTTTTGTTGTATACATTCTTTATGAAACGGAATACTTCAACATATTTACCATCACTATCTGTGATGTAGCTTGGTGAAATGAAATTTGCTCGTGCATCTACAATTTTTTTCTTGTCAGGACGCCAATCGTTACGTCCCTGTTCATTTAATAAATCCATGTATTTGGCACTCGCATACATTTCTCCCCAGCCTTGCTGTCCAGCATAAGAATACATTCCACCAATAGAATTCCAATAATCCGGTTTTTCTGATGCCATGATTTTTACTACAAAAATAGATTCTTTATTATTTTCCGGCATGAATGTATTATATCGCATAAAATTTTCACGGGAGAGCAACTCATATTTCAGTCCACCTTCATCAGTGGTGCTTTCAATGACTTTAGTTGCATAATCAATGGCCAACTGGGCATTTTCACTATTGGGTGCTTCATAAGTTCCACTCATAAATAAATAAATACGAGACAACATGGCCCATGCCGCTTCTTTAGATGCATATGCAGGACCTTCTCGTTTAGTTTCTCCATTTTCCATCAATCGGGCTGCTGCTTTCAGGTCATCAATAGCTTGTTCATAAGTATCTTGAACAGTCGAACGATCAGGAAGATTAAGATTATTCACATCGTCTGGCGTACCGTTTACAATAGGGACTCCCATATGTCCTTCCGGCTTGTCCCAATAAGGACGTCCGAAAGCACGTCCAAGATAAAAATACATCATACCACGGATATAGTAGCATTCACCCAGTTGATAATCAATAGTTTTGCTTTGTCCTTCATCAATCATTTTAATAATATTCGAAGCTTGTGCAATAGCTTTGTATCCGGAGTCCCAAAAGCTTTGTAGACGATAATTATCAGCATCGCGGGAATAAGAAATAAAATCGAAAAAGGCATCCGTTGATGATTTATCTTTCGCCATATTATCACCCGCATATTCCCCTAAACGATGCATAGGATCCGACCAACTTTTTAATTGTGCATAGCATCCATTTACAAGTGACTCTAATGAAGAGGTAGGATCCTGAGTTATTTGTTCGGCTGACATTGAACCATAAGGAAGTCTGTCTATGTCACAAGCGGTTAAAGTGGCAACCGCACATAGTAGAGTTATTATTTTTTTCATATAATCGTTACTTTTAGAATGTTAAATTAAGCCCAAACATAAATTTACGTACAGTTGGATAAACCGAAGGTAATGCAGTACCTATTACAGAACCATCACTGGCCGGAATTTCCGGATCTACGCCTGAGTAATTTGTAACACAGAACAGGTTCTCTCCAGTGAAGAAAATTCTCATATTATTAATATAATATTGAGGCAATTTTAGGTTGTAACCGATTGATAATGATCTCAACTTAAGATAGTCATTTTTTTCAAGATAGCGCGAGGAAGAACTGTTCGACTTACTCGTATTACTATAAGAAGCCACCGGATGTGTAGCTATATCTCCCGGTTTTTCCCAACGATTCCATCCCTTTTGAAGTTTCATTTGATTTCGATCGTTATATGCTCCGTCTGAATCATATTCCTGGCGAGAATAATTATAGATTTGCCCTCCTACAGAGTAGCCAAATACTGCATTCAGATCAATATCTTTCCAGCGGAGTACCGTACTAAATCCTCCAAAGATGTCTGGAGATGAACTTCCACATTTCACTTGATCAGCCTCAGAATAATTACTTGTTTTCTGACGTGATAAAGTTCCATCTTCATTTTCTACGGTTTTATACCACTGAGGTGCCCCATTTTCCGGGTTTACACCTGCCCATTCTTTCAGATAATAAGTATCACATGGATAACCTGGCTGTAATACTCTTTTGGCTGTACCTGCAATCGATGTTCCATCTGAAATAATAATTGGCTTTTCTACAAATTGTCCCTCAGCGTTCTTTGTCTTATAGAGTTTCTTTAATTTGTTCTTATTATGTCCCAAGTTAATTTCTATATTCCAATCCCAGTCTTTCGTACGGATAATATCACCGCCAATGGACAATTCAAATCCTTGATTTTGCATTTCACCAATATTCTTCCACATACTTGTCACTCCTACTAATCCGGAAATGGGTACTGCATATAGAATGTTACTTGTGTACTTATTATACCAGTCAAAACTTGCTCTCAACCGATTATCAAAAAAAGCTACGTCAACTCCGGTGCCTGTAGTATAAGTCTTTTCCCAAGTAAGGTCTTTATTGCCCAATTGTGATATCAAGGCTCCGGATTCTTCGTTATATTTAGAAGATACTGAATAGAGATCGTATTGGGGATAAAGTGAACTTGGTCGGTTACCCACCGAGCCATAAGATATACGTAATTTCAATACATCAACCCAAGAGGCATGAAACCATTTCTCACGATTAATGTTCCATCCGGCACTGATAGAAAAGAAATTTCCATATTTTGCATTATCTCCGAAATTAGAGGCTCCATCGCGACGGAACGATAGTTGTGCCAGATATTTATTATCAAAAGCATAGTTTGCATTAAATAAAAGAGACTGTACTGCCCACTCACTAATACTACCACCAACTTTCTCCGGTTTAGCTACCACGTCCAATACTTCGAAACCGGGAATAAATCCTATTCCATACATATCTGTTGCTTTAGCCCAATAATCGTTGAATTCATAAGCAGCCAACGCATTTATTGAATGTTTACCAAACATTTTGTTAAAACGTATGATATGGTTAGAATAACGACGTACAGTGGTAGTTTGATATTCACGCATACGCCCATCTACTCCCTCTCCACTACTTGAGCGCGGATCTGTATATTCACTGTAATTATAGCCTATGTATTTATAGTTATTGACGGATGAAAAACTCAGCCAGTCAGTAATTCTAATATCAAAATCTAAATTACCCATAAATTCATAATTGGTAGAGTTCGATTTATTCCACTGCAGATCGTATAGATAATTACTATTAGAACTGTTCACCCATCCTGTATATCTATTGGGAACCAAATTCCCTTCTTCATCAAAAGGACTATCCCATGGCAGTCTTTGGAACATGGAAGTTACATCATACTGTTTATCTTCAATATCCCGTCGCGATCCTGCCAGTGCAGGTTTTATACTCAACCATTCAAAGGGGTTATAGGTTGTTTTTAACCGGAAGTTATATCGTGTGTAATCATATCCTTTCACTGCTCCTTCTTCATCATAGACACCGATGGAAAGGAAAGATCTGATTTTCTCATTACCTCCGGATAAAGAAACATTGTAATCTTGGGTAACTCCTGTTTGGGCAGCCAAATCAAACCAATCGAAATTACAATTTCGCAGTTCATCATTATAACGTGAAAAAGTAATCGCTTCCTGATTTGAGAATGATTTATAGTAATCATATAGCTCCGCTCCATCCATCATTTCCATATTTCCTCTCCCTAACTTACTGATACCAACTTTTGCAGAGACATTTACTGTCATCTTTTCTGCTTTACCATTTTTGGTTGTTACCAGAATAACGCCGTTGGCTCCTTGTGAACCATAAATAGCAGTAGAAGCAGCATCTTTTAGGATAGTCATTGTTTCTATATCACTTGGATTCAAAGCACCGGCATTTGAACCAACAATCACTCCATCAATAACCCATAATGGAGCAGTGGTCCCACTTAAAGTTGCTTGCCCACGAATCACGACAGCTCCTCCTGACCCGGGTTGTCCCGACCCTGGAGCTACATATACTCCCGGAACCTTTCCGTTTAACATATTTTCTACTGAAGGGGTAGTAATATCTTTTAGTTTATCGCTCTTAACTGTTTGTAGCGCACCAGTCAAGCTCTCTTTCTTTTGTGTACTATACCCAACTACCACTACTTCATCTAATGTTTTGGTATCTTCCTTCATTATTACATTATAAGAGCTTACTCCCGGTTTGAGATTAATGGTTTGAGGAATATATCCAATGTAACTAACCTGGAGTTCATTGCCTGTTACTATAAGAGAAAATTCGCCATTCACGTTAGTGATAGTCCCGTTTGAAGAAGATCCTTTTTCTATTATAGATGCTCCTATTATAGGATCTCCTGCAATATCTTTTACTACACCGGTCACTTTTTGTTGTTTTTGCTGTTGAACCGTTTGTTGCGCAGTTGTGGTGGGGATTGTATATATAACAATTTGATTCTCTACTATTCTATTAAGAGTACCCGGAATTTTCAAATATTTGATTTAGAACAACTTCTATCGGAGCATCTTCTACATTTATAGAAACTTTTTTATCTAACTTCACTTGATTATCATTATAGAAAAAAGTATATTCACTTCCTTTTTCTAACTCTTGTAACACCGATTGGATAGAAGTGTTACTCTTTTTTATTGAGAATTTGAGTACTTGTGCAAATGTGCTGATAGGTATTGCACAAACTAAACTAATAGCAACAGCAATTGCTATTTGCTTTTTTACTTTTTGTGGATTAAACCACTTTTGATTGCATTTTTTCATAAATACCATAATTATTAGATTGTAATTTAAATTTAACAAACAATAGGCGTTTCCCTTTAAGAATCCCGTGCTTGATTAACATGTTTCACTGTTTTTTCCATTTTTCTTATTTGAATCTTTTTAGGGTGTAAAATCGTGTTCTACTTAAGTTCTTCGAGAACTATGGCGTTTTTCCTCTTTTATTATTTCTATTTCTGGATTCTACTTACATTTTGATTATATTATACTTTTTATCATTTTGTATTTTCTATCCCATCTGTATTGCCTGCTTTTAACACCTAACTATGGAACAAAGAAAAAACACGGCTATTTTATTATTAGTAGAATAACTTATGACAGATGAACCGTGTTGTATGCGATTTGTTTGCTACATAAATCCTAAAACAGGATGCTATATGATGCTTATAATATAAGTTTATTATATTTATGATAGTTGAATTGTAATCAATAAGAGGTAGTAAATAGCTTTTAAGAGGCGGACTTTTAAATTTCATTTTCGCACGATGTTAACTTTGTACAAATAGAGAATTAGTATCTTGAAAACAGGAAGTTAACTTCATGCAGATAGAAAGTTAATTATCTCTGTCCAAGAAACAAAGATGATGTGTCAATAACATGTATTTTTCCCGAAAATACAGCTATAAGACAGGAATAATTTAGAAATAAGCAACTTGCGCACTTTCTGCCACAAGTGAGGTAATGACTTGGCAACGGTCATAAATTCTGCGATGTGTAGTACATTGCTGTCAAACAACTCTATGCAAAGGTAACATATATTTTCGACAAACGAAATGCAATCAGTATTTTATTGCCGTTTTCCTTCCAATTTTCCTAATCGCATTACTATCGAGGTTTGACTTCTGCCCATTTTCTCGGCTATGTATTTTATACTTTTCCCTTCATGATAAAGGGTAAGCAGAAAATTATCCGCACTGCGTGTCCACTTTTTGTTGGCGTTTGGATGCTTGGCATAACTTTCTTCCGTGACTTTTTCCGGATGCAAGAACTCGTCCACGAAAACAGAAGGGAAGCGTCTGTCATACAGTACATAGGTCTTGACTTTTGCTCTGGTAATGGCTACATAAAACAGCCTACGTTCTTCTCCGTATGGATATTGGTCGCTTTTTGTCAAGACATAATTAAGAACAGGGTCATCGCTTACAAGTGAGGGAAACCCGTATGTGTCCTTGTTACATTGAAGAACTATCACATAGTCTGCTTCAAGTCCTTTGGATTTATGAACGGTCAGAAACTCTATTTTCCTATCTCCGATGATATAGAAAAAACGATTACCCTCTTTCACGGATTTATACATGAACGACAGGTAATAATCATCAAAGGAATATCTCCCTAACAAAAATACTGATTTGTCCAATGGAATTGACGCAACCAATTGTCCGATGACATTGCAATATTCACGCCTTTCATAATCACAGAATTGTAATTCTGTTTTAACTTGTGGATTAAAAGGATGGATGTTCTTTTTAATTTGGGCTTCGTTGCGTTGGATGAATTGCGAGGACAGGCTGACCAAAGGCTCTCCAAACCGATATGTAGTTTCAATCTTGTTGATTTCCGTCTGACCAAAGTAATATGAAAATTGATTGAAAAGTGCCATGTCGCTCCCTGAAAAACGATAGATGGACTGCCAGTCATCGCCCACACAATACAACTTAGCAGGCGGATTTCCCTCTCGCAATACTTTTAAGAAGTTGTAACGGTCAACGGATATGTCTTGAAACTCGTCCACAATGATATAATCATACTTCACAGAATGGGAGGAACGACAAATGTCGGTAGCTTGCAGGATTGCATCCGTAAAATCTATTTGGTTGATATTCGTCAATTCTTCAATATACCGTTTATAAACGGGTTGAAAGATGTTTTTGATAATGAATGTACTGCGTTCGTCCCCTGCGTTTTTAGTTTGCCTTAATACTTCATCTACAGATTTGCAGCTTGACTTTATCAATGTCACAAAAGTCACGACAAGGCGGATAAAAGCCTTCTCCTGCTTGCTATTCGGGGGAAGAATCATATCGTATAATTCAGCATCTGTTTTCTCTTGGATAGGAACATCAGTCTTTTCCAATAAGTTCTTTAATTTCTCCCGAATATCGGAATAATGAAAATCTGCACTTGAAGTTGTTAATAGCTCTGTACCAAATTTCTCATGTGCCGCTTTTTTCCATGTTATGCCATCGTTATACTTTTGGTTTGCTTCTTCATAGGTAATGCCTCTGTCTTTGGCAAACCATATAGGAACAAGTCCATGTTCGTCCACTCCAAAATGCTCTAAATATACTCGCCTTGTTTTTCCACTTTGTTCAAAATATATGGAAAAATCCGGTTTGTATTGAGAGTGCATCTCGTCTGCCAATGGATGTTCGTATGGTTCTTCATATCTGAATTTTACGCTAAGGGAAGATAGCGCAAAGCATATTTTCTGCTCTTGCTCACTTCGTACATAAACAGTTTTTCCGTCCATATCAGGAAACGATGCTTTCAAACGTACATCCTTCTGTTCTGAAAGTTGTTGCCTACGTTCATTCTTCCGCTTTTCCCACTCCTTTTCGGGCGTTTGATAATCAATAAAGTATTCTATTACGCTTTCCTTGAATTTCTTATCATTCAATAATTCATGGTAGATTTTCACGAAGAGCGCGTCCGTCTTTTCATATATTGATGGCTTTTGACCTGTTGTTTGTCCGATAATGTCAAGGGCAAGTTTGTGAAAAGTGTACCCTCTCAAACCTGTAATACCCATTCTTTCTGTCAATTCGGCGGCAGCCTTGTTTGTGTAGCTGATAAGGAGGATATTTTGAGGATTGACTTTCTTTATTTCAGTCAAATACTTTACCTTTCCTACGATGGATGAAGTCTTTCCACTTCCCGCACTACTAACTACCAAACAATTTTCTTCTTCTGAAACGATTGAGCGTCTTTGTTGCTTGTCTAATGGATATTTCAGGCAATGGTCGAAAAACTCTTTATGCGTGTCAAGCAGAAATGTAATTACCTCTTCATTATGTTGCTTTACGAGTTTATTGATAGCTCCAAAATCATTGATAAATTTGGATATGGTTTCAGATGGAGTGATATTAAAGGATTTAAGTTTCTTAACAAGTGAATACGATTTTTGAAAATGTGGCTTATAATGATTGGCAAAATCTTTTTCTTGCGTTGCAGATATTACCCTCCCTGAAAAAACGTTATTAAGGTCGGTCGGAATATCAATAAATGCCTCGTTGTTTAAAACCAACAATCTTTCTTTTGCTTGCTCGTAATTGGATTTATTGCCATAAGAAGATATGTGGTTTAACTTTTCTGAAAGTTCCTTGGACTTGTTTTTTAGGCGTGTCCTTGTTATAACTATATAACAAATTGAAATAGCTATAATACAAATTACCCCAATAAACAATGCTTGCATACTAAAAAAAAGATTTGTCGTTGATAAAGGTTACATTGTATAAAAGGTTAACGTGCCATTAAGGCACGCTAACTTTCTAAGCTATTAAAAGACTGGATTACAGTAAAAAACTATCCTCCCTAAAATAGTCTATTATATCTTCATCAGAAGTTGCCTCATCTACAGCTTTCAAAATTTTTGCAAAGTTCTCAAACTTATCAACTTCATAACCGCCACAAGTTGTAAACTCTTTGTCGCAAAAGAAAATCATTTCTCCCGGAATGGTTATTGAACCTGTGCCATTAAGACTCCTAAATCTATGACTTACTGCCCAACCTGTAAATTCACCTTTGTGATATTTTACAACATTTTCTTTTAGAGAAACAAGTTGTTCTGAAAGTTTCTTGGTATATTTATCCAAATCAGATTTGGCTTCTTCTTTCTCTTTTTTTGCCCGCGCATATTCTCCACGAGAGTATTGAGAAGAATATCCATTAGGAGCAAAAATATCCATAGAAGATTCCGCAGATTCGATGTTTCTTTTACATCTGTTTATTTTAGACATCAAATCTTTGATGTCATCACTAATTTTCATAATAGGTTCAATAGTAGTTACATCAATGAACATACTATCAACTTTTGTTGATATTGGTTCATAAGAATCTGGGTGATATAGATAGCCTTTAAGCGTCTCTTTAACCAACTTCTCAGCTTTTTCCTCGTTAGAGAGTGTGCAAGAAGTCATAACTAATGCAACTGCACAAAATAATAAGATAATAACATTCTTCATAATGTTCACTATTTAAATGATAATTATTGACGCTTGTCCGAAACACGAAGCGTGGAACTGTATGCCACACTCTTTACTTGAAGGTCGTAGGAAACCTTGGATACAGATGTAACAATAGCAGCCCACGCTATAGCGTGAGAACCACTATGCTATCCTTGTATCCAATTTGAAAATTTCCTACGTTTTCAAGTACAAGATAAGCATAACGCTTCTTCTTTTTTCTATGTTTTGGAAAGGGTTGCCCCAATCCAATTGCAAAAGTAGCTAAAATTCTTGATAAGTCCCTTTCATTGAATGATTATCTTTACTTCTTGGGCGAAATTTATACATATTCAGATTTTCATCCCGTTACCTTGCTTTGGGGTAGTAAGCCCCAAACCGTTTCTCCATTCATGCGCTTTCTGCCGGAACCATTGTACAAGCGGAATGTTGTTCACACATATATGGAAACGCCCTGTCCTGCTTTTGTCTTCTTCAAACGAGAAAGCCGCCCCCTCTGCATGGAATTTACGGTTGAACTCAGGTGAATAGAAATCACCTTTCAAGTTCACTTTCTTCAACTTGCATAGTTCTTGGATAATCTGTTCGGAGAAGTGTAGCGTATTACGGCAGAAGTCAATCAAGGGCAGCAGTTTCTCTACATGAGGGAAGTATTGTTTTACCTTGTCCATATACTCGCTGAACTTGCTGTATTGGGCTTGGTGTTCACGTTCCATCTGCTTAATATGTTGCTCCAACCTTGCATTTTGGTTTTCAAGTTCCGCTATGCGCTGCTGAAATCCTTCCCTTTCCGCTTTCAACTTTCCACCGCCCAAAAAAGAACCGACCTTTGCCACGAGTGCGGCTTTCGCCTCGGTCTTGGCGGCTTCCAGTTTCTCCGACCTAATTTCTTTCTTCACCTCGTCAAGTTTCTGTTCCGCTTGTTGCCTTTCCGTCTGCAACTGCTGCACATTGACTTCAAGTTCTCCCGTCTGCCGCTTCAAGTCTCGGTAGTATTGGGCAGTGGTGGTATGTCGTGCCTCCGAACCACGGATGCCACGCTGCAAGCCGTATTTCGCCATTGCTTCCGCATAACTGTCGTGATAGGCTGTCAGCTTCTCTCGTGTCAGCACGTCATCGGCGCACAGACGAATGGCATCCGTTTTCTTACGGTAGGTGCGCTTGCCCTCCACCTGTTGCTTCTTTTTCGCTTTCCTGCGTTCGCCTGTTACAATCGGTACGACCGTAGCGTGGATGTGCGGCGTATACTCGTCCATGTGCAAGACTGCAGAAACGGTATTCTCCCGTCCGAACGTGCGGTGCAGCCATTGTAGGTTGTCGGCACACCATTCGTTCAGCCTGCCCTCGTCCTGCACTTTCATCATGTCCTCATGTGTTCCCGAAAGCACGATGCGGATTGCCCTCACTTGGTCGGGCGTTATCTTCCTCTTGATGCCTGCCGTGCGGATGCGGTGGTTGATTGCCTCGGTGCGGTTCGTCACGCCATCGGGGAAGTCCACCAGCTCACGGTTGAGGCAGGTGCGTGTAGGGTTGGCGTTCTTGGGGAGGGTCTTGCGTTCGATGTGGTCAGACGCGCCCGTGTCCGCCGAGCCTTTCACCTTGTTGAATTGGATGCTTATGTATCCCATGTTCGTCTTTTGTTTTTATAGGTTATACAAACTTGTTTGTTCATGCCCGTCCGCTGCGGTCGTGCCGCATGAAAACGGGGGTGTCCAGAGGGGTGTAATCCCGTTGGCTCATTGGGGCGTTTTTAGCATTAGCGCAGCGGTGCGTGAAGAAAACGCCCTAATGAGCTATGGCTTTTTCGTTTCAGAAAATCCGCTGCGCTGTCGGTGGTTGTCGGATGCTTTTCCCCTTTCGCCAACTTGGGGTGTACCTCATGTCGCCATGTTGATATGTCGTCATTGTTTTGTGTCGTCATGTTGTCGTGTCTGCTTGTCGGCATGATGGCATGTCGGCATACGTAATACCTGCTTGGGGTATCCAGCCGTTTTCCCACGGACTTGTTGATGGGTGTAAAAGCGTTGAAGTGTTGAATATGACACATAACACATTGTTATATTGCTTGATACGCGCTCAACTTGTCCTCAACAAACGCATGATGCCCAACAAACGGCAACGAAAAGAAGAAGTGATGGTATAACCGAATGCTGCTGCGTTCCCTCTTCATCGTCCGTTGGGTGTTGTTGGTATTCTGTTGAGCCTGTATTTTGCTATATATCAACATTATATTATATCTATTCAACAATTCAACAGAATATCAGAGGCTCTCCAGCAGTCCTTTGGTCACGGTGTAATACCTGCCCACATCTTTACGGGTATGATAGCGTCCGTTACCGCCATACACGTAGGTGGTATAGGTAAGCCCGTTGGGTGCCGGTGATAATTTCCAGCACTCCTGCAACACTTTACGCACCTGCGGCTTCTCCGCCTTGACCTGCGAACACGACAGCAGGGGGATGATGTCGTTCAGGCAGAATGACACCGTTTCCACCTCCATCTTCGCCATGATGTCGAGCAGCAAGTCCGCCATTTCTATTTCGAGGCGGTTGCGGTTACTACGGATTATCTTACGCAGGGCTTCTGTCTCAATTAGCTTCGGGGCAAACCACATACGGCTTTCTTTTTTCGTTGACAACTCCCGATGGATAAGGAAGTACAGAAAAGCGGGGATTTCATCCTTCAGCTTTTGCAGGAAATCGGTGTCATCACACTGCAACCGTCCTATCTTGCGTACCCAATAGCGTGTCTCGCCTGCGTCAATGATGACGGGCAAATGCTCGTTGTTGGAACACAACACGAACTTGGCGAAGAAACCGATTTCGTTACGGTCTTTGCCTTTGGCTTCCACCTTATAGGACAATGTAGTACTGAGGTTCTTCAACCGTTCACTGTCCTCCCTGCGGTTGAGCAGTACTTCGTCCACCATGATGAGCAGTTTCCCTGCCCAATCGGAATTGAACTGGCTGCGGAAGTCCTCGTTGGTGTTGAACGTCACGTTATCTTTAAAGATGGCTTTCAGGAAGTTCAAGAACGTGCTTTTGCCCGTGTTCCGTTCTTCGGACACCAACAGCAGGATAGGCAGCTTTTGAACAGGTTGCAGGTAAAGCAGTTGCAGGTAGTCCATGCCCAACTCGTATTGCTCTCCGAAGATATGCTCCACTAACGAGCGGATGCAGGGGAAGCAGCCCTCCTGCGGTCGGTATCCTATCGGCTCGTAGAGGTTGAGGAACTTTCCGACAACGGGCTTGTAGCCCACATGGTCGGGGACGGTACAGAACCCGTCATACTTCGGCACGGTCGCCATGCGGTCTTTGCCGTAGTCCTGCCGCAAGGTCTCGGAGTTCCATGCGATGCGCTTCTTTACACAGCCTCCGTCAATCAGTGGCTGGTCAACAATCTTGTAGAGGGTTGTCCCTACGCGGATGAATTCGTTTTGTTCTGCCATAGGCTTTGCTTGGTTTTATGTCACCGACAACAGTGTCTGCAACGGGTTAAACAATCGGATGCAAAACTACGGCACAATGCTTAAAACATTGATACGCAAAACGAAGCGGAACGGTGCAATCATAACAGACAGACGAGAAAATGCAGAAAATCGCATAAGGGAAAGGAGCAGGAAAGAATAAAGAAAGCCCGAAGAAGAGTGGCATTGTCGCTTCTTCGGGCGGTTGTCGTATGTACGTACCCACGCTCTAACACTCGCACATCGGTCTGTTTACTGACACCCACAAGACTTGTTTCTCTTTTCGCCCGTAGAACCTTTCCAATAGGGCATCGCGTACCCTTGCCGCACATTCGGTATTGATGCGGAATGCGAGTGCCACGACCATAGACAGGGCATACACGTCCATGCCGTAGCCATCGGGCAAACAGATATACCGTTCTGCCTCATGTTGTTTCAGCACTCCACTTTTATATACGGCTCGGATGGCTGTACGGAGTGTCGGGGCGATTGTACCAAACAATGAGGACAACTCTGCTTCCGCCATCCATACATTTGTAGTAGTGGGTATAGTCACTCTACCGTACTCATTCATCGTAATAATGTCCCGTTCCATAATCAAGCGATTATATCGTGAAACGTCCGATTATTTTGTTCTCAAAGGCTGAAATGTCGCTGTTTAGTTTCGTGTTCGTTACCTTGGCATAAATCTGCGTGGTCTTGATGTCCGTATGTCCGAGTATCTTGCTCACGCTTTCTATCGGCATACCGTAGTTCAATGCCATGACAGCGAAGCTGTGGCGACTGAGGTGAAAGGAAACCGGCTTCTCGATGCCGCACTTCCTCGCTATGTTCTTTATGCGTTTGTTCACCATGTCAAGTGAGCCTATGTTGAACAGTCTCTTGTCTTTTCGGAACGGTTCATAATGCTTGATTATCTGCATCGGAATGTCCATCAGCTTGACTTGGAACGAAACACCTGTCTTTTGCCGTTTCGACACAATCCACAGCGCACCGTTCATTTCCACGACATTATCAGTCGTGAGGTTCTTGATGTCTATGAACGATATGCCCGTCCAGCACCCGAACAGGAACAAGTCCCTTGCCAGTGCAAAGTTTGGATTCTCCAGTTTGATAGTACCCAATGCCTGAAGTTCCTCCTCCGTAAGGAAGCCGCGCTCCTTGTGGTCGGGGTCAACGTGGTACATTGCAAACGGGTTTCTCGGTATCTTTCCGTTGTAGTGAGCCGTGGTGACGATATGTTTCAATGGTATGGAGTATATCCACACGGAAGATTGTGCAAGCCCTGCCTCGTTGCGCAGATACAGGCAATAGTCGCGGATGAAATCCTCCGTAAGTTCGTTCATCGTTATGTCGGCACGTTTATATTGCTTTCTGATAAACTCGGCTACATACTTGCGGACAGTCAGGTATTTCAGATATGTGCGCTTGGAGCGGTCTTTACCCACACGTTTGGCAAAAGCCGCGTTTTCCTTGTCAAAGGCACGTAACAAGGTTTCATATTCTGTGCCTATGCCCTGATAAGCATTACGTACCATTTCAGCGGTCACACAGGCTTCACGGTCTGAAAGACGTTGGTAGTGCTTTGCTATCTGTGCCTTAATGTTCTCCAACGCGAAGTTTACCGCCTGTGCCTCCTTGCTCTTGCCTTTGGCGCGGTTGCCTTTTGCGTCCCAAAGAGCCTTCGGGATGGTCTGTTTACAACTGAACTGTGCGATTGTCCCGTTGATGGTCACACGTCCCATGATGGGGACAACTCCGTTTTTCTCCTTGCTTGCGTTCACGTAGAACACGGTCTTGAATGTACTCCTCATAATCCTTACTTTTTGTTTGGTGCAAAATTAGTTTATGGGAGTTGTAAGGGCAGAATGTAAACCTACGCAGAACGCAGAAATATAGACCGTTAACGTTAAGAGTGCATCCGATGTCGGGTAATGATTTGGAAGTGCATCTGTTTCCATATTCTTCCCAAAGCCTGTCTCCCGCATCTGTGCCACTTTGTGCCAATCTATGCCGAAACCTCCTGACTGTCAATTGAAATGCTCAATTCTGCTCAAATCTTCATTTTATCCTATTCTTTTTCCTCAAAAAACATGTTGGATTTGTATTAAAATGCTATTTATATTCGAAAGCAAATGATTACAGCACTTTTTCTTAAAAAGTATGAGTAAGTTAAATATCGAGATATTCTCCTTTATGTCAACATAAAACGCAATTAACTATCTTTTTTGTATTTCTGCAATCATTATTATTTAAACACACATTTTTATATTCAAATGTTTTCGTTTACTATAAATTCTCTATTTTTCTTTTAAAATTTGTATTGTTTCTCCCTGAAAAATTGTATGTTTGCACATCACACCGATAGATTTATGACCGAGAAAGAGCTTATTGTATCATTAAAACAGGGGGACGAAGCTGCATTTACTGCTCTATACAGAATGTATTGGCCTAAAGTTCACAACTTTTCCCGTTTATACCTATCTTCTATAGCCGAAGTAGAAGAAGTGGTACAGGAAGTTTTCGTAAAATTGTGGGAGGCACGTATCTTTCTGAAAGAGAATGAAAGTTTCAAAGGATTCTTGTTTATTATAACCCGAAATATCATTTTTAATCAATTTCGTAAAAGTTTTAATGAGAATGCCTATAAAACGACTGTACTTAGTAGTGCAGAGGTAGAGTATGACATTGAAAACGAGATGGATGCAGCTGATCTTCAAGGCTATATCAAAAAATTAATTTCAGAACTGACACCACGACAACAAGAAGTATTTCATTTAAGTCGTGAGGAACATCTCAGTTATAAAGAAATAGCTATTCGATTATCTATCAGTGAAAAAACAGTAGAGCGTCATATTAATGAAGCCTTAAAATTTTTACGTAAGAACATCTATTTATTTTTTATATTTCTTTCTCTATAATAATAAGGTATAGAGGAGATTATTTAATAACTTCCCTTTTATTTTAAAGAATTTAAATTTTCTTTGGGGGATGTTATGGAGTTGCGTGTATTTATAAATAGATAGGTAATAAGAAGGTAATAAAGATGAAACAAGCGACAACAGGAAATAAGGATATAATAAAGAAGCTACTGACTGATAGCCTATCGCCAGAAGAGCGAGAGAAGCTAAATAACTATAAATTTGTGAATCAAGCAATTTATAGTCAATGGGAACAGGCTTCTGATATGTATACCGATGTCGATAAGGAAGAACGAATGCTGACAAACGTCATGCACCAAATAAAGAAAGGAAAAACCGGACGTTTTAGGCAAAACCTACATCGGTATGGCTGGGTGGCATCTATAGCTTTATTGCTGATTTGCGGAACACTATCTTTAATGTTATTATCCAGAAAAGCAGAGCCGGAGGTTTGGTATGTACTGAACTCCGGACGCCAGTCAATGGATTCGGTAAGATTAGCGGATGGTACGCTTGTGATGCTGAACGCAGGGAGTCGCTTGACATATCCTAAAGAGTTTTCCGGAAACAAGCGGGAAGTAACTCTTTCCGGACAAGCTTTTTTTAGTGTTCATCCGGATAAGGCACACCCCTTTGTTGTGAAAACAAAGAATATGGATGTTACAGCTTTAGGAACAGCATTTGAAGTCTTTAGTTTCGATGGCGATGAAAGTGTAGAAACGGTGTTACTTAACGGAAAGGTTAAGGTAGAACCTAAGGATCACAAAGAGCAAATAAAAGGAGAATACATCCTTCAACCGAACGAAAAACTAACGTGCCAAGTAAATGGTGATATACGTATAGATCGCGTAGATGCCAATTCTTATTCTGCTTGGCGTATTGGAGGACGGTTGAGCTTTAAAAATGAAACATTAGCCATGATCTTGCCTCGGTTAGAGAAATGGTACGGACAAAAGATCGATTGCCCGCAGAAAACTGCTGATCATTATCGCTTTACATTTACGTTGCGGAATGAACCTTTGGATCTGATATTAAATATAATGTCGCATAGTGCGCCATTAAATTATAAATTAATAAGTAATGACTACTATGTTCTCGAAGAACTTAAGTAGAACACGATATTTTTGAAAGTAATGAATAAAATAGAAAGCTAAGTTCATACGGAACTTAGGAAAACAGACAAGAAATAAAATTTATACCAAGTTCGTTTAGAACTTATACCAAACATCAATTTTAAACCTAAATAAGAAAGAAAAGAATGAGAGAGAAACCGTAAATGACGTTAACCTGGTACAGTGATACTTCAGAAGTATCCTGTGCTTACTTTATCAATCTAAATTACAATCTAATAATTAATCGTATTTATGAGAAAATGCAACATGCGGTGGTTTAGTCCGCAAAGAATGAAAAAGCATCTGGCTTTTGCTTTAGCAGTTAGCCTGGTGGCTATGGTACCTGTGAGTGCCTTCGCTCAAGTACTAAAGATTTCAATGACAAAGACCAATGTATCCATTGAAAATGTACTTCGTGAACTTGAAAAACAAAGCGATTACACTTTCTTCTACAATGACAATCAGGTAAAACTGAACAAGAAAGTATCCATCAACGTATCCGACGCTCCGATCGAAACCGTATTGAACGAAGTGTTCAAAAACTCGGGATATACCTACAAGATTGTAGACAATCAGATCGTAGTGTCTACAGCTGCTGCAGCAGCGAAAGAGGTACAGGCTACCCAGCAACAGAAACAAAGAAAAATTTCGGGAGTTGTGAAAGATGCAATGGGAGAAGCCATCATCGGAGCATCGGTTATAGAAAAAGGAAATCCGACTAACGGTACTATCACTAATATTGATGGTGAGTTTACTCTTAACACTGCCGGTAAGGAACTTCAGGTGACTTATATTGGTTATATACCTCAAGCGATTGTTCTTAAACCGGGAGTTAATAGTTATACAGTTACCATGAAAGAGGATACTAAAACTCTGGACGAAGTGGTGGTAGTAGGTTATGGTACTCAGAAGAAGGTAAATTTGACAGGTGCTGTGTCTTCTGTTGGAGCGGACGAATTGAAAGAACGTGTGAATACAGATGTATTGGCATCAGTACAAGGACAGGTTCCGGGAGTAACTATTATATCACGTCCGGGATCTACTCCATCAATTAATATGCGTGGTCGCGGTAACTTGGGAACATCTTCTCCTCTGTTTGTTATTGACGGTGCAATTGCTGATGCTTCTTTCTTTTCAAGTCTTGATCCGAATTCGATAGAGAGCATTTCATTCTTGAAAGATGCGGCATCTTCTGCTATTTACGGTTCTCGTGCAGCTTATGGTGTTGTATTGGTAAAAACTAAAGGTGGTAAAGAAGGTGATTTGAAGATCAGTTATGATGGTTCGGTCGCAGTGAAAATGGCTACTTATACACCTGATGTATTGGGCTCTGAATGGTATGCACGTTTGAGTAATGAGGCTGCTTTGAATGAAAACCCGAATACCAGTACGCTTCCTTATACAGATAAAGAAATACAAATGTTCCGCGATGGCTCTAATCCGGATATGTATCCAAATACAAATTGGTATGATTTAGTCTTGAAGGATGAAGCTGTTATGACAAAGCACTCTGTAAGCTTTAGCGGTGGTAATAAAGTGAAATATTTCACTTCATTAGGATATATGTATGATGATAAATTTACTCCTGGTGCAAAGAGTGAACGTTATAACTTGACTACCAATATTTCTTCAGATATTAAGTCTTGGTTGACAATGCGTTCTAATATCAATTATATTCAAAGCACTTCCGATAATGATAAAGGAGGAGTTGTTTATACACACTTGTTGACAATTCCGTCAACTTATGTTGCTCGTCAAAGTAATGGTGAATGGGGTAGCTATGAAGGTGGAAAGCCGGCTGCAACAGTAAATATGGAGCGTAACCCTTTACGCCGTTTGGAAGAAGGAGGATGGTCGAACAGTAAGACTCAGAATACTTTGATAAATCTGGCTTTAGATATTAAGCCTGTAAAAGGACTGGTATTGACAGGCGAAATGATTTATAAAGCTTGGGATTATAAATCTAAGACTTATACTGCAAATAAAAGTAAGATTAAGGATTTCCAGACCGGTACTGAGTTGAATGGTACAGATGTAACTAATTCTAAGATGGAGTACAGTTGGGAAGAAAACAGTCGCCTTACTTATAATGCATTGGCTAATTACGTTTGGAGTAATGAAAAACATAATGTGAATGTATTGGCTGGTGTATCTTATGAACATTATAAGTATCAGAAACAAAAATCATATCGTCTGAAATTCCCGACTAATGGTATGACGGACATGAATGGTGGCTCGAGTGCACCAGATGATACTTATGCTGAAGGTGGAAGTAACGAAGACAAACTGATGTCTTACTTTGGTCGTGTAAATTACTCCTTTATGGATCGTTATTTATTAGAGGCCAATATCCGTGCTGATGCTTCTTCTCGCTTTCATAAGGATAATCGTTGGGGTGTTTTCCCGTCATTCTCTGCAGGCTGGCGTATTAGTCAGGAGGGATTTATGCAAGATATCAACTGGATTAATAACCTGAAGTTGCGTGCATCTTGGGGACAGTTGGGTAATATCAATAACGTAGGCCAATATGATTATTTCTCTTCATATCAACAAGGAGGTAACTACAACTTTGAAGATGCTATTGTTTCGGGTATCGTAGAATCTAAACCTGCCAATCCGACTTTAGGATGGGAAACTGTTACTATCACTGATATCGGTGTGGATTTTGACATTTTCAATGGACTGTTGAATTTTACAGCCGATTATTATAACAAAAAAACAGATGATATCCTGTTGGCATATCCGAGTCCGAAAGAAATCGGTATTGGCTCTGATTTCAAGGTTTCACAAAATATTGGTACAGTAAGTAATAAGGGTTTAGAACTGAGTATTACACATAATAAAACTCTGGGTGACTTTGCATATACAGTTGGGTTTAACATGAGTAAGAACTGGAATAAAGTAACCAACCTGGGAGCGAATGACCCGATTATTGAAAGCCCATGGATTAAAAAGGTTGGTTATGCAATCGGTACTTTCTATGGATATCGCTCTGATGGTCTGTTGACTCAGGAGGATATTGATACCGGTAATTACATCACCGATGGTTTGGTGCCTCAAGCGGGTGATATCAAATATGTAGATTTAGATGGTGATGGTAAACTTACCGATAAAGATAGAACTTATATAGGTTGTGATGTTCCTGACATTACTTATGGTGTGAACCTGAATCTTCGCTATAAAGGATTTGAATTAAGTATGTTCGGTCAGGGAGTTACCGGTACAAAGGTAAACTTCAGTATGGAAAATGCCTGGGCATTCTCGGATTATGCAAGTCCGCGTAAATATCACTTGAAGAGATGGACGGTAGATAATCCTAACCCGAATGCAGCTTATCCTCGCATTTATCCTCGTACAAGTAAACATTCAACTTATAACCAATATTTCTCTGATTACTGGTTGTTTAATGCCGATTATTTCCGCATCAAGAATATAACTTTTGGATATTCTTTCCAAAAGCCGATATTACAGAAGTTGAGTCTGGAGGCATTGAAACTCTATGTTGCGGCTGAAAATCCGTTTACTATTCGTGCTGATCACCGTATGGAAGATTTCGACCCTGAAACGGCTTCAGGACGCGGCGTTAATACTCGTGGTACGTCTTCGATTGCTTTTGGTGTAAATCTAACATTCTAACATTATTGATTATAAAAGATGAAAACTATAAATAAATTATTCAAGGGTATATTCTTTTGCACTTTAGTTAGTGTAAGTGTTAGTAGTTGCGACTTGGAAGTGGAGCCGCCTGCTAATATTGCGGCCGAAACATATTGGACATCTGAAAAAGATGCCTGGTATAATCTGAATTCAATTTATTCTGCTGCGATTCCGGGTATTGGAATTTACGGAGATGCTTATTCGGATGATGTATATTGCCAATATGCACATGAATCTAACGCAAAAATATTCCAGCAAGATGGTTTCAGCCCTCTTTATGATGAAGGTTGGAACTTTGAGACAATTCGTAAGGAAAACTTGTTTTTGCAGAAAGTTGGAAATTGTGAGATGGATGAATCTTTAAGAGAAAGGTTCAAGGCAGAAGTTCGTGTAATGCGTGCCTGGACTTATTTGGGCATGACTATGACGTTCGGTAAAGTGCCTTTGATTACTGAAGTACTGGATTATAACTCTCCTAATATTCCGCGTGACGAGGTAAGTGTGATTCGTGATTTTATTATGAAAGAACTTACTGAGGCTGCTGCAATATTGCCCGAGAAATACGCTGGTGGTTATCCAAATGAAAAGGGACGTATCACAAAATATGCTTGTTTGTCATTGAAAGCAAGAGCGGCCCTGTATTTTGGGGACTATGCTTTAGCAGAATCTACTGCGAAGGAAGTGATGGATAAGGGAGGCTTCTCTTTGTTTAAAATATCTTCTTTGTCGGATGCACAGAAGAAAGAGGCAGAAGAAATGAGTTTGTATATTGATTTTGCAGAAAAAGGAATCGATAAAGACGAATTCGTTAAGGGTATGTTTAATTATGAAGCTTTGTGGCATACAGAAAATGCTAATCCGGATAATCCCGAATACATTATGACTCGTCAATATGCTGCTTCCAGTTGGGATTATCAAGATATGACTCGTTATACAAGTATGCGCCCGAATCAGTTGGGTGGCTGGTCTTCTGTAACTCCGACACAGAATCTGGTAGATGCTTATTGGGGAGTTGATGGCCACAGTGTACCGCAATTGCCTACTCCGGAAGAACGTGCTAAAGCGTATAACCAGATAAAGGCTGACTTGGATGCTTATCAAAAGCCTGAAGGAGAAGCTAAGTTTATTGCTTTCTGCCAGGAAAAGATAAAGAATGGAACATTGAAAGATTATAAATATATTCAAGAGTTCCGTAACCGTGATAGCCGTATGTATGTTTCTATCTTGATGCCATTCAAGAGTTGGTATGAATCTAATTATGGTGATAAGTTTGTGTATGAATGGATAAAGAATGGTAATAACGAATCAAAGACCGGATTTAACTTCCGTAAGATGCTTTCATTGGAAAATGATGCTAATGGCGACGGACAGGCAACCGGTGATTATCCTTGTATCCGTTATGCTGAAATTTTATTGATTTATGCTGAAGCGCATACACAGACTACTGGTTATGATGCTGCAACTGAAGCTGCTTTGAATCAGTTACGTGATCGTTGCGGTATGCCGGATGTGCCTTCTGGCTTGAGTAAAGAAGAAGGTCTGAAACTGATTCAGAACGAACGTCGCATTGAATTGGCTGGTGAAGGTTTCCGTGGTGACGATATGACTCGTTATAGCGATGATTACTGGAAAGAGCACATGAACAATGTACCTATCATGACTCCTGACGGTGATACGGAACTTACAATGAAATGGAGCTCTCGTATGCGTCTGAAACCAATTCCGCAAACAGCTATTGACTTAAATCCGTTATTGGCTGGTGATCAGAATCCGGGATATTAATTTAACACAGATATCTCTTAATTAAAGGTTGAAAAAAGGGGTGTCGGTTCTCAAAACCGACACCCCCTTTCTTTTAATAATCAGAAGTTTTTTATTTTTCTTTCCATGCTCCTCTCGTAAAGTCCGGAATCTCTACCGGTATACTGCCGTTTAATACCGATTGTTCGCTCAGTTCTGTGATGCACGACCATTCGGCAGCGTCATATACATCCATATCCAATGGTAATCCGTTGCGCAAACAATAAATTAGCCGGCAGTCCATTACATAGTTCATTTCATTGGGCAGATTTCTGCGATGAGCCTCTGTACCGAAAGTGGCTGTGAAAGGATGTTTGTAACGCTCCATTATTTCCTCGAGTGCTTTCCCCTCAAGAGGAGAGCCGGCGTCGGGTTCGAGAGCAATGCTGGGAACGGGATATTTCTGCGCGAATCCTTTTGTTCCACAAACTGTATGCAGGCGGCTGTAAGGACGTGGAGTTACTACATTATACTGAATCATGATACTTTTGCCCTTCACTGTTTGTATCAAGGTAGTATTCATGTCACCCAATAAGTATTTCTGGCGGGCTTCCGGAGAGTCTGCTCCGAAGTTTTTACGGGCATATTCGGTCATACCTGCCTGAAGACTGGACAGAGAAACCAAGTAGTTCATGCGGTCTCCCCGATGGATATTCAGTATCTGGCAAACCGGACCAAGACCGTGGGTCGGATAAGGATTACCGGTATGTTCTATACTATATTTCTTTCCCCAGTGATTGTGAAATCCTCCTTTACTTTCGTCGGCGAAGTAGATAGAACGCAGGTCATGTATGTATGCTCCCTCTACATGGGTTATTTCGCCGAATACACCCTGTTGTGCCATGTTAAGCGTAGTCAGTGCAAACGGGTCATAACAACAATTTTCGAGCATCATGCAGTGCTGTCTTGTCTTTTCGGCCGTATCTACCAACTTCCAACACTCTTCTACAGTCATGGCTGCAGGAACTTCAATGGCTACATGCTTGCCATGCTCCATGGAGTATACTGCCATGGGAGTGTGGGTCAGCCAGTCGGTACAGATGAATACGAGATCAATGTCATCCCGTTCGCACATTCGTTTCCATCCATCCGGTCCGGTATAGCCGTCCGGTTGCGGATAACCGGCTTCCCGAAGTATCTTTTGGGCTTTAACCAGATTGCCTTCCCTGATTTCACAAAGTGCTTTGATTTCGACACCTTCGATTTGCAGATAACGTTGCAGAGTCAATACACCTCTATTGCCAAGCCCTATGAAAGCAAGGCGTACCATCGGGAGTGGGGGATGTGCCAGTCCGAGCACATGTGTTTGCGAAGGAGTTTTCATGTGTAGTTAGGATGTTAGGGTTGTATATAAAAAAAGAGAATCTAATTTCTCAGATTCTCTTTAGAGCGGAAGACGGGGCTCAAACCCGCGACCCTCAGCTTGGAAGGCTAATGCTCTATCAACTGAGCTACTTCCGCAATTTTTGTGGGCAAAGATGGATTCGAACCACCGAAGTCGAAAGACAGCAGATTTACAGTCTGCCCCATTTGGCCACTCTGGTATTTGCCCTTTTGTTTGCTTTTGAGTCCCTTTGCTTTCTCTTAAGTAGGTTTGTTTCTCAATTGCGATGCAAAGATACAACTATTTATTTAAACTCCAAACAAAATCGATCATTTTTATTGCAGTAATTGCACATTCGTCTCCTTTATTACCCAGTTTGCCGCCGGCTCTGTCTTCTGCCTGCTCCATAGTGTTGGTGGTAATTAATCCGTAAATAACTGGTATATCGCCAGTTGCGTTCAGTTGCGCTACGCCTTGTGTCACTCCCATGCAAACATAATCAAAATGTGGAGTATCTCCTTTAATTACGCAACCAATGATAATAATTGCATCTATATCGCTATTTTCCATCATCTGATTAGCGCCGAAGGTAAGTTCGAAACTTCCGGGTACTGTCTTTACCAGGATATTTTCTTCTTTGGCTCCATGTTTCTTCAAAGTTTTCACAGCTCCGTCCAGCAGAGCACCGGTGATGTTAGCGTTCCATTCGGAAACAACGATACCGAATTTCATTTCTTCTGCATTCGGAACTGAATTAAAATCGTAACCTGATAAGTTATGATATGCTGTTGCCATAATTTATATGTTTTTGGTTGGTTGAAAAAAAGCTACCCAGATTGGTTTGGGTAGCTTTCTATATAATAAGGTATATACCCCGTTATTATTTTTTCAGCAGTTTAGCTTGCTCGATGTATTTATCGATATCCATTGCCTGATAAGACTGGAAGTATTTATCCTTAATCTTGGTGAAGGCTTTTACTGCTTCTTCGTTCTTGCCTTGCTTCATCAGGATTTCTCCGGCTTGGAGCAGGAAGATAGGGCTCAGGGTGCTGTTGTCTGCATGATCTGCCGCTTTCAGAAGAGCAGAAGTTGCTTTATCGAGTTGGCCTAACTGAGCGTAGCAGTTACCAATGGCACCTTGAATGGCAGGAGCTACCATCTGGTCGTCTCCACTGAAACCGTCAAGTGCTTTGATGGCTTCTTCATATTTTCCTAAATTCTGGTAGCAGATACCGGCGTATGCCTTTGCCAGATTGGCTGCTTTAGTACCGCTAAACTGATCGGCTACTTTCAGGAAACCGATAGAACCGATGCTATCACCGTTCAGTGCTTGTTCGTATGCACTTTGCTCAAAGTACTGTTCGCTTTTGAAAAGAGCAGCCTGTGCTTTTTCTTCACGAGGTTCTGCGTAGAAATTCTTGTAGAGGATTGCACCTGCTACGATTACGATTACGGCTACAACGGCGCCAATGATTGCTTTTTTGTTTTTAACAAGAAATGCTTCCGACTGTGTCAGTGCATCTTCCACATTCAGTTCGTTGTTGTGGTTCTTTTGTTCTGCCATTTTTATATGATTCTTTTTGTTATTTTTTCAACTGGATATTTTGGTCAGCAAAAGTAGTTTTTTTATATATATAAACGAAATTTAGAGGCATCTTTTTTTGTTTTGCGACCTAAAACCCCGAAAATCTTTCTACTTTTGTAACCAAACTCAATGTGCACACATGATACTGAAGCGTATATCTATACTGAACTATAAGAACCTGGAGCAGGTAGAACTGAATTTTTCGGCTAAACTGAATTGCTTTTTCGGGCAGAACGGGATGGGAAAAACCAATCTGCTCGATGCGGTCTACTTTCTGTCTTTTTGTAAAAGTGCAGGAAATCCGATCGATTCGCAGAATATTCGTCATGAACAGGACTTTTTTGTTATTCAAGGGTTCTATGAGGCGATGGACGGAACACCCGAAGAGATTTATTGCGGAATGAAGCGTAGGTCGAAAAAACAATTCAAACGTAATAAGAAAGAATATTCGCGCCTGTCGGATCACATCGGATTTATTCCTTTGGTGATGGTGTCGCCTGCCGACTCGGAATTGATAGCGGGGGGCAGTGACGAACGTCGCCGCTTTATGGATGTAGTCATTTCGCAGTATGATAAGGAGTATTTGGATGCTTTGATTCGCTACAATAAGGCATTGGTACAACGAAATACATTGTTGAAGAGCGAACATCCGATAGAAGAAGAGCTTTTTCTCGTTTGGGAAGAGATGATGGCACAGGCCGGTGAGGTGGTTTTCCGGAAACGGGAAGCATTTATCAGTGAGTTTATTCCTATATTTCAATCGTTCTACTCGTACATTTCGCAGGATAAGGAGCAAGTGGGACTGACTTATGAGTCACACGCAAGAAATGCATCTCTGCTTGAAGTTCTGAAAGAAAGCCGGGTACGGGATAAGATTATGGGTTATTCGCTCCGGGGGATACATAAAGATGAACTCAACATGTTGTTGGGTGACTTTCCTATTAAGAGAGAAGGTTCACAAGGACAGAACAAGACGTACCTGGTTGCACTGAAGCTTGCGCAGTTTGATTTTTTGAAGCGTACGGGAAGTACGGTACCTCTGTTGCTGTTGGATGATATCTTTGACAAATTGGATGCTTCGCGCGTAGAACAGATTGTAAAGTTGGTGGCGGGTGACAATTTCGGGCAGATTTTCATAACGGATACGAATCGTGAACATTTGGACCGTATATTATATAAGGTGGGGAGTGACTATAAAATGTTTCGTGTGGAGAGCGGAGCTATCAATGAAATGGAGGAAAAAGAGAGATGAAACGAAACGATGCGGAACCGATTGGAAAACTGATTCAGAAATATCTGCGTCAGGAGAGCTTGGAGTCTCCACTGAATGAGCAACGCTTACTTGATTCGTGGGAGACGGTGCTGGGACCTACTATTATGTCGTACACAAGGGATTTGTATATTCGTAATCAGGTGTTGTATGTACACTTGACCTCTGCTGCCCTCCGTCAGGAGTTGATGATGGGGCGGGAACTTTTGGTCCGTAATTTGAATCAGAAGGTTGGGGCTACGGTGATTACCAATATTATTTTCCGCTAAACGACTATTCTTTTATAATAAATGAAGGCTTTGTTTGTATCAAACGGAGCCTTCATTCTTTATGAACAGAGTCTCTGTTCGAAGAGAACGGAGATTCTATCTACAACTAAAATGTGGTGCTCTCAGTATTTCAAGAATGGGATTGTATCTATGACGGGCATCTTCAGTGCATTCAGTTCCTGGCAGGCACGATCGTAGTAAGTCGGATTTTCTAAATCAAGGTTATTGTGTGCGTCCAGTCCGATAATAGCCGTGCATCCTTCATTGGCTGCGATATGCCAGAATTGCGGGCAAGGATAAGTCGTTATTCCCCGTGCTTCATTGATGGCTACATAGCCGATATTATATTCCAAAGGGAGGTGCAATCGGGCTGCTGCCCGACAGATATGGCGGCTGACACTGATACAATGTTTGTCAAATTCAGGGTAGGAACGCATAAAAAGATCCGGATGTGCCAGGTAGGCGAACAGTCCGCTTTCCATTCCTTCGATAGTGCTTTCTTCATAAAGGTCGAGCATATCCCGATTAGTGGTATGATGCCCGAAGTAGGGAAACTTTTCGTCAGTATGGTAATGGTGGTTTCCAAAGAGGATATAATCCAACCGGTACTCTTTGATGATTTCTTTCAGCCAGTGGATGTATTCGGGAAAGTATTCATACTCCAATCCGATTTTGATGCTGATTTGATTCCGGTATTTTTCTTTCAAGGCACGGATGCTTTCTATATATTCCGGTAAGTCCTCCGGGAGCATACGTATGTCTGATACAAAATCTGTGTGATACTTCCATGGGCCATGATCAGAAAAGCCCAATTCCTGAAAGCCACCTTTGATGGCACTGCGTACATAGTCTTCATCATCTCCCACGGCGTGCATGCAGCGAGTGGTATGTGTGTGATAATTTGTTTTCATTGTGCTATAATAGTATCCATACGGAAGTCGAATGCTTCTGCAGGTACTTCTTCTATCAATTGAAACGGGAAACAAATGCCGACTTTGGGAGCCGGAATTTGAGGTAATAAACGGTCGTAATATCCTTTGCCGCGGCCTAAACGATGTCCGTACCGATCGAAAGCAACACCCGGAATCACAGCCAGATCTATTGTTTCGTAATCGGTGAATGGCGCTCCGGTTGGTTCGGCAATACCATACGAACCTATGGCGAGATCTTGGGGGCCTGTGTAAACGCGAAGTTCTAACTCGTCGCCTGTTACTACAGGCAATATGATTCTTTTCGACCGGCTCCACTTCTCAATGAAGGCGTGCGTCTGCACTTCATCCTTCATTGAGTGATAGAGCAATATAGTATGCCCTTTTTGAAATTCGGGGCATGCCTCAAGAGTTATCAATACCTTTTCCGACAACGCTTTAAGCGTAGAGTCGGAGTATTTCTTCTTCTCCTGTGCTATCCACTTGCGCAGTTGTTTTTTTCTTTCCATCTTTCTTTTCCTCCTTTTGAGGTTCTACGCTGACGGGAGCCTTAGGGAATGCTTCTCCACTTTCAAGCAACTCGACGGCCTTCTTCACTGTCTGATCGCTTTGGTTGAGATATTGAATATAGGCTTCTTTTCCCAGCATATTATAGATGATATTTCCGTAAATGCTCTTTTCCAGTAATTTATATGATTTCTGAATCAGGATGTTTCTTCGTTTCACCCCTTTGCTGTCAGCGTAGCGTATGAACTGTTCGACCAGTCCCTGACGACGCAGATAGTTTAAGAGTGATTCTTCGTCTTCGTACTTCTTCAACTTATCGCGGTTATTATCCGTGTAATGGAAGGTGAATTGGATGGTAAGTCCTTTGCTCAGCACCTCGGTCAGATATGAAGTCACTCCCGTGGTGTCTTGTGGGACGAATACATCCGGCATGATACCTCCTCCTCCGTACACCGGACGTCCGAGGGCGGTAGAATAACGCAGGTTTTCATCGAGCTTGATACTATCTTTTGAGAAGTACTCTCCATGTTCATATCGTGTCAGCCAATCCATTTCGTAGTTGCGGTCTTTACCATTCTGATAAGGGCGTTGAATGCAGCGTCCGGATGGAGTATAATAGCGGGCAATGGTCAGCCGGATGGCTGATCCGTCACTGAAGTCGATAGGCTGTTGTACCAGGCCTTTACCGAACGAACGGCGACCCACTACCATACCTCGGTCGTTATCCTGAATAGCACCGGTGAAAATTTCACTGGCCGAAGCCGAACCTTCGTCAATCAGCACGATAACGGGCATTTTCTGGCAACTGCCTGTTCCATTGGCAAATTCGTCGGCACGGGGATATTTGCGTCCTTCCGTATAGACTATCAGTTTACCTTCGGGCAAGAATTCGTTGACCATGCGCACTGCAGCTTCCATATATCCTCCTGTGTTGCCACGTAAGTCGATGATCAGCCCTTTGCAGTTCTTATGATTCAGTAAAGCAATGGCATTCAGCAACTCCACATGTGTAGTACGCCCGAATTTACTAACCTGTATATAGCCAAAGTCATCTGTCAACATATAAGCTGCGTCGATGGTGTTTTGCGGAATGTCACCGCGTGTGATAGTGAAGTTCAAAAGATCTTTCTCCGTAGCGCGCTTCACGCCCAGTTTTACTTGAGTACCCTTCGGCCCTTTCAGAGTGCGCATGGCACGTTCGTTGGTCACTTTTTTCCCTATAAACAAACTGTCGTCTACCATCACGATACGGTCACCGGCCATTAATCCTACCTTTTCGGAAGGTCCTCCCTGAATGACACTGTTCACATGGATAGTGTCGTCCTGGATGGTGAACTGGATACCGATACCGCTGAAGCTGCCTTCCAGTTCCGATGTCACTTCTTCCAGGTTTTGTGCCGGAATGTAAGTAGAGTGGGGATCCAGTTCTGCCAGAATCTGTGGCATTGCCTTTTCCACAAGGTCGGCCATGTTGACGGTGTCCACATACTGGTCATCGACAATGCGCAGCAAAGCATTCAACTTGTTCGAAGAGCCGTTGATAATGCCGAGTCGGTTGCCGGCAAAGTGTTTGGCATAAAATGTACCTATCAGAATTCCGATTACCACACTGATAGCGATGATGACAGGGGTAAACCGTGAAGAGTTCTTTGTACTCATATCTTTTTATAGTTATTGGCTACGGACGACAAACTACCGGAGAGCTGCGTTGTAGTCAGTTGTTTATGTATGTTGTTTCATTTTTCACTCGTATCGACAAAAACGACTTCGATACCTGCACGTTTCAGTAACTCTATTCCGTCTTCCAGGCGATAGTGTTCAGAGTACACCACTCGCTTGATGCCTGCCTGTATGATCAGTTTGGCACATTCGATGCAAGGTGAAGCAGTGACATACATCGTAGCACCGTCACTACTGTTGTTGGAACGTGCTATCTTGGTGATGGCATTGGCTTCAGCATGCAGAACATAGGGCTTGGTGACGTTGTTATCATCTTCACAAACGTTCTCAAAGCCGGATGGTGTTCCGTTATATCCGTCTGAGATAATCATTTTGTCTTTGACAATCAGTGCTCCTACTTTACGGCGTTGGCAATAAGAGTTTTCCGACCAGATGGAAGCCATGCGGATATAACGCTTGTCCAAATCTGATTGTTTGCTGTTTGCTGTGTCCATACGCTGTTATATTATTTATTGTTGTCCTTATCAACATGAAATACCAGGCATAACTCTCTTCCTCCCTCATCCTTGTAATAGATAAAGAGGTTGTCGTAATTCCCTTTGTACGAAGTAGCCCTGTTGAGTCCTTCGACAAATTTGTTACTAAATCCTAACGGATCATTTTCAGACCCTTTTACGGAAGCTGAGAAAGCATTGCTTTCGCCATTGGCACTCCAGGTTCCGGTATAAGAATGTGACAAAAGCGTTCCGCTAAACTTTCCGCTGATGACATTGTCTGTAGTCTCCCCTTCGAATTTGATTGTGTATGCACCTTCTTTATTGATGTAATTCTTGATGGATTGTTCATATTTGTCTTTATCACCCCAGAAATCATAGGGTTTGTGTTCGTTCTTTTTGGTAATATACGTCAGTTTCCATACTTTTCCGGTAAAGATACCGTTCACATCATCCGAATCGTTGCATCCGCTTACAAAAGGGAGCATCAAAAGTAATAATAATAAGTATTTATATTTCATTTTTTTCTATTTTTTTATTCCGTTTCTGATTAGTAATGCGTCAATCGTAGGTTCTTGTCCTCTGAAACGTTTGTAAAGTATCATCGGGTGCTCTGTTCCGCCTTTCGACAAGATGTTGTTACGGAAGGAATTGGCTACCTCTTCATTGAAGATTCCTTTTTGCTTGAACAGTGAGAATGCATCCGCATCCAGAACTTCCGCCCACTTGTAGCTATAGTAACCTGCTGAATATCCTCCGGCAAAGATGTGTGAGAACTGGGTACTCATACAGGTTTCCGAAACTGTGGGCAATATCTGTGCTTGAGCCCATGCCTGACGTTCGTATGCCTTTACGTCACCTTCGAAGGGGGTATTGCGGGTATACCAGGCCATATCTAACAGCCCGAAACTGACTTGGCGAAGACAGGCGTACGCAACATTGAAGTTTGATGCATCTACCAGCCGGCTGATCAATTCGTCAGGCAACGGTTCTCCGGTCTGATAATGATTGGCAAAGGTATGCAGGAATTCTTTTTCAATCCCGAAGTTCTCCATGATTTGGGACGGGAGCTCTACAAAGTCCCAGTATACATTCGTTCCGCTCAAGCTCTGATAAGTTGAGTTGGCAAACATCCCATGCAAGGCATGCCCGAATTCGTGGAGGAAGGTTTCCACCTCGTCATAAGTCAGCAGTGCCGGCTTGCTTTCTGTCGGTTTGGTGAAATTCATGACTACCGATACATGTGGACGGCTGTTTTCACCGGTATCTTCTATCCATTGTCCTTTGAATTCTGTCATCCAGGCACCGGAACGTTTACCTTCGCGCGGATGGAAATCCGTATACAGTACGGCGAGGAAACTTCCGTCTTTATCCAGCACTTCGTAAGCATCCACATCTTTGTGATATACCGGGATATCCGGGTTCTTATGAAACGTGATGCCATACAATTGGGTAGCCAGTCCGAAGACTCCCGCTTTCACTTTGCTCAGTTCGAAGTAGGGGCGGAGCATCTCTTCGTTAATATTGAACTGCCGGTCTTTCAGTTTGTTGGAGTAGTAGCTCCAATCCCAAGGCATCACTTCAAAAGCATCTCCTTGTTCTGTACGGGCTAATTCTTGTACAGCTTCGTACTCTTTATGGGCGGTGGGGGTATATGCATCCAGCAATTGGTTGAGCAGTTTATATACGGCATCACCGGTTTCGGCCATGCGTTCTTTCAGTGTATATTCCGCATAATTGTCATAACCCAGTAATTGTGCGATTTCCATGTGGATATTGGCTATCTTTTTCACAATTTCCAGGTTGTTATATTCGTTGTCGTGGGTACATTTTGTATTGTAAGCCATGTAAAGTTCACGACGTAAATCCCGGTTATCAGCATACGTCATAAAAGGAATATAACTGGGGGCATGCAATGTGAACACCCAGCCATTCACTCCTTTTTCCCGGGCTGTTTCTGCAGCGGCTTCGATGGCGCTTTCCGGCAGACCGGCCAACTGGGCTTCATCGGTCAGAGTCAACTGATAGTTATTGGTTTCTTTCAGGTTATTTTCACTGAAATCCAATGTCAGTTTACTAAGATTCTTTGTCAGCTCGCGATATTTCTCCTTGGCTTCTCCCTGCAGGTTGGCTCCGCGACGAATAAATCCGTTATAAGCGTTTTCCAGAAGCTTGGTTTGTTCCGGAGTCAGCTCTATGGAATCCTTTTGACCGTATACAACTTTGATACGTTCGAAGAGTTCCTGATTCAAGCTGATGTTATTGCTGTGTTCGCTTAACAAAGGAATCATCTCCTGGGCAATCTTCTGCAGGTCATCATTGGTTTCAGCACTGCGCAAATTGCCGAATACGGTGGTAACCCGATCGAGTAACTCTCCTGATTTTTCATAAGCAAGAATTGTGTTAGCGAATGTGGGAGCCTCCGGGTTGTTGACGATGGCATCTATTTCTGCTGCCTGGCGACTGATACCTTCACGAATGGCGGGTTCGTAATGTTCATTTTTTATTTTGTCAAAAGGAACAGTGCCATACGGAGTTGTATATTTCTCAAAAAATGGATTTTGTGCATTTGCTATATTTGTCATATTCAGTAATATCAATGTTACATTTACAAAATTACAAATTTCACCACAGAGTATCACAGACTTCCGTACAGTTTTCTTCTTATTTAACGTGTCTCACTACTGTTTTTACTACCATTTATTTGATTCTGTTGTGATTCGGGACTATAGGGCCTGGGAGAGGAAAATAAAAAAAGCTGTTCCGGGGAAACCGGAACAGCTTTTCGTATATTGTATCTTAGCTTGATTATTTAGCAGCGATAACGCGAGCCATTTCACAAACTTTGTTTGAGTAACCCCATTCGTTGTCATACCAAGAAACAACTTTAGCGAAGTTAGAATCCAAAGAAATACCTGCTTTAGAGTCGTAGATTGAAGTGTTAGCGCAACCACGGAAGTCAGTTGAAACAACTGCATCTTCAGTGTAGCCCAGGATACCTTTCAATTCGCCTTCTGAAGCTTCCTTCATAGCAGCGTTGATTTCAGCCATTGTAGCAGCTTTTTCCAGAACAACTGTCAGGTCAACTACAGAAACGTCAGAAGTCGGAACGCGGAATGCCATACCAGTCAGTTTACCGTTCAATACCGGCAATACTTTACCTACAGCTTTAGCAGCACCTGTAGAAGACGGGATGATGTTTTCCAAGATACCACGACCACCTCTCCAGTCTTTCTTAGAAGGACCGTCTACTGTTTTCTGAGTAGCAGTAGCAGCGTGAACTGTAGTCATCAAACCTTTAACGATACCGAACTTGTCGTTCAATACTTTAGCGATAGGAGCCAAGCAGTTAGTAGTACAAGAAGCGTTAGAAATGATGTCCTGTCCTGCGTATGAAGTGTGGTTAACACCATATACGAACATAGGAGTAGAGTCTTTAGAAGGAGCAGACATGATAACTTTCTTAGCACCAGCCTGGATATGTTTGCGAGCTGTTTCGTCAGTCAAGAAGAAACCTGTTGATTCAACTACAACGTCAGCATCAACTTCGTTCCATTTCAAGTTAGCAGGATCCATCTCTGCAGTCAGACGGATTTTATTTCCGTTTACAATCAGAGCACCGTCTTCTACAGCAACTTCGCCTTCGAAACGACCGTGTACTGAATCATATTTCAGCATGTATGCCAAGTATTCAGCATCCAACAAGTCGTTAATACCTACGATCTGAATGTCGTTACCAAAGTTCTTAACTGCTGCACGGAATACCATACGTCCGATACGGCCAAAACCGTTAATACCTACTTTAATCATTTTGTTTAAACTTTTAAGGGTTTTATAATATTTGTTCAAATACTTTTCTAAATTCGCATTTGTTTCATTAGAATGCGGTGCAAAAGTAAGAAAATGTTTTTATATTCGCATATTAAATTCATATTAAATATAAAAAAAGATGGGAAAAAGTACTTTTTTACAAGACTTTAAAGCTTTCGCCATGAAAGGAAACGTGGTAGATATGGCTGTCGGTGTGATTATTGGTGGTGCCTTTGGCAAAATCGTTTCGTCGGTTGTAGCCGATATCATTATGCCACCTTTGGGGTTACTCATTGGGGGAGTGAACTTTACGGACTTGAAATGGGTAATGAAAGCTGCGGAATATGGGGCTGACGGAAAAGAGACGGCCGCTGCTGTGACATTGAATTACGGCAACTTTCTGCAGGCGACTTTCGATTTTCTTATCATTGCTTTTTCTATATTCTTATTTATTAAACTGATTACAAAGTTGACTCAGAAGAAAGCTGAGGCACCTGCTGCGCCGCCCGCACCTCCTGCACCTACAAAAGAAGAGATATTGTTGACTGAAATACGTGATTTATTGAAAGAAAAGCAGTAATTTTGCGCCAAATTCATAACATATCTATATATGCAAGAGAAAATTATAATACTTGATTTCGGTTCACAGACCACGCAGCTTATCGGTCGCCGGGTGCGCGAGTTGGATACGTATTGCGAGATTGTCCCCTATAACAAGTTTCCCAAAGGCGATGAAACCGTCAAGGGAGTGATTCTGTCGGGAAGCCCCTTCTCCGTATATGACGAAAGTGCGTTCAAGGTCGATTTGAGCGAAATCAGAGGTAAATACCCCATCTTGGGCATCTGCTATGGTGCACAGTTTATGGCGTATACCAATGGTGGCAAAGTAGAACCGGCAGGTACCCGTGAGTATGGACGTGCTCACCTGACTTCTTTCTGCAAGGACAATGTTTTGTTCAAAGGTGTGAGAGAGGGTACGCAGGTATGGATGAGCCACGGTGATACCATTACTGCTATCCCTGAGAATTTTAAAACCATTGCATCGACAGACAAAGTGGCTATTGCCGCCTATCAGGTAGAGGGCGAACAGGTATGGGGAGTACAGTTCCATCCGGAAGTTTTCCACAGTGAAGACGGTACGCAGATGCTTCGCAATTTCGTTGTCGATGTATGTGGCTGTAAACAGGACTGGAGTCCGGCGTCATTCATCGAGAGCACGGTTGCCGAATTGAAAGCTCAGCTGGGTGATGACAAGGTTGTACTGGGATTAAGCGGAGGAGTTGACTCTTCTGTAGCCGCCGTTTTGCTGAACAGGGCTATTGGCAAGAATTTGACTTGTATTTTCGTTGACCACGGTATGCTTCGCAAGAACGAGTTTAAGAACGTGATGCACGATTACGAATGCCTTGGCTTGAACGTGATTGGTGTGGATGCCAGTGAGAAGTTCTTCTCTGAACTGGAAGGCGTCACCGAACCTGAACGTAAACGTAAAATTATAGGTAAAGGATTTATTGACGTATTCGATGAAGAAGCACATAAACTGAAAGATGTGAAATGGCTGGCTCAGGGTACGATTTATCCGGACTGTATCGAGTCGCTTTCTATCACCGGTACTGTTATCAAGAGTCACCACAATGTGGGAGGACTTCCTGAAAAGATGAATCTAAAACTTTGTGAACCGCTTCGCCTGTTGTTTAAGGACGAGGTTCGTCGTGTAGGTAGAGAGTTAGGTATGCCCGAGCACTTGATTACCCGTCATCCTTTCCCCGGGCCGGGACTTGCTGTTCGTATCTTAGGTGATATTACTCCTGAGAAGGTTCGTATCTTGCAAGATGCCGATGATATCTTTATTCAGGGTTTGCGCGATTGGGGATTGTACGATCAGGTGTGGCAGGCAGGTGTTATCTTGCTTCCTGTTCAATCGGTAGGCGTAATGGGAGACGAACGTACTTACGAACGTGCCGTTGCTTTGCGTGCCGTGACTTCAACGGATGCTATGACAGCCGACTGGGCGCATTTGCCTTATGAATTCCTTGGTAAAGTGTCGAATGATATTATAAATAAGGTAAAAGGTGTGAACCGTGTGACCTATGATATCAGTTCGAAGCCACCTGCAACTATCGAATGGGAATAAAATCCTGTGATTGACTTTTAGCGATATTTTATATTGATATTTGAAATCAGCATTTTAAGTAAATAATTGCTTAATCTGCTGATTTCTTTTTATGATATCGGTTGAAGTCATTTATTCCGATTTACGATAGAAAATTTAGTTGTTGAAATAGCAAATATCTCTTTCATTAACGTATATGTATTATTGGGGGAGAAACTGGAACTTTCCTTTGATATCTCGTTAGAAACCAAGATATTGTGGCCTTCCCTTCTTCCTTCGGTCAATGCTTGTTTTAATTCTATGTTAAAGCAAGTGTTCTGTATTTAAATAACAAGCCCTTTCGATGTAAAAAACTTGTTCTTTATCAGGAGATAAAGGAAGGTCTCACAGATAGTGTTAACAATGTTAATAAGGAGAAGTGTCCGGTTGAGGACCATGTGCAAAGGATAGTCTTCCGTTTTTGAGTAAAATAGAAAAGGGAGATCCTCACGGACTTCCCTTCCCTTTTCCTTTTTTAAACCTTATGTAGTTGCTATAAATCTCTTACCACAACACCCTATTATACTAAAAATCAATACTTAGTAAAAAATTATATTGTTTTTGTATTTAGTTCCTATCGAAAACACTATTCCAATGCTTTACCGGCAGTCATCGGCCAGTAAGGATTCTGATACAACTGAGTTGTGTTGATATCTTCCGGATTGGTAGCGGTCAAAGACATATCTTCTATGCCGATCGGATCCAGATAAAATGCTTTACGCCAAGTCAGACCGTCATACAATTCATTATTGATTGAGGTTCTGCGAAGTGGGCGTAAGTATTTGCTGTCGCTTTTGGGCGAAACGTTTGCATCAAGGGTACCATCGTCCTTAATGTCCTTGTGATCTTTATAAGCGGCATCCCAGAAGTTGATACCTTCAATGATATAGGGTTTGGTCAGCAATTGATCCCAGGAACGCCATCTCTTCAGGTCGTCCCAGCGCATACCTTCACCGATGAGTTCACAACGGCGTTCGCGACGGATATTATAGAGGGTAACATCCACCATTTTGCTGCCCGAATAAACGGCTAAGTCATTTTCTTTGCTCAAGTCGGTTGCTGCAATAGTCTTGGCATAATCGTCGTCAACACCGGCGCGTGTGCGGAGTGCTTTCCAATACTTTTGTGCCTTGGCATCCAGTGAACCGGTTTTCTCGTAGCAGGCTTCCATGTAATTGAGGTTAGCTTCTGCAGAACGGAAGACAACACAAGCATTGGTCCCCAGCAGTTCGTCACCCTTAGTCTGTGCGTAATCGTAAGTGTGAGCTTTACGTGGGCGGTATCCTGTAAGGTCTTGAGTCTGTTTCTGTTCGGAGATGATATTCGGAACTCCGAAAAGCAGTGTTGTGCCGGCTGCTGCTACAGCCGGGTTTTTGGTATCACTGTGCAATACATCTTTTTCACCCCATACAAACAGTTGCAGACGTTCGTCGCGATTTTCTTTTTCATCCGAGATAGATACATCGCCGTGATATTCGTCGCCTGCAGCATAAATAGGCAAACCGCTTTTCATCAAGAAAGTAGTAATGAATCCGCGAGTCAATCCGGTACGGTCACCGTTCTGCAGACGTGCAGGCGCACAATGTGAAACATTTAATGATTTGTCATACTGTTTCCACAACAACACCTCGCTATAACCGGAAGCATCCGGTGTGCTGAACATTTCGTAATACGGGTTCCAATTATAGATTTGTCCATACTCCGGATTTAGCACGTGTGAGTTCTCGGTCAGCGTGCAGTGGTCGGCTACGGCTGCTGCCGCATTCATGGCTTCGGTCAGGAAGAAGTCTATCTCACCGTCAATGTTGAACGTTTTGCCGCTGTTGTAAGACATTTTAGCACCCGGCCAACTTTCATCTCCCGGCACACGTCCGGTTCCCCGATGATATTTCTCGAAAGTAGCTTCGAACAGGGCTACTCTTGATTTATAGAGTTGAGCCACCTGCTTGTTGATACGCTGGTTGTTTTGGAAACCCTGGTCGTGCATACGGTTGATAGCTTCATCCAAATCTTTCAGAATCTGGCGGGCTACTTCATTGCGCGGAGCACGCGTACTGTACTCCAGTAAAATCTCTTCCTGATCGGGGAGAACTTTATCTACGATAGGATAGTCGCCATATTTCACCAATGCTTTATAGTAGGCCATGGCACGGAAGAAGTAAGCTTCGCCGATGTAGTGTTTCAGGTCCTCAACCGATCCTTGAATCGATCCTTCTTTTTCTTTGGGAAGTACTTGTTCAAGCAGGTAATTCCATGTACGGATTCGGTTTAATGGAGCTTGAATCGATTTCCCGCTTCCTACCTGCCAGTTACCGGCAAAATAATCCAGGCTACTGTCGTCTGCCAACAGGTTGTCTGTGTTGGCATCGTTGCGTTGCATGCCTGAGTTCCAAGCCTGTTGGTGATATAGCTTATAATTTCTGGAGTCGTCCAGATAGTCGTTGTAGTAGTTATTGAGGTAGTTTGCTACCTGGTCTACTGTACTGAAGTACTTCTCAGGAGTTACCTGGCTGATAGGTGACCGGTCGAGAAAATCCTCGCACGAAGTTATCGCCAATCCGCCCATTGCTATCAATGAGCAGAAGTATATATGTTTTAATTTTAGTCTCATAGTTCATTCAATGAATTAGAAGTTAACGTTTAAGCCGATTGAAATAGTTCTCTGCAACGGATATAATTTACCCGGTCCCCAGTCTCCACCCAGTGTTTCCGGGTCGAATATATCACTGATGCCTGAGATTGTCAGCAAGTTGTCTCCTGATACATAAACACGTACCGATTCCATGGCGGCTTTCTTGGTCCATGCTTTGGGAAGAGTGTAACCTATTTGTGCATTCTTCAGGCGGCAGTAGGCTGCATTTTGCAAGTAACCGCTTTGCGTTTTTTGGTTTTTATTGCTGCTGAAGTATGGTTTCGGATAGTAGGCATTGGTGTTTGCTCCCAATGGGTCGCCTTCAGGACGCCAATAGTCGAGGTGTTCCTTGAATACGCATGATTGCCACATACCTCCGTTGGCTCCCCAGAAATACGGACCGTCCAACATGTAATCCCTTTTCATCACTCCCTGAATGAAGAGTGAGAAGTCGAGTCCTTTCCAGGAACCATCCAGTGTCAGACCGAAGTTGTAACGTGGAGTGCTGTTACCGATAATCTTTAAATCGCCATGGTCGTTTACTGTATTGGCACCGCTGTTCACACCGTCTTTTCCGTCAATATTGGCATACATGATATCACCGGCACCCCAGGCTGATCCCCAGTTCGGTTTTCCTCCGTTGGCTAAGTGCTTGTCCATCTCTTCTTGGGTTTGTGCAATTCCGATGGTTTTATATCCCCAAATCTCACCTATGGTTTTTCCTGTATAGTACTTTTCGCCCAAAGACAAGGTTTTATTCGGGTATTCCAATATTTTCTGCATATTGTCAGACATGACGAGGCGGACACCGTAATTGAACTGCTGAATGCGGTCTCTCCATGAAAGCTCTAATTCCCAACCATACGATTTCATATCGCAGTTGTTGATTTGTGGAGCGCTGGCACCCAATACGGAGGGCAGTGTAGGAGCCGGACCGATCATGTCGTATGTATAGCGGTTGTAGTAATCGAATGAACCTGTCAGACGGTTGTCAAACAATCCCCAGTCGATACCCACGTTCCATGATTCGATGGTTTCCCAGGTCATCAAACTGCTGACGATACCGGGCAGACCGGCTACATTCTGTTTTTTGCCGTTGATCAACCATCCCGAGGAAGCACTGCCTGTAGGCATGTTTTGGTAGAATGGATACCAAGCGTTCGTTTCACTGGTATTGTTATTACCGAGCTGTCCCCACGAACCTCTCAGTTTTAAAGTTCCTACCACTTGAGTCAGTGGTTCAAAGAATGCTTCGCGTGAGATGTTCCATCCTGCGGAGAATGATGGGAAAAGCCCCCAGCGTTTGTCACCGATAAATCGGGAAGAACCGTCGTAGCGAAGGTTGGCCTCAAGCATGTAGCGTTCTTTATAGTTATAATTTAAACGTCCGAAGAAACCGGCGATTGCTTTTTCACTGGCCCATGAACTGGCTTTTTTATTGTCTTGTGTCAATCCCAAAGACGGTACTTCAGGACTGATCAGGTCTGTACCGAACCCAGTCAGCCCGCTTGGGCGGTAAAGCTCACCATTGAAACCGACCATTATCTTAAAGTTGTGATCACCGAAGGTCTTGGCGAAGTCCGTATAAATATTGGTAGAAAAGTAGTCTTCACTTTCACGTGAGTCTTGTACTTCGGAATAACCGGCTGCATTATCGCCCCATCCTAATAAATAGGGTTGATTGTCGGCATCATAAGCGTAAATAGGAAGCACAGCCCATGATTGTTTGCGTGTATAGGTACGCATACTGCCTTCTGCTACGATACGCCAGTCTTTTATGGGTTCGAAGATGGCCTGCAATTGTTGGGTATACCAGTTTTTCTGGCTGGTTTGTTTACCACCGTCTTCCATTTCGATTATTTCCATTTTCTGCTGATAATGTCCGTTCGGATCTCTTACCGGACAAGTCGGCCAACGGCGGGCGATATTATGGAAGAACAGACCGGTCATGTAAGTCGGACGGTCGTAATCTTCGCGTGTCCACTTGCTGGTGTAGTTCAAAGTAACCCAGTCGGTTAACTTTGCAGAAATTTTGGCGTTCATGGTGTAACGGTTGAACTGATCTTCACCGTGTCTTAGCAGACCTTTCTGGTCAAGAAAACTGCCACTGATCATATAAGTGAGTTTGTCTGTACCGCCGCTGATATTCAGATTGTGCTCTGTTGAGGGTACCCAATTTTTATAGAACTCTTTAAACCAGTCTGTGTTGGCGAAGGAACCTGTATAGTTTTGCCATTTTCCGTCATTACCGGCCTTCGCTCCATAGTATTCAGGAGTGTTCGGGTCGGTGTATTTCCCTGTCTGATAGTTTTTAATACGCTCCAAGGCCGCTTCGTCAAATACCAAACCTCCTCCATCGTTTGTGTTGGCACGGTTGAAGTATTGTGCGAAGGTATAAGAATCCACCATTTCCGGAATCTGAATTGCATCGGAGAAACGTACGTTACCCGAGTAATTCACACGAGTCTTACCGGACTTACCGCTCTTGGTTGTAATCATGATTACACCGAAAGAAGCACGTGCACCGTAGATAGAAGAAGAGGCGGCATCTTTTAATACTGAAATGTTTTCGATGTCATTCGGGTTCACTGTGTTCATGTCACCTTCGATGCCGTCGATCAATACCAACGGGCTTCCGCTCGAACCTTCGCCGATGGTACCGGCACCGCGGATATTGATACTGAGACTACTGTCCAGTGCGCCACCGCTATTACCTACTGACATATTCAATCCCGGAACCACACCTTGAAGGGCTTGTGATACGTTTTGTACCGGACGAGATTCGATTACTTTTGAGTCCACCATGCTGACAGAACCGGTTACATTCACCTTTTTCTGTGAGCCGTAACCTACTACTACGACTTCGTCCAACTGTTGAGAATCCTCTTTCAACGTCACACTGATAGGCTCGCTACTTGCTTTCACCGTAACGGTTTTGTATCCGATAAATGAAATTTGGATGGCGCCTCCTAGAGGGGCTTCGACCGAGAATTTTCCTTCCAGGTCGGTAATGGTACCTGTGTTGTTTGCGAGAACTTTTACGGCTACACCGATCATCGGTTCTCCGGTTTCATCTACTACAGTACCTTTTACTTTTACTTTAGCTTGTTGTACAGCTTCAATCGCGTGTTCTTCGTTAGTATCAGCCGTGGCTTGCTGAGGTGTTGCACACCAAAGCATGATAGAAGCGGCAATTGCCATTTTTAGGCGACTTGTTTCCCGAAGTCGTATCAGGCTTGGAAACAGGTTGGTTTTTTCTTTCATACACTAAATTGTTCGGTTAAACATAAATTTGAATAGTTTGTTTTTTGAGATTTTTCCGGTAAAGATTTATCTTGCCGGAAGTGATGTTTAAGTGTCTTTTTTGTTTCTACTCCATAAGCTTGTCTGATTAGGGTTATCTTATAATATCGTTTTTGTCTTGTCTGAGATGTGCTGATGGTACGGAGTTATGACTATTATAAAGTACTCCAGGTACTTATTTTTGAGTAGATATATGAGAATAGCTATATAAGGGGAAAAGAGAGATAAAGGTAGTAATGCTTTTACTACCTACCCTTTATGTAGGAAATATGTGTATCAGATCTCCCCCTTATATTGTATGTTTATGACTAGAAATGGCCTTTTGTGTTCTACTTGAAGTCTACTTGGATTTAACGAAAAGACAAGAATAGCTATGGGTGATGGAACATATTTTAGTATTTATGCAAAAAAAATCACTTAATTTTATGGTTTATTAAAATGAATGTTTACCTTTGCCGTAAGTATAGCTGATGAATTATGACTATACTGCTTAAGTTAACTTAATATTAGTAAATAAAAAGTTGCTTTGATTATTTCAGAATAAGTACCTGGAGAACTTGGCCTTTTTATGTATTTCCCTATAACATCATTTCTCCCTTTTTCTTATTATACCTACGTTGCCGATTGGCTTGATAATTGGTGATGTTTTCGTCTTGATTGACTTTAAGATATCGATAAGTGTCTACTGCAAAGGCATGTATACCGGAAAAGTATGAAAGGGCAAGACTTTCCATATCATTTCAATAGCGATAATGAATGCAAAAAAAAGGTATCCTCACGGACACCCTTTTTCAATTTTCCTTTTTTAAACCTTATGTAGTTGCTATAAATCTCTTACCACAACCTCCTTATTATTATACTAAAAATCAATATTTATATATTTGATATAATTATTCTATAGCTGCTGTGTTTCTTTCTTCAGGCCAGTATGGGTTCTGATAGATAACCGATGAAGCTATTTCGCCTGACGGTGATAATAATTCGATCTGTCGGATAGGTACGGGATAGAGATAATGCGCTTTAGCCCAAGTATAACCGTCATAGATTTCATTATTCTTTTGTACAACAGAATAAGGACGTAAATAGTTGGATAATTTTCTGGATGAAACATTTGCCATAGCGTTGTCCGGGCCTTCGATATATTCGAACTTGGCATCTTCTCCTTCATAACGTTTGTAAGCGTCACTTCCCCAGAAGTTAAATCCTTCGGGAATAAATCGTTCGACCAACAGTCTGTCTAATGATCTCCAACGAATCAGGTCATCCATACGCATGCCTTCGCCAATGAATTCGCAACGACGTTCGCGGCGGATATTGAAAAGTGTCACATCGATCATTTCATTCTCGCCTTTGTATTTAGCCAAATCGTTTTCTTTGCTCAAGTCTGTTGCGGCAATGGTTTTAGTGAAGTCCGGATCAACTCCTGCACGTATGCGTACAGCTCTCCAATATTCGGCAGCTTTTCCCGTAACATTCCCGTTATTCTTCATGCAGGCAGCTTCCATATAGTTTAGATAAGCTTCTACTGCACGGAAAATCACACAACCGGTTGTAGACTGAGCCTGTCCCGAAACATATTGTTTCTGGTCGTAAGAGAGACATTTACGAATACGATATCCTGTTAAGTCTTTGATTTCCGATTCGGCTACGATTATATTGGGGTAATTTGCGTCCTGATATGTTTTCATGGCATTGGTTGTAGCGTTGGATACGGCCGGTATCATATCTTCCTCACCAAATAAGAAGAGTTGCAGACGTTCGTCGCGGTTGGCTTTTTCATCCATTACCCGTTCGTCACCTTTAAAAGGATATGCGGCTGTGGCTGCATACCAAGGCATACCGTCTTTCATCAGGAAAGATTGTACATAGTTGTGCAACATACCGTTGTTGCCTCCCGAAGCTACATAAGCTGTAGCGCCGTGTGCGATGGTAAAGTCGCCGGAGTAATAATCACGCCAGAAGAGCACTTCTTCAAATCCACTCATGTCTTCGGCTGAAAACATATCGAAATAATCATTCCATCCCGAAATGTCGTTGTCATTTGCCGGATTGAACACACCGCTGTTAGGTGTCAGCTTAATGACATCGGCTACTTGTTCTGCTGCGGACATCGCCTGGTCCAGAAAGAAGTTTATTTCGGTATTGGCATCATACTTATAATCAGGATGCACTCGCTTACCCGGCCAGTTGGCATCACCCGGTACACGTCCCGTACCCTGATGATATTTCTCGAAAGTAGCTTCGTAGAGTGCTACACGTGATTTGATTAACAAAGCACATTGCTTGTTCAAGCGGTTGTTGCCGGCAAAACCATGGTCGTGCATGTACTCGGCGGCCTTGTCAAGATCTTCAAGAATGAAACGCGCCACCTTGTTACGTGGTTGTCGTACACCTTTTTCTATCAATATTTCCGCATTATCCGGTAATACTTCTGTGATAATCGGATAGTCTCCATACATCCTCAGCTTCTGGAAATATTTCCAGGCACGGATAAAGTACATTTCACCGATATAATGCTTCACATCGTCAGCGTTACCTGATATCTCTCCTGCCTCATATTTGGGGAGTACTTTTTCAAAGAAGTAATTGCAATAACGAAAAAAGGAGAAATCCCAGTTGTCATTGGCTGCTTCTGTCTTCCAAACATCTTTGGTGTAGTAATTCTGGAGTCCGCTACCGCTGCTGCCGCCTGAAACCATATTGTCGGTAGCACCGTCATTGTTTACAGTACCCGCACTAAATCCGCTATGAGTAGAGAACAGATTCTGATATTTTGAAATACTATAAGCTGCCAAGTGATCTGCATTCTGGAAATACGATTCCGGTGTTACCTGATCCAGCGGCTCCCTGTCTAGGAAGTCGTTACATGATGGGAAAAGTAATACTCCCCCTGTCAGTACACATAATTGTATGATTCTATTTTTTAGTTTCATAATGATTCGTTTTTTAGAAATTTACGGTTAAACCAATTGCAATTACTTTCTGTAACGGATATACTTTACCCGGATCGGTCCATTGGGTTCCCAGGTTTTCGGGGTCGAATACTCCGGTGATGTCTGATACAGTCAGCAGGTTGTCGCCCGATACATAAACACGTACTGATTCCATTCCTGCTTTCTTTGTCCATACTTTGGGTAATGTATATCCGATCTGGATGTTTTTCAAGCGCCAATACGAAGCATCTTGCAAGTAACGTGTCTGACGTTGCTGGTTTTTCGATGTACCGCGGATGACACGTGCGAAGTACGAATTGGTGTTAGCTCCCAAGGGATCACCTTCCGGACGCCAGAAATCCCAATGTTCTTTAAATCCGGCGGAAGCCCATTCGCCACCTCCGGAGAATCCCCAGAAGTACGGGCCGTTCAGCCAATAATCACGTTTGCCGATACCTTGTACAAAGGCACGGAAGTCTAAACCTTTCCAAGCAGCATCTATCGTGATACCATAGTTGAAGCGAGGGGTGTTGTTTCCGATAATCTGCCAGTCGCCCGAATCACCTACTTTGTAGTTACCTTGGTCCACTGAGCCGCTATTGTCGAGATCGGCATACATGATGTCACCTGCTGCCCATTTCTGCCCCATCGGCTGTTTGGCATTGGCAAGATGTTGGTTCATTTCTTCATCGCTTTGTGCGATTCCAATTGTTTTGTATCCCCATATCTCTCCTAGCTTCTGTCCTTCATAATAAGGATTACTAAGACTCTTGTCGGGATTGTTGTATTTCAGAATCTTTTGTTGTGCATCCGAGAGGACAAATTTCACTCCATAAGAGAAGTTTTTGATTCTGTCTCTCCAGCCGATTTCCAACTCGAAACCATACGATTTCATGTCGGCATTATTGATTTTAGGAACACCTGTACCCAGAATAGATGGGAGTTCCGGAGCGGTGGCAATCATGTCGTATGTGTAACGTACGAAATAGTCGAATGAACCGGTCAGACGGTTGTTGAATAATCCCCAGTCCAGACCGGCATCCCATGTTTCGATGGTTTCCCAGGTCTTTTCGCTACTGACGATACCCGGATTGCTGGCATAATTCTGGCGTACACCGTTTACTAACCATCCGTAGTTCTGTCCTTGCGGTAAAGTCTGGTAGAAAGGATACCAGGCTTCATTGGTGTTGGTGTTACCCAACTGTCCCCACGATGCTCTCAGTTTCAGTGTACCAATTTTCAACTTGTTGGCGGTTTCTTCGAAAAATGCTTCACGGGCGATGTTCCAACCACCTGAGAATGACGGGAAGAATCCCCAACGTTTGTCGCCGATAAAGCGTGAAGAACCATCGTAGCGTCCGTTGGCTTCCAGCATGTAGCGGTCTTTGTAGTTCCAGTTTAAACGGGCAAAGAAACCGGCCACTGAGGTATGTCTGTATCCACCTGCTACACTGGGTTCACCTACTGCGGTATTAATTGTCGGTACGGATGGAGTAATCAAGGTTGATTTGTCCGCACTTACACTGCGGTCCTTGTACAGCTCGGCGTTGAAACCTACCATTGCCTTGAAATAGTGCCCGTTATCCAGTTGCTTGAAGTAATCCGAATAGATATTGGTAGAATAGTAATTCTCTTTATAAGCATATTCAGACACTTTTGAACCGCCTACCGGATAGCTGCCTACACCTGCATCCCATGTCATACCTACCGGGTTACCGTCTACATCGTGCTGATAAACAGGCAGTACTTCCCAATGTTGGTTATTGGCGGTCACACGCAAACTTCCTTCTACATAAATTTTCCAGTTCTTGATTGGTTCGAAGGTCAGTTGCAGCTGTTGTGTGAAGAGGTCCTTCTGGTTGATTTGTCTGCCTCCGTCTTCCAGCTGGATCAGTTCGGATGGTTCGGTCAGGTATCCGTTATCGTCATAGACAGGTACAGTCGGCCAGCGGCGTGCCACATTGTGGAAGAACAATCCCGTCAGGTAACTTGGACGATCATAATCTTCACGTGTCCATTTGGTTGAATATCCCAATGTAAACCAGTCTGTGATGTTACTTGTGATTCGACCATTTAAAGTGTAGCGCTGGAAGGTATCTTTGCCATGGCGGATCAAACCTTTCTGATCGAGAAAGCTTCCACTGACAATATATTGAGTTTTATCTGTGCCACCACTGATGCTAAGATTGTGATCCATGGAAGGAACCCAATCTTCATACACTTCCTTAAACCAGTCGGTATTTGCATTCGATCCCGTATAGTAGTTCCATCGGCGTGATTGTTCGTTAAAGGTAGCTGATGATTTTAAGGTACCATCCTGGTATGCTTTGATGCGTTCCAGTTGCTCTTTACTGAAAACAGTACCACCATTATCATTTGCCGCTGCACGGTTAAAGTATTGTGCGAAAGTATAAGAATCCAGCATTTCAGGAATATTAGTCGCATCAGAGAAGCGCACATTACCCGAATAGGTCACTCTGGGTTTTCCCGATTGTCCGCTTTTGGTTTTTACCAAAACCACACCGAATGCGGCACGTGCACCATAAATAGAAGCTGATGCAGCATCTTTCAGTACTGATACCGATTCAATATCATTGGGGTTTACTGTATTCAGGCTGCCCTCGATGCCATCGATCAATACCAATGGAGACGATCCGGAGCCGTCGCCGATGGTACCTGTACCACGAATATTAATACTCATCTCACTATCCAGTGAACCACCACCGTTGTTGACGGAGAGGTTCAAACCCGGTACCACACCTTGTAAAGCTTGCGATACATTTTGTACCGGACGAGCTTCAAGTACTTCGGAATTGACCATGCCTACGGCACCGGTGACATTAACCTTTTTCTGTGAGCCATAACCAACTACTACTACCTCATCTATCATTTCACTATCTTCTTTTAAGACAATGTGCATTGGGGTTGATTCGGCTTTTACAATGACCGTTTTATATCCCACATAGGATATTTCAAGTGTAGCACCTTTGGCTACATCGATGGAGAATTTACCATCTAAATTGGTGATTGTTCCATTAGGCGCGTCTTTTACTTTTACAGAAACGCCGATTAGAGGTTCGCCGGTCTGATCTACTACAGTACCGTTCGCTTTTACCTTTTGCTGCTGAATACTGGCAACTTCGTGTTTTTCATACGTATCTGCAACTGCTTGTTGGGGTGCCATACACCATAGCATGATAGATGCAGCAATTGCCATTTTTAGGCGATTGGTTTCCCGAAACCGTATAAGGCTTGGAAACAGGTTGATTTTTTTTGTCATACACTAAATTGTTCGGTTAAACTTCATTTTGAATAGTTTGTTTCTTAGGTTTCCCGGAAAAATGGTTTTCCGGAGTTTGTGTGAGGTCATTTCTCTGTTTTTTATCTCATAAGCTTTTTAAATTAGGGTTATTCTATTTATTGTGTTTTATGATCTATCTTTACATTGTTGCTTCAGGCTTAGTTCTGTTGGTACTTAATTGATTATGACAGTCTGATATGTTGTAATAGGCGTACAGATATACCATGGACCTCAATAATGTTATCTGTTGTTTATTAGTTGGTTATAGTAGATATTGACTGACCGGTAGAGGGATTGGGTTCCAATATTATTGAGTATTACTTATAGTCTACTATATTTGCCAAAGAAGTATATTCCTGTTTTTAAGCTAAAATGTATTTCATAATATACATGAAAAAATAAACCTTGAATTTATGATTTATTAAAAGATATTATTATCTTTGTCCCGTTATTTCCTTTTGCATTATAAATATGATGTGATTATTAACTTAATATTAGAAAATATATTTTGATGCAAAATTTTTGAAGTAAAGTACCAACAGAACTTTGCCTTTTCTGTTTTTGAATTACTACTTTTTTCTTTTTGTTTAGACTGATCTTTCTTATATGTATTCCGACAAACGATTGCGGCAACCTGTCGACTCTCTCTGGCTATTTATATAGTGATTCAAAGTACGCTTGATATAAATAAGGAATACTGTTGTCATTGAGATGATAGACAATTGCTTTATATTTCGGGAGTAAGAATTGTCATTTTGTTGTAGGAGACTCTATTATCTATTAATAAATAATCAAATTCACTGTATTTTTTGTGGTTTCCCTCTTTTCTTTGCACACATTTCGTGCTTTTATGCAGAAAATCTATATCTTTGCAACCTAATTTAACATTAAAAGGTATGAGTTACAATTTGTTGAAAGGAAAAAGAGGTATTATTTTCGGTGCATTAAACGAGCAGTCTATTGCCTGGAAAGTAGCCGAAAGAGCCGTTGAAGAAGGTGCTGTTATTACATTATCAAATACTCCTGTTGCTGTTCGCATGGGACAGGTTTCTGCTTTATCAGAAAAGCTCAATTGCGAAGTGATTGCTGCTGATGCCACCAACGTAGAAGATTTGGAGAACGTATTCAAGCGCTCGATGGAAGTTTTGGGCGGACAAATTGATTTTGTATTGCACTCTATCGGTATGTCACCGAATGTTCGTAAGAAACGTACTTATGATGATCTCGATTATAATATGTTGAATACTACGCTGGATGTTTCAGCTGTTTCGTTCCATAAAATGATTCAGGCTGCCAAGAAGCAAAATGCAATTGCAGAATACGGTTCTATCGTGGCATTGAGTTATGTAGCTGCACAGCGTACTTTCTACGGATATAACGATATGGCGGATGCAAAAGCATTACTTGAATCTATTGCCCGCAGTTTTGGTTATATCTATGGTCGTGAGCACAACGTGCGTGTGAATACTATTTCTCAGTCGCCTACCTTTACAACTGCCGGTTCTGGTGTGAAGGGTATGGATAAACTGTATGACTTTGCTAATCGTATGTCTCCGCTCGGTAATGCTTCAGCCGACGAATGTGCTGATTACTGTATCGTAATGTTCTCCGATCTTACCCGTAAGGTAACTATGCAGAACCTGTTCCACGATGGAGGTTTTTCAAGTGTTGGTATGAGTCTGCGTGCAATGGCTACTTACGAAAAGGGGCTGGACGAATATAAAGACGAAAACGGTAATATCATTTACGGTTAAGGTAATGAAAATACGGAAAGACGATATTCTTCTTATTTTGCTGAGTCTGCTTTTCGCATCCTGCCGGGTGGGGAAAGCGGAACCTGTGGCGGACCCTATGGAAGAAGAGGGAATTTCCGTAGTCAGATATGATAAGCTGTTGGACGAATACGTTCGTTTCAACAGCTTTTCTGCTTTACAAAAAATGAACCTGGAGTATGCCTTGCCCACCAAATTGTTGATTGAAGATGTATTGGCTATTGGCCAGGTGAGCGATGACCATATTTTCCAGCGATTGAAAACTTTCTATTCGGATACAACCTTGGTCCGTCTTATAGAAGATGTGGAGGCCAAATACCCGGAATTGGAATCGGTTGAAAAAAATCTGACCAAAGGGTTCGGGAAATTACAAAAGGAGATTCCGGATATCATGATTCCTATGATATATACGCAGATCTCGGCATTCAATGAATCCATTGTTCTGTCTGACAGCGTGTTGGGTATTAGTCTTGACAAGTATATGGGTGAAGACTATCCGCTTTACAAGCGTTTCTATTACAACTATCAGCGGCGTACTATGCGTCCTGACCGGATCGTCCCCGATTGTTTGGTGTTCTATCTGATGAGCCAGTACCCTTTTCCGATGGATTACTCCCGTACATTACTCGATGTAATGATGCATTATGGTAAAATCAATTATGTGGTACAACATCTGTTGGACTATTCCTCATCGGAAGAAGCGTTGGGATATTCGGATTTAGAAAGGGAATGGTGTAAAGAGAACCAACAGCAGATGTGGAGATATATTCTTGAGCAAGATCATTTGCATGCTACGGATCCGATGGTGGTACGTCAATATACCCGTCCGGCTCCTTTCACTAACACTTTAGGCGAGAATGCGCCTTCGATGGTAGGTACCTGGATCGGTACGAAAATCATCACTTCATATATGAAACATCATAAGAAAACAACTTTACGGCAATTGCTTGAAATGAGCGACTATGAACGTATGTTCACGGAATCGCGTTTTAATCCGTAAAATTTCAACTATTAAATACCCTATTCATGGATACCGCTCTTTATCTTTTGCCCGTCACTTTGGGCGACACTCCGATCGAGTCTGTATTACCTTCTTATAATAAAGAAATTATTCAGGGCATCAAGCACTTCATTGTCGAAGATGTTCGCTCGGCCCGCCGCTTCCTGAAAAAGGTAGACCGTGAGATTGATATTGACTCACTCACTTTTTACCCGCTGAATAAACATACTTCTCCTGAAGATATTTCCGGTTATCTGAAACCGCTGGCAGGCGGTTTGTCCATGGGAGTGATTTCCGAAGCCGGTTGTCCTGCTGTAGCCGATCCGGGAGCTGACGTGGTGGCTATTGCACAACGTAAAAACCTGAAAGTAGTTCCGTTGGTAGGACCTTCGTCTATCATTCTTTCTGTGATGGGTTCGGGGTTTAACGGGCAGAGTTTTGCCTTTCACGGCTATCTGCCTATAGAGCCGGGTGAGCGTGCAAAAAAAATAAAAGCTCTTGAGCAACGGGTATATGCCGAGCATCAGACACAGCTATTTATAGAAACACCTTATCGTAACAATAAGATGGTGGAGGATATTCTGCACAATTGTCGTCCGCAGACCCGCTTGTGTATTGCAGCGAATATCACTTGTGAGGGAGAATATATCCGTACTAAAACCATAAAAGAGTGGCAAGGAAAAGTACCCGACCTGACTAAGATACCTTGTATTTTTCTCTTATACCAATAACCTGTTTCAGGTGCTCGTATTCCAACTCGAAACACTCGCTGAAGAAGTGAGTACCTAAGTTGTGCTCTATTTGTTGGAAAGTCCATAACTTTCCTCCTTTGAATCGTGGATCGCAGAGAATGGAGTCGTCTTCCATATCGACAATGAACAGATAGACCAAACGATTGGTCTGTTCGTTTTCAAAATGATAGGAGATGGTAAATGTCGGTTTCAGATCAGAGGCCTTCGGAAAAGCATTGCTCAATAAGCGGTTGGCTCCCGCCGTCAGTGTCTCCCCGTATCGGAGATAACACTCCATCGGTATATCCACTTTGCCTTTATCGAGGATGCAGCTTTGCGGACGATTACAGAGGAACAACATGCCGTGGGTGGAAACAGCAATGCGTATCACCGGATTAATGTAGGCATTCTTATAGTTGATAGCTTCCACAGCCAGACTTTTTCCGATTACATCACCACGGGTATTGACGATGGGGACGTATTCCGTATGCGCCATTACATGATTAAAGTAACGGATACCTATTTGATTGAGCAGGATGCTGAGAATAAATATAGTAGGCGGCAATACGTGATAAAGTACAAGTATGGAAGTCCGGGTGAGGGGATGTGCTACCAAAACCGTCAGGCTGATGACAGCAAAATGGAGAATACCTAAAATCAGTACGACCCGTGCGGATACAATGGCAGATTCTGCTCCTTGAGCAAACAACCGCCGGTTGCATTGGGCATTTTGACGCAGGTAGTGGCTGATGAACTTCCTCCTGTGCAGGAATAGAATAACCATCGGAATCAGTATGCTGACTTCAAGTGTAAGCGGCAATGCTCCTTCCGGAACGAAATCTCCGGGAATAAAGCTTGCCAGAGTCAGTAATGTCAAGATTCCCGTAGAGATGTAGAGGATAAAATTGGGTATGCGGGCCCCTTTACGAGACAGAGACCTATACGAATAGATAAGCCCGATACCTGTACCGATATAGATTGATATGTCCTGTGTTATAAATTCGCATAAGAGGATGGAAACAATAACAGGGATAAAGCCCAATGACATATTAAATGCAGAAGAAAGTACTCCTTTGTTACCCATATGTTTTTATTGTATTATTTTGCCGTTTACTTGTAAAACAAACAAGGAGCCTGTTATGTTCTTACTACTTATTATTAAATCGGATATGTTTTTCTGCATGATACGAGGAGCGTACTAACGGTGCGCTTTCCACTTGTTCGAACCCTTTCTTCAGTCCTGTTTCTTTATAAACAGCAAACTGTTCCGGAGTAATGTATGCTGCAACCGGGAAGTGTTTGTGGGTTGGCTGCAGATATTGCCCGATGGTGAGGATTTTGCAACCGACGGAAATCAGGTCGTCCATTAACTCTTCTACTTCAGCAGGAGTTTCACCCAGACCAACCATAATACCCGATTTTGCCGTAATACCGCTTTCGGCTATTTGGCGGATCACTTCCAGGCTGGTGTGATAGTTGGCGGCACTACGCACCTGTGGACTGATGCGTTTCACAGTCTCCATGTTATGGGAGATGATTTCGGGACAGGCTTTTATCACTTGGTCAACAAGCTCTTTGCGTCCCTGGAAATCGGGAATCAGTACTTCGGTAGTTGTTTCCGGATTTAGTCGTTTGATTTCACGAATTGTTTGTGCCCAATGGGCTGCACCCAAATCAGGCAGATCGTCGCGGTCTACAGATGTGATAACTGCGTGTGAGAGTTTCATCAGGGCAATCGATTCTGCAACGTGGGTCGGTTCGTCGGGATCCAAAGGCAGAGGTCGTCCGGTCTGGGTATTACAGAATTTACAACTGCGGGTACAGATGTCACCGGCAATCATGAACGTAGCTGTCCCTTTTCCCCAGCATTCGCCCATGTTGGGACAACGCCCACTGCTACAGATGGTGTGCAGGCAGTGCGATTCGACAATGCGTTTGGTCTCGGTATAGCGTTCATTGGCTCCAATGCTGATTTTAAGCCATTCGGGTTTGCGCACCCGTTTATCGTTTCCCATATAGTACTGTTTTTATTCTATGATTCTCCACAGAAGACACGGAGTACACAGAGTTTTATTTTAAAATTCAATCATTAAAATAATCCTCAGTGTACTCCGTGTCCTCTCTGTGGCGAGAACTGTTTCTTATAAATTATTCCGGAAGAAGTTCGTCAGCTTCGTATACAAGTGGTTACGGGTATTTCCACCATAGATGCTATGATTCCGGTTGGTGTATACCTGCATATCGAACTGTTTTCCGAGTTGTACCAGGTGCTCTGCATATTCTGTACAGTTCTGGAAGTGAACATTATCATCTGCCATACCGTGTACAAGGAGCAGGTTACCGTGCAGGTTGTCTGCACGGCTGAATGCTGAAGCTGCTTTGTAGCCTTCGGCATTTTCTTTCGGCGTTCGCATAAAGCGTTCGGTATATACTGTATCGTAATATTTCCAGTCTGTAGGTGCGGCCACAGCAACTCCGGCTTTAAACACGGGTGTACCTTCGCTCATACTCATGATGGTCATATATCCGCCGAAACTCCATCCCCAGATACCAATACGTCCTTTGTCCACATAAGGCAGTCCACCCAGATATTTGGCAGCTTCCACCTGGTCTTTAGCTTCTTTTACGCCCAGGTTCAGATAGGTGCATTTCTGGAATTCACTGCCACGGCCACCTGTGCCGCGACCATCTACACAAGCTACCACGTAGCCGAGGCTTGCCATGTAGGTTTCCCAACTGATTCCCCATTTGTCCAGAACCTGTTGTGAACCCGGACCGCTATACTGGAACATCAGTACCGGATAACGTTTGGCAGGATCGAAATTGACCGGTTTCATCATCCAGCCGTTCAGATCGACTCCTTCTGTTGTTTTGAACGTGAAGAATTCTTTTTGCGGTATGGCATATTCGGCCAGTTTCTGTTTCAGTTTATCATTTGTTACGAGAGTCTTCAAGACCTTACCTGTGTTGTCATTCAAGGTAATCAGCATCGGAGTATCGAGGCTGGTAAACTTGTTCATGAAATATTTCATCGAGCTGCTGAAGATGGGACTGTTGGTTCCCGGCTGATTGCTCAGTTTCATCTTCTTGCCCTTACGGTCTATCTTGTATACCGCCTGACGCATCGGGCTTTCTTCATTGCTGGTGTAATAAAACTCGTTGGTATCCGGATTCCATCCGATAAAGTTTTTTACTTCATAGTTGCCGCTGGTCACTTGTTTGATCAAGTTACCGTTCATGCTATACCAGTACAAGTGAGGATATCCGCTCTTATCGCTAACAAAGCTGAAATATTCGGGATAGAACTGAATGTTATCGAATACATTTTCGTTGATGTAATAAGGAGATTCGTCGCGTAGGGCCAGTTTGCACACTGTGCTGCGAGGATCGGCAAAATACATGTCGAAGCGGTTCTGGTGACGGTTCAGTGTCATGATGGCCAGTTTGTTGGGATCCTGAGTGAAACGGATGCGCGGGATATATCCGTCGGCGTCTATCGGCAGCTTCACCTGACGGGTCACTTTCGATTTGATGTCGAACGTATGTACTGACACCTTGGAGTTGGGGTAACCTGCTTTGGGATATTTGTAAGTGTATTCTCCCGGATAATCCTGCAGTGCATCATAACGCGGTGCTTCACCTGCAAACAGGGGGAAAGTGTATGATGGAACCTCCGATTCGTCGAAACGAACATAGGCCAGCATGGTATTATCGGCATTGAATTCCAGGGCACGGTTGAAACCGAACTCTTCTTCGTATACCCAGTCGGGAATACCGTTCAGTACACTGTTCAACTTGCCGTCTTCAGTCACTTGCGATTCGCTGTTGCCATACAAAAGCTTTACCAGGAAGATGTTATTATCACGGACAAACGCCACCAGGTTTCCGTCCGGAGAGAATACCGGGGCTTGCTGCGGCCCACCGTCCGATAGCTTTTCAACAATATTGTTGGTAGTCACTCCTTTGTCGTTCCGTTTCACCGGATACAGGTAGTGGACTGCCGTATAAGAATGACGATAGATGGGCTTGGTTTCGGTTGCAATCAGTATTTTTGATCCGTCCGGTGAAAATTGGTAACTGTCGAATTTCTTAAAGGGGCATTCGCGGGCTTTTGTCACATCGAATACCACTTCCACCGGTTCACCCGTGCGGAAGGAATATTTCACGATCTGTGTACCTTCGGCATTTCTTTGTGTGTAGTGTTCGCCGTCAGGCATGGGAACCACACCATAAATGTTTTCGGGGCTGAACTTGCCCGAGTTAATTTCTTTCAGGTCGAGCGCTTTGCCTCCTTGTGCAAAGCCGGCAAGGCAGCACAGACAGAAAAACAGAAAAATGAATTTTCTTTTCATTGGCTTAGATGATTTTATAGGTTGTTTCTATGTGTCCGCAAAGGTAACGATAAACGGTGAGCCTTCAAAACAGGAGGGGTAAAATATCTGTGAAATAGCGTTGGTTAACGAAAAAACAGAGTCTCTGTTTGATACGGACAGAGGCTGTACGGGACACAAACGGAGGCTTTGTCCCTATGAAACGGAGGCTCTACCCGGCTTTGTTTGTGTATAGAGACAAAGGGGAGAGAATCCGGAGTGTCTCCCGATAAAGAGATATGACTATATCGGTTCAAACTTGTACGCAATCGGTGAAAAACAGGTCCGGTTTTATCGGGAATTATCCCCCTTTCATCGGTTGGCGTACTGTTATTGACGAAAAAGTATTTCCGGGAGGTGGTAAATGGCGTATCTTTGCCCACAAAGATTAAAAGAAATAATTAACAATGAAATAATATATGGAAAAGAAAGAGTTTTCATCTCCTGCTCGGAGATACGGTAAGTTTTTTATCGCCTTTATTTTTATAACGGCAGGAGTGCTTTTGCTGGCTCGCAATCTGGGATGGATTTCTTATACCTTGTTTGGTATTTTGGTTTCCTGGCAAATGTTACTGATTCTTTTAGGAATTTACTTGATGTTGCGGCGTCAGATTTTGCGGGGCGGGATACTGCTTGCTATCGGTGCCTATCTGATCAGTCCGTATTTGGGATGGATGCCTGCAGGAATTCATGTCACTCTTTTCCCGATTGTCCTGATTGTTATCGGACTTGCTTTTCTGTTCAGGCCGAAACGAGCCCGGCACGAGCGTTCGCACCGAGGGAACTTTGCCAGTAGCCAATATAACTCAACAGATGGAGTGCTGCACTCCGAAAACACATTTAGCGGCATCAGGCAGGTGGTGCTCGATGAAGTGTTTAAAGGCGGAACTATACAAAACTCTTTTGGCGGGACGGTTATCGACTTGCGGCGTACGACTCTTCCCGAAGGAGAAACGTTTCTCGATATTGATTGTACATTTGGTGGAATAGAAATTTATGTGCCTTCCGATTGGAAAGTAGTGTTTCGGTGTACTACCTGTCTGGGCGGTTGTCAGGACAAACGTTTTGGCGGGGGTATGATCGATCAGAACCGGATATTGGTGATCCGGGGTGATTTGACATTCGGAGGTATTGATATAAAAAGTTGAAAATAAAACATGGATATACATCCTATACAAGAATCTTCCCGGCGGTGGATGACGGCATTGATATTGGCCGTTGTAGCAGCAGGGATACAAACAACTCTACTTTGGGGCTATGCCGGAGCCGACACGCTTCCGGCTGCAATAGACGGGATTTTATCTGTCGGATTGCTTTGCCTCCTGGCCTATCTGGCATGGTATGTCATTGGCCTTGTCTCTATATTGCAGACCGACTTGCTGATAGCCGCTTTGGCTCTGCTTTTCTGGCTGGCGGGAGGCTTTGCCGTGCAATATGTGCTGGAACAGAATATGGGACAAGTATATGCTCCTTTTGGTGAGACGCTTCCTTTCCGTATATTGTTTGGAGCATTGGCCTGGGGGGTGATGATGTTGTGGTATCGCTTGCAGTCGCTGAATACCGTTCAGGAAGAGATATTAGAAGAGGCTGTTTCGAGAGAGGAAGCCCTTCGTGAAGAATTGAGGCAGATTGAATGCCGCGAAGATAAAGCGTTGCCGGAAGAGGCGGAATGTATTGACCGCATCACGGTGAAAGATGGTACACACATTCATCTGATCCGTACCGACGAGTTGCTTTACATACAGGCATGTGGCGATTATGTCACATTGGTGACCCCTTCGGGACAATATGTCAAGGAGCAGACCATGAAGTATTTTGATGCCCATCTGCCATCAGCAGGATTTGTGCGTGTGCATCGTTCTACAATAGTGAACGTGACGCAAATATCACGGGTTGAACTCTTTGGAAAAGAAAATTATCAGCTCTCGTTAAAAAACGGCGTAAGGCTGAAAGTGAGTAATTCCGGATATAAATTACTGAAGGAGCGGTTGGAACTTTAATAACCGCTATCTATGAACAGGTGAAAGGGTGTAGCCATACGATGCGGATGACTACACCCTTTTATGCCTAGGGCTACACCCTTTCCTTCGGATGGCTACACCCTCGGTTGGAGAAGATGCTTCATGTGGACATTGCTCACATTTTCTTTACTTATATAATCTTTTCAGACACTTTCTCAGATCTTCTAAGTTAACGCCAATCTACAGATGTTACGTGCTTTCGTATAAATTTAAAGAGCAGTATAAGGGTGAAGATACAGAAAAAAATAGCTAACGGCTCTTTTCTATAACTTTTTATGTATATTTGTACTGTTTACAAAAGCATGATATTCTATGACTAAACCGGCTCCGACGCCTTTATATAACGAATTTACTTTCTTTCTGAAAAAATACTTTCCCTATAAGGTACAGAAGATATCTCTTAATGCGGGTTTTACATGTCCTAACCGGGACGGAACGAAGGGATTGGGAGGCTGTACGTACTGTAATAACCAAACATTCAATCCCGAGTATTGTAAAACGGAGAAATCCGTCACCCGGCAACTTGAGGAAGGAAAGCAATTCTTTGCCCATAAATATCCGGATATGAAATATCTGGCTTATTTTCAGGCTTATACCAACACCTATGCCGAGCTTGAAGGACTGAAACGGAAATATGAAGAGGCTTTGAGTGTGGACGGGGTGGTGGGACTGGTCATCGGCACACGTCCGGACTGCATGCCTGATCCCTTGTTGCGATATCTGGAAGAACTGAATAAGCACACTTTCCTTTTGGTAGAATATGGTATTGAAACTACCCGGGATGTTACTTTGAAACGTATCAACCGTGGGCATACCTATGCCGATACGGTAGAAACTGTCAACCGGACGGCTGCTTGCGGGATTCTGACCGGAGGACACGTCATCCTCGGTCTTCCGGGAGAGACCCATGACGAAATTATCGCTCAGGCGGCCGAATTGTCCCGTTTGCCATTGACCACTCTTAAAATGCATCAGTTGCAGTTGATACGTGGTACGAAAATGGCACGTGAGTTTGAGTGCCGCCCCGAGGATTTTCATCTCTTTAGTGTGGACGAGTATATCGATCTGGTAATCGACTATGTGGAACACCTGCGCCCCGATCTGATACTTGAGCGATTTGTTTCACAATCACCGAAAGAACTTCTGATTGCACCCGATTGGGGGCTGAAGAATTATGAATTTACTGCCCGCGTGCAAAAAAGAATGAAAGAAAGGGGTGCTTATCAGGGAAAGGCATACCTGGTTTAGAAAAAAAGAACTATTTTTGCGAAGCGAATGAGTTGCGAGTTACGAGTTGCAAGCTGAGAGGTACCGTTGGGTATTGTTGTTACTCGTACCCTGTAGCTAAATTAAACTAAAAAAAAAGAATGGAACAGAAAACAAGAATTAAAGGAAACGTTCATTATGTGGGAGTTAACGACCGTAACAAGCACCTCTTTGAGGGAATGTGGCCTTTGCCCTATGGAGTTTCGTATAACTCTTATCTGATTGATGATGAAATGGTGGCACTGATCGATACAGTGGATATTTGCTATTTCGAAGTATATCTTCGAAAAATCAGAAATATCATAGGCGACCGTCCTATCAACTATTTGATTATAAATCACATGGAACCGGACCATTCAGGTTCTATCCGATTGATTAAGCAACACTATCCCGACATTGTGATCGTTGGCAATAAACAGACTTTCGGTATGATCGAAGGTTTTTATGGTGTGACCGGCGAGCAATATCTGATTAAGGATGGTGATTTTCTCGCTCTTGGACGTCATAAACTGCGCTTTTACCTGACTCCGATGGTACACTGGCCGGAAACGATGATGACATTTGACGAAACAGATGGCATACTCTTCTCCGGTGATGGTTTCGGGTGTTTTGGTACGCTGGATGGCGGCTTCGTGGATACACGCATGAATATCGACCATTATTGGGGCGAAATGGTTCGTTATTATTCGAACATCGTCGGCAAATACGGTTCACCGGTACAGAAAGCTTTGCAAAAGTTGGGTGGACTTCCTATCTCGGCTATTTGTTCTACGCACGGTCCGGTATGGACTGAGAATATCACGAAAGTGGTAGGCATTTATGATAAACTGAGCCGTTATGACGCAGATGAAGGTGTGGTAATTGCATACGGCAGTATGTACGGTAATACCGAACAAATGGCAGAAGCCATTGCAGCTGAGCTTTCAGCACAGGGCATCAAAAACATTGTGATGCACAATGTCAGCAAAAGTAATCCCTCTTATATCCTTGCCGATATATTCCGTTATAAAGGATTGATTATCGGTAGCCCTACTTACAGTAACCAGATTTTCCCGGAAGTGGAGTCGCTTCTGTCCAAGATATTGGTTCGTGAATTGAAAGGACGTTATCTGGGGTATTTCGGTTCGTTCACGTGGGCAGGTGCCGCCGTGAAACGTATGGCCGAGTTTGCAGAGAAAAGTAAATTTGAATTGGTCGGTGATCCTGTAGAAATGAAACAGGCCATGAAGGAGATCACATATCAACAGTGTGAGAACCTGGCACGTGCTATGGCCGGCCGTTTAAAAAAAGACAGAGTATAAGTTACCCCTAATTTATTAACCTGATAAAAACAATCGAACATGAGACTAATCATTCAGCCGGACTATCAGTCCGTTTCTCAATGGGCGGCACATTATGTTGCTGCTAAGATCAAAGCTGCCAATCCCACTCCGGAAAAACCTTTCGTTCTGGGATGCCCCACAGGATCATCTCCACTGGGTATGTATAAGGCACTGATCGACCTGAATAAAAAAGGAATCGTATCGTTCCAGAATGTTGTTACTTTCAACATGGACGAATACGTAGGACTGCCGAAAGAACATCCGGAAAGCTACTATTCTTTTATGTGGAACAACTTCTTCAGCCATATCGACATCAAACCGGAGAACACGAACATTTTAAATGGAAATGCTGCCGATCTGGATGCTGAATGTGCACGTTATGAAGAAAAGATCAAATCGTATGGCGGTATCGACCTGTTTATGGGAGGTATTGGTCCTGACGGTCACATTGCTTTCAACGAGCCGGGCTCTTCGCTGAGTTCTCGTACCCGTCAGAAAACACTGACAACAGATACGATCATTGCGAACTCTCGCTTCTTCGACAATGATATTAACAAGGTTCCCAAGACTTCGTTGACTGTGGGAGTGGGTACTGTGCTTTCTGCCCGTGAGGTGATGATTATCGTAAACGGACACAACAAAGCACGTGCATTGTATCATGCCGTAGAGGGTGCCATTACACAGATGTGGACGATCAGTGCATTGCAGATGCACGAAAAAGGTATCATCGTTTGCGATGATGCTGCTACTGCCGAACTGAAAGTAGGTACTTATCGTTATTTCAAGGATATCGAAGCAGATCACCTCGATCCGCAGTCATTGCTGAAGTAATATAGGCATAAAAATAAAGAAGAGGATAGGCCGGAAGAACTTTTGGCTTATCCTCTTCTCTTTATCAGTCTGACACGAAAGTCTGTTGAGGAACTAATCTTTCAGACCGTCTTTGATCCCTTCCATTGCTTTCTCACCTTTTTTAGCAGCCTTTTGCGCACCTTCTTTTACGTCTTTGGCTGCATCTTTGACTTTCTCAAATGCATCTTTGGTGCTTTCTTTCAGGTCATCTCCTATTTTCTTTAACTTTAGGGCAGCATAAGTGGATTCCAGTTTTATCACTTCTCCTTTTTCGTCCGAAGTCATTTGTTTACTGAAGTTATTATAACTGTCTTTCAGTTTCGTAAATTGTTCGTCAGCCTTTTCCCAGTCGGCTTTTGTATAGTCTTGAGCGTTTTTCTGTACGCTTTCGACAAAAAGCTTAAAGCCCTCCAGATACGAATCTTTTGTTTGGCTGCATGCTGTGGCAATGGTCAGCACCAATGCAAAGAATAATACTTTTTTCATAATCAAATGCTATTGTTTGGGTTTTATATACTAACACCCTGCATCTGAAAAATGTTTGATGGGTCAGGCCTCTTCCAGTTCCCCTTTTCCCTGCCGGACGATGGCGGCTTCTCCTTCAGTGCAGTTCACAACTGTCGAAGGTTCAATCCCTCCGATACCTCCGTCGATCACGAGGTCCACTACGTCACCGAGTTTTTCGTCGATCAGTTCCGGGTCAGTGACGTACTCTATGTCTTCGTGCTCGTCATGAGGCAACGTGGTGGTCATGATCGGAGCATCCAGCAGACGGGCAATTTCACGGATGATACTGTTATCCGGCATACGGATACCTACTTCTTTCCGGTTTCGAAAGATTTTAGGCAACCGGTTAGTTCCGTTCAGGATAAAAGTGAAAGGTCCGGGCAGGTTGCGTTTCATCAACTTGAAAATGTTGTTGTCCACTTTGGCATATTCACTGATGCTGCTCAGGTCATAGCAAATAATAGAGAGATTGTTTTTCTTCGGGTCAATCTCTTTGATCCGGCAGATGCGTTCGATGGCACGTTCCTTCAGGCCATGGCAACCGATGGCATACATGGTGTCTGTGGGATAGATAATCAATCCCCCGTCGTTCAGTAGGTCTACAATCCGTTGCAGGTCCTGAGGATTATTATTTTTTTCGTAAAGTTTGAGTATCATAATTGTCTGTTATTTATGCGAATCACTTCTCTCACTCCTGATTCACGTTATTTTATTTTCTTTTTAAGAAAATCGAGTGCCTTTTCTACGGCTTTCTCTTTTACCTTCTCCTTCACGGAGTCTTTGTTGGCCGTTGTAGCCGAATCCAGCCCGAGTTTTTTCCCGATTTCGCTGATTGCCTTGTCTGTCACCGCTTCTACTGCCTGATTGGTCATGCTTTTCGTATCCAGTGATACTTTGGGTGAGGAGAAAGTACCTCCTATTTTCAGGTCGAGGGTAGTCAGTTTGGCGATATCACCTGCCGATGCCGGTAATTTGATCTTTCCCGAATAGTCGATGGTTTGGTCTAGTCCTGTACTTCCGGAAAGATTCATGACATAGTCACCCAGTTTGATATCGAACGGCTTGGTAGATACTCTTCCGTCTTTGATGGTGAAATCCAGTGTCATATCTTTCACCTTCATCTCTTTGAGTTCAGGCTTCTTTACGGCTTCGGCTATCTGGTCGATTACTTTTACGCCGCTGAGGCTAAGATCTTGGGTCGAAAGGCTTCCGTTTCCCTGCATCGTATCCATGACAGGGCTCATCTGGTTGTCGAGTAAAGTCCGGATATGCATATTACCCGAAAAGTTGCCTTTCAGGTTTTCAAAGATAGGAGCCATTTGCTGCACCATATCCAGTTCTTTGTAAGCCTGTGCAAAACCGATATTTTCCATACGGAATCCTGCGTTCATTTCCGGCTTCTTCGGATCGGCGGTCGAATAGTATCCGTTCATAACGACACTTCCTCCCATGGTGTTCATTGACAGATTTGTCATATCGACTTTTCCGTTTTTCACAATAAGTTTGCCATTCATGTTTGTAAAAGTCATCTTGTCAAATAACACTTCTTTCAGGCCGGCATCCATCTGGAAGTCGATATTCTGCGGAACTTCGATCATACTGGCGGTTTCTTCGGTCGAAGATGCTTGTGATGTTTGGGCGGTACTGTCAGTTGTGGCCGTCATAAAATCGTTTAGATTCAGATGGTTCGACCGGACATTCAGGGTACCTTTCAGTGTGCTCCCTTTAAGAGCATAGCCCATATAGTTCTCGAACCGGCAGTCGGCAGTAAGATCATTCTTTCCGATGGCTACTGTCGTTTCACTGAGTTGCAGATATTTCGGAGTGAATGTGAACAGGGATTTTTTTATTTCTACATCCGGCATCTCTTTCATTTTCAACTTCATATCACTGAGGGCAATGGTTCCCGAAGCGGAGAAACGATCGTATTGTTCCTTTTCGATGTATGACAGGTGTCCGGCCATTGTCATATCCGCACGAACAGTACCATTCAGCTCCATATCATCCAGCGGATAGACTTGCTTGATCATACCCAGATTAAGTATCCCTTTGGCTTCGGCTGTAAAGTCCGGGTCGCTGACAGGTGTCTTTATGTCGGCTGTCAGACTAAACGGATTTTCCGCCAGTCGGAAACTGAAAGGATGTATGCTTATCTCGGTCAGGTCAATGTTACCTCCCGGATTCCGAACTTGTGCGTCGATGTTAATCTGATCGACTCCCGCTGGCAGGGATGGATATCGGAACATGGCGTTTTTTACAGCCAGTCGGACATCGAACTGTGGAACCGTGTCACCTTGCAGTATTCCTTTCGCTGTAGCTTCAAGAGTTGCTGTACCATCTGTTTTCAGATTCTTGAACTCTTTGGAATAAATGGCCGGTATCAGTGACAAGATTTCTTTGAATCCTATTTCGCTGGTGTTGAGTTTCAAATCCATGTCGATAGCAGGGTCTTTCAACTCTATCCATCCGTCAATGCCGGCTTTAATGGCGTTCAGACGGAATTCGTTCTTTTTCAGTGTAAATTTGTTGTGTGCCAGATCGGCATCTACATCCATCTTGGCGTAGACGTTAGCTTGTGAGAGGAAAGGGATACCGTTCATTTTATAAGTCAGGGCTTCAGTTTCGGCTTCCAGGCTGAGTAAAGTCTGGTCGCTACCCAGATCACCCGAACAAAGCGCATTGAAATTGTGTATGTCGGCGTACATCGCGGACTGCCGGTCGTCATATACCACATTCATGTTTTTGATGACAAAACGCTGGAGTTTAATTCGGAAAGTAGAAGATTCACCACTTTCTTGGGTTTCGCCGGCAGTGGATGAATCGGGTTTCATGATATCCCAGTTAGTTTTTCCGTCAGGAAGTACGATGGCGTGTAACCGGGTGTTTTCAACAGATACTTTGGATACATCGTATCCGTCATCTCCAAAAAGCGAAAACAGGTTAATAGCCGCTGTTACCTCGCCGGCCTTCACCAATGTGTCGTTTTCAAATTCTCCGGTTCCCTTCAGCCAAAAATCATTCAGGGTGACGGAAGCTTTGGGGAAATTGCGGAATAAGCTGATATCAAGGCTACTAAAATCAAAATGACCGTTAAGCATTTTGTTGCCTTCCGATTTTACGATACCTTCAATCTTGCCACGGAAGGCAAAGGGAAGGAGAAACATCAGTATCAGAATGACGCCGATGACGATTGCTGTAATTTTGAATCCTTTCTTCATAATTGCACTGGTTGTTAGGTTTATAGTGATAACAAAGTTAGTAATAAAAGACAAGAAGTCCAAGGTTATCGGGGATTATGTTTTACTGTATAGTCCTCTTTTAATAGGGCGAATCCATCTCATCACAAATTATGCAGATTAACACAGATACTTTATATATTGACAATGAAATAAATTATTAATCTGTGAAGATCTGTGTAATCCTGTGGTGAAATAGATTACAGAAATAAACTTACCTTATTTCTTCTTTTTTCGTAGTTCCTCTGCTATACGCCATTGGATGGCTGCTTCTGTCTCTTTACCGACTTTTAATAATGCATCTCCGAAAAGTTCGTGTGCTCCGGGATGTTCAGGTTTCAGGCTAGTTGCTTTGTCGAGGTCTGATAAAGCCCCTTCTATGTTTTCTGTCTGCAGGCGAAGTTTGCCTCGGTTATAGAGTGCTTTGAACTCTGAAGGACGCAGGCTGACTGCCCGGTTCAGGCAATTCTCGGCATCGAAGAACTCTTTTTCGTTGAACAGCGTGATTCCTTTTCGTATCCAGGCGTCGATGTATTCGGGATAGAGCTCAATCGCTTTGTCATAATTGGCAAGGGCGGCCCGAACGTCATGCGCCTGAGTGATACATTCGTTTCCCATTAGCAAATACTCTCGGGCATACTTTTGCAGGCTTTTTTTCTGTGCCTCCATTTGTGCTTGTAGTTTCCTTTTTTGTTCCCGCAATAGGTTGACGACTCCCAATTTCCTGCGAATTAATCTTCGGGCGGCAGGCTTTTCTATATCATAACGGGAATGAATGGCCAGGAAAAACTGCTCGAGGCATGTCTCGAAATCTCCTTTGTCGAAAGCACGGGCAGCTGCGGCATACTGCACATCGGCCTGTGCTTGTTTTAATGCTTTGTCGATGGCTTGCCGGTTGTTGAATCTTCCGGAAAAACTGACAATCTCGGGACGGACAAAAATATCCGCGCGGCTGATAGGCTTTTTCAGTTGAATTCCTTCAAGCGATGTGCAACGGCTGAGAGCTACATAAGCTTGTCCGCCGGCAAACACTCCTCCGGTAAAGTCTATGACTACACGGCTAAAGGTCAAACCCTGGCTTTTGTGCACGGTGATGGCCCATGCCAGGCGGATGGGATATTGTGTGAAAGTACCCAGTTCTTCTTCCTCAATCTCCTTTTTCTCTTCGTTGTACTTGTAACGGATGTTGCGCCATGATTCCCGGTGGACATCACACTCTTTGCCATCATCGGTGATGACGTAGATGATACCGTCGTTGTCGATGCCGCTTACTACACCGATGGTACCGTTTACCCAACGGCGTTCAAAGTCATTTTTGATAAAGATGATTTGTGCTCCCGGTTTCAGGGTCAGTTCTTTTGAGGTGGGCAAGCTACTTTCGGGAAAGTCGCCGTTGATTTCGCCCTCAAACACTACAGGATCGCCGGGGAGTTCGGTAAGTTTCCGTTCATTGATGGTTTCTACCGTATCGCGGCGTGTAGCCAGAGTGATGTATAAATCTTCTTCCGAAGCATCAATTTGAGCGCCATAGCGGGTGTTGAGCAGCTGAAGGTCGGCTGCCCCTGCTGCTCCGCTCCGGATGTGGTCGAGTACACTGACAAAGACTGCATCTGACTGACGATATACTTTCTGTAACTCGATAGATACCAATTCGATCTCGTTAAAGACCCGTGCCGAGAAAAAATAAGGAGTGGGATAGAAGCGGTTGATAATTTCCCGTTCATCCCCTTTGATTACCGGTTCAAGCTGGAATACATCGCCTACCAGTAAAACTTGTTTTCCTCCGAAGGGGTCGCGCAGATTACGACTGTATACACGCAAAATGCGGTCTACGGCATCAATCATATCGGCGCGTACCATTGATATTTCGTCGATAATGACCAGTTCTACCTGTTCCAGCAACCTACGGTGTGGCTTGGTGTATTTAAAGAATTCATGGATGCGTCCCCGTTGCAAACTCAGATTCGGATCATCAGGAAGTAACGGATGAAAAGGAAGTTTGAAGAAGCTGTGCAGAGTGCTGCCACCGGCATTAATGGCAGCGATTCCGGTGGGTGCCAGCACGATGTGTTTCTTCTTGGTATTCTTACAGATGTATTTCAGGAAAGTAGATTTACCCGTTCCCGCTTTCCCCGTGAGGAAAACTGATTGACGAGTATACTGAATCAGATTCAGTGCATCCTGAAACTCCTTATTACCGGTGTCTATTGTAAATTCCACGTCAGATGATCCCGAAATGTTTTAATGCTTTTTGTATTCCGTCTTCGTCTACAGAAGTGGTTATGTAGTCGGCGGTTTCTTTGACATCGTCATTCGCATTGCCCATGGCTACTCCGATGGCTGCATGGCGCAACATACTGATATCGTTGCCTCCATCACCAAATGCCATTGTTTCTTCCTGTCCGATACCGAAATGGCGAATGATTTCATCTATTCCTTTTTGTTTGCGGATACCTTTAGCTACGATATCTGTAAATGCAGGAAACCAGCGTCCGGATTCGCAGTTCGGGAGTAAAGGCAATACCGTTTTCTCCTCTTCGGTAGTGATGAATGGAGTCATCTGAAAGATTTCGGGCTGCGTAGCCTCGGCTGTAGTTTGGATGGGCAGGATATCTACATGCAGGAAATCATGAAAGATTTCGTTAACCAGCTTGTTGGTATTGCAAACAGCTACGGTATGTTCGGCTACAAAGATACAGGGAAAGTTTCTTTCGTCCGAAAGTGCAGCCAGTGCCTTAACATCTTGTACCGGGATGGAATGTTTGTAAATCACCTCATCTCCAACGAAACAATATCCTCCGTTCATGGTGATGTAGCCGTCTATCAGTTCCCGTTCCTGAAGGGCGGTGAGGTTGTTGATAATCGCTTTCGGGCGTCCGGTAGCGATGAATATCTTGATACCTTTAGCTTTTGCTTCGGCTATGGCTGCGAGGGTAGACGAAGGAATTTCGTGAGTGTTGAAACTAACCAACGTCCCGTCTATATCGAAAAACAGGGCTTTTATCATACGTCTTTTCTTTAATGGAGCACAAATGTACTGAAAAAGCCTGATATAGAGTAACTGAATACCACAATGATGGTAAATTTTAACTGCTGTCTGCTAAAATAGCTCATTTGGTTTCATTATGAAACAGATGAATTGTACATTTGCAGGCTGAACCTAAAAATAGAACCCTATATGAAATATAACTTTGATGAAGTGATAGAGCGCCGGGGAACAGACTCGGTGAAGTATGACGCAGTATCGGAACGTTGGGGACGGAGCGACCTGCTTCCGATGTGGGTGGCCGATATGGATTTCCGTACTCCTCCTTTTGTGATAGAGGCTATCCGTCGGAGATTGGATCATGAAGTATTGGGGTATACTTTCGCTTGCGAAGCTTGGTATACATCCATTATCAATTGGCAGAAAGAACGTCACGGGTGGAATGTTACCCGGGAGATGCTGACGTTTACGCCGGGTATTGTGCGTGGATTGGCTTTTGCCCTGCAATGTTTTACGGCTCCGGGGGACAAAGTGATGGTGATGCCTCCTGTTTATCATCCTTTCTTTCTGGTGACAGAACACAACCACAGGGAGGTAGTCTACAGTCCGTTATTGCTGAAAGACGGGCAATATCAGATTGACTTTGAACGCTTCCGTGCTGATGTAAAGGGCTGTAAAATGTTGATTTTGAGTAATCCTCATAATCCGGGAGGGCGTGTCTGGACTCGGGAGGAGTTGGCCGAGATAGCAGAGATTTGTTTTGATAATCAAGTATTGGTCATCTCGGATGAAATTCATGCCGATCTGACATTGCCGGGATACACGCATCCTACGTTTGCATTGGTATCGGAAAAGGCTCGACGGAATTCACTTGTGTTTATGTCTCCCAGTAAAGCTTTCAACATGCCGGGGCTTGCCAGTTCGTACTGCATTATAGAAGATGAGGCCATTCGTCATCGTTTTCAGACTTATATGGAAGCCAGTGAATTTAGTGAAGGCCATTTATTTGCATATCTTGGAGTGGCTGCCGCGTATAGCAACGGAACGGAGTGGCTGGATCAGGCATTGGAATATATTCAGGAGAATATTGATTTTACAGATGAATATTTAAAAACACATATTCCCGCAATCCGGATGATTCGTCCTCAAGCTTCTTATCTGATTTTTCTGGACTGTCGCGGTATGGGTGTTTCGCAGAAAGAATTAGTTGACTTTTTTGTTGACGGTGCACATCTGGCATTAAACGATGGCGCTATGTTCGGTAAGGAAGGCGAGGGATTTATGCGGCTTAATGTGGCTTGTCCGCGGAGTGTGTTAAGACAGGCACTGGATCAGATAAAGGAGGCATACGAGTTGAAGCATGACACAATAGCATAATTTGTGGAATTTATATAAAAAGACTTTCAGGATGAAAAAAAATAGTTTTGAGACACAAATATTGCATACTCCTTTTGAAAAAGAGGATGCATATCATTCTCTTTCAATGCCGGTGTACCACACTGCTGCCTACGAATTTGAGACTGCAGAAGAGATGGAAGCTGCTTTCTGTGGGCAGAAAGCAGGGCATGCTTATTCACGCATAACAAATCCTACGGTACAGTACTTTGAGCAGCGTGTGCAAAGAGTGACCGGAGCGCTGAGTGTGACAGCTTTGAACTCCGGGATGGCTGCGATAAGCAATGCTTTGATCACACTGGCAAGCGCGGGAGCTAATGTGGTGACTTCGAAACATTTATTTGGCAATACCTATTCATTTCTGAAAAGTACATTGGAAGCTTTTGGGGTAGAAGTACGCTTCTGTGACCTGACATGTCCCGAAGAAGTGAAGCAACAGATTGATGGAGATACTTGTGCGCTTTTTTTGGAAGTTATTACCAATCCGCAGTTGGAAGTGGCCGATCTGAAGGCTCTTGCCGACATAGCACATAAGGCCGGAGTACCGTTGCTGGCAGATACGACAGCGATTCCTTTCCATGTATTCCATGCGACTGACTTCGGAGTTGATATCGAGATTGTGTCCAGTACGAAATATATTTCGGGAGGAGCTACCTGTATAGGAGGACTGATTATAGATTACGGCACTTTTGACTGGGAGCATTCCGCTAAGTTGGCTGCTCTGAGTGCAGATACCGGGAAGGAGGCTTTTACTGTCAAACTCAGAAAAGAGGTTCACCGTAATCTTGGAGCATATATGACCCCGCAGGTGGCTTATATGCAGACACTCGGACTTGAAACGATGGAAGTACGGTTTGCTCGTCAGGCAGAAACCTGCCTGAAACTGGCACAATGTTTGCAAGAACTGCCTGAGATTGAGTCGGTGAACTATACCGGATTGGAATCTAATCCGTTTTATGAATTGAGTACCCGCCAGTTTGGTTCTCTTCCGGGAGCGATGTTGACGTTTGATCTTCCGTCGCGTGAGATATGTTTTCGTTTCATAAATCGGTTGAGAATCATACGTAGGGCAACGAACTTATTTGATAATAAAACGTTAGCTATCCATCCGGCAAGTACAATCTACGGTTCGTTTACCGAGGATCAGCGTCGAGGTATGGATGTCAGCCAGAAAACCATTCGCCTTTCGGTGGGGCTGGAGCGGGCTGATGACTTGTTAGACGATATCATACAGGCCCTGAAAAGCTAAATTTATCATTTACAAACTTTATACAATGCTGCCAAAGAAAAAAAACCTGGAAGAAGAGAGAGCGAAACATACGGTTGATAGTCTTTATAAGGACTATGTTGACGACTTGTTTTCGTATGCTTTGGGATTCGGGTTTGATAAACAGACAGCGATGGATGCCATTCATGATGTGTTTTGCAGGGTATGTATCCGCGAAAGAGAAGTGCAGGAGATACAGAATCCTAAATTTTACTTGTTGCGTGCCCTGCGAAACCAGTTGATTGACACCTATAAACTCAAACGAAACTACTCGGAGGTTCTTACCGGTGAGATTACCGATGAACTTCCATATAAAATCAAAATTACCGTAGAGGATGAAATAATCGCAGTGGAAGAGCAGGCGGAAGTATCACAGAAAGTTGACGAGATTCTGAGTATACTTACCGAACGCCAGCGCGAGATTATTTATTTACGTTATATGCAGGAATGCTCTTATGAGGAAATTGCAGAGATTATGCAAATCAGTGTTCCTGCCTGTCGTAAATTGCTTTATCGGACCTTACTTAAACTGAAGCACAATAACACATTAGTGCTCTTCTATCTCTTACTTTCTATTAATGTTGGTTAAATAAGGCGCCAATTTAAATTTTATTCGGGAAAAGTGGGCATGAAACCTGCGCCCGTTCGTGTTCTATGCAGACAATAGTGTTATTAAACTCTTAAAGCACCTGTTCTGAATGGAAAAAACGAAGCGGGATAGCAGACATATTGATCCTTTGAAAGACGAAGAAAAGTTCTTCCAGTGGTTAAAATTCAAGAGCGTTCGGATGAATCAAGAACACCTCTCGAAAGATGACTATGAACGCCTGCGTCAGCGAATCCATGTTTCGCTGCGTATGTTGCGTCGGAAAAGAACGGTCAGGAGGGTAGCTTATTATGGTGTATCCGTATGCGTCATTATTGCATTAGGAATTGTTGCTTATCTGAATCATTATGAGAGAGTGGAACCTGTGCCGTCTGTTGTCGAAAAAAAAGCGGAGATTGTCTGGCAACCTTTGAAGTCGGAAGATATTCGTCTGGTTAGCGGTGATAGCATAACTTCGTTCCGGCAAAACGTGCAATTGCTCTTGAGCAAAGATGGATCAGCTATGGTATATCATCCTAATAGCGGGCAGAAGCGAATCAGAATGGAACAGGACGAGGTTAATGAACTGGTGGTTCCTTATGGTAAACGATCGAAGGTTAAACTGGAAGATGGAACGGAAATCTGGCTGAATTCCGGTTCGGTACTTAAGTTTCCTACTCATTTCTCGGGAGAGAAACGGGAAGTAAGCTTGAAGGGTGAAATGTATGCCGAAGTTACGGCAGATAGTAAAAAACCGTTTATCGTGCATACGGCCCATTTTGATATACAGGTATATGGAACGCGTTTCAATATATCGGCTTATGAAGATGAACCGACTCCTTCGTGTGTACTTGTAGATGGAATAGTCGGATTCCGTCCGGAATCCGGTCCTGAAATACGCATGAAGACAAATGAAAAAGTACTTTATGATGGCAAGCGATTTGAAAAAAGAAAAGTGAGTGCTTCCAGATATACTTGTTGGAAAGAAGGCTATCTGGAATTGGATGATGCCAATATCATGGATGTACTGAACCGGATAGGGAGATATTATAATCTATCGTTTAGCTTCGGCGATAAGAAGCGGCTGACCGGTAGGAAGTGTTCAGGAAAAATTTATTTATCCGATAATATAGATAATGTATTGACAACTATATCATTGCTGTATTCTACTGATTACAGGAAAGAAGAACGGACTATTTTTATATCTGAGAACCCATAAAATGGTAGAGCCTATGGAATGACACTGAACACTATGACATACGCACACACAACCCCCACGAAAAGGATAGAGTGATATCCTTCCTCTAACTTACACACACGACTACGTATCAGAGCCGGGAAGCATGATTATGCCCTCCGGGAAGGGATGCAATGGCCTGAAACTAAGTATTATAACAACTGGAACAAAGCATGAAAAGAGAACGTATAGTAAGAACTGAAAACATTGATAGACAGAGAATAAAATATAGAGTATTGTTTGGTTTTATTTTCATTATGTGCTGTAACGGGGCAGCTTTACCGTCGGAGGACGGCAAGATGCCTGACTGGAAATTTTCTTTTAGTCTGAAACGTATACCGATGATCCGGATTTTTGATGAAATCGAGCAAAAAAGTGATTTTGTCTTTGCATGGTCCTGCGATATCGACAACGAGATTCATGAGGAAATCAGTATTTGTGTTACGGAAGAACCCATTCAAAAGGTAATGGAAAAGGTTTTGAAAGGATCGGGACTTGTTTATCAGAGACTCGACAGGCAAATTGTTGTTTATCGTTTGCTGGGACACAATGCCTGTAGAGTAGATTCTGTGAGAGTGATGACTAATATGGAACAGAATGATCGATAGACTACCGGAAATTTATCGTTTCTCGTTCCATTCTGTCAGGAGTGATAAATCGGGTATGCGGATTTCTTTCCGGTGAAGTTCCAACAAATTTAATTCTTGCAGTCCGTTGAGAGCTTTTGATACATTCAGGCGGGTGTCGTCCAACATGCGGGCCAAATCATCCATTTTTACCTTAAACAGCTTCTCACCTGTCATTCTCTCAATGTGTCCTAAAATGAAACGGATTATTTTGTCTTCAATGTCTTTGGGAGCTTTATCCCATAAGCGTGTATAGAGATTTTGCGCACGATTGCTGACGATGTTCATATAGTTAAGACGAAAAATATCATATTTGAACAACTCGCCCATGACAAACGATTTACTGATACTTACCATTTGCGCTTCTTCATTGTGCGGAATATAGGAAGATATATACCGGGTATTCATTCCAAACATGGAGTAAGGTTCTAATACGGCAGGAGCTTCGAAATATTCAATAACAGTCAGCGTGTCGTCTTCCGATACGGTGACGGAAGAGAGCCTGCCTTTTAGCAAGAAAAGTAACTGATCACAGACCTCACCACTTTTTATCAATGGTTCTCCGGGTTTGTGACGAGTGAAGTGAAGTTTTACTTTTTCTAATATATTAGTGAAATCCTCATGACAAAGTCCCTGAAAAAGGGGGAGTTGTAACAAGGTGTCGAACATGGTTTCCATATATCGTAATCTTCTAATTTGAAAGCAAATGTAACGATTATAGGGGTTGGCTGAAACCATCCTCCCTATCTTTTTGTTTTTTTTATTATTTCTTAAAGATGGTAGTGATTACATAAAACAATCTCTTGCGGAATGCATAAAAATGAAGTATATTTGCACAAAAAAGGAGGAAGTCATGTTTGCAAACTTTAATTTTCAACAGATGGTCAGTGCGTTTATCGTACTTTTTGCTGTGATTGATATCATTGGTTCTATTCCTATTATCATCAATCTGAAAGAGAAAGGGAAGGACGTAAATGCTACGAAAGCAACCGTTATTTCGTTTGCACTGATGATTGGCTTTTTCTATGCGGGTGACTTTATGTTGAAACTGTTTCATGTAGATATTGAATCTTTTGCTGTTGCAGGCGCATTTGTCATTTTCCTGATGTCACTGGAAATGATCTTAGATGTGGAAATTTTTAAGAATCAGGGGCCGATAAAAGAGGCAACGCTAGTGCCTTTAGTATTCCCGTTGTTGGCCGGTGCCGGTGCATTTACTACACTACTTTCATTACGGGCCGAGTATGCCAGTATCAATATTGTAATTGCTTTGATCCTGAATATGCTATGGGTTTATTTTGTCGTTAGTATGACAGGGCGTGTGGAGCGTTTTCTGGGGAAAGGTGGCATCTATATTATCCGTAAGTTTTTCGGTATCATTTTGTTGGCTATTTCTGTCAGGCTGTTTACTGCAAATATCACATTATTGATTGCCGCATTGCAGAAGTAACCGGCCATTTGTTACATTGTGATAATGTAAGATGAGTCTATTCTGCATCGATTTCGTGTTCTTCTTCTTTATCCGTTTCGATATTATCTGTTTCATCTGTTGCTGAGACGGATTCCTCTTCTTGTTCATTTGCGAAAGGGTCCGGCTTTTGCGGGCCGTAACCCATAAAAGAAAAGGCACAGATGGTACCTATGATAGCTCCGCTTAAATGCCCTTCCCACGAAATGCCGGATGGTGTAAAATAGGGGAGCATATTCCATATAAGACCTCCATAGAGAAAGGTAACTAATAGAGATATGGCAATCAAGGGGATATATTTTCGTAACAGTCCGCTGAAGAAAAGAAAGAAAGCCAGTCCATAGATAATACCGCTGGCGCCGATATGCCAGGCAGGCTTGCCGATAAGGAATGTAATGGCTCCACATCCTATCCAGATTATAAGAAAAATAGAGGGAGCTATGCTTCTGTAAAAGTAAAAAAGACACCATGAAAGGAAGAATAGTGGTAAAGTGTTGGTCAATAAATGTTTGAAGCCGCTATGTATAAGAGGATGAGTGAAAATACCAAACATACCTTTTTTTGACAAAGGGTATACTCCTAAACTGGTAAAGTCCCAGTCCATACCTATCTCTAAAACCTTTATCATGTAGAGGATAAAAATTAGAAACAGCGGAAGTACCATTGTCAGCAGGATTTGTCGAATTTCTGGCCTCATATTAGCATATTTCTTTAAATTTTATACAATGCTACGAATATTTGCCCTGAAAATAAAAAATAAAGTCCCTTTTTATTTTGTTATTTACCTTTAATTCGTATTTTTGGGCATCATACTTATATTATATACTATGATAACCGAAATAATTAACCTTTAAATAATGCACAACTATGAGTTATTTACATTTTGACAAGACCCTGATGATAAATCTTGAGGAATCTTTACCAAGGGAGATTCTCCGGACGAACAAATCAGGAGCTTATCATTGTACAACGATTGTAGATTGTAACACACGCAAATATCATGGATTGCTGGTGATTCCCGTACCCAATCTGGACGATGAAAATCATGTGCTGCTATCTTCTTTGGATGAAACGGTAATTCAACACGGTGCTGAGTTTAACCTGGGATTGCATAAATATCAAGGAAATCACTTTAGCCCCAATGGACATAAGTATATCCGTGAGTTTGACTGTGAACATATTCCGGCAACAACTTACCGTGTGGGAGGAGTCATACTTCGCAAAGAGAAAATCTTTGTACATCATGAGAACCGGATTCTGATCCGTTATACCTTGGTCGATGCACACTCAGCTACCACTCTTCGTTTTCGTCCGTTCCTTGCTTTCCGTAGTGTACGCGAATATACCCACGAGAATTCGCAGGCGAGTCGTGACTACCAGTTAGTAGAAAACGGCATTAAGACTTGCATGTATCCGGGCTATCCGGAATTGTTCATGCAGTTGAATAAGAAAAACGAATTCCATTATGAACCGAATTGGTATAGAGGAATTGAATATCCGAAAGAACAGGAGAGAGGATATGATTTCAATGAAGACCTTTATGTTCCCGGATATTTTGAAGTCGATATAAAGAAAGGAGAAAGTATAATTTTCTCTGCCGGTATTTCTGAAATTTCTCCCCGCAGATTGAAACAAACTTTTGAGGCGGAAGTTGCCGACCGTACGCCACGTGATAGTTTCTATCATTGTTTAAAGAATTCCGCCCATCAATTCCATAACAAGCAGGAAGAGGACCATTATATTTTGGCCGGATATCCCTGGTTTAAATGTCGTGCCCGGGATATGTTTGTATCGCTGCCCGGATTGACGCTTGCTGTAGATGAGATAGGTGAATTTGAAGACGTGATGGAAACTGCCCGCAAAGCGATCAATAACTACATTAAAGGTGAACCGATAGGCTGTAAAATCTACGAGATGGATGATCCTGACGTATTATTATGGGCCGTATGGGCTCTGCAACAATATGCAAAGGAAACAAGTCGTGAACAATGTCGTGCTAAATATGGTTCTTTGTTAGAAGAAATCATTGATTTTATTCGTCAGCGCAAACATGATAATCTGTTCTTGCACGAAAACGGGTTGTTGTATGCCAATGGTGCAGATAGGGCGATCACATGGATGAATTCCACGGTTAACGGACGTCCGGTTATTCCGCGTACAGGTTATATCGTAGAGATAAATGCTTTGTGGTACAATGCCTTGCGTTTTATTGCCGACTTAGTTCGTGAAGGCGGTAATGGATTGCTGGCAGATTCACTGGATGCACAGGCTGAGGTAACTGGAAAGTCTTTTGTGGAAGTCTTTCGTAATGAATATGGTTATCTGTTGGATTATGTAGACGGAAATATGATGGATTGGAGCGTACGCCCCAACATGATATTTACGGTTGCCTTCGATTATTCTCCTCTTGACCGGGTGCAAAAGAAACAAGTACTCGATATTGTGACGAAGGAATTACTTACTCCGAAGGGACTCCGAACATTGAGTCCGAAGAGCGGCGGATATAATCCGAATTATGTAGGTCCTCAAATCCAGAGAGACTATGCTTATCATCAGGGTACGGCTTGGCCATGGCTGATGGGATTCTACATGGAGGCGTATCTGCGAATCTATAAGATGAGTGGAATTTCGTTTGTAGAGCGTCAGTTGATTGGACTTGAAGACGAGATGACCAGCCACTGTGTTGGTTCGTTGCCGGAATTGTTCGACGGAAATCCACCTTTTAAAGGGCGTGGAGCAGTATCGTTTGCAATGAATGTGGCGGAGATTTTACGTATCTTGAAGCTGTTGTCTAAATATAATTTATAGGAGGAGGGACGAAGATGAAAGTTTTAATGTTTGGATGGGAGTTCCCCCCGCATATCTTAGGAGGTTTAGGAACTGCCAGCTATGGTTTGACAAAAGGTATGTCTCAACAAGAGGATATGGAGATTACATTTTGTATTCCCAAGCCTTGGGGTGACGAAGACCAGAGTTTTCTGAGAATAATCGGTATGAACAGTACACCGATTGTGTGGAGGGATGTAGATTGGGAATATGTCAAAGGGCGTGTAGGTTCTTACATGGATCCTCAATTATATTTTGACTTGCGCGATCATATTTATGCTGATTTCAATTATCTGAATGCAAATGATCTGGGATGCATTGAATTTTCAGGGCGTTATCCGGATAACTTACATGAGGAAATCAATAACTACTCAATTGTTGCAGGAGTTATAGCACGGCAACAGGAGTTTGAAATTATACACTCACATGACTGGTTGACTTATCCGGCCGGTATTCATGCAAAACAGGTATCGGGCAAACCATTGGTGATTCACGTACATGCTACTGACTTTGACCGTAGTCGTGGTAATGTGAACCCCACAGTTTATGCCATTGAGAAAAATGGTATGGATCATGCCGATCATATTATGTGTGTGAGTGAATTAACTCGTCAAACAGTAATCCATAAATATTTCCAGGATCCGAAGAAAGTATCAACTGTGCACAATGCAGTTTCTCCTCTTTCGCAAGAGATACAGGATATTGTACCTAATAAGAACCCGAAAGAAAAGGTAGTTACCTTCTTGGGACGTATTACAATGCAAAAAGGTCCTGAGTATTTTGTAGAGGCAGCTGCGATGGTATTGCAGCGTACGCGGAATGTACGTTTTGTGATGGCCGGTAGTGGTGATATGATGGATCAGATGATCCGTTTGGCAGCTGAAAGAGGCATTGCCGATCGTTTCCATTTTCCGGGATTCATGAAAGGGAAACAAGTATATGAAGTCTTGAAGGCCAGTGATGTATACATTATGCCTTCGGTATCCGAACCTTTTGGTATTTCTCCGTTGGAGGCTATGCAGTGTAGCGTACCAAGCATTATTTCCAAACAATCCGGTTGTGCCGAGATCTTGGAAAAATGTATCAAGACCGATTACTGGGATATCCACGCTATGGCAGATGCTATTTATTCTATCTGTACCTATCCGGCTATGTACGAGTATCTCCGTGATGAAGGTAAGAAAGAGGTGGACGAAATAAAGTGGGAGAACGTAGGCTACAAGGTTCGCGGCATCTACGACGAGGTTATAAAAAATTATGGAAAACAATAAAACAATATAGATATGAGAACAATCTGTCTTTATTTTGAGATACATCAAATTATTCATCTGAAACGTTACCGCTTCTTCGACATTGGTGCCGACCATTATTACTATGATGATTATGCCAATGAGACAGGTATTAATGAGGTTGCCGAACGTTCTTATATTCCGGCTCTCAATACATTGATTGAAATGGTGAAGAATTCCGGAGGAGCATTTAAAGTAGCCCTTTCTATTTCGGGAGTAGCATTGGAACAGCTCGAAATTCATGCACCTGCCGTAATTGACCTGTTACATATATTAAACGATACGGGTTGCTGTGAATTCCTGGCAGAGCCATACTCTCATGGCTTATCATCATTGGCCAATGAAGACTGTTTCCGTGAAGAGGTAATGCGTCAGAGCGAAAAGATGAAACAGATGTTTGGTAAAGCTCCGAAAGTGTTCCGTAACTCCAGTTTGATTTATTCGGATGAAATAGGTGCTACGGTGGCTAGCATGGGTTTCAAGGGCATGCTGACCGAAGGTGCTAAACACGTTTTGGGTTGGAAGAGTCCGCATTACGTGTATCATTGCAATCAGGCTCCCAGTCTGAAATTGTTATTAAGAGACTTCAAGTTATCGGATGATATCAGTTTGCGTTTCTCTAACTCTGATTGGAGTGAGTATCCTTTATTTGCCGATAAGTTTATCGGTTGGATTGATGCTTTACCACAAGAAGAACAAGTGATCAATATCTTTATGGAACTGAAAGCATTGGGTATGGCGCAGCCATTATCGTCCAATATTTTGGAGTTCCTGAAAGCACTTCCTTATTGTGCAAAAGAAAAGGGCATTACTTTCTCTACCCCATCGGAGATTATTTCGAAATTGAAATCTGTTTCCCAATTGGATGTACCATATCCAATGTCGTGGGTAGACGAAGAAAGAGATACGAGCAGCTGGCTGGGTAATGTTTTGCAGCGTGAAGCTTTCAGCAAATTATACAGTGTGGCTGAACGTGTACACCTTTGCGATGATCGTCGTATCAAGCAGGATTGGGATTATCTGCAAGCCAGCAATAACTTCCGTTTTATGACGACCAAGAATACCGGTGTGTGGCTGAATCGTGGTATTTATGATTCTCCTTATGATGCCTTTACTAACTATATGAATATCTTGGGGGATTTCATTAAACGTGTAAATTCTCTCTATCCTGAGGATATCGATAATGAAGAGTTGAATTCATTGTTGACAACTATCAAGAACCAGGGAGAAGAGATCGCCGAATTACATAAGGAGGTTGATAGGTTGCAGGCAAAAGCGGAAAAGGCTGCAAAAACAGTAAAGGCCGAACCCAAAGCTGCACCTAAAAAGGCCGCTGCGAAGAAACCTGCTGCAAAGAAAGCAACGGCAAAAAAAGAAGATTAATATGATTCAAGAACATGCTTTAGCGTAAACTAAAGCGGTGGAAAGGGGCTGTCCAAAAAAGTTGGATAGCCCCTTACTGTTATTTACAGTTTAAAAGTAAAAGGCATAAAATGACCCTTATCTCTTGATAAGAAGGGTAATAGTCCAAATTTTTTGAATGATATTTCTTTGTAGATTTACAAGCAGTGAGTTGAAAAGGTAAGGAGCTGACTTTGGAAGATAACCTCTTTCTATTTTATGGAGAAAGAGGCGTCTCTGCTTTAGTTCGCCACATCTTGTTATTTTTTACATAAAACATAAGGAGAATGAGACCATAAAAATTAAGGCGATGTAAATAAAGAATCATTTACATCGCCTTAATTGTATTATATACTGAGAATATTTTGTTACTGCTTACCGTTGAAGTTGGTATAAGTTACTTCTAACTTCAGTTTCGTACCGTCCGGACCACCTTCCAGTTTTACGTATCCCGGTTGTAGATCGTGCTGGATGCTGATCATATTCTTATTGGAAGAGCTATCATACTGTACCAGTACCGGGATAAGTACCACTTTATTCCAATCCGGATTTGCTGCTTCCCAAGCTGCTTCGTTCCAACTGTCTCCTGCTTTTTTCTTGGCTTCCTGCTTTTCGTTGACGCATGCATTAATCAAGCGAGTCAAGTTGGTAAACACATACTGATTGGTTGTAGGTTTATTGGAAATAATAGCATTGTGTACGGCCAGATAAGAAGTGATGTTATCTGTAAGTTTGTTCTCTTCGAAGAAACTTTGCCGTTCTTTCTCACGTAAAAGTAACACATATGTAGGTGCTTTCATACTAAATTTCCCATTGTCCGGTTGGTTGTAGCTATTGAAAGTCAATTTCACTGCATTAATGGTGTCATGGCTTAATTCTTCATAAATCTTATTGATCGGCAATGTAGCTTGTGTGAAGATACCGGCCGGAGACTTCAAATAAGTACAGTCTGTCTTTTTAGCGATTTCGTTTAGCTTTTCAGAATTAACAAACTTATTGGCTTGAATTACTTCCTTGGTTGTAGCGAAAGTACGGGTTGTGTAGTATAAAGAGTCAGCACCATTTTTTTTCTTCAGATTATTTCCCAAGCTGTCTTTTTCGTGGCATCGGATTACAACATTCAGGTTGATCTGGTCAACATAAAGAATCGTTCCGTTACCATAGTCATTCTTGGCATAAATACCTTTGAATACGTTATTAATAAATGCTTCCGAAGTTTTAAAATATTCAGGGTGATCTCTGTTCAAACGATAGATACGTTTACCTAGTTTGGTGATCTCTTCAGAAGTTAGACGGACATTAGGATAAAAGTCATCTGAGTTTCTGATGGAATCGCTGAGTGATTGGTCAACAGCTGTGTAGGCTTTTCGTGCGAGTAAGTTGTTTGGATTGTAATACTTCAATGGATCGATGTCTGTATAATAGTTCTGGGTCAAGTTTTCGTCCAGTTCATAAACAGTCATTCGGCATGGATTGATAGAGTCTCCAAAATAACTTTTATAGTATAAGATCAATTCAGCGGTGTGAATAGAGTCTCCTGCCATTACCCCTTTGGGATTAGTTTCCGGATCGTAGACCGAAGGAAAAGAAATTCCATCCGGACTATTCAACTGTGCGAGGAAACTGGCTTCGTATTCTCCGAATTCTTTATCAGTGAATTTTCCCACATAACCTACGCTGGTTTTGGCAAAAACAGGACCTGATAGGTCGGAATTCGTAGTTAACTCGTAAGTCGTATATCTTCCATTGATATTTTGGTCGCTATCCGGAAGCATATCCCATCCGATAGTACCTGTATTATCATCGCATCCGAAGAAAGTCAAGGCAAGCAGTGCTACCCATACATATTTTGCTTTCATGATCGTCGTATCTAGGTTCTTATTTATTTTTGTTCAGCTTCCCACACTTGATCGTAGAAACTGTTGCAAGCATCTGCAAGAGCATCGGGAGCTTGATAGTCAAGAACCAATTTGCCCGATTGACGCGCGTAGTTCATGACATCTTCATTTACATGTTCACTATTCTGTACTATTCCGTCCGAGTAATCGACAGCTAATTTGCAAAGTGTAGCATAATCTACCGGATCTTTCAGGGTAGCTACATCTTTTTTATTAATACCCTTTAGCATCAGTTTGCTTGCAAAGTCATTGTTGAATGTACCTTTGAAATCATCTTCGTATACGGAGAATACTACTTTTGCATCGCGGAACGAAGGTTCGTCTTTATACGCTTTCTTTATATACAAAGGGGCTAATGCCGTCATCCAGCCATGACAGTGAATAACGTCCGGACACCAACGCAATTTCTTTACCGTTTCCAGCACTCCTCTGGCATAGAAGATAGCCCGGCTATCATTATCATCGTATTCAACCCCGTTTTCATCAGCTGTCTGCAGCCGGTTCTGAAAATAATCATCGTTATCGATGAAATAAACCTGCATACGTGCTGACTGGATAGAAGCTACTTTGATAATAAGTGGATGGTCGGTGTCGTCGATGATCAGGTTCATGCCGGAAAGACGTATCACTTCGTGCAATTGATTTCTGCGTTCGTTGATATTCCCCCATTTGGGCATAAATGTTCTGATTTCTCTGCCTTTTTCCTGGATAGCTTGTGGTAGATGTCTGCCTATATTGGCCATCTCGGATTCTGAAACGTAAGGAGTAATCTCTTGTGTAATAAATAAAACCTTGTTAGCCTTTGTCATAATAACAATCGTTCTCGTAAATATTCTGCAAAGATATAAAAAAAAACGGGCATTAAAGCAAGTTCTCTGGCGGTATAATTCCTTATGAATTGTTAAGTGCTTGTTTTTCAGTGATAAATCGTCCTGTTGCTTAGGACTCTCCTTCGTCTTCTTTTGCATTAATTTACGATATTTCTTCTTTATATGGTAAATTATGGTTTATTTTGCACCGTTTTTCAAACAACTAAGAATCATAAACCAATTAAAATGAAAGTAATACATACGATCAAGGACTTGCAGGCTGAACTTTCGGTTTTGAAAGCCCAAGGTAAAAAGGTGGGGTTGGTGCCTACTATGGGTGCTTTGCATGCAGGGCACGCATCTCTTGTAAAGCGTAGTGTAAACGAGAATGAAGTAACGGTGGTAAGTGTTTTTGTGAACCCTACCCAGTTTAATGATAAAAATGATCTTGTTAAGTATCCTCGCACACTGGATGCCGATTGTAAATTGCTCGAGGCTTGTGGAGCGACTTATGCTTTTGCTCCTTCGGTGGAAGAGATGTATCCGGAGCCGGATACCCGTCAGTTCAGTTATGCTCCTTTGGATACTGTAATGGAGGGGGCTTTCCGTCCGGGACACTTTAATGGAGTATGCCAGATAGTAAGTAAACTGTTCGAAGCGGTGAAACCACATCGTGCATACTTTGGTGAGAAAGATTTTCAGCAATTGGCTATCATCCGTGAGATGGTTCGTCAGATGCAGTTTGATCTTGAAATAGTAGGTTGTCCTATTGTTCGTGAAGAAGATGGTTTGGCTCTGAGCAGCCGGAATGCGCGTCTGTCGGCAGAAGAACGTGAAAATGCATTAAAAATATCTCAGACCTTATTTAAAAGTCGTACCTTTGCAACCACTCACACAGTGGGTGAAACGCTGAAGTTTGTGGAAGATGCTATTGCTGCTGTTCCGGGATTGCGTCTGGAGTATTTTGAGATAGTAGACGGAAACACTTTGCAGAAGGTTGATAATTGGAACCAAACATCGTATGTAGTGGGCTGTATAACAGTGTTCTGCGGTGATGTCAGACTGATTGATAATATTAAATACAAAGAATCTTAAACTTAAAAAAGACGAACCCCTTATGATGATTGAAGTGTTGAAGTCAAAAATTCATTGTGCCCGTGTCACGGAAGCCAATCTGAATTATATGGGTAGTATTACGATTGATGAGAATCTATTGGATGCAGCTAATATGATTGCCGGTGAGAAGGTGTACATTGCCGACAATAATAACGGCGAGCGTTTTGAGACCTACATTATCAAAGGTGAACGCGGATCAGGTAAAATCTGCCTGAATGGCGCTGCGGCCCGTAAAGTACAACCGGATGATATTGTGATCATTATGTCGTATGCGTTGATGGATTTTGAGGAAGCTAAGTCGTTTAAGCCGACTGTTATTTTTCCGGATCCGGCTACAAATAGTGTAGTGAAGTAAGAAATCGTTCAATTGTGGAATATGAAAATCCCTGCTAATTATCCAATTAGCAGGGATTTTTTATTAGGATCGATTATTGCGAGTATCCGGTCCGGAGAATAAATTGTTAGGAGGGTGCCCATAACTCACCACATACTCTGTGGTGAATACGAGTTTTGAACATCCCCCCGACTTTATACTTCTACTTGGAACTCAATTGTTCGTTCATTGCTGCTGCGGCACGGCGTCCGTCTCCCATGGCAAGGATGACAGTAGCTCCTCCGCGTACAATATCTCCTCCCGCATAAATAGTGGGAATAGACGATTGCATCTGATCGTTAACAGTGATTGTTCCTTTACGGCCCAATTCCAGACCTTTGATAGAACTGGGGACGATAGGATTGGGAGATACCCCGACACTGACAATGGCGAGATCGATATCAACGGTTTCTGTTGCTCCTGGGATGGGGACGGGGCTACGTCGTCCGGAGGCATCCGGTTCACCCAATTCCATCTTTTGCAAGATTACTTGTTTGACACGTCCTTGCTCGTCTGCCAGATATTCGATTGGGTTGTGTAAGGTCAGGAACTCTATACCTTCTTCTTTGGCATGTTTCACTTCTTCCAGACGTGCTGGCATTTCTTCTTCTGAACGGCGATAGATGATCATAGCCCGTTCGGCTCCAAGACGTTTGGCTGTACGGACAGAGTCCATGGCAGTGTTACCGCCACCAATCACAGCTACGTTCTTTCCGAAGGCTACCGGAGTATCGGAATCGGGACTGGCTGCATCCATCAGATTTACACGAGTCAGATATTCGTTGGAAGACATGATGTTGATCGAGTTCTCACCCGGGATGTTCATAAAGTTGGGAAGTCCGGCTCCTGAGGCTACAAAAATTCCCTTAAAACCTTCTTCTTCCAACTGTTCTACGCTGATCGTTTTCCCTACAATGCAGTCTTTGATGAATGTAACTCCCATTTTGGCAAGATTCTCAATCTCGACGTCTACTATTTTGTTGGGTAGACGGAATTCGGGAATACCATATTTCAGTACACCGCCAATTTCATGTAGCGCCTCGAATACCGTTACATCATATCCGTATTTGGCCATATCCCCTGCAAAGGATAGTCCGGCAGGACCGGAACCGATAACAGCCACTTTGATATCGTTTTTCTCGCCTACTTCAGGTACGGAGATTTGTCCGCTTTCTCGTTCGTAGTCGGCAGCAAATCTTTCCAGGTGACCAATGGCTACGGCTTCTTTGCCCATTTTCAGATGGATACATTTTGATTCGCATTGTTTTTCCTGCGGACATACACGACCGCATACGGCAGGCAGGGCACTGGTCTCTTTCAGTGTTTTGGCTGCTTCAAGGAATTCTCCACGTTCTATGTTCTTGATGAAACGGGGAATGTCGATGCCTACCGGGCAACCTGTCATACAGCCTGGGTTGGCACAATCCAGACAGCGCTGTGCCTCCGTAACTGCCTGCTCTTTAGTCAGCCCTTGATTGACTTCTTCTTTACGGCTGTGTGACCGGTACTCCGGATCGAGTTCGTTCATTTGGCAGCGTTCAATGTTCGCACGGTCTTTAGCTTTGATAGCTTTACGGAGTGCTTCGCGCCAAGGGGCTGTACGTCCGTTTTCGTCTATGACTTTGGTTGCTTCACATTCATCGAGTTTATGCAACTCTTCACGTTCGATGGTTTTGAAAGCTCCCATGCGCTTCAACATTTCATCGAAGTCCACTTGGTGACCGTCAAATTCCGGACCGTCGACACATACGAATTTGGTCTTTCCTCCGATAGTAATACGGCAGGCGCCGCACATTCCGGTGCCATCTACCATAATTGTATTTAATGATACTTCTGTCGGAATTTCATATTTCTTCGTCAGCAAACAAACAAATTTCATCATGATAGCCGGGCCGATAGCAAAACATTTGTTCACTTTCTCCCGTTTGATTACTTCTTCTACTCCTTCGGTAACCAAGCCTTTGCGACCGTATGATCCGTCATCGGTCATTATGATCACTTCGTCCGAACTTTCACGCATTTCTTTTTCAAGAATGATCAGTTCTTTGCTACGTCCTGCCAGTACGGTGATCACACGGTTTCCGGCTGCCTTCAGGGCCTGTACGATGGGTAGCATCGGAGCTACACCTACGCCACCTCCGGCACATACTACTGTTCCGAAGTTTTCAATGTGGGTAGCTTGTCCCAATGGACCTACTACGTCGGTGATATAGTCTCCTTCGTTTAGTTCGCAAAGGCGGGTAGAAGAGAGCCCTACTTCCTGAACAACCAGGGTGATCGTTCCTGCCTTCGGGTCGGCGGCTGCAATGGTCAGTGGCATCCGTTCTCCCTTTTCACCGACACGCACAATCACGAAATGACCTGCTTTGCGTGATTTTGCTATCAACGGAGCTTCAATGACAAGTTTGAATACTTTCTCCGAAAAGTGTTCTTTGCTAATGATTTTGTTCATTATCTAATTAATTTGTTGGATTTATTACGTAATTGCTATCAGAATGTTCTTAGTGTGCAAAGATACTGCTAATTTGTAAAAAACAAAAGAAAAGCCATCCTTTTGAGGGGATGGCTTTATTATCAGTGTAAATCAGTTTGTTTTGTTCTGATTTTATATCCGGCTATAGCCCTAATCGACAGAGAAGAGCGGGCTTGGATGAGCTTACCTGATTCTATGTCAGTCGATCATGTCAAATCCGCAGTAGGGAACCAATGCTTTCGGAATCCGGATACCCTCCGGAGTCTGATGGTTTTCCAGCAAGGCTGCTACGATGCGGGGCAATGCCAGTGCCGATCCGTTCAGTGTGTGGCAAAGTTCGGTTTTCTTTTCTCCGCTACGATAGCGGCATTTTAATCGGTTGGCTTGGTAAGTATCGAAGTTGGATACAGAGCTGACTTCCAACCAGCGCTTCTGTGCTTCGGAATATACTTCGAAATCAAAGCAAAGCGCAGCGGTAAAACTCATATCACCACCACAGAGACGGAGAATACGGTAAGGGAGTTCCAACTTCTGGAGCAGGCCTTCTACATGATCCAGCATTTCCTGATGTGACTGACGGGAGTGCTCCGGTTTGTCGATACGCACCAATTCTACTTTAGAGAATTCGTGAAGGCGATTGAGCCCGCGTACATCTTTACCGTAAGAGCCGGCTTCCCGACGGAAGCATTGTGTATAAGCGCAGTTTTTAATAGGAAGTTGCTTTTCATCCAAAATGACGTCACGGTAGATATTAGTTACCGGAACTTCAGCCGTCGGAATCAGATAGAGATCGTCTACTTCGCAATGGTACATTTGTCCTTCTTTATCCGGAAGTTGTCCGGTTCCATAGCCGGAAGCAGCGTTTACAACTGTTGGAGGCATGATTTCGGTATATCCGGATTTACGTGCTTCATCCAGGAAAAAGTTAATCAGTGCGCGTTGCAGTTGAGCTCCTTTGCCTTTGTAAACAGGAAAACCTGCACCGGTTATTTTTACACCCAAATCAAAGTCAATCAAGTCGTATTTCTTAGCCAGTTCCCAATGGGGGAGTGCATCTGTGGGAAGTTGAGTTTCCATACCTCCCATTTTCTCAACTACATTGTCCTCGGCACCAACACCTTCGGGCACACTGTCGTAGGGAATATTGGGAATGGTATACAGCAGATTCAGCATGTCGTTGGCAGCCTGGTCCATGTCGGCCTGCAGTGTTTTATTGCTCTCCTTTATCTCGGCTACACGGGCTTTTGCAACTTCAGCTTCTTCCTTTTTGCCTTCTTTCATCAACTGACCGATCGTTTTCGAAAGTGAATTTACCTCTGCCAGGTTTTTATCTAATTGATTTTGTGTATTACGTCTTTTGTCATTCACTTCGATTACTTGGGCAATTGTTTCTTTGGCTCCTTTGAAGTGTTTTTTCTCCAGACCGCGGATTACCGCGTCGGTGTTTTCTGTAATTTGTTTAATGGTAAGCATATCTATACTTTATTTATGAACTTTCTTCTTTGAGTTTACAAAGATATATAAAAATAAGATAAGAGGGTGCGTCTTGTATAAAAAAGAAAAGAGACGCAATCAACCGATTGCATCTCTTTCTTCAATTTCTTACAATTTCCTTTAAACTCCGGAAATTTATGCTTCTGTTGCTTCAGCAGGGATGATAGAAACATATCTTCTGTCTTCTCTACCTACTTTGAAGTTTACAGTTCCATCTACTAAAGCGAAAAGAGTGTGGTCCTTACCCATACCGATGTTTTCACCCGGGTGGAATTCAGTACCTCTTTGACGAACGATGATGTTACCTGCTTTGCAAGCTTCGCCACCAAATATCTTAACGCCTAATCTTTTGCTCTGTGATTCGCGGCCGTTCTTAGAACTACCGACACCTTTCTTATGTGCCATTTCTTCTTACTTTTAAAATTGATTAAGCTACTACTTCTGTGATTGTTAACTCTGTGAACTGCTGACGGTGACCGTTCAACTTTCTGTGACCTTTTCTTCTTTTCTTGTGGAAAACAAGAACTTTGTCACCTTTAACCAGGCTTGAAACAATCTGGCAAACTACTTTTGCACCGTCTACAGTAGGAGCACCTACAGTAACGTTTCCGTCTTTGTCTACCAAAAGAACTTTGTCAAATTCTACTGTTGCACCGTTCTCTGCATTCTGAATGTGGTGAACGAACAATTTCTGGCCAGCTTCAGCTTTAAATTGCTGACCGTTGATTTCTACAATTGCGTACATCTTATATAAATAAATGTAAGTTAGCTCCGTCGGGTGGTCTTTAATCACTTAAAAAACACTTGCTCAAACCCGGTGCGGAATAATCAGGGCACAAAATTACTGCTTTTATTTGTTTCGGACAAGTTTTTCTTTTTCTTTTTTGTTTGCAGTATGTTATTTTGCTCTTTTTCTTCTTTCGGGTAGGGGCAGTTAGAAGGTTGATTATTAAATGGGATGTGGCTTTATTCATTTTGTCACTTTGATAATCGGTACTCCTCAGAATCGTTTATTTCGGACGGGATGCTTGCCTGGGTGAAAAAAACGCGTTCTGAAGGTTTTTCCCGATGACATATATCTTGGGGCTTTTGATTGATGGTACGCACAAGGAAAGGAAAAAGTCGTGTCGGTGGTGAAAGTGCTTCGGATGGGATTGCATTCCGATTTTTTTGTCACTTCAGAAAGCTCTGCCTGCGGTTGCCAACCGGAAGACGGAGTGTTCCTTTCAGACCGGATTTGGAATAACAATAGGAGATATTGGGGAAAACAATAGGAGATATTTCCAAAACATAAGGACATTTTCGGTAAATGCTTACGTCTTTTCGGCCAAATGCTTGCTTCTTTTTGCGAAAAGTCAGGCTTTCCGACCCCGGAAGCCCGTCTTTTCGGCCTCTAAAGTCTCCATTTGGCTTTTTTCTTCTCTCCGGGTGTCGGAAACGGACAAGGACTCTGTTATGAAAAACAGATATTTACTTTCTTTTTGTACTGTTATTCGATGAACGGATGTCATCCGGTTGGATTGTTCAGAGTGGACAGCCGGATTTGTCTTCCGGAACGGAGATTAGCTGGCCAAGAGTACTGATGATTCTGTCGTAGGGATAGGCCTGAAACTCTTGGGCAGTAGTCATACCGCTGGTAACACCGGTAAAAGAAACTCCGGCAGCGGCGGCTGTTCCTGCATCCACTGTACTGTCACCGATGTATAATACTTCTTCGGGGCATGCCTTCAATCGGTCGATGGCAAGTAGCAAACCTTCAGGATCGGGTTTATGATGTGTCACATCTTCACCTCCGATAATGATGTCAAACCAATCATCCGGCATGTGATTTCTCAGGAAACTCAGTATCCGGAATCGGTATTTGGTTGAAATGATTCCGATACGGATTCCTTGTTTTTTCAGGTGTGTAAGCGTGGGGAGAGTATCCGGGAAAAGAATGGTATTTGCATTCATGTATATATCTGCCTCTTTGGAATACTCTTGTCTGAATGATTCCAGTTGGTCGGCGTCAGTAATTCCCGTAAGGATGCTGAACGATTCTTCAAGCGTTTTCCCAATGGTGCGTTTGATCATATCATCAGTGATACCGGTGTAGCCATGTCTCTCGAGTACGCTTCTGAAGCAGGTTACGATGCCACGCGAAGAGTCTGCCAGTGTATAGTCAAAGTCGAATAAATAAACAGTGTATTTCATTTGCGGAATTTTCGGCAAAGATAGTGAATTTTTTATTTCAATAAAGGTTATTTGCGTACTCTGCCTCCCGATATCCAGTGAGTCCGGTAATAGGGTTCATTGAGACTGCTGACAATGACTCCCTGGCTTGTGCTGGCATGAACAAACTTTCCGTCTTTGAGATAGATGCCCACGTGTGCCACTTTTCTGCGCGATTTTCGGCTACTGAAAAATACCAGATCACCTTCCCGAAGATTTCGCCGGGCAACTTTACTGCTCTCTTTCTTCTGACCGTCTGTGCTTCGTTGCAGTTTGGTATGATATACCTTTTTATAAATCTGGCAGGTCATTCCCGAGCAGTCTGTGCCACGTTTGGTCTCTCCGCCTCCCCGGTAGGGGGTACCTATCCATTCGGCTGCTTCCAGGTAGAGTTTATGGTTATCCTCCATTCCGATGTCTACGCCCAAGCGTACAGAAGCACGGGCCAATTTCTTATAGTCTAGTTTGGGAGCAGAGGTGCGGCAGCCACTCAGGCCGATAACTAAGACGGTGAAAAGTAACAGATTAAAAAGGTGTTTCTTCATACATTCATTCTTCTTCTACATTAAAATAATCTTCCAGTTCTTTTTCTGCCGAATTGTTTTCGTTTACAAGGTCACGGATAATGACTCCATGCTCAAGCACGGCAATACGAGGACAGACATCCACCGTATGGTTCAGGTTATGGCTCGAAATAATGACCGTGGCATTATGTTCCTCATTATACTTTTTCAGCAGATGTTTAATGACGGATTGTGAACTTGGGTCCAGAAAATTAAACGGTTCGTCCAGAATGATCAGTTTCGGATAATGTAGCATGGCCGACACGATACCGATCTTTTGCTTATTGCCCGCCGAGAAGTTACGGATAAACTTCTTTTGTCCCAATACTTCCCCGTTCATAAAACGTTCGAAGGGGATCAGGCGTTCATCCACTTCTTCTTTTTTGAGTCCGTACATTTTACCGATAAAATAGAAATATTCTTCCGGAGTCAGGTAACTGATCAGGAATCCGTCATCGATAAATGCACCGGTAAAACTTTTCCAGTCTTCGCTTTGGTTCACATGAATGTCGTTGATAATGATTTCACCGGTATCAGCTTTCAGCAGGTCCAGCATTAAACGGAACAAAGTTGTTTTTCCGGCTCCATTGTTACCCACCAGGCCGACCATCTCTCCCTGATTGATTGTATAATTCTCGATATTGACGGCTGTTTGGGTGCCGAAGTTTTTCCGGAGGTTATGTATGGTAATCATATTCTTTTTCTATAAAATAAATGTTGAATCGTTATTTACTGTCTCTGAATCCTTCCATGTTTTCGTAACGGCGTTGCATGAAACGGACATATACATTGTTTATCCACATAGGGGAGGTCAAGGTGAAGCCTAATCCGATGATTAATATGACAATGTAGGCCCATGTTTGTCCCAGCAGCATGGGGAGCGTGCCATAGAGTGTGGTTGGTACGATGAAAAGTCCGAAACTGATTAACATCTGCATTCCGGTATTCATACTTTGTTTGCCTGTGATGCTTTCATTGAGTGGTACGGTTTTATGGTTGTATACCGCCAGTTGGAACAAGATGCAATAGACAGGACCTGTTGTCAGAAAGATTAGTGCGACAGCACCCAGCAGGCTGGCTTTTCCCATCACAAAAGCCGGTATCAGCAGGATCAGCGGAATGATTTCCGCCAAGCTATAGATATAATATTTGGCTGTCAACAGGCTTTTGATGGATTCTTTGCGAGTCATCAGTCCGTCGATATAGTTTCCTTCAAATCCCATAAGTTGTATCAGAATCACCATACCGAATCCAAGGAAGGAGTATACCTGGACAAAACTCTTCATGTGGTCATACGTACTGCTGAAACTCAGTATGATGGAGAAGATGATTACGAGCATTGCTACCGACCGGAGTGAGGCCTTACAGCGTTTGTTGCGTAGAAGCATCTTCAATTCCAGACGCATATATTCGCCTACCTCTCCGAAGCGTTCCAGGAAACGGTATTCGGATACGGTTTTTACTTTTGTGTCTTCTACTTTATTGATTTCGTTGTATATTAAACCGGTCATCACTTTACGGTTGATACACCATACCAGAACAGTGGCTGCCAATGTACCCAGGTAAGCAAGTAGATTTCCTTCGATATAACCTTCTCCCAGGTTCATGAAAAAGTTACTTATAAATCCCGTTTTGGGAATAAAAATAGCGATGGCGATTCCACTGTAGACAACGATGGGAAGTACCACCCACCAAATATGTTCGTTAATCAGCGTACGGCAAAGCAGATACCAATATCCGTTGAAAACCATCAGTAACCAAATGCCGATGCTGTAAGTGAGAACTCCTGATATTCCATAAAAAGGAAAGACTGTGAGTGCTGCGAACGGCACGAACAGGAACAGCCAGATAAGATTGAAAGAACTGAGCCCGTGGCGGAGAAGCAGAAAGTCGAGTATACGGCTTCGTTTTACCGGAAGTAGCAGATAAGGTTTTACTTCTTGTGTAGGAGTTTTTTGGAATGGGAAACGTATTACAAAGTCCAGGGCAAGCGCAAATATCAGTCCACTATTCAAAATATGATAGGCTTCCATATTGGGAACTTCTGTGCTGATGGCTTTTGCCAGACCGATGCCAATAAATATAAAGTAAGCACCCCAGAAAATAAAGGACGCATACATGATGTATTTGCCTATTTTATTCTTTTCGTACATCGGATGTCGTTTGGCTGCAAGTTTGCCGTGCAGGCGTAGTTCATTGAATAGCATAGTACCGTTTTATTTAAGTTTCGACAAAAAAGAGCACGCAGATAATACAACTTCTTATCTGTTTGGGTTGCATCATCTGCGTGCTGCAAGGTCTTATTATTTCTTTTCCGGGCTGACCATTGTCACTTCCACTTCATTTTTCTGTTTGAAGAGGTCGTCAGCGAATTTCCGGATGTCATTTACCGTAATGCTATTGACTATTTTTTCATAATCATTCATGCGGTTCATGCCGGTATATAAGTATTCGTCGATACTTCCCAGCCAGTAGCTGTTTTCTTTCAGGTCTTCGGTATGCTTTTTCAGCATATATTCTTTCACTTTGTTCAAGTTGGCTTCCGACGGGCCTGTTTTCGTTATGTTATCGATTTCTCCGAAAATGATCTTCATCAGCTTCTCTTTCTTTTCGGGAGCCGTATCGAAGATGATTTGCAGGATTGCTTTTTCTTTTGGATATTTTTGTAGCGTTCCGCCTACATATACACCATACGTACCTCCTTCGTCTTCACGTACTTTTTCTGTGTAGACCAAATCCAGAATCTGGCTTGTCATGCTAAGCAAGAGGTTGTTTCTCAGGTCATATTTGCAATCTCCGTTGTAGAAAGCGAAAACGGAAGCTTTCGGTGTCTCTTGCTGCTTGGTAAACTCGTTCTTGTAAATGCCCTGACGCATTTCAATTTTGTTATCTTTGAAAGTTTCTTTGCGGTTAACGGCGGGGAGCGCACCCAGATATTCGGCAATTACCGGTTTCATTTTCTCTACATCTACGTTACCGACAAAGATAAATGTGAAGTCACTTGCATCTTTGAAGCGATCCTGATACATAGACAGAATCTTGTCGTAATCCATTTGATCCACCATGTCAGCTTTTATGCGTATGATTCTCGGGTGTTTCATATAGATGCCGGCTTGGATAGAGTCGCTGAAGGCCACATTCGGATTCAATTCCTGATTCTTTAATGCGGCTTTATTACGATTTTTATATGAAGCAAATGCATCATCGTCTCTACGCGGTGCTGTAAATGTAAGGTAAGTGAGTTGCATCATCGTTTCGAAATCTTTGGGTGAACAACTTCCTGAAACGCTTTCGGTCTTGTTTGCGATATCGTAACTAACCGATGCTTTCTTTCCGGCGAGCACTTTTTCAAGGTTTACAGCACTGAAGTTACCCAAACCACCGACTCCGACTGCATCCAGACCATTTATATTGATGATTTCCGAATCCGGGAATACGGAACTACCTCCCAGGCTGACACCTTTCATCCGGATTTCATCTGCCTTGAAATCAGTTTTCTTTATAATCACTTTTACTCCGTTAGAAAGGGTTAAAGTAGTTGCTCCAAAGATGTCGTCTTTTGATTCCGAAACAATCTTACCACCTTTCGGCGCTTCAGCCATCAAGGGTTCGTCTGATACTTTATCTACGTAGGCAGTCAGCTTTTCGGTTTTTGCATCCTTCAGCAGTTTTGCGATAGCGGCTTCGGATGGTAGTTTCAGATCCTCTTTCTCGGGTGCGAAAAGGGCCAGCGCCTGATTGTCGTCTGTAATCAGTCCTTTCATCAATTGGTTGATTGCTGCCACCGGAATATTGGGGGCGATCTGGTTGATGATTGTATATTCGTTCTCTATGCCCGGTATAGGTTCGTTATCTAGAAAGTGGCGGACATATTCATTTACATACTTTTCGTTCTTCTGTTTGTCACGTTCATTGTAAGAAGATTCCAACTGACGCAAGTATTCGGCACGGGCACGATTGTATTCTGTTTCGGTGAAGCCGAATTGGCGGGCACGTTCTAATTCGCGGAGCATGGCGGCGATACCATTTTCGATGCTGTCCTCTTTGCAAACCACGATCCCCAGAAATGCATCTTTGGTTTTGGCAACAAAGAAGTTGCTATCGTCTGCTCCTGCATAAATATAGGGTGGATTGGCTGTCTGAACCAGTTCGTTCAAACGTGCATTCAGCATAATGCTGATCAGATTCTTGGCGTATTGCTGTATCAGATAGTCCACATTTCCTTTCTGGTTATCGGGAACTGCTTCGTGTTTATTGAAGAGTAGAACTTGGACATGAGGCTGTTCCTTGTCTTTCAAGATACAGATAATCGGTTCTTTATTGTCTGCGACGGGATAGTAGATACGTTCTGCCGCATTAGGCTGTGCAGGGATGTCAGCAAACATTGTTTTGATTTTAGCTTCTACGGCATCTACATCGATATCACCGACGATGACGATTCCCTGTAAGTCGGGACGATACCATTTTTCGTAATAGTCTCTCAAGGTTTGCGGCTTAAAATTCATCACTACGTCCATGGTGCCGATGGGGAAGCTATGGGCGTATTTGTCACCCGGATACATCATTGGCAGAAGCTTCTCTTGCATACGCATCATGGCACTCATGCGTGTACGCCATTCTTCATTGATGACGCCGCGTTCTTTATCAATCTCTTTCGGATCGAGTGTCAGGTCATTGCTCCAGTCGTGTAGAATCAGCAGGCAGGAGTCTACTGCACCGGGAGTTTTGACGGGTACATTGGAGATATTGTAAACCGTTTCATCGATAGCCGTATATGCGTTCAGGTTTTCACCGAATTTAACGCCGATACGCTCCAGATACTGCTTCAAGGCATCACCGGGGAAGTGAGTTGTCCCATTAAAACACATGTGTTCCAGGAAGTGTGCCAATCCGCGTTGATTTTCTTCTTCTTGAATAGAACCCACTTTCTGGGCAATGTAGAAGTCAGCCCGGTTGGCAGGCAGATTGTTCTTACGGATGTAGTAGGTCAGACCATTGTCCAACTTTCCAATACGTACGTTCTTGTCGATAGGGATGGGTGGCATTTGCTGTGCAAAGGCCTGTTGGAAGTTGCAGCATAAGATGACTGTAACCAAAAGTAAACCACGGAATAAATGTTTCATTGCTATACTGTTTTTAAGTTCCACTCACCGCAGGAGTTTCAGAGCGCATAGATCCTATTTATGTATTTGAGAATCCGGACTTCCAGTATCTCCTGAGATGAATTACCTTCTTACTGTTTTTTCTATCAGTCGCATTACCGGGAAGTAAATCACATAATTGCTTCTCTAATTTTCACCAGTTTAGTCAATAAGCCTTCCAACCGGTCAAGTTTCAACATATTGGCACCGTCGCTTTTGGCTACTGCCGGATTTTCGTGTGTCTCAATAAAGAGACCGTCGGCTCCTACGGCAATGCCGGCTTTGGCTACCGTTTCGATCAATTGCGGCATACCGCCTGTTACACCGTTCGTCTGGTTGGGTTGCTGTAATGAATGAGTTACATCCAGGATGACCGGATAACCGAAAGATTGCATTTCCGGTATGCCCCGGTAGTCGATGACCAGGTCCTGATAACCGAAAGTCGTTCCACGTTCAGTCAGCATAACGTTCTTGTTGCCGGCCTCTATCACCTTGTCTGCTGCAAACTGCATGGCAAGCGGAGAGAGGAACTGTCCTTTTTTGATATTAATCGTTTTTCCGGTTTGAGCAGCAGCGACCAGTAAGTCCGTTTGTCGGCAGAGGAAAGCGGGTATCTGCAGGATGTCTACATAATCGGCTGCCATGGCTGCTTCATCGGCTGCGTGAATATCGGTTACGGTAGGCACTCCGAAGGTATTGTGTACTTTCTCGAGAACTTTCAACGCTTTTTCATCACCAATTCCCATGAATGAATCCAAGCGAGAACGGTTGGCTTTACGGTATGAACCTTTAAATACATAGGGAATACCCAGTTTATCGGTGATATTTACTATTTTTTCTGCAATTCGCATAGCCATCTCTTCGCCTTCGATGACGCAAGGACCGGCTAACAGGAAAAAATTTCCTGTTTTATTGTTCTTCAGTTGTTCTATCATAACATTTATGTTTTATCAATTGGGTATAATCAATGTGGTTGCTTCCGGGATAATTCCTATTTCAATCGGGAAATGGCGTGGCAACAAGCGTCCGTCAAGGTCGACGGCGGCATTCTGGGCACGCAATACTTTTACTTTTCGGGTACGGTAGGATTTCACCACTTTGTGGTTCAATATGCGTCCTTGAATAAGCATCCACAGTCCGGACAAGATTTGCAGGAACTCGGGGCGGTAGATGACCGATACATCCAGCCAGCCATTATAGGGTACGGCACTTGGGGTTTGTCCGTATCCGGTGGCACTTCCCACACAGACTGTCATAATCCGTCCGCGGATGTGTTCGTCGTTAATTTTGAGATGTGAACGATAAAGCTTGCGTTCGAATATCAGCAGGAAGAGAGCTGCCAGATAGGAGAGGAACTTTACTCCCCAGAAACGTTTGGTCTGGTCCGTGATTTTTACGATACGCGCACCTAATCCTATATTGACAGCATTGAGGAAGTAACGTCGTTGGTGTTTTTCGCCATCGTAAAAGTTGCAGTAACCCACGTCTATTTTCTTCCGGCGGTTATTGATAATCCAGTCTACTGCCTGTTTGTATTCCAGATTCAATTCCCAGTATCTGGCAAAGTCGTTTCCTATTCCGTTGGGGATGATACCGATGGCTATCTCTTCTTTTTTTTCTGCGTTCGAACTCATAATGCCGTTAATGGCATCATTCAATGCACCGTCTCCGCCCACTACTACGATGGTGCGATAACCGTTGTTGGCCAGAATGCCGGCGAGTCGTTCTACCGATCCGAAACCCTCGGACTGCACATAGTCGTATGACACTCCCTTAGAGTCCATGTACTCTTTTATTTCTTTCCACCGTTTCTGCACCTTTCGTGTGCCTGCTTTGGGATTGTAGATTACACCCCATTTTCCAGGTTCTACGCTCATGGATATTATATTTATTATTTCGTACTTTTATTTCTAATTTCTCTGTATGGTGACCGATCTTTTTGTTAAACGACCGATCATTCATATATTAACAACAGACTTGCACTGGCTTAACCGGTTATCATAGGCTATTTATTACCTTTCTCTTTATCCATTAACTCGCCCTGCGCTTGAGGGCTCATCTGCCTCCGTTCCCGGACTGATGGGCTTGGGTAACCGGGCGCATGGACCCACACTTGCGGGACGAACTGATAAATGAAACAAAAACGGTTAAGAGCTTCGCCAAAGTTACTAAAACTCTTTGAGTTTCTGCTTTACAAAGTTAATCTTTTCCTCCATTGGGAGTGAAGCATCTACCCAATGAATGGTGAAACCTCTTCGTTCCATTCCCCGAAACCAGGTCATTTGCCGTTTGGCAAACTGGTGGATGGCAGTTTCCAGACCGGTAAACATTTCATCGTATGTCATTTTGCCAATGGCGTACAAAGTCAGGTATTTGTATTCCAATCCATAATAAATCAGATCATCCGGCTGAATTCCCTCTGCCAGGAGACGACGTACCTCTTCAACCATCCCGTCGTCCAGTCTTTGTTTAAGGCGGCGGGTGATTTTCTCCCGTCGCAATTCACGGTCGATGTCCACTCCGATAATCAGGCTGTTCAGTTGTGGGAACTCCCGTTCTTCTATTGGTGTCTTTGCATAATACTCTTCTATTTCGATAGCACGGATTGCCCGTTTGACGGTATCCACGTCTGTCGAATTGTGAAGTGTCTTATAACTGCTTAAAATGGCAGTCAGTTCTTCCAATGATTTTTCGGCCAGGCGTACACGCAGCTCTTGGTTTTCGGGAACTGGAATCAGGCGATAGCCTTTTAGTACCGACTCCAGATACAAGCCTGTCCCTCCACATAGAACGGGGAGACATCCTTTTTGTTTAATAGTCTCGTAAGCTGTCAGGAAATCACGTTGATACTCAAATACATTGTATTTATAGCCCGGATCAGCAATATCTATCAGGTGGTAAGGGATTTGTCGGCCGTTAATAGTGTAGTCTTCCAGGTCTTTGCCTGTACCAAGATCCATTCCCCGATAGATTTGGCGTGAATCGGCACTGATGATTTCAGTATTTAACTCTGCGGCCAGTGCGGCAGCAAAAGGGGTTTTACCCGAAGCGGTAGGGCCAAGAATGGCAATCAGATCATAGTCCGGCATGGTCATATCTTTATTAATAACGTTACAAAGATATGAAAAAGGAAGTGAAAAGCAGGTGTTAAACTCTTAAATGGTGTTATAAAACATACTTTTTTTCTTGTATTATTTGCAGATAACCAAAGAGTACGTATCTTTGCAATGTGTTTTTCATAGTATTAGATTTAAGGTTAACAAAGGTTGGAGCAAGGCGTTGCTCCTTTTTTTATGCCCTAATCTCTCCTATGCTTTGTGCATCCATATTGACAACATCTTCTTTTTCAGTATAATAACGTTGATGGAAGACACCAATAAGAATAAAAATATACCTATGGCGAAAGTTGGCCAGAGAGATCCGACAGACATTTGTGGAAACAACAGGTTCAGTGTCGTAAGATAAGAGGTGCGTGCCCACGAAACAATGCCGACGGATAGTAACAGTACAACAACATTGAGTCCTAGTGTAAGAATCTGATAGGGGAGTGCTACTCTTGAAGGGCTGTAACCTATCAGAAGTAAACTTTCCAGTTTCACGGTGTTCTTTTGTAAAAGCAGAAAAATGCTGAGCATCAGAATGTAGAAAGAGAGTATGCTGATAAATAGTCCCACTGCAAGGACAATACCCACAATCAGACGCAGAAAATAAGTGGTTTTCCCGGCGTCCAGTTTTCCGTCTTCTGTCTCATAACCCTTTTGTTGGAAATACTTTGCAATGGAGGCATCAGCGGGATTGTCTACTTCAATAATCAGCCGTGAAGGGTCCGGCTGGCTATCCGGTGCAAAGTTTTGGTTAGCCCAGTTCATAAAAGATTGTGGAACCAAAATAGTATTCAACCGGTTGGAAAAGCCGACGATGTTTCCTTTATATTGCTCAACCCGTCCGTTGCCCCGCATCAGGATATCCATTTGGATCAGGCTCATCAACCCTTCCGATAGTTTAGGCAGGCTTCGGCTCTGGGCAAATCCGAAGTTATATAAATTCAGATAATTGCGCGGAATGATGATAGGGATGGTGTGCGTGTTTTCATCAAAATGCCATTTATCGAGGCTGACGTCTACAAACTTATTAGGAACGGCCTCAAAGAACATTTCGGTAGAAAGGTGAATTCCTGCTTCCTGCATTCCCAATCCTGCGGAGACTTTAAATTGCGAAGGAGTGAAAGCACCTACGCTCCGGGTGAACGGTTGTTTCTTCAATTCCTCTATTTCCTCAGACGAAAAAGTGTTACTCTTGCCCGCAAAAGATCCCAGCGTACTGATTTTCTTAGTAGCTGTCATATAATCTTTCTTCATAAAGCTATCCCCTTCGGTAAAGATGGGAACTACATCTTTGTAGAATTGTGCGCTGAGTAGCACAATAACCATTCCGAAAAGGTTGGCAAAGAAGAAACCGGTCAACTGACCGATGCTGATATGCTGACGGAGCAGCTTCCAGACTAAGTTGTTCATAATTTCAATATTCTGTCATACGTTAACTCGATATGCTTGCCGATGGACGTTACGATGATTCCCGCCCCTTGTTTTCCGGCTTCTTCCATTATCAGTTCTCCCATAATACGTGCATTGTTGTCGTCCAAATGACTGATGGGCTCGTCCAGGAAAATGAAGTCGAAAGGTTGACAAAGCGATCGGATGAACGCCACTCGCTGTTGTTGTCCGAAAGAAAGTTTGCCTGCCTTCACGTTCAGTTTGTCCGAGAGTCCCAAGGCTTCGAACAGAGATAATACTTCTTTTCGGGTTTTATATCCGGTCAGGTTATTCTTTAGTCGGATGTTTTCGATGGCGGTCAACTCCGTAAAAATGCGTAAATCCTGAAAAAGCATACTCAGTGAATGCTTCCGGATTTCCACCCATTGCTTCACCGGGTATGCTTTGATATTGGTTTCGTCGAAGTTGATGATTCCCTGATAGTCGTTTCGGTAGCCGTAGATGTAGCTGCACAACGATGATTTACCGGTACCGGAGGCAGCCTCGATCAGGTAAGATTTTCCTTTATGGAAAACAAGATTCCGATGCCATACATCCGAAGTTATCGAATTACGGTCAGCAAACACTTGGGGAAGTGTTTGCTGTAGGTGAATGCTGTCCATACACGTTGAAGATTACATGCCGGCGAACTGCTTGGCAAAGTCTACTATCTGTTTTAAAGCGTTGTCGTCTTTGTTTTTCAGAAGAATGGCTGTTTCGGTCTTACCTTCGCTGTCACTGAATGCCTCGATATACGAAATTTTTGAAGCGAGTTTATAATAAGTTTGATATTCTTCGCCGCCGAATCCGGCCATCATTTTCACAACAGGGAGATCGAGAATAGCATCCATATTGATAACAAAGAATACATTTTTGCCTTTCATATCCGATACATATCCGGCATCTTTGATTGATTTCTCTACCGGTTTGCTGATACTCTTGTACAGAAGTTCATCATTAGTGGCATACATCTGCTTGTTGCGGATGCCAAAGAATACGTTGGTTGCTCTTGACTTATAAACATATTCGTTTTCGCCCAATTGGATAATATCTTCGTTTTTACCTAATTTTAATTGTTTCTTATTGTCGTACAATGCTTTCAGGGCATTTCCGTTCTTTGCATCTGCATAAGCAGCAAAAGTAGGAACACTGTTCAAGGTTACATTAATCAGGCCGATGGAAATATCTCCATCGAAAGAGGCGAATAAACTTTTTACTTCATCGGCTTTCGCAAGAGACACGTTTCTACGGAATTCTTCATTATTGAACAGCAAATCGTAGAATGCTGCTCCATTGACTCCTATATTTAAGAATGCGAGAGTCGATTCGGGGAAGTTCTGGAGGAAAGTTGTATTTAACTTTTTAACAGCTTGAGCCTGTTTCTTCAGTAACGCATCCGTCTCTGCATTATCCGAGTAGGTTTCGATCTGCAGAGCGATTTTTCCTTTCTCAAAGTTGAGGTTACCCACAGCTTTTACTTCGCTCAAGTCGATTTGTGAAGAGAGTCCCAGACTGATTTGTTGAGTATACATTTTGGGAACCGCATCCATTGAAGCAAAAAAGTTGATGTCTCCTTTCTGATCCTGCATCTTCCGGAAACTGCCGTTTGAGGCGATACTGTTCTCTTCGGTCTGTTTGAGCAGTGTGGAGATGGTTTGTTTGGCAACATCCATTTGAGAAGTTCCGTAGGCTTCTGTCAAAACTGCTGCATTTTCATTAAAAACCAATAGATTGTTCTTCTGCAAGGATGTGAAACTGTACCCCTCTTCTTCTGCTATAGGCTGGCAGATTCCTTCTTTGGCCATTAAGTCGAGCGAAGCACGCAAGTCCTCGATATTACTGACTTTGGCAACTATAGTGGGACTAATGAAAGTCTTGGAAGTAAATACGAATACAGGAGCTTTGACATCAATCCCCGATTGAGAAGGATTTTTCATTATTTTTTCCAGTTGCTGGAAAGCAGCTGCATTCATTCCGCTTTTCAGGGCTTCCATCATTTTTTGTTTCATCCCTTCATTCTGTTTATCATTCAAGCCGGCTTTGTCGGCAAGAGAATTCAGATTAATGGAAGCAACAGCCGAAGCATCGGCCGGAATCACATGGATATATTCCGCTTTCTTGGAGCAGGCTGCCATGAAAACGATCAGTACTGCCAGTACCGAAAGTCGGGAAATCATTCGTTTTACCATAATTACTATCTTTTTTATTTCTGTAAATTACATATTCATTGTGTGGCAAGCCACCAATGCTGCTGTTTCTGTGCGCAGTCGCGATTTGCCTAAACTAATAGGGACAAATCCTTTCTCGATTGCTTTCTTGACTTCCTCTTCGCTGAAGTCACCTTCCGGTCCGATCAACACCAGGGCATCTTCTCCTTTTGTCAAGACATCTTTCAGTAAAGGTTTCTCTCCTTCGTAACAGTGGGCAATAAACTTTTGCCCTTTAAAGTCTTTTTCGATAAATGTGCAAAAATCAGTCATCTCGTTCAGACGCGGTAAACGTGCTTTTAACGATTGCTTGATGGCAGACACCAATATCTTTTCAATGCGTTCGGTTTTAATTACTTTCCGTTCGGAGAAGCGGCAGTTCAAGAATGTTAATTCGTCGAACCCTATTTCAGTTGCTTTTTCAGCAAACCATTCATTACGATCCATATTTTTTGTGGGTGCCATAGCAATGTGCAGATGTCCGTCCCACAAAGGCTCTTGGTAAATTGTTTCTTTAATATTCACCAGGCAACGTTTATGGGTTGCCACGCTGATCTCTGCCCGATAGAAGTTTCCCTTTCCGTCGGTGAGACTAATTTCATCTCCGGCTGTCAGGCGGAGCACACGTACACAGTGCTGTGCTTCCTCTTCAGGAAGTTCTGTGCTGGTTTGTATATCAGGGGTATAAAATACGTGCATATCTTTTATTTATGTCGGTTTATTTCGTCACGAAGTCGGGCTGCCAGTTCGTAATTCTCTTCTTGAATGGCTTTATTCAATGCTTCTTCAAGAGAAATAATGCTGACCGGCTCCGTGCGTGAGTTTTCATCCTCTTCCGGAGTATCGGGACGTTCGTCCCCGTCTGTCAACCGTATACACTCGCGTTCAAGAATAGATTCGTATATAAAGATAGGACAATCTGCTCTGACGGCCAGTGCCACTGCATCCGAGGTACGGGCATCTATCCGAATAATTTCTTCGTCTTTTTTAAAGTAGATATACGAATAGAAAACGCCTTCTTTGGCTTTGTATATTAGTACCCGGAGCAGAGTTGCTCCCAAAACATTCAGACACGAATAGAATAAATCGTGTGTCAGCGGGCGTGGGGCCTTTATTCCTTTCAGGCAAATGGCTGTAGCTTGTGCCTCGGCAGGTCCTATTATAATAGGTAGCTGCCGTTCGCCATCTACTTCTCCCAATACCATTGCATAGGCACCTACCTGCGCCTGGCTGTTAGAAATGTTCAATACCTGTAATTCTACTTTCTTATCCATTGTTAATTGTTCACTTTCTTAAGTTCTCCCGGTTGATGTTTGTATCTGAAAACAATTGCAAACAAAATACCGATAGCCAGTGCATATGCTGCAAATATGAACCAGATAGCCGGCCAGTTGCGACTTGCCAACATTCCGTTTTCATATACAGAGAATGCATCCACTACGGCTCCACTGGCATATCCTCCGATGACAGCGCCCAATCCGTTTGTCATAATGAAGAACAAACCTTGTGCACTGGCCCTTGTCTCAGGTTTGGTTTCCAATTCAACAAATAAAGAACCGGAAATGTTGAAGAAATCAAATGCCATACCGTATACTATCATTGATAAAATCAGCATCCAGATGCCTGATCCCGGATCACCAAAGCCAAACAGTCCGAATCGGAATACCCAGGCAAACATACTGATGAGCATGACACGTTTGATTCCGAAGTGTTTCAGGAAGAAAGGAATGGCCAGGATAAACAGTGTCTCGGACATTTGTGAGATGGACAGCAGGATTACCGAGTGCTTGACACCGAAAGAGTCGGCAAATTCGGGTATTTTGGCGAAACTCCCCAAAAATGCATCACCATATGTATTTGTGATTTGCAAGGCTGCACCCAGTAACATCGAGAAAAAGAAAAAGATAGCCATCTTTTTTCTTTTGAATAGGCTGAGGGCATCTAGACCGAAAGAAGACAATAGGGTTTTGCTCTGATTTTTTGCAGGGGGGCAGGGGGGCAGAGTGAAAGAATACAGTCCGAGAAGTAATGCCGAGCTTGCTCCGACATAAAGTTGAGCACTGGAGTTTTTGAATCCGGTAAGGTCCACTGCCCACATAGCACAAATGAAACCGATGGTTCCCCATACACGGATAGGCGGGAAGTCTTTTACTAAATCGCATTTATATTGTTCGAGTGCATTGTACGAAACAGTATTGGCGAGCGAAAGAGTAGGCATGTAAACCATTAGATTGAGTAACATGGCCCAATACATTTGATTATAGTCGGTGGCGGTAGAAGCGTAGAACAAGCAGCCGGCTCCCAGCAAGTGGCAAATACCATAAAGGCGTTCGGCATTGAACCATTTGTCGGCTATAATGCCTGTTATTCCCGGCATGATAATGGATGCGATTCCCATTGTTGCGAAAATGGCTCCGATTTGCCCACCTTCAAAATGGAGGCCTCTTTCCATATAGCCACCTAGTGAAATTAACCACGACCCCCATACAAAGAATTGCAGGAAGTTCATAATAATCAAACGATTTTTTATATTCATAACTTTTATTGATGTGTTTCCCGTCGTGCCTGTCTATGGCAGATCAGGTGCAAATATAATATTTTTAGTTGACAGAGTGGAAAAAGCATGGGATAAAAGGCAATGAGAAAAGGAAAATGGCAAAAGAAAATCGGAAAAAACAGAGAATGAAAGGTCTATAAAAAAGAAAGCGGTCTATTCCAAATGACTTACTTCTATTGTATAAATGACTAAATGTCAGAAATAAACCTGCAAAATTACGATTAATAATTTGTTTTTTTAATGTGGGTATATATAATCCGTTGCTATCTTATTTAATCTAAGAGCCGGTTTAAGTTTTCCTCCATAATAATCTTAAAGCCTGTTATTTCGATAACGAAGGTGTGGCAACCGAACTTTGTCCGGTATTTGAGGAGGCGATTTCAGCGGACTCTAAAACCTTTTGTACGCTTCTCATACGAAAAATGAATTTTGATCTTCCATTTTCCACTCTTCGTTTTAGTAGAGAAAGTAAACGTAACGGTTTGACATATGGTGTGATGTATCTGTTATCTTATTTGTTTATGCCTATAAAAGCATTTTGTTTTCCTTCGTATCTTTAGCGAAGATGGTCTGAATCTTATCCGGGTATGCGGGCCGGAGTAAAGATCGCATGAATGATCGTAATAGTCTTGTTTATAATGGTTTATGATAAGAGGGGAAAGCCATTTGTTTTCTTCTTTATTTGCGCAAGGAAAAAAAAGGTCTTTAGGGAATTTCTCTCATAGCAAGTCAAAATCCAACAAGGTCGCCCATTTGCGATAGTAGTAGTAAACCAACTGCCACTTAGGGAGGTCAAGAGGAAGCATATGCCATTGGTAGCCGGTCTTTACTAAATAAAAAATGGCATTCTAAATCATTTGTAAATCTTATTTTCGCTTTCTTTCTTGCAGGTTCAATACTTTTGTTATATATTGCCACTCTCTTTCCTTAAAATCAGTCTGATATATCTTTTTTAAAGTTTGGTTACTCCAAAGAAAGAAACTATTCGGCTGATACGGAAAGTTTAGATTAAAAAGATTTCAGCCATTTTTTTACAGGCTCTAAACAGGTTCTTCTTTATCAAATAAACAATAACTGAAATGAAACAAACAAAAACGATTTTAGCAGTCATTCTGTTGGTGGTATTAGCGGGGTGTGGAGAAAATAAACAGTCAAACAATGATTTAATCATTGTTGACGTTTCGAAAAGTTATCCTAAAAAAGAATTGATTCTTCAGGACTTTATGGATGTAGAATATGTTGCGTTGGAGACCACTGACGAGTTTCTTACACAAGGTCTGGTGCAGGATGTGGGAAAAGAATATATATTGGCGACAAATAGGAATAATGATGGGGATATTTTTATTTTTGACAGAAAAACCGGTAAGGGAGTGAGGAAGATAAATCGTCGGGGGCAAGGAGCAGAAGAGTATGCGAGGATTAATGAGATTATTCTTGATGAAAACAATGGTGAAATATTCGTAAAGTCACCGGGAAATAAAATCTTAGTGTATGATCTTTATGGAAAGTTCAAACGGTGTTTGAGTCTTGATCGGGAAGTTTCATCTATTTTCGATTATGACAAAGATAATTTAATTTGCTATGATATGTCAGATTATCACAGTAAAGGAGAGGATAGAACCAAATCATACCATATTATCCTATCAAAACAGGATGGAAGTATCACCCGTGATATTTTTATTCCTTTCAAAACGATTGATACACCAATTGTGAATGATGGAGATAGGTTTATAGCAAATTATTCTTATCAGATACGCCTGAGTAACGGGAAATGTACACTTATGGATACATCGGCTGATACATTGTATAACTATGCGTCGGATGGTACATTAAGTCCTTTTGTTGTAAGAACTCCTTCTGCACATACCATGGAACCGGAAGTTTTTCTTTATATGGGTATCCATACCGACCGTTATTACTTTATGGAAGCCGTTAAAAATGTATTTAACTTTGAAAAGGGCAACGGATTCTATGCTGATGAACTGGTGTATGACAAAGAAGAAAAGGCGGTATTTCAAGTTACCATATACAATGATGACTATGTGGACAAAAGAACAGTGGCTATGACAGCGAAACCAATTAATCGTGAAATTGAAGACGTCACAAGTCTAAATGCAGCCCGACTTGTTGAAATTTATAAGAAAGACCAACTGAAAGATGGTAAATTGAAAGAAATAGCCTCTAGGTTGAATGAAGAAGATAATCCGGTGATTATGTTAGTAAAACAAAAAAATAAAAGGTAGAGGTTACTGCTTATTTAATTAAAGAAACAGGTCATCCACCACCTGCTGCAGGACGGTTCTTTTGCATTATTAGATGGATTGTTAACCAAATAGAGTCAATGAATAAATTGGAGGAGGTAAAGGGCTGAATATCTATCTTTATTTCTAAGTTTATTCATTGATCCCGCAGTAATCTATTCTCTCTTCATATATACAAATAAACAAATAAAAAAAAGGCTATCCTCCCGGACAGCCAATCTTTATTAACCTTAAATCTAATACCATGAAAAACACAGTGCAAAGATAAAGGGATTTATGTTATATAACATAATGATTTGATGAAAATCTTCTGTTTGTTAACTCTAATTAACTTTGAGGCTGCTGCTTTTATGCTTATGGAATGATTATTCTACATAGAGCACCAATCCTTTGAGATATTCCCCTTCCGGGTGATAGATGTTCACCGGATGGTCTGCGGGCTGGGTCAACTGATGTAGTATACGTACACTTCTGCCCGACATGGCGGCAGCAGTAAATACAGCAGTACGGAAATTATCTTTGGTCACTACTTGCGAACATGAGAAGGTGAATAAGATACCACCCGGTTTGATTTTCTCAAATGCTTTGGCATTGAGCTTGCGGTAGCCCTGAAGGGCATTGCGCAGCGCATCCTTATGTTTGGCAAATGCCGGAGGATCAAGAATGATCAAGTCGTACTGGTCACCCATACGGTCGAGATATTTGAAAGCATCTTCAGCAAAGGCTGCATGACGGGTATCTCCCGGGAAGTTTAATTCTACATTTTTATTAGTCAGATCGATGGCTTTTGCAGAACTGTCTACCGAGTGCACCTGTTTGGCACCTCCACGCATGGCGTAAAAGGAAAAGCCTCCGGTATAACAGAACATATTTAATACCGACCGCCCCTTGGCATAACGCTCCAGTAGAGCACGATTCTCACGCTGGTCTACAAAAAAACCTGTTTTTTGTCCCTTCAGCCAGTCTACATGGAACTTCAGCCCATATTCCTGAGCGATGTTGTCGCTGCTTCCTCCTTTAAGGAAACCGTTCTCCGGGAAAAGGTCTGCTTTAAATGGGAGGGTCGTTTCTGATTTATAATAGATATTTTCAATCTGATCACCCATAACTTCGGACAAAGCTTCGGCAATGGCCATACGGTCTACATGCATTCCTGCAGAGTGTGCCTGCATCACAGCAGTCCGGGCATAAACATCGATAACGAGTCCGGGCAGATTATCGCCTTCTCCATGTACCAGGCGATAGGTATTGTTGGTCGGATTGGTAGCGATACCAATACTGCGTCGCATGTCGTAGGCCACTTCCAATTTGTGTTTCCAGAAATCGTGGTTAATCTCTTCTTGTTTGAACGAAAGTACACGTATAGCAATACTTCCGATCTGGAAATGCCCTTTGGCAATAAATTCTTTTTTTGAAGTGTACACTTCCACTACTTCACCTTCCTCGGGTTCGCCGTCGAAGTGGGCGATGGCACCAGAAAAAATCCAGGGGTGGAACCGTTTCAATGAGTCTTCTTTGCCGGGTTTAAGATATACTTTATGCATAAATTTATTATGTTGTTTTTACTTTTATTGTTGATCTGAACCTACTTTTACTTTCTCTGTGGCTTCCTCTTCCGGAGCCAATTCGTAGTTTCCTGTTCGTTTCAGTTCCTCCAATAAGTGATATATGTTGAGGCAGGCCCAAGCATCTGTAGCTGCGTATTGCTTTTGAGCATCCGTCAGTACATCTGCTTCCCAATTAGAAAGACGCTGTGATTTTGAGATTTTCTCACTAAACAAGATACCGTATATCTTTTGCAGGCTCTTATCCTGAATGCCGAAAGGACGGACGTACTCTTGTAACTCAATGCATGCCTGTTGATTGAAAGGGGCTCGTTTGTGTAACATCATGAAGTCGTCTTTTAGCGAAAGGCCCACTTTGATTACTTTCGGATCTTCAAGTAGTTCTATGATAGGTTGGGTTAGGCCGGTCATGTTCAGGCGAAACAGAAAGCAACACTCGTCAGATGAAATCTGAAGTAATGCTACTTTATGAGAATGTCCCTTGGTGAATGAGGGACGTGTCTCGCTGTCGATTCCCAAGATGGCTTGGGATTGCAGATAAGCCACCGCTTTTTGCGCCTCACTTTCAGTCTGTATTACATGAATCCGTCCGGGAAATGCTGCTTTGGGCATCTCCTTCACCTCTTCTTTGCTTATGGTTCTTTTTAAAATCATATTCTTTTATTCATCATCATGGCAATGGCAGCCATGATCGTGACAATGGCAGTCGTCATCTTCACAGTGACAGTCTTCATTGTTTTCGGGTTCGTACTCTTCTTCCTCTTCGTCTTCTCCCCGGGCTTTCGGACTATATTTTACGTCATGCAGGGCACGCATGGTGTTTACCAGTTTTTGTCCCCACAAGAGTCCGAAGTTTTCTTGGCAGATGGCGAGGGAATCGTTCATCGTCTCGTTCAATCCCAGCTGGAATACGAAGATAAAGTCTTTGATATCCTGATAGATATCGGCCAAATCTTCCGAAATATTCTTTTTGATCGGTTCGTCACTGTAAGCCATGTCGGGTAGAAATACTTCCAGATAATCGTCTTTTTCTACCAATATGGATGCCAGGTTGATGCGTAACACTTCGTAAATTTCTTCCGTTACATACGTTTCAGGTGATTCATCACCTATCATTTCGCATTTCGGAAGCATGGATGCTTTTAGATAAAGCAAAGGAAGTATTTTAAGGGTGGTATCAACAAACGTACTGCGTTTCATACTTTCGGCACGTTCCAAAAAAGCGCAGAACTCGGCGGCTACTGTAACGAATTCTATCACATTCTTATCAAATATTACTTGACTCTCTTTTTTCATATCTGCTTGAATTGAAACGCAAAGGTAAGAAAAAGTTGTGGGTAGTCCAATGAAATTCTTTTTTTTACTATTTTTGCATCATTAATCATATAGCTTAAGATTCATCATCCACATGGCAAAAAAGAAATCAGATAAGGAAGCAGAACAGAAGCCGGCTTCCACAAAAAAATATGTGGCTTTCTTCAGGAACGAAACAATTCACTTTGTAATCGGGTTGGTACTGGTCATTTTCTCAGTCTATTTGTTACTGGCCTTTACCTCTTTCTTTTTCACTGGAGCAGCTGACCAAAGTATTATTGATAGCGGAAATGCCCAGGACCTTGCTGCTGTGAACAATCACGTAAAGAACTATGCAGGTTCCCGGGGAGCTCAGTTGGCAAGCTACCTGATCAATGATTGTTTTGGTGTTTCCTCTTTCTTTATTTTAATCTATCTGGCTGTTGCCGGACTCAAATTAATGCGTGTGCGTGTGGTACGCCTTTGGAAATGGTTTATCGGATGTTCATTGCTGCTCATTTGGTTTTCTGTTTTCCTTGGTTTCGTTTTTATGGACCATTATCAGGACTCCTTCATCTATCTGGGTGGATTGCATGGTTATAACATCAGTAACTGGCTGATTTCTCAAGTCGGCATTCCGGGTGTATGGCTGATTCTTCTGGCAACAGGTATTTGTTTCCTTATATATATGAGTGCCCGCACCATCATTTGGCTGCGTAAGCTTTTTAGTCTTAGTTTCTTGAAGCGTAAACAAAAAGAAGAACTTGCTGAAGTTACTCAGGCCCCTCAACCACATGAATATGATAACCCGAAACCTCAGGAAGTGGAATTTGATGTAAATCGTACTTTCCGTCAGGAAGTACCGGTGAAAAAGGTGGAAACTACTGTTGTGCCTGAAACACCTGTCGAATCTTCAACCGAAATGCCTGTGACTCCGGAAGACAGGGAGGTGACATCCGATGGTGATGTGACTATGACTTTTGAACAGACAGTTCCTGATCCCGTACCTCCTTTTCGGGCAGCGTCGGCAGATAAAGAGCCTGAGTTCGAGATAGAGCCTGCTGCCGATGATGAAAATTATCAGGGTACGGAGACTGAACCTTACAACCCTAAACTGGATTTAGAGAACTATCATTTTCCTACTATCGATTTGATGAAACACTATGAAAATAGTGAGCCTACCATCAATATGGAGGAACAGAATGCAAATAAAGACCGTATTATCAATACATTGCGTAGTTTTGGCATTGAAATAAGTACGATTAAAGCTACGGTAGGACCTACGGTAACTCTTTATGAGATCACTCCGGAACAAGGAGTACGTATTTCAAAGATTCGTGGCTTGGAAGACGATATCGCTTTGAGCCTTTCTGCGTTGGGCATTCGTATCATTGCTCCCATACCTGGGAAAGGTACGATCGGTATCGAGGTACCTAACTCAAATCCGAAGATCGTTTCAGGACAGTCTATTATAGGTAGTAAGAAGTTTCAGGAGTCAACCTATGATTTGCCTATTGCACTTGGTAAAACCATTACGAATGAGGTATTCATGGTTGATCTTTGCAAAATGCCGCACGTATTGGTGGCAGGTGCTACCGGGCAGGGTAAATCTGTCGGCTTGAACGCTATCATCACTTCACTGCTTTATAAGAAGCATCCTGCCGAATTGAAGTTTGTTCTGGTAGATCCTAAGAAAGTGGAATTCAGCATTTATTCTGTCATTGAGCATCATTTTCTTGCAAAACTTCCCGATGGTGAAGATGCTATCATCACTGACGTAACTAAAGTGGTGCAGACCCTCAATTCCGTTTGTGTAGAGATGGACAGCCGCTATGATCTGCTGAAAATGGCTCATGTGCGCAACATTAAAGAGTACAACGAGAAGTTCATCAATCGCCGCCTGAATCCGGAAAAGGGGCATAAATTTATGCCTTATATCGTAGTGGTTATTGATGAGTTTGGTGATTTGATTATGACAGCCGGTAAGGAGATAGAACTACCGATCGCCCGTATTGCGCAGTTGGCACGTGCCGTAGGTATTCATATGATTATCGCAACCCAGCGTCCGACTACCAATATCATTACAGGTACTATTAAGGCCAACTTCCCGGCACGTATCGCATTTCGCGTGTCAGCGATGATGGACTCACGTACTATCCTCGACCGTCCGGGAGCCAATCAGTTGATCGGTCGCGGTGATATGCTCTTCCTTCAGGGAGCCGATCCGGTACGTGTACAGTGTGCATTTATCGATACGCCCGAAGTGGAAGAAATCACCAAGTATATTTCACGTCAGCAGGGATATCCTACCGCCTTCTTCCTGCCCGAATATGTGAGTGAAGATAGCGGCAGTGATTTGGGTGAAGTCGATATGGGACGGCTCGATCCGTTGTTTGAGGAAGCTGCCCGGTTGATTGTGATTCACCAGCAGGGATCTACTTCGCTGATACAGCGCAAATTCTCCATCGGCTACAATCGTGCCGGGCGTTTGATGGATCAGCTGGAAAAGGCCGGTATTGTAGGTCCCTCACAGGGAAGCAAGGCACGCGATGTGCTGTGTGTGGACGAAAATGACCTTGAAATGCGTTTGAACAATATTCAATAATCAAACGTTAAATGAGTGTATACAATGAAGCAGATTATAATTAGCATTTGGATAGCTTTACTGACTTTGCCTGTGTTTGCTCAACAACAAATGCAGGCAAAAGTTGTGCTTGATAAGACGGCGGCCACATTTGAAAAGGCAGGCGGTATCCGTGCGGAATTCAACGTGACAGTGTTTAACAAAAGCAGGATGGCCGGACAGTCTGCCGGAGTCATCGAACTCAAAGGGGAAAAGTTTGTACTGAAAACAGACGATGGTATTACTTGGTTCGATGGTAAGACCCAGTGGAGCTATCTGAGAAGCAGTGATGAAGTTAATATCAGTAACCCTACCGGGACCGAATTGCAGGGCCTTAATCCGTATGCGCTTTTACAGATATACCGTCATGGCTTCGACTATAAGATCGGATCATTGAAGAACTTTGGTGGCAAACCGGTCTATGAGGTAGTATTGACTGCTACTGATAAGAAGAGAGATTTATCGCGAATTGTGCTTTATGTGAGTAAAGAGACTTATCAACCCTTGTTCATTATGATGGAACAACGTGATAAGAGTCGTAGCGAGATCACTGTGACCGGTTATCAGACAGGTTTGAAATATGCCGATGGTATGTTTGTGTTTGATAAGAAACAATATCCTCATGCCGAAGTGATTGATCTTCGGTAGGAGAGGGAAATGATTTCAAGCGATAAATAGTAAATCGTAAAATATAAATAGGAGTATGGAAACAGAAAGAATTAAATGCCTTATTATAGGTTCAGGACCAGCCGGCTATACAGCCGCTATCTATGCTGGACGTGCAAATTTGTCACCGGTGCTTTACGAAGGAATACAGCCGGGTGGACAGTTGACTACCACTACCGATGTAGAAAATTTCCCGGGCTATCCGCAAGGAATCAGCGGACCGCAATTGATGGAAGATCTTCGTACACAGGCCGAACGTTTTGGTGCTGACATCCGCTTTGGGATTGCTACCGCTTCTGATCTTGGTCAGGCTCCTTACAAAATTACAATCGATGGTGAAAAAGTAATCGAAGCCGATTCGTTGATTATCGCCACCGGAGCTACAGCCAAATATTTAGGGCTGGACGATGAAAAGAAGTATGCCGGTATGGGGGTAAGCGCTTGTGCTACTTGCGACGGTTTTTTCTATCGTAAGAAAGTGGTTGCTGTGGTAGGTGGTGGTGACACTGCTTGTGAAGAAGCGATCTATTTGGCCGGACTTGCTTCCAAGGTTTATCTGGTTGTGCGCAAGCCTTATCTTCGTGCTTCGAAAATTATGCAGGAGCGTGTGAGGAAGCACGATAAGATTGAAGTACTTTTTGAGCATAATGTAGTTGGTCTTTTCGGTGAGAACGGTGTAGAAGGTATGAATCTTGTGAAACGTTGGGAGGAGCCCGATGAAGAACGCTATTCATTACCTATCGACGGTTTCTTCCTTGCTATCGGGCATAAACCGAATTCGGACATCTTTAAACCCTATCTGGATACTGATGAAGTGGGATATATTACCACCGACGATGACAGTCCTCGTACCAAGGTACCCGGAGTATTTGCTGCAGGTGACGTAGCTGATCCGCATTATCGTCAGGCTATTACAGCAGCCGGAAGCGGATGTAAAGCTGCTATTGAAGCTGAACGCTATCTGTCTGAAAAGGGATTGATCTAAGATTTGTAAAAAGCTACAAAGATATTCCGGACGCAGTTGTCTCTTTGGACAGTAATTGTGTCCGGAAATAAAGCGGAGGACGCAGAGTTTATATTTTCAGAAATGAAATAATACTCTGTGTCCTCCGCGTTTTTGTGGAGTATGATGTGGTCGTTAATATACTTCTATTTCGTCTAAATAGATGTTAGCCTGAACCACATCTTTTTCATTCGGGTCTTTCACGAAATCAATACCGTTTCGTAAAGTACCACCATTTTGAAGAGTGATTTTGATATACTTGACTTCTTTGGGGGCAAAGCCTAATGTGTCAGTGAATGCCTTTCTGCCTCTTTCAGGATAGTTCCGTTTGAAGGAAGCTTCTGCCATTTTATCATACTTCCGTCCGTCGGAAGAGGTCTCGACAGTAGCTACACTGGGAGGGAGAATGACTGATGCGGGATTGTATAACGAACCGAAGACCACTTTGCTGACAGTAGTAGGCTGTTCGAATTCAACAATAAATACCAGTTTATTGCAGGCGTCGTTCATCCGGAATCCGCTCCACGGAGTCATCGAAGCGATGTTGCCACGTTTACCGTTGGTCAGTCCGAAAGTGCTTATATCAGTACCGAGAACATCATTTTCACCAAAAATGTCGCCTTTGGCCGCTCCGATGGGCGGAGTCACTGTGAAACTTTTACCACTGATCAGATTGCCATACAACTTCTTTCCACTGACCTTGCCCAACATCTTTCCGTCTTTGAAAGCAGCGGCTTTCACGTCCATTTCGCCGGATAAGGCGAAAGGCTGATTGTAAATGGCAGATTCTACTGTTGGAACGCTTCCATTTGTTGTATAGTGAATTTCGGCATTGGGGTAGAAACTTTCCAGTACTACTTTCAACGTATTAGTTTCGTCTACATGTGTATTGATATTCACATCGAAGAAATTGCGGCAAGCTTTGACATTTTTCACATCCATACGACGGAAGTCTTCTACCATGCGTTGGCAAAAGTTATTCCAGTTTTTGTTTGCATTCAATGTCCAGCCCGTTTCGGCGATGGCTACTGCACGTGGGAAAGCCTGATAGTCGCGGTTGTCATTGCCGGGCATGTATTCCGTCCAGATGTTACCCTGTACACCGATGATATGCTTTTTCACCAGTTCGTTTGCATCGTCCGGTACAGGGTTGTAGCTGTAAGTCTTTTTAAGCGTATTATATCCACCGATGGTGACGGGAGCTATCTCCGGTTCTTCCTGATACTGATCCAGATATGCGTATGGATTTGGTGTCATAATGGCGTTGTGTCCGGCTTTGGCTGCATTTAATCCACCCTCTACTCCTCTCCAGGACATAACGGTGGCATTCGGGGCCAGTCCGCCTTCCAGAATTTCGTCCCATCCGATGATGTTACGCCCTTTACTATTCAAGTATTTCTCCATGCGGGTGATGAAGTAGCTTTGTAACTTCTCTTCTTTGGTATGTTTCTTCCCATCGATAACGTTGGGGGTGACATCGTCTTTCAGTCCCAGTTGTTTGATCAACGACTGGCAGTATTCACTGTTGATCCAGGCTGTTTTCGGGCATTCATCACCACCGATATGGATGTATTTGCTGGGGAAGAGATCCATAACTTCATCCATCACTCCTTCAAGGAATTGGAAAGTGGTGTCTGAAGGGCAGAATACCTGCTCAAATACACCCCAGGTTCCTGTCACATCGCATGTGCTGTCCGGTGTACATGAAAGTTCCGGATAAGAAGCAATGGCTGCTATTGCATGCCCCGGCATCTCGATTTCGGGGATCACCGTGATAAATTTGCTGGCTGCATAGTCTACAATGGCTTTGATCTGCTCCTGTGTATAGTATCCGCCATGCTCTTTGCCGTCAAAGACTTGCGGGTAGTTTACATAGTAATAATCTACTAATGTCTCTTTACGTTTGGAACCTATCTCAGTCAGTTTAGGATATTTTTTTATTTCGATTCTCCATCCCTGGTCGTCGGTCAGATGCCAGTGGAAAGTGTTCATCTTGTGCATGGCCAGCATATCGATGAATTTATATATATATTCCACCGGGGAGAAGTGGCGACATACGTCCAGCATCAGACCACGGTATGCAAAGCGCGGAGCATCTTCTATTTCGACAGCCGGTACCGACCATTCGGCGTTCTTCACCTTTTGATTACCATATACAACGGGTGGCAATAACTGATAAAGTGTTTGCACTGCATAGAAAAATCCCTTGGGGGTAGAAGCTGTAAGGGTGATATTTTGAGGAGTGACAGAGAGTTTATATCCCTCTTCGGGCATTCCGTCTTGCGGCACGAAACGAATAACAGGCTCGTCCGTTACGTTCTCGAAAGTTTGCTTTATGGTAATTCCTGATGTCAGCTTCAATCGGTTGATGAGGCTGTCGGCAATGATTTGTACGTCCGGTGTACAAGCGGTTGTTATGACTCTTACTTTTTTACTTATTTCGAACCGTCCCTGTTGGGGAATCATTTGGTTTGGCAACGGAACGATATTGTATTCGTTCACGATGGTTTCTTTTGACTGTTTACATCCGGGGGTGATGAAAAGCAGAGACAAAAGAAGAAGAGTAATTCCTTTTTTCATGGTAATAAATGTGTGTTAAGTTATTGAATAGCGACAAAGCGCTTTTATCCTATTTTGCTGATCTTCTTAAGTTTTTCCTCGTCGATGATCTTGATTTTTCGTCCGTCGATGGTGATCAGTCGTTCGGTTGCGAAGTTGGATAATGTACGGATGGCATTAGAAGTAGTCATATTCGATAGGTTAGCCAAATCCTCGCGTGAAAGATAGATACTTAACGTAGAGCCATCTTCTTCCAATCCATAGCTTTCTTTGAGGAAAAGCAGTGATTCGGCCAAGCGTCCGCGAATGTGTTTTTGGGTCAGATTGACGGTTCTTTCATCGGCAATACCGAGGTCGATAGACAATTGACGAATGAAAAACATACCCAGGTCATTGTTCTGGCTTACCAGTGTCATGATAGCACTCATGGGAATCAGGCAGATGGTTGAAGGTTCGAACGCAGAAGCGGCAGTCACATAGTCTTCTTTGGCAAAGTAAGCCCGGTAACCGAAATATTCTGTAGGCTTTATCATGCGTATAATCTGACTTCTGCCTCCTACACCGTCTTTATAGATTTTTACTTTGCCGCTAAGCAGACACATCAGATAGGTAGGTGATTCACCTTCACAATAAATTGTTTCATTCTTTTTGTAATTTTGAAGGGTGAAATTATTGGCCAGGAACTCCCTTTGCTCTGCGTTTAGAGGAGCCCACATCTCTGCAATACGTTCGGGAACGTTTATTTCTGACAAATTCATCTTTACCATATCTGTTGCAAAACTGTGTTATAAAGCACAAATGTAGAAAGAAAAAATGAAAAACAGAATAGTTTATCGAAAAGTTTGCTATGTATGCTTTACATTTTGGAAGTCGGGCGGGCTATTTAGGAGAGTGAGCATACTCTTTCTGAGAGCAAGAAGCGCAATATGGAACTTCGGTTTATCTATCTTTCAAATTGAGCATTGATCTCTTTCAATCTTTTGTTGACAGACGCTGGGATGTTTGCCGGCAGGAAAGTAGGATTGGGTAGAGGAAACCCGGGAAATGAAAAGCTCCCCATAAGAGATCTTTGAAAAGGACCTTCTTACGGGGAGACATCAAGTATGGCTTACTTCGTGAATAACAGTTCTCTGTATTTGGGCAACGGCCAGATTTCATCGTCAATTTCCATCTCGAGATGGTCTATATGGTCGCGTATGCTTTCCAGGTAAGGACGTACGGTCTCTTCGTAAGCAAATGCTTTCTCTTTGAAGTTCTCTTTGTGATTGGCTACTTTGCGGGCTTCTGTCATGTCGCGTACCAGTACTTTAATAGCAGATACACGGTGAGAGATTTCTTTAATAAGTTCTTTCCGATCGGCACTCATTACTTCGTATTCTTCTTCAGAGAAGATTTCCTTCATTCTGCAAAGGTTTTCCAAAAGACGGTTCTGGTAGCTGACAGCGATAGGGACGATGTGGTTGATGGCCAGATCACCCAATACGCGGCTTTCAATCTGTACCTTCATGGTATATTTTTCCAATTCCACTTCCAGACGACAGGCGAGTTCGGTTTCGTTGAAGATACGTTCGCCTATCAGTACGGCTCTCGATTGGTTATCCATATAATGCATCAGGGCCTCCGGAACATGGCAGATGTTGGTTAGTCCGCGGCGGGCTGCTTCCTGTTTCCACTCTTCTGAGTAGCCGTCACCCTCAAAACGGATAGGTTCGGAGGCTATGATATTTTCTTTCAGGATGCGGAAGATTGCTTCGTCCTTACCGATACCCTCTTCCATCAGTTTGTCTACCGATGCTTTAAATTCATTCAACTGGTTGGCCATGGCAGCATTTATGGCAATCATGGCAGCAGCACAGTTGGCTGAGGAGCCGGCGGCACGGAACTCAAAACGATTTCCTGTGAATGCAAAAGGAGAAGTGCGATTACGGTCGGTGGTATCGAGCAGGATTTCGGGTATACGCCCGATACCTAATTTCAAAGTTGTCTTCTCCTCCGGAGTCATTTTTGAGTTGGTTACCTGACGGACAATTTCATCGAGTGTAGCTGACAGTTGTGAACCCAGGAAAATGGACAAGATAGCGGGAGGTGCTTCGTTGGCTCCCAAACGGTGACTGTTTCCGGCACTCATAATAGAAGCACGCAACAGATCCTGATTCTTGTGGACCATCATTAATACGTTTACCAGGAAAGTAAGGAATAGCATGTTTCCTTTTGGATTTTTACCCGGTGCAAAGAGGTTGATGCCTGTATCGGTGCAGAGCGACCAGTTGTTATGTTTGCCCGAACCATTAACGCCATTGTAGGGTTTTTCATGGAAAAGAACAGCAAAATGATGTTTGCGTGCGATACGTTTCATCAGGTCCATTACCAGCTGATTGTGGTCATTCGCCAGATTACAGTTTTCAAAAATGGGAGCCAATTCAAACTGGTTGGGAGCAACTTCATTGTGGCGGGTCTTTACCGGTATGCCCAGCTTGTGACACTCTATTTCAAGTTCTTTCATGAAAGCTGTGACGCGTGGTGGAATAGAACCGAAGTAATGATCTTCCAACTGTTGGTCCTTGGCCGAAGAATGTCCCATCAAGGTGCGTCCTGTTAGTCGAAGGTCGGGGCGGGCATTATATAAAGAGGTGTCAACCAAAAAATATTCCTGTTCCCAACCCAAATTGGTGAATACCCGGGTGATGTTTTTGTCGAAAAGCTGGCATACTTCGGTAGCAGCTTTGTCAACGGCTGCCAATGCTTTTAATAATGGAGTTTTGTAGTCAAGTGCTTCACCTGTATATGAGATAAAAATCGTCGGGATACAAAGAGTGGTGTCTACTACGAAAGCCGGTGATGAAACGTCCCATGCTGTGTAACCGCGGGCTTCGAATGTATTACGGATTCCACCATTAGGGAAAGAAGAAGCATCCGGTTCCTGCTGGATCAGTAATTTGCCGGAAAAACGTTCGATTACTTCACCGTCTTCACCGAACTCGATAAAGCCGTCATGTTTCTCGGCCGTTCCGTCTGTCAGTGGCTGAAACCAGTGCGTGTAGTGTGTCACATTGAGCGATTTTGCCCAGCTTTTCATGCCGTTGGCTATCAGGTCGGCCATTTCTCGGCTGATAGGGGTGCCTTTTTCGGTAGCGTCTACTACTGCTTTGTATGCTTCTTTGGGAAGGTACTCTTGCATCTTCTTACGATCGAATACATGGCTGGCATAATAATCGGATAGTTTATTAGAGGGAGTAGTAATTTCTAAGGGCTTTCTGTTAGATAGCTCTTGTAGTGCGAAAAATCTCATTTTTGACATGATGGTGTCTCTTTTATTGGTTGTTGGGTGCAAAATTATATGTTTTTTCTAATATGCCCCTATTTTTATAGGGGTATTTTGCAAAATAAATATGTTTTTTCTTTGTACACCCCTATTTGTTTGTGGGCGAAAGAACTTTTTTGTATACTTTACCTATCCGGAGATTACTATAAAATATGAATTTATTAGTCGCATAATCGGATTTTTTTTATATTTGCCTTCAATAAGGAGATTAGTATTTGAGGTGCAATATATTAATATGGTGTTTTTGGTTATTCTCGCTCTGTTTTGTTCAAAAGGGAGTGGCTAACGTTGTTCTTGATCCTCAGACCAATCGTCCCATCTCTGCCGATTCTATTTTGAATAATGTGATGACTTTCGCTCCTTTTTACGAAAAGTTAGTGACCGACTATCGGGCCGATCTATATATAAAAGGTACGATGGACATCAAACGAAAGAATTTTATTCTCCGGTATGTACCTTCCATGTTCCGTCTTCAAAAAGGTGTACGGCAGTATATGGTGGAGACGTATAGTGATCTGCATTTTACAGCTCCTAATATCTATGACCAGAAGGTGAAAGCTTCTATGGGCACTGTGCATAATAGCCGGGGAGTACCGGGGATGCTCGAGTATTTCAATATCAATCTTTATTCTTCAACGCTGCTTTACGACCGATTGCTTTCGCCTTTGGCCAAAAACGGGCGGAAATATTATAAGTACCTGATCGATTCCATAATGGGTGGGACGGACAACCGACAATATAAGATACGGTTTATCCCCAGAAGTAAGAGTGATCAGTTGGTGGGTGGATATATGATTGTGAGTAGTGACGTGTGGAGTGTCCGCGAAATACGTTTTTCCGGCAGGTCGGAACTGCTATTGTTCAGTTGCCTGATAAAAATGGGTAGTGTAGGAAAGGATGATGAGTTTCTTCCGGTCAGCTATAATGTCGAAGGACAGTTTAATTTTTTGGGTAACCGTATTAATGGAGTTTATGTGGCATCGCTCAACTATCAAGATATTGTGCTTGAAGAAAATCAGAATAAATGGAAAGAGAAGGTGAGGGCGAGAATAAAAGGAAAAAGTAAATATGATCTTTCAGACTCTTATAACTTGCAATGCGAGACTACCTCTTTCCATACGGATAGTGCTTATTTTGAAACATTGAGGCCTATTCCTTTGTCGGAAGCTGAGCGCAGACTATACAAAGAAGATGCGTTGCGTAAAGATACCATTCAACGCAACATCAAACCAAAGAGTAAGAGTCAGGTGTTTTGGGGACAGGTGGGAGACGTACTGATCAGTGATTATAAATTGAACCTCTCCAATCTGGGAAGCGTGAAGTGCTCACCACTTATCAACCCTTTCTTGTTGAGTTATAGCGGGAGCAATGGGCTTTCCTACAGACAATCGTTTAAATATAACCGACTTTTTAAGCATGATCGGCTATTGCGTGTGGTACCTAAGTTGGGCTACAACTTTACACGAAAAGAATTCTATTGGTCTGTCAATACCGAATTTAATTACCTGCCCGAGAAGATGGGAGCTGTTCACATTGACTTTGGTAACGGCAACCGGATTTACAGTAGCGATGTGCTTGATGATTTGAAAGCCATACCTGACAGTGTATTTGATTTTAATCAGATTCATTTGGACTACTTTTACGATTTATATTTTAACTTCCGACACAGTATCGAGATTATTAATGGATTAGAGTTAAGTGTAGGCTTATCTACCCATAGGCGAAAGACGGTAAAGTCCTCTAAGTTGGTTCCACTGACAAAGAGTCGGGAGACACTCAATGAAGATATCCAGAACAAAATCAGGAATACCTATTTGAGTTTTGCCCCTCGGGTTCGGTTGGAGTGGACCCCTTGTTTATACTATTACATGAACGGACACCGTAAGATTAATCTCCGCTCTAAGTATCCCACTTTTTCGATAGACTGGGAGAGGGGAATCAAGGGGGTATTTGGCAGTACCGGACAATATGAACGTTTGGAGTTTGATTTGCAGCATCATATACCCTTGGGACTGATGCGTAATATCTATTATCGTTTTGGATTTGGTATGTTTACCAATCAGAAAGAAATGTATTTTGTCGACTTTAATAACTTTACCCGAAGTAATCTTCCTGAAGGTTGGAATGACGAAATCGGAGGAGTATTTCAGCTTCTCGACCGTCGTTGGTATAATGCTTCACGGAAATATATACGGGGACATTTTACCTATGAAGCTCCTTTCCTATTATTAAAACATCTGATTAAATACACACGTTATGTACAGAATGAGCGGTTGTATGCGAGTATATTGTCAGTACCCCATCTTCAGCCGTATGTGGAATTGGGATATGGAATCGGTACTCACATCTTTGATTTTGGCGTTTTTGTAGGTAGTGAGAACTGGAAGTATACCGAGGTCGGCTGCAAGTTTACGTTTGAGCTGTTTAACCGCTAACTTTATTCTTACTATTTTTGTTAGCAGAGAAGAATATTTCTACCTTTGCGGTCAAGAGGATGAGATAAAGATTTAGCAAAAAAGAGGTGCAGTCGCCTCATGAACTCAGGTTCTTTCTGGTTTCTTTATTAAGATACTCATAATAAAGAAAAGTAAATACTCTCATCCTCTTCTTTTATTGCTTCTATATATAATAATGTATAAGGATGGAACTACTTTTGGGTATTGTGATTGTCGTTACCTGTTGGATGGTTGTTCGTATTATTCGTTCAAGCAAAAATCAGGAAGGATATAAAAGGTGGAGGGCCGGTAACTATGCCAGTGAAAATCCTTATGCCAAAGAAAAAGCAAGTGGTCCGCTTTCCCAAGGTTTTTTTAGTAAGAGAATCAGAACTTCCGGTGCGAGGCGGTTCGATGACGGAGCTATCAGGTGGTGTGCCAATCTGCTGGCAACCGAAGAATCCAGATTGAGGGAAGTGTTGGATTATATACCGCGCCAATATACCTGTTTTCATGTTCGGAAAAGAAGTGGCGGATTTCGTTATATTTCGGCTCCCGCAGGTGATTTTCGTTCCATGCAACAAACTATCTATCACCGTATTTTATTGTTAGCTAACATACATCCCGCTGTTACCGGATTTTGTCCGGGAAAGTCCGTATCCGATAATGCACGGGTGCATCTGGGGCGAAAGAATGTATTAAAAGTAGATCTTCACGATTTTTTTCCTTCCATACGTTCACCCAGGGTGAGAGCAGCTTTTAGGGAGATGGGGTACTCACGTCCTATCGCGAAAGTTTTGGCGGAACTTTGTTGTCTCAGATGTTGTCTTCCGCAGGGAGCGCCTACCAGTCCGGCTCTCAGTAATATTATAGCCTATCCGATGGATAAAAAAATGATGGCGTTGGCCGGTGAATACGGGTTGGTTTATACGAGATATGCCGATGATCTTACCTTTTCGGGTGATTATTTGCCGAAAGATGAAGTTCTGGTACGAATCCACAGGATTATTCGGGAAGAAGGTTTCACGATGAATGTCAAAAAGACCCGCTTCTTGTCTGAACATAAACGTAAGATTATTACGGGAGTATCGGTTAGCTCAGGCAAGAAGATGACTCTGCCTAAAGTGAAGAAGCGGGAGATTCGTAAGAATGTGCACTACGTCCTGACAAAAGGGTTGGTCGGACATCAGGAACATATTGGTTCTACCGATCCCATTTACTTGAAGCGTTTACTGGGCAGTTTGTGTTACTGGCGTTCCATAGAACCGGACAACCGATATGTATCCGATTCCATCACAGCTTTGAAGAGATTAATGTGAGGTATGTCGATTGTAGTTCCTTTTGAAATTTTTTTTGCTATTCTTTTCTAATTCAAGAAAATAGTTCTATCTTTGCGCCCGATTTATATAATCAATATAATGTCTTATTTAATTAAAGAATTACTAAACAATTAATTATTAATGGAAAACTTAAAGAACGTTGCTCCTATTGAAGACTTCAACTGGGATGCGTATGAAAACGGCGAGAGCTTCGCTGGTGCCAGCCACGAAGAACTCGAAAAAGCTTACGACGGTACGCTTAACAAAGTAAATGACCGTGAGGTTGTTGACGGAACTGTAATCGCAATGAACAAACGTGAAGTTGTTGTGAACATCGGTTACAAATCAGACGGTATCATTCCTTTGAATGAATTCCGCTACAATCCTGATTTGAAAGTAGGTGATACTGTTGAAGTATACATCGAAAATCAGGAAGACAAAAAAGGACAGTTGGTTCTGTCACACAGAAAAGCTCGCGCTACTCGCTCTTGGGATCGCGTTAATGCTGCTCTGGAAAACGAAGAAATTATCAAGGGTTACATCAAGTGTCGCACTAAGGGTGGTATGATCGTTGACGTATTCGGTATCGAAGCATTCTTGCCGGGTTCTCAGATCGACGTGAAACCGATCCGTGACTATGATGTATTCGTTGGCAAAACAATGGAATTCAAAGTGGTTAAAATCAACCAGGAATTCAAAAACGTGGTTGTTTCTCACAAAGCTCTTATCGAAGCTGAACTGGAACAACAGAAGAAAGAAATTATCGGTAAGCTCGAAAAAGGACAAGTTCTTGAAGGAACCGTTAAGAATATCACATCTTATGGTGTATTCATCGACCTGGGTGGCGTAGACGGATTGATCCACATCACTGACCTGTCTTGGGGCCGCGTAAGCGATCCGAAAGAAGTGGTTGAACTGGATCAGAAGTTGAACGTTGTTATCCTCGACTTCGATGACGAGAAGAAACGTATCGCTTTGGGTCTGAAACAACTGACTCCGCACCCATGGGATGCTTTGGATCCGAACCTTCAGGTAGGTGACAAAGTGAAAGGTAAAGTAGTGGTTATGGCTGACTACGGTGCATTCATCGAAATCGCTCCGGGTGTTGAAGGTCTGATCCACGTTTCAGAAATGTCATGGTCACAGCATTTGCGTTCTGCACAAGACTTCATGAAAGTCGGTGACGAAGTAGAAGCTGTAGTTCTGACTTTGGATCGCGAAGAACGTAAGATGTCTTTGGGTATCAAACAACTGAAACAAGATCCATGGGAAACTATCGAAGAGAAGTATCCTGTAGGTTCTAAGCATACTGCTAAGGTTCGTAATTTCACTAACTTCGGTGTATTTGTAGAAATCGAAGAAGGTGTTGACGGACTGATCCACATCTCTGACCTTTCTTGGACTAAGAAGGTTAAACACCCGTCAGAATTTACTCAGATTGGTGCTGATATCGAAGTTCAGGTATTGGAAATCGATAAAGAAAACCGTCGTTTGAGCCTTGGTCACAAACAACTTGAAGAGAATCCGTGGGATGTATTCGAAACAGTATTTACTGTAGGTTCTGTACACGAAGGTACAATTATCGAAATGCTGGATAAAGGCGCTGTAGTTGCTCTTCCTTACGGCGTTGAAGGTTTCGCTACTCCGAAACATCTCGTTAAAGAAGACGGTTCACAGGCTCAGATGGACGAGAAACTGGAATTCAAAGTGATCGAGTTCAATAAAGATGCTAAGAGAATCATCTTGTCTCACAGCCGCATTTTCGAAGATGTTGCTAAGGCAGAAGAAAGAGCTGAAAAGAAGGCTGCTTCGAATGCAAAGAAATCTTCTAAGAGAGAAGAAACTCCTGCTATCCAGAACCAGGCTGCTTCTACAACTCTGGGTGATATCGATGCTTTGGCTGCTCTGAAAGAACAGTTGGAAGGTAAGAAGTAATTCATATTTTCTCAGATAAACTGAAGGGTATTCCTGTAAAGGAGTACCCTTTCTTTTTTTGTATCTTGGCAGAACCCTTCATTATTTTTTTATTCGGTGAGACTTTGCACTGAATTTTAATTGTCTATCTTTGCAGATACAGTTTGAAAGATGGAAAAATTTGAATTACATATATTGGGTTGCGGGTCCGCATTGCCTACTACCCGGCATTTTGCTACCTCACAGGTAGTTAATTTGCGTGATAAACTTTTTATGATCGATTGCGGAGAAGGAGCACAAATGCAATTGCGTAAATCACGGTTGAAATTCTCACGGTTGAATCATATCTTTATCTCGCATCTGCATGGTGACCATTGCTTCGGATTGATGGGACTTATTTCCACTTTCGGGTTACTGGGACGTACGGCTGAATTACACATTCATTCTCCAAAAGGATTGGAGGAGTTGTTGACTCCCATGCTCAATTTCTTTTGCCATACATTGGCCTATAAAGTCATTTTTCATGAATTCGATACCAGGCAGACTTCAGTGGTTTACGAAGATCGTTCGATGACGGTCACTACTATTCCGCTTCAGCACCGTATTCCTTGTTGTGGCTTTCTGTTTGCCGAAAAAGCACGCCCTAATCATATTATACGTGATATGGTCGATTTTTATAAGGTGCCTGTTTACGAACTAAACCGGATAAAGAATGGATCTGATTACGTGACTCCCGAGGGAGAAGTGATTGCCAATACACGTTTGACCCGGCCTTCGGATCCTCCCAGAAAGTATGCCTATTGTTCCGATACGATTTTTAGGCCGGAAATAGTGGAACAACTTTCCGGTGTCGACTTACTTTTTCATGAAGCGACCTTTGCCGAATCAGAGTTGGCACGTGCCAAAGAAACCTATCATACTACAGCTGCTCAGGCGGCACGGATAGCTTTGGAGGCCGGGGTACGCCAGTTGGTAATCGGTCACTTTTCTGCCCGTTACGAAGACGAGAGTATTTTGCTGAAAGAAGCTTCGGCGGTATTCCCGAATACGATTCTGGCAAAAGAAAATTTGTGTATAAGTCTTTAATTCCGGGGAAGTGATTAAACTATTGCTGAATAGAATTGTCTAAAATAACATATACGAATTACAAACGAACCTATGAACCCTTATAATGAACGAGAGGTTTTGGCGCTCCTTCAGGATGAGAGAACACAGAAGCAGGGATTTGAAAGGATTGTCTCACAATATAGCGAACAGTTATACTGGCAAATCCGGCGGATGGTGCTTTCACACGATGATGCCAATGATCTTCTTCAAAACACTTTCATTAAGGCGTGGATAAACATTGATTATTTCCGGGCTGAGGCAAAGCTATCTACCTGGCTTTACCGTATTGCCCTGAACGAATGTATCACTTTCCTGAATAAACAGCGGGCTATGAATACGGTCGCCATTGACGATCCGGAGGCTGATGTCACCCAGAAACTGGAGAGTGATCCTTACTTTTCGGGAGATCGTGCAGAACTTTTGCTTCAGAAAGCACTGCTGACCCTTCCTGAGAAGCAGCGGATGGTGTTTAACCTGAAATACTATCAGGAGATGAAGTATGAAGAGATGTCGGAGATATTCGGTACTTCAGTAGGAGCTTTGAAAGCTTCTTACCATCATGCCGTGAAAAAAATCGAGAAGTTTTTGGAAGAGGCCAATTAAACCTTTTAATATGTACAATGTCTAAGAAGAAGAGAGGAGAAGAACGTATGAAAGAAGAAGATAACATATTGGAGAAAGTGGGGAAGAAGAATTCCTTTAAAGTGCCTGAAGGGTACTTTGAAAACTTGACTTCAGAGGTCATGGGGAAACTGCCGGAAAAAGAAGGTCCTGCCTTTGAAGAAGTGAAGCAACCCACGATGTGGATCAGGATGAAGCCCTTGCTCTATATGGCGGCTATGTTTATAGGGGCTGCATTGATCATCCGTGTAGCTTCTTCGAACCACCAACCGACAACTGCCGGTGATCATCTCACTGCAAATGAAGCAGCGACAGAAGTGGTTTCGGATGAATATATTGATGTAGCATTAGATCGCTCGATGTTGGACGATTACTCATTGTACGTCTACCTTAGTGATGCGACAGCCGAATAAGTAAACTAAACTGATTTAATAAAGCGAAATGAAGAAACTGATTATTCTATTGATTATAGTTTGTGGCTTTACCCCTGCGCTGCGTGCCGTGGGAAGTCCTAATCAACATTTGTCACCCAAAGAATTCAGGGCCAAACAACAAGCATTTATAACAGAAAAGGCTGGCCTGACTCAAGAAGAGGCTGCGAAGTTTTTTCCGGTTTATTTTGAACTGCAGGATCGGAAAAAGCAATTGAATGACGAAGCATGGAAATTGCTTCGTAGCGGTAAAGATGAAAAGACTACCGACACTCAATACGGAGAAATCCTGGAAGGAGTTTATGATGCCCGCATCGCTTCGGACCGGTTGGATAAGACTTATTTTGAGAAGTTTAAGAAAATCCTTTCGTGCAAGAAAATTTATCTGGTGCAAAGAGCCGAGATGCGTTTCCACCGCGAACTGCTGAAAGGGGTACGTGATAATAAAGGTGGAAACGAACGTCCACAGGGAAAGAGGAAATAGCTTATCCTTTTAGCAAATCATTATATAGATGAGGGTGTATCAAGACTCTGTGGTGAGTGGTGACATACCCTCATCTTTTTTTGAATCCGGGGGGTGTCGGACTATAATCCTTTCTTTTTAGCTTCGTTCCAGATGGCATCCATTTCATCCAGGCTCATATCTTTTAGATTTTTACCTTCTTTAATGGTATGATCTTCCAGATAGTTAAATCGTCGGATGAATTTTTGGTTGGTACGTTCCAATGCATTGTCCGGGTTGATTTTATAAAGTCGGGCAGCATTGATGAGGCTGAACATGACATCTCCGAATTCAGCTTCTGCCTTATCCTTATCCATATTGGTTACTTCCACCTGAAATTCGGCTATTTCTTCTTTTACTTTATCCCAAACCTGCTCTCTTTCTTCCCAATCGAATCCTACATTGCGTGCTTTGTCCTGTATTCTGTAAGCTTTTATAAGTGAGGGTAAAGCAGCAGGTACACCGCTTAACACACTTTTATTGCCGTCTTTCTCCTTCAGTTTCAATTGTTCCCAGTTTTCGGATACTTGTCCGGCTGTTTCTGCTTTTACTTCCCCGAATACATGGGGATGACGGAATATCAATTTCTCACAAAGTTTGTCGCATACATCTTTCATGTCGAAATCACCGGTTTCGGAACCGATTTTAGCATAAAAAGCTACGTGCAGCAGGACGTCTCCCAGTTCTTTGCAGATATCTTTTTTGTCGTTCCGCATTAATGCGTCGCAAAGTTCGTAAGTTTCTTCAATAGTGTTGGGGCGCAGGCTTTCGTTAGTCTGCTTGCGGTCCCATGGACATTTTACCCGAAGTTCGTCGAGGATGTCCAGAAAGCGTCCGAACGCTTCCATTTGTTCTTCTCTTGTATGCATGTTTATTATTTATTTGATTCTTTTTTCCATTCATTATATGAAATCAGCAGACCGATCACTTCCGAATAGTTCTTACGTCCACTTTCTATTTTGTTCCCTTTCAGATACAAATCATATATCCAATCCTGAATATCACCTATAAGCGGACTATACTTTGCCATCCAGTATTCCTGGTCTTTTCTGGCCAGCTCAATGATTTCCGGACGTATACTGCCGAATAACTTTTTATATTCCTCTTCTGTCATCAATTGGCGGGCATTGGCAAGTACATGGCCTAAAATAGAAAAATAACCGCTGAAACGGATTTCTTTATTTACGGAACGGGTGCAGACCTGATATGCATAAAAGTTTGCTTCCGCTTCGCTGGTGATACCTAGCAAATGTGCCAATTCATGAGTATAGGTTGCCGGATATTGTGGGGGAAGCAGGTCTCCGTTCAGTGTGAACTCACAGAAGAAAGGTCCCATGCTACCCGTCACGCCCACCATCGAAATCAATGGAGTGAACATCATGGTTTTTACCCGAGGACGGGAGTGTGGGGGACGGTGTATACCTAGTGTATCACTGATCAGGTTATATTGTCGGACTGCCTCTTTGCGGATTACTTCTTTATCGATCCGATTGACCGGCACATACGATTCGTTCAGTTTTGAGATATAGTTGTCTACAAATTCATTGAAAATCTCGGGAGTGTAGGCAGTATATGGAATTCCGGTTCGTTCATAAAAATTCTTTTGTGAATAGTTGAGTCCCCATGCCAGATAGAACCAAACATAGATCCATAGCAAATATTCCACATCCCTTCTCAGTATTTTTTTCCAGCTTAATTTCAGTCGGATTCGTGCATAAAACGGATAGGCGATCATTCCTCCAATGCTCAGTGCTATAAATAAGTCACCCAATGCAAAGGGGATAATGTTCGAAAAACCGGACAAGATATATGAAATGACCGGATAGGCCGTACGGGCATACCTTTCGCCCAATGCCGGGAGCATCTGAGTGAGCCAGACAAGGACTATTAAAGTCCCTAAAACAGAGTACCGTATGATTCGTTTCCTGTTTTTCATTGCTTCTTCTTCCTTTCGGGGAACAAAAGTACATATTCCTGCCCCTATATTCTACTTATTTTTATTAATTTTGCGCCAATCTTTCGCAATAAACTAATAAAATAGATAGATATAACATGGAATTAGCAAGTAAGTACAACCCTGCTGACGTGGAGGGGAAGTGGTATCAGTATTGGCTGGACCATAAATTATTCAGTTCGAAACCCGATGGACGTGAACCTTACACCATCGTCATTCCGCCCCCTAACGTCACCGGTGTGTTGCACATGGGACATATGCTTAATAATACCATTCAGGATATTCTTGTTCGTCGTGCACGTATGGAAGGTAAGAATGCTTGCTGGGTGCCGGGAACCGACCATGCCTCTATTGCTACCGAAGCCAAGGTAGTGAATAAGTTGGCCGCACAGGGTATTAAGAAAACCGATCTGAGCCGTGACGAGTTTCTGAAGCATGCCTGGGCATGGACAGACGAACACGGTGGTATCATCCTGAAGCAGCTTCGTAAGTTAGGTGCATCGTGTGACTGGGACCGTACGGCTTTTACTATGGATGAAAAGCGCAGTGAAAGTGTGCTGAAGGTATTTGTCGATCTCTATAATAAGGGACTTATCTACCGGGGAGTACGTATGGTTAACTGGGACCCGAAAGCACTGACAGCCCTGTCGGACGAGGAGGGTGATTTATAAAGAAGAACACGGAAAGCTGTTTTACCTGAGATACAAGATTGAAGGAGAAGACGGATATGCAGTGGTTGCCACTACCCGTCCGGAAACGATTATGGGTGACACGGCCATGTGTATCAACCCGAACGATCCGAAGAATCAGCATCTCAAAGGAAAGAAAGTAATAGTTCCCTTGGTAGGCCGTGTGATTCCTGTTATCGAAGATGACTATGTGGATATCGAATTTGGTACCGGTTGCCTGAAAGTGACTCCGGCACATGACGTAAACGACTATATGCTGGGCGAAAAATATAATTTGCCGAGTATCGATATATTCAATGATAACGGTACGATCAGCGAAGCTGCCGGAATGTATATCGGTATGGATCGCTTTGACGTCCGTAAGCAGATTGAGAAGGATCTTGAAGCAGCCGGACTGCTGGAGAAGACAGAGGCCTACACCAACAAAGTGGGATATTCAGAGCGTACCAACGTGGTCATCGAACCGAAGTTGTCTATGCAATGGTTCCTCAAGATGGAACATCTGGCCCAGATCGCTCTTGAACCGGTGATGAAGGATGATATTAAATTCTATCCTGCCAAGTATAAGAATACCTACCGTCATTGGATGGAGAATATCAAGGATTGGTGTATCAGCCGTCAATTGTGGTGGGGACACCGCATCCCGGCATATTTCCTGCCCGAAGGCGGATATGTGGTAGCTGTGACCGATGAAGAAGCCTTGAAGCTGGCTCGGGAAAAGACTGGCAATCCTAACTTGAAGATGACCGATCTTCGTCAGGATGAAGACTGTCTGGACACTTGGTTCTCTTCCTGGTTATGGCCTATCTCTCTGTTCGACGGCATCAATAATCCGGGTAATGAAGAAATCAATTATTACTATCCGACAAGCGATCTGGTGACCGGACCGGATATCATCTTCTTCTGGGTAGCCCGTATGATTATGGCCGGTTACGAATATGAAGGAAAAATGCCGTTCAAGAATGTATATTTCACGGGTATCGTTCGCGATAAACTGGGACGTAAAATGTCTAAGTCACTCGGTAACTCGCCCGATCCGTTGGAATTGATTGAAAAGTACGGAGCAGATGGTGTACGTATGGGCATGATGCTCTCGGCTCCTGCCGGAAATGACATTCTCTTTGATGACGCGCTTTGCGAGCAGGGACGAAATTTCTGCAATAAGATATGGAATGCTTTCCGATTGGTGAAAGGTTGGGAGAACGGAATGGGAACAATCGATATTCCGGCAGATGCTCACCTGGCTGTACAGTGGTTTGACCAGAGACTGGATGCCGCTGCTGTCGAAGTTGCCGATTTGTTTAGCAAATATCGTCTGAGCGAAGCATTGATGCTGATTTATAAACTATTCTGGGACGAATTCTCTTCATGGTTGCTCGAGATTGTGAAGCCGGCTTACGGACAGCCCGTTAACGGATTCATTTACTCGATGACGTTAAGTGCTTTCGAACGTCTGCTGGCTATGCTCCATCCTTTCATGCCGTTTATTACGGAAGAGTTGTGGCAGCAGTTGCGCGAGCGTGAACCGGGTGCAAGCCTGATGGTACAGCCTTTGGGAGAACCGGGAGAGGTAAACGAAGAATTCCTCCAGCAGTTCGAAACAGCCAAAGAAATCATCAGCAGTGTACGTACCATTCGTTTGCAGAAGAATATCGCATTGAAAGAACCGCTTGAATTGCAGGTAGTCGGAGCCAATCCGGTAGAAAAGATGAATCCTGTCATTCGTAAAATGTGTAATCTGTCTGCCATCGAGGTAGTGGACGCAAAGGCCGACGGAGCTTCTTCGTTCATGATAGGAACCACTGAATTTGCTGTGCCTCTGGGCAATATGATCGATGTCGATGCCGAGATAGCACGCATGGAAGCCGAGCTGAAACACAAAGAAGGTTTCTTGCAGGGAGTTTTAAAGAAATTGAGCAATGAAAAGTTTGTAAATAACGCTCCGGCAGCCGTTATCGAGATGGAGCGCAAGAAACAGGCGGATGCCGAAAGCATCATCCAGTCGCTCAAGGAAAGTATTGCTTCCCTGAAAAATGTATAAGATCCACTTCTTACGAAGATAAAAACAGAAAGGTACTCTAAAAATAACAGAGTACCTTTTTTTGTATACGGAGAAATAGTCATACCTTTGTTTCCGCTCAAAAGAAACGAACATACAAATGAAACAGACACCATTCAGATGCCTTTGCCTCCTTCTTATATTGTTGGGAGCTGTTCATTCCCGGCTATCTGCCCATACAGATAAAACAAGGGAAGACGTATTGTTTCTAAATTCTATCAATTTCAACCTTCCATGGGCAAAGGATGTGTTCTGGTATACGCACCAAGCCCTGCAAAAAAAGAATATCTCCGTAAAGGCCGAGTCCCTTTCGGTGCCCGCTTTGTGTAACCGTAAAGAAGCAGCAGCCGTAGTAGAGCAGTTACGGCGGAAATACGATGTGCCTCCCCGACTGATCGTCTTTATCGGCGATCCGGGATGGATTGTTTGCCGTGAACTTTTTGATGATGTCTGGAAAGATGTACCGGTCATCATTACCAACGCCCGCGACCGTCTGCCGGCTACACTCGACATCTTGCTTTCACACGAAGAGCTGACCGAATCGAATACTGTTCCCGCTTATGAATGGCGGAAAGGATATAACGTGACTACTCTGGGGCAAGTATATTATGTGAAAGAAACCATCGGGCTGATGCGGCAGTTGATGCCGGATATGAAGCGTCTGGCTTTCATCTCAGACGACAGATACATCAGTGAGGCAGTTCGCGGAGATGTAGAGCAGGCAATGACCGGATCTTTTCCGGAGTTGGCCTTTAAACAGCTGTCCACCAGGAATATTTCTACCGAGATGTTACTCGATACCTTGAAGAGTTATGATAAAACCACGGGACTCATTTATTATTCCTGGTTCGAGACTCATAACCAGGATGATAACAATTATCTGTTCGATCATATTCAGGAGATTATTACCCGCTTCGTACATTCCCCTCTGTTTTTGTTGGCTCCCGAGGATCTGTCCAACAATACTTTCGCCGGAGGATATTATGTTTCAGTGGAGTCCTTCGGCGATTCATTGTTACAGCTGATTCATCGTGTCCTGGAAGGTGAGTTTCCGCGAGACATTCCTCCCGCTCTCGGAGGAAAACCTGCTGCTTACCTCTGTTATCCGGCTTTGCAGTCGTATGACATACCGGTTTCCCTTTATCCGAAAGAGGCTGTGTACATCAATCTGCCTGTCAGCTTCTTCGAGCAGTATAAGAAGGAGATTCTGATGACTGTTGTCTTGCTGCTGGTGGTGGTCAGTGCCGTAGGCTATTATATTCATATTCTTAAAAGAGCCCATCAGCGAATGAAAGAAGCGCAGCTGAAAGCCGAGGAAGCCAATCAGCTTAAGTCGGCCTTTCTGGCTAATATGAGTCATGAGATACGTACTCCTCTCAATGCCATTGTCGGTTTCTCGAATCTGCTTTCTATGGTAGAAGATAAAGAAGAAATGCTGGAGTATGCCGGTATTATCGAAACCAATACCGAACTTTTGCTTCAACTGATTAACGATATTCTGGATATGTCGAAGATAGAATCCGGAATGTATGACTTTCATGTGACTCAGGTGGATGCCAATCAGTTGATGTCGGAAGTCGAACAGGTAGCCCGTTTGCGTATCAGGACAGATGAAGTCTCCCTCTCGTTTGCCGAACGTTTACCCCAATGTGTTTTCCATACTGATAAGAACCGCTTGATACAGGTTCTTACCAATTTGGTTGTCAATGCCATAAAGTTCACTTCGCAGGGAGAGATTCAGATCGGGTATCGGCTGCAAGATGCCCATACGTTATACTTCTATGTATCCGATACCGGTTGTGGTATGTCCGCCGAGCAATGCGAACATGTTTTTGAGCGCTTTGTCAAATACAACACTTTTATACAAGGCACCGGATTGGGACTGTCTATCTGTAAAATGATTATTGAGAAGTTGGGGGGCGAGATCGGGGTTCAGTCCGAGTCCGGAAAAGGTTCTGTCTTTTGGTTCACTCTTCCTTACCGGGCTTCGGCCTCTTTGTAAATCGCAGTTGCATGCTTTCGAATTCGCAATGTTTCACGTCGTAGGTGAACGCAGTATCGGCTCGGAAGCAAATGCGTGTCAATCTGACTTTGTTGGGCGTACATTCTTCGGGAGTTTCGCAGCCATCGCTGCTTAAGGCCGGGTAGAAAGTTCCCAATTCGCGGATAGTGACGGTTCTTCCTTCTTTCATATGTCGTGCGATGGCTTTCGGGAGTTGTTCGAGTACAGACAGTACGTCGCCTGCCGAGAGTGAACTGTTGTCGTGCAGGTCCTCCGCTAATTGTTTTTCACTGACTCCTTTGTTCTGAATGGCACTGGGCACGGCATAGTAGAGCTCTTTAACTTCATTACCGCTCTGATCTTTTTTCTTCCTGACTACATAGTTTATAGGCATATACTTTTATCTTTAAGGTTAGTTATCGTTTTCTCTGTACTCTCTGTACGGGAAGCATAGACTTTAGGAGTGCTGACATGGGGGTGTCGCAGTGTGTGACACCCCCATGTCAGACTATCCGACACCCGGGTGTCAGATATCGTATGCTACTGCCAAATGTACGTAAAGATAAGGAGATTTGCAACGAAACTAAGAACTGTTTCGTCCTTTCAATGCAGGAGGAAAGGAAGTAATAAGGGGAGATACTCCTTCAGGTCGATGCGCAACTGTTTTAAGGCCTGTTGAATCCGGTAATCGATTGTTTTGGGAGACACTCCCAGTCGTTCGGCTATTTCATTGTATGTCAGATTCTGAAAGCGGTTGAGTTCGAATGCTTCGCGTACATTCTCGGGAAGTCGTGCCAGAGCTTCTTCTATTTTTTCGGTTAACTCCTGTATAACGTAGAAGTCGGGATCATCATACTGCGATTGGAGATTATCGAATATCATTTTTTCGATCCGTTGTTTCACTTCGTTCCGGTTGATGAGAGTCAGGCAGCGGTTTTTAACAGCCTTGAACAAATAACTTTTTAAGGAATTCTCGAATGCCTGCATTTCTTTATTTTCCCAAAGCCAGACCATGACGTCCGATACGATCTCCTGGCCGTCATCCGGTTCGACAAAGAGCCGGGCATAGGCACAAAGAGCCGGATAATGCCTGAGAAACAATGCTTCGAATGCGCCTTCGTTTCCCTGCTGAACCTGGAAGAACAGAGTTTCATCGCTTACTGTGCGCGAGGTGTCGTTATACATGTAGACCTTCGTTTTGGGCAAAAATAATATTATTTTCAAAAAAAATACGTTTTTTGGTTAGGAGATTTCTATTTTGGTTCGTCTTATCTATAAAAGCACGAATTATGGATGAATCCTGTTACATTAATGAGTCGGTTCTTTTAAATTATTTTGCGGGGGAGCTCCCAGCCGATCGCCGGAAAGAGGTGGAGGAATGGATAGCGGCTTCGGAAGATAACGAGAAGATGGCACGAGATATTTTCCGGCTCTACCGCGCGGCAGACACACTGGACTATATGAATCGGGTGGATGCTTCCGCAGCCTTACAGCAGGTGAAAGGCAGAATACACAAACATCGACATAGAATCTCCTGGATGGTTTGGGGGCAGCGTATTGCTGCTTGTATGGCGTTACCGCTGCTTGCCACCACCCTTTATTTAATTCTGAAAAATCCGCCGCAGGAATATGTGGAGATACGGACCAATCCCGGTATGGTGGCTGAGGCAAATTTACCGGACGGTACCAAAGTCTGGCTTAACTCCGGATCTTCACTGAAACATCCTGTTAAGTTTACAGGGGATACGCGTACGGTGGAACTTGACGGGGAGGCTTACTTCTCTGTCCGTAAAGACAGGAGTAAACGGTTTGTGGTTAATACTCCTTTCAATATACAGACCGAAGTATTGGGTACGGAGTTCAATATGGAAGCATACCGGACGGATAGTGTAGTCAGGACAACGTTGGTATCGGGATCGGTCAGGTTGTCATTTCTGGGGAAAGGCGATACAAAAGAAACATTCGTCATGAAGCCCGATGAAGAATTTGTATATAATACGGCGACACACGAGGCACGGGCCGAAAAATCGTATGTGGAGATCTATACAGCCTGGAAGAACGGTCAGGTAGTGCTTAAAAACACATCATTGGCCGAAACGCTGAAGATACTCAGCAAGAGGTTTAATGTAGAGTTTATCGTGAAAGATTCCACACTATATGCCAATTCTTTCACCGGTGTGTTCAGCAGGCAGTATTTGCCGTTGATCCTTGAACACTTCAGATATGCATCCGGAATACAGTATAAATACCTTGATCTGGAGTATGATGCCACACACAAGGCAATACAGGAAAAAACAAAGATAGAATTATATTAACCGTTTGAGTATGAAACTTTAAAATCATTTTTATTACTACTATGACAGCACGCTCTCCCTAAAACAAAAAAACATACAGGAAGATATTGGCGTATCTACCTGTATGAAAGTCCACCGTCAGTTTGTTTGGCGACAAACTGTGCGGCAAATAGAATTTTTTAAATCAAAATCACTACAAATCTATGACAATTTACTTAAACTTCCAATTTTTCGGGAAGCAGAATACATTTTCGCTCTTGAAAAAAATACCTTTGTGTATGAAACTATCAGCAATAATGTTGTTTGTCTTTGCCAGCATGGCATTTGCGGCTAAAGGTTATAGCCAGTCAGTACGTGTGACTTTAAATGTCAACAACAGTAGTCTTCAGAAAGTGCTGGATGAAATAGAAAAGCAGTCGGAGTTTCACTTCTTCTATAACAACAAGCAAGTGGATATCTCCCGGAATGTGACTATCAAAAGTAACCAGAAAGAGATCAGTCAGGTTCTGAACCAATTGTTTGCCGGGACGAATATCGGGTATAAGATATTGGAGAACAGCATAATCCTGTCTCCAAAACAGATTTTGGAAACAACCGCTGCACAACAGCAGACCACTAAAAAGATAAAGGGGCTGGTGACTGATGAAACCGGGTCGCCCGTTATCGGAGCCAATATTAAGGAGAAAGAAACCGGAAACGGAACGATTACCGACATCAACGGTAATTTCAGCCTTTCTGTAGGAACTAAGAGTACGATTATCATTTCATATATCGGATATATCACTAAAGAAGTTCCGGTAGGTAATAATACCTCACTTACTGTTCAGTTGGCCGAAAATACGAAACAACTCGACGAAGTTGTGGTGACGGCCTTGGGTATCAAGCGCGAGGAAAAAGCTCTGGGCTATGCCGTGCAAAAGGTAGACGGTGACAAACTGGCTGCTGTCAAGACCGTGAATGTAGCTACATCGCTGACCGGTAAGATTGCCGGATTGAATGTAAAAAACAGTACGGAGTTCAATACTTCACCCTCACTTTCGTTGCGTGCATCTGCTCCTTTGCTGGTTATCGACGGAGTGCCTTATGGTAACGTAGGATTAAATGATATAGCTGCTGATGATATCGAGTCGGTCGATGTCTTGAAAGGAGCTACGGCTTCGGCCCTGTATGGTGCACGTGGAGGAGCCGGTGCGGTGATGATTACTACCAAAAAAGGAAAAGAAGAGGGACTGAATGTGACTGTGAATAGCAGTACGATGTTTGCGGCCGGATATCTGAGAAAGCCGGAAGTGCAAACGTCATACAGTTCCGGATCACAGGGGACCTATTCTACCGGAGGATATGTATGGGGAGATAAGCTGGACATCGGGCGTACGGCATTGCAGTATGATCCGTATACGCACGAATGGGTAGACATGCCTTTGGTATCGAAAGGCAAAAACAATCTGAAGAACTTCCAGGAGCTGAGTATGGTGACAAACAACAACGTAAGTGTCTCTCAGAAAGGTAAATATGGAAGTGTACGCACTTCATTGACCCATGTGTATAATAAAGGACAGTATCCGAACCAGAAACTGAATAAGATCACTTATTCGGTGTCGGGTGATATGAAGTGGAAGAAATTCTCTTTTGACGGAGGATTGACTTATAATAAGCGCTTTTATCCCAATGACATGGGAGCCGGATACGGTGCTAGCGGATTCCTTTATAACCTGTTGGTGTGGTCGGGTGCCGAATATGATATACGCGACTATAAGAACTACTGGATCAAGCAGGACGAACAGCAGAACTGGATGGATACCAAGTGGTATGACAACCCTTATTTCATAGCAAATGAAATTGTCCGTTCGAGTGATTACGATTTGATTAACGGATATCTTTCTGCCAACTATGATTTTACTCCTTGGTTGAACCTGTCGCTGCGTTCGGGTCTGGATTCATACTCGCAGAAGAAAGAGTGGCGGAATGCCGTCAGTGCCGTAGGTGGCTGGCATAAACAAGGTTATTACGGGCTGCAACGTTTAGGAGGATACAGCTTAAACAATGACCTGATCTTGTCTGCCGATCACAAATTCGGTGATTTTAATGTCGATGGTTTTATTGGTGGAAACGTTTATTATTGGAAGAGTGACAATATCCTGGGCGAAACGCAGAATGGCTTGAAAATTCCGGGGTATTATTCATTGAAGTCATCGATTGATCCGGTGAAGACAACCAGCGGTATTACCAAAAAACTGGTGACCAGTGTATATGCCAAAGCCTCTGTTTCCTGGAAAAGTACACTGTTTCTGGATGTGACAGGACGTAATGACTGGTCTTCTTCATTGCCGTCGGAGACACGTTCTTATTTCTATCCTTCTGTAGCCGGTAGTGTGGTTCTTTCACAGTTCATCCCAATGCCCGAAGTGATTGACTTCTGGAAAGTGAGGGGGGCATGGACGCAGACCAAGAGTGACTTGGGAGTATACGATACCAACAATACTTACAGTGTTTCTACCGATTTGTGGAACGGTGAGAGCGCCGCATATTATCCGACATCTATCCGTGGTGTAGCGGTGAAACCCTCGGCCACGCGTTCTTATGAAATCGGTACGGCAATTCACATGTTTAAGAATCGCCTGAAACTGGATTTTACATATTATAATAAACTCTATTACAACTTGACCCGCAGTGCAGGTATCAGTAACTCTTCCGGATTTACGTCTACATTGATCAATATCGATGAAGAATATGTGGGACGGGGAGTAGAGTTGACTTTATCGGGCGATATTATCAGGACGAGAGACCTTAAATGGGAGTCGTCCTTCAACTGGTCGCGTGACCGTTGGTATTATACCAAAATAGACCCGGTGTATTCTACACAAAAACCTTGGGTAGCCGTCGGGAAACGTTGGGACTGGTACGGTATTTACGATTGGGAGCGTGATTCACAGGGAAATTTAGTTAATTATAATGGTTATCCCAAACAGAGCGACTACCAGTCGGTTATCGGCTATGAATATCCCGATTGGATATGGGGCTGGACCAATATGGTAACCTATAAGAACTTTACTCTTTCTTTTACACTTGACGGACGAGTAGGAGGTATGGCACATTCGAAGACCAATCAGGCCATGTGGAATTCGGGAGCACATATCGACTCGGACAACCAGTGGCGGTATGACGAGGTAGTGAACAAGAAGACCAACTTTGTGGGCAGTGGAGTAAAAGTAGTTTCGGGAAGTGTAGATTATGACTCGAATGGAAAAATCATCCATGACAACCGTGTGTTTGCTCCGAATGATGTACAGGTATCCTACGAATCGTATATGAAGAGTACCAATCCATATATAGGCACCGTCACCCGTCAGAATGTATTTGATGAAACTTTCTTTAAATTGCGTGACCTCTCACTGAGCTACCAAATGCCTAAATCGGTTTGTGACAAGCTTCATATGAAAGGGCTGACACTGGCCTTTGTCGGACAAAACCTGTTTGTCTGGACCAAAGAGTTCCGTTTTACCGATCCCGACAGTGACTCGGATAACCTGAGCTCTCCTTCCACCCGTTATTTAGGTTTTAATGTAAAATTGGATTTTTAAAAGATAGAATAATATGAAACGAATTAATAAATACATATCGCTGTTGCTGGCAACCGCTTTGTTGGCGTCTTGTGATAAGTTCGATGAAATCAATACAGATCCCGATGCAACCACTAAGGTGACCTCTTCATTGCTGGCAACCGGATTACTGCTGGACATTACCTCTTCCAGTGCCAGTAAATCCTTTATATACGACGAATTGCTTGCCAAGCAGATGGCATGGGGTGAAAGTATGGAAGATTACCAGTATAATGTCTTCGGGCGTTCCGGTTTTGGCGGGTATACTACCCTGATCAATGCCCAGAAGATGGTCGAATCCGTTTCGGACGATAACGTAAATGCATACGACGGACTGGCACATTTCATCAAGGCCTATAAGATATTCTATATGTCGATGGAGATGGGAGATCTTCCTTATGAAGAAGCTTTGCAAGGCGAATTAGGGTTGGTACGTCCTAAGTACAATACCCAGAAGGAAGTGATGAACTTTATTCTGAGCGATCTGGAAATAGCTTATGAACTGTTTTCGACAGCTAAAGATTTTGATGGCGATCCGATCCTGGGAGGAAGTATCAGCAAGTGGAAGAAAGCGACTACGGCTTTTCAACTGAAAGTGCTGATGCACCTCTCGAAGAAAGAGAGCGATGCCGACCTGAAGGTGAAGGAACGTTTTGCACGGATCGTAGCATCGGGCAGCCTGATGGAATCGAATGAAGATAATCTGCAGATGAAATATGCGGATAAAGCGAATACAGTGTATCCTTTCCATAACACGAATACCAAGCATGCGGGTTATGCCATGCTGTCTACCATGCTGATTGATAAATTCAAGGCGACAGGAGATATTCGCATGTTCTATTATGCAAAGCCGGCAAAGGCCAAACTTAGCGAAGGGGTGACAGCCGACAGTTGGGATGCTTATATCGGTACAGACCCTTCACTGCCTTTCGAGCAGATAGAAAAAGCTTATGCCACTGAACAATACTCCGGATTTAATGCACGTTATACCGATTATCCTTCCGGAGAACCGGTCGTTCGATTAGGATATGCCGAGCAGAATTTTATTCTGGCCGAAGCAGCCGTGCGGGGATGGATTTCGGGAGATGCGTCTGCTTACTATACAAAGGCGATCAGAGCCCATATGGAGTTTATAGCTTCCAATACTCCGGATGAAGAGGTATATCATCATGGACATCCGATTACAGAGGAAGCGATTGCAGCTTTCCTTGAAACACCCGCTATCCAATTGAGTGGTGAGAAAGAAGCGGATATTGAGAAGATATTGACGCAACGTTATCTGGCTTCGTTCATGCAGCATCCGTATGATGTTTATTATGATTATCGACGTACAGGTTATCCGGTGTTGCCGATTAATCCTGCAACCAACCGTAATACGATGAATGACAGGTTGCCGATGCGCTGGATGTATCCCAAATCAGAGTCCGATTATAACCTGGAACATCAGAACGAGGCTCTTGAACGTCAGTTCGGAGGGGTGGACGATGTAAATAAACTGATGTGGATTTTGCAATAAAATAAAAATAGGAGAGGTGAGTGCAGAATGGAGAGAAACGCTCCCTGTTCTCACCTCTGTTGATTAGAATATATTGATATGTTAAGATATAGTTTATTAAATATAACTTTATGGCTGTTTGCCGTAATGGTCTATGGCAAAGGGAGCGAACTCAAAGTGCTCCAAATGAATATCTGGCAGGAGGGCACCATGGTGAAAGGGGGCTTTGAAGCCATAGCGAATGAAGTGGCCCGCCTGGAACCGGATATTGTGTTGTTCAGTGAGGTGAGAAATTATCATGGGAAACAATTCATTTCGCGTATATTGCAGGCTTTGGAAGAGCGTGGAAAGAAGTATTATGGTGAAAACAGTAAGTTGGATGTAGGTATTTTATCAAAATATAAAATTGAAGAACAAGCCCCTAATTGCCCTTTGGAAGATGATGCCGGTTCGGTGCTGAAAGCCCGTATTCGTATTAACGGAAGAGATGTGGTTGTTTATTCTGCCCATCTGGATTATACGCATTATGCTTGTTATTTGCCGAGAGGCTATAGCGGGGTTACCTGGAAAAAACTGGATGCTCCGGTGCTGGATGCGGTAGCCATTGAAAAGGCTAATAATGAATCTATGCGTGATGAAGCTATTTGCCATGTCATAGAAGATGCCCGAAAGGAAAAAGGAAATATTATTTTGCTGGGAGGTGATTTCAACGAACCTTCACATCTGGATTGGAAAGAAAATACAAAGAATTTGTGGGATCATAATGGGACGGTAGTTCGGTGGGATTGCTCCGTATTACTTGAAAATGCCGGATTTAAAGATGCTTACCGGACGAAATACCCTAATCCGGTTACACATCCGGGCTTTACATTCCCGTCTGATAATGAAGGAGTGCCGGTGCAGAAACTGTCGTGGGCACCCGATGCTGACGAACGGGATCGTATCGACTTTATTTATTTCATGCCGGACAGGAAATTGAAATTAAAAGATGTATCGGTGGTAGGTCCTTCAAAATCGATCGTCCGTAGTGAACGTGTGGAGGAGAGTGGTAAAGATTCGTTTATAACTCCGCTAGGCGTATGGCCGACAGACCATAAAGCCGTAATGGCTACTTTTTCCCTGAAATAATTCGGAGAATACAGGGGCTATTGCCGGCAAGTATTTATATCTTTGCTACTTAATTTTTATTTGAGATATTTAAATGTAATACTTATGAACAGGAAAAACTACTTATTAGCTTTCATTCTTTGTGTGCAGACGCTGTTTGTTTCTGCGCAAGTCTATCCGGTCCGCGCAAAGTTGACCGATGAAAAGTCTTTTTCAATGATTCTTTTACCCGATCCGCAGAGTTATACAAAGTTCGATGCCAATCAGCCACTTTTTGAGTTACAGACAGCATGGGTAGCCAATAGCATTGAATCTCTGAATATAAAAGGTGTGCTTTGTACCGGTGATTTGGTGGAGCAAAATGAAATTCGCATTCCGGATGGAGTGAACGGCAACCAGACAAGTGAGGAGCAATGGCGTGCTGCTTCGCGTGCGTTTGAGCGACTGGATGGAAAATTGCCTTATGTGATTTGTACCGGTAATCATGATTATGGATATCAGAAAGCGGAAAATCGTTTGTGTCATTTCCCTGATTACTTTCCTGCGGAGAGAAACTCCTGTTGGCGCAAGAGCCTGGTTGCCGTAGGCAACAATTATCAGGGTATACCGACACTGGAAAATGCTGCCTATGAATTTATAACCGATACCTGGGGCAAAATTCTGGTTGTTTCTCTGGAATTTGCTCCACGTGATGAGGCTTTGGCGTGGGCTAAGAAAGTGGTCGATGCTCCCCGCTATAAAGACCATAAAGTGATATTGCTGACACATTCATATCTGGCATGGACAGGAAAAGTCATTGAAAGCGAGAACTACAAAGTGACTCCTGCCAATTATGGAAAAGCTATTTGGGATAAGTTGGTCTATCCGGCAAAGAATATTTGTATGGTGATTTGCGGTCACGAATGTGAGATTGCCGATTATAAGGATAATGTCAGTTTCCGGATTGATAAAAATGCTTCAGGCAAGAATGTTCCTCAGATGATGTTTAATGCGCAGACTGCCGATAAGCAATGGTTCGGTAACGGTGGAGACGGATGGTTGAGGATTATGGAATTCATGCCTGATGGAAAAACGATTAAAATCAAAACATTCTCTCCTCTCTTTGCACTTTCTCCTCTTACTTGTGATAAATCGTGGAGAACAGATTCTTATGATCAGTTCGACATTACGATAGAGTAAGTCCGGTATATATTATAGAGGGGATACATCAAAAGTCGTCTTCACCGCAGATTACATAGATAGATATTATTAGTTATCAATAGATTAAGCTCACTCTGTGGCACTCTATGTTATTCTGTGGTGAAGACGTTTTTTAATGTATCTTCTCTTTTTTGGTCCCTCCCCACTGCTTATATTTATTCTCCACATACTTCCCTGCATATTACGCTGCCAGAAATATCAAGGCGAACGACAGGAACTCTTTGAGTTCTTTACGTAATAATTTTAGTGCCTGTTGTATGCGGTAATCTACTGTTTTGGTAGAGGTGTTAAGAGTTTGTGCGATTTCTTTGTAGCTCATATCTCTGAACCGGTGCATGATAAACGCTTCCCGGTAAGATTCCGGTAACTCCGCTATCGCGGTGTGAATCCGTTTGGTCAACTCCTCAATCTGATAGAAATCCACGTCATAAATCATTGCCTGGCTTTTCTCATAAAATAATGTATCGGCACGATACTTTACCTCCTTTTGTGCGATGCGGTTTAATGAACGGTGATATATCATTTTCAACAGGTATTGACTAAGGGATGATTCTATCAATAAGATTTCTCGATTCTCCCATAACCACAACATTACATCCTGAACTATTTCTTCCGCATCTTCCAAGTCTACAAAACGGTGGGCATAAGCGCATAATATCGGATAATACCTTCTGAACAAAGTATTGAAGGCTTTTTTATCTCCTTGCTGAAGTTGGGAAAGCAGTAAAATGTCTTCTTTTGTCCGATTCGGCTTCATAGATTTAGAAATTTAATTTATATACAAAGATAGTCTTTTCTTATTAAAACAAAGATTTCTATAAAAAAAATGGATTTAAGTTTAGGAATCTTATTTTTCCACCTGTCTTATTAATAAAAGGGTTGAATTACAAATATGAACTACGAAGATATAGACCATTTACTGCCTCGATATTGTGAAGGACTGGCTACGGAAGAAGAATGCCGGCAGGTGGAAAGCTGGATGGAAGAATCGGAAGATAACCGAAAGATAGTGGATCAAATCAACACTCTTTATATAGCTGTAGATACGGTCAACGTAATGCGTAAGGTGGATACGGAAAAAGCTCTGAAAAAGGTCAGTAGCAGAATGATCGTCAGGAAAACAACTTGGTGGGAGTGGATGCAGCGTGTCGCTGCTATCTTATTTATCCCGTTGTCCGTTGCTTTTCTGGTGCAATATATGCACAATGGGAAATCTGCTGTGTGCCAGATGATGGAAATAAAAACCAACCCGGGGATGACAACCTCGGTGGTATTGCCCGATAGTACGGTTGTCTATCTCAATTCGGAGTCTTCTTTACGTTATCCTTCTGTTTTTGAAGGCGATATACGAAATGTCGAATTAAAGGGAGAAGCTTATTTTGCGGTAGCAAAGGATTTGAAAAAGAAGTTTGTTGTTTCCGCCCCGCATTCATCGCAGATAGAAGTGCTGGGTACACACTTCAATGTGGAGGCTTATGAAGACGAGCCAGATGTTTCGACAACATTGGTGGAAGGGCAGGTCTGCTTTCATTTTAGTGATAAAGACTATCTGGCCAAGAAAGTGGTTATGAAACCCGGACAAAGGTTGGTCTATAGTTCGACCAATGGTGATGTACAGTTGTATGCAACATCCTGCCTGTCCGAAACCGCCTGGAAAGATGGTAAGATTATATTTAATAACACTCCGTTGGATGTAGCACTGAGGATGCTCGAGAAGCGCTTTAATGTAACATTTAAACTAAAGAATGCCCGTTTGAAGACTAATGCCTTTACAGGCACATTTACTGAACAGCGGTTGGAACGTATTCTGGAGTATTTTAAAATCTCGTCCAAGATACAGTGGAGATATTTGGAAAGTCCTGATATTCGGGATGAACGAAGTATAATAGAAGTTTATTGATTAACCTTTAAAATGAAATGCTTATGAAAGACAAACCTCCTTAAAATGCCAAAAACGTATGGAAAGATATTGGCGTATCTAATCCATACGTAAAAGAGTAAACCTTGTGAGCTTGTTTGGCGACAAGCTGAGATAAACTATTTTTTAACTTTAAGTCAATACAAAATTATGCAAAATTATTTTAGCATCCAATTGTTACGGGTGGTAAAGTCTTCGCTTTGGCTGACCTCGAAAAAAATTCCAAGAACTATGCGACTATTCATCCTATTCCTAATTTGCTCTATGAGTTTTGTGCATGCAACAGACAGCTTCGCACAAAAGGTGGAAATCAGTATTGATGCACAGAATCAAACTGTAGAGAAAGTTCTGAAAGAAATAGAAAAGCAATCGGGCTTTGGCTTTTTCTTTAATAACAAACATGTCAATCTGAAAAGAGTTGTTTCTGTTTCGGTTGATAAAAGTAATATATTTAAAGTACTGGACGAAATCTTTGAAGGGACTGATGTGAAATACTCCGTTTTGGACAAAAAGATTATTTTGTCTACTGAAATGACATCGGAGCAACAACAAGCGGTGAAAATCTCGGGAAAAGTAGTCGATGTCAACGGAGAGCCGGTGATTGGTGCCAGTATCGTTGAGAAAGGGACCACCAATGGTACGGTTACTAATTTGCAGGGTGATTTCTCTCTATCGGTCAGTTCAGATAAGGCAGTGATCGAGATTTCCTACATCGGATACCAGCCTCAGGAACTGAAGGTCATTGCAGGAAAACCATTGAATGTGACAATGAAAGAAGATGCCCAGGCTTTGGAAGAAGTTGTTGTGGTAGGTTACGGTTCACAGAAGAAGGTGAACGTGATTGGTTCAATTGCTGCTGTGGATAGCAAAAAACTTGAATCCAGAACTGCACCCAGTGTTTCGAATATGCTGACCGGACAACTCTCCGGAGTGACGATCACACAGTCGAGCGGTAATCCGGGACAAGACCAGGGTACGATTCGGGTACGTGGTGTGGGCTCTTTCGGAGCGACTCCCGATCCTTTGGTACTGGTCGATGGACTTCCCGGCAGTCTGAATGATTTGAACCCGGCAGATATTGAAAGTATCTCTATATTGAAAGATGCCTCGTCGGCCGCCATTTATGGTTCACGTGCTGCGAATGGGGTTGTACTGGTAAAAACAAAAGGTGGCCAGAAAGGTAAAGTTACCGTAAGTTATAACGGATATGTAGGCTTCAATCAAGCTACCGAACTACCGGAAATGTGCGATTCCTGGGAATATGCGGAATTATATAATAAGGCTATGGGTAAGGAAGTTTATTCGGCGGAGGAGATTCAGAAGTATAAGGATGGATCAGATCCGTATAATTATCCTAATGAACATTATCTGGATAAACTTCTGGGCAACAAAGGACTGCAAACCGGTCATGAACTGACCGTGAACGGAGGAAATGATAAGACACAGTATATGGTTTCTTTCGGCTATGTAAAACAGAATGGTCTGATGGAACACAATCACTACGACCGTTACAACGGCAGAGTGAATCTGACTACAGAGTTGGCTAAAAACCTGACACTGACTACCCGTTTGGGTGGAGTCGTTTCTAAACGGAGCGAACCTTCTACTCCGGGTGGAATGGACTCTGCCGGATTTAAAGCTTTCTCAAGTAATGCACTTCGTTTTCCCGGATTATGGGCAACTAAATTGGAAGACGGATCTTACGGCTTAGGACCGAAGGTACTCGGAACACCATTGGCATGGCTGGACAGCGGCTCTTTTTATGATGAAAACTTCGATAAGTTCCGTTCTAATGTCGAGTTGGCATTCACACCTGTGAAAGGCTTAACGCTGAAAGCTATCGGAGGATATAACTATACCGGTCAGCAGATTCGTCACTATCGTTCGGCAATGGAGATTACGGGCGGCAAGAAGCTGGGACCTTCTTCTCTATCGGATACCATGTACAAAACGGTCTATAAGACATTCCAGGCATTGGCCGACTATAACGTGAAGTTCAGCAAAAATGATTTGTCTGTGTTGGTCGGTTATACTTGGGAAGACGAATCACAGAGAACTGTAGGAGGAAGCCGCTTGAACTTTCCTTCGGATGAAGTTCCTTATCTGAATGCAGGAGGAGCCGATGGCCAGACTAACTCCGGCGGAGGTTACGATTGGGCTATTATGTCTGTCTTCGGACGTTTGACCTATAACTATGACCAACGCTACCTGTTTGAAACCACTATGCGTTATGATGGTTCTTCCCGTTTCCCGACAGATAATAAATTCGGTTTCTTCCCATCTGTTGCTGTAGGATGGCGTCTGTCGGAAGAGCAGTTCTTCAAAGAAGCAGAGGCACTGAGTTTTATTGATAACTTGAAACTGAAAGCATCATACGGTATCCTGGGTAACAATAATATCGGTAACTACCCTTATCAGTCCACTTACGCACTTGGAAAGGCGATGAACTATGTATTCGGAGGTGTGTATACACAAGGAGCCGCAGTGACCACTTATGTCGATCCTACACTGAAATGGGAAAAGACCCGTACCACCGATGTCGGTATTGAAACAGCTTTCTGGAACAATAAATTGACATTCAACGCTGCTTACTTCTATCGTAAAACGACAGATATTCTCTATAAACCGAGTGCAAGTTACTCTTCTATCTTTGGTCTGGGACTTTCGCAGGTCAATACGGGAAGCCTTGAGAACAAAGGATGGGAGTTTGAGATCGGTCATCAGAACAAGATTGGTGAGTTTAGTTATCATGTGAATGGAAACTTCTCGATAATTAAAAACAAGGTGATCAGCCTGGGTGTAGGAGATGTGGAACAGAAAAGCGGAATGATAGGTAACGGTAGCGACCTGTTCTTGGGTTATCCGATGAATATGTTTTATGGCTATAAGACGGATGGCGTATTCCTGACCGATGACGAAGTAAAAGAATGGCACGATCAGAGCAAGATTGCTCCTAACTCCAAAGCCGGTGATTTACGCTATGTGGACATCTCCGGTGACGGAAAGGTGGACGAATCCGATAAAACTTATTTAGGATCAAAGATACCTCAGTATACGTTTGGCTTAGGACTGGGTGCGGAGTATAAGGGATTTGATTTCAATATATTGCTTCAGGGAGTGGCCAAGGTAAAAGGCCGGTTGACCAATTATGCCGGTTATGCTTTCTTCCAGGAAGGCAATATTCAGAAATGGCAGGCAGAAGAAACCTGGACGAATAATCAGTCGAACCGATATCCTAAATATCCTCGTCTCGAAGTGATGTCGAATGCAGGTAGCAACAATACGCTGGGCTCTGACTTCTGGATTTTGGATGCCTCTTATCTCAAAGTGAGAAATATCCAGTTAGGATATACATTGCCCAAACGTATAACTCAGAAGTTCGGTTCTTCCAACCTTCGTTTTTATATATCACTTGATAATCCATTCTCCATCAGCGGATATCGTAAAGGCTGGGATCCGGAAATTAATACAGACGGTAGTTATTATCCTATTCTGTCAACTTATACATTTGGTTTAACCTTAAAATTTTGATGTAAGATGAAGAGTTTAAAATATATAGTAGCATTGGCATTGGCGGCAGGACTGTTTCAAGCTTGTGATTTAGAGCGCTATCCACTGACAGACTTGTCCGAAGAGACTTTTTGGAATAGCGAATCGAATGCGGAACTGGCATTGACTTCTCTGTATAGAGGAAGCCTGACAGACGGCGTAGAGTATAACCCTTCGGATTGGTGGTCCTATCACGGAATGATTATGATGGAGCATCTTTCGGATAACGCTTTTGACCGTCGGGGCGAGAACAATCCTTTCTTTAAGATTTCGAGTGGAAACCTGACTGCGGACAATGCTTTTATTAAAAGGTATTGGGAGACGTCTTATAAGCGGATCGGTTATTGTAACCGTTTCTTGGTCGGTATCCAGAATAGCTCAGAATCGGAAAAGAAAACACGGATGATTGCGGAAGCCCGTTTCCTGCGTGCGACACAGTATTTTTACCTTGCCAGCTATTTCAAAAATGTTCCTTTGGTAGAGAATGTGCTGACGGGTGAAGAAGCCAACAATGTGACAAAGACCTCACAGGCCGATATCCTGAAATGGTGTGTAACCGAATTTACAGCAGCTGCGGCCGATTTGCCCCGTTTCTCCGCCATTCCGGCGGGAGAAGCCGGACGTGCTTGTAAGCAGGCGGCTCTTGCTTTTCTCGGACGTACCTGCATGTTGCAGAAAGACTGGAAAAGTGGAGCAAAGGCTTTCCACGATATTATGGAATTGGGAGATAATGCGATAAACGCCAACTATCAGGAGCTGTTTTATCCTTCTACCGGAACTTCGAACAAGGAGAATATTTTCTACATCCAGTATTTGGAAAACTATCTGGGTACCGGTCTGCCGCAGCATGCACTTTCTGCTAAAGACGGGGGATGGAGCCTGGTCAATCCGGCTGCTGATTTATACGAATCGTATGAATTTAAGGATGGAACTCCTTTCAGCTATGATGATCCGAGATATGACCCGTCTAATTTAGGAAAGGATCGCGATCCGCGTCTGGATTATACAATTTACTATAACGGTGCCATCTTTATGGGTACAGAGTATAAGATGAGTCCTGACTACAGTGCAGCCAAGAAGGAGAAGCTCGATTATACGAGCGAGGCTTCCAGAACCGGCTTTATGATGAGGAAATATTTTGAAGAATCGACACCTATAAACGATGTACAGAGCGCAAACGGACTGACTCCGGTTATTCGTTATGCCGAAGTGTTGTTGGGCTATCTGGAATGCCTAGTTGAAGATAATCAAACGATCACTCAGGGAATATTGGACGAGACTATCAATGCAGTGAGAGGACGTGCAAGTGTGAACATGCCTCCGGTAACCGAGGTAACTCCTGCGAAGCTTCGTGAGATCGTGCGTCACGAACGCCGCATCGAGTTGGCTATGGAAGGTATCCGTTACTGGGATATCATGAGATGGGGAATTGCACACGAAGTATTGTCCCAGAAAATTTGGGGTGCGCCTTACCCGGGTTCGACTCAGTATGCGACTACGACCAAAGAGGTTGACCCGACAGGAAACTACCGCTGGTATGTGGGCAAACGTGCTTTCCGTAATCCGACGGATTATACATGGCCGATCCCTCAGTCCGAGCAAAATATTAACCCGAATTTACGTGACTAATTTAATAGTTTAAAAAATGAGACAATATGTATTATTGGCTTGTCTCTCTCCGGTAGCATGCCTGATGGCTGCTACCGGTCAGAAGGGAGGAAAAGCCAAGCAAAAAATCAATGACCGGCAACTTCCTAATGTCGTGTTTATCTATGCCGACGACCTCGGTTATGGCGACTTGGAGTGTTATGGTGCAAAGAATGTGCAGACTCCGAATGTAAACCGTTTGGCAGCTGAAGGTATTCGCTTTAACAATGCGCATGCCACGGCTGCTACCAGTACTCCTTCGCGTTACTCTATGCTTACCGGAGAATATGCCTGGCGTCGTCCGGGCACTGATATTGCGGCAGGCAATGCAGGGATGATTATCCGTCCCGAACGCTATACGATGGCTGATATGTTTAAGAATGCCGGTTACGCTACGGCGGCCATCGGCAAATGGCATTTGGGGTTGGGCGATAAGGATGGAGAACAGGATTGGAATGCTCCTCTGCCGACTGCTTTAGGAGATATAGGTTTTGATTATTCTTATATAATGGCTGCAACAGCCGATCGTGTTCCGTGTGTCTTTATAGAAAATGGTAAAGTGGCCAATTATGACCCTTCTGCTCCGATTGAAGTCAGCTATCGTAAGCCGATCGAGGGGGAACCGTTAGGAAAAGATCACCCGGAATTGCTGTTCAATCTGAAATCGAGCCATGGACACGACATGGCCATCGTCAATGGTATCGGCCGTATCGGATATATGAAAGGGGGCGGCAAGGCTTTGTGGAAAGATGAAAATATTGCCGATTCAATCACTTCACATGCCATCGGCTTTATCCGTGAGCATAAAGACGAACCTTTCTTTATGTATTTTGCTACAAACGATGTACATGTTCCCCGTTTCCCGCACGACCGTTTTCGTGGAAAGAACCCGATGGGATTGCGTGGAGATGCCATCGTGCAGTTCGACTGGAGTGTAGGCCAGATCATGGAAACCCTTGATAAACTGGGACTGTCAGAAAATACGCTAATTATTCTGTCCAGTGATAATGGTCCGGTTGTCGATGACGGCTATCAGGATCGTGCGGAAGAATTGCTGAACGGTCATAGTCCCGCAGGACCGTTGCGTGGTAATAAGTACAGTGCTTTTGAAGGGGGAACTCGTATTCCTGCCATTGTAAGATGGCCGAAGGGAGCTGCTTCATCACAGGTTTCCAACGCTTTGGTCTCGCAGATCGACTGGTTTGCCTCTTTGGCTTCATTGGTAGGAGCCGGGCTGCCGAAGGGAGCGGCACCCGATAGCTTTAACTACCTCGATACTTGGTTGGGCAAAAACCAGTCCGACCGATCCTGGGTGATAGAGCAGGCTTCCAATCATACATTATCAGTCCGCACCAAGGACTGGAAGTACATTGAGCCCAATGACGGACCGGCCATGATTACCTGGGGACCGAAGATAGAAACCGGAAATCTGAGTACACCGCAATTATATCACGTGGTAGACGATGTGGCAGAACAGAAGAATGTAGCTTCTCTCCATCCGGATCTGGTTTTTGAACTCCAGAATATATTGAGACATGTCCGGATGAAAAACCTGAAGCCCTAAACAAAATAGCCGCTGAGGTATTGAAGAGGGTGTGTCGAAATGGCACACTCTCGTTTTTTTTAGGGATACCGTTTCGATTTTATCTCACTATTTTCGTATCTGAATAAGATTGTTGGCTATCTTTGTATCCGGATCTGACAGACCTTATTGGAAATTACTCATAGACAAAATTGATATGACAAACGAACGAATGAAATTGCTGAACTGCACATTAGGATTAGTGGCAGGGGCGTCTTTGCCGGTAAGTGCCTTGGCCGCACCTCAGCCTGCCCAGGAACAAACAGAGAAACAACCCAACATCATCCTGATTGTCGCCGATGACTTGGGATACGGAGATTTAAGTTGTTATGGCGCACACCGGATTCAAACTCCGGGTATGGATCGTATAGCCAACGAAGGTATTCGGTTTACGCAGGGATTTTGTACTGCGGCCACATCTACCCCCAGCCGCTATTCGGTGATGACCGGGAAATATCCCTGGAGCAATGTGGACGCTAAAATCTTACCGGGTAACGCCGCATTGATTATCGATACTCAAAAAATAACGTTGCCTAAACTTATGAAGCAGGCGGGATATACTACCGGTTCTGTCGGTAAATGGCACATCGGCTTAGGAGATGGGCATGTGGACTGGAATAAGGAGGTGCATCCCGGAGCCGCTGAGATCGGTTACGACTATTCGTTTATTCAGGCAGCAACCAATGATCGTGTTCCTTGCGTCTTTCTGGAAAATGGAAGAGTCGTCGGATTGGATCCGAATGACCCTCTTTATGTGGATTACCGGAAAAACTTCCCCGGCGAACCTACCGGTAAAGAGAACCCCGAATTGCTGCGCATGCATCCCAGTGTGGGACATGCAGGCTCTATTGTGAATGGAGTTCCCCGCATTGGTTTCCAGAAAGGCGGGAAGGCTGCACAATGGAAAGATGAAGAAATGGCAGGATTATTCCTGGACAAGGCCAGGCAGTTTGTAGATGACAATAAAGACAAGCCTTTCTTCCTTTATTACGGACTTCACCAACCGCATGTACCTCGTGTTCCCAACGAACGTTTTGTAGGAAAGTCAGGCATGGGGCCCCGTGGTGATGTGATTCTGGAGGCAGACTGGTGTGTTGATCAGTTCCTGAAAGAGTTGGATAAGTTGGGATTGGCGGAGAATACCATTGTGATCCTGACGAGTGACAATGGTCCGGTGCTCGATGATGGTTATCAAGATGATGCGGTAGAGTTGGTGGGTGATCACAAAATAGCCGGTCCGTTGAGAGGGGGTAAAACAAGTATGTTCGACGGAGGTACCCGTATACCGTTCATGCTTCGTTGGCCTGCAAAGGTGAAACCTCAGGTGTCAGATGTATTTGTCTGTCAGATGGACCTATTGGCCTCGTTTGCTTCTCTTTTGGGACAGACTTATCCGGACAAGGTAGATAGCGAAAACACACTCGATGCTTTTCTGGGCAAGAGTAAAAAAGGGCGTAAAGAGTTGGTTATTGAGGGAATGTTCAATTATGCCTATCGTCAGGGAGATTGGGCGTTGATTCCTCCATATTACAATCCTTATAGCAAAGAAGATGGTGACTTTATCGGTTTGGGTTACGGTTATAAGTTGTATAATTTGAAGTCGGACATCGGTCAACAAAAGAATCTGGCCGAGAAGTATCCTAAAAAGTTGGGTGAACTGATCAATCGTTTTGAGTATCTGAAAGCTCACTCCGACAAAGTGACGAGATTTTGATTATACAAACTGTATATCAAAAAGAGGCTATCCGAATCATTCGGATGGCCTCTTTTACTATATAATGAAAAAAAGAGGATTATTTCTCCAACAGGTCTTTCAGGAAGTCGTCCAATTCTTTGTCCAGTCCCTTCAATAGTTCATCGTTCACCAACAGTGTGTCGTCATCTACGAGCAGAAGCTCTGAGATCGTCTCTTTGTCTTCGTCTACCAACACAAAGGAGTAGGGTTTGAGGATGGTTAACTTATCGAAGCTCCCGTTCTCTTTCATGCGGCAAAGCACGGTACGGAAAATTCTTTCAGCATCTTCGTAAAAGTCGTCCCCTTCGTAGGCTGTCCATTCATCGATGGTTACACTGGATAGTTCTTCATCTTCATCGTCATAGATAAAGAGTTCACCGGAATTCTGATTCGGTTGAATATGGATATCTGTGACGATGGTCTGTTCGCATCCACAGGTATATTTGTTGATTGCTTTTTGAATCGCAGATTCGATAATGGCTTGTGATTGCTGACTAAGTTTCATATCTTTTAGCTCTTTTTATTTAGCTCAAAGGTATAAAAAAAATAAGAACCCTTGCATGATTTCTTTAAAAATCCTCATTAAATCTACTCATTTGGCCTTTTAATTTGCCCAATCCGTTGCTCCTTTCCTTTAATTCATTCACATAAAGGCTGGTCAGGTAGTAGTTGGGGATTTCGCTCAAGTCTATATCGTTTCTCTTCAACGTGTCGATTTTGTCTATTTTACGGGCCAGTTCCTGTGCAGTGACAGCCCATTTGTGTGCTTCTTCCACACTGTCTTTCATCTCGTAATATAGAGCTAGGTTGAAGGCTGCACGCATTTTCTTTTTGTCGTTCTTGGCTGCTTTAAAAGCCTGTTCCCACAGTTTGGATGCTTTTTCCCATTCGTTTTCTTTCACATAAACGGCAGCATCGCGCATAGCTACAGAGCCATTGATGAAATAATATCGATTGGCCGTTTTCCAGTAAGGTAATATTCTGTTTACCGGCACGGAACCGGCAAATTCAGAAGCTTCGCGTATCATTTGTCTTTCATCCGGCAGGCGTGAGCGGACAAACCCTTCGGTATTTCCATATTCTTCCCAAAAAATGCTGTCATGGGTGTTGATGGTTACCATCGGGCTTTTTCGTCCCGGCAGATAGATTTTCAGCGTTGGGTAAACCTTCGTATCCAATGTGCCGTAATAAGTGTTCCATTCGGGGATGTAACTGAGAACCCGTGTCGATTTCATCTGCAGGTTTTCCAGTGAGATGATGCAATCCACGTCCAGAAACTGTGCCAAGGTCTGAACTTCCTCTTGGCTGAGAGTCGATTCACGGGGTGTGAAATCACGTGCACGCAGGGCCGAATCGCAGATTACGACTTCATTGAAATAGTTCTGTTCGGCAATAGCTTTGGCCAATGCTTCGGTAGTGAGTACGGGTTGTCCCTCGTGATAGGCTACTGCACGGCTGAGTTCATTTTTATTTTTTATTGTATTATCCTTGGGTGGTAAGGTGTTATCCGGAGTGTCGCTCACATTGTTTACGACTGCCACTCGTTTCAGTTCGTTAGGAAAACTGATCTCTGCGGGGAGCATATAATCGATGGAAAGTTGCTCAACAGTCTGGCAGGAACTGAAAGACGCGAGGAGCAATACGAACAGTATATACGGATATTTTGTCATAGCCTGTTTTTTTACTTTTCTAAAAGAACAAAAATACGATTTTGGTTGAATATAGAAAAGCCTCGAACAGTTTTTAACCGTTCGAGGCTTTTATTAAGGAGTTGTAAGTTCTTTGTTACTTAACTGTTCCGTCCGTGGCAGTTTTTGTACTTCTTTCCACTTCCGCACGGACAAGGATCATTGCGCCCCACTGTCTTTTCAGCGCGGATCGGTTCGCGTTTTACGGCTTCGCGAGTATCCTGCTGGGCAGCGGCCTGCTGATTCGGATCATTCAGGTCTTGTTTTTGTTCGCGATATTTGCTCATGTCCTGGCGTTGCTCAGGAGCTGCCTGACGTACTTCTACGCGTCTGGCTGCTTCTTGCTGTTCCTCTGTAGGCTCGGCTACGGGAATCTGACCGCGCATCAGGATAGACACTGTCTGGTTATTGATCTTGTTTACCATGTTGTCAAACAGAGTCACAGATTCCAGTTTGTAGATCAACAGCGGGTCTTTCTGTTCATAACTTGCGTTCTGCACCGAGTGTTTCAGTTCATCCAGTTCGCGTAAGTTTTCTTTCCAGGATTCGTCAATGACATGAAGAAGAATTGATTTTTCAAATGATTTCACTACTTCTTTCGATTCACTTTCGTAAGCCGCTTTCAGGTTGCAAGAGATGTTGTACATGCGTTTTCCGTCTGTAATCGGAATCAGGATGTTTTCGTACATGTGCCCTTGATTTTCGTACACCTGTTTGATGACAGGGTTGGCTATTTGTGCCAGACGTTCTGTCTTGCGCTTGAAGTTAGCCATTGCCACATCGAATGTTTTGTCTGCCAGCTTGTCCTTTTTCTCGTTGCGGAACTCCTCTTCTGTGAAAGGAGCCTCCATTGCGAGTGTTTGGAGCAAGTCCAGTTTACATTCTTCGTAGTCTGCATTGTTTTCGATTGCGGCCGCGCAACGGTCCCAGATCATATTGACGATATCCATTCCGATACGCTCACCCATAAGGGCGTGGCGGCGTTTGGTGTAAACCACCGTACGCTGTTTGTTCATCACATCGTCATATTCCAACAGACGTTTACGGATACCGAAGTTGTTTTCTTCTACTTTTTTCTGTGCACGTTCGATAGAGTTTGAAATCATTTTATGTTCGATCATTTCACCTTCCTGGAATCCCAGTTTATCCATCACGCTGGCGATGCGGTCAGAAGAGAAGAGACGCATCAGGTCATCTTCCAGTGAAACGAAGAATACAGATGAACCCGGGTCACCCTGACGTCCTGCACGGCCACGCAACTGACGGTCTACACGACGTGACTCGTGACGTTCGGTACCGATGATTGCCAAACCGCCTGCCGCTTTTACTTCAGGGCTCAGCTTGATGTCCGTTCCACGGCCCGCCATGTTGGTAGCAATAGTAACTGTACCGCTCAAACCGGCCTTGGCAACAATGTCTGCTTCCTTCTGGTGCAGTTTCGCATTCAGTACGTTGTGTTCGATCTTGCGCATTGTCAGCATTTTGCTCAGCATCTCGGAAATTTCTACCGAAGTAGTACCCACCAATACCGGGCGTCCTGCTTGAACCAACTGTTCAATCTCTTCGATTACGGCTTTATATTTTTCACGTTTCGTTTTGTAAACGCGGTCGTTCATATCCTTACGGGCTATCGGGCGGTTGGTCGGAATCACTACTACATCCAGTTTGTAGATGTCCCACAACTCACCGGCTTCTGTTTCGGCCGTACCGGTCATACCCGAGAGTTTGTGGTACATGCGGAAGTAGTTCTGCAGCGTGATGGTAGCAAATGTCTGTGTGGCAGCTTCCACTTTCACACCTTCTTTGGCTTCGATGGCCTGGTGCAGTCCGTCCGAGTAACGGCGGCCTTCCATGATACGTCCTGTTTGCTCGTCAACAATCTTCACCTGTCCGTCGATCACTACATATTCATCGTCTTTCTCAAACATGGTATATGCCTTCAACAACTGGTTGATGGTGTGTACGCGTTCTGACTTGATGGCATAATTGGTCAATAAGGCATCTTTCTTTTCAAGCTTTTGTTCGTCGCTCAATCCATGTTCATTTTCCAGTTCGGAAAGTTGGGCGGCAATGTCCGGCAAAACGAATAGAGTCGGATCTTCCGAGTTGCCTGTGATCAGATCAACACCTTTGTCTGTCAGGTCTACGCTGTTCAGCTTTTCATCAATAACGAAGTACAATGGATCTGTTGCTTCGTGCATGCGCTTGTTGTTTTGTTCCATGTAGATCTCTTCCGTCTTCAGCATACCGGCTTTGATACCCTGTTCACTGAGGAATTTAATCAACGCCTTGTTTTTAGGCAGTGCCTTGTGGCTGCGGAACAACGCAAGGAATCCTTCTTCCACCTCTTTCTTATCGTCCGAGTTGATAAGTTTCTTGGCTTCTGAGAGGTATTTGGTTGCTAATACTTTTTGTGCTTCCACGAGTCGCTCTACCAATGGGCGGAGTTGATCAAAAAGTTGGTCTTCGCCTTTAGGCACCGGACCGGAGATAATCAACGGAGTACGGGCATCATCGATCAATACTGAGTCCACCTCGTCGACGATAGCATAATTGTGCTGGCGCTGTACCAGGTCCTTCGGGCTGATGGCCATGTTATCACGCAAGTAGTCGAAACCGAATTCATTGTTCGTTCCGAATGTGATATCTGCCAGATAGGCCTGGCGGCGTGCGTCGGAATTAGGCTGATGACGGTCGATGCAGTCTACGCTGAGTCCGTGGAACATGTAAAGCGGTCCCATCCATTCGGAGTCACGTTTTGCCAAGTAGTCGTTCACGGTTACTACGTGTACGCCGTTTCCGGTCAGTGCATTCAGGAATACGGGGAGGGTAGCCACCAAGGTTTTACCTTCACCTGTTGCCATTTCGGCAATTTTACCTTTGTGCAGTACCACGCCACCGAACAACTGTACGTCATAGTGAACCATGTTCCACACCGTGTCGTTGCCGCCGGCGTTCCAATGGTTTTGCCAGATGGCTTTGTCACCTTCGATGCGGACAAAGTCCTTAGTTGCTGCCAATGTGCGGTCAAAGTCAGTGGCCGTCACCACTATTTCTTCGTTTTCAGAGAAACGCTTGGCCGATTCTTTTACAATAGAGAAAGCAACCGGTAATACTTCATCGAGTGCTTTTTCATATATTTCCAATATTTCTTTTTCGATTTTGTCGATCTGAGCAAATACCTCTTCGCGGTCTTCCAGCTCTACATTTTCGATGCCGGCTCTGAGTTCATCGGCCTTGGCGCGTTCTTTACTTGCCGAGTTACGGATGTATTCTTTAAGTTCCTCTGTTTTTGCACGGAGGCCGTCATTGTCAAGCTTAGCAACCTCCGGGTAAGCGGCTTTGATCTTGTCTACCCAGGGTTGGATTTCTTTCATGTCTCGTGTGGATTTGTTTCCGAAAATCGAGCTTAAAAATTCATTAAATCCCATTATCTATTATTTATGTTTATTATTTACTAAATTGATTTAATTGCGCAAAGTTACATTAAAATGCTGATTTATTTGCGCTTTGCACCTTGTTTTTTGTGCGGAAAGTATTACCGGATGTCGGTAATCGGAGTTGCCGAACAGGCATTGGGAGATCGTATTCTCAATATGTGAGCTACGGTGGGAGCTATGTGGTCAATGGTTACGGGCGTGTTGATTACGGCTGGTTTTACGCCGCTGCCCATAAAAATAAGGGGAGACGGAATATGCGCTTTCCGCACCACCTTATGGTCGGATGTATTTTCGTTAACGATGCTCCAGCCCGGCAATACATCGATCAGCAGGTCGCCCGAGCGTTTACGGTGGAAACTGTTGCGTATCATCGAGATGTCCGGTGTCCAGGACCCCAATAACAGGCGTTTGCCGGAGTATACTTCATTCACTCCGCTGAACTGGATCAGAAATTCGGCGGCTTTTTCCTGTATATCCGCCAGATTCAGTTGTTTTTCTTCGATCAGTTTGTGATTCAGATAAATCTGCTGATCGTAGTATGCTTCCACATACTGTCCCTGCCCGTAGGTAGCCATCAGATACATGTTCAGCAAGGCTGCGCAGCGGTTCAGGTGAAATTCGCCGGTCGGAACCCGGTAGAGTCCCAGGTCGGGTGATTCGGTATCGGTATATCCGGTGGAGGTAATAAAGAAAACAACATTCTGCAGACCCACTTTCTTGTCAATGATGTCCAGTAAAGAGGCGATGCTCCGATCGAGTCGTACGTATGTATCCTGCATCTCCATGGCACATTCCTGTACGCTCTTATGGGCGTAGTTGCCTGCATAGTAGGTCAGTGCCAGCATGTCGGGGACATGATCTTTGCCCATTGTGCTCTTATCCAGCAGTTCTTCTGTCAGCGTATTGATTTCATCGTTGATAAAAGGGCTTGTAATCAGTCGTTTGTATTTATTGACACGATCGTCGTCAAATTTGTATTTAAAAGCAGCATCTCTCCATTCGGGAAGGAAACTGTAGCTTTGTACCGGATGGACAGGAGTCCATGTCATATCGGCAATGCGGAAGTCGATGGCATTCCGGTCGTTATACTGGCTTACCCACCATGGAAACTCGCTATAATAGGTCGTTCCACACCATTTTCCGGTTGTGTTGTTGAGCCAGAATGCGCCATTCCCGGCATGTCCTGCTGCAAGAATGGCAGCGTCGCGGAATGGAGCGATGGCATATACCAATCCCTCGTTACGGGTGGCTATCTTCAGTTCATCGGCTATCGTAGAGGTCAGGAGATGGGAAGGTGAAGAGCTTTCGTTTGTATAATTGCCCATGAAAGCGGGGTCGTCGACGCAACTCACAGTACGCAGTGTCGATACATCCATCCATCGTTTGCCGATAATGCCGTTGACCGAAGGAGTGGTGCCTGTATAAATAGCGGCTATGGCTGATGCGCGGTCCGTGCCGCTGAAAGTATATTCGGCATTCCGGAACACACGTCCTTCTTTCCAGAGCCTTCTGAATCCCCTGTCGCCATACAGTGTTGAAAAAGCTTCGAGGTAGTCCGTACGTAACTGGTCTATGGTGAGACCTACCACTAATTTCGGGGTAGATGGAAGTGGCTGGGCTTGCAGTCCGGTAAAGGTAAGTACGGTCAGTATGGAGGTTAATAGTCCTTTCATTTAGCTTTTTTGTATGTCAGAATAAGATTGCTTGCAGAACGTATCAGCAAACAGAGTGCCAAAGGTAATACTGCTAAGTCGAAATTTTGTGGTATTACCGGAAAAAGCACTATAAAAAGTGTTAAAACAATGCAGTTCAGCAGATGATACCTGCTTTTGCGTCGCTTTCGTTCATCGTTTATAAAGAAAGGGAGGCAGAGCAGATGCCCCGGATGGAAGACAAACAGCAAGTAATTGGAGCCTACCGTGGGGTGTTCGGAGAAAAGAGCAAGGAAAGCGATGATGCATCCTGCGATACCCGCTGCCGCAAACACTGCGATATCCAGTCCCCAAAGACTCTTTTTCTTGCGTAGACCATAGACGGTAGCCATTCCGATTGCGATAAACACAAGAAGGGACAATCGGATGGGGGTCAGCATATTCCAGATATCATTTTCTGCGGAGCCGGATACATCCGGTTCACAGTCAATAATTTTTTTGGTGGAAGCCACCAGTGCTTTGTTGTCTGAAGTGTTGGCTATGCGTGCTCCGGCAAAAGCATCCATCAGATAAAACGGAGCGAACATCATTTGTCTATCGTTGATGGGGTGGTCGGCTTGGCTGCCTATGCAGAAATCGATTCCGAATTGTGCCCAAGGATGTCCTTTTGTGTATTGATGGACAATATCCCGATAAGATTTCGTTTCGCCATTTTCGGTGTGTGCATTGCTGAATAGCAGTTGGCTACCGCTTTTTTGCAGACTCTCTTCCACCTTGTCCCGTGGACGGGTAGCGCAGTTGTCGTAGAAAAAGTTATAGCGGTATATCCGGTTTTCCGGGCGGTAATTTTTTTCCAGAAGGGTGATTAGCTGTCGTTGTTCTTCGGCTGTCAGGTTGAGCGTCTGTTGCCATACACTGCGTCCGAAGTATTCGTATTCGGCAGCAAAACGGCGGTAATCTTCCACTCCCAATTGATAGTCGGTCTTGCCGAGTGCGAAACGCAGGATGAAGTTGGGGGTGTTGAAACTGAACAAGCCATAATTGTATACCCGGTCGATGCCTCGTGCCGGTTCTTCGTAACGGATAGCCGTGTGCCCGAAGAGCGAATAGATTTCTTCACCCGGAGCGCATGTCAACAGGCTGATCCGGATGGAATCAGCGGTGGACGGACTTTCCGTTCCCCATGTCAGAATCGGGAAGATTGAAAAAACAATCAGGAGTAAATGTCGCAACTTTGAGTTCATGTGGCAAAGATACTGCTTTTGTGGGAATAAAATGGCTGGTTCAATGAATTTATTTGTCTCTTTTCGTCAATCGCGGGGCAATTTGTTCCTGAGCGCAGGGCTGTGCTTCCCCGAGCGTCGGGCTGCAGGCCTTCGGCTGCCGGGCTGCGGTTTGTGAATAGCCGGACTTTGTCCTGTTGATCGCCGGACTTCGATTTGTTCGTGACGCGTTTCCTCGGGGTGCGTTTTGGGGAGACTGTCGTCAGCGGCAGCAACAGTTTTTTGAACTTCCGTCCATTCTTCTTGTTATATTCTGTTTTGTTTTGTATTGTAGGCTATTGGGGGTATTCTGTTTTTTGTCTCTATATGCTTATTAATCAGTAATGAAAATTCGTTGCTGGTTTTTGGATTTTCTGCTTGTTTTTGTTTATGCCTTCCGGCTCTCTTTTCCGCACTTTTCCAGCGAAGATTTCGGGAGAGGAAAGTAGTTTTACCGAATCGGCTGTCGGGACGTTTTTTTTATTTTTCTCTCTATGCCGCTCTTTTTTATTCGCTATTTCGGTATTTGAATAAATTTTATCTCTTATCTTTGCGCCCTCAAACAGAGAGAAAGTGAACTTAATTATCGATATTGGAAATACAGTAGCCAAAGTAGCGCTTTTCGACCGGACTTCTATGGTAGAAGTTGTTTACGACTCTAATCAGTCCCTGGATTCCTTGGAGGCTGTTTGTAATAAGTATGATGTTCGGAAAGCAATTGTTGCTACGGTTATAGACTTAAACGAGTGTGTGCTGGCTCAGTTGAACAAGCTTCCTGTCCCCGTCTTATGGTTAGACAGCCATACGCCGCTTCCGGTAATAAATTTGTATGAAACCCCCGAAACTCTCGGTTATGACCGGATGGCTGCCGTGGTGGCGGCCCATGATCAGTTCCCGGGTAAAGACATTTTGGTGATTGATGCGGGTACTTGCATCACTTACGAATTTGTTGATTCTTTGGGACAGTATCATGGGGGCAATATTTCGCCCGGACTCTGGATGCGGCTGAAAGCACTCCATCAATTTACCGGACGTTTGCCGTTGGTTCATGCCGAAGGACGCATGCCGGATATGGGAAAAGATACTGAAACTGCTATTCGTGCAGGTGTAAAGAAAGGGATAGAATACGAAATTACAGGGTATATTACGGCTATGAAGCATAAATATCCTGAACTTTTGGTTTTTTTAACGGGCGGAGATGATTTTTCTTTTGATACGAAATTAAAAAGTGTCATCTTTGCAGATAGATTTTTAGTGTTGAAAGGATTAAATAGAATATTAAACTATAATAATGGTAGGATATAAACAGACACTTTGTGCGCTTCTGCTCACGATATTATTACCCGGAGTGGCAATCGCTCAAAATAATACAAACTCTCCTTATACACGATATGGCTATGGTCAGTTGGCTGATCAGTCATTTGCAAACAGTAAAGCAATGGGAGGGATCGCTTACGGATTGCGCGATGGATCACATATCAATCCGTTGAATCCTGCTTCTTATACGGCTATTGATTCGTTGACCTTTCTTTTTGACGGAGGGTTTTCGATGCAAAATACAAACTTTAGTAGTGAAGGCACCAAGTTGAATGCGAAAAATTCAAGTTTTGACTACATAGCGATGCAGTTTCGTCTACACCAGCGCGTGGCCATGAGTATCGGTCTGCTGCCCTACTCGAGTGTAGGCTATAATATGGCCAAGGCGAACAACGACGTTGCGTCGGAAGAAGCGCGGAGCGTCACTTCATTTGCCGGAGACGGAGGCTTGCATCAGCTTTACGTAGGTCTGGGAGTAAAGGTGCTGAAAAACCTTTCAGTCGGTGCCAACGTATCGTACTTCTGGGGGGAGATCACGCGTCAAGCGCGTATTACTTTTCCTTATAATGACAACGCTTTCGCTTTTCAGCATGTAGACTATTTGTCCGTGCGCGATTATAAGCTGGACTTCGGCGCGCAATACACACAGCAGCTGGGTAGGAAGCATGCGGTTACATTAGGTGTAGTGTTCTCGCCTAAAAAAGATTTGCATAACGAAGCTTATGTACAAAGATCGACGCTTACGAACTCCAACAGCACGCAGGCCGTCACTACGAATACGGTCGATACGGTGGCTACCTTTGGAATGCCCAATAGCTTTGGGGTGGGACTTACGTACGAGTATGACAAACGTCTGATCGTGGGAGCTGATTTTAATTTGCAGAAGTGGGGCGACGTGACCTATATGAATCAGCCGAATGCTTTTTGTGATGCGATGAAAATTTCAGTGGGTGCCGAGTATATGCCGAGTCGTTTCTCGCGTAGTTATCTGGCGCATATCAAATACCGCGTCGGAGGATATTATTCGGAACCTTATTATAAAATAGGAGGGGAGAGAGCCTCTCGTGAGTATGGGGTAACGGCCGGTTTGGGATTACCTCTTCCGGGTTCACGCTCGCTAATCAACGTTTCGGCTCAATATATTAAAGTACATGGTCTGAAAGCCGGTATGGTAGATGAAAATACATTGCGTTTGAGCATTGGAATCACGTTCAATGAAGGCTGGTTCTTCAAACGTAAAGTTAAATAATAGAGAGAATAGACGGTATTATATAACAACTAAAATTTAGATACAATGAAAATTAAAACGCTTGTGGCTGTGTTGTTTCTTTCGGCGGGAGCAACAACTGTGGTAGCACAGGACGACGCTAATTGTAATTCGAACAGTAGTATTTCTCACGAAGCAGTGAAAGCTGGTAACTTTAAAGATGCTTATACTCCGTGGAAAGCTGTTTTGGAGAACTGCCCGACTCTTCGTTTCTATACCTTCACAGACGGTTATAAAATTCTGAAAGGGTTGCTGGGGCAGATCAAAGACAGAAACTCTGCAGAATACAAAAAGTATTTTGATGAGTTGATGAATACGCACGATTTGCGTATGAAGTATACTCAGGAATTCTTGGGAAAAGGTGTAAAAGTATCGTCGGAAGATGAAGCACTGGGCATTAAAGCTGTCGATTATATTGCATTTGCTCCGAAGGTGGATGTAAATCAAGCTTATGAATGGTTGAAAAAATCGGTGGACGCTGCGAAAGCTGAGTCTGCAGCTGCTACATTGTTCTACTTCTTGCAGATGTCTCACGATAAACTGAAGGAAGATCCGGCTCACAAAGAGCAGTTTATTCAGGACTATCTGGCTGCATCCGAATATGCAGACGATGCCATAGCTGCTGCTGATAAAGAGAGTGTGAAGAAAGCTTTCGGAGGTATCAAAGATAATCTGGTAGCTCTGTTCATTAACAGCGGTACTGCCGATTGCGAATCACTGCAAGGTATCTATGGACCTAAAGTAGAAGCCAATCAGACTGATTTGAATTATTTGAAGAAAGTCATCAGCATTATGAAGATGATGAAGTGTACGGATAGCGACGCTTATCAGCAGGCTTCATTCTATGTATACAAGATTGAGCCTTCGGCTGAGGCTGCTACCGGATGTGCATACCAGGCCTATAAGAAAGGGGATATCGATGGTTCTGTGAGGTTCTTTGACGAAGCGATCAACCTCGAGACAGACAATGCAAAGAAAGCAGAAAAGGCTTATGCTGCTGCCAGTGTTTTGACTACTGCCAAGAAATTGTCTCAGGCAAGATCTTATGCTCAGAAAGCAATCAGCTTCAATGAAAACTATGGTGCTCCTTATATCCTTATCGCCAACTTGTATGCTATGAGTCCTAACTGGAGTGATGAATCGGCTTTGAACAAGTGTACTTATTTTGCTGTTATCGACAAATTGCAGAAAGCTAAATCTGTAGATCCGAGTGTAACAGAAGAAGTTAACAAAATGATCAGCAGATATTCCGCTTATACTCCGCAGGCTAAAGACTTGTTTATGTTGGGCTACAAAGCCGGCGACCGCATCACTATCGGTGGTTGGATTGGAGAGTCTACAACGATCAGATAAATCTATGTTGCGACAACAAAGTAACAGTTTATTAAATAAAAGTTTGAGCATAACAATTGTCTTTGGGGCAATTGTTATGCTTCTTTTATTTTCTTCCTGTGGCGGGAGAAATAAGGCGATGGCCGATGCCATTACCGAGCGGGATTCACTGCCTGTTATGGATACACGGGGGGTAACGACCCTTATATCCGATTCCGGTGTCACACGTTACCGGGTCAACACTGAAGAATGGTTGATCTTTGATAAGAAGAAACCCTCGTATTGGGCTTTTGAGAAGGGCATATATCTGGAACAGTTCGATTCACTCTTTCATATAGATGCGAGTATAAAGGCGGATACGGCTTATTATTATGATCGTGACCGGCTTTGGAAACTTATTGGAAATGTAGATATTAAGAGTCTGAAGGGCGATCATGTGACCACCGAGTTGTTATATTGGAATGAAGCCACCAAGAAAGTGTATACCGATAAGTTTGTCCGGATGGAAAAACCGGATCAGATTATGACCGGATATGGCTTTGAGTCAGACGATCAGTTTATGAAGCCGGTTGTTCATAACATATCTGGTATAGTATATATCGATGAAGATGCCGAAAAGGCAAAAACAGATTCTGTAAACTAACTATGAGCATCATTATTTACCTGTTGATTACGATGGCATTTTCTGCTTTCTTTTCGGGAATGGAGATTGCTTTTGTTTCGGTAGACAAACTTCGTTTTGAAATGGACCGGAAAGGAGGGGTATCATCGCGTATCCTTTCGCTATTCTTCCGGAATCCCAATGATTTTATTTCGACCATGCTGGTCGGGAATAACATCGCTCTGGTTATCTATGGTATATTGATGGCACAGATTATCGGCGACAATTTGCTGGCCGGATGGATCACCAATCATTTTGTAATGGTATTGGTACAGACCGTGATCTCCACACTGATCATCTTGGTGACAGGAGAGTTTCTGCCCAAAACGCTTTTTAAGATCAATCCCAATCTGGCCCTGAATGTCTGTGCGGTTCCTCTTTTCATCTGTTATGTTGTTCTCTATCCTATATCTAAATTTTCGTCGGGAGTCTCTTACCTCTTTCTTCGCCTGTTTGGGATGAAAGTGAACAAGGAAGCCTCTGCGAAAGCCTTTGGTAAGGTAGATCTGGATTACTTTGTCCAGTCGAGTATAGACAATGCCGAAAGTGAGGAAACTCTGGACACGGAAGTGAAAATCTTTCAGAATGCACTCGACTTCTCGGCGGTCAAGATACGCGACTGTATTGTTCCACGGACAGAAGTGGTAGCTGTTGCGCTGGATACATCCCTTGAAGAACTTAAAGGCCGGTTTGTTGAGTCCGGTATATCAAAAATAATTGTCTATGATGGTAATATAGACAATGTGGTGGGATACATTCATTCGTCCGAAATGTTTCGTAGCCCGAAAGATTGGCGCGATCATGTGAAAGAAGTTCCCATTGTGCCTGAAACGATGGCGGCCCATAAACTGATGAAGCTGTTTATGCAACAGAAAAAGACCATTGCCGTGGTAGTGGATGAATTTGGAGGAACTTCGGGCATTGTCAGCCTTGAAGACCTTGTTGAAGAAATTTTCGGTGACATCGAAGACGAACACGACAACACTTCCTATATTTGTAAGCAGATCGGTGAGCATGAATACGTGCTTTCGGCCCGTTTGGAAATAGAAAAAGTAAACGAAACTTTTAATTTGGAGCTTCCCGAATCCGATGACTATCTAACGGTGGGAGGATTAATTTTGAATCAATACCAGAGCTTTCCGAAATTGCACGAATTGGTCTCTGTCGGTAAATATCAGTTTAAGATAATTAAGGTTACAGCAACGAAAATCGAACTTGTTCGACTGAAAGTAATGGAATAATGATCGATAGCTGTAATTTTTTAGCTAATAAATAGATGCATATTAGCATTTTTTGTATCTTCGTGCGCTAAAACCAAAGATGAAGAAAATAATAATAACAAATAAATCGTATTAATCAAAATGGCAACATTACAAAACATTAGATCCAAAGGACCCCTGTTGGTGATCGTTATTGGTTTGGCTTTGTTTGCTTTCATTGCGGGCGATGCCTGGAAAATTCTCCAGCCACACCAATCGCATGATGTAGGCGAAGTCAATGGAGAAACTCTTTCTGCTCAGGACTACCAGAACATGGTAGAAGAATATACCGAGGTTATCAAGTTCTCAAGCGGAATGAGTTCATTGAATGATGAACAGACCAATCAGGTGAAAGACGAAGTATGGCGTAGCTATGTGAACAATAAACTGATTGAAAAAGAAGCGAAGAAGCTCGGTATTACTGTTTCGAAGGCTGAAATTCAATCAATCATTAACGAAGGTGTGAATCCGTTGCTGCAGCAGACTCCGTTCCGCAATCCTCAAACGGGCGCTTTCGATAAAGATATGTTGAAGAAATTCTTGGCTGACTACTCTAAAATGGACAAGACCAAGATGCCGTCTCAATATGTGGAATACTATGAAGGAATGCACAAACTTTGGTCATTTGTAGAAAAGACACTGATCCAGAGTCGTTTGGCAGAAAAATACCAGGCACTGGTGACTAAAGCTCTTTTCTCTAATCCAGTTGAAGCACAGGATGCATTCGACGCAAGAGTAAACCAGTCGGATGTTCTGTTGGCTGCTGTTCCTTATTCTTCTATTGTAGACTCTACTATCACAGTGAAAGAGTCTGAACTGAAAGATCTCTATAACAAGAAGAAAGAACAGTTCAAACAATATGTTGAAACACGCAACATCAAATACATCGATGTACAGGTGACAGCCAGTGCAGAAGACAGAGCTGCTATCCAGCAGGAAGTGACTGATTATACAAACCAACTGGCTACTGCCAATGGTGATTATACTACTTTCATCCGTTCTACCGGATCGGAATATCCGTATGTTGATTTGTACTATACCAAGAAAGCTTTCCCGTCAGATGTAGTTGCACGCATGGATTCAGCTTCGATTGGACAAGTATATGGCCCTTACTACAATGCAGGCGACAATACTATTAATTCGTTCAAGGTGTTGTCTAAAGTGGCTGCTGCCGATTCTGTACAGTTCCGTCAGATTCAGGTTTACACAGAAGACGCTGCTAAAACAAAGGCTTTGGCTGACAGCATCTATACTGCTATTAAGGGTGGAGCCGACTTTACAGCTTTGGCTAAGAAGTACGGACAAACAGGTGAATCCAACTGGATTTCGTCTGCTAACTACGAAAATGCACAGGTTGATGGCGATAACTTGAAATTTATCAGCACTATCAACAATCTGGGAGTAAACGAACTCTCTAACGTAGCATTGGGACAAGGCAATATCATTTTGCAGGTGACTGATAAGAAAGCTGTGAAAGATAAATATAAAGTTGCCGTTATCAAGCGTGCGGTTGAGTTCAGCAAAGAAACTTATAATAAAGCTTATAATGAATTCAGCCAGTTTATTGCAGCTAACCCGACAGTAGACAAGGTTGCGGCCAATGCTGAAGAATCAGGCTATAAATTGCTCGAAAGAAATGATCTGTATAGCTCAGAACACGGAATTGGTGGTATCAGAGGGACTAAAGAAGCACTGAAATGGGCCTTTGCTGCAAAACCGGGTGAAGTTTCCGGCTTATATGAATGTGGCGAAAGCGACCGCATGTTGGTTGTTGGCCTGGTTAGCGTGATCGAAGAAGGTTATCGTCCTTTGGCCCAGGTTCAGGATCAGTTGAGAGCTGAAATCATTCGTGATAAGAAAGCTGAGAAGATCATGGCCGACATGAAGGCTGCCAATGCAACTACAATTGCCCAGTACACATCGATGGCCAATGCAGTAAGTGATTCTGTAAAACACGTAACATTTGCAGCGCCTGCTTATGTAGCCGCTTTGCGTAGTAGTGAGCCGCTGGTAGGCGCATACGCTTCGGTTTCGGATATCAATAAGCTGAGCGCTCCTATCAAGGGTAATGGCGGTGTGTTTGTGTTGCAGGTATATGCCAAAGATAAGCTGAACGAAACATTCGATGCCCAATCAGAAGAGGCTACATTGGAAAACATGCATGCCCGTCTGGCAAGTCGTTTTATGAATGATCTTTATCTGAAAGGCGATGTAAAAGATAAACGATACCTGTTCTTCTAAAAACGGATTTGTTTTTTAGATAACGTCGTTTTAATATACGAAAGGCTGTTCCGCACGGAACGGCCTTTCTTTTTGCTATCTCTTTCCCTCTTCCTATTAACTTTTGTCCCTTCTCTTTTTTAAAATCGACTTTTATTCCTTACATTTGCATGAATAAATAAATATTTGTAGTAAATATGCCCAAATATCCGCTTTTAGGAATGACCCTTACCGAATTGCAATCTGTCACCAAAGATTTGGGGATGCCTGCTTTTGCAGCCAAACAGATCGCTTCCTGGTTATACGATAAAAAAGTGACTTCTATTGATGAAATGACCAATCTGTCGTTGAAGCATAGAGAGTTGCTCAAGGGAGAGTATGATTTGGGGATATCCGCGCCTGTTGATGAGATGCGTTCCGTAGATGGTACGGTGAAGTATCTTTATCAGGTGAGTGACAATCATTTTGTTGAAGCGGTGTATATTCCGGACGAGGATCGGGCGACATTGTGCGTGTCTTCTCAGGTAGGCTGTAAAATGAACTGTAAGTTCTGCATGACGGGTAAACAAGGATTTACCGCAAGTCTGACAGCCAATCAGATCTTGAATCAAATCGCAGCATTGCCAGAGCGGGATAAGTTGACTAATGTCGTGATGATGGGGATGGGCGAGCCTCTCGATAATTTGGATGAAGTATTAAAAGCACTGCATATCCTGACCGCTTCGTATGGATACGGATGGAGCCCCAAGCGTATTACTTTGTCGTCTGTAGGATTGCGGAAAGGACTTCAACGCTTTATTGAAGAAAGCGAATGTCATCTGGCTATCAGCCTGCATTCTCCTTTTCCTTCACAACGTTCTGAGCTGATGCCGGCCGAAAGGGCTTTCTCGATTAAAGAAATGGTCGATCTGTTAAAAAACTATGATTTTAGTAAACAGCGCAGACTTTCGTTTGAATACATTGTTTTTAAGGGCGTCAATGATTCGCTGATTTATGCTAAGGAGCTGTTGAAATTGCTGCGTGGGCTTGACTGCCGGGTGAACTTAATCCGGTTTCATGCCATTCCTGGGGTAGACCTCGAGGGTGCCGGTATGGAGGCTATGACGTCATTTCGTGACTACCTGACCTCACATGGACTGTTCACTACCATTCGAGCTTCCCGGGGAGAAGATATTTTTGCCGCTTGCGGGATGTTATCGACGGCTAAACAGGAGGAGAGTAACAAGAATTAATATAAATTATCAGCACATTGGATGAAAGTATACGACCATTTCGTAGATTTGTGAAAACATTAAAATTGATGCATATGAAAAAGTACCTGTTTTACCTCAGTATGGCTCTTGTAGCAGTAGTGTTGTTTTCTTGTAAAAGCGGCAAGAAAAGTGTGTTTACTCCAACTTCCAGCGGACGTGCTTATGAAGTCCTCGTTGTGGTTGAGAAGCCTGTGTGGGAGCGTCCTGCCGGTAGAGCTTTGTACAATGTGCTCGATACAGATGTGCCCGGACTTCCGCAATCGGAACGTTCGTTTAGGATCATGTCTACTTCTCCCAAAGATTTTGATGCCATCCTGAAGTTGGTGCGCAACATTATTATCGTAGATATACAGGACATTTATACCCAACCTAAATTCAAGTATGCCAAGGATGTATATGCATCTCCCCAGATGATTTTGACTATCCAGGCTCCGGACGAGGCATCGTTTGAGAAGTTTGTCGAAGAGAACAAACAGCCGATTATAGACTTCTTTACCCGTGCGGAAATGAACCGTCAGATCTCTTTCCTGGAGAAAAATCATAATGACTATATTTCGACGAAAGTAGGTAGCATGTTCAACAGTGATATCTGGCTTCCGGCCGAACTGAGCAGTTCGAAGACAGGAGAAGACTTTTTCTGGGCAGGTACTAATGCCGCTACCGGAGACCAGAACTTTGTAATCTACTCTTACCCGTATACAGATAAGGATACCTTTACGAAAGAGTTCTTTATCCATAAGCGCGATTCAGTGATGAAGGCTAATATTCCGGGTGCCAAAGAGGGTATGTACATGGCGACTGATTCGTCTACCGTAGAGGTTCGTCCGATTGATATTCATGGAGATTACACAATGGAAGCACGCGGACTGTGGCGCATAAAGGGCGATTTCATGGGTGGCCCGTTTGTTTCGCACACCCGTCTGGATAAAGCCAGCCACCGTATTATCACTACAGAAGTATTTATTTACTCACCCGATAAAATGAAACGTGACCTGATGCGCCGATTGGAAGCATCTCTGTATACTTTGCAACTTCCTACCGAGAAGGCGCAGGAACAGATTCCGATGGGCATAGAGCAGGAGGAGAAAACTAACAAATAACAAAATGGAAGATAACAAAATAAAAATTGGCATCACTCAGGGAGACATAAACGGGGTAGGATACGAAGTCATTTTAAAAACGTTTGCCGACCCCGTCATGTTGGAACTCTGTACACCGGTCATTTACGGCTCTCCGAAAGTGGCTGCATATCACCGCAAGTCGCTTGATTTGCCTACTAACTTCAGTATTGTCAATACCGCTGCAGAAGCTGCCCACAATCGCCTGAGCGTGGTCAACTGTACGGATGACGAGGTGAAAGTAGAGTTCTCAAAACCCGATCCGGAAGCCGGTAAAGCAGCTTTGGGAGCACTTGAGAAGGCGATAGAGGAGTTCAGGGAAGGCTTGATCGATGTCATAGTGACGGCTCCTATCAATAAGCATACGATTCAGTCCGAAGGATTTGCTTTTCCCGGACATACGGAATACATCGAACAACGTCTGGGGAATGGTTCAAAATCACTGATGATCCTGATGAAAGAGGATTTCCGGGTAGCTTTGGTAACAGGACATATTCCGGTTCGCGAGATAGCCTCTTCAATAACCAAGGAACTGATTCAGGAGAAACTTGCCATATTCAACCGGTCGTTGAAACAGGATTTCGGGATTGGTGCGCCGCGCATCGCAGTGTTGGCACTGAATCCGCATGCCGGAGACGACGGATTGCTCGGTACGGAAGAACAGGAAATCATTTCTCCTGCTATTCAGGAAATGGCTGCCAAGGGAATCTTGTGCTATGGCCCTTATCCGGCTGACGGATTTATGGGATCGGGCAATTTCACCCATTTTGACGGAGTACTGGCCATGTATCACGATCAGGGATTGGCTCCTTTCAAGGCATTGGCCATGGATGAAGGTGTGAACTACACGGCGGGTTTGCCGGTGATACGCACTTCTCCCGCGCATGGTACAGCCTATGATATTGCAGGAAAAGGCGTTGCTTGCGAAGATTCATTCCGTCAGGCTATTTATGTAGCGATCGACGTATTCCGTAACCGTCAACGTGAGAAGGAAGCACATGCCAATCCGTTACGTAAACAGTATTACGAGAAACGAGACGACAGTGATAAACTGAAGCTCGATACAGTAGATGATGATATTTAATCAGGAAGGGAGTTTAGTGCGAATATGACAAAAGCGGAAATACAACAGGTAAAACTAAGGTTCGGTATTATTGGTAACACTGAAGCTTTGACGCGTGCGATAGATGTTGCCATACAGGTGGCACCTACCGATTTGTCCGTGCTAATAACCGGAGAGAGTGGTGTTGGTAAGGAAAGTTTCCCTCAGATCATTCACCAATACAGTCGCCGAAAGCATGGACAGTATATTGCTGTCAACTGTGGTGCTATTCCTGAAGGAACCATCGATTCGGAACTGTTCGGTCATGAAAAAGGGGCTTTTACGGGAGCCATCGGTGAGCGAAAGGGCTATTTTGGTGAAGCCGACGGCGGAACTATTTTTCTGGATGAAGTCGGAGAATTGCCTTTGCCCACGCAGGCACGTTTGCTTCGTGTACTCGAGAGTGGGGAGTTTATAAAAGTAGGCTCCTCCAAAGTACAGAAAACGGATGTCCGCATTGTGGCTGCTACCAATGTCAATTTGACCCAGGCCATTGCAGAGGGACGTTTCCGTGAGGATTTATACTATCGTCTCAATACGGTGCCCATCCAGATCCCTCCTTTGCGGGAGCGTGGAGAAGATGTGCTGTTACTGTTCCGTAAGTTTGCAAGTGACTTTGCAGAGAAGTATCGTATGCCCGCCATACAGCTGACCGAAGATGCCAAACGGGTTTTGCTGTCTTATTCCTGGCCGGGTAATGTGCGTCAGTTGAAGAATATCACGGAGCAAATCTCTATAATTGAGACTAACCGTGAGATTAATGCCCCTATCTTGCAATCTTATCTGCCTGCCCAGAGTACGCAGCGATTGCCTGCCCTGTTCGGTGTAAAGACAGGGAAGAGCTTCGAAAGTGAACGTGAAATCTTATATCAGGTCCTTTTTGACATGCGACAAGATGTGACCGAACTGAAAAAGCTTGTACACGAAATCATGTCCGAGCGCGGAGCGGTAACCTCCAATGTCGGTACGTTTTATACGCCGGCTCCGGTAGTAGCCCCTACGCCCTCAGTGCCTGCCATCATTCATCCGGTCAAGCCCAATTGTCCCGATGACGATGACATACAAGATACCGAAGAGTATGTGGAAGAGTCGCTTTCGTTGGACGAAGTCGAGAAAGAAATGATACGCAAAGCCCTTGAAAAGCATCATGGCAAGCGAAAAAGCGCGGCAAAGGATCTTAATATATCCGAGCGTACCCTTTACCGAAAAATAAAAGAATATGGATTGGAATAAAAAGATAATGCGAATTTCACTGCTGGTTTTCACACTGGTAGTAGGAATTTCGTGTACTGTTTCTTATAAGTTTAATGGTGGTAATATCAATTACGATAAGGTAAAGACTATCTCTATTGCCGACTTTCCTATTAAGTCGGACTATGTTTATGCACCGTTAGGCACTAAGTTCAACGAGGACCTGAAAGATATTTTCCTTCGTCAGACCCGTCTGAAACTGGTGAATAACAATGCCGACCTCGAGATTGATGGAGAGATTACCGGATATAACCAGTATAACCAGGCTGTTTCGGCCGACGGATACTCTTCTGAAACCAAGCTGACCATCACAGTGAATGTTCGTTTTGTGAACAATACGAATCATGAACAGGACTTCGAGCAACAGTTCTCGGCCTTCCGTGTCTATGATTCGAGGGAGTTGCTGACAGCCGTTCAGGACGGACTGATTGCGGAGATGACCAAAGAGATTACAGATCAAATATTTAACGCAACGGTAGCAAACTGGTAATTAGAATGATTTCTGCTAACTTACAACAATGGATTCAGCATCCGGAAACGCTGAATAAAGATACTTTGTACGAGTTGCGAACGCTTGTCACACGCTATCCTTATTTTCAGTCACTGCGATTACTCTATCTTAAAAATCTATATTTGTTGCACGATATCTCTTTCGGTGCCGAGCTTCGTAAAGCCATATTGCATGTGGCTGATCGCCGGAAGCTGTTTTATCTGATTGAGGGTGAACGATATATTTTGAAACCTCGGAAAAAGAACGCACTTCCCGAAACAGAAGTTTTAGAGGAAGAGCCCAGCCTCGATCGTACGCTTTCCCTGATCGATGCTTTTCTGGCCACCGTTCCCGAAGAGGTTTCAGCCCAGACAAGCCTGGACTATGCAACGGACTATACCACCTATTTGCTGCAAGAAGACGATACACCGGAACTGGAAGAAACTCCCAAACTTCGCGGTCATGAATTGATTGACGGCTTTATCGAAAGAAGTGAAGAAGAAACATCCATCCGTTTGCAACCGGCAGATGAAAATAAAGCTATCTCCGAAGAGGAAGAGAGCGAGACGCATCATGAAGAAGATGAAGATGATAGCTGTTTCACCGAAACATTGGCCAAAATATACGTCAAACAGCATCGATATTCCAAGGCACTTGAAATTATTAAAAAATTAAGTTTGAAATATCCAAAAAAAAATGCTTACTTTGCAGACCAAATCAGATTTTTAGAGAAATTGATTATTAACGCTAAATCAAAATAACAAAATGTACTTATTATTAGTTATCTTAATGGTTATTGCAGCCATACTGATGTGCTTCATTGTGTTGATTCAGAACTCAAAAGGCGGTGGTCTTGCTTCAGGGTTCTCATCATCTAACCAGATTATGGGTGTACGCAAAACTACAGACTTTCTGGAAAAAGCAACTTGGGGCTTAGCTGCATTTATGGTTGTGATGAGCATTGCTACTGCGTATGTCGTTCCGACTTCTTCTTCTAAAACACAAGATGTCATTATGGAACAGGCACAGCAGGAAGAGCAGACCAACCCTTATAACCTGCCTGTAGGTACTACTGCACCGAAGACAGACGCTGCTGCTCCGGTTGAAGCACCTGCCACAGAAACTCCGGCTACTCCGGCAAACTAACAACAGATTCTTTTTAAGAAACGATAAGCGAAGCTGCAATTTCAAACCGAAACTTGCAGCTTCGCTTATTTTTTGCCGTAAAATGCATCTTTTTGTTAGGCATGCAAGGCAGATTTAGTTACCTTTGTTCGCAATAACACTTTTACTAATTTCTGAGTTTAAATATTACAATGACAGAACAATTGAAAAACAAATTGAGTGACTCCAAAACACTTCGTTGGAGTGTGCTCGCTCTGGTCGCGTTTACTATGCTTTGCGGCTATTTCCTCACCGATGTAATGTCCCCTTTAAAGCCTATGCTCGAGAAAGAGCTTCTTTGGGATAGTTTGGACTACGGATTCTTTACCAGTGCTTACGGATGGTTCAATGTATTCCTGCTCATGTTGATTTTCGGTGGTATTATTCTCGATAAGATGGGAGTTCGTTTCACCGGTATGGGAGCTTGTATACTGATGGTGTTGGGGTGTGGACTAAAATATTATGCTATCTCTACTACTTTCCCTGAAGGTGCTTTGATTATGGGTTTCAAGACTCAGGTCTTTCTGGCGGCTTTAGGATACGCTATCTTTGGTGTCGGCGTAGAGATTGCCGGTATCACTGTCTCTAAGATTATCGTGAAATGGTTTAAAGGCAAAGAGATGGCTTTGGCTATGGGACTCGAGATGGCTACCGCACGTATCGGTACCACTTTGGCTATGGTGCTTACCGTTCCCATTGCCGATTATTTCGGCTATACGGATGAAAGCGGCAGTTTCCATACCAATATTCCGATGCCTATTTTGTTGTGCCTGATCATGCTGTGCATCGGTACTATCGCCTTTTTCATTTATACCTTTTATGATAAGAAACTTGACGCTTCTTTAGATGCTCAGGGAGAAGAACCGGAAGAACCGTTCCGTATGAAGGACGTTATGCTGATTGTCACCAATAAAGGCTTCTGGCTGATTGCTTTATTGTGTGTACTATTCTATTCTGCTGTTTTCCCCTTTATTAAATATGCAACCGACCTGATGGTGCAGAAGTATAACGTAGACCCTAAACTGGCCGGAAATATTCCGGGATTACTACCGATAGGTACCATCTTTCTGACTCCGTTGTTTGGTACTCTTTATGACCGTATCGGTAAGGGAGCGACGTTGATGATTATCGGTGCCGTCATGCTGATTGGTGTGCATACTTTGTTTGCGCTTCCCATTCTGAACGTATGGTGGTTTGCCACTGTGATTATGATTGTTCTGGGTATTGCTTTTTCACTGGTGCCTTCGGCCATGTGGCCTTCTGTTCCGAAAATTATTCCGGAGAAACAACTGGGTACTGCCTATGCTTTGATTTTCTGGGTGCAGAACTGGGGATTGATGGGGGTACCTCTGTTGATCGGATGGGTGTTGAATACCTATTGCAAAGGTCCTGTTGTGGATGGAGCGCAGACTTATGACTATACTTTGCCTATGGCTATCTTTGCTTGTTTCGGTGTTTTGGCTCTGATTGTAGCTTTAATGTTGAAAGCGGAAGACAAGAAGAAGGGATACGGACTGCAGGAAGCAAATATCAAAAAATAACAGTATATGGCAGACGTGAAAGAGAAAATAAATCTTCTGGATGTAATTCCTTTCCGTAGTGAAAATATTACGGCCGAAAAGGGAAGCGATGGTACCGTTACCATTGCTTTCCCCCGGTTTAAATACGAGTGGATGCGGCGATTCTTGTTGCCTAAAGGAATGTCTGCGGATATTCATGTCCGGCTGGAAGATCATGGCACTGCCGTATGGGAGTTGATTGACGGAAAGAGAACCGTTCGCCGGATTATTGAAGAACTGGCAGAACACTTCAATTACGAAGAAAATTACGAATCACGTATTACGGCTTATATCACTCAGTTGCAGAAAGACGGATTTGTGAAATTAGTGATTGAGAACTGATTGCATTACGATATACTATCGGAATATAATAAAGAGGCTCCGGTTGATTTAAAAATGAAGTGCACCCTAAAAGTTAAACATGAACTTTTGGGGTGCACTTCATTTAAGATCGACCGGAGTTTTTGATTATGCTTTATTCTCCTTCTTCTCTATCTACCTTGATCAAGCCTCCTGTATCCGGGTTGAAAGTAACCTGAACAGTCGATTTCTTATTGAAAAGCGCTGGAGCCAGATATTCGATGGTACCGAATTGTGTGACAGGAAGTTCTCCGTTAAACCATTGCTTTTTCCCCTCCGTTAGTGTTACTTGTGCTTTGCCGGGCACATTATAGGCAATGCCGTCCACCTTCTTTTTGCCATCGTCTTCCGGTACGTTGACGGTTTTCAGATTCTTCAGCGTGATATAAACCGGCTCTCCTGCAAGATCGTTATTGGCAACTATGCCCAGCTTCTTCGAAAAGCGGAAGGCTACTTCGTTGTCCATTTCCTTATCCGGAGTGAGGCGGATGTTGAATATCTTTTCGTCTTTATTCAAGGTACCCGAGAACATTTCGGTCATGGCAGCCTCTTGCTCTTCCAGGTTGGCGAGCATAATCTTCAGTTGCTCCCCATCTTTGGGCATGTTGTCTGCCTGTCCGCGTACCAGGGCATTTTTACTTTCACGAATGTTATAAATCTCTTTGGCAACCAACTCCGCCATTTTAGCCGTAGAACCTGCCATCAGAATCTCTTCGGTCAGAAAATCACGTGGATTTATCTTCTTTTTCTGTGTCGTGGCGGGTTGCATCGGAGCCGATTTTTTAGGAGATAGCGGTACGTTGATTGATTTTACGATACCATCTTCGGTCAATTCTATTAGCGGAGCTACAGTTTTATCTTTCAGCTTGACAAAATAGGTATGTTCGCTATCGGGGATACCGACAGATTTTGCTTTGACGCTGACCAGTTCCCAATATTCCTGAGGCTCACCCGACACATCGGTCAACCGGAGATAACGGTCGGCATACTTGCTGAATTCTCCCGGAGTATATGTCACTTTATTGACTTTGACTTCAATATTGATTGCTGTTTTAGGAAGTGCATAGGTTACTCCGTAATCTTTTCCCCGGGTAACTCCCGCTGTAACTTCGGTCTGGGCATAAGCCGAGGTAGAGAGTAACAGCCCTGTCAGTATAATTAGCTTTTTCATTTCCGGTTTATTTTAACTGGTTTAAAAAACAAAGTTAATGAAGTTATTTGGAAAATCATAAGTTGTTAACTTTTATTCGCTTACCAGACGCCAAGCCAATGGCAGATTACTGATAATGTCTCCTGCCGTCATGCTGATAACGCCTTGCTTTTTGCGTGCGAAATCACCTGCCAGACCATGTACATAAGTACCGATTTTGGCAGCTTCTTCAGCCGGATATCCCTGTGCGAGCAAAGCCAGCACGACACCTGTCAATACATCTCCGCTTCCGGCTGTTGCCATACCCGGATTACCCGTAGAGTTGAAATAGCACTTGCCCGAGGGGGTGATAATTGCCGAATAGGCTCCTTTTAATATGATATGTACTTTGGCGGTTCGGGCCAGTTCACAGGCCTTCATCAGTCGTTCGTATGAGTTCTGGCATTTGCCCACCATGCGTTCCAGTTCTTTGGGATGGGGAGTCAGAATAGAGCCTTTGGGCAATGTGGTCAGTGCGTGGCGGTGGTTGGCCAATATGTTTAGTGCATCGGCATCCAGTACCAGAGGTGTCTGGCAACCACTGAGTTGTTCAAGCAGTGCAGCTTCGGTCTCTTCCGAGCGTCCGATGCCCGGACCGATTCCTACAGCCTGATAGTCATCCGTATCTGTAGGGCAGGCAAAGTAGGTATCGCTGGCATCCGATTCGATAATTGCCTCCGGAACCGAAATCTGCAGGATATCATTGTTGCGTATAGGTGCATGGACTGTCAGTAAGCCTACACCCGAACGCATACAGGCGCGGGCTGCCAGTATCGACGCGCCTGCCATGCCGTACGAACCGGCAATCAGCAGAGCATGCCCAAAGTTTCCTTTGTGTGAGAAAGTGTTACGGGGTTTGATCAGAGCGTGTATTTCTTCCGCTTCCAATAAGGCATAATTGCTTTCCGTCTCCTCAATCGCTTCACGACTGAGGTTGATATCCAACAGTTTCCATTCGCCTACGAATTCGGAATTTTCGGCAAAGAGGAAAGCCAGTTTCGGCAATTGCAGGCTCAATGTCAATTGGGCACGGATGATATTGGCTTTTACATTAAATGTGTTCTCTTCTCCCATCAGTCCCGAGGGGATATCGATGGCGACTACGGTGGCAGGCGATGCATTGATATATTTCACTACTGCCGCAAAACCGCCACTTAGCGGCTTATTAAGTCCCGAACCAAAAAGTCCGTCCACTACCAGATGATCCATCGTCAGGGTAGGAGGTACAAACTGTGTGCTTACTTCGCTGAACTTCACATTATCCATCATCTCTACCAGCTCCTTGTTGGTCTGGCAGTCGGCAGACAGTTCTCCTTTCGGGTTAAACAGATAGGCTTCGACCTTGTATTCCTTTTCCGCCAACATTCGGGCTACGGCAAGGGCATCTCCGCCATTGTTGCCTGGTCCGGCAAATACCGTGACGGGAGTTGTGATGTCCCAGCGTTCGGTGATGGCTTTGGTCAGTGCCTGTGCGGCCCGCTCCATCAGGTCGATCGATGCAATCGGTTCATGTTCTATGGTGTAAGCATCCAGTTTCTTGATGCTGCTACTTGGAAAAATCTTCATGGTGAACTTTCATTTTAAGTTTTTTGACCCACAAAGATAGCAATTAATATACGAAATCGGGAACTTCTTTTTCTTCTTCTTTTTTTCTGAATACCCCTGTCTTTCCGTAATTCTCCCTGCGGTAGCGTTGGTGCAGGTAGATGAAAGAGCATACAAAAGCAACGAAACAGATTATTCCCACATACCCTGCCATCAGATTGTAGAAAGCTGTCCAGTTAATGTCCGGTGAAAAGAATTCTTTGACAGCCAATACTATGACTGTTCCCGTATAGCCCAGAAAATCATTCATAGCAATGAAGAAACCCACGTTACCTCGAATTTTGAAGCAAGCGATAAAACGGTCGAAGAAGATAGTCTGGAAAGTGAGAAAAGCCAGATAGAGACACAGGCTCTGGATGAATAGCCAGGCGATGGCGTTCAGCTGCAATTGTTCGTAACCAAACGAAACGACTGCCATCACTACCATGCTGGCAATGATCAATCCCAGTAATATCGACAGTGCTTTCAAGTTGCTTCTGACGAACACCATTAATCCGAAAATTATCAGAATAATGAGGGTTACTACGCTGTCTACCTGTGCAAACATCCACGAAGAGTATTGAGAGACATCGATAATTTTTACCAGGAAGTCCTCCTTTATATCTCTCAAGATAGTCATTACCACATTGGCTATAAAGAGCAGAGTGAGGAAAGGCATGAAATTCTTAAATAGCTCCCATCGTTGCTTGCCGTTCAGTGTTTCCCGTTTCGATTTCATGGCAATGTCTTCGGCTGTTGGCTGTGGAAGCCGGTTGAGTGCATATCCCAACAAGGCAAGTAGAGGAAGGGCAACTCCGCCTATCAGGGCAGGCATCCAGAATTCGCTGATGTTCAAAGTGTCCATGACATACAAACCGGCCGACTTGGCGGTACCCGAGCTGATGACCATACTGACTCCAAGTAAGCTGGTAAGAATGTCCGTCATTCGTCTTCCCTCGATAAAGCTAAAAATGATTCCCCACATACATCCCAGTGAAAGTCCGTTCAGAAACATGGCTCCTATATTATAAGGTGCGGGCAACAGTCCGAACAATATTAACGAAGCTTCAGCCAGAATTATGGAGATCAGAATAAACTTCATCCGGTTTTCCCGTTTTAATTCGGAGATTAATTTAATTCCGATGAATTTAGAAAGTACATATCCTAATATTTGCGCGATGGTAACTACCACTTTGTAGTCCATTCCAAACGCTTCAAGTCCGTCAAATCCGGCTGCTGTGTAAGGCTTTCTCAGTGCATATACCAATGAATAGGAGAGCAGCGCTGCTCCGCCTGCCCAAAGAATGAAAAGGAAATCAGAAATTTTTCTCTGCGAATAAGTTTTTACTTGCTGTACATTGTTCATAACATCTGCTTGTTGTTTTCCGGTGCAAAAATAGGAGGGTAGTGTTACAGACCTGTTACTGAATATATGAATGTTTATTATTAATAGATATTGATAATGAATCTGTTATGTTGTAATGTTTATGTAATATTTATGAAACGGAAACGAAAAGAGCATCGCACCTCCGGGCATCTGTTCGTCATAATTTTAACGGGAAGCAGATGCATACCTGCAAATATATTTTAGGAAATAAATTCCCTATTTCTGGGTATTGCCTGTTTGGGCAGAAACTGTACTTTTGCCTGAAATATTAAATCAGCAGACAAATGAATAAGAGAGGCTTTGTAAGCAAGATCTTACAGAATTTCCGGAAGCCTGAAGGTTTTTTCGGAAGAATGATACTTTGGGGGATGAATACAGGACATGCATCATTGGCGCAATGGGGAATGTCATGTTTGCAATGGCAACCGGAATGGAGTGTACTCGACATCGGTTGCGGTGGTGGTGCCAATTTGCTACAGATATTGCAACGTTGCCCGCAAGGGAAAGCGTATGGCATAGATATTTCACCGGAGAGTGTCACCTTTGCGCGTAAAAAAAATAAAAAGTATCTCGGTACACGCTGCTTTATCGAGCAGGGAGGAGTCCACCGACTTCCCTATCCTGATTATGCGTTCGATGCGGTCACTGCTTTCGAGACTGTCTACTTCTGGGGTAACCTGCAGCATGCTTTTACGGAAGTGGCGCGTGTGTTAAAGCCCGGTGGATCGTTTCTTATCTGTTGTGAGATAAGCGATCCTGCCAATAAGGCTTGGACGGGACTTGTTGAAGGGATGGAGATTCATTCCTGTGATGAACTGAAGGCGATTCTTTCCAAAAGTGGTTTTACCGATACGGCCATATTCCGGACGAAGAAAGAAGAACTGTGCCTGGTAAGCCATCGGCAAACTGTGCGGTTGTAACCAATGCCGGGACGCTCTTACCAACGAATACGTTAACAATGTTAATGCCCGTAAAAGTGCTTTCCCTCCTTATCAATAGCTTATTAACTTCGTATCTCTAAAGAATTAATATCTTGCAATTACGAAGTTAATATTAACGTACTGTTAATGTTAACTTCCTACAGTTCTCTTATTAAGATATTATTGTTTGATAATCAATTGCTTATATTCTGGATGCGTTCTGCCGTAAAATTCTTCTCTTACATTCAAGATGTGCGTAGTTGTCTGTTTATCAAGTTACCGTTAAGACTCTCCATAGCCTGCCTCTCCACTTATTTCCACATTCTTTTATGAGCCACATTAGTATTATGTATATTGCTACTTTCCTTATTTGCAAAGAGATAAATTATATCTTTGATATTCAGTTATATAACTTCCTATGATGAAAATAACCTGTGAAAAGTTTTGGAGACTCAAAAGAAGGTTTTACCTTTGTACCCGTAAATATATAGGCGGACAAATATACTTTTCTTTATGTCCGATATATGTTTAAAATAAAATAATTCAACGTATCGGATAGTATTCAAATCCGGTGCGAATACTTTTTCTGTACCCGATTATCATAAAACTTAATTTGTAAATTACTGAAAATAAGGCATGTTTTTTGAATATTCCTGTTTTTAACAAATTTTCATCCTTAGTCATTACTGAAACTTTTTCTTACGAACGTAGTCTTGGAGACAACAGATAGCGATAAACATTGGTATGTCGTACTGACACGAACTAACTCAGAACGTAAAGTTCGGGATTATTTTCAATTGCAGGAGGTAGATACCTTTCTTCCTGTACAAAACCGTGTCATAGAGCGTGAAGGAAAACGCATTGAGCGTGAGCGCCTTTTGTTGCCCCGTATGGTTTTCGTTCATATCTCCCGTCAGGAAATGGCCGCCGTCCGAAGTACACTGAATGTATACGATTTCCTTCGTGATCGTTCCACCGGGGCTCCTACCTGTATCCCTGATGCGCAAATGGCTGATTTTCGCTATATGCTCGATTACTCCCAGGATCAGGTGATCCTGACAGGAGAGTCCATTCCCAAAGGTACTCGTGTAGTAGTTGCCAAGGGCGATTTACAAGGCTTGCGAGGAGAATTGGTCCGCTATAATAATAAATATCATATTTTAGTACGTATCGATATGTTCGGTAGCGCTATGGTTACAATTCCGGCTAGCTACGTCCGGAAAGAGAAATAAAAAGTATATATGTAAAGAAAATACCATTATATGTAATGGCGATAACAATATATGTAACGGGTGATAACAATATATGTAATGCCCCGTTACGTCGTTAGATACAATTCTATTGGATATTATTACTCTTCTATACAAATAAAAACCGAAAAGAATCGACGAATCATAATTCATTCCTTTTTAAAATGAAAAATTCTCTGTGTAATTCTGTGTCCTCCGTAGTGAAGAAACTCTTGGAGTATGGCGAGGACGGTACTCCTGTCTATGTGAATGAACTTACTGCGTTAAATCAAGAACTCCGTAACTTGTGTGCCGATCTTCTTCTTCAGAAAGGAGAATCTCCCGAAGAAGAGGCGGAAATACTTGTTACTTTGTTCAAAGGTTACGATACCATGCTGTTTAATTTCTCCTCTGAGAATGAACAGGTTATTCAAGAATTATTGGATCGTTCAATGACTGTTTTAGAAAAACTACCAGCCTCTGTATTGAAATGTCAGTTGCTGCTGGAGTGCTTTGAGCAGACGGGAGATGAGGAACTGATAACTAGTTTGAAATGTGTTTTGGATATCATAACCATGAATTATTAAAAGTATTAGTGATATATAATCTAGTATGGCTATTTCTAAATATAAGGAATATGTTATAATAAATATATTTGGCTAATCTTCTTTTATCAAGTAAAATTTGAATGTCTAATATAAATGATAAGCGTATAGCAAAAAATACAATGATATTGTATTTCCGTTTGGGAATTACGATGCTAGTTGCACTTTATACTTCGAGAATAGTATTAAGTGCATTGGGGATTGAAGATTATGGAATATATAATGTAGTTGGTGGAGTTATTGCTTTGTTCTCTTTCCTCAATGGTGCATTAGGAGCGGCCACATCACGATTTATTACATTTGAATTAGGACAAAATAATTTGAGTCGGCTTGTGGATATTTTTCGTTCGTCTTATACGGTTCATTTATTATTAGCAGTAATTGTAGTTATTTTAGCTGAAACTTTAGGATTATGGTTTGTTAATTATAAATTGGTTATACCCGAAAGTCGTATTTTTGCTGCTAATGTTATTTATCAATTTACAGTTTTAAGTTGTGCTATAACGATTATTCAAGTCCCTTTAAATGCTGAAATAATAGCACATGAAAAAATGGAGTTTTATGCCTATATTGGGCTAGTGGATGTTTTTTTGAGATTATTAATTGCTTTTATTTTATGTCAATTTGTAGGTAATAAACTTATTCTATATGGTACTTTACTATTAGGGGTTACTATAATTCTTTTTATTTGTTATTATATATATTGTAAGAAAAAGTTTGTGGAATGTAAGATGAGCATACTTTTGCATAAAAATATTTTGCTTGGAATGCTTAGTTATTCGGGCTGGAGTCTTTTAGGTAGTGCTGCGTATGTTTTGAAAGATCAGGGAGTAAATATGTTGCTTAATATTTTCTTTGGTCCAGTGATTAATGCAGCTCGCGGGATTGCTTATCAAGTAAATACTGCTATAAGTAGCTTTACACAAAATTTTACATTAGCCCTAAATCCACAAATAATAAAGTCCTATGCTACTGATGATTTAGAGCGTACTAAATCTTTATTATTCAGAGGGTCCAAATTTTCTTGTTACTTAATGCTATTTTTTTCTATACCAATTTTTGTTGAAACCCAATATGTGTTGACTGTTTGGCTAACTACAGTTCCAGAATATACAGTGATTTTTACACGTTTGGTAATTATAAATTCAATTTTAGAATCTTTTACGTATACTATAGGAACTACAGTGCAAGCTACAGGCAGGATAAAGTATTATCAAATTTTGGTTGGTGGAATTTTATTGTTGAATTTACCCGTCTCTTATCTCCTGTTGAATATAGGATATCCGCCATATATAACTCTAATAGTTTCCATTGTATTTACTTTACTTTCTTTACTTATTAGAGCTCTGGTGTTGAATACGCTAATTCATATTTCCGTTTTTGTCTATTTATTCAAGGTTGTTTTAATGACTCTAACTATTGGAAGTATTGGAATGTTACCATCTTTAGTGATCACATTATTAATGGATGAAGGTTTTTTGCGTTTATTAGTAGTCGTGAGTATGAGTTTTCTTTGCATTGGTATTTCTATTTGGTTTTTGGGTCTAGATTTGGAAGAAAAAAAACTTATTAAACCATTTGTTGTAAAACAGGTGCGTAGACTCGTGGCCAGTATAAGATTTTAAATTGCCTTATGTTTTTATATAATTGTTAGACTAATTATTTTTATAATATGTTATGGATAAGATAAAACGTTATATTGATTGTTATGTGCCTGTAACTGCTTGTACACTAAGATGTCATTATTGTTATATTACTCAGCATGGTTTATTTGCGAATAAGACTCCTAGATTTAAGTATTCACCAGATCAGGTTCGTAAGGCATTATCAATAGAAAGATTAGGAGGGATTTGTCTGATAAATTTTTGTGCTGCTGGTGAAACTTTGTTACATAAAGATATTTTAAGCTATATACGGGCTATTCTAGAGGAAGGGCATTATGTAATGATAGTTACTAATGCTACTGTTTCAAAGAGATTTGATGAAATTGCTGATTTTCCTTTTGAGTTATTAAAGCGTTTGTTTTTTAAATTTTCGTATCACTATATCGAACTGAAAAGTAAAGGTTTATTGGAGCGTTTTTTTGATAATGTAAAAAAAGTAAGGAGTATAGGCTGTTCTTTTACGCTAGAAGTAACTCCTTCTGACGAATTGATACCTTTGATTGAAGAAATGAATCAGAGGTCTTTAAAGGAGCTAGGTGCTATACCACATGTCACTATAGCTAGAGATGAAAGAGACCCTAAAAAACTTCCTATTTTAACTAAAATGTCTAGAATGGATTATATTAATGTGTGGAAAAAATTTAATTCATGTATTTTTGATTATAAAACAACTATCTATGAGGTGAAAAGGAGGGAATTTTGTTACGCTGGAGACTGGACCTTTCATTTTAACCTTGGAACAGGTGTTATGAGTCAGTGTTATAAGTCTTTGGTTAAAGAAGATATTTGCTATGATACTGATAAGCCGATTCATTTCTGTGCAATTGGTAATAATTGTCTTGAACATCATTGTTATAATGGACATTCATTTATTGTCTTAGGAGATATTCCGGAATTGTCTGCCCCGACGTATGCTGAACTAAGAAATCGTGTTTGTCTAAATGGTAGTGAGTGGCTAAATCCCGAAATGAAAGCATTTATGAGTTCTAAGCTTTTTGAATCTAATAAAGAATATACTATTGAACAGAAAAAAGCTATAAATAAGAAAATGAAGAAGATACGTATGAAAATCTCCTTAAAAGAAAAAGCTGTTAGTCTTTTTGAAACATTTAAAAAAAATAAAGATGAATTTTCAAGATAAAATAAAATCTTTACGTCGAACCATTGAAGAAACACTAGTTCCTTTAATATCAAAAAAATGCTTACTTTTAGATTTACCATATTATTCTAATGTGGGTGATATTTTGATTTGGGAAGGTACAAATGAATTTCTTAAAAAATGTAGTTGTACTTGTCTGTATAAATCTTCTTTGGAGCATTATAGGTCCTTTAAATGCTCTAATGATGTGACAATTCTTCTGCAAGGTGGAGGAAATTTTGGTGATATATGGAGGTTACATCAAGACTTTAGATTGAAAGTAATTTCTGAGTATCCTAATAATAGAATTATCATTTTGCCTCAAAGTGTTTTTTATGAAAATGAAAAAAAAATAAAAGAAGATGCTTCGTTTATGGCAAATCATAAAGATTTGTTTATTTGTGCTCGGGATGATAGATCATACAAAGTATTAAAAAAATATTTTTCTTTGAATAATATATTGTTACTTCCTGATATGGCTTTTTGTATTTCAGAAATGTATTTAAATCATTTAAGATCAATCGAAAATGATAAAATTTTGTTTTTAAAACGTATGGACAAGGAGCTGTGTTTGAGTAAGCAAATCATGTTTAAAGATAAATTAGAGGTAGATATACGTGACTGGCCTTGTATGGAGAGTATATCTAAAGTGGAATGGTTTTATTTTTGTCTTAATAGGCTTGATTTGAAGGTAGGACATTTACGCCAAGTTATAGATTGGTATATGTCTTTTATTTTTAAACCTTTTTTGATTCGAAAAGGAGTTAAGTTTGTAAGTTCATATAGGTATATTTATACTACTCGTTTACATGTTGCAATATTAGCTTTATTGTTGCATAAACCATTTGCTTTTTTAGATAATTCATATGGTAAGAATTCTGATTTTTATAAGACTTGGCTTTCTGATTTGCCAGAAATAGATTTTATGTAATATGAAAGTCTCAATAATTATCCCGCTATATAATGTTGCTCCTTACGTTGAAAAATGTTTGCTTTCTGTTTTTAAACAAACCTTTTCTAATATAGAGGTTATCCTTATTGATGATTGTGGGAGTGATGATACCATGAAAATTGTTAATCGTTTATTGAATGTTAATAAAAATGAATTAGATATCCATGTTATACAACATAATAGAAATAAGGGATTATCCGCAGCACGTAATACTGGTATAAAAGTAGCAACAGGAGATTATTTGTTCTTTTTGGATAGTGATGATATGTTATCTGAGGATTGTATAGAAAAAATGGCTTTTTTCGCAGAGAAAACTTGTGCAGATATAGTGATAGCTAATTATGATGAAATTTTGCCTAATAACAGTGTTTGTAATTCTGAATGTTTTTATTTGAAAGATCAATTACTTACTTCCAATTTAGATATACTGCGAGCTTTCTGTCAAAAAGATTTTTTTGTAATGGCGTGGAACAAATTGGTTCGTAGAGACTTTATAATTAATAATGGCTTGCTTTTCAAAGAAGGACTTATTCATGAGGATGAATTGTGGAGTTTTATGTTTGCTTTAAAAGCTAATTCTTGTGTGATACGAAGAGAATCTTTGTATTATTATAGAATTCGTCCAGGATCTATAACTCAGAGAGTTACATTGGAGCATGTTTTATCTTTAGTTGATATTTTAAGATTGATGGTAACAGCTTTCGCTAATATTGCTCCTCCAAATCTTTTGGAAAAAAAGCAGATTCTTTCTAATTATATTGAGAATTTTAAAATAATGATATTGACAAAATCTATGAGTAATAACAAATTGTTTTTTTATTCATATAATATTTCTAGAGAACTGAGTGCTTGTTTACCTAAAGACGGTAAAGTTAGGTTGCAAACATTTCATTATAAATTATCTCCTTTTTGGGGGGCTCAATATTTACGGACCTATTTGAGGCTTGCAAGGTTTTATAAAAGAATAAAATGAAACGTATCTTGATAATTCACCATGCAAAAGGCCTGAATGGAAGTTTAGTAGCTTTGTTGGGGCTTTTGAACAAACTTACTCCTTATTATCAAATACGTGTTTTATGTATATATGATAGTGAAGCCATTGATTATATAAGGGATTTGGGGGTAGATGTTGTTTATTGTAAACATTGGTTTTACAAGTATGTTTATAGAATATGTGAGCATACAGATGCTAAATATGTTACGTTATATTATGTTTTGATGTATATTTGGTCTTTTATTTTGTACTATGTTAATGCTTTACTTTTTGCTCCGTTATTGTTGAAGAAGTATACGGTGGATATTGATTTAGTATATTTAAATTCTGTGTTTTTATCAGATTGGGCCTTAGGAGCAAAACGGTTGAAGAAAAAAGTAATATTGCACGTTAGAGAACCATTTTCCCATGGTATTTGGGGGGTTAGATACTATCTTTTTAAATATATTATTAATCGATTTACAGATACCATTATTGCAATATCTAGGGATAATAGAGATAGAATTGGTTTATGTGAAAAAAGTTTTGTTGTTTATGATGATGTCGTTTGTAGTTCCAAAAGAACTTCTGGAACAATATCGTTAAATAAAGAATATAAGTATTTTTTGTTCTTGGGTGGACAAGCCCGAATTAAAGGATTTGAACAATTAGTATTAGCTCTACCATATTTAGCTAGTAATATTCGAATTATTTTTGCAGGTTATATTCCAATTAATAAAGTCGATACTAAGATTAAAAAAGCATTTAAAGTTATGTTAGATCCTTATTATTGGAGACTTGAGAAGTTGTATTTGATGCTGCGTACCTCTCCTAATGTATTACTAGTTGGTACTGTAGATAATGTATTAGGTTATCTGGATGAATGTCATGCATTAATATCTCCTTTTAGTAAACCGCATGCTTCTTTACCGATATTGGAAGCTTTTTATATTGGGAAACCTGTCATAGTATCAGATGTTTTAGGAATGAAAGAGTTCGTAGATTATCATACTGGTTGTTTTTTTAACAATGGTAATCCACGAGAATTGGCAATTCAGATTAACAAGTTGGCAGAGTTGTCTTGCGAGGAGATTGATCATAAATACAATAGTGCTTGTAAACAGCGGTTAAGTGATATATATTCTTCTTCTTTACCTGTTCATGAGATTATTAATAAAACATTTGAATGTTAAGTTCGTGATAATTGTTAAGAACTACATAGTGTTGGGACTCTTCTTTATTCTTTTATTTATTGCATATCCATATGTTTTTTGTCGTTTTATATCTTTACCTGACTTTAAATTAACATACTTGATTGCTTTTTTGTGCCTATTGTTCTTTTTTGCCCATAAAAAGATAAAAGCATTTCCAAAACAATTTTGGATAATGTGTTATTTACAGGGATTATGTTGGATTCTTTTTTGCTTTTATCATAATGACACTTCTTATTTAACCAGAGTATTTTATATGCTGTTAACGGTTATGATGCTACAATTCGTAGAGGTAGAAGTTGGATTATGTGCTTTAATAAAGAGTTATAACCGATGGATTTTATTTATGGCTTTAGGTGGTACAATTACTTTTTTTATTGTTTTCTTTATAGGAATAACCCCCTTTTCTATTTTTACAAACCAAGATGGAAGACCTGCATATTTTTTTGGTTTAACTTGTACAAATACTTATTTAGGGAATATAATTCGATATTCTGGCTTTTTTGATGAGCCTGGTGCGATGGCTAATTGGGGAGTTTTCGCTCTAATTTTTAATAAGCTCTTTTTTAATAATCGTAAATTTGAAACTTTATTGGTGATATGTCTTTGCTTTACTTTCTCTATGGCATTTTATATTCAAATCGTACTATATTATGTTCTGTATTATGGTGGTAATATTAGACGATTGTTTACTGTCTCTTTAATATTGATATTATTAGGATGTGTAACATTTCATTTGATAGATAAAGATAGTGATATCTATCAATTAACTTATGCACGTTTTGAGTTTGATCCGATGAATGGTGATATCAAAGGAAATTCCAGAAGTGAATTAACGGAAAAGGCTAAGGCACAATTTTTAAAAGCACCAATAATGGGAATAGGTGCGGAGGCACTTGGTAAAATTGAATATATGGATGATAATCCTTTTGAAACTTTGGCTAAAGATGGAGTAGTGGGTACTATTTTTATGTATCTTCCTCTTGTGTTTATATTGTATTATAGTAAAAGGGACCGAAATGTGTGGATTGCTATAATCATATTATCATTAGGATATTTGCAGAGGCCTTATCATATAGATTTGATACATCCTACAATGCTTTATACTTTGCTGCTACTAGTTCTTTATAATTGTTCTAAAACAAGCTATCGTAACTTAACTGTTAATTAATGCAACGGATAGATTTTATTGATATTGCTAAGGGGTTAGCTATTGTTTTGGTGGTGTTTGGTCATACTGGACTAAGAGGTTTTTTAAGTGATTGGATTTGGTCTTTTCATATGCCTCTTTTTTTCTTTGTTTCTGGTTTAGTTTTTGATCCCTCTAGATATAATACATTTTCTTTGTTTATAAAGAAGAGATTACAGACTCTGATAGTACCATATGTAATATTTTCTATTGTAATCTTTATTGGATTTTGGACGCTGAATTATAATCCATGTCTCCATTCGATAAAGGAATTGCTATGTGGTTGGGATGGAATTGCTTTATGGTTTGTGCCAGTACTATTTTTTGTTGAAATCTTGTTTTATGCATTGTGTAAAAATATAAGTAGTGTTTTTGTTTTATTGTTATTGTTGTTGTTTGGATCTATAGTTGGATATTTTCTTAATGAATATAATGTTCGCTTTTATTATAAATTAGAAACTGTATTATCTGCATTATTTATTTATGGTATAGGGTACTGCTCTCGGTTTTATATATTAAATAAATTTAGATTTAGCGAGAAATGTAATTTGTTGGTTTCTTTTTGCTTTTTTCTTCTATTAAATGTGATTGTTGTATTGATTAATCATCCAAGATTGGATATGGCATGGAATCAAGTTGGGAGTTATTTACCTGGGTATATAGGGGCTTTTAGCGGAATCTGTTGGATGTTTTGTTTTTCACGTATAATTGATTTGTCGACTTTAAAGTTGAAGAATGTGATCGTATATCTAGGCAAAAATACTTTTATAATTTTAGCTTTTCACCAATTTTTGTCTGCATTAATTCGGAAATGTTTGGAAGGACTTCCTATGTCATCTTATTTAAATTCATTATTACGCCAAATAATTCTTTGGTTATTACTAATATTTTTTATCTCTTTTATTAATAGATATTTCTCTTGTATCTTAGGAAGGAAACTCCCTGCTAAATACTAATGTATCTTGCTAATTTTAATATGGCCACTTTTGTATGTAGTATTATTCCTCAGAAAATAGTAAGTCAAAACAATGTTTCCCAAGCTTCAATATTGTTTTGTAAGAAGATTGTAGATTTTAATTATTTTCAGAAAGTAATTTCTCTTGTTCCTGTTACTGTGCCAAAAAACATTCAAAAAGTCCAAGAAGATAAAGTTGTTTATATTCAATCTCGTATTTTTAAGCATATTTTATGGGGACGCTATTTAAATGTATTTATTGAAACGCTTCTTGCTGCGAGATGTTGTATTTCGGAAAAGAATATATGGTTTTATAACTTGAATAATCAAAATATTTTGCTATATATCTTACTTCGTTATTTTATGAGAAAAAAAGTATTTGTTTTATTAGCAGATTTTACTCCTCCAAAATATTTTTTTTCTCTATCTACTTTTATGCAATATATGATTAAGCAGTCTTATGGTATCCTTTCCTTATCAGAACGAACTAATATTAGACATGTGAATTTTGTCTCTCTTCCAGGTATTGTTACTTCAATTCCTGATATAAATGTTAATAATGTACATTTAATAGATAAATCAACTTTCCTTTTCTCTGGATATTTAGGGGAAGTTACTGGTATTGAACTAGCATTAAAATATTTTTCTAAACATCCTCAGTTTCTTTTATATGTTACTGGTCGAGGAAATTTGGAGAGGGAAGTTCAGAAGTATGCAAGTATGTATCATAATATTGTATATTTAGGTTTTTTGGAATATGACGATTATATTAATTGGTTGTCTAAAATTGATTTTTGTTTGAATTTCCGTAATCCGCTATTGTCGGAAAATAGTAATAATTTTCCTTCAAAAATATTAGAGTATTTTACTTATGGTAAGATTGTGATTTCTACAATTATGTATCCCGAACTAGAGGGCTTGAATTACTTTTATATTTCATATTCAGAAGATGATTTTAATAGGCTTATGGGCGAAATAGAATCACTCTCATATGATAAATTAGTTCGTTATACAAACCATGCAAAAACTCTTGAATTACGATTCTCCAAGAGAGCATGGAAAAATGCATTTCAAAAAATTGAAAATTTTTATTGTTGAAAAATATTATGGAATTAGATGACGATTTACGTCAACTTAAAGTGATAAGTGTAATCCGTTTCCCTTTAATAATTGGTGTTGTTTTTATACATGCTCATTTTACGGAAGTAGATGGAATAAGCATATATCAGACGAGTCTATATCCTAGCTATACATTTGTTTCTATGCTGTTGTCTGACGTTTTGGCGCGGATAGCAGTTCCTTTCTTTTTTTTTATTTCAGGTTTTCTTTTTTTTTATAAAACTAATTTTTCTTTTAACGTGTTCAAGTCTAAATTATCGAAAAGAATTAAAACTCTATTGGTTCCATATCTTTTTTGGAATTTAATAGTTTTGTTGTTCTATTTTTTCTGTCAATACTTTTTTTCTTTATATATATCGAATACTACAAAAATGATAAGTGATTTTAGTTGGATTGATTTCCTTGCTTCTTTTTGGAATATTCATAAAGATTCGAATAGCGAATATCCTATTTGTTTTCAATTGTGGTTTATTCGAGATTTAATAGTAACTATTATATTCACTCCTCTCATTTATTTTTTTGTTAAATATATTTTTAAAATAGGAATAGTCTTGATTGGATTATGCTGGTTCTTTGATTATAAAATTCCAATTTGTGGATTAAATATTGCTGCTATGTTTTTCTTTTCTCTTGGTGCTTATTTTTCAATTCATAAACAGAGTTTTGTAAAAGTAGTAGAATCTAGGTTTATAGGCCTTAGTCTTTTATATTTATTCCTTATTTGTTTGGCTATTTATCTTGGACAAACTACTTATTATGGCTATGTACAAAGATTAACTATTTTAGTTGGAATTTTTTTTCTTCTTACTCTTTTGGTAAGATTGTTACCGGAAATGAAAAAACAAACAGAAAGTTTTTTTGCAGGGGCCGCTTTTTTTATTTATGCTTTTCATGCTATTCCTTTATCTATTGCAATTAAGTATCTTTTAAGTATATGTCCTAAATATGATTTGGTAATTTTAATTCTGTATTTCTTGTGTCCTTTCATTGTTATTGTAGTAGGGCTAGTAATTTATTATCTTATTTATAAAAAAATTCCTCAATTATTATTTCTTGTTTCTGGAGGAAGATAATCAATATTAAATATAACTATCTTTTTAAATTCTCAAATATGATTTTTTATGATTCTGTCTATGTAACTAATATTCCATCATTTTATAAATTGAATCTGTATAATAGAATTGCTAAAAGAAAAGGCATATTCGTCATTTTTACAGGAGAAATAAATGAGGTAAGAAATGATGATTTTTTTAGAGGAGATTTTAATTTTGACTTTATTAATCTATCTGGTAAACAAGTCTATTGTAAAATATGGATTGTTACGCATATTTTAAGGAAGTGCAATTATGGTGAGTTAGTGTTAGGAGGCTGGGATTCTATTATTATGTGGTGGTTGTTATTTGTTTCTCCTAGATCTAAAAATTCTTTAATTGTAGAATCGAGCTATTTAGAATCTAATATTGTTGGAATAAAATGTTTCCTAAAGAAACTCTTTTTACAACGTATTTCAAAGGCTTATGTTCCAGGTAAATCTAATCGTAAATTATTGGAAATATTGAATTTTAGAAGACGAATTATTGAGACACGCGGTGTCGGAATTTTTAATATTATACCTCAGCCATTGTATACAAGAAAAGAAAAAATAAATAAATTTTTATATGTAGGGCGCTTGTCTCCTGAGAAAAATGTAGAAATGTTGGTCATAGTTTTTAATAAACGACCTGATTTGATATTAAATATTGTAGGTTTTGGGCCTTCTGAAGAAGTATTAAAGAGGTTGGCAAAAAAGAATATAGTTTTCCATGGTCCAATAAATAATGAAGATCTACCAAATATATATCAATCGAATGATGTTTTTATTCTTCCATCTTTATCAGAAACTTGGGGATTGGTAGTAGAAGAAGCACTAAATAATGGGTTACCAGTAATTGTTAGTAATAAAGTGGGTTGTGCAGAAGAAATTGTGAATGAAAATAATGGAATTGTGTTCTCATTAGACTCAGATACTGGATTGCTTAATGCTATAGACCATATAAGAGATGTATCATATTATAATTCGTTAAGATGTTATATTGCCTCTTATAATTTTAATTCTATTGCAGAAAATCAAGTCACTTGTTATTTATAATATGCCTATTTTATTTCAGATAAATGTAGTAGCTAATTCAGGTTCTACTGGACGTATAGTAGAAGGAATTGCTGAAAAAGTTATGGAGTCAGGATGGGAATGTTACACTGCTTTTGGGCGTTGGGCAAATGTCAGTAAAACCCATTTATATAGAATTGGCAATATTTGGGAAATATATTCTCACTATCTTCAATCTCGCCTATTAGATTCACATGGTTTAGGATCTAAAAATGCTACACGGGCATTAATCGCTCAGATAGATATAATAAAGCCTGATTTGATACATTTGCACAATTTGCACGGCTATTATATAAATTATCCTATTCTGTTTAATTTTTTGTCAAAATTAAACATTCCAATTGTTTGGACATTGCATGATTGTTGGGCATATACTGGTCATTGTGTTCATTATACAAGTGTAAATTGTTCAAAATGGAAAGTCGAATGCTTTAATTGTCCTAATTTATTGGATTATCCGAGTTCTTTATTTTGTGATAATTCAAATAGAAATTTTAATTTAAAAAAAGATGCTTTCAATTCTATTGAGAAACTTACAATTGTTACTGTTTCAAAATGGTTAGCTGGTGAAGTGAAGCAATCATTTTTAAAAAAATATCCAGTACGGGTGATTCATAATGGAGTAGATGTTGTGACTTTTGCTCCTGTTCAGACCCAAATTAAATTGAAATATGGGATAAAAGATAAATTTGTCATTTTAGGTGTGGCAACTGTGTGGAATCAGCGTAAAGGATTGGCTGATTTTATAGAATTATCTAAGTATCTTTTGTATGATGAAATAATTTTATTAGTCGGTTTAAATAGCAGACAGATAGCCGATTTACCAGATAATATTATAGGAATAAAAAATACTGAGAATATGCATGAACTTGTAGAGTTATATTCTTGTGCAGATTTATTTGTAAACTTTTCGGTAGAAGAAACTTTTGGATTAACTACTGCCGAAAGTTTAGCTTGTGGGACACCTGTATTAGTCTATAATTCTACTGCTTGTTCTGAGATTGTTACTAAAGAGATTGGGTTCATTATTGCTCCACATGATATCAAAGAGGCTTCTGAGGTGGTAAAACGTATTAAAACTATAGGAAAAAAAAATTATACTGCAGCTTGTCGTTCGTATGCTTTCAAGAATTTTAAGAAAGAGGAAAAGTATAAAGAATATGTAGATTTATATAATGAACTTTTATAGGCAATGATAATTTCTATTATTACTGTTACATTTAATAGCAGTAAAACCCTTCGTGATACAATTCGCTCTGTTTTATCCCAATCTTTTTTGGACATAGAGTATATAATAGTTGATGGCTTATCTAATGATAAAACTGTTGATATTATAAAAGAATATGAACCTTTATTTCAAGGACGTTTGAAATGGATTAGTGAAACGGATAATGGACTATATGATGCTATGAATAAAGGTATTCGAATGGCGACAGGGGATATTGTTGGCATTATTAATTCGGATGATTTTTATCACAGAGAAGATATTATAGAAAAGGTTGTGGAAGTATTCAAAACAAGTACAGTACAGGCCGTTTATGGTGATGTGCGTTTTGTTAGATCCAATAATTTAGATAAAACAGTTCGATATTATTCTTCTAAATATTTTTTTTCTAGCTTATTTCGATATGGATTTATGCCAGCACATCCGACTTTTTTTACTTATCGACATTATTTTAAAGAATTTGGTTTTTATAAGACAGATTATAAAATTGCAGCAGATTATGAATTACTAATTCGCTTTCTATATATACATCATTTAAAAAGTAGATATTTAGCATTGGATTTTATGAAAATGCGTATGGGGGGGGCAAGTACAGCTTCGGTGAAAAGTAATATGTTACTTAATAAAGAAATAGTAAGGGCGTGCAAAGAAAATGGTATTTGGACTTGTCGGGGAATGATTTTTTTGAAATATATTATAAAAATATTTGGTTTTATTTTTACGAGGAATAAATAAAGATATGAATGTACTTATAACTGGTATACATGGGTTTATTGGTTCTAATTTAGTTGTATTTTTAGAAAAGTATTATACTCTTTATGGATTAGATGTTATTTCATCAGATAAAAAAGGAGTTCTACAGATCTTTTCTTGGAAAGATATCGAACCCACATCTTTTCCTTTTCAAACTCTTCCCCAATTCGATGCCATTATTCATCTTGCCGGAAAGGCCCATGATACGAAAAACCAATCAGCCGCTCAGTCCTATTTTGACATCAATACCGGTCTGACTCAAAAGATATTCGACTTCTTTTTGGAGTCTTCTGCCAAGAAATTCATTTTCTTTAGTTCGGTGAAAGCTGCTGCCGATAGTGTAGTAGGAGACGTGCTTACTGAGGACGTGATTCCTACTCCGGTTGGTCCTTATGGGGAGAGTAAGATTAAGGCGGAAGAATATATAAAAAATCATTTTATGTTTCCAACTGCTTCTATTAGTGAAGATCGGTCTTTGCGGTTGGAGAAAGAGAAGGGGAGGATACCCAAGAATAAACAGGTGTATATTCTTCGTCCCTGCATGATTCACGGACCGGGAAATAAAGGGAATCTGAATTTATTATATAATGTAGTGAAAAAAGGAATCCCTTGGCCTCTTGGCGATTTTGATAATCGTCGTTCGTTTACTTCAATCGATAACCTTTGTTATGTGATTGAGGGGCTTTTGAATCAGGATGTGCCTACGGGCATCTACCATATGGGAGATGATGAAGCTCTTTCAACGAATGAACTGATTGGCATCATGTGTGAAGCAATGGGAAAAAAAACGCATATCTGGAAGATGAACAAAAGGGTTATGGAAGGATGTGCCGGCCTGGGTACTTTGATGCATTTACCTTTGAATACGGAAAGACTTCGTAAACTGACGGAAAATTATGTGGTAAGCAACGCTAAGATCAAGGCCGCTTTGGGCATTGATAAATTACCTGTAACGGCTAAAGAAGGATTGATGAAGACCATTCGTTCATTTGAAGAAACTAAATAACTTATGTACTATCTAATAATCTTAGTTCTGCTATTCCTGGCAGAACTTTTTTATTTCCGTATTGCGGATAAGTGTAACATTATCGATAAGCCTAACGAACGTAGTTCACATACCCGGATTACACTGCGTGGTGGAGGGATCATCTTTTATTTTGGGGCGTTGGCTTATTTTCTCACAAACCACTTTGAATATCCATGGTTTATGCTGGCTTTGAGTCTGATAACCTTTATCAGTTTTATAGATGACATCCGTTCTACTTCGCAAGGACTTCGTCTGGTCTTTCATTTTACGGCAATGGCTTTGATGTTTTATCAATGGGGGCTGTTTAGCTTGCCTTGGTGGACGATCCTTGTTGCCCTGATCATTTGTACTGGGATTATCAATGCTTACAACTTTATGGATGGCATTAATGGCATAACAGGCGGATATTCATTGATCATTCTGATAGCATTGGCCTACATAAATAGGATATATGTCCCATTTGTTGAACCGGACCTTATTTATACTATGCTTTGCGCAGTATTGGTCTTTAATTTTTTTAATTTCCGCAAACGAGCGAGATGTTTTGCCGGTGATGTCGGTTCGGTCAGTATAGCTTTTGTAATCCTGTTCCTGATCGGAAGTTTAATTATCAAAACAGAGAATTTTGGCTGGCTTATATTGCTTGCTGTATATGGAGTAGATAGTGTGTTGACGATCGTTCATCGATTGATGCTTCACGAAAATATTGGTTTGCCTCACCGGAAACATTTATATCAGATAATGGCTAATGAACTGGGAATACCGCACGTAGTAGTATCGTTGGTGTATATGATTGCGCAAATTATAATTATCATCGGATATTTATATTTCCAAAATTATGGTTATTGGTATTTATTGGGCTGTATCCTCTTGCTGAGTGGAATATATATTGTTTTTATGCACAAATATTTTCACTTGCATCTTTTATCTAAAAGATAATTATTGTATCTGTAATAATTTTAGTTATGACCGTTATTAATTCCTTCTAAAAACTATAACTAGCTTTTGGGGGTTCTATAAGCAAAAAAATAAGGATGCATTAATGCATCCTTATTTTTTTGCTTCGTTTATGGTGTCTTTTATATACGATATATCCCGAAATGAGGATTAACGTTAGCAGAAGTCCGGAAATAAAAACGAATAGATCTGAAAAAACACCTAAGAACGGAGAATAACAACGACCGACATGAAGTTCCAAACAGAAATTCCATAACGACATGGGTTGCTGTTTTATAAGGTCCGGCATTGCCGGTAATACTAAATTGTTCTCTTTATTGCGTGCTCCGTTGTCGTATTCGAAGATTACTTCACGGGTAACTAAATCGTCAGTAAATCCGTTGACGAGACTGCCGCCGAGTGGTCGTCCGTGAACGGCTGCAGGAGGTTGTCCCGTATAATAATCGAGGACGGTGCCGGTGGAAGGATTCCAGACGAAGAGGCCACTGAAAGATCCGATCAGCCATTCGTCCGGACTTTGGAGATGAAATACATTTACTCCCATAGGGCTTACCGGTGGAGTTTGTTTTAACTTAACTGGTGGAAGTTGTAAATCGTTTATCCGGTAGAATCCCATTGACGAAGATAACAGCCAGACATTCCGGGATGCGTCCCAACGAATACTGCGAAGCTTGTCGTGCCAGGGATTATCCGAATCGAGTGTACTCCCAGGGACAGGCCGGGTATTGACCAGAACAAAAGGTATCATTAATGGAGGGCGCAGACACATGCCTGTGACAGATAGCAATAGGGTCAGTCCGATCAACCATGTACCCAATTTATTGTGCCAGTTCAGTGAAGTTTTCAGAGCCTTTGCCTGTGTCTTGACAGGAAGTCTTTTTCTGTGTCTCCGGCGAATGAATGGGGGAAGAAGGGTGTATATGATTCCTGTAGCACTGAGAACGATTAATACTACTCCCAGAAAATCGACTGCCAGTTTGCCAGGGGTACCGAATAACTCTCCGCTATGCAGTAGCCAGATGGTCCGGAACAAAGAGGTATTGGGTGAATAGTTTTCCGGTGTTTTCAATTCTGTTTTCCGGAATTCGTCATAAGGAGAAACACCCGTATAAAGATAAGAGCGTGTCAATATGACTAAGGTATCCCCACGTTGAGTGATATCTGAGATTCGTTCGTCATTGCCGGCTATCGGATATTCTTTCCAACTGTCATGGTTCAGGAGATAGATAGAATATAATCCGGCACACCAGATATCGTTATTGGCTACACGGACGATATTACTTATTTTACGATTGTCGATTCCTTCGGCCAGACCTCGGTTGAAATCGGCAAATGTAGCAAAGCGGGAGTCTGTTTTCCAGACTCCTGCATTACCATATGCCAGAATTTTCCCATCGGGTAGGCGTAGTGTTCCCTTTATGATTCCATTATTCCAATTTTTGTAGTGATAGCTTTCCGGCATCCAGTTTCTGCTGACTTCAGCTTTTGAAAAGAGTGTACGATGATTGAGTACAATACCGGAAAAGCAGAACATCAGGATAAAAAAGCTAAAGAATAAACCTACCCATTTATGGTATTTCTTCCAGAAATTTTTCATTAGAGATTTTTGCTTAGTTTAAATTTGTACTGCCATCCGGCTGAATGGCATATTCAAATGAATAAATACCGCTTTTGCCTTCGTCATCATAAAAACTCTTGGCTTTCAACTTGGCATATTTCCCACTGGCTGTGCGAACGATAAATACGTAATCGCTTGGGGTGTAAGTGGGAGGAGGGCCGGCAAAAGTGATTGCTTTACAGAGAACCTCATTAGCGGTGGACTCCATGGTAGGAGGAGGGAAACCTGTGCCGGGAGCAGTGATGGTATAGGCTGCGTCGACAGTAAATGTTCCCTGCGGAACTGTCGTACAGGCTGCCAAATCTTTAATGTTAGTGAGTAATGCTCCACCTTTTCCTTTGCCGGATGCACCGCTGTTGGTGCGCACATTGTAACGATTGAATGCGATGTCCCAGTCTGTATTTTCGGCATGGGATTCTTCACTGACGCTTACTTCTTTTCCTTTTTCAAGTGAATAATAGATCCAGTCGTTTCCGTATGCTGTTTTCCGACTCAGGCTTACTTGTTTTACCGGCAACGCGTTTTCTCCTTGTGAAGGGTTGTCGGGACTATTGTTGTCTGAGCAAGCGGTGATGATAAACGCTGAAAGTACGCCAAATAATAGAATGGCGAATCTGAATTTGTTTTTGTTGTTCATTATTGTTTTAGTTTAATTAAAGTGTATAATTACATGCGATAAAATAGTTTCTTCCCGGTGAAGTGGAAGTATTGAAAGTCACTCGATCTGAAGTATAATCGAACAAATTGGTTATTCCTGCTGTGATTCTCAGATTCTGCATGATATATTGAGATACTGTCAGATCCCAAAGACAATAAGGGTTTACTTTAGCCTGATAGTAGGCTTCTACCTTCTTTCCGTCTATTTCCAGTTCATCCAACACATCGAATTTCTTTTTCCCCATAATATTGCCGGACAGGTTGACAACGGTGACATAGCGTGGGATGCGTGTGTTATACTCAGCACGAATATTACCGGAATGTGGACTGGAAGAGCTCAACCGGACTCCATCCGCATCTTTGCTTGTGTACAGATAATTGTATGCTCCATGCACATTGATATGTCTGTTTATTTGTATTTTGCACATGGTCTCTACTCCTGCCAGGCGACTTTTTCCTATATTGACATAATGGAGTTCCGTTTGGTCATTGCTCCACATTCCTTCTATTTTGTTTCGGAACCAGTTGCTATAAACGTTGGCATTGATATTGATCCAACTGTTCACATATTCTCCCGAAAGAGAGATATAATTGTTGGTTTCGGGTTTCAGTTTACTGTTGCCATATATCCAGAACATGCCCAGATGGTCCCAGTTCATGTACAACTCTTTAATGCTGGGTGAACGGTAGCCGCGTGCATAGTTAAAGCGGACAGTGAATGGAAAGATCTTATACATCACGGAAGCTTTGGGAGTGAGGTTGGTACCGTATTTCTCGTGATAGTCGCAGCGGAGTCCCGCTATTACGGAGAATTGCTTGTTGATGCTCCAGTCATCCTGGAGGAAGGCGGTGGCATACCATTGGCTTTTGTTTTCTTTCACACCGGTTTCAAATTTATCACTGAATAATGATTCTCTGTAATATTCCAATCCTCCCGTAATGGTCTGTTTATCGAGCGCCGTAGTGCTATATATGATACGGGGCTGGATAATATTGTTTTTATATTCGAGACGACGACCGCTCTTCAGTTCGTATTTATCATATCGGTTGTAGTGATCGGTATGAACAGAGGCTACCAAAGAGGATTTGTCGGAAATCGTGTAATCTATGCTTCCGCCATAGGTATAGTCCTCTGATTTCTCGAATATATTATCTGCTTGAAAATCATATTTGTTCAGCATATAATAGCTTCCCTTTAACTGGACTTTGAGCCGTTTGCTGAAACGATAGTCCATTTTATGGGCTACTTGTACGTCTTCGTATCCCGATATACTGGTCGGGGTTTTACTGAGTTCTTCGGTAATTGTGGTGTTATAGGCCGGAAAATATTTCACGAGAGGTTTTTTATCGAATAATTGGTATCCATCGAAACTTTTGTAAAGTACGTCGGTGTTCATGGTGAACTTGCCCAGGTTCAATCCAAGAGACAGATTGGTGTTCAGATTGGGTTTATCCAGATGAATCCGATATTTGTATTGCGAATGATCTTTGGGAGTATCTTTATAGTTTTGCTGGTTTCTTCCTGCATAGCGTATGCCTGCGGAAGCCTCGAATTTCTTTTTGGCTTTACGCGTAATGATGTTGATAACTCCGCCCATCGCTTGAGAACCATAGAGGGCCGAAGAAGCTCCTTTGACTATTTCGATATGGTCGATATTATAAAGATTGATTCGCGAATAGTCGATGTTGCCACCGTTTTCGCCCGCTATACGTTCGCCGTCTATCAGGAAAAGGATGTGTTTGGAACCTAATCCCTGTATATCGATGCTGGTTCCATAGCCAACCTCCTGAAAGTTAAGTCCGGGAACCTCTTGAGTCAGAAGGTCCTGAATGTTACCGGTTCCTCTTTCTTCTATTTGCTTAGAGGTGATTATCTGAGTGATGACCGGTGTGTTCTTAATCTTCTTTTCTGTTCGGGTTGCCGTAACCACAATTTGTTCAAGATTGAAAGGATCATCGTTCATATAAGAGACTGTGTCCTGTTCTTGCCGTACATTCTGTGCTGCTAAAGGAAGTGTTCCTATAAGAGTAAGTAGTAATGCTAATTTTACTTTCATCATAATCTTTGTTTTTGAGACAGCAAAGATAGAGGGTCCTTAAAGAGTGTGAAATACCCAAAAGTAGGTAAAAGACGGATGCCGGTTGGTACTAATTCCATTAAAATTATTAGTTCAACTTCCGAATGGCTTTTCACACCTTGCATATCGGAGGGATTCTGTGACTTCTCTTAAAGAATTTGCAGGAGATGGTGTAAGGAGTGGAATAAAAATCGTATTTTTGCAACCAACTTTTTTAAAATAACCGGTTATGGATACCATTCAGATAAAAGATAAACTATTCACTGTTTCTATCAGGGAACAAGAGATTCAGAAAGAAGTGATTCGCGTGGCGAACGAAATTAATCGTGATTTGGCAGGTAAGAACCCGTTGTTCCTCAGTGTGTTGAATGGCTCGTTTATGTTTACTGCCGACTTGCTGAAACACATTACGATCCCTTGCGAGATCTCTTTTGTGAAGCTGGCTTCTTATCAGGGAGTATCATCTACCGGTTCCATTAAAGAAGTGATCGGTATTAATGAAGACATAGCGGGACGTACGATCGTTATTGTAGAAGATATTGTGGATACGGGACTGACTATGCAGCGTCTGCTGGAAACATTGGGAACACGCGGGCCAAAAGAAATTCATATTGCTTCGTTGCTGGTGAAACCGGATAAACTGAAGGTGGACTTGAATATTGAATATGTGGCAATGAATATTCCCAATGATTTCATTGTAGGATATGGTCTCGATTATGATGGTTTCGGCCGTAACTATCCGGATATTTATACAGTTGTAGACTAACATAAAATAATAGGTATACCAGTAATGGTAAAATGTAGAATTATAAATTAACAAGATGCTGAACATTGTAATTTTCGGTGCTCCCGGTTCAGGAAAGGGAACACAAAGCGAACGTATTGTTGAGAAATACGGAATTAATCACATTTCAACAGGAGATGTATTGCGTGCAGAAATTAAAAACGGCACAGAACTGGGTAAAACAGCTAAAGGCTACATTGATCAGGGACAGTTGATTCCGGATGAATTGATGGTAGACATTCTGGCAAGTGTGTTTGATAGTTTCAAAGATAGCAAAGGGGTTATTTTTGACGGTTTCCCAAGAACTATTCCACAGGCTGAGGCGTTGAAAGTGATGTTGAAAGAACGTGGTCAGGACATCTCTGTGATGTTGGATCTGGATGTTCCGGAAGAAGAACTGATGACTCGTCTGATTAAACGTGGTAAGGAATCGGGCCGTGCAGATGATAATGAAGAGACCATCAAAAAACGTTTGGTTGTATATAATACACAGACTTCACCGTTGAAAGAATATTATAAAGGCGAAGGCAAATACCAGCATATCAATGGTCTTGGAACCATGGAAGGTATCTTCGAAGATATTTGTAAAGCGGTAGATACATTATAATTATAAAATATGTGTGCTGATATGCTCCATGCGCTATTTATAGCCAATGGACATATTGGCACATGATTACATCGAAAAAATAATTGGTTATGGCTGAATCGAATTTTGTTGATTACGTAAAGATATACTGCCGCTCGGGTAAAGGCGGAAGAGGCTCTACGCACATGAGGCGAGAAAAATATACTCCTAACGGTGGACCTGATGGAGGAGATGGCGGAAGAGGAGGCCATGTTATCCTGCGTGGTAACCGGAATTACTGGACATTGCTTCACTTGAGATATGATCGTCATGCAATGGCTGGTCATGGGGAGTCGGGCAGTAAGAACCGTAGTTTCGGTAAAGACGGAGCGGATAAGATTATTGAAGTTCCCTGTGGTACGGTGGTTTACAATGCCGAAACAGGTGAATATGTATGTGATGTAACAGAACACGGACAAGAGGTCATTCTCTTAAAAGGCGGACGTGGCGGATTGGGAAACTGGCACTTCAAGACGGCTACCCGTCAGGCTCCCCGTTTTGCCCAGCCGGGCGAACCGATGCAGGAGATGACTGTAATCCTTGAATTGAAATTGCTGGCTGATGTAGGTCTGGTAGGTTTCCCAAATGCAGGTAAGTCTACCTTGTTATCTGCTATTTCTGCTGCAAAACCAAAGATTGCCGATTATCCGTTTACAACATTGGAGCCTAACCTGGGTATTGTATCTTATCGTGACGGACAGTCGTTTGTAATGGCTGATATTCCGGGAATTATCGAAGGTGCCAGTGAAGGTAAGGGATTGGGATTGCGTTTCTTGCGTCACATTGAGCGCAACTCTTTGTTACTTTTCATGATACCGGCGGATAGCGATGATATCCGTAAAGATTATGAAGTGCTGCTAAACGAACTGAAAACATTTAATCCTGAAATGCTGGATAAACAACGGGTACTTGCCATCACTAAGAGTGATATGCTGGATCAGGAGTTGATGGATGAAATAGAACCGACATTGCCGGAGGGAATTCCTCATGTATTCATTTCATCTGTATCCGGTTTGGGCATTTCGGTGCTGAAGGACATTTTATGGACGGAGTTGAATAAGGAAAGCAATAAAATAGAAGCTATTGTGCATCGTCCGAAGGATGTCAGCCGATTGCAGCAGGAACTCAAAGATATGGGTGAGGATGAAGAACTCGACTATGAATATGAGGATGATGGTGAAGAGGACGATTTGGATTACGAATACGAAGAAGAGGATTGGGAAGATAAATGATTTCACTCACTGACGATAGAAAAATGTTGGGGTATGGGCTGTTGGGCGCATACCCCAACATTTCTCATTTTGTAACGACCCGTCACGGCGGTTATAGTGAGGGGGCGTATGCTTCTTTTAATTGTTCACCTTTTTCGGGAGATGAACTTGAAAGGGTAGAGAAGAATCAGACGTTGTTGTTTCAATCACTATCGCAAGCTCCTAGGCATTTGATTATTCCTTTTCAGACACACGGAACGAAAATACTTCCGGTCGATGAAAAATTTCTTGGAGCTTCTGGGCAGCAGCAACAGGAAATGCTAAACGGGATTGATGCGTTGATTACCACTGAGCCGGGATGCTGCATTTGTATTTCCACGGCAGACTGTATTCCGGTATTGTTGTATGATAGAGTACATCATGCTGTAGCGGCTGTGCATGCCGGGTGGAGGGGGACAGTGGAGTATATTGTTGGACATACGCTTGAGAAGATGCGGGCTGTTTTTGGAACGGAAGGACAAGATGTAATCGCATGTATCGGTCCGGGTATCTCTCTGCAATCATTCGAGGTGGGGGATGAAGTTTATGAAGCTTTTCGTTTGAATGGTTTTGATATGTCGCGTATCTCTTTCAGGCATTCGGTTACACATAAGTACCATATTGACTTATGGGAAGCCAACCGGCAACAGCTTTTGGATTTTGGAGTACCGGGAGTACAAATTGAAATAGCGGATATTTGTACTTACATCCGGCATGAGGATTTCTTTTCAGCGCGAAGATTGGGCATAAAGTCCGGACGTATTTTGTCGGGCATTATGATAAATAGCTGATAGATAAAATTTTGATTTATTATGTATACCATTATTGTATCGAAAGAGTTAAAAGAAGCATGTCCTGTTTTTGCAGGGGCTGCTATATATGCTGAAGTGAAAAACACTTCTTATTGTGAAGGGCTTTGGGAGGAGATTCAATCTTTCACAGAAATGCTCACTGCAACAACCCGGTTGGAAGATATTAAGAAACAACCTGTGATAGCTGCCACACGTGAAGCCTACAAACGCTGCGGGAAAGATCCCGGGAGATATCGGCCGTCGGCCGAAGCGTTACGTCGCAGATTGATGCGGGGGATTGCTTTGTATCAGATTGATACTTTGGTCGATTTGATTAATCTGGTTTCTCTCCGGACCGGACATTCGATAGGTGGTTTTGATGCTGATAAGATAGCGGGCACTGGTCTGGAACTGGGGATCGGTAAGATCAATGAGCCTTTCGAAGGGATCGGGCGTGGTGTGCTGAATATCGAAGGGCTGCCGGTGTACCGGGATGCTGTGGGGGGAATAGGGACTCCGACCAGTGATAACGAACGGACAAAGATGGGGCTGGAAACAACACATATATTGGCTATCGTTAATGGCTATAATGGTAAAGAAGGACTGCAGGAAGCTGCCGAAATGATACAAACTTTATTGAAAAAATACGCTGACTCGGACGGAGGAACAATTACTTACTTTGAATAACGAATATCCCCATGAAAAACATATTCACTTTACTGATTTTATCCGTATGCTTTTTGTGTGCCAACATATCGGGCAGGGCACAGAACAAATTTTCGGATATGGAGGTCAATCATGTCCGGGTGGCTACACCGGGACTTTTTTCCAAGGAGAATTGTGTCATGCTGGATCTGAAGTCCCTGTCACGGAATTACTCTTTCCCTTTGCTGGGAGGCAAAGTCATTTCGGGCTATGGAACACGTGGAGGCCATAGCGGTGACGACATAAAAACTTGTGCCCGCGATACGATTCGTGCAGCTTTTGACGGGGTGGTACGTATGGCTAAACCTTATGGTGCGTATGGCAATGTGATTGTGATACGACATCCCAATGGGCTGGAGACGGTATACAGTCATAATGTGAAGAATCTGGTAAAGAGTGGGGATGTGGTGAAAGCCGGAATGGCTATTGGCTTGACCGGACGTACCGGACGGGCTACTACCGAGCATCTGCATTTTGAGACGCGGATTAACGGACAACACTTTAATCCCGGTCTTATTTTTGATATGAAGAAGGGAACCTTGCGTACTGATTATTTGCAATGTACGAAGAAAGGTAAGGGAATTGTTGTTAAAGCTTTGAAAAGCGAAAAAGTCCTTCCTAAATATAAAACTCTTTCGCCTTTCCTATATGAGCTGCCCGGGATTAAAAAACCGGTATGGAATATACCAGCCCTAGCGAGATCCGCTGCGTATTCGGGTCTATAGCATCTAAATTGCGGGCGGGTTTCAATAGTTTATTTCGTTTGTATTGATAGTGCAAGAAGATCAATAGTTCGCTGTTCCTCATTGGATAGTATTCCACACAAACTTGTCCGCACCATGTCCGGCGATAGGTACCTTTTTCAAAGATACCGTTAGCTTTATAAATTTTTCCGGATTCGTAAATACCTTTCAGGTAAGCATTCCAATTAGGGTGGAAGCGGTAGTCTACATTGGCAATCGTGGTGAAATACTCGGTATGTTGGGCTGTCTGCGGGTCTTCCAAGTCTATGCGAGGTAAGGCGCTGATAATGCCTTTATTATCGATTCCTTGTCGGGAGTACATGAAATCCATATAAGCGATCCATGGACCTTTTTCGTAAACATTGCCTGCGGTAAGATACATTATATTTCTTCCTTTGGCCTGCTGTCCCCATGAAGCGGCGTATCTCAACTGAATGGCTTTGTCCAGATAATAACTGTTCCAGTTAATGGTCGATATCAGAGGTACTTTGGTAGCTTCGACATCTGTCGGTAGGCCGTGAAGGTAAGTGTCTGCGTCTCCACCGTTACGGTTGTTGACTATCTGAAAATTGAGTTCTTGAGTCGGAGTCACATTCCAAGTGGCAGATACTCCCGCCAGAAAGCAGTTTACATAATTATTAAACTCGCTGAATTCACGTACTTTAATCGGATTGACATAGTACTCATAGCCTCCCAGCATAAGAAATTGCTTTCCGGCCGTGATGGAAAAACGATCGGAAAGGTGATAGGTCAGATAAGCATACTCTACGGAAGAGGACAGATTATCCAGAGCAAAGGGGTTGCTGTATTTATTAAAAGATTGCCGGAAATGGTAAGAGAACTTCCGGTTGATATTTCCTATGATTTCCAGCTTAAACCGGTTTAACTTGAAAGCAACTTCATCTAACTCATTTTCAGTAAAAGAGGCAGCACATGAAGTATATAATTGGAGATTCATGTGAGCGGAAAATCCTTTGTTCTCTTTTCCGGTGATGCGTTCGATCACAGAGGGGATAGAGTCTTTGGGGGAAATAATTGGTTGTTGTTGAGCTGCAACAGTGCTCATGGTAAACAAGGTTACCAAAAGGAAGACGTGTCTTTTCATATTTGTGAAATCTCTTAGGGTTAATAAAGTGATGCAAAAATAATAAAAAAACGTCTTCCTTTCGGTTATTCTAGGGTAAAACTGTTTGTTTCTCCTTTACCTTCTTTTTCTATCAGTCTACAAATTTCAGGCAAACAGGTTTATCTACTTTTATATCTTTCTTGATATCAGTTAATAATCCGGTAGCCTGATCTCTTTCAAATATTTGAATGACATTGGTGTCGCGGCAAGCTACCAATAAGTATTTGCCGTTGGGAGTGATGATAAAGTTGCGTGGATGGATTCCCGTTAACTGATAACCTACCTTGGTTAGGGTACCGTTGGTCTCATCAACTTTAAAGATAGCCACTCCGTCTGCTTTCAAGCGGTTGCTGGCATAGAGATATTTTCCGTCCGGGCTAAGGTGGATGTCACCGCTTCCCTGTGCGTTTACAGTGTCAGCCGCAACAGTTTGAATTTCGTCCAACATTCCGTCAGCATATCGAAAAGCGATTACCGTCCCTCCGATTTCATTAATAAGGTAGGCAAACTTACCGTCTGAATTGAATATCAGATGCCGGGGGCCGGAACCGGGAGCAACTTTAAAAGCTTCCGGGGTACCTTTTGTGAGGAATTTCTCTTTGTTATCGGCATTGGCATTAGGGTTGATATTGAATTTATGTATCTGATCGGTACCTAAGTCGTCTGCCAGTAAGTATTTACCGTCGGGGGTAATACGTACACAGTGTAGGTGAGGCATCGTCTGCCGTTCTTTGTCCGGACCGGAACCTTTAAATTCGATTACGTCTGAGGCGGGTAGCAATGCTCCGTCTTGTCCGATAGGAAAGACGGTAATACTTCCACCGCTATAATTGGCTGTGACGATGTTCTTTCCGTTGGTGGTCAGATAGCACGGATCGGCTCCCATTGTTTTTTGTGTATTCAATAAGTGTAGAGTTCCTTTTTCTTTGTCGAAGGCAAAGGCGCTGACTGCGGCCTGGTCTTTGCTAAATTCATTGACGGAGTAGACAAACTTTCCGTCCGCTGATGGAATGAGGTATGAAGGGTTTGCTACTTCCGCATCACTCAGTGGGAGCGATTCTCCGGTTTCTTCGTTGAATCGGAAAGTGTAGATGCCTTTGCTGTTGCCGGAAGTGTAAGTTCCGACCAGCATTGTTAATTCACTGTCAGTGGTTGACGGATCTGTCGGCTGAGCTGTTGTCTTTTTGGGGGAACAACTGGCTACAATCATACCGGCAGCACAGATACTAATGATTTTCTTGACCATAATGAATAGATGTTGTTTTAAGATTTTGTTGGTTGTCTTTGTTACATTTTGAAAATACAAAGTTAGTATAATCTCTTGTGTTTCTTTCCGGAATGAATAAAATATCTAAAATCCACCCTCTTTTTCTTTCTATATGACGAATATTATCTATCTTTGCACCTACATAAGTGGTTACCACTTCCTCATTTCAAAAGGGGTTGACTGGTTTTGACAGCGGGCAGAAATGGTGGGTAAGCATGCAGTGCGTCGGTGATTTGCACTTTAATCTCAGTTATCAAAATTTTATCTGGCGAAACTAATTACGCTCTTGCTGCTTAATCGAATCATAGTAGATTAGCTTAATCCAGGCACCAGGTGCCAGGACGAGACATCACTCGGAAGCTGTTGCTCCGAAGCATTCCGGTTTAGTGGTGCAGTTACATCGGGGATAGTCAGAAGTGGCCTTGCGCTTCTGATGAAACTTTAAAGGATAAGGCAGGAATTGATGGCTTTGGTTCTGCTCCTGCACGAAAAACTTAGGCAAAGATAAGCATGTAGAAAGCTTATGATTTCCTCGTTTGGACGAGGGTTCGAATCCCTCCAGCTCCACTTTATGACAAAAAGGTCCTCCTGAACTTATAAATTCAGGGGGACTTTTTGGGTTAATAAGATCCCAATTGTCCGGGTTATAAAGTTCTTCTCTAACGTAAGTTGTTGAAATATATTGGATTAACTTCATTTTATCCCCAATTATTTGTCCGGGTAGTTTATTTTGTTTTTTAAAATAAACACTCTACATTTGGCTCCAGAGTAATTTGTCATAGAGAATCGACAAATGAAAAACAATCTGATTCCAAGTCTGGTTAAGGAAATTATTGTCTGCCCATATTTGTTCCTAATTCATATTCTGGCAAATCCCCTGTTAATCTGTCTTTTTTTTATTAGAAACCATATTTGGAAAACAAATTGAATATTATCCCGTTCTAATGTAGATCAGATTGATTTTTTATGTAAGTCACCTCTCTCAATGTCTTGTTACTAATAAATAAACTATGTGAACATCTCATTGCTGTTATTTTGTTAATATCCACTACGATAACTGAGAGGGATTTAAGGCGTGTAGGAGCGCTACAAATCCGATCACCTCCTTACGTGACGTGAAGAAGGTAGTATTTCTTTTTCCCCCCCCTCGCTACCTCTTGTTTGATTCTTGCTTTTTATAAACTACTCCATTTAAATTATAACAAACAAATAGAATGAAATATATTATATACTTCATGATGATGTTGTATGGTTCATTATGTCATGCCATCGTTTGCAAACACATTGTAGAAAGAAGTGAAACGAATACTCGTAAAGTGTATCAGATCCAAAGGGATGCTCTGGGTTATATGTGGTTTATGAACCATGCCGGAATCAGTCGGTTTGATGGGACCAAGCTAAAACACTATGAACTGCCGGCCGAAGGGCGAACCATGGATTATTATATGGGCAATTGCCGGTTGCTTACAGATAATCGGAATGGGTTGTGGGTAGTCACCCGTAATGGATATTTATGGATGTACAATCCATCATTGGATAAATTCGAATGCAGGAATCATCTGGTTATTCCGAATGATGTTTTCCTTCATTTTCTCTGCGTAGATAACAGTAGTCATATCTGGTTTTCTGTCGGAAACCGGTTGATAGCCTATCAAATACTATCCAATACTTTTCATCGGGTGGATCATAGCCTGGCAACGATTTCCTGTATGGTAGAGGTGGCTCCGGGAGAGTATTTTGTAGGTTCGGATGAAGGGCTGTTCGGAATTACAATAAAGAATTATGCCGTCGACAGGCAAACCGGAGAATTGTCCGGTAAAAGATGTAGCCGGATACATGAAATACTTTTTCATCCTTATACCCAAAGATTGGTTGTGTTTGATTATTCGGAAGGATTAGGGGTATGGGATGTGAAGTCGGAGCAATTGGTTGGTACTTGGAACCGATTGTTGAATAGTCGGGTTAGTGGTCTGAGGATATGGGATGACCGGACTGTTTTGGTAGCTACAGATGGTGAGGGATTATTTCGTATGGATATCGTTAATCCGGATATTACATCTTTTATACAAACTGATTTTGAGAATGATAATTCAATTCGTACCAACCGGATTGCTGACGTGTTTGTAGATGATCAGAAACTTATCTGGGTGGCGGATTATCCGGAAGGCGTATCAATGATCGATGTGGAATCTCCTGATGATTATAAATGGTACAGGGCACGGTCCGGGGACAGTCATTCACTGACCAACAATCGGGTAAATGCGGTTCTGCATGATTCGGATGGGGATGTCTGGTTTGCAACGGATCACGGTATTAGTTGTTTTCATCCGTCGACAGGCTTATGGAACCGGATTGTTACGCCTCTTCCTTGTCAGATGTATACTGCATTGTGTGAAGTAAAGCCGGGAGAGATATGTGCCGGGAACTATGTACACGGTTTGTTCTTCATCCGAAAGCAAAGTAATTATTCGGTTACACCGTATGTACGTATTTCGGGAGTAAACGCATTATGTCGTAAGGATAAAGACGGTTTTTGGATTGGAACGGATGAAGGGGTGTTTTTTTATTGTCCGGAAAACAATAGTATCGTGGAGGTAAAACGCTTGTCCGGTTTACACATTCATGCTTTGCATCAGTCCGATGATTGCCTTTATATTGGGACTGAAGGAAACGGATTAATGGTCTATCATCCGGAGCATGAGCAGATGGATACGGTTGCTGCTTTAGGAACCGGTAATGTATATGCTGTTTGGTCGGATGATAGCAGGCGGTTAATGGGAAGCAGTGATGGGTTTGCTTTCTCGCTCGATCTTGTACAACATTCATGTCACAGGTTTCTGAGTAAAGGAATTCGGATTACATCGGGTACTTTCTTAGGTAATGGAAGATACATTCTGGGCACCTATCAAGGCGCAATTGAGTATGATAAACAAGAGGCTCGACCGCTGCGTAAAGCTTGTTTGGGATTTTACTTGGACGAACTTCGGGTTTTGGACAAAGAGGTGACCGTCGAAACGGAGAATTCTCCATTGAAGAAAGCTCTGAACTGTACAGCTACGTTACAGTTGGAGCACAATGAAAATACTTTTTCGTTTACGGCTACTGCCATTCGCTATACTGAAAAGCAGGACATAGCTTACAGTTGGAAACTTGATCATACGGATTGGAGTACTCCGTCTGTAGATAATAGAATTCGTTTTTCGAACCTTCCTCCGGGTGAATATATTTTTTCTGTGCGGGCGTTATCCATTGATAACGGTCGGCCGTTTGCGCAAAGAAATATGCACATCATCATTCGTCAACCCCTTTGGAAGACAGGTGGAGCTTTCTTTTGTTACGGTCTTTTGGCACTTATGTTGGGCTCTCTGGCCGTACGTTCATGGTTCGTATGGCAAGACAGAAACCTTTCAAGAGAACAAGTACGGTTGTTTGTGAATACGACACGTAACCTTTGTCTGCCACTTACACTGATAAAAGTTCCTTTGGAATATCTTTATGAAAAGTCATCTTCCGAACTTGTTAGTAACGTATTGCAACAGATAAAGGGAGTGAACAATTTATTGGCTGAGCTGGAAAATATCAGTCGTGTTTCTGCTGCTCCGGGGCGTCTGTCGCTTGCCGACTATGAGTTATCCATATTCTTGAAAGAGACAGTAGCCCGAATTAGAGATTATATCAGCGAGAAGGACATTATGCTCCGTTGGACGAAGGAGCCTGCCTTTGCTACCGTATGCCTCGATAAGGATAAGATGTCTGCCATTCTTAGAAACCTGTTAATGGCTTTTACAGACAGTATGGATCGAGGTGGCGAAATTCTTCTGAGTACTTCGTGTAACAATCAAAAGTGGGAGTTGAGGCTGGAATCTGAGGATAACGGGTTTCTTAAAAAAAAATTCTAAATTATAAAGGGTTCGTTTCGGGAGGTTCTTCCGAGACAATGAGTTGGTTATTTATACGTAAATTAATCTGTTTGCATAAAGGTAAAATCAAATTTGCTTATAAAGAAGAACAAAAACTGGTGCTTATTTTAATTTTTCCTATTGTCATCCGGCAATCGGAAAGAGTTTCTGAATTCTCCGGGATATTATCCGTACCGGAGGTCTCCACTGGGAATAGTGAGTTGTTGTCGGTTACCGGAATGCTGCCGGCAGTGAAAACTTCTGAGCAGAAACGTCCGGATAAGAAAAAAGAGAAACATTCTCTGGTATTGGTTGAAAGGAATAAGGATTTGTGCAATTATCTTGTGCAAATCCTGATGAAGGAGTATAAGATTGTGTCTGTTTGTGATGCGGAGGCGGCCTTTGAGACTGTGTGTGAACAATGTCCGGATGCAGTACTGGCTTCTTCTGTTCTTACCCGTATTTCGGGTGAGGAACTTGCCGTTCGGATTAAATCGGATGACAGAGTAGCACATATTCCGGTAATATTGTTAGTGAAACCGGGAGAGGATGACCGGTACATTCAACGGAATGCCGATCTTTATGTGTGGATGCCTTTTGCCATATCATCTTTAAAGACTGAGATTGCAGCTTTGATTGCTAACCGGGAAATGATCCGTAAGAGGTATATTCGTTTGGCGTTGGGGGGTGAGGCCTCGGACCCTATCGATAAAGAGGTAGAGTCATCAGAAGGTGATCGGGAGTTTATCCGTCAGGTGAGAAGTCTGATTGAAGAGAGGATGACCGATTCCGGATTTAAGATTGGTGAACTGAGCGACTGCATGAATATGAGTCGTTCGAGTTTTTATAATAAGATTAAGGAGATAACCGGGCATGCTCCTGCGGACTATGTGCGTAATGTGCGGCTCAACAGAGCATTGGTTTTGTTAATGAGCAGAAAGTATACGGTGGCTGAGGTTGCGGATATGACGGGTTTCAGTGATCCTAAATACTTCGGGATCGTGTTTAAGAAATATTATGGGGGCTCACCGACGAAGTATATAAACAATTTATAGACCGACAGAAGACCGGTAAGGGAGCCACCTTACCGGTCTTCATTTTATTAACTAATCCGGTCGACTGGATTGAGAGAATTACTCTTATCTTTGCTATCCGAAAGGAGAACTGCGATGCAGAAGGATTGCAGAGATGAATGAACGTAAAATTATACATATCGATATGGATGCCTTTTATGCTTCTGTGGAGCAAAGGGATCATCCTGAATTGCGTGGTAAACCGCTTGCCGTGGGGCATGCCGAGGAGCGGGGAGTAGTAGCGGCAGCAAGTTATGAAGCTCGTCGTTATGGAGTTCGTTCGGCTATGTCGTCACAAAAGGCGAAACGTCTGTGTCCGCAATTGATTTTTATTCCCGGACGGATGGAAGTGTATAAATCCGTTTCCCGTCAGGTACACGAAATATTTCATGAGTATACCGATCTGATTGAACCTCTGTCATTGGATGAAGCGTTTCTTGATGTGACAGAGAATAAGCAGGGGATCTTGCTGGCTGTGGATATAGCTAAAGCTATCAAGCAACGTATCCGTGAAGAACTGAACCTGGTGGCATCGGCAGGCGTGTCGTATAATAAATTTCTGGCTAAAATAGCTTCAGACTTCCGTAAACCCGACGGACTTTGTACTATTCATCCTGATCAGGCAATCGATTTCATTGCCCGTTTGCCTATTGAGTCATTTTGGGGAGTAGGGCCGGTGACTGCCCGGAAGATGCATTTACTGGGGATACACAATGGACTTCAGTTACGGGAGTGTTCGTCTGAAATGCTGGTACGTCAGTTTGGTAAAGTGGGACTGCTTTATTATGATTTTGCACGTGGAGTCGATCTTCGACCGGTAGAAGCAGTGAGAATACGTAAATCAATCGGATGTGAGCATACATTGGAGAAAGACATCCATGTGAGATCGTCTGTGATTATAGAGCTTTATCACGTAGCTACGGAGCTTGTAGAGCGATTGCAGCAGAAAGAGTTCCGGGGAAATACGTTAACTCTGAAGATCAAGTTTCATGATTTTAGCCAGATAACACGAAGCATGACACAGGCACAGGAACTTACGAATCTTGAGAGAATCTTGCCCCTTGCCAAACAATTGCTGAAAGAGGTGGAGTATGAGCAGCATCCCATTCGCTTGATCGGGCTTTCGGTATCGAATCCGAGAGAAGAAGCGGATGAACATCGGGGAGTATGGGAACAACTGAGTTTTGAATTTAGTGATTGGGGAAAATAGTTAAAGGTGGAATCCTAAGAAAAAAATAGTTGCATGATCGTATTTGTCCGGTATTATTTTTATATATTTGGAAGTAATATCATATTGAGAACTAATAAATTATAAGGAACTATGAGCTTGCATAAATATTCGATTGTTTTATTGGCATTATTGGCATTACTCTGCAGTTGCCATGATGAAGATAAAGGAGATATCCCACAGTCCGATGAGCGAACCGCAGATTTTATTGTGAAATATAAGGATGATTTCGGAATACATACGGATTATAAAGCTAAGGTATATATCTATTATGGAATATATTCAATGGATATTGTAGGCTTTCATTATCTTCCGGACGGGGTGCTGGATTATGGAGGGAAAGAAATAACTCCTGACATCCGTCTATCTGCTGATGGAAAAGAAGATATAACCTTGTTATTGGATAATGCTGAAAAGATAACGGTTATTGTTGAAAGCTCCTATTATGAGGGAAGAGTCGGAATAACAAGTTACTCTCCGGGCGACACACCTATAAAAGGGATATTTACGTTTGGGGAATAGTGAACGGTATGGAGGGAATCTTTGATGTCTGTTTCTATTTCATGATATATTAAAAAAGGAAGAAGTCTGAACTTCTTCCTTTTTTAATGGAGGATCTGTTTCAGGCAAGTGCCCGTTTTATTCTATAATCCATGGATTACTTTCATTAACTGTTCGCCCAATCCGATGGTATAGCCTTGTGACACGAAGACTACCCGGTTGAATGTATCACCGATAATAAACATGGGCAGGATGGTGCTGTTTGGCAACTTCATCGATTCGGCAATTTGTTTCTGGATCGCTCCATCTACGTCGATACCATAGGTAATGGTTGAAGGCAATCCGGGGAATTCTGACGGGCGGAACTTTTTGTACTGTTCTTCACTAGGGAAGAGCAACACCATTTTGCGTCCCCATTTTTCAAATTCACCGCTTAAAGCTGCAATATCCCGAAGGGCATGGTTAGTGGGTTCTTGTCCGGCTCCCAGCACTGCTACAACGTAGTATCCCCGGCCACAAGTCTGAAGAATACTTTGCGGTTCGGAGGCTCCTATAGGCAGATAAGTCGATTCGGAATTAAAATTACCAATTACTTGTACCTGGTCTTTGCTTTCGCGCATGACCAGATCGACAGTTGTTGTCTTTCCCTCTTCAATGGTGAAGAAAGTCACATTAGCCAATACAGCTCCGCTTGCCATGCGAGTACCGGTTACCATCATATAGTATCCTGTGTCCAAGCGTGCACCATTCTTCAGCAAGTTCGACCAGGTGGCTCCCCCACCCATATCTACGTCACCTTCGTCGTAGTTGAGGAGTTGGAAGGTTCCATTGCGGAACTTTGAGAGGGTGAAGTGTGAATAGTATTTTGGATCACTCAACGAAGGGATCGGCCGGTAGCGGGCTACGAGCGTTCCGGTTGGTGCCTGCGTTTGCTGTGCGGCTTCAAAATCGACATCATAGACCTTGCCGTTCTTGAGGTTGTTGTCATTGAAAGTCCGATATTGAATCTTGCCGGTCACTTCATCTATCCAAGCAGGAATACCCAGGCTACGGGCCATGGATACAAAGAAAATGTTACGGGATTTCTCGTCTGCTACCCGGGCTTTCCATACACCCATTGGTGACATTGGTATACGTTGTGAGTTCAATTCGTTATTGATTGTGATCTCTTTTTTACACCATTCTACCAAAGCTTGTGGATTTTTGCGGAAGGCTTCTGCTTCACTTGCCGGAATCTCTTTCCGGAAGAATGCTTTGTAAGGAGTGATCATTTCATTGGTTACACGCGGGTTCAGTACGTTGCTACAGAAATCTTCAGAAGCGGGCAGGCCGGAGTTATTCAGATGGTCGTTCAATACTTCCGGGCTTACGTCTCTCAGGTCTTTGGCCGAGATTACTTTCAGCAGGCTGATAGCCTGACCGGCCTTATCGGTTTTTACAGCATCAGAAAGGAAATCGGTTAAAGTCTGGTGGTTACCTCTGGAAGCTATCAGTAAGCGTACTGTTTCGGTTTCATCCAGCTTATTCTCTTTGGCAAAAGTCCGAGCTTGCTCTTCGGTAATGAAAGTGGCTACGTATGCGTTGCGGATAGAATCTTCCTGTGCCATGCGCCGATCATTTTCGGTACGTTGTTCCGGAGTCACTTCGGGCAGGTTGGCGCCTTCGGCAGGAGGAACGATGTCCAGTGGAAGCGAATAGGTTTCACCGGCGTTTTTGTTCAGTGTGATCTTCAGTTCATTGTCTTTGCCGAATGATAGTTTAGAATAACCGAACCGTCCGTCTTTGGAGGCCCATACCAACATATCACCCTTGCCGGCAGTCAATGATGCATGCCCGCTCCGGTCTGTATGTTTGGTGGCCACCGTATAAAATTCAGCGTAGTTATAGACCTTGAACTCTACGGTAGCATCGGCTACCGGCTGACCTTCGGCATCTGTCACGAGTACGGAACCTTTGGCAGTCGGAGCATAATTGTCAATCACGTTGATCTCTGTATAATTCGGAGTTTCGTACATGATTTCTTCTTGTCCGGTATAGCGTCCGAATACCTTTGTATGCATCAGCATACCACGACTGGCGGGAGCATTAAACCAACCCAGATTCAAAACCGGTTCCGGTTCGCAGGCACCAAAGAAATACCATTTGCCATCTACCCAGGCTTCTACCCATGCATGGTTGTCGTCGGTATGTGCCCAACGCGGAGTATATACCTGTCGTGCCGGAATACCTACCGAGCGGAGAGCTGCTACGGTGAAGGTGGATTCTTCACCACAGCGACCATAAGCGGTTTTTACGGAAGCGAGTGGAGAACTCGTACGGGCATCACTTGGGGTGTAGATTACCTTTTCGTGGCACCAGTGGTTTACCTCGAGTACAGCGTCGTGCAATGACAGATTCTTCACACGGTCTTTCAGTTCATTGTAAAACACCCGGCGTGAGTCATCCAGGTTTTCATTGTTTACCCGAATGGGGAGCACAAAATGACGGAATACGTCATCGGGGATTTCTTTTCCCCAAGGCATTTCCCGACGTGCCTGATCGGAGAGTCTGACATTTTCCAGATAGTAGTCGCCTGTATAATCCGTTACGTCACCTGTAGGCATGTAGGCATAGAGGAACATTAAAGCCTCTTGTTCGGGAATGGTGAGCTTTTCATTAAACACTGCAAACAACTCTCCATTGGGAAGTTGCTGCTTCTTCATTTCAAAATCTTGCGTCACTTGGTTTCGGTAAGCCACATCTTTCAGGAAATGGGACTCACTGCATGAAAAGAACGCAACCGACAACATCGGAATGATTAGAAAGCGGGTTAGGGTTTTCATACAATTTGTTGTTAAGTAAGGCCTCACCCCCGTTCCTCTCTTAAGGAGAGGGGGGAGTGAATGCTTTTGGTTCATATATTTAGTTTTGATTTCTTTCTCTTTTTGTTTCATCTTTCCGGAATTACTGTTTTCTACTTTAATCTTTTGGTATCTTTATGGTCATTTATGAAAATTCTGGTTTACATTCTTCGGAGTCCGGCTCTTTTCCATTTTCCGGGTGAAGGAAAGAGAACGGAACCCTAAAATCCATTCAATGGGAAAAGTACCGTGGGAATCAGTAGTACCATTCCTAGGATAATGAATAAAAGAAGTATCTTCCAGAACCATTTTACCCAAATCTCATAAGGTATGCGGGCAATGCCTAAGGCACCCATCAGTACAGCAGAAGTAGGGGTGATCATATTGGTAAATCCGTCACCAAACTGATAAGCCATTACCGTAGCTTGCCGCGAAAGTCCGATGACATCGGAAAGGGTGCCATGATAGGCATGGTTAACGCTGCTTTGGCGGACCCGGAAGGGATAATCAGGTTAATGAGTGTCTGTATCAGATACATCACCCCCAAAGATACTATTTTTCCGGCTTCTCCCATCAGTGAAGCCAAAGAATGTAAAATGGGGTCGATGATATGTCCGTCTTGCAGTATTTGAATAATCCCTCCGGCCAGTCCCACAACTATGGCGGCCGACAACATGTCTTTGGCTCCATCCATGAATTGCTTGATGATAGCATCTGCATGTTCACTATTGGCAAACCCCGAAAGAATGCCCATTGCCAGAAAGATGGCGGATATCTCCGGTAAATACCAGCCATGACCCATGACACCGATAATCAGGAAAAGAATAGTGAATGCGAGTAAGGTCAATATAAAGAACTGGTTGGATTTGCGTAAACCCAGCCAACCGAAAACTGCAAACAAGATAGATAAGGTGGGAACTGCATAGCAGGTGACTGATGCTTCACCTACTGAAAAAGTACTGATCGGGTAGATGATGGAGAACAACCCCAAGGACACGAGTAACAATAGGTATACGATCCATGCTTGGCGAGTCGTTACATGGGATATCTCTCCACAGCTTTCTTTTTCCCGTTTCCGCCAATAAGCGTCAGCATGATACATAGGTGATTTTTCCGGATGCTTTTTGACGACAGCGGCATATCTGAGTATACAAACAATCAGGGCGGTGGTCAGTACCAGCCAACAAAACATACGGTATTCAAATCCGGAGAACAACGGGAGATCAGACAAACCTTGCGCAATGCCGATCGTAAAAGGATTCAGTACTGCACCGGAAAAGCCGATATGGGCAGCTACGTATACCATGCACAGCCCGGTGATGGAGTCATATCCCATTGATATGGCAAGTGGGACGATGATGATGACGAAGGCCAGTGTCTCTTCACTCATACCGAATACGGAACCGAAAAGGCTGAAAAGGATGATGACTAAGGATATCACTACATTGTTTACTCCCAGTATTTTGATCAGTCGGTGTTTTTCAAGTCCTTTCGTGAAATTCAGAAATGAAAAAATGCCGGTATCAATAGCACGGCTGCTATTCATTATTTGAAAGGCACCTCCCATAATCAGTAAGAAAGCTATAATCCCTGCCTGACGTTCGAAGCCTTCAAGAAGGGAGCTGAACACTTGCCAGGTCTGGGGTGTCTGTTCTACCCGGTGGAAAGAATGGTCTACAATGACAGTGCGGGAAATACCGTCTACGTCGATTGTCTCTCGCATATATTCTCCGGCAGGAATGATCCAGGAAAGCACTGCACAGAGTAGAATGACCGAAGAAATGATGGTGTATGTGTGGGGTATCCGTTTGAGCATAGTCGTTTTTCTTGATAAAGCGCAAAGTTATGCAATATATTTGTAATATACACTTGCCAAATCAGGCCTTATAAAAAGAAAAATCAACTAACGATACACTTTTCTTATGTTTTAGAACATATTTTCGAAAACATTTCGTATCTTTGCAGTGTTAATAAAGAAAACAAGATGTAAAACCGCTCTTCAAAACGTGGAGAGCAAAAAAAGAGGACCAAAATTATGAAAAAGAATGCAAATGAAATTATGATGTTGCAGTATCGTATCAAACGTTACCAAGCAATGGGAAATGGAACAATGTGCCAGCTGTTAAATGGCAAACTTCAAAAACTGCTTGCAAAGCAGGTTACCATGTAATTAAACACAATCTATATTATATGAATAAGAAGCGGGGAATCGGATGATTCTCCGCTTTTTTTGTCATTTATTCGTTTATATCCGGAACAATCATTATAAAATATTCGTTAATTAGACAACGAATTCTATTTTTTCTCAAATTTATTGCTACGTTTGCAACTACTATGATAAAGTACATATTCTGCATATTGATAGGTATCTTTTTTGTGTATGGAGCCGGTTATACCGCTTCTATAGAAGAAGCTGCAGAACTTCCCGCCGAAGTTACTGCCACCTTTGTATCACAATATGCCGGAGACCATTCTTTATTCAATGATGAGACGGCTGAATCCAAAGTGTGTGATGCTATTCTTCCCCATAGTTCTTTTTCACGGGAACTAAGTTCTTCCAAAATTTTGAAACTCAAATTGCAGACTGCTATCCGGCTGCTCAATGCCTCACTTTTCCATCAATCGGAGAGGGGAGATACTTATCCGGACTTCAATCATAACTTCATTAAATATTCCAGCGGGTATTATGTATACTCGTTAGGGCATATCCTGATTTAGCTTTCCGATTCTACACTTCTGTATTGAAGTGATTGGGTAACCCCATTTATCCATTCCGATAAATGCCGGGAGGGTGCGTCTTGTATTTTCCCGCGGTCGGTATACATTGCATTTTATTTTTCAATCTAAAATCATACTGTGTTATGTTTAGCTTATTGTTATCCACTTTTGCCATGATGGGGCTTACCTTCGTCATTGGTTTTTTCGTTGCCGGGGTGATAAAGTTGATTGCCTCTGCAGCTGATTCGTTGGCTTTTTATAGTTCGCACCAGGAAGAATTGGCCCGGCTGAAGCGTATTCGGAAACTGCATCAGAAAGTAGCTACGTTAATAACTGAAAGTGCTCTGAGTGATGAGGAGTATGGCAGTGATGGGCGTGAAGACTTCAGCAGGGGGGTCACAAAACATCCCGGAGATAATCGTGGGTTTTATCATGGTGTCAGTCCCGGTGAATCGGAGAGAGGTTTAATGGATTATTTTTACCCGGAAGACACAAGAACGATGTTTCTTCGGAAAGAAGAACAGATGTTACAGCATGATAAAAAAAATAATAAGACATCCTCAACCAATAAAAAACAATAAATCTTGATAGTATGGAAAGTATAGACTTTGGAACCCTGTTTCAGGGATTTGGAACAATGATAGCCAGCGGATGGTTTCTGGCCAGTGCCCGTATGTTTTTAATAGCTTTGGGGTTTCTGCTCATTTATTTAGGCTGGAAAGGGGTACTCGAGCCAATGGTGATGATTCCGATGGGCCTGGGAATGGTAGCTATTAATTGTGGAACACTGATTATGCCCGACGGAACATTGGGGAATCTTTTTTTAGATCCGATGCTGTCGGATACCGACGCATTGATGAACACGATGCAGATTGACTTTCTGCAACCGGTATACACATTGACCTTTAGCAACGGATTGATAGCCTGCTTTGTATTTATGGGAATCGGTACATTGCTTGATGTGGGATTCCTATTGCAGAAACCGTTTGCCAGCATTTTTCTTGCTTTATGTGCTGAATTGGGTACATTTTTGACAGTGCCTATTGCTTCCGGTCTGGGACTGTCTTTAAAAGAAAGTGCTTCAGTGGCAATGGTAGGCGGAGCTGATGGTCCGATGGTTTTGTTTACATCGCTTGCTTTGGCCAAACACTTGTTTGTACCTATTACGGTGGTGGCTTATCTTTATCTGGGATTGACTTACGGGGGATATCCTTATTTGGTGAAATTACTGATTCCTAAACGTCTGCGTGCTATCAAGATGGTAGAAAAGAAAGCTCCTAAAAATTATGATGCGAAAGTGAAGCTGGTTTTTTCTGCAATCCTGTGTGCAGTATTGTGTTTCTTGTTTCCGGTTGCTTCACCATTGTTCTTTTCGCTATTCCTGGGAGTGGCAGTACGTGAATCCGGTATGAAGCATATATATGATTTTGTGAGCGGTCCGTTGCTCTATGGTTCTACTTTTATGTTAGGATTATTATTGGGTGTACTTTGCGACGCACATTTGTTACTCGATCCGAAGATTCTTAAACTGTTAGTATTAGGTATGCTTGCTTTGTTACTGTCGGGTATCGGAGGCATCATGGGAGGGTACATTATGTATTTCATTAAGAAAGGGAACTATAATCCGGTGATCGGCATTGCAGCCGTAAGCTGTGTACCCACTACGGCAAAAGTGGCTCAAAAGTTGGTAAGTAAAGATAATCCGAATTCTTTTATTTTGGGTGATGCATTAGGAGCCAACATTTCAGGAGTAATCACTTCGGCCATTATTACAGGCATTTATATAACGATTATACCTTATTTATAAATCGAAACTCACCACAAAGGACACAGAGTAACACGGAGGCGATTTTTAAGTTGATGATTATCATTGAAAAAAAGAATCTGTGATACTCTGTGTGCCGTGGTAAGAAGAGTGATGACACACCTTCTTGATAGGTAGATAGAGAACCTTCTATGCAAAGTCGCGGAGCGATGGGAGTAAACTTGCTTTTGACGGTTTTCATTCTTTGTCTTAGCGGTCGAGATACAAATCTTGCGTGCCGGGCTTTGTATCTCGGCTACCGAGATGTAAAGCCCGCGGTTGAAGATTGTATCCTGAGTTTAACCGTTTTAACCGGAAAGCCGGGCAAGAATGGTCAGGGCGTGAACGGAGTTTTATGTGTTTGTTTGACTGGATCCAGGCAAGTATACATGATATCTGTTGGGAAAATCAGTGCACAGACCATCTTGCACCCAATGTCAGAAACTGATTGAAAACAGTGCCTCTACTTGAAATTTGCCATAATCGATCGGCTGTATCAAGCGTATGCCTGTTGTAAGCGGATAACTCATTCGTAGTACATTCCAGTCGAAAATCAGATCGCCTCCGTATGAACTTTGGTTACTCCACCTACTTTTAGAACTGGCTTGATTGCGCGATAGATCATAAAAGAGGTTTGCACGCAACCGACGGATGTAAATAAGTGAGCCGATGCTCCAATCGGGTGACAGCAGGGGTAAAGCATAATCTGCTTTGAAAGCCCATTGCTGGCGGGTTTGATACTGGAAATGGTATCCTCGGGGTTTTTCCAAAAGATGTTTGGGAAGGTATAATGCTTTGTTGTCAAGATCCTGATACTGATAGCCGACACGGATCATCAGCCCATGATTCCTGATGATTCCCGGCCAGTAAGTAGTCAGGCGGGCGGCATACAGGCTTCCGTAATTTTCAGAATTGAATGGAGTCTTCAGGTATTGCAAACGTAATTGATAGCCTGTGCGGGGGAGAATGTCTCGCTGAGCTTTTCGTCTGTAATCATAGAATAGAATTTCCGGTAGGATATATTGGAAGTTATGGAATTTCCGACTGTGATATTCCTGATATTTATTATTGGTAAAATAATAAGTCAGAGCCGGTTGTATGCCTCGTATTCGTTGGTTGTGTGTTAAGTTAAAAGGGAGATAGACACGTGCTTCTGCTTCCACCAGATTTCGTTGGGTATAATGGCCCTGTGTAATGTCTTGCCCTTTGTCATTCTGTGTCCAGTCTACATTGAAAGCTTTATCACCATAGTCTACCGACAGATTGATAACGGGGAACCAGCCTTGATAGATAAATGACAGTTTACCATGATGATAGCCTTTGTCTATATACCATCCGACCTGCATGATGGCTGTGTTCAGGGTATTTTGGGACATCAGGGTTGCTCCGGGTTTTACTATTGTACTCAGATCGCTGGCACCTGAGTTCATTGCCTCAGCCACATCATAATAGAAAGGGGCCCAGCTGTGAATTTTGAACGTATGTTCTGCTTTTCTATAACGTTTCGGATTGAAATCGACTGATGTCAGACGTGCCGAGTCCAGGTTGAATTGCTCTTGAGCGGCAAGTGTTTCAACAAATGGCATGGAAGCCGACCGGTTGAGATCTGCCTTTTCAAAGAGCATACTGTCAGTCGGGAGTGAGGCAATGCGATATCCGTCGGCTTGGTAATCAGAGAAGAACAAACATCCGTCTGACGATCCAAAAGAAGGATCGAAAGCTCCGAAGCGGGCAGCTGTCATTCGGTGGACTTGTCCGTCTGCCGGATTGAGGCTGTAGATGTTGTTGGTGCCGTTGGCTCCCGATTCGAAAAAGATTTTTCCATCTTTCCAAACAGGAGAAGTGATATTGGCGGAAGTTGTTTTTAGCAGTTCTTTCCATATTCCGTTTCTGAAGTTGAATTGTAACAGGCGGATACCGGAATCTGCGACAGCTATCGAGATAATTGTGTCGCCTCCTGCAAATGTCAGTTCTTTGATAAATGCATTATCGGGAACGTCGAAAGCAGCGAGTTCATTACCTTTTTCTGCTTGTATCAGCACGAGTTGGTTTTTACCTTCGACTGTAGGACGTGAAACGGCAATGTGCTGTCCTTGCTCGTCAATGGCCGGGGATAAATAACGTTGTCGGGGAGTGAGAGTTTTTATGTTTTTCTTATCCAGATCATAGTACTTTATAATTGAGTAATTCTGGTGTGTCCAACGTAGTCCGGGTACTAGTTCGCTCCAGTAAACCCGGCCGTTTCGATAGCTCAAACGGCTATTGATACTACCTATATAGTCCAGATGTTTTTCTCTGCCATTATTGATGATCACTAAAGAGTTGATATCTTTCAATCCCGACTTTACGGCAATCACTATAGAATCGTTGATGGGTTGTGGGTATCGATAGGAGGTATAAGTCTCTTTTGCAGGTGACAGATATTGCGGGGACTGTGTACAAGTATCCTGTTTCTCCCACTCTGCACGCAGGAAGTCGAACGTATCATGTTGGAGACGCTTAAAACTACTGCCCGTATAATGCTTAAATGAACCTTCGAACAGTAGGTTCCGAATGTATCTACTGGTGCTTTTATCCCAAATATCGGCTCCGTAGCGTTGACGAGCATAAGAGGTCATATCAAACCCCAGTGCATAGTAGGTACCGGTATAGTTTTTGTAAGATCCCATTAGCCACTTGTCGAAGGAATAGTTCTTTTTTCCTCCTAACATTTGGGCACGGTAAACCATGTTAAATTCCGGTAGTCGTCCACGACCACCGTTAGACATGGCAGTCTCCGTACTTACGGCATCTCCTTCAAGAAACCATACCGGCAAGAAAAAAGAGGCTACGCCGGCTGCCTGTTCACCTATTATATAATAGAGCGGTTTGAAAATGCCGTGCATTACCTTTCCTGTCTGGAAAACATGGCGTGACTCGTGCAGTACCAGATGCTTATCCCAACTTTGGTTATTCAGATCCGAAGAAGGCGTTGTAATAAGTTCCATTCGTCGGGGAGCCCAGGATACCATTCCGTTGGATTGCATGTTACTCGGATGAAGAATGACCGGAAACTTAGCTTTGATCGGTTTTCCAATGGTCTTTGACATGTGTGGATAAACATTCTCGAGAAAGAGGGCATAACGGTAAGCCATGGAATCGTTTCCTTGCGGATAAACCAGATTGTAGTGGGGTAATCTCGCGATATTCCATTTGAATTTAGCAGGATCCGAGCCGTAATCCATAAATTGAGCATGGAGTCGGAACGATGTCAGCAGGCAAATAAGTGAAAGAAACAGATATTTTGATTTTAACATGAGCTGATTTTAAATGGTAATCTATCGCAAAGCTATAAAAAAATCTCAGTTCGTTCTGTTAAATTCGTTTATACATCAAGAAATTAGTCATTTCTATGTCACCAACAGATACTGTTTGTTCTTTTTTGATACTATAGCCGTGTTTCTCAAAAAATGGGCGGGCAGTGATGCTCACTTCCGAATAGACAGATACGCCTTGACGGATACGGACATACTCTTCTGCTTTTAGCAATAGGCGCGAAGCTATTCCCTGGCGTTGATAGTCGGGATGTACGAACATGCTATGCAGATATCCTTTAGAGTTGACAGATGTGAATCCTGCCACTTGAGACTTTCTGCTGTCTTCTGCCAACAGAAAGTATAGGTCGCTTTGAAACAGTTCATGCCAACGTTGTAGAGTTCCCCGTCCGGTCCATGCTTGGATTTGTAACCTGTTATAGTCAGCCGAACAGGTATTCTGCACGCTTTGTGTAAATAGGGCTCTAAGCAGATCTATATCCTCAAGAGTTCCTTTTCGGAGTCGGATGGGAGGAATTTGCAGGTGTAAAATGGGGAATGGCTTACCTGTTGCATCCAATGCATCGCGACCGGTAGTCTCAAATCCCATATGTAAATAGAATCCCAGTGCTGTTGCATTTTGTTCGTTTACGTCTACTTTATAGATTCGTTTTTTCCGAATGGCAAATTCAACCAGCCGACTACCGTAGCCATGTCCATGGGCATTCGGACGGACAAACAACATTTCTATGCAATCATTACTTAATCCCATGAAGGCTGCAATAGTTCCTGAATCTTCGCGAATGATGTACAATCGGACTGCGGCAAGATATTCATGTCGGATCAGCGGCTTATAAAATTGTATGTCTGCTTCGGTCAGGAAATGGTGTGTGCTTCGGACAGCTTCTTCCCAGATGGAAAGAAGTTCATCATATACTTTTGGGGAAGGTTGTTCTATCATGACTTATCAATTAAAATTCAGCTTTCTTTTCGATGACCATTCTTTGCCCGGATACGGGGTGGATGAATTCCAGATATTCGGCATGCAGATAAAGGCGTTCTGCCTTCCGTCCATAAAGCTCGTCTCCTACGATAGGGCAGTTTAATCCCAACGGATGAGCTGCATGTACACGCAACTGATGTGTCCGTCCCGTCAGCGGGAAGAAAGCAATACGGGTCTGTCCGTTTTTCCGATCCATCACCTGATATCGGGTGATAGCTGTTTTTCCTAGCTCTTCGTTCACCATTTGTCTGGGTCTGTCAAGATAATCCGGACAGATGGGAAGATCGATAACTCCTTCTTCTTCCGAAAGGATACCATCCAATAGGGCTATATATCGTTTTTTGATGCTTCGGTTTTCAAACTGGGCCTGTAGGTGTCGGTGTACTTCTTGGGTCTTGGCAGCCAGCAGTAATCCTGAAGTGGCCATATCCAATCGATGTACAACGAGGGGACCTGTCGCTTCAGGATAGCGGGCTCTAAGCAGACTGTAGATCGATTGTTCTTCTGACTTTCCGGGTACGGAGAGTACTCCTTCGGGTTTATGAAGAACTAAAAGCCATTGGTCTTCGAAAAGAATCTCCGGCATATTTTGTGACAAAGAGTATCTTTCTGAAGGTGCTGGCTCTACATCGAGACCTTGCAACATGTGTCGCAAAATGGGTTCGCATTTTCCTCTGCAAGACGGATAATAATAACCGTGGTGTCTGATCTCTGTCTTAGGAGATTCCCCCCACCAGAATTCGGCCATGGCAATGGGGCTTAATCCGCTTAGATAAGCATATTGCAATAGTTTCGGGGCAGCACATTCACCTGCTCCGGCTGGTGGTGTTTTTTGAACAGTTTCTTCGAAGATAGCACACAAATTTTTAGTTTCTCCCTTGGCATTCTGGAAGTTGAACTGTTGGAATAGCTTTTGTTGCAATGCTGCCGAACGATTTCTGCGTTCGGCTTTGAGAGCCTCTATCTGTGACGAGAAACTTTCCAGTTCTGTCTTTATTTCGGAAATTTGTTCTTTCCAGTATCTTTCCAAACGCTTGAATTCTGCTTTCTGGTATTGGCTTTCGCGAATCATGGCAGCTTGTTCATTTTCGTTCGGTCGGTGAAGTCTGCGCTGTTCCCGTTTTTCTTTTGCTGCTTTCAGAACTTTTCTGGCCTCTGACAATGCCTGCTGTGAGGAAGCTGTTTCTCTCTCCATCTTTTGTTGGAGTTCCAGATATCGGTCACAGTTTTGTAACTGTCCGATTTGGTGATTGATAGCCGAGATTTGTTCTTCTTCTATCTTGAAGAAACCATCCGGTTTCAACAGATCGTATACCGGCGGTACAAAGAAAGAGTGTGAATTGCTTCCGCACAAATTACCCGAAAAAGCAGCCAAATATCCCGTTTGTTCGTTAGAAGTACGGACTATCAATACGCCGAACATTTTTCCTTTGTCCAATTCTTCTTTCCATCTTGTCTGCTTATTTATGTAAGCCTGTACTTCTCCTGCTGCCATTACACATAACGGATGAGGAGTGTAATGGAAGGGATAAGTAAACAAGCGGGGCAATTCGATGCCGGCAATGGAGGTCTGGAAGGAATGAAACATGCTACTTTATTGGATTTAAACGGATTCTTGTGTGACGATTTTCAAGAGATCTTCGAAGGAGCTTACTTTATTATATTTAAGCTTCCCACCGTTTGTCTTTGCAAAATGTTTTTTGGCACATTCGATCTTTGCCTCTTCTATTCTCCGATCTTGCAGGGAGGAATCGCTGGCTTTGGTTTCGGCAATAAAATAAGGATACTTCGATAACTTTTGTTTGAAGACGATGGCCCAGTCCGGATGGTATTTTCCCATCGGAGTAGGGATATAGAAATTGCTGGGTAGTTTTACATAAGCTTCTATTTCGTCATTTTCTTCCAGTCTTTCCATGAATGTTTTTTCATTTTGGGAGTCGAATCTCACATGATCGTACAGATGTTTATCTGCTTTTATTGTGTTTACTCCCAAACGTCCCTGAATAGTTGCCCGGGTAAAGACCGATACATCATAGTACTGGTCGATTGGGGTATATTCGATATGTTTTACTATCAGACATGCTTTTTCTTCGTTAATCAGTTCCGAAGCCTTGATAATAAAATCCTCGGGATTGTTTTTGAATTGGCCGAATACATTCGGTTTTATCCGGGAGAGAATCTGAGCAACTGCCTGTCGGGTCAGATTGGTGGCGTCTGTGAGTTTACCGAGCAAGTCATATTTTACTTGATCGTTTGCCATGGCATCTATCTTTTCATAGTGCGCCTGATTGGCATCTACCTTAAATGCCTCTCCCGAAATTAAAGCTGCTTTGGACTTGATTTTTTCCATTTGGCCCGTAATGACAGAAAGATAGAGCTGGGATACTCTTAACTTTTCATTTAAACTTTCGATCGCTCTCTCTACCAATTCTTTTTCGTCAAACTTTACGGTGTAGGTTGACTTGCTGCATAACAGCTTTAACAGTTCCTGAAGTTTGCTGTTTTCAAGTTTATCTTTTGACAACCGAAGATTTATCTTACTTTTCCTTGCATCGTTCGGCTGCATCTCTCTTGGATTATAGATAGAGGCCAGGATGGTCATGATAGACGCCTTATAATCGGTGAGCTCGTCGTCGAAAATCACTTCTCCCTGTTTACGGTCTTCATAGAATTTGTCTGTCAGTTCTCCTTTCTTGATGTACTTGTTTTCAAGTAAAGAGTCGTAGATACTTTGTGCTATATCTTCGGTGGCTATGATGGTTTCACCGTTAGGTAATCGGAGCGACTGGTCCTTGAATAATTGGATGGTTACTTTCTGTGGACGGTCGGCTATGGCTTCCGCCATTTCTGTCTGTAAGCCTTTGGCAAACGATTCGTACGATTCACTGGCTATCACGGTCAGTAGGTTGACACGATGCACTTCTACGCCTAAAGCGTTGACGTCCATGCGATCTCCCTGTCCGTTTACACAGAGGCGCAGCCCTCGTCCCACTTCCTGACGCTTGCGTACCTCTGCCGAACTTTGTTTCAGGGTACAGATCTGAAAGACATTCGGGTTGTCCCATCCTTCCCGCAGAGCGGAATGTGAGAAAATAAAGCGGATCGGCTCTTTCCGGTCAAGCAGACGTTCTTTATTCTTCATAATCAAATCGTAAGCATCTTCATCTGCCGATTCTTTGGTTCCCCGCTCGGTTTTACTGTCAATCAGTTTTCCTTTTTTATCTTTGGAGAAGTATCCTTCGTGAGCTTTCGATGCCACAGTCGATTTCAGGTAATCGATATATTCCGGCTGATTGAATAACGAAGGATCCAGGTGCTTTATGATATCGGTATATTCCTGTTCGAAAATCTCGGCATATTCTCCCTTTCCGTCCGGGTTATACCGGCGGTATTTGGCTACTTCATCGATGAAGAAAAGGGAGAGAACTTTGATGTCTTTCTCAAACAGTTCCTGTTCTTTTTCTATGTGTGACAAGATGGTTTCCCGTATCTGGATACGTCGTAGTTGGGTTTCGTTGACGCTACCCGCTACGTCACCTGCATAAAGTTTGATGCCGTTCCGGAAGGTGACGGAGTCTTCAACGCCGTTGATATCTGTAATTACATAGTCGTTCCGGTATTCTTCCAGATGGTTTGATTTAGCATACAAGTCATCATTTATCTTCAGAGTTCGTACTACCTGATTCACTGCTTTGGTTCTTTTTACTTCGAATCCGATATTGGCAGTCGGGTTTTTGTCCGGATACAGGTTCAAACCTTCCAGATAAACGAATCCTTCAGTAGCTGTTGTCCCACTGATAGAGATACCCTTGACAGCGATCTTCTTAACCAGTTGCAGGTTGTAAGCTTCCATTGCGTCCAGGCGATAGACCAGATTATAGAGTTCGCGGTGTGTAGCCGAATAACGCAGTGTGAACAGGGGATTGAATCGTTTCAATCCCTCTTTTGTTTTGGCTCCTTCTACTGACTGAGGTTCGTCGATAATCAGTATCGGATTCATCTGCGCAATCACATCGATGGGACAGTTTCCGCCAAAATCATCCAGCTTCATGTAGATGCGGCGGGCATCTTTGTTCGTTGCATTGAACTTCTGTGAATTGATGATCATTACATGGATTTTGCTGTCTGTGACAAATGCGTTCAATTCACCCAACTGTTTGGAGTCGTAGATGAAATAAGACAGAGGGGTGCTGTAATCCGAGGCAAAGTGTTCCTTCATAATCTCCAGGCTTTTGTGGACTCCTTCGCGGATGGCAACACTGGGTACGACAATGATGAACTTGCACCAACCGTAGCGTTTGTTCAGTTCAAAGATGGTTTTGATGTAGGTATACGTTTTACCTACACCCGTCTCCATTTCGATGGTGAGATTGTATTTCCCTTCCAGCGCTTCCGACGGTTTGATTTGTTGGGCACGCTGGATATCCCGGATGTGTTTCAGAACGATCTCATCTGTGAGTTGAGGTACGATAGGGTGGTTACGGAATCCTGTAAACTTTTCAAAGCTGGTCTGTCCGTCTTTCTTCCGGGTCTCTACTTGATAGTCGAACGTCTTGTATGGCTGCCCGCCAAAGACATCACATACCGCTTTTGCTGCGTCTTCCTGAAACTTCTGATGTTTGAATTTTAATTTCATTTCTGTATCTTCCTTCTCTGTTTAAAGAATCTCGATCGTAGTACCGGGAGATAATGTTTTGAATATCTCGTCTATATTGATACGATCGGCACTGTCACGGAATGAGGCGTCGCGGAAGACAACCCGGCGTGGTTGCCTGCCGGCTATTTCACGGAAGACTTTTTCGGGAATCTGTTCTGCGAAACATGCCATTAATTCGGTCTTGTCGACAGAATAAACCGTATATCCATGTATATCCTCTTCATCATGTGGTAGAGACAGGGATAGTCCCAGGTTGGTCAGGCAACCATAAAGCAGATCGAGTCCGGTACGGTCTTCTTTGATATTATCAGTGAAATAGAATAAATCACTCTGTGAATATTCCTTTGCACTGTAGTACACGTCCTTCATATTGCTGTCGGCAATCCGAAAAACACGGAAACCGATGTCCGGGAGGTCCTTTGATTTACGCTGGTTGCATTCCGCCTCAATTGTGTCTCCGGCACGTCGAATACGTTCTTTGGACAGTTCGCAGATGTTCAATGCTTTATGGTTTTCCGTAAGGAAGTCGATTGCATTCTGCATAATCTCTTTTTCACTGGGAGTTTTGGCCTTTTTTATTGTTTCAGTCACATCTTCCGGCAGTTGCACGAGGATGTATTTCACCTTGTTTTTACGTGGTTTCATGTTCATCCGCATAACTGCTTCGGCGGTCGTACCGCTTCCTGAGAAAAAATCCATCACGATGCAATCTTTGTTTTTGGTGTCGATAAACTCACATAAATATTGGATCAGGCTGACAGGTTTCGGAAAGTTGAATACTTTCTTATCAAAGAACTGTAGTTGATGGTTACCGGCCTGTTCATTGGTTTCAACTCCTACTTTGTAATTGATCAGGTTGGGCGGAACTTCCGGATCATATTCCAGCTTTTCGTACGAAGGACTTAACTTGAGAGTCGGTATTTTGATTGTTGTTCCTTTTTGTATCTCTTTGTCCAGATTCGCCTGGCTCCATTTGAATTTGGCTTTCAGTTTGACGGGGGCTGTAAACAGTCCGCCACGTACGGTGGTGTCTTCCAGTAATTCCACATCATAAGCATCTGTTCCGTACATGCCTGCTTTGATCACTCCGTCGGGGATGGAAGTGACTACTTTGTTGGCGGGGAAGGTCAGGATACCGACGGAATTCGGTTGATTCAACAAACCGTTCGAACTGACCGATTCCTTCTTCAGACCCTGGAATTTCATGTCGTTTTTCTTCTTCTGATAGCAGACGATGTATTCGATGATTTGCTTACTTTTTTTTGAGAGATTTTCCGGAGTTTCCGTCTTGGCCCAATTAAATACATCGATGAAATTAGAAGCATTGAATACTTCATTTCCTATTTTGATCAGATTTGCCAGTTCGTGATCATCAATGGAAATGAAAATGATGCCATTATCATTTAACAGAGTGCGGGCAAGCATCAGCCGGGCATACATCATGCTACACCAATCGGAGTGAAACTTTCCGTTAGCCTCCGTATTCTGAAACAATCGTTGCCCTTCTTCATTATATCTTCCCTGTTTCTCGTCGGACTCTTCCTGTGAAAGAGCGAATGTATCATTGAAGATAAAGTCTTTACCCGTGTTGTAAGGGGGATCGATATAGATAACGTCTACCTTTCCTGCATAACTCTTTTTCAGGAGTTTCATTGCGTCCAGATTGTCTCCCTCGATGTATAGGTTTTGGGTCTGTTCCCAATTCCTGCTCTCTTCCGGGCAGGGACGCAATGTTTTTCGGATAGGATGCGCCACCTCTCTTATCGCCTGCTTCTTACCCACCCATGTTAATTCGTAACGTTCGTCGTCATCATATACCACTCCCATTTCTGCTTGGTTGGCTGTAAGCAGGAATTTCAGTTTATCAAAGTCGATAGCTTTATGTAGTTGTCCGTCCTTACCCATCGATTCAGTGACTACGTTTGGGAAGAGTTCGGCTATTTTATTCAGGCTGTCCTCTGCGATGCTCACAGATTCCATTTTTAGCTTTTCCATATATGATTTCATTTTTGTTCTGCAAAGTTAAGATTTTCATTCTGATTGGCTAATTTCCTCTATAAATAATGTGTGTTTAAGGAAGTAGTCTACCGATATCACGAACCGGTTGTTAGCTTACGTAACAAGGCAAGTGCTTTATCTTGCTGACCGGATAGTCTTATGTTCTAATGCCACATAGGAAAACATGGGGATGTTTACTATCAAAACATGGGGATGTTTAGGTGGACAACATGGGGATGTTTAGTATAAGAACATCCCCATGTTTTGAGATTGATGATTAGGAGGAAAGAGGCATAAGGTGCGAAAGTACTTCCTGAATTATAGGAAGCAAGCGTATTTACTTGTATTTATTTTCATAAAATATGTCTTTTATGAATACTTTTGCCTATTTTTGCGTATTCAATCTATTGACAGAATGGAGTAATATTTAGTTGAAATTTTATAGTAAAAATCATGAAAAACGCAATTGGTAATTGTAGGCAGCGAAAAGCAGTGCTGTTCGCCCTCGCTTTGCCTCTGATGTTTTCCGGTTCGCCTGCGCAGGCAATGCACAGGTCCGAAATCGTTAGAGAAGTGACACAACAAAACTTGAAGATCGTTAGTGCAAAGAAAATCAATCCGACAACGATTGAAGTATTATTCTCTAATAATCAGAGAATGACATTCGATTTCTACGGGGAAAACATCTTCAGAGTATTTCAGGACAATGCCGGAGGAATCATCCGTGATCCGGAAGCAAAACCTGAAGCACAAATTCTGGTAAACAATCCCAGAAACACAGTTTCTACACTCAACTTGAATGATGGCAGCAATCTCATCTCTATCACTACGGGGAAAATCAAAGTGGAAATCGACAAGAATACTTCTTTGATGAAAGTGATTGACTTGGAAAAGAATGCTGTTGCCTTTGAAGAGGTAGAACCCGTACTGTTCGATAAGGGAAAAGTGACTGTAACCCTGAAAGAAAATCCCAATGAATATTTTTATGGTGGCGGTGTGCAGAACGGACGTTTTTCACACAAAGGAAAAGCCATTAATATTGTAAACGAGAACAGTTGGACTGACGGCGGAGTAGCTTCTCCTGCGCCATTCTATTGGTCGACCAATGGCTATGGTATGATGTGGTATACCTTCAAACCGGGTAAATATGATTTCGGTGCAGACGAGAAGGGAAAAGTGAAACTTACACATGATTCTCCATATCTCGATCTCTTTTATATGGTTAGCGACGGAGCTGTGGGCGTGTTGAATGATTTCTATCAGTTGACCGGTAATCCGGTGTTGCTGCCCAAGTTCGGTTTCTATCAGGGACATTTGAATGCTTACAATCGCGACTATTGGAAAGAAGACGAAAAAGGAATCTTGTTCGAAGATGGAAAGCGTTATAAAGAAAGTCAGAAAGATAATGGCGGAATCAAAGAATCATTGAACGGTGAAAAGAATAATTATCAGTTCTCGGCCCGTGCAGTGATTGACCGTTACAAGAATCATGATATGCCGTTGGGCTGGCTCCTGCCGAATGATGGATATGGTGCCGGATACGGACAGACGGAGACACTCGACGGAAACATTCAGAATCTGAAAAGTCTGGGTGACTATGCCCGTAAGAATGGCGTTGAAATTGGATTGTGGACACAATCGGATTTACATCCGAAAGAAGGCGTCAGTGCATTGCTGCAAAGAGATATCGTGAAAGAAGTTAGAGATGCCGGTGTGCGTGTGTTGAAAACAGACGTAGCATGGGTAGGTTGGGGATATTCGTTCGGATTGAATGGAGTGGCAGATGTGGGTCACATTATGCCTTATTACGGTAACGATGCACGTCCGTTCATTATTTCACTTGACGGTTGGGCCGGCACGCAACGATATGCCGGAATCTGGTCGGGTGACCAGACAGGCGGTGTATGGGAGTACATCCGTTTCCATATCCCGACTTATATCGGTTCAGGCCTGTCAGGCCAACCTAATATTTCTTCGGATATGGATGGCATCTTTGGCGGCAAGAATATGATTGTCAACACCAGAGATTTCCAGTGGAAAACTTTCACTCCGATGCAGTTGAATATGGACGGATGGGGATCTAATGAAAAGTATCCTCACGCTCTGGGCGAACCTGCCACTTCTATCAATCGCTGGTATCTGAAACTGAAATCGGAATTACTGCCTTACACTTATAGTTTTGCAAAGGAGGCTGTAACCGGTATGCCGCTTATCCGTGCCATGTTCCTGGAATATCCGAATGCTTACACCTTGGGAACAGCTACGCAGTATCAGTTTATGTATGGTACCGATTTTTTAGTAGCCCCCATTTACAAAGCTACCAAAGCAGATGCTGAAGGCAATGATATCCGTGATGGCATTTATTTGCCCGAAGGAGAGTGGATCGATTATTTTACCGGAGAGAAATATCAGGGTAACTGTGTTCTCAACAATTTTGCCGCTCCTCTCTGGAAGCTTCCGGTATTCGTAAAGAACGGAGCTATCATCCCGATGACCAATCCTAATAATAACGTTGCTGAAATTAATAAGGGACTTCGTATCTACGAAATCTATCCGTATAAGCACATGATGACCGTTGAATATGACGATGACGGTATATCTGAAGCATATAAAGAGGGTAAAGGAACCACTACTTTCATTGAATCGAATGTTGATTCAAAGAATAATGTGAAGATTTCGATTCGTCCTACACAGGGTGATTTCGACGGCTTTGTAAAAGAGAAAGCCACAGAATTCAGAGTAAATGTTACTGCTAAGCCGAAGAAGGTTTCTGCTCAGATAGGTAAAGGCAAAGTGAAGTTGACCGAAGTGTCTTCTATGGATGATTTCCGGAAAGGTGAAAACGTATACTTCTATGACGCTGCTCCTAATTTGAATAAGTTTGCTACAAAGGGCAGTGAATTTGAGAAGAAGGTTATCACTAAGAATCCTCAAGTTCTTGTGAAACTCGCCGCTACCGATATTACTAAAAATCAAGTTGTAATGGATATCGAAGGCTTCCAATATGCACCTGCCGATAATTACAGAGTAACCTCCGGTTCGTTGACCGCTCCTGCTGCCCGAATTGCTGCCGAAGATATTGAGGCTTATACCTTGAAGCCGACATGGAACAAAGTGCCGAATGCTGATTTCTATGAAATAGAATTCAATGGCATGCTGTATACAACAATAAAGGATACTGAGTTGCTATTTGACGGACTGGCTGCTGAAACAGACTATACATTTAAGATTCGTGCCGTAAACAAGGATGGCTATTCGGATTGGGCTGAATTCGGTGCTAAGACAAAAGCTAATCCGCTGGAATTTGCTCTTCACGGAATCAAGGGTGAAACAACTGCGAAGAATCAGGAAGGATTTGATATCGATCGTTTGTTCGACTTTGCCGAGCTGGGTGATATGTGGCATACGAAGTATGGAGCAAAAGCACTGCCTTATGATATGATTATCGATCTGAGAACAGTGAACCAGCTGGATAAATTCGAATACCTGCCACGTACCGATGGTGGTAACGGAACGATCCTGAAAGGTACTGTATATTATAGTATGGATAAGGAAAACTGGACCGAGGCCGGAGCAATCGACTGGAAACGTAATGGTGATGTGAAAGTATTTACATTTACTGAACGTCCGACTGCACGCTATATCAAACTGGCTGTAACAGAAGGTGTAAACAACTATGGTTCGGGTAGGGAATTGTATGTATTTAAAGTTCCCGGAACCGAGAGCCGTTTGCAGGGTGATATCAATAACGATGGTAAGATCGACAATAACGATTTAACCTCGTATACCAACTATACCGGTCTGAGAAAAGGTGATTCCGACTATGAAGGCTATATCAGTGTAGGCGACATTGATCAGAATGGTTTGATTGACGCTTATGATATTTCTGTAGTGGCAACACAATTGGAAGATGGTGTAAGTGAAGAGCCGATTGAGAAACTGGATGGTACCATTGAAATCAGTACTGCTAAACGGAATTACAGTAAGGGTGATGTTGTTGAAGTGCTTGTAAAAGGTGTCAACCTCCGCTCTGTAAATGCGTTGAGTTTTGCGTTGCCATACAATCAGCAGGATTATGAATTCGTGGGTGTAGAACCTCTGAACCTCAAAGCTATGGAAAATCTGACTTATGACAGACTCCATACCAATGGTACAAAAGCACTCTATCCTACATTTGTTAACCTCGGAGCTAAAGAAGCCCTCGAAGGAACAAACGATCTGTTTATTCTGAAGCTGAAAGCGAAACGCGCTGTGAAGTTTGATCTGAAAGCTATTGATGGCGTTTTGGTCGACAAGAACCTGAACACACGTAAGTTTTAAACTTCTGTAAAAGAATACTCCGTTGTTTGAACGGAGGCAAATAAAAAGCTGCCCGGAAAATTTCCGGGCAGCTTTTTATTTGAAGTATCATTTAAATAGAAACAAGGACTTTAAAGTAAAATGTATCATGGAGTGGAAAAGTGGAGATGGTTTTAGTACGTTATAATACCATATTCCATTTACTTCTGTATGTTTGGTTCGGAACTATATTATTCCGTGTAAATCATCTTTTTAGTCATCCCTCCGTCAATCGTGATGTTTTCACCGTTGATAAATTCATTTCCTTCTTCACAAAGGAATCTACACATGCGGGCTATATCTTCCGGTTTACCGACTCTTCTCGAAGGGTGTTGCGCATGGTCCTCCGGACGGAGACGATCGTAGTCATGGGTTTGTATCCAGCCCGGCGCAATAGAATTGACTGTGATATGGAATTGGGCAAGTGACAAGGCTAACGCGTGTGTCAGTGAATAGATTCCCCCTTTAGAAGCTGCATATCCCTCGCTGCCGGATTCACTCATTAAATACCTGGTAGAGCAGATGTTGATGATTCTTCCGTACGGATTGGATATCGTTTGCGATTGACGGTGGATAGCCATGAAGCGTGAAGTAATAAATACCGGGCGTAGATTAATGGATAGAATCCTGTCGAAATCTTCTATGCTTGTTTCAGTGATAGGAGAGAAGTCACTGATACCTGCGTTATTGATTAAGATATCAATGTCATCCCATTCCTCAATGATGGATTGCATGCAGTGTTCAAGCATATCCTTGTCGCTTATGTCAACTTGATGAAAAATGGCTCCTGTTTCTTCTGCAGTACGTTTTCCTGCTATTTCGTCTTTGTCGCAAAATGCCACCCGATACCCACTTTTACAGAATATTTCTACAATGGCTTTACCAATTCCATTGGCTCCTCCCGTAACAAATACTCTTTTATAATGATGGGTCTCTGTTGTCGTTTGCCCCGGTTGTTCAGTTCTAGCAGGGTGAGTGATCCCCGTTTTCTTTTTGCCATATTTGCGTGCTTTTTCCCAAGCCGCTTTTCTGGCTTCATATTGCTCGTATTGTCTTTCGATATAATTGTCTGCCATAATATTTAGGAATTCAAATTGGGTATAAGGCAATGATTCTTAGGTTGTTTACTTTCCGATGCAGCATATTTACATCACTGACTATCAGTGATAATTCATTTTAATCGGTACAACCTCTGTTTTTACAAGTACACAGAATGTAGGGATAAATGCAAATAGTTGTATTTCATTGTTTTGCATATACGTGTTGTACCGCTTCCTTTCAGCCATTTTGTGGAATATCCGCTATCAGATTCAACGTATTGAACGATAGGAAATTTCCGCATGGATGTTACAGAACGCTTGTTGAATGCAAAGGTAGTGGTTTTCTTGGAATTTCTGCGGTTTGCGGTGGATTTTTCTAATTTGCTTGGAAAAATGTACTGATATAGGTAATATTCGTTTGGAAAAATGTTGTAGTATGTGAATTATTCATCCTAAAAAGTGTGATTATATTTTGTTATTCGCTTGAAAAAATGTATTTTTGCGTTCGGAATAAGTTCATATTATGCTAAAAAGAAAAATAGAAACATATTTAGTCGATTGGAAAAAGTCAAAGGATAAAAAGCCTCTTGTGATAAAGGGTATTCGTCAGTGTGGAAAGACATACATTGTTCGGAAATTCGCAGAGGAGAATTATGAGAGTGTGGTTTATATGAACTTCATTCTCGAACCCGACAAAAAATCTGCTTTTGCTGGCAATATAGATGTTGACACCATTATTCTCAACCTTTCGGCTTTGATTCCAGGTAGTCGTTTCATCAGCGGAAAAACCTGTATTATTCTTGATGAGATTCAGGAGTGTAAGGAGGCAAGGACAGCCTTGAAGTCATTCCATATAGACGGTCGCTTTGATGTTATTGCCACAGGCTCACTTTTAGGAGTGAAAGGTTACGGTAAGAATAAAAAGAAGAAGGACGAGGAGGAAGGACAGGATTCCGTTCCCGTAGGGTATGAGACCGTGATTGATATGTACCCATTGGATTTTGAAGAGTTTTTATGGGCAAACGGAATTAGCGATGCGGTTATTGATTCTGTCAAATCATGCTTTGAGAATGAACAGACCGTTCCAGAGGGAATTCATAAAGCAATGATGGAACTCTTGTACAGATATGTCATTGTCGGGGGACTGCCCGAAGTGGTGAACTGTTTCCTTGAAACGAAGAACATCGAACTTATATATAAGGTACAGCGCAATCTTATTACAGAATACGAAGAAGATATGGTGAAGTATGCGGACGATGCAGACAAATCCCATATTCGGGAATGTTTTGAATCCATACCTAAACAGTTGGCTAAGGAGAATAAGAAATTCCAGTATTCCGTAGTCAAGAAGGGAGGAAGAGCATCACAATATATCGGTAGTATTCAATGGTTGGAGGATGCTGGTATAGTCCGTAGATGTTATAATACACAAATTACGGAACTGCCGTTAGAAGGCAATTCCATCAAAGAATGCTTTAAGGTATATACTACCGACATAGGTATTCTTATGGCAATGCTTGATTACGGTACACAGGCAGATATTTTAAAAGGTAATCTTCTTGGATACAAGGGAGCTATCTTTGAGAATCTAATGGCTGATTTCTTATGCAAGTCCGGGCAAAAACTATATTACTTCCATAAGGACAGTGGACTTGAACTGGACTTCTTGGTGAGATTCAAAGGTGAATGCGTTATCCTTGAAGTCAAGGCAAAGTCAGGCAAAGCCAAAAGCATGACTACGGTTTTGAAGAACAAGGATGCCTATCATGTCAAGAATGCAATCAAGTTGGGACAATATAATGTAGGACGTGAGGGAGAGGTACTAACCATTCCGCTATATATGGGATTTCTTGTTAAGGACAAGATTGCGGATGCTATCATTCCTGATGTGGATTTAAGTTTATTGACTACTATTTAATTTTATAGATTATGGCAAAGCAGATATTAGTTGGAATCGGAGAACAAAATCTGAATGAGGTAGCCCACTACCTTATGATATACTTTCCGTTTGATGAGGAAATGAGTAGTTATACCGATGCATGGATGGGTGAACTATACGAAAACAAATATCCATTGGTTTCTAAAAGAATATGGTCGGGGATAATCAATTTGAAGACTCATAAACTTTTGAATTGGAAGCCGGAATACGGAGATTTATATCTTCAAGCCAAAGTATGTGATAGTGGAACATATTTCTTGCTTGATAAAGATAAAAAGGTTATATGTAAAATAGCTGATTATGTTCCTAATGGATTAATACCTGAGGCAGATGATTGTGGCGATTATATCCGTTTAAGAATCAACAATGATGGAACAATAGAAAATTGGCTTGAAGAACCAAGTTTTTCTGAATTTCTTGAAGATGCTGATACCGTTGAGAAAATTGACACGAGTATTGAAGAAGAACCCATACTTGACGCTAAAGTGGAATTCACTTATAGTCAGCTTATGGCAAAATTGCTCAGTCTTCCCAAATTCTTACAGATGGAGATAGGAAAAGCGTTGATAGCTAATGCGTCCGAAGGGTTTGAGGAGGAAGAAGACGATGAATCTCTTGAATTTGGAGACGTTAAAATCGAGCTGTAAAACGAAGAGTGATAGATAATTGTTGATTTTGTAAATTAGAGATATTGCGCTATGGATACATTAAGTCTTTCAAAAGTAACATCATTGTTCATCCTAACTTTAATAGAAAGAGACGATGGACAAAAGAAACAAATTTTGGAGACGCCAACAAATGGCACGTGTATTTAAGGCTCGCATGATTCTTTATGCCGCTTATGGGCATTGTATCATCCGTGAGGATGGAAGTCATTATGAACATCCTCATTGGTTTGAGTTGGCTAAAGAAAAATGGGCGCAAGCTTACAAGACAACCGGAACTCCGTGTAGCTGCTGGATGTGCAGAGGTATGGAATATGACCGTAAAGAGTATAAGAAAGATACTCTACGGATTATTCAGGAATCAATGGAGTAGGCTAAATGAGCAGAAACTGAATCTATGTATTAATTGCACAGGTTCATTTTTTATATGTAGCATATAGGCAAAAGTAGAATGTGGATTATCTCAAGAAGTGATGTAGGATATGGAATTTATTTGCTAATTTTGCATCGATTTTGAAACAATCTAAAAATTAACAATGCAGAGAAATAGAATGAACATATTATCAATAGTCACAATTTGGGGCAATAAATGCCTTGAATCAGTGTTGAGTGTTCATGTTTCCGGCATTGGACCTCGTATTGTAAATACTTTCCAACGAACATAGTATAAGGTACATTTTATAGTGCTTTAAATTAGAATAGAAATAGAAGTAGTTGGAGAGTCTTTACCAAACTTTCCAACTATTTTGTTTTATATCCATTTGTGACAGTTGTCCTTGTGATGCTCCTCTGTCTTTTCCGTCTGATGGGTACTGATAACTTGATTATTAACGTGCAGTGATGCACATAAATTGAGAAGAAATGAACTATAAATTTGATGGTAGTAAGGTGTTCTTTACATCTGATACCCATTTTTATCACGGAAATATCATTCGCTTCTGTAACAGACCGTTTAAGGATGTGGAAGTGATGAATGAAACTATTATCTCCAATTGGAATAATATTGTTGGTCTGGATGATATTGTTTTTCACTTGGGTGATTTTTGTCTTGGTGGATCAGCAGAATGGACTAAAATGCTTGACAGATTGAACGGCAAGATATATCTGATTATGGGTAACCACGATTTGAAAAATATACGCCAAGGCTACATTAACAGATTTGAACATGTAGCAATGCAGATGCACATAGAGGTCGGCAAGCAGAGGATATATTTGAACCATTATCCTTTTCTATGCTTTGATGGTGGGTACAAAGATGTATGGCAATTGTTTGGACACGTTCACACAAGGAAAAACAACGCCGGAATTGACGCTGCCCGGCTTCAATATCTCTACCCAACGCAATACGATGTAGGAGTTGATAATAACAATTTCACACCTGTATCATTTGAGCAAGTTAAGAGAATTATATCCAAACAAATAGAAAAAGGAGGACAGTAATATGAAAATACAATATATGAGTGACCTGCATTTGGAATTCAGTGATAACAGCAGATGGTTAAAACAGAATGAATTACCTGTAACTGGAGAGATATTGGTACTTGCTGGGGATATATTCTATCTCAAAAATACGGTTCCACCTTTGACGAATTTCTGGAAATGGGCATCTGCTAATTATCGGCACGTACTCATTGTTCCCGGAAACCATGAGTATTACAATTATTGTGATGTGATGGATAGAGGATTACAATGGAAATGGATGTTTAAGGAAAATGTAGGATATTATCAAAATCAAGTGATACGGATTGACGATACAGATTTTATCATGAGCACTTTATGGTCTCAGATTTCTCCTGCTGATGAATATTTTGTTTGGAAAGGTATGAACGATTTTCGTCAGATAATGTATCAGGGAAAATTGCTTCAAACGGAGGAGTTCAATCAGATGCATACTTTCTGTTTAGACTTCATCAAGCGAAGTCTGGTAGAAAGTACTGCAAAGCACATTGTAGTTGTGACACATCATCTTCCGACATTGGAGGTGGTAGCCAATCATCATAAGGGTTCTGTATTGAATAGTGCATTTGCCACCGATTTGAGCGAACTTATATCTGATAATCATATTGATGCGTGGATTTATGGACATTCACATACCAATATTGATGCGGAAATAAATGGCACAAGGGTGGTCTGCAATCAGATGGGATATATCTTTCAAAATGAACATATAACTAATGGTTTTGACCCGAGTAAACATCTTGTCTTGTGATAGGTGATTACTTATCCTATAATTAGTTTTACGCCTCAATATATCATATAGTAAATAAAAACTGATGGATTTATATACTATATGGTATGTTGAGGCTTTTGTTGGGTAAATTGGTTGTTACCGATATTCCGAATAAATATCTTGTAACGTATCATAGAATCCCCAGCCACAATCCGATACGCTGTCAATAAGCTTTTCGATACGTTCGTAATAGTTGGTTAACAATCCGTTGCGAAAGATAAAGCGCATAGTTTTGTCGAAATTACCTTCTAATGTTGTGTAGAACTGTTCCCACATATCGCCAAATTCAAGTGTATATTCACATCCTTGCTCAATGTAAAACAGCATCAAATCTGCAGCAAAGGTTGGCTCTGGTTTTAGCTTCTGAAAATCGGAAATGACTTTTCGGCATTTGGAAAATGATGGCTTTTCGGAAAATCCACGGGTTGGGAAGAACTCGTTTTGGATAGCTTTTTTGCATTTTTCCAACTCAGCATTGCAGTCTGGTGCAAGATAGAATTCCAGATAGTCTTTTGCTTCTTTACGTGCATCATATAGTTCCAGTACGATGTCTGTTATCTGTTCTTTGGTAAGTGATAACAGGTATTTCTTTAGTTTTGCTTTTGACATAATTAAATTCAATGACTGTATTTATGCTAATTATCGTATTGCATCCCAATTATAGAGCAATGGTGTGCGTTCTGTGTCTCGTTCCACTTTCGATTGAACTATCCCAATTTTTCGGATAGTTGCCTCTTTTAGTATGCTCTCCTGATTCGTAAATCTGTCCAAGATGGTAGTGATAGTTCGTACATTCACTGTAGATAAATCAACTATACTTGATAAATGTATATTCTCCACGTTGCGAAATGAGCCGAATACTAATCTAACCATTTCAACCGTATGGTTAAAATACTCGGCTGTATTAAGTCCTTTATGATTGGCTATTGCAATGGCTTTGCTTATTGTGCGTGTGAATTTTTGATAGGTACTATAACATAACGCAACGCACAAATCACGAGAAGTCCAATACTCTGAACCGCTTTTATGTTGCTTTTTTATCTGCTCAAAATCAGAACGGATAGGGGATATGCTACTTTCTTCCATCATCTTGATACATCTTTAGTATTGTGAGCAATTATTTATATAAATCCGGTCTCAACTCCTGATTATGTTTCTTGATAATTTCTTCTATAAGAGAGCCTTTCCGGACTATTTCATAGGAATAGGTTCTTTCAAATGCTTGTCGTCCGGCATCAGTCATAAGTCCTCGGTCTTCAAGATTCATACAGCGTTCTTTATTTAACTCAGTCCAATGACTTCTTTTGCGACGAGGTGAAAGCCGTTGTGCAAGACGTCCGTCAGGCAATTTCTTTATAGTTGAATCAATCCATCCGAAGCATAATGCTTCCTCAACGACCTCAATGTATGGAATACATTTGTATGTGGGCTGTTTAGAGCGTGAAGTGATAACCCAACACGATTTCGCTTGGTTGTGGTTAGCCTTCAGCCAATTCCTCAGCTCGTTGCGGTCTGTGAAGTCCAGTAGATTGATAATTTCCATTTCTGCCTCTTGCTTGTAATTCAATTGTTTTGATGAATATGAGGTATAACTCATTTGAGTATTGCCTTTTCTTAAAGCAAATATACGCTATTATCGAATATAATTCACTATATTTGCACTATAAAATCGTATCAAAGAATGAAACTGAATAGAATAAAGGCTGTATTATCTGAAAAAGGTATATCTCAAACATGGTTGGCAAAGAAACTTGACAAGAGTTTCAGTATGGTAAATGCTTATGCCTGTAATAGGATTCAACCAAATTTAGAGACCTTGCAACAGATAGCAGAGATATTGCAGGTCGATTTGAAGGATTTGATAACCGACAAAAAGGATAGGTGATATGAAGCAATTTTCGGAAGCTACACGGGTGCAGATGCCTGCAATGGTTCACCTCACCCGAATAGGATATACTTACTTTGGTAAGTTGAGTGAAGATAAAAATGGCACAGTCTATGACGGTGACACAAATATTCTTTTGCAGGTATTTGAACGGCAGTTTAAGAATCTGAATCCCGGACACGAGGGAGAGTTTCTTCAAGTTTTGAAAGATATTCGCAAGGAACTGAACGATGATGATCTCGGTCGAGGCTTTTACAATCGTCTCAAAGCCGTTTCGCCTGTAAAGCTGATAGATTTTGATAACATCGGGAATAATATGTTCCATTTCACAGCCGAATTTACCTGTAAGAACGGACAGGATGGATTTCGTCCTGACATTACTTTGTTCGTAAACGGGTTGCCACTTTGTTTTGTAGAAGTGAAGAAGCCCAACAATCATAGTGGTATGTTGGCAGAGAGCGCACGAATGAACAAAGAACGTTTTCCCAATAAGAAATTCCGCCGTTTCATCAACATTACGCAGTTGATGATATTCAGCAATAATATGGAATATGATGCGTTGGGCGGTATCGTACCCATACAAGGGGCTTTCTATTGTACAGGGGCACGTTCATACGCACCATTCAATTGCTTCCGTGAAGAAAATTTAAGTGGTCAGAAAATCGCACCGTTCCATCGTGACTATCCGTATAAGGAGATTGACAAGACGGTGGAAAAACAGATATTGTCTGACTACAACTGCCAAGTTATTCATACAAGCCCTGAGTACCAAACAAATCTCGGTTTCAACACCCCTACAAACAGAATCCTAACATCCATGTGTTCGCCTGAACGCTTGTTGTATATCATTAGATATGGTATTGCCTATGTCCGTATGGAGCGTGAGGTGGATGGAAAAATAGAATCTACCGACCAAAAGCATATCATGCGTTACCAACAATTGTTTGCATCGTTAGCTATTCGTCAAAAACTGGCAGAGGGAGTAAAATCGGGCGTAGTATGGCATACACAAGGGAGTGGTAAAACTGCCTTGTCATACTATCTGACCTATATTCTTAACGATTTCTATTCCAAACGAAATAAGGTTGCCAAATTCTATTTTATAGTAGACCGCCTTGACCTTTTGGAACAAGCCACACAAGAGTTTGAAGCTCGTGGGCTGGTTGTATCTACTGCCAATACAAGAGCCGAACTGATGGAGCAGTTCCGCAGTAATCAGGCACAACAAGGTGTAAGCGGACAGGCAGAAATCACGGTTGTGAATATCCAACGCTTTGCCGAGGATAAGGAAAAAGTACGCATCAGTGATTATGCAACCAATCTTCAACGCATTTTTATTCTTGACGAGGCACACCGAGGATATAAACCCGGTGGCTGTTTTCTTGCCAATCTCTTTGATGCCGACACCGATGCGGTTAAAATCGCACTTACAGGTACACCGCTGTTAAAGGAGGAACGTGCCAGTTGTAAGGTGTTCGGAAACTATTTGCATACCTATTATTACGACAAGTCCATTGCCGATGGCTACACGTTGAAAATCATACGTGAGGATATAGAAACTTCCTACAAAGAACGTTTATCTGATGTGTATGACAAACTGGAAACTCTTGTGCAAAAAAAGGACATCCGTAAGTCGGAAATCATAGAGCATCCAAGTTATGTAAACGAGTTAGCCCGTTACATTATGACGGACTTAAAAGAGTTTCGCAAGATACAGGGTGACGATACTTTGGGTGGTATGGTTATCTGTGAAACCAGCGAACAGGCAAGGCGGCTTTATGATGTATTCCAAGAAGAGTGGCAGAAGTATCAGCCGAAGCCCATCAAGATAAAACTTGCCGATGGTTCGTATGTGGTGGGTGAGCCGGAAGTGGATTACAAATCAAAATACAGACCGCTGAAAGCCGGAATCATTCTTCACGATACGGATGACAAGGAAACTCGCAAGCAGATAGTCAAAGACTTCAAGAAAAATATGACAGTGGATATTCTCATTGTCTTCAATATGCTTTTGACTGGTTTTGATGCGCCACGTTTGAAACGCTTGTATTTCGGGCGCAAATTGAAAGACCACAATCTGCTTCAAGCCATAACACGTGTAAACCGCCCTTATCCCGGTATGCGTTACGGTTTTGTCATTGACTTTGCCGACATCAAGCGAAACTTCAAGGAAACCAATGAAGCATATTTGCAAGAATTAAACCGCTTTAATGATGTAGACGAGACTGGCGAATCTGCTGCTACCGACACCTTTACCCAAGTCATTGAGGACAAGGAAGAGATATTGAACCAAATGAAGAAAGTTCGGCAAACGCTCTTCAATTACACATACGACAATGCGGAAGAATTTTCTTCTGAAATCTCCACCGAAGAGGATAAAGCTGTATTGCTTGACCTTAAACAGGCATTGGAATCAGCCAAGAACATGGCGAACATCGTGCGCACATTCGGTGATGATGAAATGAAAGAACAGTTTGCCAAACTCGAAATCACCAAGTTGCCGCAACTGCTCTCTGAGGTACAGAGACGGATTAGTATCATCAATCAGAAAGAGGCTTTCAATGCAAACGAGGAAACGAAAACCCTAATCAATGAGGCAATGATGGATATAGAGTTCACTTTCTCCAAAATAGGGCAAGAGGAAATGCAACTTATATCCGGTGGTGTGGAATTGAAAGAGAAATGGCAGCGTACCATTTCTTCGTTTACCCAGAACTTTGACCAAGACGACCCGGAGTTCATTTCGCTGCGTGAAGCCTTTATGGAACGCTTCAAGGAACATGGTTTTGTGATTGACACGATAGCTAAGTTCAACGAGGAAACACAGGCTTTGGATGAAATTATTGGTCGCCTGCAAGACCTACAAAAGCGCAATAATGTCTTGTTGAAAAAGTACAAGGGCGATGAAAAGTTTGCCCGTGTACACAAGCGCATACGTGAAGTGAACAAGCAGAGGGAAGATAAAGGACAGAAGCCTATGTTCTCTTTCCTTGATGAAGAGATTGCAGCCATCCTCAATATTATAAAAGAGGATGTAGATGCCAAAGTGTATGACCGTAACGATATTCTGAAAAAGGATGCTTATTTCGGGCGCACGGTGATGGCTCTTATCAATGGATGCCTGTTTCATTTTCCGCAAATCAAGCCGGAAATGGACGATTACAAGTTCATCCAGACACGCATTTCACAACAGTATATCAACCAATATAACGCCACTTACGGCATTGCATAAAGATTATGTCAGATATTAAAGAAAAAACATTAAGACTCATCGATGGGCTTAAAGCCACCTGCCAATCATACGGTATGGGAAATGATGGTAACGAATATAAGATTATCACTCAGGTATTTCTCTATAAATTCCTGAATGACAAATTCGGCTATGAACTGAAAAATGCGAAAAGTGAGATAGCCAAGAAACTTACAGGAGATGTAAAATGGGAAACGGCATACGAGACTCTTTCGGATGATGAGCGTATGCTGATTCAGAGTGCAATTTCGCCCGATGTTCCGATGCTCGAACCATACCATTTAATTGCCAATCTTTGGAATCAGCAGGGAAAAGGTGATTTTGATGTCATTTTTGATTCCACAATGACAGATATAGCGGAACAGAATGCCGATATATTCTCCACGCAGACTACAGCCAACACGAAGATTCCATTGTTCGAGGCACTGACACCGTTTGTGACAGACTCAGCACAACGTGCGCCATTTGCCCGTGCTTTGGTGGATAAGCTCGTAAATTTCTCCTTTGAAGAAGCGTTTGCACAGAATTACGACTTTTTCTCCAGTATCTTTGAATATCTGATAAAAGACTATAATACAGCCGGCGGAGGTAAATATGCGGAATACTATACCCCCCACGCCATTGCCACGATTATGGCTCGTCTGTTGGTGGGTGATAATGCCGACCTGCATAGCATGGAGTGTTACGACCCATCGGCAGGAACAGGTACATTGCTTATGGCACTCAGTCATCAAATAGGTGAAGACCGTTGTACCATTTTCTCGCAAGATATATCCCAGCGAAGCAACAAAATGCTGAAATTGAACCTATTGCTCAACGGACTTGTATCTTCGCTTGACAATGCCATTCAAGGAGATACGCTTGTAAGCCCTTATCACAAGAGCGATGACGGACAACAGTTGCGCCAGTTTGATTTTGTGGTGAGCAATCCGCCTTTCAAGATGGACTTTTCAGATACCAGAGAGAAGATTGCTGCCATGCCAGCCCGTTTTTGGGCAGGAGTCCCCAATGTGCCTGCCAAAAAGAAAGAATCAATGGCAATATACACCTGTTTCATACAGCACGTTATCAATTCGCTGAAAAAGACAGGTAAAGGTGCGATTGTTATCCCTACTGGTTTTATTACAGCCAAAAGTGGCATTGAGAACAAAATTCTTCATAAAATTGTAGATGACAAAGTGGTATTTGGCTGTGTTTCTATGCCAAGCAACGTGTTTGCCAATACAGGTACAAATGTCAGTGTGCTGTTCTTTGACAAGTCTGCAACTGCCGACAAAGTAATCTTGATTGATGCCAGCAAATTGGGCGAGGAATACAAAGATGCTAACGGATTGAAAAAGGTGCGTCTGAACGATGAAGAGATAGAAAAGATTGTCGGCACATTCCAGCGAAAGGAGGCAGTGGAAGATTTCTCTGTGGCTGTCTCTTACGATGAGATAAAGGAAAAGGGATATTCTCTTTCTGCTGGGCAATATTTCGACATCAAGATTGATTATGTAGATATAACGGAAGAAGAGTTTGATTCCCGAATGGCGGACTACAAGCAAATCCTTTCCGAGCAATTTGCAGAGAGCCATCGTTTGGAAGAGGAAATAATGAAACAGTTGGATGCTTTGCAGTTCAACGCAAATGTAGGTAACAATGAGTAACGAAATACAGTTTTTGTTATATAGCCTCCCCGATGAAGAGGGTAAGGTGCAGGTAGTTATAAAAGACGAGACCATTTGGTGTACACAAAAGGCTATGGCACAATTGTTTGGCATTGGGATACCCGCCATAAGCAAACATCTGAAAAATATTTTTGAAGAGGGTGAGTTGCAAAAAGAAGTGGTTGTTTCCAAAATGGAAATAACCACTCAACATGGTGCAATAGAAGAAAAATTGCAGAGACACAATGTAGATTTTTACAATCTTGATGCCATTATTTCTGTAGGCTACCGCGTTTCTTCTCCCAAAGCAACTAAGTTCCGCCAGTGGGCTACCAAGATTCTCAATGAATATATCAAGAAAGGGTTTGTGCTTGACGATGAACGCTTAAAACAGGGAACGGCTGTATTCGGAAAAGACTATTTCCGTGAATTACTTGAACGGGTACGCTCTATCCGTTCCAGTGAACGGCGTATTTGGCAGCAGATTACCGATATATACGCAGAATGCAGTATCGATTATGACAAGAACTCGCCTACCACACACGATTTCTATGCCATGATACAAAACCGTTTTCACTATGCCATTACTGGGCAAACGGCAGCAGAAATCATCTACACTAAGGCAGACCATACCCAAGAACACATGGGGCTGACCACATGGAAGAATGCTCCTGACGGACGTATCTTGAAATCGGATGTGTCAATAGCCAAAAACTATTTGCAGGAGAATGAAATCCGTCGGTTGGAACGTGCCGTAACAGGATATTTTGATTATATCGAAGACCTCATTGAACGAGAGAACACGTTTAATATGGAGCAGTTTGCAGCCAGTGTCAATGAGTTTCTGACTTTCCGCAAATATCAGATATTGCCGGATAAAGGACGCATTTCTGCGGCACAAGCCAAGGCAAAGGCTGAAAGCGAATATGACATTTTTAATAAAACCCAACGTATTGATTCTGACTTTGATAAACAGATTAAAGGAATGTTGGATAAGTAATTCTTCCACAAGTTGTGGAAAGATTTGAACTTCTAAAATAGTCCCACAAACTGTGGGACAAATAAAAAGCAGTAATGAAATTGACAAAATATAAATTAGGAGAGATACTTGATGTAACAAGAGGAGCAAGTCTCAGTGGCGAATTTTACGCCACTGAGGGAAAATACATTCGTTTGACTTGTGGAAACTTTGACTATCAAAATAATTGCTTCAAGGAAAATAAGTCAAAAGACAATCTTTATTATGTCGGTGATTTCAAACCGGAGTTTTTAATGGAAGAGGGGGATATAATAACCCCTCTGACAGAACAGGCTATTGGTTTACTTGGCTCTACCGCCATTATCCCAGAAAGTGGTAAATATATTCAAAGTCAAGATGTTGCAAAGATTATTTGTAAAGAAGAACTGTTAGACAAGGATTTCGCTTTCTATCTCATATCTTCTACTTTAGTCAAGCAACAATTAAGTGCTGCCGCCCAACAAACCAAAATTCGTCATACTTCGCCTGATAAAATCAGGAATTGTACCGTATGGATTCCTGAATTAACTGAGCAGAAACGTATTGGCAAGTTACTTCGTAGTCTTGACCGCAAGATTGAACTTAATCGAGCGATAAATCAGAATTTACCGATACCTGACCATTCATCAAGAGCGGCAAGAGTTCGTTACGCTGCTTAGTTAGAGAAAGTAAACTGTTGATATTCTCAAAATATAGATTTAATAGCTTATTCGCTATATTACAAAACTTTGATACAAATTTTACAGAATACGGAAAAGCTAAACATTCTAATCCTTTGTGGGTTACCAAAGGTTGAGATGAACCGCCTTTATTTTTGGATAAATCATATAGTTTCAATGAAAACAACAAATATGCAATTTCATTCAGATTTTTCGGTACTACTGATATTGCATTATCGCTAACCCAACATTTTGTTGGTGAATAATGGAGGCTACCGCAATTTGCACCCACTCTTCCTACAATAAAACAAGAGTCATAATTACTTTTATCTACATATTTTATAATGCCATTTCCACCATATGCCGGAATTGTTCCAGAAGAATTAGGAATGTTTTTTCCATTGCCTATATTAAATAAATCACCGAAAGACAACACTTCCCAATCTTTTGGAATCTCTCTTTTTAACACTTCATTCCATACCATTTCACCACCGTTCGACTTGTACGGCTTGCCCTCCTCGTTCGGAAAATCAAATTGCACAAACCAATAATCATAGAGTTGCTTCGCCATCGCCTCTAAATTCTGATTTATCTGACGATTGAGTTCAATCTTTTTGTCTAAAGCAGAAAATATTTCGCCAATTTGTTTCTGTTCATGCAATGGGATTATTGGAACAGGAAAAGAATTGAGTGCTTCTACGGATAACGCATAACGTTGTCCGCTTCCAGAGGCATTGCATGCGAAATATTTTTTTGCGTAGTTGGTATGTAGAAGTGCGTTCAGATAGCGTCCATCTAAAATATCTTTGTTTGGAGATATTAGAGCGCAGTGATAACCCAATATAACATCCTCAAAATCATCTGCTATATAAGTGGAAATACCAATATCATCGCGAGTTTCACTGTCCTTTGTCAATGCAACTTGCCCTTTCTTCAGTTGGAATTTGGAAATTTCATTGGGACGAGCAGTGGCAAGCATAAAACTATCATGCTGAGCTATGGTGATAGCCCAGTTATAATAAACATCAACAAAATTACAGAGACGGATTTCTTTTTCTCCGTCTGTTATTTTTTTATCAACGCCACTGATTTCAACAGTAGCAATGTCTCCCAATTTATATTTTTTCATTTGCATCCAATTTGAATGCAAAGTTACATAATTTTAGGCAGATTCTTGTGGTTCAGTTATCCCAAATATTTCTTATGAGCCAACTTTACATTGTTTTGATTCACAATGGCATAGTGCAGTGTTGTGTCAATGCGTACATGACCGAGTAATCGCTGTACTTGTTCGATGGGCATACCTTTGTCGATAGCCATTGTTGCAAGGGTTCGACGGAACTTGTGAGGATGAACTTTTGGCATAGAAAGGGATTGACCTAACTTTCGGATTCTAACTTCCACACCGCTGATAGTCAGTCGTGAATGTGGCGAATTGAGGGAAACAAATAAGGCGGGATTGTCGTCTGTTCGCTCATTAAGATATTGTTGCAAATGTAGTTTTGTACGGGCGTTGAAGTAAACTACACGCTCTTTGTTGCCTTTACCGAATACCACACATTGCCGCTCATGGAAATCTATGTCCTCACGGTTCAGTTTGACCAATTCACCCACACGAATGCCTGTGGATGCAAGAATGTCTATAATAGCAAGGTCCCTCTTGTTGGTGCAACAATCACGAAGTTGCTCTAATTGTTCGTCAGAAAGTACCTCCTTTACAAGAGAATCCGTCTTTACTTTGTGAATCCGTCTGACTGGACTTTTGGCGATATAATCTTCATCTTCAAGCCATGCAAAGAAGCTGGAGAAGATGCGCCTCATATTGTCAATGGTTACTTTGCTTGATTGATGTTCTTCTTGATAATCGGATAGATAGGAGCGAATGTCCGTTGTGCTGATGTGGCAAATAGCCAAAGAGAGCGTAACCAATAACCGCTCAATGGTATTGCGATAGTATGCTAATGTCTTGTCCGAACATCCCTCTATCTTTTTGGCTGATATAAAGGAGTTAAGAAGATGCTCATTCTCTTGCGTTTGCTGTGTGGCGCAATCGCTTTTTTCAATGATTTCTACATTATGCAGTTCTGATGCAAGCACAGCTTTAAGCCGTGCCATTTGTCGGCAATCCAAGTCACGCTGCATCTTCGCAACTATCGCCTGAATGATGTTCTCTTTCATAATTCTGATATTTTTGTCCTTATATATAATATAAGAGGCTGCTAAATCAGAATTTAGAAGCGATGGCAAAACTACTTTACGATTACTGGTTTGTGCAGTTTGATTTTCCAAACGAGGAGGGCAAACCATATAAGTCAAGCGGTGGAGAAATGGTATGGAATGAAAAGTTAAAAAGAATGATTCCAAAAGAGTGGATAAATACAAACATCTATCAATTAGCAAGTATCTCAAAGGAAACTGTTAATCCACAAGCGCGACCTAATGAATTATTCAAACATTATAGCTTGCCAGAATATGATAAAACAGGAACTTACGCAGAAGAATATGGAATAGATATTCATAGTGCAAAGTTTACAGTCACGAACAATTGTATTTTGGTATCTAAACTTAATCCTTGGACAAGTCGAGTAATCTGTGGAAATAGAGAATCCAATCAGATTTGTTCAACAGAATTTGTTGTATGGAATCCTGCTTCTATAAAAACAAAAGGTTTCTTGTTCATGTTGGCTAAAAGTGCAAAATTCATTGAATACTGTACGCAAGGTACTACTGGCACTTCTCATAGCCACAGAAGAATAAATCCAGAACTTATGATGAAATTTGATTTTCCTTACAATTCTGAAATAGCAATAAAATTCTCCCTACTGATTGAAAATATAATAGGACAATTACATGATAATATCGCACAGCTTAAAGTTTTGACTAAGCAGCGTGACGAACTTTTACCACTTTTAATGAATGGACAAATAACAATAGAATAAAAATGTCTCGCATACTCTACAAATATTTAGATATGGTTGGCGCAAAGTGCATGATTGGAAATCAAGACCTTCAATTCACTAATGCGTCTCAACTGAATGACCCTTTCGATTGTCATCCAAAATTAATTGACTACTCAAATGTGCTGGACACTGAACTTCAAGGATGGATACCAAAGGATTGGTGGGTAGAGAAAGAGGAAAACGATGCACTCAATTTGCGCAATGATACATGGCTATGTAGTTTATCAAAAATCAATGATTCATTACTCATGTGGAGTCATTATTGTTGTAACCACAAAGGTATTTGTATAGGACTTGATGTAGACAAAGTAATGGAATCTGTTCCACCGATGTTTGGCACACTATATCTTGAACCACTTGTCATAGATGTTCAATATCAAGATATAATAGAGCGCCCAAACGCATATAGTGCAAATGATAGATGTAACTACCAATGGGGGACAAAAGCAAAGGATTGGGAATATGAACAGGAGGTAAGATTAGTCATACCAAAACCAAGTCCTATGTATGCAGCATTCACTCCTCAACAGGCAAAGCAGACAAAAGAAACATGGGATTGGCGTGAAATACACCATTATTTGCCGCTGAAAAAAGAGAGTTTTGACTCAATCTATTTTGGAATCAATATAGAACAAGCTGAAAAAGAAAAAATTATTCAATATGTTCGGAAGGAACTACATCCGCAAATCAGGTTATATCAAATGGAAGTAGATGAAAATGCTTTTAGATTACGACCTGTAATCATATGAACGGTCAGGTGTCGGTAAATTCTGATTTATCGGTATATAAAAAGTTAAGGAGAGGAAAATCCCCTCCTTAACCTTAAACCAAGTGTCAGACATTCAAATCCTTCATCGCCAATCCATAGTTCTCTTGTCCGAACAGGTCTTGATGGATGAGCTTCAACCCAAGTGTCTGATAATACTTGTAATCATCACCTTCGGTACAGAGGTATTTGTACCCATAGCGAGGCATGTACTCTTTGAAGAAACGAGCCAAGTCCTTCAGGCTTTCGGCTTGGTTCTTCTTGAAGTTGCTGCGCACGATGATGATGCTCCAGTCGGGGAAGTTGCCTCTTCCGTTGCTGTACTCCCAGAAACGGATGTAGCAGTCCAAGTCACGCTCACGGATGTCCACACAAAAGCCATTGGCATTTTGCATCACGCTACAACTGTTTCTGTAGCCGAACTTCTCACACAAGTAGAGATTGAAATCAAGAATCAAATCATTTTGTAACATAATTGATTGAATTTAAAAAGTTAATAAAAAGTGGATTATAAATGAAAACCTCGCTTGCGCTTAGCCTTTTTCTTTTTCATCAGGCGGTTGAACTCAGCTTCTTCTGCGGCAGTGGCATCGTAAGACGAACTACCATTCAACAGACCAAGACTGATACTTGAACCATTGTTGGAATGGGAAACGCTTTGCTGCACCTCTTCATCATTATGCGTGAACCCTTGTTTGGGGTGTTCAAATGAGGATGCGCAAGCATTCTGTTCCAATCGGTTGTCGATATTCAAGTAGCTGAATTCACGGCTGACTTTTGAGCCGGAGAAAGAAAAACCGTTGTACTCAAACTTGACACCCTGTATTTCTCTTGTAGTCCGGCTGACTTTGAATTTCATATCAATGTCACGGTCAGCAAGAGCTTCTTTCAGTTCATCCCAATTTTGAGCTTTGGGCAGCTCCTCTTTCAACGCTTTGTATATCTCGTGTTTTGCCCGGTCGTATGGGCGCAAGCGTTCCTCCTTGATATGGTCTTTACCATTGGCAAAGTGCAAGCGGTATTTTGCCGTCAACATCTTACAAGCCTTTTCATTTCTGCGGAAGTCGTTCTTATCGCTAATCGTCTTACCGTCATTATCCACCCGATTGAAAACGATGTGACAATGCGGATGCTCACGGTCGATATGCCGGGCAATGATGTATTGCGTATTTTCGATGCCCATCAGTTTCATATAGTCGTGGGCGATTTGCAACATCAACGCATCATCAGACTTCAAGCGTTCGCCATCTTCAGGAGAGAAGTTGAGCGAGGTGTGTCCGACAATATTCTTTACCTTGTCATTGAGCAATGCTTGTAATTCAAATTGCTCCGCCATCTGTTCGGGCGTACCATCCACTCCGACAGCTTCCAGCAATTTGGATTTTTCTTCTTTCAGAACATAGCGGACACAGCCACCGAATGATGTTCCTTTGGTCTGTTTACCTATCATCTTTCAATTGCTTTATGAGTTGGTTAATACGCTGCGCCATCTCTTCACATCTTTCGGCAACGGCAAAGAATCCGTAGGTGTTTGCCTGCTTCGCCAACTGGTTAAGGTTGGTGCTTTCGCCAATCAGTTGCCGGATGATGTGGATATGCTCTTTCGTGATTCGCTCACGTACCGTTCCATTCTCAATGAACGAACGGATGACTGCGCTTTGGGTCTGCTTGCTTCGTCTGCAAAGAGCACCGAGCCATGTGAATTGGTCGTATGACAGGCGGAGAGTTATCGTATATTTCTTTTCCATTTTGAATTGCTTTTAGTGAATAATTTGTGACCATCGGGAGCCGCCTCCTCAGACTTTTTGAGGAGCAAGTGGTCGGGAAATGTAATACACCGACATTAACTTGCTACAGTAAAAAAGTCTCGATTCCTCTCCCTTTGTTCAAAGTCTGAATCCTCGTTTCTTTGGCGGTGAAACCTTCGGTTGAGGGATGCCTCGTTGTACGCTGACGAGTTTCAAATCGAATGTCTCTATCAGTGTTTTCAAGTTCGGATTCCTCTTAATCATCTGCTGGAGTATGGCTCCATCGGGGCGTACCTTCAACAGGTAATCGGCAATGTCGTACCCTTCTTTCCGTTCGTTTTCGGTCGCTTTGGCTTCCAGATAATCGAACAGTTTCACGTCAATTCCATAGCTTTTCATCAACCCGATTTTGCTCTGCCAATAATCGGTTGCTCCCAAATCGGGAAATAACACAACGCTTCTTCCGGCAAGAACGGACAGGCTGTTGGCATTGAAACAACCGTTCTTTCCACCCGATGCAATCCATAGGAATTGGGGTAGGTAGTAGGATGCAATGATTGCCGTTTTTTCGCTTTCGACTAATGCAACAGGACGGCTTTTGTCTTCTGGGAGCAGATGTTCACCGAAGAAACATTGCTTCAGATTATAGTCATCTTTGTGAAGTACGGAGTGTACCCAAGTGACGTGATTGTACGGCTCTTTTATTCGTTTGCCCGTTGTCGGATTGTAAAGCATTATCTTACCTGTGCGGACTCTGTTCTGATAATCCATTTGCCAAAATACGGTTGCACCGTCCCAATGCTTGGAAGTACCTATTTTGTATTTCTTCATCAGTTTCAAGGTCTTTGGTTCTCCGAACTGAGCCGATAGAAACTGAAACAGTTTGTTGTCAGAATAGCGTTGCAATGATTGGTTGACTATTTTCAAATCAATGTAAGAAGTGGCTTTCGGCTCGACTTCTTTAATTGATGTATAGCTCCGAAAGTTATCCTCGAACAACTTTTCTTTCTCAGACGGATTCTGTTCAAAGTAATCACGGGGCGTGAAGTGATAACCACATTTCTGTTCGTGGTCACAACGACCTACGTAATCCGGAAACTGGATTCGTTTTTCCGTATCAATGTATTTGGAAAAACATCTTTTGCGGTGGCAGTTCGGGCAAGTATGCCGGGTGTTGACACCTTTGTAGGGCTCTAATATGAATCTATGTGTACTCATCGTTTTCTTTTTTTTTAGTGTGTCACTTCTGTCGTTATTGTCGTTTTCGCTTGGAAAGTGTCAAAACTGACAAAAATGTCACGGGTTAATCTTTGAATATTCTCCATGCTTCTCTTTGCGGAACAGTGTCCCGATATTGTCATTGAGAAAGCGTTGAAATGTCCGTTCTTTCATACCGTTTTGCTCGGCTATATGTATAGCCTGAGCGGTAGTAAAGGAAGGAGGTAGTAGATTGACTATCGCCTGTTGCTGGCTGTTGAGGACATTCTCATTCAGAATATTTTGTACGCTTAATGCGGATTCCTTGAAATATTCTGTCAGTTTAATGGCTCTCTCCACTGTCAGCAGGTCGATACAGAACTTGTCGCATTCTCTACAAGTCCATCGTGCCAGTTGGATAATCAGGCAAAAGCGGATGATGTATATCTCCAACTTGCAATAGATACTCACAATGGTGTCGTTCGTTTCCCGGTCGCATAACTCTGAAAAATGGTGTTGCCACTCGTAAAGCCGTTTCTTGGCATCTTCTGAGAAGAAGAGAATTTGCGGTTCAATCTCGCCATGTTCATTGAGGTGACACTCTGATTGTATCAATCTATCAATGATTGCATTCCATTCTTGCTCTATATCTTCCGGCAGTTCTTTGTCATTCCATCGTGCTTTCTGTTGCAGGTTGGGCATTACAAACAGGATGCGGTCGATAAATCCGTTGCTGGAGCGTTCGCCTTTAGCCAACTCGTTCAGGATTTTCTTTTGGATAGTACCAATGACCGATATATACGGACGCTTGATGAAGATAGAACTCTTGGCATTCTTGCGGTCGGACATAGTGGTCTTGGCACTGAACACAGAGAGCCAGAACTGTTCTTCCGAACCGTTGTTATAGCGGTTGAAGTTCTTGAACCAAGCGGATAATTCATCAGCCCACAAACATAGCCCACGTTTGTTCTGCGCATGAATGAGGCTCAACCCTTCGGGAGTTACATCCGACACCAAGAAGCGTTTGCGGATAGGCTCTTGCGGAAATTGCTCTCCACCGCTTTCCGTACGTTCCTTGCGGCTCATGCTCATCAGTTCATCGTACTTGGCAAGAGCCTTTTCAAATTTCTGATTCTGTTGGTAGTCATAATCAAGAAACGGCTTCATCGCAAAACTGAGCGGATGGCTTTTGTTCGCTCCCGGTCGTCCAATTAATGCCACATATAGGATGGGGCTTTCCATCCAGCCTTGTTTGATTTGAGCAAGGTACGTGTTGCCTATGCCGACTGCTATTGCCGTCAGGATAGCTGCGGCAATGTAGTCGGTAGGATAGTTATGGCACTCGTGTACCTCACGGATGATGCGTTGGATTTTTGCAGGGAATATACTAATGGGGAATGCCGTACCGGATAATCTTGAGCTTAAATCAATTGCTTCATCAATGATGGATGCCGGATTAATAGAATATGTATCCATAGCCCAATCCATTAAAATTGTACTGATGATTTGGGCTTATGGCGTACACCACTCTGCATATTGGCAAGCATCTCCTCGTATGTCTGCTCGGCAGTCTTTCTCCGTCCGTTCTCAATCCAAGCGAGAAGTTCGTCTTCATAGAAATAGAGTTTCTTACCTTTCTTGTAAGCAGGAAGTAGCCCTTTGCGTACCAATGTATATATGGTAGGCTTGGCTTTTCGGATGATACGGCAAGCATCCTCAATTTCCACCAATACATGTTTGTCAGATGGCTGTGGCTGGAGTTCCGCTACCATCTTTTTCAACTCGATGACCTGTTCGGTCAGAAAACCTACCGCTTCGGGTAGCTTATCAAATGTTACTGTTTCTTTTTGCATACGCCAATCGTTTTTAATTGTTCGACGGCAAAGGAAACAGGTGTTTCAATGGTGGGATCATTCACCAAAATATAACTGATGAATAACTTTTTTGATGTAGTTGGTAGAACAATTGCGAAGATTTGTATATCTTTGCATCGTATTAGTTCTTTGATAGACTGAGAAGGCTTTGGAGACTAAATTATGCTAAAACCTAAAGCGAGCAATCGCACCAAGTCATTGGTAAAATGGGGCGGATATAGTTTTGAAGTATGGCAGAATGGAGATAAGAACATCTCATATAGTTCGTTCATTATTTCCGATTGTCGATATATGTAAGATTCGTATCTACTTCATTATTTTGTGTCCATTTTTTAGGCACGTGAAAATAGAGAGTACAATGGAAGACAATGTCTAAGCATATTTTAGTTAGGTCATATTGATTTTAGGCACGTGGCAATATTGCCCGAACTAAAATTAAATGCTTATGGCTAAAAAAAAGAAGAAGCCTTCAAAGAGAGGGAAGAAGGCTAACAAAAATTCCCTCCATTGTTCTCCAATGATTGTAACACAGGAGAAGAAGATAAATAATTTGGCAAAATGGATTAAAGCCATTGCTGAATTTATAAAGGCATTGATTCAATTATCAAATGCAATGAAGCCTTTGATAGAATGGTGCAAATCTTTTTTTGAATTGTTATAATCAGCTCTCTAATTTCTTTTTTTGATGATAACAAACAAAAAATATTTACTATATATACTGGGTGTTAATAAGGAACAGTTGGATTACTTGTTGACACATATAGAAGATTACTATTATTCTTTTGAAAGAGTAAAATATAATAAGTTTACTGACAAACCAAAGAAGAATAGTAATGGAGAAATTGCCACTAGACAAATAAACTCGTCTAAAGGAAAACTAAAAGAGGTTCAAACGCGTCTTTATGATTTTATGTCAAAGCAAGTTGAAATTCCTCAATATGTTTATGGTGGTGTTCAGAGGAAAAATAATGTGCGTAATGCTCGTCTTCATCAAGGAAATAAATATATATTTACGACAGACTTGAAGTCATTTTTTCCATCAATTTCTCATAAGCAAGTTTTTCAAATGTTTCTTCGAGAGGGTTGTACGCCTGCTATAGCAAGAATATTAACTAAACTAACTACTCATAAATATCAAGTTCCGCAAGGTATTCCAACCTCAACTTTAATTGCTAATTTGGTATTTAAACCCATAGGTATGGAGATTGACCAGTTAGCAAAGGAGCATCATATTAAATTTTCAATGTTTGTTGACGATATAACTTTATCATCTAAAGTTGATTTTAAAAATATAGTACCTCAGTTCCTTGCAATCATTAAAAAGTCTGGATTCAGAATCAGTCACAAAAAGACACATTATCAAACTAAAAATCCTATTATAACAGGTGTAATATGCCAAAACAACCGACTTCTTGCCCCTTTGGGTTATAAAAAAAAGATAGCAATACTATCCAAGCAACTCTCAACGCACGAATCTATAAAGAATAAGCTACAAGGAATAAAAGCGTATTTGTCAATAATTGAAAAATCAAGTTCGCTTTGACTATTTATGTTGTCATTATATGTGGTGATTTTATGCTATTCTCCTATCCAATTTAATCTTGCATACAGATTCTGTGTGCGACATTTTGCGTTCAATGGTAGATATTTCTGAATCACGGAGAGTATGGGCAAATACCCTCTTTATAAATGTGGCGGTCTGTAAGCGTGGCTTGCCGAATGCTTTGCCTATATTCCATCCAAAGTGCATGATGTCAATGGTCTTTAACTGAGAATCAACCTTTATTGGTTCGACTTTAGGCAGAGTATCTAACAAGTAATATTCTGTCACATATCCACACAAGCGGTTAAGTGCAGCTTCATCAAGATAGAGAACTAAGGTTTGTTTCGTGTAAGCAATGACCTTATCAAGTTTTTCTTGTGATGCTCGTTCTTTCTCGGCCATAGCGTTTACACGGGAAATCTCGTATTCTGATGGTTGATTAAGCACCTCAATAGGGATGTTGCTAATAGAGGCTGGAGGAACTTCCTCCTTTGGAAGTTCTACCATGTCTTCATTGGATTCTGAAAGCGAGAGAATAGAAACTTCTTCTGTGGTGTCAGATGTAGTTTCGATTTTGGGTTCAGATTCAGAAACGATAGGTTCTGTATCTATGGCACTTTCAATAACTTCATGATGTTCTATTGGAATTTCAGCTACCACCGTTTTGTTGCGATAGCACTCAAATCTCATAAAGCACTTTTCTATTGTAGGTGAAAGGATTTGACCGAATATTATTTGTAGATTGAGATAGATAGCTCCCATGATAATGGAGCATACCACCAAAATGAGGTAGCTGCTGAACTCATCCCAACCATAATATAGTACGGTCTGGCGGGCTAAAACACCAATGATTGCGATTGTACCAAAAACAATCAGATGTAGAGTTATATGTTCTATCTTTTTCTGCTCCATAGTGTGTACCGAGCAAATTTACAGGTCCCTTTTTTGTGCAATTTAACAGTACCCACTTT